>BNJV01001563.1_pt1 | contig 137257 bp, 148 predicted proteins | sample 8540591 | NCBI WGS metagenome assembly BNJV01 (sample SAMD00202457, study PRJDB9452) | human saliva metagenome | host: Homo sapiens | reverse complement strand
TATAGAAGAAAAATGAATAAATTAGTTACGACAGATACAGTAAATACACAATACAAAAAAATCCAGATAAACTAAATATCCGTATTCGATTACATCAACTTTATTCTACAAATAAAGAAGGTTTTAATAATTGGATTGTAAAGCACTATGACATTAAGAAGGGATCTTTCAGTTTTAGAACTCGGTTGTGGTACAGGTATTACTTGGAAAGAACATACAAATTTACTTCAGGAATGTAAAGAGGTTTATTTTACAGATTTATTTGAAGGGAATGATTAAAGAAGCTAAAACCAATATTGGAGAACATTCAAATATTCATTATGACGGTTGTAAATGCAGAAGAGTTACCATATGAAGATGAAAGATTTGATGTCATCATTGCAAATATGATGCTATATCATATTCCAAATCTGGATAAGGCTTTATCAGAGATTAGAAGAGTATTAAAAAAAGAATGGAATATTCTACTGTGCTACGTATGGTGAAAATGGTGTAGAATCATTTATCAACAAGATGTTAAATATCCAAACAGAACGTCAACATACATTTACCTTACAAAATGGCAAAGACATACTTGAGTCCTGGTTTTCTAGTGTAGAGAAATTGGAGTATGAAGATAAGTTACTCATCAGTAATCGATTCTGATTTAGTGGAATATATCCAATCATTTAAGGAGATGAATGATTGGCAAAAATTATTCAAAAAGAAGAGTTGTATAGTTTAATTTCCAACTATGACCAACAAGGAGTTATAGAAATTCCAAAAGAGTATGGAATGTTTGTATCAAGAAAGTAAGGAGATAGAGTAAATATGTTCTATCATGCATCGCAGATTGAAGACATAACAACTTTAGAACCACGCGTTTCTAACCACGAGATTCCTTTGGTATACTTTTCTACGAAGAGAGAAAATGTACTTGTTTATTTAAGCAATGCAATAGAAAAGTATTGTAAAGATAGTGACTTTATCTATGATGGTAAATGGCAAAAATGGGGGCCTTATGGGTTTAATGAAGATGGTCGTCTAAGATTAGAAGAATATTACCCGAATGCATTAATTAATACGTATAAAGGTGTTTCTGGATATATCTATTCTGCAAAAGATGTAAAAGATTCTGGATATAAACTTGGTATTCCAGATGCAATAGCAAGTTCTGAAGAAGTGTATGTAATAAATGTAGAATATATACCAGATGCATATGAGGCAATCTTACAAGCAGAAAAAAAGATGGATTAATTACAGTTCTTCGCTATGAGAATCTATCAGAAAAAAACGTAAGAAGAGAATTATAGAAATTATCAAAGAGGAATATAAAAAAATCAATCAATCATTCCGATTACAGACACTTCCTTTATAGGAAACTTTCCAGATATTTTAAAGAACGAGTAGTATGAATGCTGATTGAATTTACTTTTGCTTTGGGTATTATATTATCATCTGAGTAATAATATAGTTGACTTATACAATTTAATATAAGGAGAAAGATGAAGAAGTTTTATTTTATTTCAGGCTTAGGTAGTACCAAAAGAATCAATTCAAGACTTTGAAAAAGAGATGAATCAGTTCGGTTATGAAGTACAGTTTATTGATATACCAGGACAGTATTCAAACCGAGATGTGAAAGATTCAAAGCGAACAACATTTGATAGAGTGGTTATCAAGTGAGATACCTGTTGGATCGAATGTGATTGCTTTTTCGATGGGTGCTGATATAGCAATTCGTTATCACTCTTCCTTACGAGCGAGAAATCTAATCATCTTAGATGGAGGTATCATCGATTATGATTTGATGAATATAACGCTTGAAGAAGATATTGCGATGACAAAATCCTACATTAAAGAAAATCAGTTAGATATGAATGCGGAAACGATAGCTAAACTAACAAGTTTACTTCGAGAACAATATATTGATATCTTCCATGCTGGTTTGAATACGGAAACGTTATTACTATTATCGGATCATCCTGACTTTTGTATATCAATACAAGATGAATAAAATTGAAGCTAACCACGACAGTATGAATCATATCAAAATTCAATTTATAAAAAGATACAAGCCATGAAATCTACGTTGAAAAACCAAAAAGAAGTAGTCAAAGATATCATGAATTGGCTAGAAAAGAATGATGCCTTTATTCTAGTAAAGATAGAATAAGGTATTTTTTTAAGTTTTGAGCATTTTAACAAAAGAATTTAAAATCAGGTGGTCTATAATCGTAAGCAGAGAGGTATCTAATTATGAATAAGAAAAGTAGAAAATATTATTATTGGTTTTGGTAAGGCTGGTAAAAACATTAGCAAATTACTTAGGTAATAAAGGTGAAAAAAACAATATTGGTTGAGAAGTCTTCAAATATGTATGGAGGTACATGTATCAATGTTGGCTGTATCCCTTCAAAGTTTTTGGCGACTGCAGCTGATCGTAGAGGCTACAGCCAAGTAAGTAATGAAGAATATTATAAGAATGCAGTTATCAATAAGAAAGCATTGATTGCAAAACTCAACAAAGCTAACTATGACAAGGTTGCGATGAATAGTAATGTTGAAGTACTTAATGGACTTGCTTCATTTAAGGATGAACACACAGTAAATATTCAGACAGCAAATGGAGTAGAGGAAGTATCTGCAGATCGTATCTTTATTAATACAGGTGCTAAACCTTTTATTCCTTCCGTAGAAGGCTTAGAAGTAGGTAAGAGAATTCATACGAGTGAAACACTTATGAATCTAGAGGATTTCCCTAAGACATTAACAATTTTAGGTAGTGGCTTCATTGGTCTTGAATTCGCGGCTACATATGCGAAGTTTGGCACAAAGGTTACAGTTATTGATAAGGCAGAAAAGTTGCTTGCTAGAGAAGATGATGATGTAGCAAACGCTGTATTTGAATCCTATAAGTTATTAGGTGTTGAGTTTATCTTTGGTGCAGACACAAAGCGTGTTGAACAAGATGAAAATACAGTTACTCTATCTTATGAAGTAAATGGGGAAACTAAAAAGATTTCTTCAGATGTATTACTTGTTGCGACAGGTAGAACTCCAAATACAAAAGAACTCAATTTAGAAAAATGCAGGTGTTGAAGTTTCTGAACGTGGATTTGTAAATGTAAATGAACACTTACAAACAAATAAACCACATATCTTTGCGATGGGTGATGTAAATGGTGGACCGCAGTTTACTTACATTTCTTTAGATGACTATCGTATTGTAAAGAGCTATTTAGATGGTAACGGTGTTTATACAAGAAACGATAGACAACCAATTGCATTCTCGGCATTCTTACATCCAACGTATTCCAGAGTTGGTTTAAGCGAGAAGGAAGCTCGTCAGGCTGGATGTAACATCAAGGTAGCCACATTACCGGTTACTGCAATTCCAAAGGCTAAGATTCTTGGCAATCAAACTGGTATTTATAAGGCAATCGTAGACGCAGATACAAATCAGATTTTAGGTACTGTATTGTTTGGTGAAGAATCACATGAAGTAATCAATATCGTCGTAACTGCAATGATTGCCAAGCAATCATATACAGCACTTGCAAATCAGATTTTCACTCATCCAACAATGGCAGAAGCCTTAAATGATTTGTTTGGTTTAATTAAATAACAGTAGTATCTAGGCTATGTCAGAACAGTTTTTGACAATAGCCTTTTATTTTGGATTGAAGCAATATTGATTACTTAAACTATCAACTCTAAATCATTACTTCTTTTTTTGTGCGTTATTTATTTTATAATAATGCACATAAGGAAGAAATATGAAAAACTGACTTGATCAAGAATATTATCAAAGAGAATAATGGAATTATTACAGCAAGGGAAATAAAAAAAGTCATAATATTGATTCGTGGTATCTTACAGATATGATACGTAAAGGAGAACTTGAGAGAGTATCGCGTGGAATATATTTTTGATCCTATGTTTAATAATTTTGATGAAACTATTTTTTTACAAAAACAGTATGGAAAATGTATATATTCTTATCAGACCGCATTGTTATTACATGGGTTGACCGATAGAAATCCATTTATTAATGAAGTGACTGTATATCAAGGATATAATGCTTGGAGGTTTAAAAAAATAAAGTCAATGTGCATCAGATTAAGAAGGATTGGTATCAAATAGGCGTAACATATGTTGATACAATTATGGGAAATACTGTTACTGTTTATGATATGGAACGTACGATTTGCGATATTGTCCGTGGTAGGAAAAAAACAAGATCCGGAGATATTTTTCAAAAAGCATGGAATTTATATTTAAAAAAACAAAAATAAAAAAATATTTGGAGACTTAGGGAATATGCTGAAATTTTCGGTATATCTAATCAGATAGAGGATATACTGGAGATTATTTATAATGAATAAAGATAGTATTGTTAACAAACTTAGAATTAGATCTAGTGAGTTAAATGTCAGTTTTAATGATATATTAAGTCAGTTTTTTTACGATGAATTTCTTAAACTTCTTTCAATGAGTAAGTATAATGAGAATTTTCTGCTAAAAGGAGGAATGTTAGTAGCGTATAAGATTGGGATTACAAAAATAGGTCTACACGTAATATTGATTTTTTTGATTAATGGGTTAGATTTTTAATATAGAAAAATATGAGAAATATCATTTCGGATATTGTTTCAATGCATACAAATGAAGTGTGGTACGAATTAATCGGCAATTGGGAGTTAATACGATTAGATGATATATACGGAGGCGCACGATTCCATTTAATTGGTCATGTTTCAAATATACGTCTTCCTTTTACGTTAGATATTGCTACTGGTGACCCAATATATCCAACTCCTAAAAAAAGAAAAAAATATAGAACTTTACTAGGAGATTTTATTTACCTTTATTTCTATTCTCTAGAGTCAGTTGTTGCAGAAAAAAATTACAAACGATTCTAGCAAGAGCAGAGAATAACACAAGAATGAAAGGATTTCTATGATATTTATATTATTTTTTTAATAATCATGGCCTAGAATTGGAGTCTTTGAAATTAGCGATACGATATACATTTAGCTATCGGCATACAAATATTTCAAAAAAAGAATGCATTAGATATAACAAAAATTAATTTGTGAAAAATCCTGTATTTGAAGAACGATGGATAAGATTTCAAAACAAAAATACTTACGTTATGAATATCACATTTGATAGTATATGCGATTGTTTAAAAGAATTAATTTGTAATACATTTTGAAATAAAAATAGAATGAAGAAAATCTTTCTTCATTCATGCATGTATACATATCTTTTATTTTTGAAAGATATACTGAATATTGATAGAATGACAACAGTAGGGGGTAGATAGCATATGTTTTATATATCAGTCATATTACTAGCTGCTCTGATTGCGGTTCAAATAGCGAAAGAAGTCAGGAATTCCATCTTTGATGTTATTCTTGTCTTTGGGTATTATCAGCAGTTTAATTGGTTTTTAACTTTGAAGATTATCAGTTTGCTGAAAAACTTCTCCAAAAAATAGCACTTTACTAATCATCATATTTTATGGTGGTTTTGGTACAAACTGGAAAGCTGGAAGAACTGTTGTAATCGAGTCGTTGATTCTATCAACACTGGGAGTCATCTTTAACATCGCTATTGACGGGAACGTTAATTCACTTTATTCTTCGTTTTTGGCTGGATAGAGAGTTTCTTAATAGGCTCTATCATTGGTTCTACGGACTATGCTTCAGTATCAAATATCCTCTCTTCGAAAGAATTTGAAATTTGAAAATACAATACAGCATCTCTTTTTAGAACTTGAAAGTGGATCAAACGACCCAATGGCGTTTACACTGACTTGTATCTTCTTAGCTTTAATTAAAGGTGAACAGATTTCTATTGGCACAATGTTATTCTTTCAGATATTCTGGGGTATTCTAATTGGAGTAATCGTTGCCTATGTTGTTCGTAAATTCATGGAGTATACTGACCTTCAAAAAAAGTGGATTTATTACCGTCTTTATCATTGCGGTTGTATTATTAGCTTTCTCAATTAGTGAACTTTTGAATGGTAATGGATATCTAACCGTTTATATTTTTGGTTTGATTTTAGGAAATCAAGTATTTATTGCAAAGAAAGAAGTGACGTTCTTCTTCGATGGTGTATCTAACATTATGAATATCCTATTATTCTTTATCTTAGGATTACTAGCTACACCTGCACATATCTTTAGTAAACTTATTCTTTGCGATTGTCATTGCAGTTGTACTTATCTTTATTGTTAGACCTCTCGTAGTATTTGGTTTGATGTTACCATTTGATTTGAAATTAAATCAAAAATGGCTAGTATCTTGGGGAGGACTTCGTGGCGCAGCTGCGATTGCCTTTTGCAATCATGGTGGTAAATCAGTATAAATCAAGTTCTGTGGATATCTTTCATATTGTCTTTGGAGTCTGTTTAATATCATCACTCATACAAGGTTCTTCTATGAAGTGGATAACAGAGAAACTACACATGATTGATCCTCGTAATGAAGTGTTAAGAACATTTAATTACTATGTAGGAAAAGGAAATATTACATTTGTAAAGTCAGTGGTTGATGAAGGTGGCATACTCGCACATAGACAGATTAAAGATATTTCTTTAGATAAGCACTTAATCATTGCAAAGGTAATTCGAGATGAGAAACCATTAGTTCCTAATGGAAGTCTTGTATTACAAACCCAAATGATATTATTGTTTGGAGTGGAGAAGAGTACTTTGATCCAAATGGACAAGATCTCATAGAATTTACAGTGACAGAACATCATGCATGGAATCATAAATATATTCGTGATTTAAATCTACCAGACAATAAGTTGATTATCTCAATTAATCGAAATGATGAAATTATACCGGCAACAGGTAATACGCTAATTCAAATGGAAGATCGTGTATTGTTATTTAAAGGAAAGAATACAAAATAATAAAAATGACTCGTATTTATCTTTAAACGGGAGATATGCGAGTCATTTATGATTAGTGCTAAATATGATATTTTTTTCAAAATGAATTCTATGAAAAATGAGATGCGTTATTGAAAACAAATCAATGGACGGATGATTATGTATATGGGATAGTCTTTACATAGGTAATATAGAAATTCATTTATTATCTTAACTTTAAGGAATTGGTCAGTCCAAAAACATTAAATTTTTTTATGACTAATGAATTTAAAAAAATGGAGAATAGTATGAAATTGAAATTAGAAAATATAAAAATCCGAAAAAAAGCACAAGAGTTAGCAAATTTAATCCGTTCATATAATCGATCTAATAGAGAACCGTCAAAGAGTGAATCTCTTAACATTTATATAGAAGATGATTGTGGTAATTTAATTGCTGGAATTGTAGCGGAGACTTTTTGGGTATTGGCTCGAGATTGAATATTTGTATGTAAGAGATGATGTTAGAAGACAAGGTCTAGGTTCAAAAAAATTCTCAAAATGGCAGAACTTGAATCATTCAATAGAGGGTGTAAGTATTCTTTTGTTAATACATTTCATTTTCAAGCACCAGAATTTTTATGAAAAAGCATGGTTATAAAGAGGTGTTTGCATTAAAAAGAATATCCATATACAGGTAAGCGATACTACTATACAAAAGAGTTATGATTTTATAAGTAGATTATAAATTGGAACCGTGTACTGTAAGTACTAGGTATAATCATAAAAAACAAAATAAAAAGATCTACTATTACCAGTAGATCGCTATTAAAAATAAATCATTATTAACTTACTAACCACTACATATTAAAAAAACTATATATTAGTTAGAACTTATTCTACTAATTTGATTGTTTAGAAATACAACTTATAATCTTGAACGAATTATTCCGATTACGAGTAAGTGTAGGGGATAGAATAGGTAGAAAAACCATTTGTTGAAAGTGAATTTGTTACCTGGCTTTCCATTATACAAATAGGTGATTGGAATGAAAAGTATCACACCAATTTGCCAAACTTGAGAATACCATGAAAGACCTTGTTGTATGCATACATATGCAGAATAACCTAGACTTAGAAAACTTATGCATGCATGACACAATGCTTGTAAGTCTTTATTTCCTTTATTTAGATAAAAGGATAGAGTAAATAGTGGTCCGAAGATAAACCAATCTGTGAAGGTTGCTATATATAAAATGCTGATTACGATTGGTATCGAAAGAATTCCTAAGCACTTATGGTGTTCTACAACTTCTAGAAGTAAGAAAGAGCAAGCTAATGTAAATAACATATTCCCAGTTGGAAACCATATACTGCCACTCATGTAGTAGGAGTAGGGAATTTGTGAAATACCCGCAAAAATGATAAGTCGCAAGAAATACTTTTTACGATCCGAAGTATGTATAAAACCTTGTGCTAATGCAAAGCACATTGCTGGTGCTGCAATACGACCGATTAGTTTTAGAATAATATAGCCAATGGCATCTGGTGCAAATAATACAGATGCCATATGGTCAAGAATCATTGATAGTACTGCTAAATATTTGATCTTATGAATGTTCATTTTGTATTCTTCTTCTGATATATATTGTGAACAATATACTTACAAAAGATGTACCCAAGATGAGTGACCATGCAAGAGCATTGAATGAATCACTTGTCTTAATACTTTCTCCACGTTTATTTGGAGTAACTGTAGTATCTGTAGGGTTGGTAGGATCTTCTTGAGAAGGTGTAACTACCTTTGTATTTGTGATAGTTGTTGTTAAACCATCTGGAGAAACGACAGTCGTTGCTTGATATCCTTCAGGGATATTCACTTCTACAACTGACCATGTATAACTATCATCAAGCTGTTGCCAAGTGTATGTCCAAGCATTGGCATCATTTAGTTCTACTGGTGCACCATAAGGAGTACCATCTTGCAATAATTGAACTTCAACAGAAGATTCAGAACCATTTTCCCATAGTTTATTGACAGTGTGATTTACATAGTGAATCGTTGTATTATTAAACTTAAATTTTTAGAAAAAGTATTATAGTCTTCAGTAAAAGTTCCATCAGGATTTTGAATTAGTCTTTGTCCTATATCGCCATATAGTTCTCCATCAACTTCATAGTACTGGAATTGATTATGTCCACCAAATGGATCAGGAATAACAGTATAATATACATTAATGTTGTATACTTTAGAGTCGAATTTCATATTCGGTACATTTGTTTGAACTTCTTCTAGAGTAAATGTTACATATGATTGCGCTGGATCTAGTTGGTGATTATTCAAGTAGATATCGACATCGTCTTTCAGAAAGAATACACCATAAAAATATGTAGGGTTACCATCACTGTCAGGGTTGGCAGGGGTGTTATTTTTGATTGTTGGACCGACAAGATTACCTTCTGGATCTTTTAATACAAATTCAAATTTATCTTTATATTCCTCTCCAGCAGGTTGACCGTCTACATCTTTGTCGATTGGGTTAGTAGGCATGTAACTAGCAGATACGTTTGTGAGTGCTAGTAGGCTAATTGATAAAACAGATATAATTACTGCTATAACTTTTCTTATGTTCATATTTTGTCTTACCTTTCCCTTATTTGAAACGGTGATAATATAGCATATCAATTTTAAGGTGTATATATACAAAAATTAGAAAAAAACGTAAAAAAATAAGTTAAAAATGTAATATCATGAAAATTACTGAGGGATTTTTGTGAAACACAATTATAATCGTTTATCTAAAAAGTATGTATCAGATACTTTATGTAATTTTAACTATTGCAAATTAACTTTCTGTAAATAGAAAAAAATTTTTCAAGAATAAACAATTTACTAAATATAAAAAAACCACTAAAAAAAGCATTATATTGTTAACGTTAAATGATTTTGACACCTTAAGTGAAAAAGCCAAAAAAATTAAACTAGTCTTCATCTTCTTCATGAAGTAGTAGCGATAATTCTTTTTGATTCTCAGCAGTTGAGGTTTGTCTGTAGATACGAGAAGATACGATCTTACAATGAATGACTTTCCCATATCTGATGATAAATACATCTTCTGTAAATACATCAATACGAACATTTACTTCTGTATTTGATTTTATGAAATATGACTTTCCATCATCGTCGACAGGTGCGTAATAATTCTTCTGGAATGAAAATATTCCGTTATTGATTTTACGTATATATCGTAGAGTAAATATCTCACTAAGATTGACTTCGATAGGCATGAAAGCAGAATGTGGATCAATTGGTTTTCTAGCGAATTTTTGATTGAGATACTTGCGATATGTAGTATTAAACCATACATTCAATTCGTCATAGTCCTTGATTCCAAAACGCTTAATATCATTTGGTAATCTGCTCTGACAGGTCCCGTTGTACCGTTCGATTCTTCCTTTGGCTTGTGGAGAACCTGCAAATATCATTCTGATACCTAGGTCATTCATCATTTGACCAAATTGAGTCAGTTCTCCAGTCTTGTTGTGAAATATCGTATGACGATCTGAATAAAGCGTTGAGGGAACACCGTATTCTTCAAACAGATATTTCATCATATGACAATATCCGAGCTGTCTCTCTGTAGGCATGAAATACCCTGATAGAACATCAGAAGTAGCGTCATCGACTGCTAAATGTAATGTCCACATTTCACCGTTACCAAACCAGTCAAAAGGAGTGCCATCGATCTGCACAAGAAAACCAGACTTTGCGGAAGGTACACGCATCAGATGAATCGAATGATTTGTTTTTAATGCAGGACGCATATGTGGAGATGACCAGCCCTCAGTGATAAAGAGATTGCGAAACCAAGAAAGGCTACGCAGATGTAGTCCAAATGAAGAGACGATATCTTGTTTAATTGGGTTCATGTAAAAATCTTCGATAAAGATATCTCTAAATTGTGCTATCGTGATGACGGGATACTGTAGCTTAAGATTACGTATAAAGTTGATTTCTTGGTCGGAAGCAGCCTTATGAGATTTCTTACCTGCATTGCCGTGCAGGAGAATGGATACGGTATCCTTTTTCTCTAGAATGGCCTTCATGATACGAATGAGAGAAGACTTGGACAGATGGGTCAAATTAGAGATTTCTTCATATGTCCACAACATTTCGTTAGATAGTTTTTCACGTAACAGACGGATTGCGAGTTCTTTATTTTTCTTTTCTTTCAAAGTAAAACACCTCCTATGCTTATCATAGAAGGTAATAAATTATGCACATATCCAAGGTGTCAAAATCATTTAACGAAGAGGTGTCATTTTTATTTAACGATGACACTAAAAAAAGCATTATATTTTTACAAATGATACATGATAATATATATTCGATTTAAAGCATTTTTTTGTTGTGCTTTGATGAATTGGAGGGAGAAAAGACTATGAGCAATACTGATATTTCTACAAATATCAATAAAACGAAAAAGCGTACAAACGCAAAGAAACTATCGTTTAAACTCATGTCGGCCATGTTAGGCTGTACAATGTTTTTAAGTCCGATTAAGGTTTCTGCTCAAGGAATTCAAACAAGATCGATGGATAACCAGGTTAACTATACGTTAGCTGGTGAAACAGATGGTGTTTTGGATTATGCGAGAACAGATTTTACAAAAGAAGATAGTGATGGAATACACCTAACAGTAACAAAGTGGGCAAAACTTCCAGGTAGCTGGGGCGAAACAGATAAAGGTCCATATAATGGAAGATATTTACTAAATTTCTTCGATGATGAATTTTATAAACAAATCGACTCTATTACAGTCAATGGTGTACAGTTTGAAAAGGAATCTGATGGAGCATTATGGAAAGTTCCGATTAACAATCAAACATTACAGTCTGGTTTGATTGGTGTTATTACAAATAGAGATATCGTAATTAAGCTAAAAAAATGGTAAAACACTCGATAGCTTAGGATTGGCATCCAAGAAAAATTGATTTTACTACAGTATGGGTTCGATCTGATGGTAAGGCTGATAAGGGTGGCTATGCTAATGGATTTATCTTAAAGAATAATCCTAATGTGCCAGAACTCCCTTCAAACCCTTCGAATGGTAATGAAAACTACTTAGGAAAAGGAGTAAATGGACTTGGTACCGATGGTACTCAGTCTAAGGACGGTAATTTCTCTGGTGGTCATGCGGGTAAGATGGTATCTTATGATGCACAAACAAAGACGATTAAGTCTACTGTATCTTTTAAACCTGACCAAAATTTTTTAGATGCCAATACTGGATGGGTTCTTTATATCAATGAAGTAATTCCACAGGAATTATTACAGTATATTGATACAGATAATGTAACACTTGGTGTATCTACTCCAAATGGAACAATCACAGCTTCTAATCCTATCAAGCTTGTGGTTAATCCTAGTGGTAATGGTGTAATCTCCACAAAGGATACACCAGAGCTAAGCATTGTGGGTGGTGACTGGAATAAGGTTGATCAAGTAAGAAAGAAACTTGACTCTCAAGTATTCTATGGTGTTTTAGGTCAAAGAAGATCTTACACAATCGAATACAAGTTAAAGAGCAGTGTAACAAACCAACAGTTCGCAGAAGCACTAAATAACTATATTAATACAAATGGTAAACAATTAAATTTTGAATCTTGGTTAACGGCTGACTTCGTAGATTCTACTTCTTGGTTCCCTAACATTAGAAAACCAGATGGTGGTAAACCAAATAAGATTGTTCAACACACATATTCAACAGCATTCTTACAAGTACTTGATACAGATAAGGATGGTTTATATGATTTCGTTGAGGATGAAATTGGCACAGATAAGTTTAATGTAGATACTGATGGTGATGGCGTACCAGATGGACAGGAATATCTAACAGATCATACTGATCCAAAGAATGCGAAATCTTATCTTGTAGTAAAACCTAACGTAACTACAACAAATATCGAAGCGAACAGTCCACAAACAATCGTGGGTACAGTTCCTAAGACAATTTATCCAAATCCTGCAAATACTAGTACAAATTTAACAGCTACTAATACAGATGCTGGTAACGTAATTGTAAAAGCATATAAGTATATTGCAGATAATACTGACTACACAACACAACCAGTTAAGGCACAGACAACTATTCCTTACTCTGATTTAACAGCTGGTAATTTCACGGTAAATATACCAGCCGGAACATTCAGTGATGGGGATAAAGTTATCCTTGTAGCATATTCTCCAGATGGAAATAATCCAATGGTATCTGATACAAAGGTAAACGTTGGTGCAATTAAAGTTACATTTGATACAAATGGTGGTAAGTGGTCAGATGGAACAGATGCAGATAAGGTGGTAAATGCAGTGGGTGGTACAGCTACCCAACCAGAAGAGCCAACAAGAGATGGTTATCAATTCTTAGGTTGGGCTTCTACTGCAAGTGCGACAGCTGCAGAGACAAATATCTTAACAAACATTACAAACGCGAAAGAAGTATTCGCAGTATGGAAGGATATTACAGCACCTGTAATTACAACGATTGGTGATCAAACTATTGTAGAAGGAAATCCTATTAATGAGATTACAGTTACAACAGATGATCCAAACGCAACAATTACAGTAAGTAACCTACCAAATGGTGTAACTTACAATCCAGCAACAAAGAAGATTACAGGAACACCTTCAATCACTGACTGGACACCAACAGAAGAAACTCGTGAGATTACAGTTACGGTGACAGCGACAGACGATGAGGGTAATACATCCACAAAGACTTTCAAGATTACAGTTCAAAGAGATACAGACCATGATGGTACTCCAGATGTTACAGATACAGATGATGATGGAGATGGATATCCAGATACAGAAGAAGCAGCTAGAGGAACAGATCCAAAGGATCCAACATCTAAGCCAACGACTTCAATCACACCAATCTCTAATCAAACAGTTGTAGAGGGCAATCCAATTAGTTCAGTAACAGTTACAGTTGATAATCCAAATACAACGGTAACAGTAAGTAACCTACCAAATGGTGTAACTTACAACCCAGCTACTAAGACAATCAGTGGAACACCTTCCATTACTGACTGGACACCAACAGAAGAAACTCGTGAGATTACAGTTACTGTAACAGCGACAGATACTGCTGGTAATCCAACAACAAGTACATTCAAGATCACTGTACAACGTGATACAGACCATGATGGAAATCCTGACATTACTGACTTGGATGATGATGGTGATGGAATTGCTGATACAGTTGAACAGGCTGCAGGTTCAAATCCGAAGGATCCAAACTCCAGACCAGCAGCAATTATTTCACCTGTTGATCCTACAACAGTAGACAATCAGATTCAGACAGTAATTGATGAAAATCCAATTACACCAATTCTGATTGGGCCAGGAAATATTGATTCAACAGTATCTGTAGATACTTCAAAACTTCCAAATGGAGTTACATATAATCCTGGAACATTAACAATCAGTGGAACACCTGATGTAACAAATTGGGGACCAACAGAAGAAACACGTAGATTTGAAATTCCTGTTGTAGTAACTAATCCAAATGGTTCTAAGGTTACAAAGATTGCTGAAATTACAGTACAACGTGATACAGACCATGATGGTACTCCAGATGTTACAGATACGGATGATGATGGAGATGGATATCCAGATACAGAAGAAGCAGCTAGAGGAACAGATCCAAAGGATCCAACATCTAAGCCAACGACTTCAATCACACCAATCTCTAATCAAACAGTTGTAGAGGGCAATCCAATTAGTTCAGTAACAGTTACAGTTGATAATCCAAATACAACAGTAACAGTAAGTAACTTACCAAATGGTGTAACTTACAACCCAGCTACTAAGACTATCAGTGGAACACCTTCCATTACTGACTGGACACCAACAGAAGAAACTCGTGAGATTACAGTTACTGTAACAGCGACAGATACTGCTGGTAATCCAACAACAAGTACATTCAAGATTACTGTACAAAGAGATACAGATCATGATGGTACTCCAGATGTTACAGATACAGATGATGATGGAGATGGATATCCAGATACAGAAGAAGCAGCTAGAGGAACAGATCCAAAGGATCCAACATCTAAGCCAACAACTTCAATCACCCCAATCTCTAATCAAACAGTTGTAGAGGGTAATCCAATTAGTGCAGTAACAGTTACAGTTGATAATCCAAATACAACAGTAACAGTAAGTAACTTACCAAATGGTGTAACTTACAACCCAGCTACTAAGACTATCAGTGGAACACCTTCAATCACTGACTGGACACCAACTGAGGAAACTCGTGAGATTACAGTTACTGTAACAGCGACAGATACTGCTGGTAATCCAACAACAAGTACATTCAAGATTACTGTTCAAAGAGATACAGATCATGATGGTACTCCAGATGTTACAGATACAGATGATGATGGAGATGGATATCCAGATACAGAAGAAGCAGCTAGAGGAACAGATCCAAAGGATCCAACATCTAAGCCAACGACTTCAATCACACCAATCTCTAATCAAACAGTTGTAGAGGGCAATCCAATTAGTTCAGTAACAGTTACAGTTGATAATCCAAATACAACAGTAACAGTAAGTAACTTACCAAATGGTGTAACTTACAACCCAGCTACTAAGACTATCAGTGGAACACCTTCCATTACTGACTGGACACCAACAGAAGAAACTCGTGAGATTACAGTTACTGTAACAGCGACAGATACTGCTGGTAATCCAACAACAAGTACATTCAAGATTACTGTACAAAGAGATACAGATCATGATGGTACTCCAGATGTTACAGATACAGATGATGATGGAGATGGATATCCAGATACAGAAGAAGCAGCTAGAGGAACAGATCCAAAGGATCCAACATCTAAGCCAACAACTTCAATCACCCCAATCTCTAATCAAACAGTTGTAGAGGGTAATCCAATTAGTGCAGTAACAGTTACAGTTGATAATCCAAATACAACAGTAACAGTAAGTAACTTACCAAATGGTGTAACTTACAACCCAGCTACTAAGACAATCAGTGGAACACCTTCAATCACTGACTGGACACCAACTGAGGAAACTCGCGAAATTACAGTTACTGTAACAGCGACAGATACTGCTGGTAATCCAACAACAAGTACATTCAAGATTACTGTACAAAGAGATACAGACCACGATGGAGATCCAGATATCACTGATACGGATGATGATGGAGATGGATATACAGATGTAGATGAGGCGGCTCATGGTACAAATCCAAAGGATCCAACATCTAAGCCAACTACAACTCCAACACCGACTCCACAGACAACGATAACAAATCCAAATCAGACAGTTATCGATGAACAACCAATTACAAACATTGTAATTACTCCTGGTGATCCAGCTACTGTGATTACTGTTGACACAAGTAAGTTACCTAACGGTGTAACTTATAATCCAACTACTCATATGATCAGTGGAACACCTGATGTGACGAATTGGACACCAACAGAAGAAACTCGTAATTTCCAGATTCCTGTAACTATTCAAAATCCAGATGGTACAACAGTTACAAGAACAATTGATATTACAGTACAAAGAGATACAGATCATGATGGAGATCCAGATATCACTGATACAGATGATGATGGAGATGGATATCCTGATACAGAAGAAGCAGCTAGAGGAACAGATCCAAAGGATCCAACATCTAAGCCAACAACTTCAATCACACCAATCTCTAATCAAACAGTTGTAGAGGGCAATCCAATTAGTTCAGTAACAGTTACAGTTGATAATCCAAATACAACAGTAACAGTAAGTAACTTACCAAATGGTGTAACTTACAACCCAGCTACTAAGACAATTAGTGGAACACCTTCCATTACTGACTGGACACCAACAGAAGAAACTCGTGAGATTACAGTTACTGTAACAGCGACAGATACTGCTGGTAATCCAACAACAAGTACATTCAAGATCACAGTACAACGTGATACAGACCACGATGGTACTCCAGATGTTACAGATACAGATGATGATGGAGATGGATATACAGATGCTGATGAGGTAGCTCATGGTACAAATCCAAAGGATCCAACTTCTGTTCCTACTACAACTCCACAGACAACAATATCAAATCCAAATCAGACAGTTATCGTTGAACAACCAATTACAAACATTGTAATTACTCCTGGTGATCCAGCTACTGTAATTACTGTTGACACAAGTAAGTTACCTAACGGTGTAACTTACAATCCAGCTACTAAGACAATCAGTGGAACACCTGATGTAACAAACTGGACACCAACAGAAGAAACTCGTACATTTGAGATTCCTGTAACTGTTCAAAATCCAGATGGTACAACAGCAAATAAGAAGATTAAGATTACTGTACAACGTGATACAGATCATGATGGAGATCCAGATGTTACAGATACAGATGATGATGGAGATGGAATTCCAGATACAGTTGAGCAGGCAGCAGGTTCAGATCCAAAGGATGCTAACTCAAGACCTGCGGCAGTTATCACACCTGTAGCACAACCAACAATCAATAATCCAATTCAGACTGTGATTGATGGTAATCCAATTACAAATATTGTAATTACTCCAGGCGATCCAGCATCTGTAGTAACTGTAGATACACCAAATCTACCAAACGGTGTAACATATGATCCTTCTACTAATACTATTAGTGGAACACCAAATATTACTGACTGGGGTACAACAGAAGAAACTCGTAACTTCCAGGTTACAGTGACTGTTCAGAATCCAGACGGTACAACAGTTACAAGAACAATTGATATTACAGTTGAAAGAGACACAGATGGTGATGGAGATCCAGATGTTACTGATTTAGATGATGATAACGATGGATATACAGACGTGGAAGAAGTGGCTAATGGTACAGATCCAAAGGATGCAAACTCAAGACCTGCTTCTGCTCCACAACCAAGTTCACCAAGCACTCCAAGTGCAAGTGGAAGTTCTTCTACTGTTCAAAGAACAGCGCAGACAAGCGATGCAACAAATCTATTTGGTTACGCAACTTCAATGACATTCTTTGCAACATTATTGTTAATTCTAGCTTTCATCAGAAAAGAACAGTCCGCTAAGTAAAATTTGTAAAACACATAAAGAGTACTCGATTTAGTGAGTACTCTTTACAATTTGTTGATAATGTATACAATTTTTTTATCGATTGCTTAAGAATTTCTTAAAAAAAGTTAGGCGTATAAATTGTTTATCCAATGTATATATTATATGATGTTAGTGAATTAGGATGTTATGCCTATTTTTTTGTATATATTGATTAATTAGAAGATTGTTTCGATTCATTAGTTTGTAACAGAGTTGGTTTATTACATAAGCGTCTTTGGGGAAAGGTTGGTTTTGAGAATGTTTAGAAGGAAGTCATTATTTACAGTTTTACTAGCATTAATTGTTTCACTTTCAATACTTCCAATATTTAAGTTGGAGGCACATGCGGCGACAGTTAATGCAAGTACACTTGCGGAACTACAACAGGCAATTAATGATGCGACAGATGCAACAGAAATTGTTTTAACTGCAGATATACCATTAACTGCAACAGTTACAGTTCCTTCTGGAAAGGATATCACTTTAAGTGGTGGCTTTACTCTAACTAGAACTAATAATGCTATTGCATTTGATATCAAAGAAGGTGCAAGTCTTAAATGGCAGGACATTATTCTTGATGGAAATGTACAGGATACCAACTACAAGAGCGCTGTAATTAACAATCAGGGTAAATTAACCATTAACGGTGGTGAAATTAAGAATGTAAGATCAAATAGTCCAATGGTAGGTATTGTCACAGCAAAGGGTCCTAATGCAGTGCTTACAATGAACGGCGGATCAATTCATGATAACTATATGAGTAACCAGTTTACGAATGTTGTTAAAATTACAGAGGGTGCTTCCTTCTTCATGAATGGAGGAGACATCTCAAACAACACACTAGATTACAGCGGAAGTAATGGTCTAAACTCAGCTGTTGGAGTTGAAGGTATTAAAGGTACCTCTACGATGGAGATGATAGGTGGTACTATTACAGGTAATACTGGAGAATATGGTGGAATATTAGTTGGGACATACAGTACAAACTACACAATGCAGAACAACTTCAGCAATCCAGCACACTATTACTCAAAAGGTATTCTCAACCTCAAGGGTGGTACTATCTCCAACAATACAGCAGCTGTTTTAGGTGGTGGTATTGCAGTGAATGGTACAGGTATACTGACAATGGATGGTGGAACCATCAGTGGTAATAAGGCTCCTTTCGGTGGCGGTATTGGTGTAGTTGACTATCTTACTTCAGCTGATGGTAAGAGATTCGGTGAAGCTCGTTGGAGAGGATTCTTCCCAGCTGCCGTAACAATCAATGATGGTCTTATTACAGGCAATGAGGCTACTATGACAGCTGTTACAAGCCAGATTACAGACCCGAATGCCGAGAATGGAGTTGGTGGCGGTCTATATGTAGCTTCCAAAGAAGTTTATGTAAATGGCGGTCAGTTTACTAATAATACTGCTGGCAAACAAGGTGGTGGTATCTATGTAGCATCTATTCCATATGTATTGAAGATGGGTAAGACTCTTGTTACAGAAATACAGCTACTAAGATTGGTGGTGGTTTGTGGTTATGTCCTACAGGTAGTGCTACAACAGCTGTTACAAATAGTGCATCTTTCTTTGATAACGTAGCTGGTACAGGTGCTGATAATAATGACACATCAGCAGCTGGTGATGATGTGGCTTCTATTAATAAGCAAGACCCAGCAACACAGACTTTAATTCTTTCTAACAACGGTCTTGATAACTGGTTAGTACACTGGTATGAAGATGGTAAGATTGATGAAGCTTATTTAGGAAATTCAGATGGTAGTCCTAGATATCCAAGTACAGTAAGTCCTGTTGTGGATAGAGGAACTCTTAATGGAATCACAGAAAAGATAGCACTAAAAGCAATTGTATCTGATGAAGGTAAGGCTGCAGCTAGAAATGCGGCTGAAGTTATCGTTACTGGTAACTCTGCACCTCGTGGTGGTGGTATTGGTTCGAATGGTTCAGTAGCATTCGGTACAGATCCAGTTAACTATGATAAGGTTGACCTAACAGTTTCCAAGAAGTGGGAAGCAACAAATACAAGTCATGTAACATCTGTTACTGTTGGATTATTTAGAATTACTAAAGCTAACTTTGATGCAGTTGCATTAACAAATGCAGATGGAAGCTCACTTGATACAACAGGTATGAGTGAAAGCGAAATCTTCCAGGCAAAGGTTGACAAATTAATGACTTCTGGTGCTGCTACATTTGCACAGATTGACCAGGTTGCTTTGAGTAATGCAAACGACTGGAAGTTCAAGTTCGTAGACCTACTCAAGTACGACATGGTTAACGATGCTCAGGACACAACAAATCCAAATATCTACTTTACAAGAGAAATGGATACAAATGGTAACTGGGTAGCAAATGAAGCAAATGCTATTTTTTTGGAACACAGTTGATTAAAAGCAAGCTACGAAGCTACTGCAAACGCTTCTGGTGTATATGACCAAGAAATTAGTAACAACGAAGTTCAATATAGAAATATTGAAGTTACTAAGAAGTGGGTTGGTGGTAGTGCAAATCAGGTAGAAGTACAGTTGTATAAGGATGGTGCTGCAGTCGGGACTCCAGTAACTTTGAATGCTGCAAACAACTGGACAACAACATTTACAAATCTTCCTGTAAGAGATGCTGGTAGAACTGTTGATAATCTTTACGAAGTACGTGAAGTTGGTGAAACTGGTAATATCATCACAATTGATGGTGCGAAGTACCAGGTTACTTATGGGTTGATTGACACTAATGGTAAGATGGAAATTACAAATAAGAAAGAGCCTGAACCAACACCAAGTGTTGAAACAAGTGATTCCAGTAATTTACCACTCTTTGGAACAATCCTAATGATGTCATTATTGGTTACAGCATATGTTGCTAAGAAGAGAGCATCAATTCTAGGTTAATAAATGTGAAAGGTATACACTTTATAACGTGTATGCCTTTTGTTTAGCTTTTATTCAATATGATTAAGATTATGTAAATCGATATAAGATTCACTATATTTAAAAATGAAATATGGAAGTAAAAAAATAGAGATGAGTGTACCCATCTCTATTTTTTTCATAATGTTTCAATAAATTCTTCTTCACTTTTTGCGTGTGGTGTGTAAGTGTGAAGGTTTTGCGTCTTCTTCTGGATATCCAACTGGGAAGATAGCAATCAAGTGATAGGATTCCATCATTGGGAAAAACTTCTTTGATTTTTTTCAGGAGAGAAGTTACCAATCCAAGTCGTAGCTAGACCTTCATCTTGAATTGCAAGCATGATATGTGTTGCCACAATGCTTGCATCTACGTCCGCAAAATTCATAGAATCTTCTTCGCGTACCCATCCTTGGCTTGCATTACTACCAACGATGAAACATGCAGGGGACGTGTGTAGGAATTTCTGTTGTGTTACGGACTTTATCTTTTCAAGTGCTTCTGGTGATTGAATCAACCAAACTTTTAGTGGTTGGAAGTTATGTGCAGTAGGTGCGGTGATAGCTGCTTGTTTGATAGCTTCTAACTTCTCGGATTCGATAGGTCTAGAAGATATCTTACGGCATGAATACCGTTCTTTCGCTAATGTTGTAAAGTTCATGAATCCTCCTTATCCAGAGTTTCTTAATCCAGTTGCGATACCGTTGATGGTAACGTGGATTGTCTTTTCTAGTTCTTCTGTGTATTGTCCTTGGCGAATACGTTTAATCAGTTCAATCTGAATGTAATTTAGAATATCGAAGTAAGGAAGACGATAGTCTAAGCTTCCTCTTAATGCAGGTAAATCTTGGATGAGTTCATTATGATTTTCAATCTGTAATAAGACTTTCTTTGTGAGTTTCCATTCAGCTTCAATGCGATCAAATACCGAGCGAGTTTCTTCATCTTCACAAAGATTGCTGTATTGTCTAGCAATGTCCATATTTGACTTTGATAGCACCATGTCTGCGTTCTCTAATAAGGATTTAAAGAATGGCCATGTTTGATACATCTGTTGTAACTTTGCTAGGTTTTCTTGTGGGTTTTGGTCGATAAATTGTTGCATGGCTGAACCGATACCATACCATCCTGGTAACATGATTCGATTCTGAGACCATGAGAATACCCATGGGATTGCACGTAAGCCATTGATATCTGTAATTGTTTTACGCGCTGCTGGACGAGAACCAATATTTAAACTAGAGATTTCTTTGATTGGACTTGCCGCAAAGAAGTATGGATAGAAGTGTGGGTTATTAAATACTAAATCACGATAGATTATATTTGAATTTTCTACAATTGGATCCATGATGGTGTAATATTCACGTAATGTTTCTTTGCTTAATACCATTGGATTAACCATACGGTTTAAAGTAGATGATATCAACATCTCTAGATTGTAGTATGCTGAGTCTCGGTTACCGTACTTATTGCCGATAACTTCTCCTTGTTCGGTTAAACGTATACGGTCTTTGATAGATCCGAATGGTTGAGAAGTAATCGCATCATAGGATGGTCCACCACCACGGCCAACTGTTCCACCACGACCATGGAAGAAGGTAATCTTTACACCACATTCATCACCAATGGCAGATAGTTCTCGTTGTGCTTTGTATAAGTACCAACCAGAGGATAGGTATCCTCCATCTTTATTGGAATCAGAGTATCCAAGCATAATTTCTTGGTAGAATTTTTGGTCATTTAGCCACTTTCTAACAAGAGGAATATGTAAGTATGTACGCATGATTTCGTTTGCGTTTTGTAAGTCTTCAATTGTTTCGAAGAGTGGAACAATCTGCATACGACTATGTTCGCTATCCAGTAAGCCTACTTCTTTGAGCAGGATTGCTAATTCAAACATATCAGAGATACTTTCGGAGTGTGAAATGATATGCTGACGAATGACATTCTCGCCCATACGATCCTTCAGTTCTCTTGCAGTTTTGAAGATTGCAAGTTCCTTAGATAATTGTTCTGATTTTGGTGCGTGTGTTGCGGATAAGATACGTGGGTCATTATTTAATAGATCCAGTAGTAGGGCACACTTCTTTTCTTCGTCAAGACTACTATAGTCTTGTTCGATATTTGCGGACTTCAACAACTCTGCAACGCATGCTTCTAAGACACTAGAGTCTTGACGCATATCAATACTTGCAAGATAGAAACCGAAGATTTCTGTAGCCTGTAATACTTCATTAAAGCTACCAGTTGTTAGAATCGCATCATCATTGTCAATAAGGGATTTTTTAATTGTAAGTAAATCATTCTGGAACTGTTCTACTGTTTCATAACATACTTCATGAGTTGTATTTTGTGTAAAGTTGTTATAGGTGTTTTGTAGTCTTTCTAATATATAGTGAAATGCTTTACGATATGGTTCTTTCTCACGATAGACAGATGTATCGCTTGAAAGGGCAGCCATCTTTTCGACATCTAGAGAAACATGAGAGATACTAGATGAAACTGCATAGTAGAAATACATTTCTTCAATCTTACGAATGTAATAACTTAAGATCACTTCTGCTTGTGTAGTAGCAGAAATTTCTAATGTTTCTGCGGTAACAAATGGATTTCCATCACGGTCACCACCAATCCACATACCCATTGTAATAGGGGTGGCGGCACTGACATCGATGCCGTGTTTTGCGGCTTCCCTGCGGTATTGTGCAGTTAAGGCTGTGATAGCTGGAATTAAAGAAGTATTGTAATAGTCAGTCACATTACGGATTTCGTTTTTTACCTTTAACTTCTTTTCACGGATCATGTCCGTTTCCATTATCAGTTCAATTAAACGGTGAAGGTTATCATTCCATTTTCGCTTATTGATTGAGCCTTCCTTACAGTCACGGTCTTTCCGTAATAAATGATGGATTTCATTTGTTAGATCCAACATGGATTTACGCTGTACTTGCGTAGGGTGTGCGGTTAGCACTGGTACTACATTTAAGTTCTCTAAGATTTCCTTGGCATGTTCACTCTTTGCGATAATATTCATCTGAGTGGAGATTTTACCTAAATAATCTTGATCAATATTATTTTGTAGGTTGACTTGATATGCTAGGTCTACGTCTTCTGTAATATTGATTAATAAAGGTAGAACAGAGAAATATCTAGAGATGATATCTAAATCCTCATTGGATAATGAGGTAATCAAATCCGTTAACTTATCGTATTCATGATTTGCGGATAAACTTGAAAGTTCATCAATGAGATGGAATTTATCAGAAGGAATCATATTCTGCGTTGCAGTATTCAAAAGATTTTTGAGTATTTGAATTTCTTCTTCAATAGCAGTGATATTATTACTGTTTTCTAACTTCGGTAACATGTTGATACCTCCTTTATAACGATAGAATTATAGCATTATTCCTATTGAATGGTGATATGACTTGACGAAAGCAATGAATTCCCATACCATTTGTTGTGCATGAAGCAGTATTTATGTAGCTAAATACAGGCAAAAGTAATACATTAGCGATAGTGCTAATGTATTTTGTTTCTGTAGAGATTAAGTGAAGATGTATTCAACTATGCAAAGGAATTTACAATGAAATATTTTATCAAGCGTTTATTGCGTACAATTCCTATTGTTGTAGGAGTTACGCTTATCACATTTAGTTTAATTTATCTTTCACCAAGTGATCCAGCACATATGCATTTTCATCAAACAGGGTCCCCAGCAACGGAAGAGATGTTAGAACAGTTCCGTCATGAACATCACTTGGATGAACCATTCTTTGTTCAATATCAAAACTGGTGGGTTTCTTTCTTAAAAGGGGATTTAGGTACTTCTTATCAGGATGGTCGCCCTGTATCTGAAAAGATTATGAAATCTGCTCCATATACAATCTCAATTGCAATTAATAGTATGATACTAACTTTACTTGTTTCGATTCCGCTTGGAATCTATTGTGCATACCACGAACAATCAAGACTTTTCAAAGCTGATTGATGTGATAACACAGGTAGGGATATCAATTCCTACCTTTATAATCGGATTATTATTGTTGTATTTATTTACTTCTGTGTTTCATATCTTTCGTGTATTACCAAAGGATAGCACAGGTGTTATTATGCCTAGTCTAACTATCACGCTTGGTATGTCATTTCGTTATATCAAACAGATTCAAAAGATTGCTAGTCGTGAGTTAGAGAAGGACTATATCAAAGGTTTGCGTGCTAGAGGTGTTGGTACAGTTTCAATTCTGTTTTTGCACAGTGCTTCAGAGTACGATGGTTGAAGTGATTACTTTAACTGCTGTTTCTTTTGGAAGTCTTTTAAGTGGTGTGGCGTTAATTGAAACCATATTTAACTGGCCTGGTCTTGGAAAACTGTTGGTGGATGCGGTCATTAGTAAGGATATTCCGATGATTCAAGCTGTTGTAGTGTGGCTTGTGCTTGCGTATGTCTTAATTAATTTATTGGCAGATGTACTCTATGGAATCTTTGATGCACGGATACGGTTAGGTGGTGATAGTCGTGAAGCTTTAATCGTAAACAGTGGATCTTGATTATCATGATTGCATGTTTATTATTGTGCAGTGTTTTGATGGAATTAATGTTACCGAAGATAATTTCGGAATCAAATCTAGCTGTTCGTTTACAAGCACCTAGTATGCAACATTTCTTTGGAACAGATGCCTTTGGAAGGGATGTGTTTGTACGTACAATCGTAGCCGCGAAACTTAGCATTCTATCTACGATAGTAATCGTAGTGGTTGCTGGAGGATTTGGCATCTTTGTCGGTATGATTAGCGGTTACATGGGTGGACTGTTAGATGAAGTACTTATGGCTATATGTGATTTATTCTTAGCATTTCCCCAAATGTTAATTGCGATTGCGATTGCAGGGATACTTGGTGGTGGCTTACATAATGCGATGATTGCCCTAGCAATTAGTGATTGGATGTTATTTGCTCGTTTGGCAAGATCTGCGACTCTAAAAGAGAAATCAGAACTATATGTAACTGCTGCTAAATTTGCAGGATTAAGTGATATCGAAATACTATTGAGACATATCTTACCGAATATTCGAAATGTAATGATAGTGACATTGACGTTAAACTTTGCGAATATGTTATTGTCACTTGCAGGGCTTAGCTTTTTAGGCATTGGAGTAAAAGTACCAACGCCAGAATGGGGCTCTATGATTAGTGAAGGAAGACAATATTTAACATCCGCACCATGGATTTCTTTATTCCCATGTTTGTTTATCTTCATTACAGTATTTTTAATCAACCAATTCGCAAAGACTTTCAATAATCAAGAGGGGGAACGAAATGAAACGATGGACTAAAGTGTTGTGTATATCTATGACATTAGCCTTGTCTGCATGTACACCAACACCAAAAATAGATGAAACAGCTAATCATACTATCCGCATTGGTACAGAGCAGTTTACTGCATCATTGGATTCAGCTTTAGAGTGGAATGGGTGGTTCACCGTTCGATATGGTATTGGGGAAACTTTATTTAAAGTAGAGGATAACATGGAGATTACCCCATGGCTTGTATCGAACGCAGAAAACATTGACACACAGACATGGAAGTTAACGCTACGCGAGAATATTAAGTTCTCAGATGGTATAACAATGGACGCAAAAAGTGTAGTAGATAATTTGCACCATGTTGCACAGGAAAACGCAAGAGCTGCGTTCTTAAAAGATGCTGAATATGAAATAGATGGTAATTCAATCACAATAAAGACTGTAAAACCTCGCGCAACATTATTATCTGATTTAAGTGATCCAATGTTTGCAATATTGAATCTAAATTCTAAGGAAGATAGGGCTACGATGCCGATTGGGACTGGTCCATATACGGTGAAGACATTTACAGCTGATCAAGAAATTGTGCTTGAGCCAAATACAAATTATTGGAATGGAACACCGAAATTAGACGAGATTACAGTTACAAAGATGCTTGAGAAAGAAACGGCAATTCTTGCACTTAAGAATCATGAATTAGATGCATATACAGAGATGAATTCGGAGGGAATTAAGCAACTAAAGGATACTGACGAATTTGATATTCATATGATTCCATCTAGCCGAGTATATTCTCTCTACATGAATACAGAAACCCTTTCAGATGTATCACTGCGGAAAGCAATTGCCAAAGCAATTGATAAAGAATCGATTGCAAGTTACTTACTGGATGGCACAATGACTGCTACGGATGGACCATTTCCAAGTGATTCTGAGTATGCATTACCAAGTTCTGATGAAACTTCTTATAATCAAGTGGAAGCAAAGCAAATTTTAGAATCATTGGGTTATATAGATACAGATGGTGATGGGTATGTAGAAAAAGAAGGTCAAAACCTCTCTCTTACAATCGCTTACTATAAACGTCTATCACAAGAAGCGATTGCAACGGAATTACAGTCCGCACTTAAGAAGATTGGAATTCACGCTGAACTTCAGCTGCATGAAGGCACAAAATATCTTGAGAATAAAGAATATGATTTAGGTTTCTACTCCATGGTGACAATGCCTACAGGAGATCCTGCATATTACTTAAATGCGTTACTATCCGAAGGAGGTTCTGTGAATTATTCTGGATATGATAACCATGCAATGCAGGTATTGTTAAAACAGTTAAATGATTCCTATGATACAAAGGAACGTATTAAGCTTGTTAAACAGATTGAGGAAATATTGTTGTCAAGTTATAGCGTTACATACATTGGGTTTAATAACTTGATTTTTCGCAACAAGAAAAGGATTGAAGAACTTTACACCTCATGTTACAGACTACTACCAAATTACAGTTGATTTAGAACTTCAATCATGAGACAGCTAATTTTAGAAATAAAAAAATGTCATTGCTAGATATGGCGATGCAAAGGTGTTACATGATGTTTCACTTTCTGTCTATCCATCAGAAGTGATTGGGATTGTTGGACAAAGCGGTAGTGGAAAAAAACAAGTCTGTTAAATTGTATTCTTCAATTAGAACCAAATCTTAAAATTGATGCAGGTGAAATTTTATATACAAATCAAAAAAACTTTTGGATATGAATCAAAGGGAATATCGACAGTTATTTAAAGATGAAATAGCAACGATTTTTTTCAAAGCAGTAATTTCTCACTAGTACCTACAAGAAAGAAATATCTGCTCAATTTTACGAAACAACAAATGGAAAATTAAGTAGGGAAGAAACTCGTCAAAAGGCATATGATTTATTTCGAAAGTTTGAATTAAAAGAACCAGAACGTATTTTTAACAGTTATCCTTTTACACTATCGATTGGTATGGCACAACGTGTAGCGGTATCACTTGCACTAATGAATGATCCGAAGTTGCTATTGTGCGATGAACCTACGAGTGCACTCGATGTAAAGAGTGCATATGAAATGGTTCAACAGTTAAAGCGGCTAAAAGAAGAAAAAGGTATGACGATGGTAGTGATTACACATAACATTGCACTAGCTGCACAATTGTGTAATCGTATTGCAGTAATGTACCAAGGTAGAATTGTCGAAGTACAAGAGACAAATACACTAATTAAAAATCCTATGCATGCATATACAAAAGAATTATTAGCTGCTTTACCAAAGACGGAGGATTTATGGGACGATTAATACAAGCAGAAAATATCGTTAAGTGCTTCCGTGAAAAGAAACAACGAGTATTAGCGGTTGATCATGTTTCCCTTCATCTTGATGAAGGAGAAATACTTGGCATCATAGGGGAAAGTGGTAGTGGTAAAAGTACAATCTTACGACTACTATCAGGCATTATTCAGCTGGATGAAGGACAAGTTACATTATTTGGTAAATCACTTGATAGAAAGGATCGTAGTCGCTTCCGAAACATACAAATGATATTTCCAAGATGCAAGAGCTTCTTTTGATAAGCAGTATACGATTGAACAAAGTTTAAATGAAGTACGTAAATATTTAAATCCAAATGCGTTAGAAAAATCGTTTCTTATTACAGGAAGTTGGGTTGGATGCTTCCTTTGCAAAAAAGTATCCCAACGAAATGTCTGGTGGGGAATGTCAACGTGCAGCGATTGCCCGTGCACTTGTGTGTGATCCTAAAGTATTGTTGTGTGATGAAATTACAAGTGCATTAGATGTTATTACACAAGAGAAGATTTGTAATTTAATAACGCATCTATGTCATCAACATCACATCTCAGCAATCTTTGTATCCCATGATTTACCACTCATTAGCAACCTATGTAATCGTGTGATGATTATGAAGGATGGAAAGGTTGTAGAAGAGGGTAAAACAAAAGAAGTGATGCAAAACCCACAACATCCATACACAAAAGAGTTATTACGACATATCATGAAACTTGAAACAGCAGAATAGTCACTGCTGTTTTTTATCTAAACTTTTACCGTGGAATTTTCATTTTATAGTAGAATAGAGTAAGAAATTGGAGAGACTATGAAGATTGTGCAATGTTGGTTAGAACATCCTGTACGTAGGCTGGATCAGACTTTTACATACTTATATGACGATGAAGATATTGAAGTGGGTAGCCGTGTAACGATTCCACTTTTAAATCGTAGTGTTGTTGGTTTTGTAGAAAGTATCCAAGATACGGATGAAACAAAGGAAGAGATTGAAACACGACTTGGTTTAAATTGCGCTTTATTCAAGAAGTTAAAGACCATGAAAGTTTAATTACAGATGAATTGCATGACTTAGCGATGTGGCTAAAAGAAAACACTTTATCGACAACGATATCTTGTTTCCAGACGATGTTACCATCGAAGTTAAAACCAACTACAAATGATAAAACAATTGTAAAAGAGAAATGGGTTAAACTGACGAATGAAGAAGTTAGTTTAACACCTAAGCAATTAGAAGCCTATCTTTACGCACGTGAGCATCAACCATTAACATATACAGCTTTACGTAAAGTATATCCAGGGCAAGCGCGTGCACTCATTGAGAAAAATGCAATTCTCTTAGAAGAAAAAGAAAGAGAAGCAGCAGATGATGTAAATATCAATATTGAATCTGCATTACAGTTAACACCATTACAACGGTCTTCAATGGATGAAATTAACAATAGTCAGGACGAAGTGTATCTTCTACATGGTATCACTGGTTCTGGTAAGACAGAGGTATATTTACAACTGGCTGCACAAGCACTTTTACAACATAAACAGGTATTGATTTTAGTGCCTGAAATCAGTTTGACACCACAAATGATTCATCGTGTTTCTTCTCGTTTTGGACATGCATTAGCAATCTATCATAGTGGACTAAGCGACCAAGAGAAGTATGAGCAGTACCGCAAGGTAAAGACTGGTAAAGCATCTATTGTCGTTGGCACAAGAAGTGCGGTATTTTTGCCATTTCAGAATTTAGGTTTGATTGTCATGGATGAAGAACATGATAATTCTTATAAACAAGAAAACCAGCCGGCATATCATTGTCGTGATGTGGCTATCTGGAGAGGCCGTTATCATCACTGTAAAGTGATACTTGGCTCAGCAACACCAGCACTTGAAAGTTATGCACGTGCTCTAAAAAAATGTATATCACTTGGTAAAGATGAATGAACGTATCAATCAAAGTCTACCAAACATTCAACTGGTATCAATCAAGGATAGTATTAAGAAGAATGGCAACTATATCATTACTGATGAATTACGTAAGAAGATACAAGAGCGCTTAGAAAAAAATGAGCAGAGTATTCTGTTATTAAATCGCCGTGGGTATGTCACTCAGCTTCGCTGCAAGTCTTGCCAAGAGGTTGTGAAATGTCCACATTGTGATATTGCGATGAGTTATCATCGTGATGTGAATCGCTTAAAATGTCATACTTGCGGTACAGAGATTGCTGTGCCAAAGGAATGTCCACATTGTCATAATCGTACGGGTTTTACCACAATGGGTTTTGGCACAGAGAAACTAGAAGCGGAAGTACATGCATTATTTCCTAATGCGAAAGTATTGCGTATGGATGCGGATACAACAGGTAGAAAGAATGCACATCAAAAGATATTACAAGCTTTCGGTAATCATGAAGCAGATATCTTGTTGGGTACACAGATGATAGCCAAGGGATTAGATTATCCACACGTTACACTGGTTGGTGTCATCAATGGGGATGAGGGTTTACAACGTACGGACTTCCGTAGTTGTGAGATGACCTTTGATTTATTGATGCAGGCAGGTGGAAGAAGTGGCAGAGCTGATACAGCGGGTGAAGTTGTATATCAAGTATTTGATCCAAGCCACTATGCGGTGCAGTGTGCTGCAAGGCAAGACTACGAAGCATTCTTCCGCAACGAGATGAAGTTTCGCCATGCTGGACAATATCCACCATATACTTACTTGATTGCCTTAACGATCCAAGGTCGCAGGGATGATGTAGTGATGAATCAAGCAATGGCAATCAAGGATGAAATCGTGGGTAACTTTAAAACGATTGGTATTATTTCGTTGTTAAAGATACAAGATTTATATCGCTATCGAATCTTGTTAAAGGGGAAGGATTTAGATTCAATGAGACACTCTGTTGCAAGGTTTTTATCTATGACAAAGATAGATGTAACAGGGTTACGGATTGATATCAATCCGATGTATTTAGATTAAAGGAGTTATATGAAAGATTTATTACAATATCGTAAAGAACTATTATGTGGTGAAAAAATTTCACTCAGAGGTACGACGGCTGAGGATGAAGCAATTTTAGCAAAGTGGTGGAACGAAGAGACAATGTTACTGGGGAATCGTTCTAGAATCGTTCCTACATTTGCGGAAGAGAACTCTTCTCATTTCATAGTTGGTCAGCAAACCAGGGAAGAACTGGCTTTGGATTAACAATAGAAAAATAAGCAGGGTGAAGTAGTGGGACATATTACGGCATTTAATTTATCAATGCCAGAGATGATTGCAACGGTTGGCATCTTAGTAGGACCTGAATATCAAGGTAAGGGCTATGGTAGTGAAGCTATGCGAAAGGCAATACGTATCTGCTTTGAGGAATTGAATGCACACAAGGTTGAGTTAAATGTATTCTCATACAATGAAAATGCAATCAAGATGTATGAGAAAGTTGGATTGGTATTGGAGGGCAGAAGAAGAGCTGCTTCCTACCACCGTGGTCAATTTTATGATGTTTTGACCATGGGAATCCTTCGAGAAGAGTATTTTTTTCTCGTTAATTTTCATAAAAAAATAAACAAGAATTTGAAGAAAAAAATCACGCTATGGCAAAAATTGTGAAAAAAATGCCGATAATAAGCGAGATTTTTTTCTTCTTTTTATGTTTTTTTATCTTGTATAATAATTACGAAGTGGTAGAATAGTGGTATGAAATGGAGCAAAGTGGAGGGAATATTCAGATGGTGATGTTCACAGGTGAATACAGACACAACCTAGATCCGAAAAACAGACTGATTATTCCGTCAAAATACAGAGACCAGTTGACGACAAAGATTTACGTAACTGAGTGGATGGATGGATGCTTAGCTGCATTTGCGGAAAAATGAATGGAACGAGTTGGTGTCAAAAACTAAATAAGTTACCAATCACAAATAAAAAAAGCCCGTGCCTTTGTACGTAGTATCTTAGGCAAGGCGGATGAATGTGGTGTGGATAACCAAGGAAGAATCCTATTGCCACAATTCCAGATTTCTGATCGTGGATTTGAAAAGTCTTGTGTAATTGTAGGTGCTTCTGATCACTTCGAAATTTGGCCAGAGAAAGTATTTGAACAATACAACGAAGAATCTATGGGTGAATTAGAAGACTTCGCAGAAGACTTAACGGAGTTATTACAAGCATGAAGCACACATCAGTCTTATTAAAAGAAACAGTAGATTCACTCAATGTAAAAGAAGATGGCATCTATGTAGATGGAACATTGGGCCGCGGTGGACATTCTGGATATCTGATTTCCAAATTGAAGAGTGGTCATCTATATGCATTTGATAAAGATAGTCAAGCAATTGCGGAATCTACCGAGAATCTAAAAGATGTGCTGTCTTATATCACGATGATTCATAATGACTTTCGCTCCATGAAGGAAGAACTTGCAAAAAGAGGAATTCATGAAGTGGATGGAATCATGATGGATTTAGGAGTTAGCTCCCCACAGTTTGATGATCCTACTAGAGGATTTAGTTATCGATATGATGCACGTTTAGATATGCGTATGAATCAGGAACAAGAATTAGATGCATATCAAATCGTAAATACATATTCCTTCGAAGAACTCTGCCGTATCTTGCGAGAGTATGGAGAAGAGAAATTTACAAAGCCAATTGCAAGAGCAATTGAAAAGCAAAGAGCAATCCGACCAATTGAGACAACATTCCAATTGGTGGATGTCATCAAGTCAGCATTGCCTGACAAGGTGTTACGTCAAAAAGGACACCCAGCTAAACAAACGTTCCAAGCATTACGCATCGAAGTAAATGATGAACTTGGAGCTCTACAAAAAGGGTTGGAAGAAGCGTTGAGTTTATTAAAACCGCATGGTAGATGTGCGATTATTACATTCCATTCCTTGGAAGATCGTATGGTCAAAAGTGTATTCAAAGAATATTCATCAGTACCTTACATTGACCCACGTATTCCAATTAAGGCATCAGATATCAAACAAGCAGATTATAACTTAATCACAAAAAAGCCAATCACAGCGACTGATGAAGAGTTAGAGGAGAATCACCGCTCTCACAGTGCAAAAGCTACGTGTTATAGAGAAAAAAGGAGAATAGGGATATGGCCAAGATTGTTAAAAGAAAAAAACAGAAAAAAATACAGCATTTTTTTAAATTTTTTTCTATATGGATGTTCATGATTTCTGCTACACTTTACTTGGCTAGTTCCATATTCTTAAGAACTTACAACAATGCCTTAAGTGCTCAAACACAACAAATGGAAGCTGATATCGTAACATTACGTACGCAGAATGATGCACTCAAGGTAGAAATCTTGAACTTAGGATCAAATAACCGCGTTGATGAAATTGCGGCAAGTAACGGTCTAAGTAAGAAACAGGAGAACATTGTCACTATCACAGGTGGATCTCAGCAAGACAACTGGAGAATAGAATGGCAAAAAGAAAGAAATACCGTAACGAAGTACGTCGAATATTGATTGTGACATTAGCAGCAATGATGCTGATTGCTTCTAATGTTTTTTTCGTAACCATTGGGAAGGTACATTTACGTTCTGGTACAGATCTGAGTATATACGCAGATTCTGCCAATACAGTTACTGAAACAAGTTTAGCCTTACGTGGATTTATATATGATCGAAATGGTCAAGTTATCGCACAGGATAATCGTACTTACGATATCGTTTGTGTTTTATCTTCTGCACGTCAATCTATCGAAGGTCAGATTGCATACGTGAAAGATAAAGAGGGAACGGCAAAAGTTCTATCTGAGATTTTAAAAATTGATTATGACAAAATCATGGGATATCTATCTCAAGATATATACCAAACAGAGTTAGGTGTTGGTGGTCGCCGCTTATCACAAGCAACCAAGGACCTTATTGAATCTTACAAATTGCCAGGGATTGAATTTACGGATTCTATCAAGCGTATCTATCCAAATGGACAATTTGCTTCGAACTTAATTGGTTATGCACAACAAGATGATCATGATATTACAACTGGACAGATGGGTTTGGAACTTTACCTAAACTCTTATCTATCTGGTACAAATGGTACACGTACATACCAGACAGACAAAGATGGCTATCGTTTACCTGGTATGAAGGATGAAGTAGTCAGTGCTGTAAATGGTGATGATGTTTATCTAACGCTAGATACTTCCATTCAACAGACGCTTGAACAATCCATGAGTATGACACAAAGTCAATTCGGTGCAGATAATGTTTGGGGCGGTGTTATGGAGATTAAGACTGGTAAGGTCTTAGCCTGGGGACAATCAAACTCCTTCGACCCAAATGTTCGAGAGATTACAGATTATACAAATACAGGTGCACAGGTTCCATATGAGCCAGGATTCTACTTTAAAGACATTTACATGGGCTGCGGCTATCAATGAAGGTAAGTACAATGGTTCAGAATTAACAAATGGTAACTCCTATTGTTATGGTACTGATAGCCAAAATAATCCAATTCGTGCAACGGCAGATAATAGCCTAGGTTGTGTTTACAACGCATATCGTTACCAATATGGTTCTGTTGATTTTGATACAGGACTTATATACTCACTCAACTCTGTTGCTGGTACTATTCAAAATGAAGTGATTACACCAGATATAAACCTAGAGTATCTAAGAAAGTTTGGCTTCTTTAATGATGTTGATACGGATGGCTTACCAGAAGCTACCGGTACATTAAACTTTACCTATCCATCAGATAAGCTTTCCTTATCCTTTGGACAGGGTTCTACGGTTACGATGTTGCAGCTGATGCAAGCATATAGTGCTGTATTCTCTGATGGCACAATGGTAAAACCATATTTCGTCGATTCGATTCGTGATGGATATGACAATTCGAAATATATCTATAAAGCAAATAAGACAGTTGTAGGACATCCAATCACGAGTGATACAGCAAAACAACTACAGAGTATTCTATATCGTGTAGTAAATGATGATAAGGGTACAGGTCGTGGTTATCGTATCCCAGAATGCAAGGTGATGGGTAAGACAGGTACAACTGAATTGGCGGTTGATGGTAGTTATCAATCTGGTAAGTATATCTATTCCTTTATGGGTGCTTTACCGGCAGATAACCCACAGATTCTGGTTTATTATGCATACCAAATTGATTCAAGTGTACCAGTTAACCAGCAACCACAAGTAAACTTATTACGTCGTATTGCGATGCAATATGGCTTTGCACAGCAGACAGCTGAAACACCAGAAAATACAGCAGAAACTGTTTCGGTATATGAGATGCCATCGTTAATCAACCATAGTTTAAGCTATGTACAAAATACACTCTCTTCCTATGGAACAGAACTATATAACTTGGGTGATGGAAATACTGTTATTCGTCAATATCCACAAGTTGGACATTCAGTGACAACGGGACAAAAGGTATTCTTAGTTACCAATGCTAATACGATCTACATTCCGAATATGCTTGGATGGAGTAGACAGGATGTAGCTGGATTCTGGCAAGCGACAGGATTAGATGTTACCATCACTGGTGATGAAACATCAGTTGTGACTTCACAAGATATACCGCCAGGTTCATACGTTGAAAAGAAAACCGCTATCTCAATCCACTTTGGTGGGTAGTCAGGAGTAAATATGTCAATATTTCAAATGTGCTTATATTTCGTATTGAGTCTTAGTATTGTACTAGTGACAATGCCATTTTTTTGATTCAATATCTCAAAAAAACTAAGTTTTAAACAAACTGTTAGTGAATATGCATTAGAGGATGATAAGAAGAAGGCGGGAACACCTATCATGGGTGGTATCTTATTTATTATCGTTCCAGTTGTATTAACTTTGATTTTCGTAAAAGGAATCTTTCAAGACCTTGATACGCTGATTGTACTATTAGCGTTTATGGGCTATGGCTTAATTGGTTTTGTGGATGATTTCTTGATTGCTATACTTAAAAACAATGAAGGTTTAAAAACCACTTCATAAGTTTTTTTGATGCAGGTTTTATTAGCAGTAATATTCTTCGTGCTATATCGCTCGCACGCATCTTTGGAAATTACACTTCCAATTACTCGTATCGTAATACCACTTGGTATCGCATATTTCTTCTTAGTATTATTTATGTTTGCTGGCTCTAGCAACGCGGTCAATCTGACAGATGGCATGGATGGATTATCTTCTGGTGTTAGTATTATCGCTTTAATACCATATCTAGTTATTACTCTAAAACAAGAAAAGATTGGTTTGGCAATCTTTGTAGTATGTTTGATTGGTGCTTTACTTGGTTATCTTTACTACAATAAAAAACCTGCGCGTGTATTTATGGGTGATACTGGTTCACTTGCTTTAGGTGGTGTATTAGCTGCCTTAGCGATGATTACGAAAACAGAATTGTTATTAATTTTGATTGCAGGGGTACCAGTGATTGAAACACTTTGTGTGATGATTCAGATTGGTTCTGTAAAAATTAGACATAAGAAAGTATTCCCATATACACCGATTCATTATGCATTCCGCATTAAGGGTATGCCTGAAGTTAGTATTGTACGTATGTTTTGGCTTGTAGAGGCAATTTTAGCAGGAATCGGACTACTCATAGGAATACATTGATCCTAGATGAAAATTCTAGGATTTTTTGTTTTGGGAGATGGAAAACAGAGTATAATATTGATAGGTATTATCATTTTGAAGTATGGTTATCAAAAAGATGTTTTTGGTATAATAACTAAGTTGTTAGGAGGAAGGCATGTCACAAAGTACTTTTTGATGTGAATCATCGATTAGTGGAACTGACGATGGTTCTCAAATTACAAAAAAATTACAAAAAAAGAAGATTTGCCTACTCTTACATATGTAAATCTTGAGGATTATCTGAATCATTTATGGCGCAATAAATCACCGCGAACGCTCAATCAAGCTGTTGATGTTGTGTGGAACGTTGCTGCAAATGATGTTGTACGCTTCTTATCAACACAAGCTGTTATTGATGGTGCGAAGAAAAACCTTGAAGATTTTGCGGATGTCATTGGAGGGAATTAACTTATGGCAAAAAATACTACAAAGAAAAGTAAGTTAGCCGTTTTTGCGTTAGTTGTTCTATTGTTGAGTACTTTAATCGCTACAACAATACGCTCAATTATCTCTAGTTTAAATTTAGGCTTGGACTTACGCGGCGGTTTTGAAATCTTGTATCAGGTAGAACCGTTAAATGAAGGTGCTACAGTTGATATGTCTGCTGTAATTAACAGTATTTCAAAGCGTATCAACGTATTGGGTGTTAGTGAACCACAGATTACAGTGGAAGGTAATAATCGCGTTCGTGTACAGATTGCAGGTGCGAAAGACCTTGAAACAGCACGTGAATTAATTGGTACAACAGCGAATCTTACATTCCGCGATGTAGATAATAATGAATTAGCTGATTCATCTATCTTACAAGAAGGTGGTGCATCTCTTGCGTATAAAGATGGCGAACCTATCGTATCTTTAAAGATTGCGGATAAAGAGAAGTTTGCGGCAATGACAAAGGCAATTGCACAAAAGGGTAATGGCGCAAACGTCATGATTGTATGGCTTGATTGGCAAGATGGCGATACATACGCTGCGGAAGCTGCGAAGGCAAAGAATGGTGAAGAGCCTAAGTATATCTCAGCTGCCTCTGTACAAACAGAAATTAATGGCGACTGCATTATCTCTGGAAACTTTACAGAGGATTCCGCTAGAACTTTAGCTAACCTCATCAATTCTGGTTCTTTACCAGTTAAGTTAACTGAGCTATCCAGTAATGTTGTGTCTGCTTCATATGGTGCAGATGCTCTACAGGTAACAGCACTTGCAGGTGTAATCGGCGTTGCCGTTGTTATGGCTGTTATGATCTTCGTATATCGTTTACCAGGTTTGATTTCATCTATCATGCTTGCATTCTATGTATGGGCCGTATTTGGAATCTACTCCTTAATGGGTGCTGTATTTACATTATCTGGTATCGGTGCACTTGTGTTAGGTGTTGGTATGACTGTCGATGCGAATATCATTAACTATGAACGTATTCGTCAAGAGTTATACAAAGGTAGAAGTGTCCGTGCTGCAGTTGCGGAGGGTGGCAAGTTATCCTTTGGGGCAATCTTCGATGCACAGTTTACAACACTACTAGCCGCGTTAATTATGTATATCTGGGGAACAGGTACAGTGAAAGGCTTTGCGACTATGTTAATTATCACAGTTATTATGACGTTGATTCTTAATGTAGGTTTCTCTAAGTGGTTATTGAATCTCATTATTGACTCTGGAATTTGTGATGGTAAACCAGGTTTATTCGCTGTTAAAAAGAATCAAATTCCTGATGTATCAAAGGGTGAAAAACAATTCTATACAGGTACATTCAAGTTTGATTACATGGGTAAAGCAAAATATGCAGTAGCTGCTGGCATTTCTATTATCGTATTATCTCTAGCGTTAAGTTTCTTTAACTTAGCTAAGGGAAATGGTTTCTTAAACTTAGGTATTGACTTTGCGTCTGGTACAAAGTTGACTGTTACTTCTGAGCAAGTTGTAAATGTTTCTGATGTGGAAGCAGAAATGGAAACATTAGGCTATAAGGGCTTTAGTTACCAAAGTGCTGGTGAACATACTGTTTATGCCACAACAAAGGCTTCTTTAGATAAAGAACAGTTAACAACAATTAAGAAAGCGTTTGAACAAAAGTATGGTGTTGAACCTGGTGATAACATCGTTACTCCAGTAGTCGGTTCCGAACTTGTAAGAAGTGCAGTTATCTTAACAGTTGTAGCGTGGATTGCGATGCTAGCATATATCACATTCCGTTATGAGTTTGACTATGCGTTTGGTTGCTTTGTTGCACTTGTACATGACGTATTAATTGTAATTGCGGTATTTGGTATCTTAAGACTAGAAGTTAATATTGAATTGATTTCTGTATTACTCACAATCATTGGTTACTCGATCAATAACTCTATTATTGTATTCGACCGTGTACGTGAAGAAGTAAATCTACGTAATCGTATTGAACCTACAGAATATCGTGCTATCGCAAATGAAGCGATTGATGAAGCTATCAAGATGTCCTTGATGTCATCATTTACTACGATTATTCCTGTCATTTTCTTACTCATCATGGGTAGTAATTCCATCTTCACATTCGTATTTGCGATGTTAGTCGGATTAATTGCTGGTACAAGTTCATCTGTATTTATTGCGGCTTACATATGGTGCTTGATTCGTGAGAAGTCTAAGCCAAAACAGAAGACTACAAAACAAAAGAAAGATAAGAAAGTTAAGAAAGAACTTCTTGATGAATATACCATTTCTGGTATTAACGCTTAATGAACAATAAGCAGCGGGTATACCGCTGCTTTGATATTTTAGGAGAGTGTATGTTAGGTATAAAAGCTGTCCTATTTGATTGTGATGGTTTGATGTTTGAAACAGAGCTTATCTCGCAACAAATATGGAAAGATGAAGCTAGGAAATTGGGATTTACTTTACCAGAAGATTTCTTCATCAATATTACTGGTTCTGGTGGAGAAGAACTCAATCGTTATCTTTCTTCCATTCCGAATGGAATGGACTTGTATAAGGTGATGAAGAAAAAGAGATTTGATATTTCATTTTGGTCATCGATTCAGAAAGACTGTTTGAATAAGAAGGGATTAATTACCTTATTTTATTGGCTTAAACAAAATGGTTATCGTATTGGGATTTGTTCTAGTAGCCATCGCACATACGTGGAAGCGTTATTGTCGACGGTATCGACGCCATTAGAGTATGATGCCATTGTTGGAGGGGATATGGTAACACACGCAAAACCAGATCCTGAAATATTCCTGGTTGGTGCTAAAATATTAGATGTACAACCAGCAGAGTGCCTTGTTCTAGAAGATTCTAAACAAGGAATTATCGCCGCAAGAAGAGCAGGAATGCATTCTTGTTTTATCGAAGATACCATTCAACCAGATCATACTATGAAAGAGATGATTGAATATCAAACGGAAAATTTAGAAGAAGTAATACAACTTCTCCGTCAATAAGCAAGGAGGTAAGCGTATGAGCCTACAAGCATGGAAAAATGAATTTGCCAATAAGAATATCGTAATATGGGGGTATGGCCGTGAAGGCCAAGCTACATATCGTTTGATTCGTCGATTACTTCCTGAGCAGGTATTAACGATTGTTGAATCAAAACCTGGGCCATCTCTAAAAAAGGCAGAGGCTGAAACTGTTCATACAATTTGTGCATGTGAAGCAGATGTGAATTTGAATCACTTTGACTTAATTCTCAAATCACCAGGTATTGTGATTCCTGATTCTATTGATGTAAGTAAGATAACAGGGGAAGCGGAGTTATTTATCAAACACTATCGTGATCATATTGTCGGTATAACGGGCACAAAGGGAAAATCCACCACAACATCACTTGTGGCTGCGCTACTAAAAGAGAAGTATCAAGTATGCTTGGTTGGTAATATTGGTATTCCTTGTTTTGAAGCAATTGATGAGATGGAAGATGGCGCATACGCTGCGCTAGAGTTATCTTGTCATCAGTTAGAGATTTGTCGTTATTCACCAAAATATGCAGTTTTCTTAAATCTATACGAAGAACACTTAGATCATTATGGAACAATGGAAAAGTATGGACTTGCGAAATCTCATATTTTTACAAATCAAATGCAAGGCGATACGGTCATCATGCATGAAGAGATGAAAGACTTCATTAAGTTGTCACTAAATACGCCATACTTAATTGGTAAAGATATTACAGCCCATGGAACGACGTTATGTATTCCAGGACATACACTAGATGCGTCTAGTGCAAAGTTAATAGGCGAACATAACTATCGTAATCTTGCGGTTGCCTACTTTATCGCAAATAAACTAGGTGTAAGTGATGAAAGTGTAAAGAAGGCGATTGCTGGTTTTAGGCCGCTGGCACATCGTTTAGAAGATCTAGGAGAGTATCAAGGAGTTCGTTTTATCAATGATTCTATTTCTACAATTGGTCAATCCTGTATTCAGGCTTTAGAATCAATTGAGAATGTTGATACTGTACTTGTGGGTGGAATGGATCGTGGTATTGAATATGATGAAGTAGAAGACTACTTACATGCACGCAAGGATGTACAAGTCATCTTTATGTATGCGACGGGTAAGCGCATCTATTCTGAAATGGAAAAGAAGGGCCTACTTAGACCAGGACTATATCAAGTAGAAACTCTCGAAGAAGCTGTTCGTCTTGCAAAGAAACTAACACGGCCTCATCATGCATGTGTATTGTCCCCAGCCGCAAGTTCTTATGATCACTTCAAGAACTTTGAACATCGTGGAGATGTATTTAGAAAGTTGGCTTTTGAAGAATGAAGTATAACGTAATCGATGTAGATGCATCTAGTCTACAAGAAAAAAATATAAGATTGGTCTTTTAAGTGCGAAACTATTAAAAAGCTTCTCATCTGGACGATGAGGAAATCAGTGAATTATTTGCGAATGATACAACACTAACAACTAGTAAAGCAGACTGTATTCAAAAAGTGCTGCAAACGTCTATTGCAGGCAAGGGACAACAATGAAAAAAAGTCATGATTGCGGGTGACTATGATGCGGATGGTATCTGTTCAACAACTATCATGAAGATGACCTTGATGAAGTTAAAGATTGAACATGGTTATTACATACCAGATCGTATGAAAGAAGGGTATGGATTATCTGCACATACGGTTGAACTTGCGCATCAAAAAGGGTATAGCCTTATTATCACCGTCGATAACGGTGTCAAAGCTCATGCGGCAATTCAAAAAGCCAATGAACTTGGGGTAGATATTATTATTACGGATCATCACCAAATTGACGAAGAAATCAAAACTCCATATGTAGTACATCCAAACTACATGGAAAGTGAATATTGTTATCTTTCTGGTGCTGGTGTTGCTTTGCAGATTGCACGCAATCTGATTGGTGATAATGATATCCAAACAGCTTTTTGCATGTGTTGCGGCAATTGCGGATGTAATGCCTCTATGGAAAGAAACAAGACGTATCGTTAAGCGAGGGCTAACTGTATTAAAGCAGGGTAGACCGCGTAGCTTGATCAGTCTTTTAAATCCTGGTAGCAGTATTGATATGACTTCTATTTCATTCTCTATCGTTCCAAAGCTCAATAGTCTTGGACGCATGAGTGATCTTGCCAATGTCAATACGATGATTCCGTTCTTACTTTCAAACAATGAAGAACAGATTGCACACTACGCTTCTCAGGTAAATCAAATCAATGAAAAGAGAAAGGAAATTAGTACTTCCATTAGTGAGACTGCAATTAATATGATTGCGGATGAGAAGTTTCCTATCCTATATCAAGAAGATTTCCATGAAGGGGTATCTGGTTTAGTCGCAGGTCGTATCGTTTCACAATTACATCGACCAGTTCTTGTCATGGCAAAAAGCCATGATACGATTAAGGGCAGTGGAAGAAGTGTACCTGGTTTTAATCTCTTTGATTTCTTTAAAGATTTTGAAAATCTTGTAGCCTTTGGAGGGCATGAACAGGCAGTTGGTATCTCGGTGCCAATTGAAAAGTTTGAAGAGTTTTATCAACAAGCACAAGAGAAGATGGCTAAGACAGGTTATGAATATATAGAATCAGTACAAGATGCAATTCGTATTGATGTAGAGGATATTAACTTTAACAACATCATTGATATTGATTGTTTTACACCATATCCAAAAAGAAATGATTGAGCCGAATTTTGCGCTTGAGGGTATGAATGCGGTAGAGCGTAAAGAGACCGCGAAGATGGTGAAATACCTAATCGCAAATAGTAGCGGAGGGTTTGAAGCTGTACTATATAAGAATAGAAATATTGTAGCTCCGATTCTACCAAAGCGTTTGATTGGAAAACTATCTATTAATCGATGGCGGAATCGTACAACCTGTCAAATGATACTCGAAGATATTGTCTGAATCTGCTATACTAAAGAATGCATATTACAAAAATTATTTTATCCGCACAGGAGGGATTTATCATGGCATTAAAGATTGAAGATTACATTGCGTCTGTTAGAGATTTTCCAATCAAAGGAATTCTTTTTAGAGACATTACACTAATTCTAGAAAACGCAGAAGCGTTTAGAGAAGTAACGAATCGTCTATGTGATTACGCAAAGAGCGTTAACGCAGATATGATTGTTGGTCCTGAAAGTAGAGGATTTATTTTTGGCTGCCCAGTTGCAGTTCAACTAGGACTAGGTTTTGTGCCGGTTCGTAAGCCAGGAAAGCTTCCTCGTGAAACAATTAGCTGTAAGTATGAACTAGAATATGGTTCTAATGAAGTACATATGCACAAAGATGCAATTAAGCCAGGTCAGCGTGTTGTAATCATTGATGACTTATTAGCAACTGGTGGAACAGCGAAGGCTACTGCGAAGATGATTGAACAATTGGGTGGTATCGTAGCTGGTTTTGCGTTTGTGATTGAATTATACGGTGATGACATGGATGGCCGTAAAGCGCTTGAAGGCTATGACATCTATGCGATGACTCGCTTAAGCGATAAATAAGTATAATCGAAGAGCAATCTTCGATTTTTTGCAAAATAGTAGGAGGTGAAAAATATGGCTAAAGGTAAGAATCCAACTGTGGCAGATGTCATGAAAGAGGCAAGTACTTATATTCATTTGCCTGAAAAATTTGGCTCTGATTGAAAAAAAGCGGCTAAGTATGCTTCGGAGAAACATGCAGGCATGTTCCGCAAGAGCGGTGAACCATATTTTGTACACCTTTGTAAATGTAGCATATATTCTTTCGACACTACGTGTCGGTCCAAAGACGATTGCGGCAGGATTTTTACACGATGTGATTGAAGACTGTAACATTACACGTGAAGAGTTGGCACATGACTTTGACGATGAAATTGCAAGTCTAGTAGAGGCTGTTACAAAGATTGGTAATCTGAACTTTAAAGGTAAAGATGATCCAGAATATCAAGCAGCTAACCATCGTAAGATCTTCATTGCGATGGCAAAGGATATTCGTGTCATTCTAATTAAGCTTGTGGATAGACTTCACAACATGCGTACGTTAGAGTTTCAGCCAGAAGCTTCACAGAAGAGAATTGCGGCAGAGACCTTGGATGTATACGCACCGATTGCGCACCGTTTAGGTATTAGTTCTATTAAGAATGAATTAGAAGATTTGTGTTTCTATTACTTGATGCCAGAAGAGTATTATCATATCGCTCATCTTGTAGAAACAAAGAAAGCAGAACGTGATGCGGCTGTTAATAAAATGATTACAGATATCTCTGCGATGTTAAAGAGTCATAAAATTAAGTTCCGTATCTTTGGTCGTTCGAAACACTTATATTCCATCTATAAAAAGATGATTCATAAACATAAACGGTTTGATGAAATCTTGGACTTACTTGCGATACGTGTTGTCTCAAAGACGGAATTGAACTGCTATGAAATTCTTGGCTACATTCATGCCAAATACAAGCCAATTCCAGGTAGATTAAAAGATTATATCGCAGTTCCAAAACCGAATATGTATCAGTCTTTACATACAACGATTCTTGGCGAAGATGCGAAGATTTTCGAAGTGCAGATTCGTACTGAAGATATGGATGCGATTGCGGAGAAAGGTATTGCGGCTCATTGGCGTTATAAAGAGGGTTCTCGTTACGATCCAAAGGCTGAACAAAAAGAGATTGAAGATAAGCTATCTTGGTTTAAAGATTTCGCTACGTATAGTGAAAGTGAAACCAATACTTCTGCGACAGATTATATGGAGTTATTGCAGAAGGATGTCTTTGAGGCCAATGTATATGTAATGACTCCGAAAGGAAGAGTCATTGATTTACCAGCTGGGGCTACACCAATTGACTTTTGCATACCGTATCCATACCGATGTAGGACATACGATGGTTGGTGCAATTGTCAATGATGCAATTGTACCGCTAACGACAGAATTACATACTGGTGATGTCGTGAATATCAAGACATTAAAGGGTACGGGTCCATCTGAAGACTGGCTCAAGATTGTTAAGACAGCACAAGCTCGAAATAAGATCCGTGCATATTTCTTAAAGAAGGAATCAGAGAAGCGTGAAGAGAAGATTGAAGAAGGCGAAAAGATTTTGATAGAAGAACTTCGTAAACGCGGTGCCGATCCAAGGGAATTTATGGATCGTAAAAAGATTGATAGTATCTCAACTGGGTTCCAAGTATCTAACTACAATGATTTTATGTATGCAATTGCGGTAAAGTCGATTAACCCATCGTTAGCTGCTGAACGTTTAACAAATGTAAAACAGCGTTCAACAGAAGATGGAAATTTATCACGTGTACTCAATAAAGAGACGGTACACCGTGTTTCTAAATCAGGACTAGTCGTTCCTGGTGTTGAATCGATGAAGATGTCACTAGCACACTGTTGTTTACCAGTCTATGGTGATCAAATTATTGGGTATATAACACGAAGCGAAGGTGTTAAGGTTCACCGTATAGATTGTCCTAATATTAGGAATGAGAAAACAAAACTCATTCATGTAATGTGGGAAGATGGTGATGCAGATCGTATGTATGATTCTGATCTCAGCATCATCTGTAATGATCGACCACACTTACTTACGGATATTGTTAATACAATCTCGCAATGCAAGGTACAACTTGAATCAATTAATGTTACAGTCAACCATGAAACACTAACATCAACTGTAAAAGTATCGATGCGAGTAAGAAATTTGGAACAGATGGACAATGTCTTTGCGAATATTCGTAAAGTAGAGTCGGTACTCAGTGTTGATCGTACAACACATTAATAAATTACTTGAGAAAAGTAAGCGTAAGGGCTATAATACTACTAAATTCTTAGAAAGAGAGTTCTTGTTAGAAGACGATAGAGCGACAATGGTATGGTGCAAGCATTGGCGGATTCTTACAGGATTGACACTCTGGAGAAGATATCCTGAAATTAGTAGGGATAAACGTATTCCACGTTACGGAAAGAGCGCATGAGAAATCATGAACTAAGGTGGTACCGCGCACAAAGCGTCCTTGGATAGGGACGCTTTTATATTTGTTTAAAGGAGGGAAAAACTATGAGTTATCAAACACCACGAGGAACTTACGACATTTTGCCAGATGAGATGAATCGTTGGCATCACGCAGAAGAAGTTATTCGTGAAACGACAAAACGTTATCGTTACCGTGAGATTCGTACACCATATTTTGAAGAGACAAAAGTATTTAAGCGTGAAAATGACTCCAGTGATATGGTCAACAAGGAAATGTACACATTTGATATGGGCACACATTCCTATACATTAAGACCAGAAGGAACTGCAGGTGTTATTCGTGCATTCGATCAACATAAGCTATATGGCTCGATGGAGATGCCTGGTAGATTCTATTATCTTGGTGCGATGTTCCGTCATGAAAATCCACAAAAGGGAAGACAAAGACAGTTTACACAGTTCGGCGTTGAAAACATCGGCGCAAAGTCTCCTGAATTAGATGCGGAAACAATCGCCCTAGGATATGACATTGTGAAACAGATGGGTATCTCAAGTATTAAAGTATGTATTAATACACTTGGTGATGACGCCTCAAGATCTGCGTATCGTACTGCTTTAAAGGAATATTTTCAGCCACATTTAGAAGAACTATGCGGTGATTGTCATCGTCGTTATGAGCAGAATCCTTTACGTATTTTGGACTGTAAAGTAGACCACGATAAGGAATGTATGCATACAGCACCAAAACTTGCGGATTACTTAAATGAAGAATCTAAGGAATACTTCAATCGAGTGCTTGCATGTTTGGATGCACTAGAGATTCCATATGAAGTGGACGATCATCTTGTAAGAGGTCTTGATTACTATACACATACAGTGTTTGAAGTTGTATCTACAAGACCGGATAGTGGTGCTCAAGCTACAATCTTTGCGGGTGGACGTTATGACCACTTTGTAGAGTATTATGGTGGACCAGAGATGTCCGGTATTGGTTTTGCGATTGGTATGGAACGCTTGATTAACTTGGCGACTGAGGAAGGACATGACTTTGGCGATGAAAATACATGTGATGTATATGTTATCGGTTTAGGTGATGTAGGAACATCTGTTTTAAAGACAGTACAACAGCTACGTCATGCAGGTTATAGTGCAGAAGCTAACCTCGTACAACGCTCACTAAAGGCACAGTTTAAGAGTGTTGATCGTAACAAAGCAAAATATGTAGTCATTCTTGGTGAAGATGAAGTTAAGAATGGCACAATGAATGTAAAGAATATTTCTGATAAGTCCCAGGTAACAATCAACCAGGGTGAATTATTAGAGACACTCAAACAATGGGAGAATAAGTAATGGAAAGAACACATGAAAATGGAACTTTGCGTCTAGCAAATGTAGGTGAAAAAGTTACGTTAGTTGGCTGGGTTGCCAAGCGTCGCAATCTAGGATCACTTGTATTTATTGATTTACGCGACCGTAGTGGGATCGTGCAGTTAACATTTGATGAAAGTATCGCAGATGCTGTAAAGGATGTTCGTAATGAATACATCTTGCAGGTAACAGGTACAGTTGAAAAGCGTAAGGACGCAAACCCAAAGATTGCAACAGGTGAAATTGAAATTCATGTTGCGTCTGTTAACATCGTTAATAGTGCGGAAACAGCACCTATCACAATTGCGGATGATACTGATACGAGTGAAGATACACGTTTGAAATATCGATATCTCGACTTACGTCGTTCTGTATTACAACAGAATTTAATCTTACGTCATAAGGTATGTATGGTTGCTAGAAATGTTTTTGGACAGACAAGGTTTCGTGGAAGTTGAAACACCAATCCTAGCAAGAAGTACACCAGAAGGGGCACGTGATTATCTTGTTCCATCTCGTATCTATAATGGTAAGTTCTGGGCTCTTCCACAATCACCACAGATTTATAAGCAGTTGTTGATGATTGGTGGAATGGAAAAGTACTTCCAGATTGCTAGATGTTTCCGTGATGAAGACTTACGTGCAGACCGCCAACCTGAATTTACACAGATCGATATTGAAATGAGCTTTGGGGATGAAGATACAATCTTTGCGGTTGTTGAAGATCTCATGCAAAATATCTTCAAAGAAACAAAGAACTACAAACTAGAAGATCATTTTGTGCGTATCCCATGGGCTGAATGTATGAGACGCTTTGGTAGTGATAAACCAGATATGCGTTTTGGTAATGAGATTCAAGATATTACATCTGTATTTGAAAATACAGAATTCCAAGTATTCAAGAATACAATTGAAAACGGTGGAGTTGTAAACTGTGTGAAGTTTGAAAATGCGGCTGATAAGTATAGCCGTAAAGGTTTAGATCAATTACAAGACTTTGTAAAACACGGCTTTAAGGCAAAAGCACTTGCATATCTCAAGATGGAAAATGATTTATTAACTGGTTCTATCGCAAAGGTATTAAGTGAGGAAGAAAAGGCGAAGTTAGTAGAGAAGTTGGGTCTTGCAAATAACGACTTGGTACTAGTCATTGCGGATAGCGCAAGAATTGCACAGACATCTTTAGGTGCATTACGTGTACGTTTAGGACATGAGTTAAACTTGATTCCTACGGAAGAGACTTATAAGTTCCTTTGGGTTACGGATTTCCCAATGTTTGAGTACAGTGAAGAAGATCAGCGTTGGGTAGCAGCACATCATCCATTTACAGCACCAAAGGAAGAAGATGTAGATAAACTATTCACTGATCCAGGACACGTTTCTTCACGTGCCTATGACTTAGTATTAAATGGATATGAACTCTTATCTGGTTCAATTCGTATTCATAGTCAAGAATTACAGGCTAAGGTATTTGAAGCAATCGGACTTTCACTAGAAGATGCGAAAGCTCGTTTTGGTTTCTTCTTAGATTCCTTCCGTTACGGAACACCTCCACATGGTGGTGTAGGTATTGGCCTAGAACGTTTAATCATGGTATTAGCTGGTACAGATAACATCCGTGATGTTGTGGCATTCCCAACAACAAATAGTTCCTTTGACCTTATGAGTGAAGCACCAAATGTTGTTGATAAGAAACAATTAGATATTTTGGGTATCGAAATCTCTAAGCAAGAAAAATAAAAGTGTCAAGACTATTCTTATTTCCCTCTAGTGCTATAATACATGTGCCGGAGGGAACATATTTTTCCTACAATATGATATAAGGGAGTTCTGATTGCGTAAGATGGAGTGAAAACTCGTTACGAGCGAGGATCCAGAAGTTTTACCAAGGACACCCACCTCTACAGAAGAGGGAACTATATCTACCTTCGGTCTTAATATTTCTTTAAGTCGGTTATGATACCGACTTTTTTTGATAAAATGATAGTGTTGAAGGAGGAATTCAATGATGAAGAAGTTAATGATGATTGTTCTATGTGCATTCATGCTTGGTTGCACTCCAAAGGAACAATACAAATTAGACTATGTAACAGATGGTACAATCTCAGAGTTTACAGAGATCACAGATAAGGAACCATCCATTAAGGAGATTTCATTACCATCCGCTATTACATTCTTTGAAAATAAATATTCAGGTGTAATGGTATTTGCGAAACCTGACTCACGATATAGTCAAAAAGCATTCGCGGTATTAAATCAAGCTGCTAAGGATGCAGGGGTTACGGTCTACTATGTAGACGTAAGTAGAAAGTTCTACAAGACTGACGAAGAGTTTATGCAATATCGTGAAAAGGTTGAAGAGTTTATCGATGTAACATACCTTGAAAATCCACAGGGTGGAGGAACATCTCTCTACATTCCGGATGTTATGGCAGTTAAAAATGGCAGAGTTGTAGATTTCCATGTAGGTGTCTTGGATGACTATGATATAGATGTAAATCCAAAAATGACAGATGAGCAGTATCAAAAGATTTACAATATCTACGCTGATTTAATTAAAATCACGACAGCGAAGGATTCAGCAAAATAAAACGCTGTTTTAGCCGTTGCAAGCATGTACAAAAACAAGATAAAAATAACAAGGTACATGAAGAATAGGTGGTGTAATTTATGGAATTTTGGAGTTCATTAGATTCTTCATTGCTGGAGGATTAATCGGTGCAATCGTAACATTCTTTTTAACAAGAAAATATTTCGAAAAGCAACTGAAAGAAAATCCACCAATCAATGAGAAGATGGTTCGTGCAATGTTTATGCAAATGGGACGTAAGCCAAGTGAGGCACAGATTCGTTCCGTTATGAAATCCATGAATCAATAAAAAGAAGTCTTGGGACTTCTTTTTATACAGTGACATAGAAATAAAACAAATTGAATTACTTTTTATAAAAACAATGTTAGTTAATCATTTTGGGTTGTGAAAAATCATGGAAAAAAATAGTGGGGAATAGTGTATTTATTGCGCAAATGTCTATTATTTCATATGTTTTAGTCTTATAATATATGGAGGTATTATGAAGGAGGACATATGAGTACTGAAAACAAAAAAAGTTTTCGAAGCTATGGATGGTAATACCGCAACTGCCCACGCCGCGTATGCTTTTTACGGAAGTAGCCGGTATTTATCCAATTACACCGTCATCGCCTATGGCGGAAAATGTTGATGCATGGTCAACAGCAGGTCGTAAGAACGTGTTTGGAGATCGTGTTAAGGTTGTGGAAATGCAGTCTGAAGGTGGTGCTGCCGGAGCAATTCACGGTGCATTACAGGCTGGTTCTTTAGCTACAACATTTACAGCTTCACAGGGTCTATTATTAATGATCCCAAATATTTACAAGTTAAAGGGTGAAATGTTACCAGGAGTTATCCACGTAGCAGCTCGTACTTTAGCTACACACACATTAAGTATCTTCGGTGATCACTCTGATATTTATGCTTGTCGCCAAACAGGTATTGTTCAGATCTGTTCACACTCCGTACAGGACTGTATGGATTTAGCTGGTGTTGCACACTTGGTCGCAATTGATCAGCGTGTACCAGTAATGCATTTCTTTGATGGTTTCCGTACATCACATGAAATCGATAAGATTGAAGTGATGGACTATGACTACTTAAGAAGCTTAGTTAACCAAGAGAAGCTAGAAGAGTTCCGTGCTTTAGCACTAAACCCACACACAAACCCAGTTGTTCGTGGTGGTACACAGAACGATGATATCTTCTTCCAGGCTGCTGAAGCTCAAAATAATCACTTCGCAAATATTCCAGCTGTAGTAGCTGATTATATGAAGAAGATTTCTGAGCATACAGGTCGTAACTATGCACCATTTACATATGTAGGTGCTCCTGATGCTGAACGTGTTATTATCGCTATGGGTTCTGTAACAGATACAATTACAGAAACAATCAACACACTCGTTAAGAGAGGCGAAAAAGTAGGTTTAATTAAGGTTTACCTATATCGTCCATTCTCTGTTGATTTCTTGAAGTCTGTTCTTCCAGCAACTGTTAAGAAGATTGCTGTATTAGACCGTACAAAGGAACAGGGTGCGCGTGAGCCATTATTCTTAGATGTTGTATATGCTTTACGTGATATCAAGGATCTAACAATCGTTGGTGGACGTTATGGTCTATCTTCTAAGGATACAAACCCTTCTCATATCAATGGCTTATTTGAAGAATTGAAGAAGGATTCTCCAAAGGAAGAGTTCACAATTGGTATTGAAGATGATGTTACAAATCTTTCGATTGAACCAGTTGATATTACAGTTGATGCTGACTATACATCATGTATCTTCTATGGTTTAGGTTCTGATGGTACTGTAGGTGCTAACAAGTCAACAGTTAAGATTATTGGTAACAATACTGATTTATACTCACAGGCTTACTTTGCATATGACTCAAAGAAGTCTGGTGGTGTAACTCGTTCTCACTTAAGATTTGGTAAGAGCCCAATTCATAGCCCATATTACATTGATAAGGCTGACTTTATTTCTTGTTCATTAGATAGCTACTGCTTCCAGTTTGATATGGTTCGTGACCTTAAGGAAGGCGGAACATTCTTACTGAACACAACGATCCCAGCAGAAGAAATTGCAGATAGATTACCTAACCGCATCTTAGCTAGACTTGCTAGACGTCATGCGAAGTTCTATATCATTAACGCAACTAAGATAGCGCAAGATACAGGCATGGGACGTTTCACAAATACAATCTTACAGGCTGCATTCTTCCGTCTAAATGAACAGATTATGCCATATAGCACATCCTTAGAATTAATGAAGGATTCTGCTCGTCATACATATGCTCGTAAGGGACAGGATGTTGTAAACAAGAATATCTTAGCAATTGAAACAGGTGCTTCAGGAATCGTTGAAGTAACTGTAGATCCAGCATGGGCTGACTTACAATTCGATAAGTCTGTTAAGGGTTCTACTGGTGATGCATTCTATGATGAATATGTAACACCAATCAATCACTTACAGGGTCAGGATATGCCAGTATCTTCATTCTTAAACTTTGGTGTAACAGATGGTACATTAAATCCTAATGTTGCATTCAAGGAAAAGAGAACTATCGCAACACTCGTTCCTGAATGGGAAGCTGAAAAGTGTATCCAGTGTGGTAAGTGTGGATTTGCATGTCCTCACGCTACAATTCGTTCATTCTTAATGAATGAAGAAGAAGTTGCTACAGCACAGAAGATTGCTGCTGAAAACAACGTTGAATTAACATTGAAGGATCCTTCTCCTGCATATAAGGGAGCTAAGGAGGCTAACCTCAAGTTTAGAATTCAAGTATCAACACGCAACTGTGTAGGCTGTGGTGTATGTATTACAGTATGTCCTACTAAGGCATTATCACCAGCTGACGTTAAGTCTCAGTTAGTCAAGAGCCAGTAGCTGATTATCTATACAAGCACACAACATATAAGAAGGAATTCGGTAACAATAATACTGAAGGTGGTATCTCCTTGATGATGCCTTACTTCGAAGTATCTGGTTGCTGCCCAGGATGTGGTGAAGCTCCTTACTACCGTTTAGCTTCTCAGTTATTCGGTAACGATATGTTAATTGCTAACGCAACAGGTTGCTCAATGATTTACTGCTCTGCTACTCCATCAAACCCATTCGTTCAAGATGAAAATGGTGAAGGTGTTGCTTGGGCTAACTCATTATTCGAAGACAACGCTGAATACGGTTATGGTATGGCAATTGCACAGTCATACAAGAGTGCTCGTATCCTCAAGATTATGGAAGATAACCTTGATAAGGTTGAAGCTGACTTGAAGGCATCATTCGAAGCTTATATCGCTGCTAATGATGATCGTGATGTTCAAAGAACAATCGTTAACAAGTTAGTTGAACAGGTTAAGGCTTCTTCTAACCAAGAGGTTAAGGAATTACTCAAACTTGAAAGAGACCTTGTTTCTAAGTCTGTTTGGATCATCGGTGGTGACGGATGGGCTTATGATATTGGTTACGGTGGATTAGACCACGTAATGGCGAATAACCTAGATGTAAACGTATTAGTACTTGATACTGAAGTTTACTCCAACACAGGTGGACAGTCTTCTAAGTCATCTCAGGCTTCATCAATCGCGAAGTTCGCTTCCGGTGGTAAGCAGGGTGCTAAGAAGGATATTGGTCAGATCTTCATGGAATACGGTACAGCTTATGTTGCACAGGTATCTATGGGTGCTAACCAGTCACAGACAATCAAGGCATTCAAGGAAGCTGAAAGTTACAAGGGACCATCAATTATCATCGCTTACTCACCATGCTTAGAGCACGGAATTAAGGGTGGATTGGTTAACATGCCTAACGTTCAGAAGAATGCGGTTGCTTGTGGTTACACAGTTCTATACCGCTTTGACCCAAGACTTGAGAAGCCATTACAGATCGACTCTCGTACTCCAGACTTCTCCAAGTTCACAGAGTTCTTACTCAACGAAGCTCGTTACTTCAACTTACCTAAGGTATTAGGCCAAGAAGAAGCAGATAAGTTATTCGAGAAGGCTCGTAAGGATGCTGAAAAGCGTTATAAGAGACTCTTATTCAAGAAGAGAGTTCAAGACGAAGAAACTTCTGAATAATAAAACAACTAAAAACATATCCTCTTCATTTAGAGGGTATGTTTTTTAGTTTGTATATTCATGGTGGTATACTAAAGCAAAGTGAGGCATATATGAAACATTTTCTCTTAAGAACTAGACAGGCACTCTTTTAGTCCGATACAAAAAATACAGTTAATCTTACAACCTAAGATGTTAAAAGGTGAGCATGCATTATTAGATTTAGTGGATGTATTAAAAGAAAAGCACCTTAATCGGTATATGGTTGTTACGACAGCTGGATTTATCAAAAGGGGGACATTACAACCATTCTTCGAAAGATTAGATCAAAGTAATATCGCTTATAGTATCTTTCATGACGTAAAGCCAGATCCAGAGATTTCGGATGTCGAAAATTTAAAGGAATATTATATAAAATGAAGGTTGTCAAGGACTCATCGCAATCGGTGGAGGTTCTGTCATTGATTGCTCAAAAGCTGCACTAGCTTGTGTACAAAGTAGTCATCTTGATGTAAAGACAGTATTAGAGACAGGAAGAGTATCTAAAATATTACCATTTTTTATCGCTGTACCGACGACTGCTGGTACTGGTTCTGAAGTGACTGCTGGTGCTGTTATTACTGATCCAATAAGGAAGCGTAAGTATGCGCTAAGTCATTTATTTCTAATTCCAAAGTATGCCGTCTTGGATGCTTCACTTTTGACTACATTACCACCTAAGATGACAGCTTATACAGGTATGGATGCATTGACACATGCAGTAGAAGCGTATATCAATCATTTTAATAATCGTAAGACAAATAAGTATGCGCTAGAGGCCATTCAGTCTATTTTCCAATATTTAATTCCTAGTTTTGAAGATGGCTCAAACATAACATATCGTTTAGAACTCTTAGAAGCCTCTTATAAAGCTGGCGTAGCGATTACCAATAACTATATTGGCTACGTACATGCAATAGCACATGGTATTGGTGGAATGTATCATTTACAACATGGTATGATCAATGCCATTATTTTACCGATTGTATTGGAAGAATATGGGGATACAATCACAAAGAAACTAGCTCATATTGCGGATATCGTAGGCATTGCTGGTCATACAGATCAACAGAAGGCAGAATATTTTATCAAAAACTTAAAAGAAATAAACCAAGCATTAGGCATTCCAACATCAATACCAGAGATACAGGATTCAGATATACATTATCTTGCGACTGGTGCAGAGAAGGAAGGGAATCCTACATATCCTACACCAGTTACTTGGGATGTTGAGCGTTTTGAAAAAGTCATTCGCAAGATACAGCAGGGGTATTCAGTCTAAGAAAATAAAAGGCTATGACACATAAATGTCATAGCTTATTTTAATGATTAAGCACGTCCAGAGTACTTACCATCAGCTGTAGAGATTTCGATTACTTCTCCTTCGTTGATGAATAATGGTACACGAACATTTAAGCCAGTTTCTACAGTAGCGTTCTTTGTAGCAGATGTTGCTGTGTTACCCTTAACTGCAACTTCGCACTCTGTAACCTGTAAGTTAACCTTATCTGGTAACTGTACACCTAAGATTTCTCCGTTATAAACCTGAATGTTTACCATTGAAGATTCCTTAAGGAAGTTCTTTTCCCAGTCTAAGCGGCTTGCTGGAATTTCAATCTGTTCATATGTTTCTGTATCCATGAAGATTAAGTTTGCACCATCGTTATAGAGGTACTGCATTTCTCTCTTATCGATGAAAGCTTCTTCTACACGGTCAGAACCAATTAAACTAAGTTCCTTAACAACTCCTGTTCTTGGGTTCTTAACTTTAACAGCAACCTTCATCTTAGCCATAGCTGTCTTATTACGGTCAACTGTAATTGCTTGGTATAAATCACCTTCCCAAACGAAACACTGACCTGGTTTAATTTCTGTTGATTGAATCATGGTATTAACTCCTTTCAATTTCCGCATATAATTTTCTCTTAATATTGGCTTTTTTTACAACCTTTTCAACCGAAAAAAATGTAAATAAATTATCTGTTCTAGCAAGTTTATAAAAATAATTCTAATTTTTCAGGAAAAATATAGGGCAGTTTATGAATGTTACAAATATTATGAAGCATTGACTATCGTGATGCATAAATGGTATATTTTTGAACATAGATTTGGTGAGGGAATGTATGAGTTTTTTTGAAAAAGTCTTTCGGTTTGGACTCATTGCAATTGGTTTAATTTTTGGAAGCAATAATAGTTCGTAATCTATTTTTTTATTTTTTTACAGCACATTTTATATGGATAGAAATAGTACTACGATTACTTAGCATGATAGTTGTTATCAATATTATTAATAATTCACGTCATTTATCTGCAGATATGTTATGGGTTTTATTAATTATATTATTTCCGATCCTGGTACAGCATTATTCTTATTGTTGGGAGCAAATTTAATTACATCTAAAACTTTTTAGAGAACTAATTAAAAAGTACAGCCGATTCCAAGAAATACTATGTTCAAGATGAAACAGTTTTAAAAGAGTTAGAAGAAATGGCACCTCAGATGAAAGGTGATTTTCATTATTTGTCTAAGACAGAAGGATATCCAATCTATCGCAATTCTGATTTTGATTATTATCCTCTAGGAGATATTGGTTATCCTGTAATGCTAGAGGAAATGAAGAAGGCAAAGAAATTTATCTTCTTAGAGTACTTTACAATTGAAAAAGGAAACCTTTGGGAAGGTATGCATACAATCCTGAAAGAAAAAGTTGCTCAAGGCTTAGATGTACGTGTAATGTATGATGATATGGGTACAATTCACTCTCTTCCAACAAGCTATGCAAATATGCTTGAAAGTGAAGGAATCAAGTGTGTACGCTACAACAAGATTAATCCATTCTTAGGTGCAGTTATGAATCATCGTGACCATCGTAAGATAATGGTTATTGATGGCACAGTAGCATTCTCGGGTGGTATGAATTTAGCAGATGAATACATCAATCAGAAGATGGTCTTTGGCCACTGGAAAGATAATGTAATTCGAGTTAAGGGTGAAGCAGTTTGGTCCTATACTGTACTCTTCTTAACAAACTGGAATGCGATTCGTAAAACTGATGATGATTATACAGTCTTCAAGCTAGACTCTGTTACACAGCATTTAGATGGCTATATTTCCCCATATGGTGAAACACCATTTGATGGAGAAAACACAGGGCAGAATGTCTATATGAATATATTGAATCGTGCCAATGAGTATGTATACATTTGTACACCATATTTAATTATTGATACTGAATTAGAAAATGCATTAATCTTAGCAGCTAAACGTGGTGTAGATGTACGTATTATTACGCCAGGGATTCCAGATAAGAAGATCGTTTGGAATATTACGAGATCGTTCTATCGCAATCTGATCGATGGTGGCGTAAAAATCTATGAGTACACACCAGGCTTTATTCATGGAAAAGTATTTGTGAGTGATGATATAGTTGCGACGGTTGGTACAATTAATCTTGATTATCGCTCTCTATATTTACATTTTGAAAATGGCACATATCTCTACGGTTCTAAGAAAGTACTAGATGTACGTGATGATATGTTAGATACCATCAGTAAGTCGCACCAGGTTCAAAAAGGGTGAAATTAAGGATGGATTGTTACGTAGATTATTTATTGGTGTTGTGAAGTTATTTGCACCATTATTATAAAAAAATAAATGAAGATGCTATAAAGCTTAAGCATCTTCATTTTTATCAATCTTATATGTTGATTCAGTAGACTGTGTAAGTGTTTCTGATTCGTCTGGTTTTTATTTCTACATACTTATAGAAATAGTATAGCGCATGTGCATAATAGGCACAGAATACTCTGTATCGTGTAAGAATTAGCACAATAAGTAAAGGAATAAACATTGCGGTAATTAATGGAATCATTGATTTAGTGATTGTATATAAAGAACTAGGGTCTTCAAGTGTAACTATAGGGATTAGAGCTGTACCACCAAAGATGGTTTTTATAATAGGGAATATAATAGGAATATGATAACTAGGGTAAAGAGAAAGGCTGCTAAGCATATCCAGATGTAGTGAATATCCATTTTAATCATATCTTTAAATGAATCAATAGCCTCTTTTATACTATGTCTGATTGCGTCTTGATATGCGTGTGGTGGGTAAGTATAGATCGCAAATGCAATAAAAAAATTGTTAAATAGTAAAGTACTAATTTTGAAAACATCAATAAAAAAATATTGGAGATATAGTACGTAAATAAATTATCTAAGAATGCTATAAAAAGAAGAGATACATAAGATAATTAGCCATTTCTCCTTTACGGGTTCAAAAGAGATCAATTAGTTTGGTATAAGAGCCTTGTGCAATTCTATAAATTTGCATGAGGATTAGAAGCATGAAAAACTGCATTATAATTGAACTAATAAATGATAGAAGGAAACTTGATTGTACTACTTCAGAAAAGTTAAGTGGACTGATATTACCAGTTAAAAATCATCTGAATGGCCGGGAAATCAGAGAGAATAGAGATTAATAATTGTAAAAATAAATACAAAAGAAAGTACTTCCAAATACTCTTCTTCCGAATCTGATTCACATGATTATAAAAATTTATTATCGACAAACATATTCGTACTCTCACTTTCTATTAATTATGAAGTATGCCTAAATAAATCTACTATATGTATATTGTATCACTAGAAAAAAACAACATTTATGAAATAATTTTATAAAAATTTAATGTACATTGAATATTCAAAAAAATGAATATTCATCCTATAATAATCATAGGAGTTAAACTATGGACTATAATAATCAGCTAATGAGCAAAAAAATGGACTTGCAGTACTAAGTCTTGCAAAAGCCCTTATAAAATATAAAGTTGGGGATAGGACACCAACTGTTACAGAGTTAAGTGAGAAACTGAATATTTCAAGAGGTACTGCACAATCTGCGCTTAAGACCTTGCAGAATAATAATGCGATTCATATTGTAAGTAAAGGACACTTAGGATCTTATGTAATTGAAAAGAATGATAAGATTCTACTTGAACTTGCAGGCATTAATTTACTGGTAGGTGCTATGCCATTACCATATTCTAGAAAATATGAAGGACTAGCAACAGGCATTATAACAACCATGGAAAATAAACATGGTATCCCAATGACACTTTCGTATATGAGAGGTGCTAAGAATCGAATCGCAATGATCTTAGAGAATCGTTATAATTTTGCGGTTGTGTCGAAATACGCAGCGAAAGAGTTTTTAGATGCGCATAAAGGTCAAATTGATATTGTATGTGAATTTGGAGAAGGTACTTATTGTTCGTCGCATGTTATCGTATTCCATGATTCACATATAAAAGATATTCAGGATGGTATGCGAATTGGTATCGATCGTGACTCAATTGATCAAAGTGATATTACAAAGCGTGCATGTGGAATGAAAAAGGTTGAATTTATTCCTGTTGAATCAAACAATTTACTGCGACTTGTTCAAAATGGTGAGATTGATGCGGCTGTTTGGAATGAAGATGAAATCATTGATAAGATGTCAAAAATAAATTACGTAAAAGTTACAATTGATGATAATGATGATACAAATGCAGTTATTGTAACAAATGGTAAATCACCTGAAATGACTGAATTATTACGTCAGATGCTTGATGTAAAAGAAACCTTAACGATTCAAAAATCTTGTTCTAGATGGAATTGTAACACCAAGTTATTAGGTAATATATTATGAGAATACAAGATGAAAAGTTTCGTCGTATCTGTAATTTTAGAGATTTAGGTGGTTATTTTACCCAAGATGGTAAAAAGGTTAGAACAGGACTGTTATATCGTAGTTGTTACCTAGGGTGGATGAATGAAGAAGAATTACATCATTTACAAGATTTAGGGATTAAAACGGTATTAGATTTGCGTACATCATATGAAGCATTTGATGATCCGGACCCAGTTATTGAAGGAATTGAAAAATTATAGAGTAAGTGGAATGCGTGACCGTAATGGGGAGGGTGTAGATTTCTCACCGTATGGGATTCATAAGATGATCATTTCAGATGATAGTGATCAAGAAACATTGCATAAAACATATGGCTCAGTTATATCGGGATATGATGTTTAGGAATGAAGGTTTCATGTTTATCATTGAAATGATGAAACAGAATATAGAATTTCCAATACTATTTCATTGTGCTACTGGGAAGGATAGAACAGGTGCTATCGCAGCTCTTATGTATTTATTACTAGGTGTATCTATAGAAGATATTATGGAGGACTATCTATTATCTAATCAGGCTTATTATGAACGTATTGAAAAGGCACTAGAAAATAATCAATGTGCAATCAAGAAGGAACCGACACTTAAACGAATCATCATGATGGAAGCAGGTGTAGATGAACAGATGGGTAGGGAAATGCTTGATGGTATATTAGATAAATACTCTAGCTATGAAGAATTCTTCTTGAAAGAATATGGTATTGATGAAGGTATGCGCGAATATGTTCGTAGCATGTTCCTTATATAATTTTTGTTGACTATAAAAGCAATTGTAGGTATTATTGAAATATCAATATACAATATTCTGTATAATGGAGATAAGATGTTAAAGGATAGAATAGAAATACTAAGATCAGCAGCAGTTATCAATGATAATGTTGCACAATATGTAAATAAAGTTATAGATGCATTAGAGAAATACCACTTTGATGAGTCAAAGATGGAAATGTTTACTACACATCTTGCAATGGCAGTACAACGTATTATGACAAATGGAGAAGTGGAGCATCTTGATGAATCCATTTGGAGTGAAGTGAAAAATTTTTGATACATTCAATGAAGCAAAAACAGGTCTATGCTAGCATCATTAGTGATGCGCCTGTACAGATTCCAGAGAGTGAAGAAAAGTTCTTGTTAATGCATTTGTGTAACTTACTTCAAAAAGAGAGCTAAAAGGAGAATTTAATTTATGAAAATTGTTGTTGGTGGACAAATTAATAAGCAAGAAATTCATGACTATATCCAAAAATATTTTGGAGAAGGAAATGTAGAACTTGCTGTAAAAAATGATTTAGATGCTGTTATGGCTATGAAAGCAGGACAGTTTGATTATTACATTGGTGCTTGTAATACAGGCGGAGGTGGTGCATTAGCAATGGCAATGGCTCTACTTGGAGCAGAGGCATGTAAAACAATTTCTATGCCTGGAAAGATTTTATCGGATGAAGAGATTATACAAGCTGTAAATGAAGGGAAAACTGCATTTGGTTTTACTTCTCAACATATGGAACAGGTTTTACCAGTTTGGTTGAAAGCTATTCAAGAAAAGAATAGCTAAGATATACCTAATTAACGAAAGGGGATAATTATAATGAGGTATTTAGTATTAGCCGCTATTGGTGCATTAGCATCTATTCTAGCGAACAGAGGTATTGCGGTATTCAATGATGGATTCCGCCCAATCGTTCCACAATTCTATGATGGACAAATTTCAAGAAAAGAATTAGCAACAATGAGTTTTGCGATTAGTTTTGGTTTAGTAATTGGATTTGCTATTCCAACATCTATCGCTGCTTCTATTATTCTAATTCACTGTGTTTTACTAACAACAGATATTATTGGTACATTCTGCCCTGATTCTCTTGTTGGTACAGTAATCGCAGGTGTAGTCGGTGCTGCATACGGCGTTGCTATTTTATTAGGTTTAGAATCTATCGTTAACTTATTTGGTTCTTTACCATTTAACTTCTTGGCAAATCTAGGATCAGTATCTTCATATATTACAGCTGCATTTGCAATTTTCCCAGCAGTTGCTGTTGGTTATCAACATGGCTTCAAGAAGGGAGCAGTTGCTGGATTAATCACATTAGTTGTTTACTTATTAACAGTTAAGTTTGGTAAGTTTGCTCTTGGTGAAGCAAAGGTTGCTTTAAATGGTTTTGGTATGGCTATGCTTGCAGGTATGGTTTGTCTACTAGTATTTGCTACAGGCGTTAAAGGTACAGGCGATGCAAATAGTTCATTGGTTACTACATTTGGTGATAAGGTTAAGAGAATTCGCTCTAACTGGTGGTTATTAGCTATTATGGGTGGATTAGTTGCTATGGCTACTTCTTTAGGTATCGTTGCAGGTGATCCAATTTCTTTAGGACTTGTTTCTGAAGGGTCATGGGCTGAAGCAGCAATGGTTGCGTTAGCACGTGCTATTGGATTTATTCCTCTAGTATTTACAACAGCTATCGTTACCGGTGTATATGGGCCTGCAGGTTCTACATTTGTATTTGTTGTAGGATTATTGTTACATGGCAATCCATTTGTGGCGGTTGTTGCTGGTGCAGTTGTTATGGTAGTTGAACTTGCATTAATCAATGTATTTGCAAAGGGTATGGATAAGTTCCCAGGAATGAAGGATATGGGCGAACACATCCGTACATCAATGAATAAGGTTCTTGAGGTTGCATTAACAGTTGGTGGTGTAGTAGCAGCAGAAGCAATGGCAGCTAAATTTGTAGGTATTACAGGATTTGGTGCATTATTCGTTGTAGGTTGCTTGCTATTAAACCGTATTTCTAAGAAGCCAATTGTGGAATTAGCAGTTGGACCTGTAGCGTGCATTCTATTCGGTATCTTACTAAATATCTTATTAGTACTTCAATTGATTGCATTAGCACCAGTTGCATAAGTTAGTATGCATAGTGCGGTACGGGTTGATTTGCCGCGTACCGCACTTTTCACTTTATGAAAAGAAAGGAATGATTATGAAAGTTGAAGAAATGAAATATTTAGCTAACTTGAATCCTTTTTCTTCTGTTATACGTTCATTTCCTGTTTCTGAAGAGAACGGATTATTGTTGGGTGTGAAAAATGATTTTCATATTAGTCCTTCTTTTATTCAAAAATTTGATAGATACAAAAAAATTATCAACTTCATACAATTGATGCAATGGCACAAGGTGGAAGAGCAATTGATTTAAAACTCATAAATCCAATTACTGGAAATTATATGAGTGGTTCTTCTTCTGGTACAGCAATTAATGTATTTTTGGGTATGAATGATATAGGGAATTGGATCCGATGGTGGTGGGTCTGTATTGGCACCTGCTATGTGTTTAAATCTATTCGGATTTATTTCCTATCTTATCGATAAAGAAAAATATGAATCTATATTCAAAGGTTTCTACTGATGATATTAGATTTAGACCTTCTCTTGGTTATATTGCAAAAGATTTCGAGGTGTTAAAAAGAAATCGTTAAGGTAACACTACCATTAGAAAAAAAGATAGTTCAGCTCATAAAATTGTTATTTCATCTGCAGATAACGATAACTATCCATTTGAAGTAGAAAGAATCGATTTTCCAGATATATACGGTGATAGAAAAAGAAAACATACAGTTTTTTTAGAGAAAAGTATTACCTACAATAGATTTTCTTATTTCTAAAGAAGGCCCAGTGGATGTGGAAGGATTTGGAGATAGTGTCTTTGGACACTTTGATGAAAGGACAAAACAAATTCAAAGAAAAGCTAAGAAAGGGTTATTGCGTGTAGCGAATATGGTTGGTGCAACAGCAATTAGTATTCCGACTGATGAACTTGGTGTTAGTTACCTTGGCATATGTGAGTCAATTCCTTCAAAAAATTGCAGTAATGTTAGAGAAGATGGAAAAATTGGTAATTCCTCAAGATGAACTAGTTGAGCGTTATTTTAGAAAGCCAGAAACATGGTTTCGGAAAGGTTATGGTGAATAAACATGAAATATCAGAATATTACATATTCACATGAGCATCCTCGGATTGATTTATCAACAGGTAAAAAAATGATCCTGATTGCCTATTGAATGGGTATTTAGATTGTATAGATGAACTAAAAGATATCCATGAAAAAGGTGTAATACGTTGGGTTGATTGTTCTAATCATGGTATCGGTGTAGATTGGGAGAATAATAAAAAAATATTTGATGAAGTTGGGATTGAAATCATCAACTCTACAGGTTTCTATAAGACGCCATTTATGCCTGATTACGTAAGTACTGCAAGTGTGGAAGAACTAGCAAAGATTATGTTAGAAGATATTGCAAAAGGTGCAAAGGTAATTGGTGAAATAGGCACAAGTAAGAATGAATGGACAAAGGATGAACATAAAGTATTTGAGGCAGCTATAATTGCACAAAAGAGAACAAATACAGTCATTATTACACATACTACTTTAGGAACGCTTATTAAGGAACAAGTAGATTTCTTCTTAGAAAATGGAGTTAATCCGAAGAAGGTTATAATTTCTCACGTTGCATTATCAAATGATTTAGATGCGATTCGTTACGCACTAAAGAAGGGATTTAATGTTGCATTTGATACGATTGGTAAGACAAAGTATCTACCGGATGAAATGCGTGTTCAGTTTATGAAAACACTAATTCAAGAGGGGTATATGCACCAGTTGCTAATGTCTATGGACATTACAAGACAAAGCCATTTAAAAAAGAATGGTGGAGTGGGATATGCATACTTACTAGATATATTCATCCCTATGCTTGAACAAGCTGGAATATCTGAGGATACGATTACTACAATTACATCAAAGAATTTTACTGAGATTTTGGAGGCATAACAATGAAAACATATCCATTAGAATCAATCTCATTAGAAGAAGCCAAGCAAAAACAGTTTCAACTGATTGATGAGATTACAAAAAGAATTTCAAGGGAAAGAATTTCTCTCTGCTGGAGATTTTAGTGTAGTACCCGGTTTAAATAAACCGGTATATGCTGAAAAGGTTGAACGAGTAATTGCGAATTTCTTTCATGCTGAAAAGGCATTGCTATTAGTTGGGTCAGGTACTGGTGCTATTCGTAGTGGGCTTCAAGTTATGACTTCTGCAAATCAAGAAATCTTGGTGCATACTTCTCCAATATATCCAACTACTGAAGTTAGTATTTTATCGATGGGATTAATTCCTGTCAGAGCCAACTTTAATGATTTGGAAGACATCAAGCGGGTTTTAGATAAACATCAGAATATTCGTACCGCGCTTGTTCAATATACACGTCAAGCAATTGATGACTCTTATGATATGGAAGAAGTACTTCGAACAATCAAATCTGTAAGAGATATTCAAATCATTACGGATGATAATTACGCAGTGATGAAGGTACACAAAATTGGTGTTGAATTAGGTGCTGACTTATCTGCTTTCTCTTGTTTTAAACTATTGGGGCCAGAGGGAGTAGGTGTTGTTGTTGGTAAAGCATCTTTAGTAGATGCAATTGAAAAGATGAATTACTCTGGTGGCTCAAAAGTTCAGGGCTGGCAAGCAATGGAAGTGTTAAGAGGTTTTACCTACGCTCCAGTAGCACTAGCGATTCAAGCAGAAGTCAACGAGGAACTTGTAAGACGTTTGAATAATCATGAAGTTGAAGGTGTAAAAGATGCATTCCTAGCAAATGCACAATCCAAAGTATTATTAGTTGAATTTGAAGATAACATTACAAAAGCGGTATTAGAAGAAGCGGAGAAACTAGGTGGATTACCAAATCCAGTTGGTGCTGAATCCAAATATGAAGCAGTTCCTATGTTCTATCGAGTGTCTGGAACATTTAGAAAAGCAGATCCAACATTGGAAGAAAGAATGATTCGTATCAATCCTAATCGAAGTGGTGCAGATACGATTATACGTATTCTAAAAGAGAGTATTAGAAAGGCGAAAGATGTTTCTAGATAAGTTATGTAAGACAAATCCAAATCTTATTCAAACAGCTGTGCATATGCATCAACAGAAACAAATTATGCCTGATACATATGTTGTAGATGTTGATCAATTTTTAGAGAATGCAAAAGCAATTTTGCAAAAAAAGCAAATGAACAAAAATATTGAACTCTATTACATGCTAAAACAAATTGGACGTAATCCATATTTAGCAAAAGAATTAGAGAAACTTGGCTATAAAGGGGCAGTTGTAGTTGATTTTAAAGAAGCAGAAGTGATGATGAAAAATCATCTTCATATTGCACATGCAGGTCATTTAGTACAGATTCCATCGATGATGGTGAATCAACTGGTATCGTATGGTTGTGACTATTTCACAGTGTATTCATATGAAAAATTAGTTGAGGTAAATGAAGCTGCTAAAAAGATCGGTCTTGTGCAGAAGGTGTGTGTACGTGTCATTGGTGAAAATGACAGGATTTATAGTGGACAAACAGCAGGTTTTTATTTAAACCAATTAGAAGAACTCGTACAAAAGTCAAAGAACTTAAAGAATATTGAAATTGCGGGTGTCGATAATTTTCCATGTTTCTTATACGATGAAGTAACAAAAGAGATTCAAGCACAAGAAAAATTTGCAGACAGTCTTAAAGGCGAAGAAGATATTAGAAGACTTAGGTTGTTATATCAAGAATGTAAATGCGCCATCAGCTACATGCGTGCATACGTTAGAAATGATGAAGCAATACCCTGAAATCACATCTGCAGAACCGGGACATGGACTTTCAGGTACGACACCATACCATGTTGATCATGATGCAGTAGAGGTCCCAAGTGTTTTATATCTTTCGGAAGTAAGTCATGTATTAGATAATCATGCATACATCTATGGTGGTGGATACTATAGACGTGGCCATATTCAAAATGCACTAGTTGGATCTTCTTACGAAGGGTTAGTAAAAGATAGTGTTATTCTTCCAGATATGGATTCGATTGATTATCATTTTGGATTAGAGAATCCTCATCATATTGGTGATAGTGCAGTACTATGTTTCCGTTATCAGATATTTGTAACACGTAGTGATGTATGTCTGATAAAAGGGATTCATTCAGGTAAGCCTGAGATTGTTGGTATATACGATAGTTTAGGAGGCAAGAAATGAAGAAAAGATTCATTATAATTGTCTTGGATGGTTTTGGAATTGGGGCGATGCACGATGCTGCACAAGCTAGAGCAGGTGATGAAAAGGCGAATACATTAGCTTCTATACTTGATGAATTCCCAGACTTAAAACTACCTACACTAGAAAAGTTAGGATTGATGAATGCTTTTGGTAGAGAAAGCAATTGTATGAAGTTTCAACCTAAAGCAAACTTTGGTAGAAGTGAGCTAATGCATCAAGGTGCAGATACATTCATGGGTCATCAAGAAATCATGGGAACCAAAACCGAAGAAACTGCAATTTGTACCTTTCCAAGAGAAAGTCGATGAAGTTGCAAAGCATCTAAAAGATGCAGGGCACAAAGTTGAAATCATTGACCGAAATGGGCTACGTTACGTCGTCGTAGACGATTATGTTACGGTTGCAGATAACTTAGAAGCAGATTTAGGTATGTGCTATAACGTAACAGCACCGCTCGATTACATGCCATTTGAAAAAGAGTACGCCATCGCAAAGTTAGTTCGTAAAGTTTCAACCGTTGGTCGTGTCATTGTGTTTGGTGGAACTGGAAATACAATGCAGGATTTATATAACGCTGAAGAGATTCGTGAAGGAAAGTATATTGGTATCGCTTCGGCTAAATCAAAATCATATGATCAAGGGTATCAATGTCTTCACCTGGGTTATGGTGTAGATAAAGAAGTACAAGCACCAACAATTCTAACGAAGAGTGGTATTCCATGTACGCTGATTGGTAAGGTTGCGGATATTGTTGCAAATGACTTAGGAAAGTCCATCTCATGTGTTCCTACACCAGAAGTTATGGAAATCACTTTGAACTCTATACTTGAAATGGAACAAGGGTTTATCTGTACAAATGTACAAGAGACAGATTTAGCTGGCCATGCACAAAATGCAGCTCGATATGTTGAAGTTCTAAAACAAGCAGATGCAGGTTTAGCAAAGATTCTTCCACATCTAACTGAGAATGATATTCTGATTGTTCAAGCAGACCATGGTAATGATCCAAATATTGGACATTCTAAACATACAAGAGAATGTGTTCCACTTTTAATCTACCGTAAAGGATTAGAAGGAGTGCAAATTGGTACACGTAAGACAATGTCTGATATGGGTGCTAGTTGTTGTGATTACTTTAATGTAGAAGCACCACAAAACGGTGAATCTTTCATAGAACTCATCGGTGGAAAGAACTAGGATTATAAAAAAATGAAATACCTTACTATTTAATATGCTTTATATTAGAATAGTAGGGTATTTTATGATTGATGAGGTAGAACTATGTCACTATTTACGCAGATGATACAACTACAAATGCAGATATTATTGATGCTAGGCATCGGTTTTTTTCTGCGTAAACAAAAAAATTGTAACACCAGAAATTCGCAAAGGATTATCTACACTTTTGATAAATGTGGTTTTTACCATCTACCGTCATCATCTCATTTATGAATGATTCAGTTGTAAATTCAGATTTATTAATGACTTGTTTCATTGCAGTTATAATATCTGCAATTATTCAGACAGTATCGATCATCGCTAGTAAGTTTCTCTTCCAGAAATATGAGAAGACAGATGCGAATGTACTCAGTTATGGCATGATTGTATCTAACTCAGCTTTTATTGGTATTCCGATTATCCAAAAGTATTTATGGTAGTGAAGCAGTGATGTTTACATCAGTATTCCAGATTCCAATCATTGTAACGATGTGGACAATCGGTTTAGCATTATTTAAACCAATTGACCATAAACATGCATTGAAGTCGGTTATCAAAAATCCATCTGTGGTTGCGGTATTGATTGGCTTTGTTATTATGCTAACGGGTATTAAATTTCCGCTTTTTATCACGAAAACAATTAGTAGTATTGCTTCATGTACAACAGCAATCTCGATGTTTGTGGTGGGATCAATCTTGGCGGAGATTGAGTGGAAAAACTTATTTGAAAAGAAAGTATTATTCTATTGTGCAATTCGTTTAATCATATATCCGTTCTTGGTATTTATCGCATTAACATTCTTAAATGTACCTACACTAATTAAGGCTATTGCAGTGATTATGACTGGAATGCCAGCAGGGTCTACTACCGCAATTCTTGCGGAACAGTATGGATGTGATGCAAAGTTTGCGGCGAAGTTAATTCTTGTTTCAACTGTATTATCGGTAATCACGATTCCAATTCTATGTTTAGGTTTATAACAATGTAGTACAATCATCTCATCAGTACATGAGCAAATCAGTTGTGAGGGGATTTTTAAGATGATACCATATGTAAACAAATAGCATACTTTTGCTATTTTTTTTCTGGGGAGGTAAATAGATGGTTAGAAAAATCGTAGGTTTCATATTGTCTTTGGTATTAGGTCTAGGAAATCTCTTGTCGTTTACATCTGCAGTTAATGCAGAGGAAGCTGGTAAGATTTGGTTAAACGATGATAATACTGTTACATATACAACAATTAATGATGCTGTGGCTGCAGGTCATACAGGTGATATCATTCGTGTTAGTGGAACATTTGATACAACTAACACTGCATTTAGAGATGCTGTCGTAAATAATGATATGACACTTGAGTTTGTAGGGGATACAGTAATCTTGAGTGATAACAGCTTGCAACATGGTCTTACCATTGCTAGTGGATCACATATTAAAACTGTAAATGGTTCTACACTTACAATGAAGGGTTTTAATACAGCTCTCAATTTACAAGTTGGCTCTGAAATGAATGATGGTTTTTATGTTTTTGAAAATAATGAACAGGTGAGCCTAAATGGATATATTAATGGCTCTGCAAGAGAAAATCTTGTGGTTAATGTCACCTCAAATTCCTTTTCAAGATTGTATAATGATAATTTCCATGTGGAAAATGCGACTGTTAAGTTGAACGCTACGCCAATCAGAACAGATGGTGTTTATTATCCATTAGGCATTATGCCAGATGGTGGTATTGGTGCACTTCAAATGGCATATAACTTTAAAAAAATGTGCACTTTGAAGCTACGGGAATAGCTGGATATGAAGTAGGAAAGTGGAATATTGAAGATTCCTTGATTGACATTGATTTTAGCGGGGATAATGCCACGGGTGGTTCCGGATATATTCAGTTTAATTACCATGTAGCTGCTGGCGTATCTACTATCAAGAATACAAACCTCCATTTAAAAAATGTTGCGATGGGATTATCTGTATTAAATGATCCGGATACTTCTACAATGGAATTAGATATTGATAATTCAATTGTGACACTCGATACACTAGGAAGTGATATGGATTCTTCTGTTGGAAATTCAGGTATTCAAGTTTCGGGTGCTAAAGTAAAGATTAATGATTCGGTTATCAACTATACTAGATCAACTCCTTATGGAACGGCATTCTATATCATTGGTGACGGCTCACAACTTGAAATGACTGGAGATACTGTCATTAATACACCTGCTAGCTTAGACGCAGTAGATATAACAGAGGATAAGATTGATAATGCTGCTGCGGTACTTGCACCAAATGATGCATATGTTGTTACAGGTGGTTCATACCTTGTAAAGTATCATAAAGATACGATAGCAGAAATTAGTACAACACCAACCAATGGTGCAGCAAATGGTAATGAAAACTAACATATTTCCAATTGGCAGATCCTTCTGTGACTGCATTATCTCCAGTCAACAGATATGGTCAACGTTATTCATATGGTGTAGCTAACGCTTCTAGTGATGGAAACAAGTATGTATGGGTACCAAGTGAGAAGGTAACATTTAGTTTAGGTGATAATCCAAGTGCTACATTTGCGGATGGTACAAATGCAAATAAAGAGACTTTAGCAATGCGTGGTCATACGATTGGTATGGCGGTTCGTGCAAATGATGAAGCGATACCAACATTCAATACTACTCCGATCAGTAATGATGCTAGTAAGCAATTCAAGGGTTGGTTCTATAGGGATGCATCTGGTAATGTTCTTCCATTTGACCCTAATACAACAGATGTACTAGAAACAATGAATGTATTGCAATGTGGGAAGAAGTACCACAAGCACCAGTTACACCAACACAGCCATCACAGCCAAATGCACAAGCAACACCAAAGACAAGTGATAACACAAACATTGGATATCAGATTGTCATGTTGTTCGTTAGCTTAGGTGCAGTTGTAGTACTATTAAAGGCACGTAATTTAGTTACAAAGTAATAAATAACTAAAAAGTTATCCGGTAAAATGGATAACTTTTTGCAAAAGTATACTTGACATGTAATGCAAAGTTAACTATACTTTTAAATGCAAAAGTAAACTTTGCTTATATATCGATATATGTGATAGGAGTATAAAGGTGAAAAAAATAGAATAAAGGAACTCAGAAAGGAACATAAGTTATCTCAGGGTGAACTTGCGGACTTGGTTGGTACGACAAGACAGACGATAACTTCAATTGAAGTAGGGAAGTATACTGCCTCATTACCACTAGCTTATAAAATTGCGAAACAGTTTTCATTGAGTATTGAAGAAGTATTTGATTTTTTTCAGAATTAGAGGAAGAGGAATAAACATGGATAAGAAACTATTAAAAGGCAAAACAAGAATTACAAAAAAATATACAAATATTTGGGGAGTGATTGCAATATGTTCGATATTGCTTCTTGCTGTAAATAAATTAGGATATCTGACGAAATCATATGCAGATAGACACTTTGCTAACTATATGAATGGATTTTATATGGGACTATTTATTGTAACAATCGTGGTAGCTGTGTGTTATATTGCAAAGAATTATAAAGCAATGAAGAATGAGAAGGATTTGATGCGTTTATATAACGAGATGCATGATGAAAGATGTCGTCAGATTGAATTAATGTCTAAACGTCAAGCATTTTTGATTGCAGAAGATTTATTGTTGGTAGTTGCTGTGATTGCAAGTTTTATAAATTCTTATCTATTCGCTGGTATCATTATTGCAATAATTGTATTTATCTTTGCTTCTATTATCTGTAAGGAATATTACAAGAGAACTTATACAGGAGAAGAATAAGTATACTATGACAATAAAGATATTATTTGTTTGTCATGGAAATATCTGTCGTTCGCCAATGGCGGAGTATATCTTTCGTAAACTAGTGAGTAATGCTGGCGTAAGTGATCAGTTTGTGATAGCGTCTGCTGCAACTAGTTCGGAAGAAATATGGAATGGTAGGGGTAACCCAGTATATCCTGCTGCGAAACAGAAACTATATGAACATGGTATGAACTGTGATGAAAAACGAGCTCGTCAAATCGCTGCGAAGGATTATGCATATTATGATCTGTTAATTGGTATGGATGAGATGAATATCCGCAACATGCAAAAAATGTTTCATAATGATCCAGATAGAAAGATACATCTATTGCTAGAATATACAGGGATTTTTAGAGGGATTTCTGATCCTTGGTATAGTGGTAATTTCGATACAGCGTATCGTGAAATTGAAGAGGGCTGTATTGCGCTATTTGAATATCTTACAAATAAATTGAAATGAAACTGGACATCTACTGTAGTGGATGTCTTTTTGTAACTGCTTTCTTTTTCAAAATATAAAAAATCAGGCAGAGTTAGTATGTTTTATCGTTGAATCAACTATAATTTTTTGATGAAAAGGACTATAATTAAGACGCTAATGTTTATGGGAGGTAACTATGGAAATAGAAGTGATTCAAGATCTTATTAAGATGGATGAAGAAACTCGCAATAAGATTAATAATGCCCATGAATTGAAGTACAAATTGAAGCAGGCAATTGAGCAGGAGAAAAAGAAACTGACGGATGAGGCTTGGGCTAACGTAGAGGCACAGGTTAAATCAATGCGTGAAGAAATTCGTACGACTCATGAGAAGAAACAAGCAGAAGCAAAAGCACTGTATGAGAAAGAATCAAAGCGTATCACTGACATGTTTAATGCAAATAAGGAACGCTGGATTCAAATGATTGCGGATTATACTGTTAGAAAAAGAGAACAGGAGTAACGAATGAGCAAATCAAGTAATGCGATTACCGCTAAGGCGAGAGCGATGCTTGCAGAACATTTGAAACCTGTTGATTACGCAACGATGTTACAAAGAAAGACGGTTGGTGATATTGCGATATTTTTACAAAGTCAACCTCTTTATAAAGAATCTTTGGAGGGAATTAATCCAAAGTCAATTCATCGTGGCCAGTTAGAGGTTTTACTTCGTACAGGTGTATTCAATCGATTTGCAAAGTTGATTCGCTATGCGGATGATAACGCAAAACATTTTTGGACATATTGCGGTCATGGAAACAGAAATTGAATTAATTTTTAATGAAATTACATTCACTATCTGACCAAGACAATGAGATATTACGCCAAAAATATGATTTCTAAGTTACCGCTATATATCGGGAGCTATACTTCGTTTCCATTGGAGGAATTGGCAGATAGTACTTCCTTTCAAGATGTATTGGCGTTATTAAAAGATACTTCTTATTATGATGTATTAAAGAAGTATGAACAAAAATCCTTAGAGGATATGGATTTCATCAATTTGGAACATTCCTTACGTACTAGATATTACGCAACGTGTCTAGAAACGATTGAGAAGTATTCTAATACAACTTCAAAGGAAAAAGATGAAGGAAATTATCTTATCTCGTATTGAGTTAGAAAAATATCGCAATCATTTATCGTTTGAAGAAGTATTTTACTGTTTCTAAGGAATTCATTAAGCAGATGCTAGCAGACTATTGTTGTTTCTTTCGTATGAAAGATTTATACGACATGGTTGACAATGATACTGCAGAACAAGTGATTCAGCGCTTAGAGAAATCAAGATATAAAGCGTATCTATCAAATCAGAAATTTCTTTATATTGAACATTATGCACAACGTATTGCGTTCAATATGAGTGCACATTTCATTCGTACTGATACCGATCCGAATCTATCGCTACTAGCATATGTATTACTAGCAGATATTGAGATTCAGAATGTTATTGATATTATCGAAAGTGTAAGATATCAGATTCCACAAGAGCGTGTGAAAGCTCTGCTGATTTATTAAGAAAGGATTGCACATGGCTATAGAAAAAATGAAGTTCATCAGTGCATGCACAGACCCAGAGCATCGAGATGCGATGTTACTAGCGGGGATGAACACAGGTCTGGTACAGCCAGTGATAGCAACCAAAATTATCAATGATGATAATAATGGAAGCGTCATTAGTACAGAAAATCCATATCAGGATTATGTACAGACATTTAAGAGTATTGCGCATGCAGTCGGATGTGATTTGAATGTAAAAAGAAAAGATTACATCTAGTTATACCAATGCTGAAATTGAAGCATATATTAAAGAATTAAACGAAGAGTTTGGTTTAGATAATGTTGCGCAAAGTGAAACATTATCGCCTGATGATGAGAAGGCTTTTAAAAGAATTAAGTGTATTAAACTTTGAAAAGATGCATGCATGTAACTATCTAAACTTTGGTTTTGGTAGATTACCGATGGATAGTTTTAAGAAGTTATCCTTGTATCGTGAAGAGATGTTTGTATTACATCGTTTACATTCCACAGCACAATATGTGGCTTGTATATGTAACGAGTGATACTTACGCTGCTAAAACTTTCAAGATTTTCCAGAGTTTATTCTTTTGAACCAATCACAATTCCAAAGTTTGATATTCAGGAAAGAGTAGAACAATGTCGTATCAAGATGGTTGATATGTATTCCTATTGCGTACGTCAAAGTTCTATCTGCAATATGTATCCATATGTTGCAGTGCTAGACCAGAAACAAATCCTTAGTGGATTTGTAAAGGCTTCTGATGTTGAAACATATAAAGCGGCCTTTAATGGTTTGCCGGTTGACTTTAGAATTAAAGAACCAAGTGAAGTAAAAGATATTAAGTGTCCAACGCTATTAAAGAATAGTTGGTTCTTTAAACCATTTGAATTGTTTATCGAGATGTATGGACTACCTGCATATGATGATTTTGATCCAACAATCTTTATTGGAATCACGTACTGTATCTTGTTTGGCATCATGTTTGGCGATTTTGGACAAGGGCTTGTACTGATGATTCTTGGTTTCTTATTCGAAAAGAAGGGCAAGCTATTTGGTATTGTTGGTAGAGTTGGTATTACATCATCCATCTTTGGCTTCTTGTTTGGATCTGTTTTTGGACATGAAACACTTCTAAATCCAGTACATCAATCTTTATTTGGAGTAAGAGATAAATTATTTGAAGTTATGGCTTCCTCTAGTACGATGGTGCTTCTGATTGGTGCAATTGCGATTGGTGCAGTACTTATCTTAGTTACGATGATTATGAATATGTGGAATCGTGCTCGTAAGAAAGAGTGGGCTGAATTCTTGTTTTCACAAAATGGCGTTGCAGGATTTGTATTCTATGGATTTATCGTTGTGGCTGCTGTGTTACTAGCTATAGCTAAGGTGAACGTACTAAAACCATTGTTTGTTGTTCCATTTATTGTTGTTCCAATCATCTTATTTATGATGAAGGAAGCTTTTGAAAGAAAGTTTGAAGGACACTCATTTAAACCTGAAGATGGATGGGGAAATTACTTCCTGATGAGTTTCTTTGAAACATTTGAAATACTGTTGAGTTTTGTAACAAACTCCATGTCATATCTGCGTGTTGGTGGTTTCGTATTAAGCCATGCAGGCATGATGCTTGTTGTAATGACGCTAGTAAAGATGACAGGTAATGCAGGGATTATCATTGCAGTACTTGGTAATATCTTCGTTATGGCGTTAGAAGGTTTGATCGTTGGTATTCAGACATTACGTTTGGAATACTATGAAATGTTTAGCCGTTATTATAACGGTGGTGGAATTAAATATCAGGCATATACTGCCGAAGATGCAGAATAAAACACTTAGGAGGAAAAAAATCATGTTATTATCTACAAAAGAAATTTTATTACCATTAATTGCTGTTATTTTAGTTGTTGGACCATTATGGATTCTATTACGTAAAGGAATCAATACTACAAACGCTAAGACAAGAATTCTTGCTCAGGTTGCAATTTTTGCTGGCGTATTCTTAGTTGTATTATTATTCCAAGCTCACTCATATACTGCTTTAGCTGAAGAGGCTAGTAAGACTGCTGCTACAGGTGATTTAGCAAAAGGTTTAGGATTTATCGCTGCTGGTCTTTCTGTTGGTGGTGCTTGCTTAGGTGCTGGTTTAGCCGTTGCTTCTGCTGCTCCAGCTGCTATCGGTGCTGTTTCTGAAAATGGAGATAACTTCGGTCGTGCTATTATCTTCGTTGCCCTTGGTGAAGGTGTAGCGATTTACGGTTTGCTAATTTCTATCTTGATTATCAATGCACTCTAAGGAAGCTGCATGAAAGCATATTGTATTAGTGATAATACCGACACGTTAAGGGGAATGCGTCTTGCTGGATTTGAAGGCATCGTATTACATGAACGTCAAGAAATATTAGATAAACTTAATCAGTTAATTGCTGATCCAGATATTGCGATTGTCTTAATGACAACCAAAGCGATGGAACAGGTTGCTGATGTTGTCGCAAGAAAGAAATTAGTATTACAACGTCCATTAATTACTGAGATTTCTGACCGTCATGGTTCCGCTAAGATTGGCGAAACAATTGACCGTTATATCAGTGAGGCAATTGGCGTAAAACTATAGAGGTGAGCAATGGAAGAATTTGAAGAGAAGATAATCAAATCCATTAAATCCGATATGCTGAACCAATCTACTTTAGTAGAAGAAACTGTTATGAAGGAAATTCAAATGATGCACGATGAACAGTTGAATTACTTCATAGTAGGACTAAAGAAGGAAACAGAAGCCTATCTTGAAAAAAAGAAACAAACGATTTACGTTTAAGTGCTTCTTCACAGCTATCTCAAGAAACTTTAAAGATCAAGCACGATTTGTTAAAAGCTTCGTATGGATTTTATTAATCAATTGCTAGAAGGTGCTAGTAAGAAGATTGAAGACTTTGTTAAGTCTAGCCAATATAAAAGAATATCTTGTAGAGAATATTAATCTGATTAAGGTTACCCCTACAGGTATCTTTTTACAGTTAGAAAAACAAGATGAAGAATTGTTCAATGAATTATTAAAAGAGAAAAAAATATTACAGCGAATGTTCAAACTGGATATTTCCGCTTTGGTGGATTTACATATTTGGATTTGGAAAAATCGTTTGGAATATCGTTGCGATTTGAGTGAGAAGCTTGAAGAAGCACGTCTCTTATTCCGTGAACATTCTGGATTCATCATTACGGAAGGAAGTGACAATCATGAGTGATGTAATTTATTCGATTAATGGTTCAGTTATTTCCGTCATCAACACGAAATCTTTCTCCATGCGTGAGATGGTGTATGTTGGTGAGAAGGAACTTCTAGGTGAAGTAATCCGTGTTGATGAAGATAAAACAATGATTCAGGTATATGAATCTACAACAGGATTAAGACCAAATGAACCAGTTAAAGGAACGGGTCATTTGTTAAACGCTACATTAGGACCTGGTATCTTACGTAATATCTATGATGGTATTCAAAGACCACTAGATGAGATTGCAAAAGAACAGGGTGCCTTTATTTCAGAAGGTAAATCTGTTCCTGCACTTGATCTTGAAAAGAAGTGGAATGTGACGATGTTAGTCAAGGAAGGCGATACTGTTAAAGAAGGACAGATTTTCGCTACAACTCCAGAGACATCATTGATTGAACACCGTTCTTTGATTCCAGTTGGTTTAAATGGTACGGTTGTAAAGGCACTTCCAAGTGGAGAGTATACTGTTAATGATGTATTACTTGTTGTAAAGAACGACTTTGATGAGACAGAAGTTGAAGTGAAACTTATGCAGCAGTGGGCGATTCGTAACCCACGTCCAATTATTAATCGTGAGCCAATCTCAATTCCTTTGATTACAGGACAGCGTGTTATCGATACAATGTTTCCAATTGCTAAGGGTGGATCTTCTGCGATTCCTGGAGGCTTTGGTGCAGGTAAGACAATGCTTCAGCACCAGATTGCCAAGTGGTGTGATGCGGATATCATCATCTATGTAGGTTGTGGTGAACGTGGTAATGAAATGACACAGGTTCTAGAAGAATTCGCAGAATTAATTGACCCTAAGTCTGGCAAGCCATTGTTAGACCGTACGGTATTGATTGCGAACACCTCAAATATGCCAGTAGCTGCGCGTGAAGCGTCTATCTATACAGGTGTTACTATGGCTGAATACTATCGTGATATGGGATATCATGTAGCGCTTATGGCCGACTCTACATCTCGTTGGGCTGAAGCCTTACGTGAAATTTCTGGTCGTTTGGAAGAAATGCCTGCAGAAGAAGGCTTCCCAGCATACTTACCATCACGTATCGCACAGTTCTATGAACGTGCAGGTATGGTAGATGCGTTATCTGGTAAGAAGGGTTCTGTTACTTTAATCGGTGCAGTATCACCACAGGGTGGTGACTTCTCAGAGCCAGTTACACAGAATACAAAACGTTTCGTACGTAGTTTCTGGGCCTTAGATAAATCACTTGCATATATGCGTCACTATCCAGCTGTAAACTGGACAGATAGTTACTCTGAATATATCGATGATTTAACGCGTTGGTATGATAAAAATGTAGCACATGACTTTATTGACTTACGTCAAGAGATGCAGTCTATCCTACATGAAGAAGCACAGTTAATGGAAATTGTTAAGTTAATTGGTTCTGACGTATTACCTGAAGATCAAAAGTTAACACTAGAGATTGGACGTGTCGTACGTGTTGGATACCTCCAACAAAACTCTTTCCATCCAGAAGATACTTACGTTTCTCTTGAGAAACAATACAAGATGTTAAAGGTAATTCATTACTTAAGACAAGCATGTACACCATATGTTCAAAAGCATATTCCTGTATCTCTCATGACACAGACAGGTGTATTTGATGAAGTTATCAAGATGAAATATGATGTACCAAATAACAATCTAGCATTGCTAGATGCATACAATGAAAAGATTGATGCTGCATTAGCATCAATTCAATAAGAGAGGAGGATTTCAATGAGTTTACAGTTATTAGGTTTAGATGAAATCCAAGGCTCTCTTGTTGCATTGGATCATGTAAATAATGTTTCAAACGAAGAGATGGTTTCAATTCTCTTAAATAATGGCTCTAGACGTAAGGGTAGAGTTGTTGAGATTGAAGGGGAACGTGCCATCATTCAGGTGTTTGAAGGAACAGATGGATTAGGTAAAACCAATACAAAAACAAAGTTATTAGGACATCCAATGGTATTAGGTGTATCCAAAGAAATTCTTGGGCGTACATTTAATGGTGTAGGTGATCCAATTGATAATCTGGGTCCTGTATATATCAACAAATATGAAGATGTAAATGGTAAGCCTTTAAACCCAGTTTCTCGTGAATATCCACGTAACTACATCAATACAGGTATCTCAGCAATTGATGGATTAAATACTTTAATTCGTGGACAGAAATTACCTATTTTCTCTGGTTCAGGTTTACCACATGATAAGCTTGCTAGCCAGATTGTTAGACAAGCGTCACTTACAGGACAAGATGCGGAAAACTTCTGTATCGTGTTTGGTGCAATGGGTGTTAAGAATGACGTAGCAGATACATTTAGACGTTCTTTTGAAGAGACAGGTGTAATGGATAAGGTATGTATGTTTATTAACTTATCTGATGACCCAATCCTTGAAAGAATTATGACTCCACGTTGTGCATTAACAGCTGCTGAATATCTTGCATATGAATGTGATATGAACGTTCTTGTTATCTTGACAGATATGACAGCGTATTGTGAAGCTGTACGTGAGTTCTCATCCTCTAAGGGTGAAATTCCTTCACGTAAAGGTTTCCCTGGATACATGTATTCTGATTTAGCTTCTTTATATGAAAGAGCAGGTATCGTCAAAGGTGGAAAAGGTTCTGTTACACAGATTCCTATCTTAACTATGCCTAATGATGATATTACGCATCCAGTACCTGACTTAACTGGTTATATTACAGAAGGTCAGATTGTATTGGATCGTGACTTGTATCTCAATAACATCAATCCACCAATCGGAATTCTATCTTCATTATCACGTTTAATGAAGGATGGTATCGGTGAAGGTTATACAAGAGCAGACCATCAGGATGTTGCCAACCAGTTATTTGCATGTTATGCAAAAGTGCAGGACGCAAGATCTCTAGCAAGTGTTATCGGTGAAGATGAATTATCTCCATTAGATAAACAATATATTGCGTTTGGTAAGAGATTTGAATCTATATTCCTAGGACAGGGATATCGTGTCAATCGTTCTATGAAAGAAACACTTGGACTTGGTTGGGCATTACTATCCTTACTTCCTAAGGAAGCGTTAGATCGTCTTGATCCAAAAATCATTGAAGCTAACTACGACTCTGAACACGCTGAGCATACGATTCAGTTAATTATTAAAGGAGAAGAGTAGTTATGGCAGCGCAGGCAGTTGCGACAAAGGGTAATCTTATCAAAGCCCGCAAATCCCTGGGTCTTGCTCAAAACGGCTTTGAATTAATGGATCGTAAGCGTAATATCTTGATTCGTGAAATGATGTCTCAGGTAGAGAAGGTAAAGATTCTACGTGAACAGATTACTAGTGCCTATCAAACTGGATACTACTTACTGCAACAGGCAAATATGTCGAGTGGTATGATTACTGCTATCACAGAACAGATTAAAGTAGATGATTCAATCAAACTCACATATCGTAGTGTTATGGGTGTTGAAGTTCCAAATATCATCTACCACCAACCTGATAGTATAGAAGTGCCATACGGTCTGGAGCGTACATCGTCACGTATCGATGAAGCGTACATCCAATTTCAGAAAGTAAAACAGATTACATTAGTGCTAGCAGAGGTAGATAATTCTATCTATCGTCTAGCAAATGCAATCTCCAAAACACAAAAACGTGCAAATGCTCTAAAGAATGTTGTGATACCTCGTTATCAATCATCTATTAAAGAAATGACTGAATCTTTGGAAGAAAAAGAACGTGAAGAGTTCTCACGTATGAAAGTCATTAAAGCACAGAAAGAGAATTAGGGAAGGTCATAGTACCTTCCTTTTTCAGTATAAAAAAATCAACTCTATTTTTTTGGATAGAGTTGATCATGGTTAGTGTTGAGGACCACCAAATCCGCCTGGACCTCCACCACCCTCCATCATGGAGTTGGTAATTGATGTGACCTGTGTTCCATTTACAATAACTGTTCCACCGTTTAATGATGCAGTCAAATCAAAGTCGAATGCAAACTGTGCTGTGATATTGATATAACCACCGTTGATTGTTAATGTCCCATTCGCATCAAGGGCATCTGTATCACCCTCAGCCATTGTAATATCTAGGTTACCGCCATTAATTTCTATCTGTACATCATAGTTGGTCGCTTTTTCAGATGCGTTGATACCATCATCTGTAGCGTAGATTTTGATTGTACCATCGTTAATCTGTACATAAGTACCTTCAATTCCTTCAACAGCATTGATAGCAAATGTACCTCCATCAATCTCTGTGATACTTGTACCTTGGATACCATCATCTTCGGAGTTGATTGTAAAGTTACCACCAGCAATATATACATATCCTGTTGTTAAGTCATCTTCGTTTTCGGAATGGAAGCCGTCTTTCGTTGCGTTGATATTGAATGTTCCGTCTGCTACACGAATACTGTTAAGAGCTTTGAATCCATGCTTTATTGTGTTGACGTTGTAAATACCACCAGTAATCTTTAAGTCACTATTAGAAGCGACACCATTTGCGGATGAATCGATATTTAGGGTACCTAAACCATTAAGAGTAATATTTGTTTTTGCAAAGATAACTGCGTTAATGTCATTTCCATCGTCTTCAGTAAACTCACCAGTAACCTTTAGGTTATTTGTGGAATTTTGTGTTGTTGTCACATATACGTTTTTCGCATTGACTGCATATACAGTTGGCTTATTTGTATTTGTGATAGATACGTTATCAAATACAAGATGTACCTCCGCATCTGCAGAAGCGTTAACGATTACCGTGGAATTCTTTGCTGTACCGGTTATAACATAAGTACCGGCTGCATCGATAGTAACATCCTTACCATCTTCTAAAGTTATTTTCTTTGCGTTAGTTGTATCGACAGTCTGTGTAAGATCTGTTTGTGTAAACATATTTGATGTATCTAAGGGAGAATTCTTTGAATAGTTAAGAGTAGTATTCTTTCCTGTAGTCGTTGTTATAGAAGTATTTGCAGTTGTAGTAGGTGTTATTGTCCCGCTATCTGCTTGCTTGTTGCAACCGGCTACTGCTAAGCCAAGTGCTACGATTGGTACAATTGCTAATTTTTGATATAGTTTTGTGCCGTTCATTTCTGTAACCTCCTTTGGTTGTTCTTAATATATCGGTGGAATGTGAATATCATATGAATAAGTCGTGATGATTTTCTAAATATAAAAATCTTTGTTAAGATTGGAAACTTATCTGTTTCATTGTGATAGAGTAGTCAAAATAGTATAATTGTTACATATTGAAGAGTATTTTTTTGATAGAAGGAGTGAGTGATGAGAATTGGATTTTTAACAAATGAATATCCATTTGACAAATTTAGTCAGATTTCATCCTTTTATCAATGGTTACAAGCAAAAAAAGATAGATGTTATCGTGATTGCTTGCGATAAAGATAACTTCAATTATGATAAAAAAATCTAAAGTTCTATTCTTACCATTTAAAAAAATCTAAATGATGTGATGGAATTAGGTGAATTTCACTTTGATCTTCTACAAGCAACGTTTGAAGACCCGCTTATTAATCTCTGTAAAACACAGTTAAAACTTCCTGTATTTGGAAAAAGAAATTCTTCAATGTAACTACGATGATATATTTAAAAAAATATCAGGATACTTTGGAATCGTATTATATTTGCGGTGTAGACTTGCAGAAGAAATACGTAAAATTAGTGATACAATTAAATCCAACTTTATCAAAAGAAATCAAGGTAACGCTAGATGATTATGTTCAGTATGGATTAAGAAAGGGTATTACAATTACCAAAGAGCAGTTACGTAGCTTCGAAGAGCATATTGATTCTGAACAGTTATATCAAAGATGCTTACACAAGTTATCGCTAAAGGATAGAACGGTTTATGAGATGCGTAAATGGCTAAAAGAAACAGAACTTGCGGATTATCAAGAAGTGAATGTATTGATTGATAAGTTGATACAAAAAGGATATCTGGATGATGAAAAACTATGTAAGGAACAAATACAAGCATTATCAAATAGTTTATATGGTCCAAAGCAAATTCTCTCGAAGTTAAAACAACGTGGTGTAAAGGAGAATTGTATCCTTGCATGCATGGAACAATCTAAACTCAACGAATATGAATTTGCATTAGCATATGCCACAAAGGTTTTAAGACAAAGTCAGAAGTCATCAGTCATAAAAACGAAGAATACGATTCGTAATAAACTGATGACAAGAGGGTATTCTAACAGCACAATCGAAAATATTGTCTCAGAGTTAGATTATTCTGCTAATCAAGAAAATGAAGATGTACTATTAGAGAAGCTAGTGCGTAAAGCTATGAAGCGGTATGAAAGAAAATATTGTGGATATGATTTGAAGACACGCATCTTTCGATATTGCTTAACACAAGGATTTCATAGCGAAGATATTAATACAGTGATGGATAGAATGGAGTGGAGTCATGACGAAGATTAATGAATTTGAAGTAGGTAAGAGATACGTTTTGCCACTATTAATAAAAGATGTAAAGAATGGCACAACAAATAAAGGTGCTCAATATTTATCTCTTGTTGTACAGGATAGTTCGGGTACTATTGATGGGAAGTTTTGGGATGTTAAACAAGAAGATAAAGATATTGTACAAGTTGGTTTAGTTCAAGAAGTTAGTTTTGAAGTATTGGACTATAATCATAACTTACAGATACGTATCAATCGTATTCAACCGCTAGATCAATCTACATTGAATATGAGTGACTTTGTAATTTCGAGCACACAAAGTGAAGAAGAACGTAGTCATAAGCTTCATGAAATTTTAGATTCCATTCAGAATGAAATATATCGTAAGTTAGTGAAAGGAATGCTGATCCATTCTGGAAGAAAATTTATTGAATATCCAGCAGCTTCGCAAATTCATCATAATTATTTAGGAGGTCTCAGTGAGCATTCTATTAGTATGGTTGAAGTGTGCCAGATGCTATGTAAACACTACCCACAATTAAACTATGACTTACTTGTTTCTGGGGCATTAATACATGATATTGGTAAGACAGCAGAGATGAGTGGAGCGATTGCGACGGAATATACATTAGAAGGAAAACTAGAAGGACATATTTCCATTGCAAATGGTTGGTTAACAGAGGTTGCCGCAAAGGAACATCTAGAAGATTGTGAAGAGACAATCATGTTACATCATATGATTCTCTCACATCATGGAAAGATGGAGTTTGGATCGCCAGTATTACCTAAACTACAAGAAGCTGAAGTTTTATATTTGGTAGATAATTTAGATGCACGTTTGAATATGTTAAGTCAGGCTTTCTCATCAATCAAGCCTGGTACATGGACACCAAAACTATTTGCGTTAGAAAATCGTCAATTCTATAAACCGAAAGGAAAGGAATAAACATGGATTTACGTTTAGTAGCAGTTCAAATTGTTCGTAAAGTATTAACTGCAGTAGGACGTGGTGGTTCCTTGCCAGGACGATTAGCACTAAAAATGGATTCTCATTTCATTGAGAAATTTCATATGCCTAAACATGTGATTCTTGTGACAGGGACAAACGGTAAGACAACTACATCAAACCTTATCGCAAAATCTATCATGCAAGCAGGTTTAAAGGTGATTAACAATAGTCGTGGCGATAACTTAAATGTTGGTATCGCTACATTACTAGCAGGTAACTCTGATGCAAATTTCAATGTACAAGCTGATGTAGCTGTTATTGAAGTTGATGAGTTAACATTATATCGTCAATTTAAGGCATTAAGACCTACAGCACTTGTAGTAAATAATTTCTTTCGCGATCAGTTAGATCGTGCAGGAGAGATGGAAACAATTATCCGTAAGATTGAAGAAGTAACGGAAAACTTTGAGGGAGATCTCATTATGAATGGAGATGACCCTAATGTAGTACGTATTGCGCAAAATGCAAAGAAAGCAAAAGTACATTACTTCTCTGTTGGGCAGAATGAAGTATCACAAAAAACAACGAATGAAGCGAGTGAAGGTAAGTTCTGCCCACATTGTGGAGCACGCCTTGTCTATGATTATTACCAATATTCACATATTGGAAGATTTGCTTGTCCATCCTGCGGATTCGGAAAGATTACACCATATACATATGTATCTGAAATTGATTATCAAAACCAGACTTTCACAATAGATGGTGTGAAGTACCATTCCTTTATGAATACAATTTATGCAATCTATAATTGCGCAGTTGTATTAACCGTGATGCGTTTGTTAGGCTTAGATTTACAAGCAGCAAATACTGTATTTAAAACGTTTTCTATGAAGGAAGGGCGTAATGAGGTGTTTGCGCTCAGTAAGCCATCTGTATTAAATCTTATCAAAAATCCAACTGGTGCTAATGAAGTAATGAAGTATATTGTAAACCAAGAAGGTGATAAAAATATCGCTATCTTCTTGAATGATAATGACCAAGATGGTAGGGATATTAGTTGGATCTGGGATGCACATTTTGAACGGCTTAATAAAGAGAACATTCATACCATAGTATGTTCGGGAACACGCGCGTATGACATGGCTCTACGCTTGAAGTACGAAGGATTAGAAGACCATATTCAAGTTATTGAAAAACTTCGAAGAAGCAATCAAATATTTAGATAAAGCAGATAGAGATAGTTATATTCTTTCTACATATACTGCCTTACATGTTGTGCGTGGTATCTTAAAGAAGGAGGCAAGATAATCATGGAATTAAAGATTTTGTGGATGTATCATGACCTCATGGACCTTTATGGAGATAAGGGTAATATTGAAACCTTACGCTATCGCGCAAGTAAGCGTGGTATTAATGTCGTTGTTGATACTTGTACATTACAAGAAAAAAGAAATATTGAAGATTATGATATCTTCTTCTTGGGTGGTGGAGCAGATAAAGAACAGACGCTTATCTATAAAGATTTGCTAGCACGTAAAGAATCTATCTTAAAAGCAAAAGAAAGTGGTACAGCATTCTTATTAATTTGTGGTGGATATCAATTATTTGGTCAATATTACTTAGACCAGGATGGTCAAAAGATTGATGGTTTGGGTATCTATGACTACTACACAGAAAGTAGTGACCGTGATCATCGCTGCATTGGTAATATTGTGGTAAAAACGAATATTCATGACAAAGAGGTTACTGTTGTAGGATTTGAAAATCATGGTGGTCAAACAAAAGCCGTATCGAATCCATTTGGTAAGGTATTAGTTGGACATGGAAATACATACAAAGGTAAATATGAAGGCTATATGGATGCACAAACAATCGCAACCTACATGCATGGACCACTGTTACCAAAAAAATCCAGCCATCGCTGATGAAGTCATTCTACGTGGTTTAAATCGTAGATATGCTGTAGAGCAGCTAGAACAACTTCAAGATACACTAGAAAAATGCAGCACATGATGCAATGCTAAAAACGTTTGAATGTAAAGTAAGATAATTTTACATATTTAATATTCAAGGTAATCCTCATGATTATGGGGATTTTTTTCATGTGGTGTACTGTATTATTAAACTAAGCTGATATATAATATTTTTTTACGACAATGTATATTTCGTAAGTGATTCATTCATCTATAGTATTTACAAAACATATAATTTTAAAAGGTGGTTAAAAATGAATTTATCAATTTATGAATATTTGGTAATCATAATTCTTGTGGTCGGTGGAATTAGTTACGCTAAGACAAAGAAATGGATTTATATTTTATTTACTGTCACTGCTTTGTTATTTATAAGTGGTTTTATACCCAGTGCAACTACGTCAAAAAAACAGATGGGATTTATAGTTCACTTATTGTTTTATTAATTGGATTAATTGCATATAAAAATACAATTAATTAGAATTAAGAAATATCAAGAGGGTACATATTATAAACAGACTCAAGTTGATTATTTTGATTTGCATCACGGTGATATTGGAAGATTCGGTGAATTTCTTGTATACGATGAACTGAAATCATTAGAAACTGAGGGAGTTAAATTATTATTTAATGCATATATACCAAAAACCAGATGGGACGACATCAGAAGTAGATGTTATTATCATTACAAAAATGTGGATTATTTATCGTGGAAAGTAAAAACTATAGCGGTTGGATATTTGGAGATAAGTATCGAAAGATGTGGATGCAGATGATTGGAGGAGGTAGAAAAACCAATTTTATAATCCAATTTGGCAGAATCATTCTCATTGTAAATATTTAAAAAGAGTTATTAAATATCGATGAGTCATGCTTAACATCATATATTGTTTTTTTTCAGATAGGTGTGAATTCAAAAAAAGTTCCATCTAATACAATGGAGTGTAAGGTAATACATCGACAGCATTTATTTCAATACATTTGTAATGACATTAAACTTAAGAATGAAATTTTTTTACTGATGTAGATATCATTCACATGTATGAAATTATCTACCCACTTACAAAAAGTAGATGATGCTATAAAGCAAAAAGCATATTGAGAATATTCGTAGGCTTTGAGTTTTTCACTTGATGCGATGTTATGAAATTGAATATGAAATGATAAAGGTGACATTATGAATGAGTGTGCATTAGACTTTTTAGAGTCTTATAAAAAGATTAGATCAATTATGTAGAGATATGTTTAGAAGTAAAGATGGTGTTACAGAATACATCAATCAAATGGATAGGGTAATATCAAGAATTAATTCGAAACAAGATTGGCGAAAACTTCTATTCGAGATTAAAAATATCAGCGTCGATTACGAAATAATCTAGTTCATAATACGGAATGCTCAGAATGTACGGAGGAAGATATTGATGAAGTTGAATACTTCTTCGAATTAATATTAAAACAAGAAGACCCTCTAGCATGCATTCGTAAACAACAAACATTAACTAGACATGTATCGATACAAACATCTGATAGTAGTTCTATGAGAAGAGGATATCACTCGAAGAAATCTGGTATTGTTGAGTTCATCATATATATGATGGTTTTTGTTGCTATAATGGTGCTAATTCTTAGATATATTTAAATCATTGAGCATATTGAAAAGGGGCATTAGTCCCCTTTAATTGTTTTAAGTACTTCATCTAAGTCTTGTGGTTTTGATTTGTTGAATATGAATTGACATGCATCATCTGTGCTATAGCGTGGGATGATATGAAGTGTAGGTGGTGTACTGTTTGTCCTGCTAATTCACCACAGTTATTTAGGATATTACATCCTTCAGATTTTGTGGCATGAACAATTTTCTTAGATAAGTTAGAGATAACTTCAGCACACTGTTTTACGGTCTCTGTATCTGCCTCTAAGATGTTTGCAACATGTTTCTTCGGCATCACAATTGTATGACCGTAGGTTACCTGTGAGATATCAAGTATTGCTAAAACATTGTCATCTTCATAGACTACTTTTGAAGGGATCTTATGATCGATAATATCGCAGAAAATACACATATTCATTTCCTCTCATTTCTATATATCTATATTGTAAAAAAAGTCGCATGATTTTGCGACTTTTATTTCAGGCACTATAAAATTGCCCGGGGTCGAGGGCGACCCTGTAAAATAACTCGGGGTCAAATTTTGACCTCTTTTTAACAACTTGGGGGATACCCTATAAAATCTCACGGGGTACGCTGTTCATAATAAAAACCCCTATGCTAAAATTCAGTCTTGCAAGTGATTGAAATTAAACATAGGAGGCGCCATATGGCTATAAATGATTTTATCATATCCACACTTAATGTTAGTGACGATATGATTTTTTCGATTGATACACATAAATCATCTGATAAATTACACATCTTAATAAAACTGAATGATACTCATCCTTCCTGTCCCTGTTGTGGAGGTCATACAAAAGTAAAGGATTATTCTTCATACAGCTATAACCATCTTGATGTTGCAGGTATACCATCCATCATAGATTGGAAAAGAAGACGCTATGTCTGTAAAGAATGTGGGAAGTCCTTCTCTGAGCCAAGTCCATTTGGCCCAGAGAACTTCCATCAGTCATACGCAGTACTCAATGCGATTGCCTTGGATCTACACAACGTTCGTATGACATACAAGGATATTGCACACAAATACCACGTATCCAATACGATTATACAATTATACGCAGATAATTTCATCCGTGCACCTAGAGTTAACACTTCCTGAGAATCTTGGTATCGATGAGATATCTTCTTCCATGGCGAAATATGGTGGTTCATACTTGTGTGTATTCGTAGACAACAATCACAGGACATTAAACGAGATACTGCCAAATCGTTCAAAAGTAACACTATCGAAACATTTTGAAATGATTCCACAATCGGAGAGAGACAAGGTAAAGTACGTTACGATCGATATGTGGGAACCTTATAGGGATGTGTGTAAAAAGTACCTAAGACATTGCGAAATAGCAGTAGATCCTTTCCATGTTATCAAACACCTTACAGAGTGCTTTACACGCATGCGTGTAGGAATCATGAAACAGTGTGTTTATGATAGCCCCAGTTACTATCTGTTGAAGACCTGGCATAAACTATTAGAAACCGATTCATTTGACCTCGATAACGAGCCAAGATATAATTCAAAATTTCGTCAGAAGATGAATTACAGGGACCTTTACAACATGTTGTTGGAGATAAGTCCTGATTTAAAGCTTGCGTATGAATTAAAGGAACTATATCGAGACTTCAATAAACACTGCTCATTTGAAGAAGCTAGTATGAAACTTGATTATCTGATTGAGCTATTTGAACACTCTAAGTTAGACTGCTATAAGGAATTTATATCTCTACTGAAACACTGGAAACCAGAAATTATCAACAGCTTCAGAAGGCCTTATGATGATAGACGACAATCCAATGCATTAGCTGAAAACATCAATCAGAAACTTCGATTACTGATCGAGGTATCCAATGGATATACAAACCTAGAACGTTTTCGTGCACGTGCACTATACTGCCTTAACGACAAACTATTCTATTGCTTAACAACATGTCTGTATTCCAGAAAACGAGAATACAAAAAACGTGGTACATATACCAAACATCTCTCTAATACATTAATTAACGACTAACAAACTGATACTATCAATCACTTGCACATACAAAAGGATGACTACATCAGAATGCCACTACTAGCACTCGATAGTCATCCTATTTTACTATTCGAAACCCACTACTGATTTTAGAGCGGAGTTTAACAAAACCCCCGACTGATTTTACTTAAGCTTATTTCATATCTTGTACTAGAATATCTGGATACTTGTCCTTGATGGAGTCGTAGATAGTCTTGTCGTAGATGTGGAAGTTGTGCTTCTTGAAGAAGTATGTTGATGCATCTGCAGAAACCTGATTAATCTTCTGTAGTGCTGTATCCACATCATCCTTTATCTTTGAAGCATCGTTTTCATCAACCTTGATAACATAGAATTTCGCACCATCACTAGCAGGTGACTCTGTCCAAGGATCGCTTGGTTTATTTGAGGTGATGATAGTACGTACTAATGCATCTAAGTCGGATGATTCAGTTGTGTAAATCTGTGATACAGGAGTACCTGTTCCGTTGTGTGCTGTAGATACTGCAGCAAAATCAGTGTTACCACCTTTTAAGTCAGCTAACGCTGCATCAGCATCTGCTTGGGAAGTAAAGGTTAATACTGTAGCCTTTACTGGCTTGTATGTATCTACTAGAGAGTCGAAGTTCTCATCGATATATTTCTTTGTTAGTTCCTTAGCCTGAAGAGAAGGGATAAGGTATTCCTTCAGGTATGATTCTTCATCCAAGTTGTTATTTTTCATATAGGAAGCAAATGTATCACCATACATAGACTTATAGTTTGCAAGGCTTTGTTCTGCTTCTTTTTGCATCTTATCTGTAACTTCAATTTCTGCTACGGCGATTGCTTTACTTGCTTCATTGACAGCAGTAGTAGCACCGGCGTTCTGCTTCATTAATGTGAATACATCACCCTTTGTAATATTCTTCTTACCAATGGAGAAGATTACTTCATTACTATCTTTTAATTTTGCTACTGCATCACTACATCCAGTTAATCCAGATAAGAGGATAGCAGCACAAACAACGGCAGTAAGTTTCTTAAACTTTGTCATTATTTTTGTTTCCTCACTTTCTGTCTTAATTCCCATAGCTTTCTTAATTGAACTTTCAAGTTCATCATTACCCTTGAAATCAATGCCTAATTCTTCAGCTTTTGACCATAGTGCCTGATTTGAAAGAGTTGTATCGTAGTTTTGAACTAATGTTAAGTAAGGATTATCTCCAGCAACTTCTTCAAGCTTAGCTTGTGTTGTAGCATTCGCAATAATCTTGAAATAACCAAAGTTAGAAGAACGTACCCACTTACTTACTTCACCTTCATTGAGAGCGAGGGATGCTTCTAAGAATGCAGCATCCAATGTAGATGTGTTCTTATCGATAACACCTAATACACCACCGTTAACAGATGTTGATGTATCTTCACTATGCTTGGAAGCGACTGTAGCGAAATCATCACCAGCTGCTAATTCATCATCAACAGCTTTCATTCTAGCTGCTTCATCTGCTGTAGGTTCGGCAGTAGGGTTGTTTCTATCTGTAAACTTAATCAAGATATAAGATACTTGACGAATCTTTAATTCATCGAAATGCTGCTTTGCGTATTCAGCTGTTAACTGATTTACTTTTTGTTGTTGAATTAAGTATTCTTCTAAATCTGTATAACCAGTTGATGACATATCGCTGAGTAACTTAGCTTCATAGTTATTGCCATATGAGTTCTTGTAGTTAGCGATAATGGATTCAGCTTGCTTGGCAGCTGCGTCTTTAATTTCATTTGTTGTAGAAATACTAGCGTCTGCGATTGCACGTTTGAACAATGTTAATTCAGCACTTGAACCATTTGTTCTAAATAGTGTTTCGTAGAATTCAGAAGCAGTTGTATCGTTATCATCGATAGAATAAACGACATCTTCTCCGTTTGTTTGTTTACCTTTTAATTTTCCTTTGTTTGTATCGTAAATGTAATACACACTGATAGCGAGGAAGACTGCTACCACTAACATTACAAAACCAGTTCTTTTTCAAGAATTTGCTCATAATACCTCCTAAAGTTTTATACGTAAAAACGCTTTTTAATTATAGTGTAAATGTTGACTTAATTGCAATTTCTGTAAACTGAAGTTTGTGTGAAGAATCACAAAAATAAAAAAATTTCACAAATGAGATAGTGTAACCCCAAGAATTTATAAGATAATGTTACAATAGGTAGCGGAATGAAGGTGATTGTGTGAAAAACTTTAGAGATTAGAGATCTTCACGTATCAGTAGAAGATAAAGAAATTTTAAAGGGTGTAAACCTTACAATTGGAGAAAATGAGGTACACGCCTTAATGGGACCAAATGGTAATGGTAAATCAACATTACTTGCGGCAATTATGGGTAATCCTGTATATACCGTAACAAAAGGTTCTATTACATATGATGGAAAAGATGTATTAGCGATGCCTGTAAATGAGAGAAGTGTTGCTGGTTTATTCTTAGCAATGCAATATCCGCAAGAGATTCCAGGTGTTACTAACAGTGATTTTTTACGTGCTGCGATGAACGTTCGTCGTGAGTCTCCGGTTCCATTATTTACATTTATTAAATCTATGGAAAAGACAATCCAAGATTTACAGATGAAAGAAGATCTAGCCCACCGCTTCTTAAATGAAGGCTTCTCTGGTGGTGAAAAAGAAGAGAAATGAAATTGTACAGATGGAGATGTTACGTCCATCTCTTGCGATGTTAGATGAAATCGACTCAGGCTTAGACGTAGATGCAATGCATATTGTTGCAAATGCTATTAACAATCTACGTGCTGAAACGGGTATGTCATTAATGATTGTTTCTCACTATGATCGTTTCTTCGAATTAATTGAACCTCAATATACACACGTACTTGTAGACGGAAAAGTGGTACTTGAAGGAGATGGTCAGTTAGCTCGTAAGATTGATACAGACGGCTATGATTGGATTTACGCTGAATATGGTATTGAAGCACCTCGCGAAAAGAAGGCTGCTCATCGTCCAGCTAGTACAATTGGTAGTTGTGCTGTTCGTAATGCCGCAGAAGCAGAGGCTAAAAAGTAATGGAAATGATTCATGTTGATACAGATATTCAATTACGCGATTCTTTTAGTCAATTTGAAATTGATACTGAGCGTGATATTGAATTAACTTTCAGTGCAGATGCTGGCGAATATGAAGTGTTTGTACGTATCAAAAACTGCGGTAAATTACGTATTCGTACATTTGCTTACGCTAATGCACAAGTTAAATATCTGTTCTGGAATGACAATGAGCATATGATTGAGATTGATGAGACACATGAAGTGTTACACAATGCAAATGTCGAAGTTGCTCATTGTGAAGTGAATCCATATCCAGTGAAGCGTAATACATATATGGCTCTAAGAGAACCAGGTGCGTATGGTCATCTTGTGTCTTCGTCACTAGTCGCATCTGATAAAAACTACAAGCAGAATATCGTGAATTTTGCCCAACGTACATTAGCGAATATCGATAACTTTCGCAGTTGTACTAAATGGCGGTAAATTATATATCGATGCGATAGGTAAGATTGTTAAGGGTGCTTCTCGCTCAGAAAGTCATCAGAAGTCACGCGTGATGTGTTTTGATGATGGACAAAGTTCTACAGTTATTCCTGAGTTATTGATTGATGAAAATGATGTACAGGCTAGCCATGCTTTAACGATTGGTAGAATTGACCGTGAACAGCTATACTATTTACAATCGCGTGGTCTAGATCAACGCCAATGTACGTCTTTGATTAGTTCTGGTTATATGTATCCAATCACTCAATTTTTAAGTGATGAAACACTCCAGCAAGAACTCCGCGCAGAAATGGAGGCGAAGTTAGCAAACTTATGATTGATGTAGAAAAGATTCGTCAAGATTTTCCGATGATTGTAAATCATCCTGAGTTAATTTATTTTGACAATGGTGCGACAACATACAAACCGAAAGCTGTAATCGATGCTATCTGTAATTTTTATTGCAACTTTACTTCAAATGTTGAACGTGGTGATTATGAAACAGCAATTCAAGCTGATCGTGCATATGACAATACGCGTAAGATTATTGCTAGATTTATCAACTGCGAGCCTTGCGAAGTAGCGTTTACAGCGAATATTACTGCTACATTGAATCAGATAGCGTATGGACTAGGTAAGGGCTGGCTAAAGAAGGGTGATATTGTTTTTAACAACGCTCAATGAACATGCTAGTAATCTTTACCTTGGTATCGCTTGGAAAAAGAATTGGGTATAGAAATTCAATATATTCCAGTTGATAACCATGGTGTGGTTATCATGGATGAATATAAAAAGTTATTAAATTCTCAGGTAAAGGTTGTTACACTTGCACACGTTACTAACGTAATGGGTGCATTACAACCGATTCAACAGATGACAACTTTAGCGCATGAAGTTGGTGCGTTAATGGTTGTGGATGGAGCCCAAAGTGTTCCTCATCATCCAATTGATGTTAAGGCACTTGATATTGATTTCTTGGGCTTTTCATCACACAAGATGTGTGGACCAGATGGAGTAGGAGTTCTTTACGGTAAGTTTGAATTACTGGATCGTATGGAACCATTATTGCTTGGTGGTGGTATGAATGCACGCTTTACTTCAGATGCTGATGTGATTTTGAAGAATGCGCCTATTAAGTTTGAAGCAGGTACACCAAATATTGAAGGCGTTATTGGATTAGGTGCAGCTGTGGAGTATCTTATGTCTATTGGTATGGAAAAATATCAGTGCATATGAAAAGGAACTCCGTGCATACTTTTGCGGAAAAAGTTAAAAGAATTAGATAACATTGAATTTTATAACCCAAATAATACTTCTGGACCGATTACATTTAATGCAAAGGGAGTATTTGCACAGGATGCGGCTGGTTACCTTGGTGCTAGTCACATTGCGGTACGCTCTGGTAATCATTGTGCCAAAGGTTTTACATGAAGTAATTGGTACGGATCAGACAATTCGTGCATCGTTATATTTTTTTACAATACAAAAAGAAGAAGTGGATCGTTTTATTGAAGTTGCAAAGAACATCAGTTTAGAAAAATGCAGTTGGCATCTTCTTCTAAAGGAGTACAAACAATGAGTGAAGTAGAAAATTTTATTAATGATCCGCAGATATTACGTGAATTGATTATGGATCATTATCAATATCCACATAATCATAAATTGGTAAAAGACGATCGTTACTTATCTGTACATATGGCTTCAGATAGCTGTATTGATGATATTACAGTGCAGTCTGATATCAAGGATGGTGTAATACAGGATATTCGCTTTGAAGGTGTTGCTTGTACAATTTCAACAGCGAGTACTTCGATGATGACTGACTTATTAAAGGGAAAAACATTGGATGAGGCGCGTGTAATTATTCAGAATTATTTTGCGATGATTCACGAACAACCATATGATCCAGAACTTTTACAAGAAGCAGTTGCGTTGAAGAATGTATATAAACAAGCTAATCGCATTAAATGTGCAACTATTGGTTGGGATGCGATTGAACAGATGATTGATGAAAGTGAGGGTAAGAAATGAGCGAACAGATTAAGTTGACCTCTGAAGATGAAGCAGTTCTTTCTTCCCAAGATGATTATAAAGTATGGTTTCCATGATGATGTGAAGTCCATCATCGATACAGGTAAGGGTATTTCTGAAGAAGTTGTAAGACAAATCTCAGCATATAAGCATGAACCTGAATGGATGACACAAAAACGTGTAGATGCATATCATATCTTCATGAAGAAGCCTATGCCTAAATGGGGACCAGATTTAAGTGAAATTGACTTCCAGGATTTTTACTTACTATCGTAAAGTCTCCCAAGAAACAGAAAAGAGTTGGGAAGAAGTTCCTGAAGAAGTAAAAAATACATTTGAAAAGTTAGGTATTCCGGAAGCAGAACGCAAGTTTTTTTAGCGGGTGTCACAACTCAATACGAATCAGAAGCTGTCTATCATAACATGTTAAAGGAAGTCGAAGAAAAAGGTGTTATTTTTCTTGGATATTGACTCTGCTTTTAAGAGAACAGCCAGAACTTTTTTTAAACAATATTTTGGTAAGATTGTAAGTGCTGGTGATAATAAACTTTCTGCACTCAATAGTGCAGTATGGTCTGGTGGCAGTTTTATCTACGTTCCTAAGGGTGTTAAATTAGAGAAACCGTTACAGTCTTACTTCCGTATTAACTCTGAATCCATGGGACAATTTGAAAGAACAATCATTATTGTTGATGATGGGGCTGAATGTTCTTATGTTGAAGGCTGTACAGCACCACAGTACTCTAAGGATTCTCTCCATGCGGCAGTTGTTGAAGTATATGTAGGTAAGAATGCGAAGTGTCGTTATTCATCTGTACAAAACTGGTCAGGTAATATCCTAAACTTAGTAACAAAGCGTGCAAGGGTTGATGCTGGTGGAACGATGGAATGGATCGATGGTAATATCGGTTCTAGAATTTCTATGAAGTATCCATCTTGCGTTCTTGCTGGAGAAGGTGCGACTGGTCTTTGTATCTCAATTGGTGTAGGTTCAAAGGGGCAGTTCCAAGATACTGGTTCTAAGATGATTCACGCAGCTCCTAATACGCGCTCCTCCATTATTTCTAAGTCAGTATCACGTAATGGCGGTGTAACAAACTTCCGTGATGAAGTACACTTTACGCCAGCTGCGAGAAATTCAAAGGCACACATTGAATGTGATACCTTAATTTTAGATAATATTTCTAAGAGTGATACGATTCCTACAAACTCAAATATGAATAATTCTTCTACTATCGAACATGAAGCGAAAGTTTCCAAGATTTCTGAAGACCAACTATTCTATTTGATGTCACGTGGTTTAAGTGAAGAACAAGCAACAGAAATGATTGTCATGGGATTCCTAGAGCCGTTTACGAGAGAATTACCGATGGAATACGCAGTAGAATTGAACCAGTTGATGAAACTGGATATGAGTGGCTCCGTTGGATAAAAAGATTGCACGTGCGAAAGGATTACAAGCACGTGCTTTATTATCTTTGAAAGAGCGTAACCAAAAAAGTCATGTGGTGTCTCAAAGAAGTAATTTCGAGAATTCATGCAGGCATGGTAATCGGATGTTATGTTTCTATCAAGGATGAATTAAACACATCGGAAATTCTTAAGTATTGTTTTGCGAATAATATTACAGTATGTGTTCCAAAAGTAGTGGAGAATACTTTGCAATTTTATCAAATTAAATCTAATCATGACTTAGTACCAGCACCATTTGGCTTATTAGAACCAAATGTAACGGAAATGATTCCAGTTCAAAAGATAGAAATGATGATTGTTCCATTAAGTAGCTACGATTTAAAGAATCATCGTACAGGATACGGGAAAAGGGTACTATGACTCAGTTCTAATGAATTGTAGAAATAGAATAGGTGTTGCGTTTCAGGAACAAGAAGTTGATCAAATAGATATTGAATCACATGATATTACATTAGATGAAATCATCTCTGCTTAGGGGTGATTTTATTTTTACTTTGACAATATCGATACTCGATATTATATTTTGGGTAGATGAATATCGATACTCGATATTATTGGAGGGAATATGATTCATAAATTTGTCTATTATAATTATTTTGAATCAGATGTTTTTGCTAGTTATCTTCATGAAATGTCATTACAGGGATACCATTTTAAAGGATTTGGGTTTGGACTAAAATTTGAAAAAGGAGAACCAAAAAGATATTACGTATGATGCGTATGTCTTTAACGAGCAACAAGAGGAAGATCAAGGTTTAAATCCAAATTCTGAGGACTTTTTGGGTTATTGTAAAGAGGCTGGATGGCAATATATTGACGCCTATCAACGCTGGATTATTTTCTATAAAGTGAAAGAAGATGCTGTAGATATCGCAACAAAAGAAGAAAAACTAGATAATGCGTTTGCGGTAAGGAAAGATGATCTAAAATTTGCTCGAATAGTATTACCTTTGTTCGCTATTTATATTATTAACTCGGTTTTTACTCAATCCTAATATTTTTGAACTACTGGAATACAGAAATCTTACAATTGAACTTGGTTGGTTTCTTTTTCATACTTTCACCATTTTTCTGTACTTTCACGATAAGAAAAATATATCAATTATTGCGTAGTAAATATGAAAGTACAGGTGAATTATATTTAGGAAATCCAAATAAAAAAACAAATGTATTTTTCAACCAAGATCACTATTTTTATTTCGTATTTACTGATTGTTATTTCTACTCTATTTTTTTAAAATATTATTGTGGCCTTTTTGATAAGTCCATTGATTGGTGTTGTTGTTTATTGTGTTTTTTTCTGCTTTGCAAAAATTCTTTTGTAGGAAATATGGTTCATCTGGTTATATGGCGATTATGGGAATTACGATGTTTATATTCTTTGTAATCATGATGGTGTTGTATGGACAGAAGCAGGCTAATCTTAAGGCAGCATCAACAGATGATTTTCCATTACAACTTGTTGATATTGATGTCGATAATCAAACGATTACACATGGAACTTTTATAGAGCAGAAGGGTCTATTTGTGGATTGGACAAAGTACGTAATTGCAAAAGGAGATGCAGCACAAGAAGTTCTATCGTATACGATTTATCATTCATCTTCTCCTTGGTTGATTCATAAGCAATATTTATACTTATCTTCAGGTATGAAGGCAACAGATATCAACGAACTTTGGAAACAAAAATCAGCGATTGTTTATAAGGAATTTGATGACTATGTGTATATTGTTGACTGTGAAAATGAGTTGATTGAACTTAGGTATTCACAAGAGTTAACTCAACAACAGATAGATATAGTTATCAGAAAGATAGTGAAATGATATGGCACGTGCACAGTTTCAAACATTAACAGAACCGATGTTCTATATTCTCCTATGCTTGCAGAAAGAAGTATGTGGTATTGATATCATGGTTATGGTAAGTGTAATCTCAAATGGTAGAGTTTCCATTGGACCAGGTACTTTGTATGCGATGTTGCAAAAGTTTGAGGATAACGAAATTATTGAAAAGACTAGAGAAGAAAATCGTAAGAAGTGGTATCTTATCACAGATGCAGGGAAACAAATGCTTGAGGACGAATTAAAACGTCTAGAATCAATGTTGAGTGACGCAAAGTCTACGATGAAAAAAATAACTAAATGATTTCATATAAATACAATCTACGAATATTATTTGGTATGATATAGATGAAAAACAAAGGAGAACAGCTTAATGAAGGTTGTACTAGTAGCTGAATCAGGTGCGGATATTCCAAAGGACATAGCCGAAAAAGAAGGTATCTATATCGTTCCAATGCATGTCACTTTTGATGGTGAGACAAAAGATGATGGTACTTTCCCAGCATCAAATATCATTGATTATTTTGAGAAGAACTTAAAGATTCCAAAGACGAGTGGTTCTACTATTGTGGATTTTGATTATATCTTTGATCGTATTCACGAAGAGCATCCTGAAGCACATATCTTGTATCTAGCATATTCTTCTGTAACAACTTGTGCTTACGGTTGTGCACAGATTGCAATGGAAAACCGTGATTATATTACGGCAATTGATACAAAGCTTTATTCAATTGGACAGGGTCAAGTATTAGTGCGTATGGCTGAATTATTACGCGAACATCCTGAATGGGGTATTGAGGAAGCGGTAAGTGCTGCCAATGACTTGATTGCTAGAGGTCATATGTCATTTATTCCGAAGACGTTAGCTTTTTGGTCGCTGGTGGAAGAGTCAGTAATGCGAAGGCTTTTATTAGCAGGTGTATTACTTTTACATCCATGCATTGAAGCAAAGGATGGACGTCTAGTCGCTGGTAAGAACTATCGTGGTAAGATGAATCGTGTGATTTTTAAAATGATGGATGACTTCCTTGTAAATAATGCGATTGCTAAGGATGAAGTGTGGTGCTGTACTACGGTTGGCTTTGATGAAGCGCTGAAACCGGAAGTAGAAGAATATCTTCATACCAAAGGAATTGAAAAGGTACGTTGGTCACAATGTGGTGGTGTTATTACCACTCATGGTGGACCTGGTGCATTTGGTATTGCGGGATTTCGTACGAAGTAAGTAAGGTGCAGAGAAATCTGTACCTTTTTTTATGAGATAGTATTATTTTTAAATTTATTCACAATAGATATATACTAATGGACGGGAGAGTAAAAATTATGTATAACGTTAGAAAGATTCAAGATGATATTTATTGGTTAGGGTGCCTCAGATCGACGCCTTGAAAAAGTTTGAGAATACATAGTGTTCCATCAGGAATGTCTTATAACAACTATTTGATTTTAGATGAGAAGACATGTCTAGTGGATGGCATTGATTACAATGTTGCCCAGCAGTTCTTTGAAAACTTGGAGTTTGCTTTGCAAGGTAGAACATTAGATTATATGATTGTTAATCATATGGAGCCTGATCACTGTGCAATCATTCCACAACTTGTACAGATGTATCCAAATATGAAATTAATTGGTTCCATGCAAGCATTCAAAATGATGAACCAGTTCTATCGTTTTGAAACAGATAGTCGTTCCATCGTTGTAAAGGAAAATGACACATTAAATCTTGGTGAGCATAATTTGAAGTTTATAACTGCACCAATGGTACATTGGCCTGAAGTCATTGTGACATATGATGAAACTGCGAAGATATTATTTAGCGCAGACGTGTTTGGTAGCTTTGGCGCAATGAGCGGTAATGTATTTGCGGATGAAGTTGATTGGGAACATGACTGGAAGGATGAAAGTAGACGTTATTATACTTCTATCGTTGGTAAGTATGGCATGCAGGCATCTGCAGTATTAAAAAAAGTTAGCAATCTAGAGATCAAAATGATCTGCCCTTTACATGCGCATATTTGGCGTAAGGATTTTGATAAAATTATCAGTCTTTATGAAAAGTGGACTTCTTATAGTTATGAAGTAAACTCGGTTGCGATATTCTACGGTTCTGTCTATAACAATACAGCTAACGCAGCAGATATCCTCGCGATGCAGCTGGCGGAAAAGGGTGTTAAGAATGTGAAAGTATTTGATACATCCAAGACGGATTTATCAATCATGTTATCGACAGCGTTCCAATACTCTACACTTGTATTTGCGGCAGCTTCTTATAATGCAGAAGTATTTGATACCATACAGCACTTATTATCAGAGATTAAGAATCATAGTCTTGCGAATCGTACGGTTGGGTTAATTGAAAATGGTTCATGGGTTCCAACCGCGAAACTTCTTATGGAAAAACAAATTTCTACTTGGAAGAATACGGTGATTCTAGAACCTAAGGTTACTGTGAAGTCTGCTGTAAAGGAAGATAGTTTAGCTGAAATCGAAAAATTAGCTGATGCGATTGTCGAGTCATTAACTAAGTAAATGTAAAAGAGAAGTTATGGGTGTGACTTCTCTTTTTTTGGGTTATATAGTTTTTTGTAATAGTTCAATGACTTCTTGTTTTGGCTTAGATGAGCGTGCAGTGACAATCTTAGGTGAGCCACCACCACTAGCTTCTAATGATTCTTGGATAGCTGCGTAGATATTTCTTGCTTTTTCCTTCTGGGGAAATGATAGCGAAATCATTGTTATCATTAGAAGTAGTCAGCAGGATTTTTGTGGAAGATACTTCATTTAGTAGAGCTTGTGATACGGTACGTAATAGACTCGCGTCCACAACATCTACTAGTACGGTATCTTCCATTTGAAGAATCTCTTTTACTTTATAGGCTGTTAGTTCTTTTTGAAGTTCTTCAACTTGTTTTTTATAGGTTTTATTTGCATTGCGTAAAGTCTGGACATTTTCTAGAATGTCATCTTCTTTTCCATTTAGCATTTTATGCAATTCTTGAATTAGATTATAGTATTTCTTTAATTTAATGTTTGTGGCCCAACTAACGGTTGTATAGATGCGTGTACCACGTGATGTTTTTTCGCTACCTAGGATAATAAAACTACCAATTTGATTTACATTATTTACGTGGGGTGTACCACATGGTTGGGAGTCGATATCACCGAATGTAACAACGCGTACTTCATCATGATTTGCGTATTTAGGGTTTGGATATTCACTTCCTTTGTAGTATGTAAATTCTGCTGGAATATCTTGTAAGAGTGTATCATTCATAAACTCTTGTACCTCTTGTAGGTGTTTTTCATCTAGATCTTTACTGTTAACTTCATACCATTGATTTTCTGGTGAAGTAACACCAATCGCAACGATATAAAGACCCATCTTTCCATAATATCCATCTAGTAGATGATATGCACTTTGTACAGTCGTATTAATGATACGTGTTTCTTTATCGACTTCCATATGGATAGGGTTTTGTAACGTACCGCTAACTTTGTGGTAGAGGATATCATCTTCCCATTTTAAATCGATAACTTCTTGGCCATTGATGGTTCCTTTATCACCAGGCATACCACCTTTTTCGCCATAGAATACTGTTTCTTTTGAATGTATAATAGCCGTCTTTTTTTCAGTTGTGATGGTAGTATCGCAACTGAGGTCTAATAGATTATCATAGTGGTTCATAATGTACCTCCATTTTTTATCATTATACTTGAAAAAGTGAATTCCTGCAGATTAGGTTTTCTATGCGTATTTCAAACTGGTATAATACATACATGAGTCAAACAAAACGAACAGTAATTGGTATCTTAGCGCATGTTGATGCGGGGAAGACGACATTAATAGAGAGTATTTTATATCAAACGGGTGCGATTGGTTCATTAGGAAGAGTGGACCATCGTGATTCTTTTTTTGATTTTGATGAACAAGAGAGAAATCGTGGGATTACGATCTATTCTAAAGAGGCGCATTTTGTTTATAAAGATATCGAAGTATATATCATTGATACACCAGGACATGCGGATTTTTCTTCAGAGATGGAGAGAACCTTGTCAGTTTTAGATATGGCAATTGTATTGATTAATGGACAAGATGGTGTACAGGCACATAGTGAAACGATATGGAAATGTTTAGAGTATTATCACGTACCTACTATGATGTTTGTAAATAAGATGGATATTAGCTATCTTAGTAAAGAAAAGTTACTCGAAGACATTCATACAAAGTTATCTAATAACGCAATTAATTGGTTAAATGAAGATAAGATGGAGGAGATATGCTTCTCCAGTGATGTGCTTTTAGAACAATTTGAAAACAAGGGTTTCTTAACATCTGAGGAAATTGTAGAGGATTCTATCATCGCAGTTTCTTTCCAGTATTCTTTGGTTCTGCACTAAAGGTGCAAGGGATTGATTTATTGTTAGATGGAATTTTACAATTTTCAGTTGATAGAAGTTATCCTGAGGAATTTGGTGCTAGAGTGTATAAGATTACCATGGCTGAGAATCATACACGTTTAACTCATGTAAAGATCACGGGTGGTATTTTATGTGCCAAACAAAAACTGGATGAAGATGAAAAGGTTGATCAGATTCGTCTATATCACGGTACGAAGTTTAGTATGCTTGATGAAGCGTATCCTGGTATGGTTGTAGCGTTAAAGGGATTAGAACACGTTGAAGCAGGAGATGGTCTAGGATTTGAAGAAAAACAGATACAACCTATCTTAAGTGCATATATGGATTACCGTTTAGTTTATCCAAAGGGTACAGATTTACTTGCGCTTACGACGACGTGTCGTGAAATCAGCGAAGAAGATCCAGCACTTGAAATGGATATCCAAAGTGAGACAGGACAGATTGATATACATATCATGGGTGAGATGCAGATGGAAGTCTTACAGAAGAGAATCTTTGATCGCTGTGGGATTTCGGTAGGCTTTAGTACTGGCAGAATTCTTTATCGTGAAACGATTAGAGAAACTGTAAAGGGTGCAGGTCACTTTGAACCATTGCGCCATTATGCAGAAGTACAGGTAAGATTAGACCCTCTTGAAAGCGGGAAGGGAATTGTGATTGCCAATGAAACTGGTTCGGATCAACTTTCTTTTAACTGGCAAAATACGATTCTGAGTGCGTTACGTACCAAGAAACATCGCGGTGTTTTGACTGGGAGTGAACTAACGGATGTCAAGATTACTTTAATTGCAGGAAAGGGTCATTTAAAACATACTGAAGGTGGAGATTTTCGACAGGCTGCAACACGTGCAGTACGTCAAGCACTGATGAAGACATCTTCCATCTTACTAGAACCGTATGTGTCTTTTGAATTAACGGTTCCTAGTGATTCCTTATCAAAAGCATTATTTGATTTAGAAAGCAAGAAGACGCAGTTTGAAATACAAGATAGTAAAGATGGCCGTAGTGTAATTGTTGGTAGAGGTTGTATTCGATTACTTGCACACTATCAAAATGAAGTAAGTGCCTATAGTAAAGGTCAGGGGAGATTTTCTTTTCAGCCTGATGGTTATGATGTATGCCAAGATACAGATGAGATTGTGGCACAAATTGGCTATGATCCAGAGATGGATATGCGTAATCCTTCATCATCGGTATTCTGTGCAAATGGTAGTGGCTTCACAGTAACTTGGGATAAAGCGGATGAATACATGGATATCGCGCAAGAAACGGTTGAATCAGTTTCGACACAACATCGTACGTATCGAATTGAAGAGGATGAATTAAAGCGTATCTTTGATCGATCGACTTCAAATAATCGTAATTTTAATAAACAACATAATCCTGTCAAAAAGAAGCCGAAAGAAGAAAAACCAAAAAGTAATGAAACACTTACCACCTTGTTTAATCGTAGATGGATATAACATGATATTTAGTTGGGATATTTTTTTAAAGAATACAAGGATGATGAACTGGAAATCTCACGCGAGAAGTTATTGGATATTTTATTCAACTATCAAGCTTTCACAAAAGAAAAGATGATCGTTGTATTTGATGGCTATAAAGTCAAAGATAATCTTGGTACAATATATTCACGTAAGGATATGGAAGTAGTATATACATCTAGTAATTTAACGGCAGATGCGTATATTGAACGCTTTGTGGCAGATCATCAGAAAAAGTATGATTTAACGGTCGTAAGTTCTGATAGTTTGATTCAAAATGCTATCTTTGCGCATGGTGCAAAGCGCATGTCCGCAAGAGAATTATTTGGACGTATCACATTTATCAATCAAGAGATTGAAGAACAATTGACACATTCATAGGAGACAAGAAGGTATGGCAAAATTATATTTTTTTATTACGGAGCGATGGGAAGCTCTAAGACAGCGAATGCTTTAATGGCAGATTATAACTATCGTGAACGTGGTCAGAAGACCATACTTGCGAAAACAAATATTGACACACGTGATGGGAAAAATGTCATTTGGTCTCGTATTGGTTTGGAAAGGGAATGTGTTCTATTATCGGATGTTTGCGCTATGAGCGAAGAAGAGCTTCGTACTTATGATGCAATTATCGTAGATGAGATTCAATTCGCAAAGCGTGAACAAATCGACTTCTTAGCACATATCGTAGATTATTTAAAAGTTCCAGTATTATGTTATGGTTTGCGTTCGGATTTTCAGCTAAATTTATTTGAAGGTAGTGAGCGTTTACTTGCGATTGCGGATGAACTACATGAAGTAAAGACTGTATGTTGGTGTGGTAAAAAAGCAACTTGTAATGCACGCTATAATGAACATGGTATTGTGCGTGTCGGGACACAGGTATTACTAGGTGCAAATGATGAGTATATTGCCCTTTGTCGTAAGCATTTCTTAGAAGGAAAGCTACATGGAGAAGAACCAGTAGGCTTGAAATAACTCACTATTTCTGTAGAGTGCGTTATAAATTTCAATATTTTGTGATGAATGAGATATTTGTTCATCACTTTTTTTCTATATTTTCTGATATACTTTTCTACATTGCGAAAAGGAGAACTGAGGATGTTTAAACAAAGACAAACTGACATGTTGAATGGTGTTATTTGGAAAGAAATTTTATTGTTTTTTTATTCCGATTATGTTCGGTTCTATCTTTCAACAGCTTTACAATACTGCTGATGCGATGGTCGTTGGTAATTATGTTGGTAAGGAAGCACTTGCGGCAGTAGGTGGATCAACTGGTGTTGTAATCGGATTGCTTGTAAATTTAATTGTAGGTTTGTCGAGTGGTGCGACAGTCGTGATTGCGCAAGCGTATGGTAGTAATAATTATTCTTCTGTAAAGAAGGCAGTACAAACTGCGATGAGTTCTAGTGTATATATTGGTGCTATTTTTACGGTTATTGGCATTATCTTTACGCCATGGGCGATGAACATGTTGAATGTTCCTGCGGATATTATGGATTATTCGGTGTTATATATGCGGATCTACATGCTAGGTATGATTCCTACGATGATTTATAATACGGGTGCTGGTATCTTACGTGCAGTTGGTGATTCAAAAAGACCACTATATTTCTTGGTGGCCGCATGTATTACAAACATTGTATTAGATGTAGTATTCGTTGTGTTCTTCCATTGGGATGTTGCAGGGGTAGCGATTGCGACAGTTTTATCGCAGGTTGTTAGTGGTGTATTAACACTATATATCTTATCGGCAGAAGATAGTGCATATTACTTTGATATTCGTAATTTACATTGCGATATGCAGATTCTAAGGCAAATTTTGGTGATTGGTTTACCAAATGGAATTCAAGGCGCATTATATAGTTTCGCTAATCTCTTTATTCAGGCAACTGTAAATGGTTATGGAACAAATACAGTAGCTGCGTATACTGCTTTCGGTAAGATTGATGCGCTATTCTGGAATTACTCTGGTGCACTAGGCACTGCAACATTAACGTTTATTGGGCAAAACTTTGGTGCTGGTAAAATCAAGCGTATGAAGCAAGGCGTATGGAATGCGATTGGTATCTATACGGTTGGTTCGCTTCTGATTACTGCATTGTTATATTTCCATGGGGATTATATTTGTGGCTTGTTTACGCAAGATGTAGAGGTTATTGATATTTGTGTACAAATGATACGTCAGTTATGTGTGTTCTGGCCTATATTTGTGTTCCTAGAGATTTACGTAGCAGCTACGCGTGCTTGTGGTGATGTTATTTATCCTATGATTATTACGATGATGGGCATTGGTGTACTCCGTATTGTATATATCTTATTTGTACCATCGTCTACAGTCTATGAATCCTTGCGTATTTTCCCAATTACATGGGTAGTTACAAGTTCAATCTTTGTGATTTATTACTTTCAGGGAAGTTGGCTTAAACGCAGTATTCAAAAAAGAAATATTACTGTCATTGATTAGGAACTTTTCGTAAAGTTCCTTTTTCTATGAAAAAAGTAGTCATGTCGACTACTTGCGTTTTGTTCGTGAAGTGATAATACGTTTGATATCTTCCAAAGTATCATGATAGAAATGAGAATCAAGACTAGGGAAAGCATCAATTAAACGTTTTGTTAAATTAAATTTATCGGAAGTAAGGGTTTCTTTCAGGCTATTGATTTTTTTGTTGTAATTCTGCGACTTGATTATCTTTAAACTGTACTGCAGTATCTTTTACATTAACAATATTCTCTTTAAGTTCTGAACCTGCAATTTTAGCTTGTACACCTGCTTCGCTGACTTTTTGAGCAGTTTCCATAGCACCGCCACCAATACGCTCTGTCAGTTCATCACTGACAATACGTAGTGATTTTTGCAGTTTATCAATCTGTGCAAGTTTTTCATTTAATCCAATCATGATGGATACGGAGATTATCATATCCATTGTAAGACCAAAATAGGTAATACCTAAGATCCACCAACCAATTTGCTTTGGAATCCAATTGACAAAATCGATAATCATAGGATGAATAAAGCCAATCGCCACAACGCAACCAATACCCCATGCAAGAGAGAAAATCAAACAAACATAGCCGTTAATGTTAAATGGCATATCACGATAATCCCACCAACGTGCATGGAAGATTTGGTCTAAAATCCATCCGCCAAAGTATTCAATTAGTGTACAGACAATGCTACCGACATTAAAGATAATGAGGAAGTGAATGTGTTGAATCTCTGTATGCGTTACGGTGGTTAGTAAATAGATCATCGCAATCATACCGACACCATAGATTGGACAAAATGGTCCATTTAAGAATCCACGGTTAATAACTTTTCCGACGATGGCGCCATGGAAGGCAACTTCTAATATCCAACCTAGAAAGGCATATATCGCAAAATAATATAAAAGTTGATAAACTGTCATAAATACTCCGTTCTTCAAAAATCATAACATTTTGGTAAATGAAAACAAGAGTCGAAACTCTTGTTTTGTCTGGTTTGTTATTTCTTGTGGTATAGCTTTTTATGTTGATGAACTGGATCAAATGTGACATTGATACCAAGTTTACGTAATACGTTCTTATCTTCTTCGGGCAAGATAACAGTGGAGTGAGCTTCACTGCCTTTTAGATTACCAAGTTGTTTCATCGCAAGATCAGCATCCTTGTTTGTCATTGCGGTAATCGCAAGAGCAATCAATAATTCATCTGAATGCAAGCGTGGATTATGGTTACCTAAGTGATTGATTTTGAGGTTTTGAATTGGTTTAACGTATTCAGGCTCAATCAAGTGCGTAGGTTTTGAAATACCACTTAGTTTCTTGATAGCGTTGATGATCACTGCTGCTGATGGACCAAATAGAGATGATGTCTTACCAGTTACGATTTCACCGTTTGGTAATTCTAACGCAAGTGCAGGTGCACCTGTCTTTTCAGCTTTTTCTCTTGCGATGATAGCCACCTTACGGTCAGATGGGGAAATGGCACAATCATTCATTAATAATTCAATCTTTTTAACTGCGGAAGCAGGAATCTTTTCTTCCTTAAAATCAACGAGAGCTTGATAGTATCGACGGATAATTTCTTCTTTCGCTGCTTCCTTGGCCGCATCCATATCAGTGATACAGAAACCTACCATATTTACGCCCATATCAGTAGGGGAAGCGTATGGAGATTTCGTAAGAATACGTTCAATTGTACGATTTAATACCGGGAATACTTCAATATCACGGTTATAGTTTACAGCTGTTTGGTTATATGCCTCTAGATGGAATGGGTCAATCATATTGACGTCATTAAGGTCGGCTGTTGCAGCTTCATAAGCAAGGTTAACAGGATGGTGTAGAGGAAGATTCCATACTGGGAAAGTTTCGAACTTTGCATAACCGGATTTTACGCCATGAAGTTGATCATGATAAAGCTGAGAGATACATGTTGCTAGTTTTCCAGAACCTGGTCCTGGTGCAGTAACGACAATTAAGTTACGAGATGTCTTAACATACTCGTTTTTTCCAAGACCTTCTGGAGAAACAATATAATCGATATCTGTTGGATATCCCTTGATTGGATAGTGGATATAGGAAGTGATTCCATTCTTGCTGAGTTGATGACGGAAGTTATCAGCTGCAGGCTGGTGTTCATATTGTGTGATAACAACAGAACCAACAAAAATTTCTAAATCACGGAAAGCGTCTAAGAGACGGAAAACCTCTTGGTCATAAGAGACACCAGAGTCACCGCGTGCTTTGGAGTGTTCAATGTTATTCGCATTGATACAGATCAAGATTTCTACTTGGTCACGTAATTCTGTAAGAAGCTTTACCTTGTTATTAGGATTATAACCTGGTAAGACACGAGCAGCGTGATAATCTTCAAACATCTTACCACCGAATTCCATGTATAATTTACCGCTAAATTGACTGATACGGTTTAAGATTTTATCGCGTTGTAGATTTAAATATAATTCTGAATCAAAAAGCTTGTTTTTCATAACTGATTTTCCTCCAACGAAGAGTATACCAAATTTGTGTCCTCTTTTGCGGATAAATTATGAAATTGTTATACTATTTATGGAGAAAAAATAATGCGTTTAGAAGATGAATTATTTCGTCGTTTACGACCGAATGAACAGTACTTAATACAATATGGATTTCAGAAACAAGATGATATATATCGTTATCAAACGAAGTTAGAAGATACTGGGATGCATGCGATTATCATAGTGGAAGAAAACAGTGTCAGTGGAAGAGTACTGGATGATTTAACAAATGAAGAATATGTAGCAGTGCATACCGTAGGCAAAAAGGGTAATTTTGCGACAAAGGTTAAAACTGCATATCTTTCTTGTTTGGAAGATATCGCAAAAAATTGTTTTGATAAAGTAATGTATTCTAGCATTCAAGCGAATACCATGCATGAATGTATGATAACTGAATTACATGATATCGCAAATCATCCATTTACAAAAATCACATAATGGGAATCGAACAACAGATAATGAATTTACGGCATACAAACCTAGTGATAGTGACAAGATGTATGTACTGATGTTTTCAATTGATAAGCATAAGCTAGATAAAGGTTGCGATGAAAGTTATATCGATGCAATGAATATCAAGGTTGAACCATCTAAAGTAAGTGATTATCTACAGTTACCAGGTTTCTATCCTGCATATCATATGAATAAGAAGCACTGGGTAACTGCAATATTGGATGGCACGATTGAAGATGAAACATTGAAAGAACTTTTGTTAAAGAGTAGAAGTTTGGTGACTAAGAAATTATCGCTCAATCATCATTGGGTGATACCAGCAAATCCTTCGGTTTATGATATTGATAACGCATTTGCACAAAGTGAGTTGATGTATTGGAAACAGAAGTTAAATTATCAGATTAATGATTATGTATTTATCTACTATGGTATGCCATATGGAGAGCTTAGGTATCTTTGTAGAGTCGTTGAAAAGGATGTTATATTCAACGATAAATCAGGAAAACGATGTGATGAAGAAACATATATCTGTCTTCAAATGATTCATTTCTTTGATGATCATCAGTTAACAAAGAAGTATGTTTCTAAATATGGTCTTACCAATATTCGTGGCGCAAGGTCAATGCCAAAAGAATTAATCAATCAAATATGCAAAATGTATCCAACATTAATGATATAATACAGAAACTGAGGTGATATTATGACAGAATTAAAAGAACGTAATCAAATTGAACAACAATACAAATGGGACCTTTCAACATTATTTGAAAATGATGAGGCTTGGAATGAAGCACTCACAAAGCTTGATGCTTTGATTTCAGATGCTGCATCTTTTCAAGGTAAGTTAAACAATGCTGAAAGTTTACTTGCGTATTTTAAGGTATCAGATGAATTAGATAAGGCGATAAACAATGTATTTACATATGCAATGTTGCGTCATAGTGAAGATACAAGAGCGACCGATGCTCAGGGTATGTATTCCAAGGCGTATGGAAAATATGTTGAAGTTGTAAGTGCTACTTCATTTGCACAACCGGAGATTCTTGGAAATGATGAAGAAGTCTTAAAGGGATTTATTGCGGATCCATCCTTAAAGGATTTTGCATTCTTATTAGAAAATCTTGTGCGTAATAAGGCACATACGTTAAGTGCTGCAGAAGAAAAACTATTATCTGCCTTTGGTGAGGTGTTCTCTGCACCAGGAAGAACGAGTGAAGCGTTAATGGATGCGGATATGGTATTTGATACAATCAAGGATGCAGAAGGTAATGATCATGCAGTAAATGGCTCTAGTTATATTCTTTTGCAAGGTAGCGATGACCGTGAGCTTCGTAAGAATTCTTTCCAATCTTTATACAAGGGTTATAAACAACATATTAATACATTCGCATCTACTTATAGTACAACAGTAAAAGCTGCTTCTATTGATGCGAAGGTAAGACATCACCAATCTTCACGTCAAGCAGCGATGTTCTCTGATAATATTCCAGTTAGCGTATATGATAACTTAGTTGAAACTGTACATAAACACTTACCAACGATGTATCGTTACGTAAAACTACGTAAGAAGATGTTAGGCCTAGATGAACTACATTATTATGATGTTTACGCACCTCTTTTAAAGGGCAGCGCAAAGGATTACTCCTATGAAGAAGCTAAGGAAATGGTTCTAGAAGCTGTTAAGCCTCTTGGTACAGAATATACAGATGTTGTAAAAGCAGGTTTAGAGAACCGTTGGGTAGATGTCTACCCAAACAAAGGGAAACGTGGTGGAGCGTACTCTTCAGGTACCTATACATCCAATCCATATATCTTATGTAACTATACAGGTACACTCGATAGTGTATCTACATTAGCACATGAGATGGGACATTCTATGCATAGCTATCGTACAAACCATACACAGCCAGTACATTATGCTAACTACACAATGTTCGTAGCGGAAGTTGCCTCTACAGTAAATGAAAACTTGCTAATTGAACAGTTGTTACAGAAAGAAACAGATCCTGCACAACGTATGGCTTTTACTAAACCAATACATGGAAGGTTTCAAAGGTACAATCTACCGTCAGACAATGTTTGCGGAATTTGAAAAAGAGGCACACGCCGCTTCAGAACGTGGTGAATCCTTAACACCTGAATTTTTAAATCAGTTATATCTAAACCTTGTAAAGAAATATTTTGGTGAAGATTTAGTGATTGATGATGAAGTACAGTATGAATGGGCGAGAATTCCACATTTCTATAGACCGTTCTATGTATATGTATATGCAACAGGATATAGTACAGCAGTTGCGTTATCGGAAGGTATTTTACATGGCGGTCAAGATAGAGTTCGAAAGTATCTTGAATTCTTATCCATGGGTAGCTCAGCTTATCCAATTGATGAATTGAAGCACGCAGGTGTTGATTTAACAACACCAGAACCAATCGATATCGCTCTAGAGAAGTTTGCTAAAATACTCGATGATGCGGAAGAAACATTCGCCAAATTACAACAGAAGTAATCAAATTGGAGATATGAAAGTATCTCCAATTGACAAAATATAAATATTGTATAAAAATATAATTGTAATAAATATAGGAGATTAAATATATGACATTTTACGATTATTCTTTAACAGACAGAAGTGGCAAAGAAGTATCGATGCGTAATTATGAAGGTAAGGTAGTGATTGTAGTCAATACAGCTACTGGCTGTGGATTTACACCACAGTACAAAGACCTTGAAGATATGTATGAGAAATATCATGAACAGGGACTAGAGATTATAGATGTACCATGTAATCAATTTGCGGACCAAACACCAGGTACTGATGAAGAGGTTCATGAGTTCTGTACATTAAAGTACAATACACAGTTTGATCAATTTAAAAAGAGCGATGTCAATGGTGAACATGCATTACCTCTATTTATATTTTTTTAAAGAATGAACAGGGTTTTAAAGGCTTTGGAAATAGTGTAAAGGGCCTTGCCATGCGTGCAATGTGTAAACTGAAAGATGCTAACTATAAGAATAACCCTGATATTAAGTGGAACTTTACAAAGTTTGTGATTGATCGCAGTGGTAATGTAGTGAAACGTTTTGAACCTACAGATGACATGCATTCAGTAGAAACATGCATACAATCTTTACTATAAGTATAAAAAATGAAAGCGTTTGTAGAGAATTGTTTCACAAATGATAAAAAAACATATATACTATCTTTTGCGGAGGTAGTGTATGAAAAAGGAAAAATCATGCGGTGCAATCGTATACCGCAAAAAAGAAGGTGTCATTCAATTTTTGTTAATACATCAAACATTGGGACATTGGACATTTCCCAAAGGACATGTAGAAGATGGTGAGAGTGAGCAACAAACAGCTTATCGTGAAATCTTAGAAGAGACTGGAGTGAAGGTTTCTTTTTGAAGATGGTTTTAGAGTTATTAATACATATTCCCCAAAAAGAGGATACTCTAAAGGATGTTATTTTCTTTTTAGCACAACCGATTGGTGGACATGAAGAACCGCAGTTATCTGAAGTATCAGATGTACGTTGGCTAACATGCGTTGAGGCACATGCAATCATTACATATCCTTCTGATCGTGCATTATTAAAGAAGGCAATTGATCATATTAAACTCAGAGGGAGTGGAAAGAGTATTAAAAATGATTTCATTACAAGTCTGTATCGATAATACAGATAGCGATGCATATTTTTAGAGAATATCAAGGGCAATTAGTTGGCCTTGGTGTACAACCTTCAGTTCATCATCTGTTATGCCATGATGAAAAGATTGTTGGTATTGAAGGACATTTTCATCATGATGGTGTTGTGGAGTCTTCTTTTGCATTAACGGAAAGGATATCTCCACAAGATGCAGTTGATTTAATCGCAACATTAATTGAATCTTATATTCGTTGTTATCATTGTGTACGAATTATTTTTCATACAGATGATCAACAGCTTGTTCATGCGTATCGAGCAAACGCAGTCAGATGTGAGAAGAATGGGTTTATCTATGATGTAGAAGCGTATCGTCTACAGTTAGAAAACGATGTATTTGATGAACGTGGGTATATCATTAATCAAGGCAAGTTGGAAAGTATACCATTTGGCTGGTTTAACACAAGAGATAAGGGTTGTGGTTGGATTGCGGCATACAACTTATTAAAACTTAACGGAAAAACCATATTGATGAAGGATGTGCTAGCTGGCTTAAAACGTTTTACATTTATTGGTAATTTGTTGGGACAAGAGAAGATTTCTCTTTATTTCTGGCTGAAAAAGCAGGGTTTAAATGCACATATCAGTGCTGGGACTAATGCGAAGATCATCAAGAAGATGTGCGCTAGTAAGTCAGGAATCTTGTTATATATTCATCGACATAACGCACACTATGTAGCATATGAAGTATGTAAGGATGGTAGAGTTCATTTCTATAACGCTATTTATGGAAAGAAAAACCATATCATGACAGCCAGTGAGTTCTTATCAGAGAATTCCTTTATTCCATTATCTTCATTGATTTATATTGACTAGGCCCTAACGATGTTAGGGGCTTTTTTTCGTATTGGTACGATTGTATATTTTCATCTAGCAGTATGATAGAATTAAGGGCGATTAGAGGGATTTATGATAAACAAGAAAGTTCATATTTCAAAGATTCATTTCATGCATATTGAATCTGAAACTTTGATTGACTCCATCGCAAAGCGTGGCGTTGCGATTGCGGTACAAGTTAACGCTCACGATGACTATTATGAGTGTGTGGATGGAAATAAGCGATTAACAGCCTGTGAGATTTTATCTTTACAGGATAAGAAATTTGAAATGGTACCTGTGATGATTATGAATGATTATTCGAAGGCAGGGAGTGCATTCTGGGGTAATACACAGAATAAAACACTAATAAAGGAGATAAGATGGAACGATTACAGAAGACAATTGCGAAGGCAGGTATTGCCAGCCGTCGTAAAGCAGAAGAACTCATTGTTAATGGCAAAAGTCAAAGTGAATGGCGTTGTTGTAACGGAGCTTGGAACACAAGTATCTCCTGAGGATGATATTAGTGTAAATGGTGTTGTATTAAAGAAGGAAGAAAAGGTATATTACCTATTAAATAAACCACGTAGAGTTATTTCTAGTGTTAGTGATGAAAAGGGTAGAGAAACAGTTCTTGCCTATCTTAGTGATGTAAAAGAACGCATCTATCCAGTTGGACGTTTGGATTATGATACTTCTGGTATTTTACTTTTAACAAATGATGGTGATTTTGCGAATGCGATGATGCATCCATCTTCACATTTACCAAAGACTTATGAAGTTGCGGTAACTGGTGTACTAACAGATGATATGTTAAATCGCCTAGCAAAAGGTATTATGCTATCTGATGGTAAGACATTACCAGCCGAAGTAGTATTATTAGAACGTTCTACGAAGAAAAATAAAACCGTACTCCACATTACAATCCAAGAAGGACGCAATCGTGAAGTACGGCGTATGATGGAATATTTCCATTGTGAAGTTACAAGACTGAATCGTATTGGCTATGGTTTCTTAGATTTAGGAAATCTAAGACAAGGCCAATATCGTAAATTACGTAGTTTTGAAGTTCGCAAGTTGCTTGCGATGGTAAAGCGTGGCAGTGAAGACTAAAGCTTGATATATTGATTGATTTGTTCTTCATCAGGATCAATATAAATCATCTTATATTTACCTAGTTCAACCATTCCGGGTTTCGCACCTGGAATTTTTTTGAGGTTTTTAATAGGGCAATACGCAACTGGAACACTAGAGGACATACGACCAGCAGAGAAGTATGCTGCAATATTTGCCGCAAGTCGCATTGTATACTCATCTGCGTTATCATCGTGTACGACAACATGTGATCCATGATAATCTTTGGTATGGAACCAAATATTGCTCTTTTTTGTATGCCAAGTAAGCGCATCATTTTGTAAGTTGTTTTTACCGAAGGAAATAGAGATACCTTTGTTCTGTCGTAATCGTAGTATATGAAGGTAATACATCTTTTTTTCTTTTTCTTCTTTTTGACTTTTTCCTTCTCGAAAAGATATCCTTGTTTGACGAGTTCTTCGCGAATTTCCATTGCAGTTTCAAAAATCAGCATATTTAAGCTGTTCTGATAGTCCGCTAAAATAATCGATTTCATTTTGACAGAGTTGAATTTGTTCCTGCAAGTACACTTGACCTTTCTTTAGCTTATTGTACTTTTGGAACGCTTTGCGAGCATTGCCTTTGCCATCTAATTTAGGATCTAGTGGAATATGGACAAGAGCGTCATCTACAAAACTATTTAGAGTAATCTCCTTGAGTCCTTTTGTATCAGTGATTTGATATGCGTAAAGTAAATCTCCATACTCACGCCATTTATCACAATCCTTTGCAGCTTCATATTCTTCAATCAAACGTGGTAGTTTTGTGGATTGGTGTTTGAGTTGACGGGTAATAAAGTGTTGAATATCACCGGAAAGTTGTTTGATTCTTTCTTTTTCTTCACGATGGAAGTAGAGGATATCAATTCCTTCAAAAAGAGGATATTCCTTACATGGTCCAATACTTGTTAAATCAATACAGTGGAAAACTGGTTCATTATCACTATTAGCGATAAAGATTGATTTACTGTTAGAGATCTCCTCCATGATGCTATGGAAGGTTTGTCCTTTTGACATACGATATTCAACTTCTTTCGCAAGAAATGGGGAAAAAAACCAGAGAATTGCTTTGTAAGGGATATATTCATATCAACATTTTGTTCTATAAATGGATTTTTTTCTTATCTTGTGAAGGTGTTTGAATAAATTCAGCACCTGCTTGAATGGTGCGTCTACTATTTTCAAATGGGGGAATACGCTTCATCGCATCAATGATTCGATTTTGTGCGTTTACTAAAATTACATTGGCGTATTTGCCCATTAACTCTACGTATAGTTTAAGATACTCTAGATCACCAATTTCATTATGATGACGAATATCAAAAACCATCCAACGGTCTAAATCTGCCTGTTGAATTTTTTTCGACGATAGAACCTTCTAGATATTTACGTAACACCATTACGAAGTTGGAAGGCTCATTAGGAGTAGGATAACTACGATTCGTAAATAGAATTCGGTTATATACGGAATGTGTAGAAATCAATAATTGTTTCTTACCTGCAGTACCGTGCGTTTGTAGTAAAAGTTCAGTCTGAGAAGTCATATATATTTTCTGAATTCTGAATGGAAGTGTAGCTTGAATTTCAGGAATCAGTTTGGATAATAAAAATACCGTCTAGTGCCATTTGAAAACCTCTTTATTTTTTTCTTATTATATCATGATTGACTATGTTAAAATTAATGAGTAATCTATTAGGTAAGGATGGAGGATACAATTATGGCTAAGGGATTGTTAATTGTATTAAGCGGACCTTCTGGTGTTGGTAAGGGAAACGGTTCTCAAAGAGTTTATTCATGATAAGGATTTGAAACTTGCATACTCGGTTTCTATGACTACTCGTAAGCAGAGACCAGGTGAAGTTGATGGTATAAATTATCACTTTGTCACGAAGGAAGAATTCGAACAAGCAAAGAAGAATGGTGAATTATTAGAGTCAGCAGAATTTGTTGGAAACTACTATGGAACACCAATCTCTGAAGTAGAAAGATTGCGTAATGAAGGCAAGAACGTCATTTTGGAAATCGAAGTACAAGGATGTACTCAAGTTCGTGAAAAGGTGAAGGATGCCTTAACAATCTTCATTGTTCCACCAAGCATGACGGAGTTAGAGAAGAGAATTCGCGGACGTAATACAGAACCAGAAGAAATCGTTCAAGAACGTTTGGCGAAAGCTGCGCGTGAAATGGAACTCATTGGTATGTACAAATATGTTGTATGTAACGATGATGCGAAATTAGCAGCTGATATTATTCGCGTAATTATCAAACGTCATATGAAATCAAATATTTAATTTGTCTGCCAGTATGAACTGGCAGTTTTTTTCTGCACTTGCGTAAGCGTTTTCAATCCTTTATAATGGAAACCGATAAACGGAGGATAGTTTCCAATGGAAAATATACAACAAGATATTTTAGAGGCAACTTTGATATTATTTAACGATAGAGGCCTAGACTTTACAATGAATGATATTGCAAAGTCAATGCATATCGCAAAGAAGACAATTTATCGTTTCTTCTCATCGAAAGAAGAGTTGTTGATTGCATTATTGGATTATGGCTTTGAGAATATTCAAAAAGAGAAACAAAAGATCTTATCTAGTAATGATAGTATCACAAAACGTTTAGAACAAGCCATGATTGCGATGCCAAAACAGTATGCCAAAATTGACTTTCGTGTGTTATCAAGTTTAAAGAATACCTATCCTCAAGTGTATATACGTCTAAATGAACATTTAGAAAATGATTGGGAACCTATTATCAAACTAATCAATGAAGGTATCCGTAAAAAGGAAATTCGCAAGATTAACACATTTATTCTTCGCCAGATTATAACCGCAACTTTTGAACAACTTTTATCTACGGATGAACTACAAGAAAGAAATTTAACGTATGCTAAAGCTTTTAAAAAGAAATGATGAATATCATCATGAAAGGGATGGTTATAGATAATGAATAAAATAAATAATGATTGGGAATATATCGACCAATGGAGTGATGCGTTTATTATAGATGGCAGTGCGGACAAGGTAGTTCGATTGCCACATACCGTTCAAGAATTACCTTTACATTATGCTAATTCAGAAAGCTATCAAAAGGTTGTAGGTTACCGTAAACGATTGTCGTTTGATCCATCTTTAAAAGGTAGAAGACACTTTATACGATTTGATGGTTCAGCTCATGAATCTACAGTGTATTTCAATGGAAAACAGATGTACGTTCATGCATGCGGATATACTGCATTTACAGTAGAATTAACAGATGATATTCGCTTTGATACTGAGAATCTTTTAGTGGTAAAAGTGGATAGTCGTGAGAGTTTAAATACACCACCATTTGGCTTTGTGATTGATTATCTTACTTATGGTGGTATCTATCGTGATGTTTGGCTTTATGATAAACCTACTTATTTCATCAAAGATGTATTTGTGATGACGAAGTCTTTAGATACAGTTACTGTGTCTATACAAACAGAAGGTATTATTCCTGTTGATACGTATCAAGTAAAGATACTTAACTTTGAAGATGAAATTATCGCACAACAGGCCGTATCTATAAATACGCGGCAAATACAAATACCTGTAAAGAATATTCATGCATGGACAGCCGAATCACCAACTTTATACCGTTGTATTGTGGAACTAGGAGACGATACTTTTGTAACAAGCTTTGGATTCCGTACAATTCGTTTTGATGAAAATGATTTATACATCAATGATCAAAAGGTATTCTTGAGAGGCTTGAATCGTCACCAATGCTATCCATATATTGGTTATGCGGCTGTTGATTCTTTACAAGAGGAAGATGTACGTATTTTAAAAGAAGAGTTACATGTGAATGCAGTACGTACTTCGCATTATCCGCAAAGTCAGTCATTTATCGATGCATGTGACCGCTATGGTTTGTATGTATTTACGGAGATTCCTGGTTGGCAACATATCGGGGACGAAACTTGGAAACAACAAGCAATACAGAATACGAAGGATATGGTACTACAGTATCGTAATCATCCTTCTATTATTCTTTGGGGTGTAAGAATCAATGAATCATTAGATGATGATGAACTCTATGCGAAAACAAATGAAGTTGCAAGAAACTTAGATCCTACTAGACCCACAGCAGGTGTGCGATATCTAACAAAGAGTCATCTATTAGAAGATATTTATACATTCAATGATTTTTTTCACATCACGGTGATAATAAAGGTGCATTAAGCAAGACTGAAGTTATGGTTGATACGCATCATCCTCTTATCATCTCTGAAGCCAATGGGCACATGTTTCCAACGAAGAGTTTTGATACACAAGCAAGACGACAAGAACATGCATTACGACATGCTCGTGTGTTTAGTGATGCGATGGCTGACCATCAACATACTGGAGTTTTCCAATGGTGTATGTTTGATTATGCAACACATAAAGACTTTGGTTCTGGTGATAGGATTTGTTACCATGGAGTGATGGATAGTTTCCGTAATCCAAAACTTGCGGCTAGCGTATATGCTTCACAACAGGATGAAGAATCAATCTTAGAAATCAGTACTTCGATGGATATTGGTGATTACAATGCTGGTAATCTACCGGATTTCTACGTATTTACTAATGCGGATGAAGTGCGTTTATAAAAAAATGATCAGTTTGTTTCTGCGTTTTCGACATCTGAGTATTCTGGTTTAAAGCATGGTCCTATTCGTATCGATGATACGATTGGAAAACTACTTTTAGAAAACGAGCATTTTACTTCGAAACAGGCGGATGATATTCGTAAATGCTTATTAGCAAGTAAAAAAAGTATGGTAGCAACTTACCACTACGCTATCGTTTGTTATATGCGAAGATGATGTTTCAATACAAGATGAAGTACAGTGATGGTGTCGCTCTTTATGGGAAATATGTATCGGGTTGGGGTTCGGATTCAATTACTTGGAGATTTGATGCAATCAAAAATGGAGAGGTTGTAAAGTCTATTATCAAACGACCATCTGCTAAATTGCATTTATCGTATCAAGTTTCTCGAACAACACTCATTGAAGGTGATTGTTACGACATGTCTGCGATTCGTATTCAAGTAAAGGATGAATATCATAATTTAGCTTCCTATGCACAACTACCATTAAATCTTATTACGACTGGGCCAATCGAAATTGTAGGCCCTAATACAGTTGTTACAGAAGGCGGTATGACTGGTACATATATTAGAACAACTGGTGAAGAGGGAGAGGCAATTCTAACAATCTCTACGTCAGATTGTAGTGCAATTACAATTCATTTTACAATTACAAAGGGAAATCATACATTATGAAAGAATTTGGTAAAAAACAATTCGCTGCCTATGGTTTAGGTGCGGTTGGAAAAGGATATGGTATATGCCTTATCTGCTTCCTATATCATGTATTACTATCAAGATATCCTAGGCTTATCTGCGACTTTTGTTGGATTTATCTTGATGATTGCTCGTGTGTTTGATGCGGCTAACGATCCATTTATGGGTGTTGTTGTGGCAAAGACAAATTCGAGATGGGGCAAGTTTCGTCCATGGATATTTACGGGTACGATTTTAAATGCATTTGTTTTATATGCATTGTTTGCGGCACCTGCAGTATCAGGTAAAGCATTGATGATCTATTTTGCGGTGATGTATATTCTTTGGGGTATGACATATACCATGATGGATATTCCGTTTTTGGTCAATGATACCTGCAGTTACTTCTACGACAAAAGACCGTGAGAATTTATCAGTTGTGGGTCGTACCAGTGCAGGTGTTGGTTATGCGTTAATTAATGTATTTACCGTCATGGCTGTATCCAAACTAGGCGGTGGAATTGAACGTACTGGATTTCGCTTGTTTGCGCTTATTATAGCGATCTTGTTTGTTATATTTATTTTATTTACATGTTTTACAATTCGTGAACAAAAAGAGGAAAACATGCAGACAACGTCTGTTAAAGAGATGTTTAAAGCATTATTTAACAATGATCAAGCAATCATAACGGTTGTTACAATTGTACTGATTAATTCTGCGTTATATATTACATCGAATCTTTTAATCTACTTCTTTAAATACGATATTGGGGGAACAACCTGGAAGGATGCGTATACTCTATTTACTTCTGTTGGTGGGATTTCTCAGATCTTAGGTATGATGGTTGTGTATCCAATCCTTAGAAGTAAATTATCGAATACAATCATCTTTAAGTTAAGCTTGTGTCTAGCAATATTTGGATATGCATTCTTACTAGCATTATGTTTACTAGGATATTCATCTGTTCTAACAATGTTAATGGTACCTGGTGTAATGATCTTTGTGGCTAATGGTATACTAACTGTTTTAACAACTGTCTTTCTTGCGAATACTGTTGATTATGGTGAAGTAAAGACGGGTCATCGTGAAGAGTCTGTAATCTTTAGCATGCAGACATTTGTTGTAAAGGCTGCTAGTGGCTTAGCAGTATTCATCACTGGTGTTAGTTTGGATCTGATTGGTTTAACAAGCAAAGATGGATTAGGGGAAGGAATGCCAACATTTTCTTCACCATTACTAGGATTGCGTTTACTGATGACGATTTTACCTATGATTGGATTAGTGCTTGCTCTAGTGTTATTTACAAGAAAGTTTATTCTTACGGATGAAAAAGCAGAACAAATTCGAAAACAGTTAGAAGAAAAAAAGGTGTGATTATGCAGGTAACGTGGTTGATAGAAAGTGCTGATCAGAAAATTAAATTACAAGGCAATGAAAATTGGCAGGACGAAGCACTACATATTCATGTCACAACTGCCCAAATGGTACTAGGTAAAGTAGAGGCGAAACTTTCTGTACCTATTGCAAAGGATGAGAAGATTTTCATGAATGGATATCAAACATGGACATCTTCTCCAGAGCTTACAAAATATGACCATATACATGGTCTAAAGAGAGTGCCAAAAAAAGTTTATTACGGAAATATGGGTTTGATCGTTATGGTGATTATCATTTTATAGACTATCCCACAAAAAGAAGGGTATTACTCATGGAGAATCATGGTGCTATTTCCGTGATGGAAAGAAATTTCGCTTGTTTGCTTCGTTAGATGAAGATCCAGGATATACGTTATTTTGGTATGATGCAAATAAAGCTGAATTAACAATTCAAAGAGATTGTAAGGATGTACAGACAAATGGTATCTTTCATGCATTTGATTTATTCTATGCAGAAGGTAGTGAAGAAGATGTCTTTCAAGCATGGTTTGATGCAATGGACTTGAAGCCACTTACAACCAAGAAATTATTTGGATATTCTAGTTGGTATAATCACTATCAAGATATTAGTGAAGATAAGATACGTTATGATTTATCTGGTTGCGATAAAGTATTTCAACCAAATGACCTATTTCAGATTGATGACGGTTGGGAACCGTTTGTAGGTGATTGGTTAGAATCGGATTCAGTGAAATTCCCAAATGGGTTAAAAACACTTGTAGATGAGATACATGCAAAGGGATATAAAGCAGGTTTGTGGCTTGCGCCATTTGTGGCAGAGGAGAAGTCTTCGATATATCAAAATCATCCAGATTGGTTCTTGCACCATCATGGAAAACCATGGTGTTTAGGCGCTAATTGGTCAGGCTTTTATTCGTTAGATATTGATCATCCAGATGTAATTGACTATATCAAGAAAGTATTTCATCAAGTTTATGATGTATGGGGCTTTGATTTAGTTAAACTAGACTTCTTATATGGCGCAGCTCCATTTGGAAATGCATCTGAAAGTCGTGCTAAGAGAATGAAACGGGCATTGCAGTTGTTGCGAGATATTTCAATTGGTAAAGAAATTCTTGCCTGTGGTGTCCCATTAATGCCATCTTTTGGATTAGTGGAATATAGTCGTATTGGATGTGATGTTGGTTTGGATTGGGATGATGTTTTCTATATGCGTTTATTGCATCGTGAAAGAATCTCTACCAAGAATGCAATTGTGAATACCGTGAATCGTAGACAATTAAATAAACATGCGTTTATGAATGACCCAGATGTATTCTTTATCCGTACTGAAAATATTCATCTATCAGATAAACAAAAGGATGATTTAGCACGAATACAAGCTTTGCTTGGAGGAGTATTCTTAACAAGTGATAGTCCTGCAAATTATACGGATGATATGGTTAGAAAGTATCAAGATTACCGTAGACTAGCATCTGCATTAGTTACGGATGTAAATACCGATGAAGGAATTACAATTGAATATATTATAGATGGTCAAACAAAAAGTATTTCATTCTGACTGTACAAATCGTTAATAAAAAAACCCACTAAAGTAGTAAATACTCTGGTGGGTATTTTTTTGTATCTTTGTTTCTTAAAAAGGATTATTTTTATATCGCCTGTTTGGAAGAGGCTATATGTTTTTAAAAGATAGGTAATTATAAGAGAAATAGTAAATACATATGTATTAGAGACAATAGCATCTATCTAGCTCTTCTGTGTTATGGATGGATATTAGCTGTGTTGCATGTTTGCATCAATGAGCTTACTTGTTTCAGTCTAATATCTTGTTAGAAAAGTATAGGGGAGTAAAATAAAAAAACGCATCTATTATGATGCGCTTTTAGTTAGTAAAGAAAAAGCCAACTTGCGTTGACTTTTTTACACTTGTTATCTGTTGTAGAATTCGACAACGAGTGATTCGTTGATTTCTTGGTTTCAATTCGCTTCTTTCTGGAAGACGTACGAATGTACCTTTCTTGTTTTCCTTATCAACTTCAACGAAAGCTGGGATTGTGATAGCTGATTCTAATGATTCAGCGATTGCCTTGATGTTACGTGCATTTTCACGAACAGCAATTGTTGATCCTGGCTTAATTAAAGCTGAAGGGATGTCTAACTTCTTGCCATTTACTTCGATATGACCGTGGTTTTACTAACTGACGAGCAGCTTTACGTGTTCTAGCTAAGCCCATACGGTAAACGATGTTATCTAATCTACTTTCAAGTAAGATTAAGAAGTTAACACCTGCCATACCTTCCATCTTGGAAGCCTTGTTGAATAAGTTAGAGAACTGACGTTCATTTAAACCGTACATGTGACGGATTCTTTGCTTTTCGCGTAACTGTGTACCGTAGCCACCTAACTTAATACGCTTTGTAGGTCCATGTTGACCTGGAGCATAAGTTCTTTTCTTAAGCTCTTCGCCTGTTTCTAAAGATGGAGAAGCTTAAGCGTCTAGCTTTCTTCCAAACAGGTCCTGTGTAACGTGCCATGTTTTGTTTCCTCCTATATATGGCTGAGAAACAATAACAGGTGCAGATCATCAATGCGGGGTGTTATCATGAGCCTTTTCACCTTTTGCAGCAGGATACTTAGGAACAAGTTTAACTGTTGATAACGCCTTGTGCATGACTCTACATGCTGCCATTATTTAACGCACTCGATATAATACCATTAGTGTGTATAAACGTCAATTGTTTTCACAAGTTCTATAAGAAACAATCATTTGAAAATCAAAAAAGAATTATGGAAAGATATGTGAAAGTGATAAGGCATGTCCCCAAATATATAGATGCTGTGGTAAAATAAAAAAGATATTACAAGAAAGGTGGAAACATATGAATCAGATATTAACATTGTTATCAGATATCAGATTTATCATTGCTGTAGGCGCAATCTTTGTTTTACTGTTAATTATTTTAATTGTTACTACAGTACGTGCACGTCGTTATAAATCTGAGTATATAGAATTAGAGAATCGCTATCAGTCACTTAAGCAAATTCCTTTGTCATTAAAGATGAATAAAGCAATTGCTGTAAGTAGAGTGAATCAGGATACAGTTGATCGTGTTAATTCAGCACAGAATAAGTTTGATGAAGTGCAGTCATGTATTTCTGCTTTAACAAGTAAGTTAGCAGACTTAGAACGTTATATTTCTGCTGGTACTTTATCAAAGGCTGGTAATACTATCAAGGATATTGAGACATCCATGACTACAACAGAAGCGGATGCGAAGACACTTGAAAATATGTTAGATGCGATTCTTGCAAAAGAAACGGCACAGCGTGAAGAAGTGACGGCTTTAAAGAATCGTTTCCGTGCACTAAAGGCACAAGCTGCTGAAAATGCTCCAAAGCTATACTTTGCTTGGCCTTTAGTAGAACAGAAGGTTGTTGATACGGAGAAGATGTTTGCGACTTTCGAAGAATGGATGTTCTCCAGTGATTTTGATAAGGCAAACCGTGAACTTGTAAGTATCAAGGCAGTCATGGCAGAGCTAGAAGAAATGATTGAGAATATGCCTTCATTATTAGAAGATGCTAAAGGTATTATTCCTAATATGGCAGAAGTTCTTCACAAGGATTATATTCATAATCGTAATCGTGGCGTGTATTTAAAACACTTAAATGTAGAAGAAAACCTCAATCAGATGACAGAGTCCTTACGTGAATCTCTAAAGCAGTTAAAGACAGGGTCTATATTAGGTGTTCGTGAAACACTTGATACAATGAAGGCAAAACTTCGTGAGATGGATCAGGCTGTGAAACAAGAAGGTGAAAGCTTTGATGCGATTCAAGAGTTATCAAAGGAATCTACAGCGCTTGCAGATGAAGCAGATAAGAATGCGGCTTATGTAAAAGAAGCATTTGCAAAAATCATCATCACGTTTTGGATTTGCGGATTTAGAAGAAAAACTTGCGGAGCAAACGGCCCACTTACAAGAACTTGAATCTAAGATGCCTGTGGTAATGGATAGTGTACGTAACTATCAAGTACCTGCTAGTACAGTTGTTGGTTCCTTGAAGGAATTAAATGAACAGATCATTGCGTGCAATACAGAGTTTAAGAATATTCGTACACGTATTGAGGCTGCTTCTGGTGATGAAGAACGTTGCAAGAAGCAACTAGTGAAGTTACAGATTGTTATGAATCAGATGCAAGTCAAGATTCGTAAGTACAAACTTCCAAATATTTCAGAAGCTTACGAGGATGATATGCGTCGTGCAAATGACTACATCCATCGTTTAGATAACTTGATGGAAGAAGTTCCATTAAATATGCAGTTATTAAATGGAACACTGCAAGAAGCATTAGACTTTATCTATAAGCTTTATAACAATGTTAATAACGTTGTTGGAACAGTTATGATGGTTGAAAATACAATCGTATTTGGTAACCGTTATCGTTCAACTTACGCAGATATCGACTCTGAATTAACACGTAGTGAATTAAGTTTCCGTAATGGTGAATATACACAAGCATTAACAACAGCAATCGCAACGATTGAGAAGATTCACCCAGGTAACTACGAATCCATGATTAAGGAGAATGCGAAGAGTGCAGCGTAGAGTGTATTTTGATGGCGCTTCTACTACAGCGGTTCACCCAGATGTATTACAAACCTATAAGTCTTTATTGGATAAATACTATGTCAATAGTGAGTCTCTGTATGATGAAGGTAGCGAAATCAGTCGAATGATGGAAAAGGCCCGGAGTGCAATTGCCGGGCTTTTGGGTGTAAACAGCGAAGACATTATCTTTACCTCAGGATCTTCTGAGGCAAACTCTTCCGCAATCAAAGGTGTATGTTTTGCCCAACCTGGCAAGAAACATATTGTCACAACGAATGTAGAACATTCTTCTATCTTGAATGCATGTTTACAAATGGAACAGGTATTTGGTTATCGAGTAACATATTTACCTGTTGATGCTAGTGGTAAGGTATCCTTACAACAGGTGAAAGATGCAGTAACTGATAATACAGCAATCGTTAGTATCATGGCAGTCAATAATGAAGTAGGTTCTATTAATCCAATTGATGAGATTGCAAATTATGTTAAGAGACATACACATGCCTATATGCATGTTGATATGACACAGGCAATTGGTAAAGTTGATGTAGATTTTAAAAATATTGATCTAGCATCTATCTCTGCACATAAACTGGAAGGTTTAAAGGGTAGTGGTATTCTAGTTAAGAAGGTTCATGTACCATTTGTGCCACTGATAAATGGTGGTGAACAAGAATATGGTATTCGTGGTGGTACTTCGAATGCTTGTGTAAATATGGTATTTGCTAAGACACTACGCTTTGCACTAGAAAATGGTAAGAAGTATCATGATTACATCACAACTTTACAGCAAGCATTACTAAAGGGATTATTTGCAATACCGGGTGTTTTAATTAATCAACCAAGTGATGCAGTTAATAGTGTCATTAACTTCTCATATGAGAAGATTCCAAGTGAAGTAATGCAGAATGCATTAAATAAAAAAGGGTTTATGGTGAGTGCAAGAAGTACTTGTGCATCTAAATCCGATGATCCAAGTTATGTTTTAAGTGCCATGGGTTTTTCATCCAAACGTGCTAGCTCTTGTATTCGTATTAGTTTAACGTATCATAATACAGAAGAAGAGATTGCTTCATTTATAGAGTCATTAAAGGAGATTATTTCGCAATATGGTTAAGTATGATACAGTCTTGATTCGCTATGGTGAATTAAGCACAAAGGGTAAGAATCGAAGAGATTTTATTACTAGACTCTTCACTAATATTAAATATATGTTGCGGGATTATCCTGCGCTAACGTATCGTAAAACATACGATCGTATTTACATTAAATTAACGGATGAAGATCCAGCAGAAATTGAAAGCAAATTAAAGAAGGTTTTTGGTATTAGTTCATTTTCCTTTACAGAAAAGGTGAATAGTAATTTAGATGATATCAAGCAAGCGTGTGTTCGTATCGCTAAGGAAAGTGATAAGAAGACATTTAAGATGATTACGAAACGTCACGATAAGAGTTTCCCGCTCAAGAGTGATGGTGTAAATCGTGAGGTTGCTGGAGAGATTCTACGTAATACGGATTTAAAGGTTGACGTTCATGATCCTGAATTAGCAATACGTGTTGAAATTCATAGTAATGAAACCTACATCACATCTAGTAAGATTCCTGGTGCTGGAGGATATCCAGCTGGCATCAATGGCAAGGTATTATTAATGTTATCCGGTGGTATAGATTCACCAGTAGCGGCATATCAGTTAATGAAGCGTGGACTACATGTGGAAGCAGTACACTTTGCATCTCCACCATATACAAGTGAAAATGCAAAGAATAAAGTATTAGAACTTGCTTCACAAGTGAGTGAATACCAAGGTTACATGAAAGTGCATGTTGTTAACTTTACGCAATTACAACTTGAAATCTATAAACATGCAGGAGACCCATATGCAGTTACATTGATGCGTCGCATGATGTTCCGCTTAGCGGATATGATCTCTAAGAAGTATGGATATCTAGCAATCGGTACAGGTGAAAGTGTAGGGCAGGTAGCTAGCCAAACACTCGAGAGTATCAATTGCATTAATACAGTTACAAATATGCCAATTCTAAGACCACTTGTATGTTATGACAAGATTGAAATTATTGATTTGGCACGTAAGATTGGAACATATGAAACATCGATCTTACCATTTGAGGATTGCTGTACGATTTTTGATCCAAAAAACCCAGTCACAAAACCATCTGTAGATAAGAGTGTTTACTATGAATCAAAATTTGATTATGAAACATTATTACAACAGGCGGTGGATACACTAGAAACTGTGAATGTACAAGCAGTAAAAAAAGAAGAAGATTTCTTATAGAGAGGTGAAACTATGGCAAAGCATAATCAAGATATTCGCAATGAATTCAATGAAAAGATGCAACATTGCGCCACAATGGATGAGCAAGAACTATTAGATATCGCTAACGTAACGATTGTTAAAAGTTGAAAAAGATGATACATATAACACAAAAGCGAAGTTAAAGATTTTTGCATTATTCACATCGCTCTTCAACTGTGCAGAAAATGAACGTATGAAATACGTAAAACGTATTTACGCAGCTCTTAAATAAATGATGATTGATAGGTATTTCTGTAATGAAGTACCTATTTTCTTTTGCTATAATTTAGATACAATAAGATTTTTTTATAATGAGGGACGATATGAGAAATGTTGATATTAGTACCATCAGTAATACGATACTAATCATTTTATGGGTGATTTTGCCTAAGCTATATCGTATCTGGAAAAAGAAGAATATATTTTACGTTTATGATATCCCATTTGATTTAATGCCTATTTTCATCCTCTCAAATGGTTGGATGCGCTTTTGGGATTTGGTTAATAATTTATGTAGTATTTATGTTGGTTTTTAAAGTTAATCTTTTCAAAGGGAAAAAGTGATATTGTTCAACGAGAAACAATCATCACAAAAATAACGACACAAATAATATAAGTTAAACGTGTTAATTAATATAAGTTAAACGTGTTAATTAATATAAGTTAAACGTGTTAATTTAATAGAAATCATTGACGTAAAAGGACTTTACATGTAGTATATTTATGTTATCAGCCCTCTTGTCGAGGTCTGTAACCGCTCAGGAAAGGGTTAAGTACGTAAGTCCCCTTGATGGCGCGTCTTATGATAAATGTCAGGAGGTGTTCAAATTGTACGCAATTATCGAAACAGGCGGAAAGCAACTTAAGGTTGAAGTAGGTCAGTCTATCTTCGTTGAAAAGTTAGATGTTGAACCAGAAAGCACAGTCGTTATCGACAAGGTAGTTCTTGTTAGTGACGCAGCAACAAAGATTGGTACTCCATATGTAGAGGGTGCTAAGGTTACTTGCAAGGTTGTAAAGCAAGGCAAGGAAAAGAAGATCCATATCTTCAAGTATAAGGCTAAGAAGGGCTCTACTCGTCGTAAGCAGGGTCACCGTCAACCATATACAAAGTTGACAGTTGAAGCTATCGAGGCTTAAGTCTCATGATTGATATCCGTTATACGCAGCATGGTAATCACATTACTTCATTAGAAATTAGCGGTCACGCTGGTTCTGCTGAGAGTGGTAAAGATTTGGTATGTGCAGCAGTTAGCGGTATTACATTCGGTTTGTTGAATGCATTAGATGAGTTAACCGATGTTAAGAACATGACAGTTGGTGATAATCTAATTCAAGTTAAAGTTGATAATCCTACAGCGGAAAGTGATTTATTATTAGCTGCAGGTATTATTCAATTAAAGACGGTTCAACGACAGAATCAACGATTTATTAAAATTAAAAAAATGGAGGTGTAAATACTATGAAGTTCACACTGGATATTCAGTTCTTTGCAAGTAAGAAGGGTGTATCTTCCACAAAGAACGGCCGTGATTCTGCCGGCAGAAGATTAGGTGCTAAGAAGGCTGATGGTCAGTATACAAACGCTGGCTCTATCATCTATCGTCAGAGAGGCACAAAGATCTACCCAGGCAAGAATGTTATGCGCGGTGGAGATGATACATTGTTTGCAACAGCTGCAGGTATCGTTAAGTATGAGCGTCTTGGCAAGGATAAGAAGCAGGTTTCTGTTTATCCTCAAGAAGCTTAATTTAAACAGTAATGGAATGCTCCTGACAGGTTCAGGAGCTTTTTTAAAGGAAAGGAGATTCCTTGATGATTGACTTGGTAAAACTACATGTAAAAGCAGGTGACGGTGGCAGAGGTTGTGTTGCTTGGCGCCATGAGAAGTTCTACGCTAATGGTGGACCTTTTGGTGGTGATGGAGGTAAAGGTGGCGATATATGGTTCGCTGTTGATACCAATGAAACAACATTAATGAAGCTAAAGTTTACACGTAAGATTAAGGCTGGCAATGGTATGCCAGGATTAATAAAAAAGATGCATGGTAAATCAGGAGATGACATCATTGTGCCTGTTCCACTTGGAACGATGATTCGTAATGCGGCCAATGGTGATCTTTTAGCTGACCTTACAAAACCAGGACAAAAGGTATTGATTGCTCGTGGTGGTAAGGGTGGTTTAGGTAATATGCACTTTGCAACTTCAAGAAATGATGCTCCTGAATATGCGCAACCAGGTGAAGTTGGTGAAAGCTTAGATATTCAAGTAGAATTGCGTCTTTTGGCGGATGCTGGGCTAATTGGTTTTCCATCCGTTGGTAAGTCAACATTCTTATCCGTTGTAACAAGAGCGAATCCACAGATTGCTGCATATCCTTTTACAACACTGGAACCAAATATTGGTGTTGTACAGATGCCAAACGGTCGTAGTTTTGTGCTAGCGGATATGCCAGGTTTAATTGAAGGTGCCGGTGAAGGTAAGGGTTTAGGACATGAGTTCTTACGTCATATTAAGCGCTGTCGTGTATTGATTCACGTCATTGATATGTCTGGTGCAGAGCGTAATCCTGTTGAAGATTATGAAATCATCAACAAGGAGTTAGCTACCTATGATTTAGCGCTAGAAAAGCGTCCTCAGATTGTTGTCGCAAATAAGATGGATGATGAATATGCGCACATGTATTTGGAGGAGTTTAAAAAGAAGTATCCAGATATTAAAATCTATGAAACAAGTACATTAGAACATAAAGGTTTAGATGAGGTTCTCTATGCGGCACTTGCGGAAATTGATAAAGCTCGCGAGGTTGAAATGGAAACTCCTGAAAGTACAGAAGAGACCGTTGTATATCGTTATGAACCTAAGAAGCCAGACTTTAAGATTGTCAAACTTGGTCCAGGTAGATTTAAGGTTGACTCTGAAAAGATTGATCGTTTATTTGATACAGTTGACTTCGATAAGGAAGAAGAAACATATCAGTTTGCGATGACACTACAGAAGATGGGTGTTGATAAGGCACTTTATGAAGCTGGCGCGCGTGATGGTGATCAAGTTATCGTAAATACTTTTATCATGGATTATAAAGAGTGAGTGATATGATAGCATTTGTAAAAGGAAAAGTGGCATCCTATGGTGCTGATTGGGTTGTGATTGATTGTCATGATATTGGCTATCAGATGGCATATCCACATTCAGAGAACTTACATCTAAATGATGAAGTATTCATCTATACATATCTTCATATTACAGAAAATGATATGAGTTTATTTGGTTTTGAAAGCCAAGATGAAAAAGCATTATTCTTAAAAGCTTATCTCTGTTAAGGGACTAGGTCCTAAAACGGCAATGGGTATGCTAAGTAAGTGTGGTTATCAGTCTATCGTTTCTGCGATTGAATCTGGTGATGTAACTCTATTAAAGAAGATGCCTGGTATTGGTGCAAAGTCCGCAAGTCAGATTGTATTAGATTTAAAGGGCAAGTTAGTTGCTGTACCTACATCATCACCAAAACAGGATACAGTATCTTATCCTGCGGAAGTTCGCGAAGCACTAGAAGGTTTAAAGAATTTAGGCTATAAACAGGGAGAATTATCTGCAGTCGCAAATATGATGAGTGAAAACCCTGGATTAACAACCGAGAAGTATTTAAAACTCGGATTACAATTCTTAGTCAAACAAAAGTAAAGGAGGCATATGGAAGAGAGTGATCGTTTGTTATCTGCAAATGCAGAAATGGGTGATGATGAAGAAAGTCTTCGCCCACAGACACTTGATGAATATATAGGCCAAGATACGCTAAAAGAAAACTTACGTATCTATATTCAGGCGGCTTTACAGAGAAATGAATCTTTAGATCATGTTCTTTTGTATGGTCCTCCAGGATTAGGTAAGACCACACTTTCGTTTATTCTAGCCAACGAAATGCACTCTAAGGTTAGAGTGGCTTCTGGTCCATCCATCACAAAAGCTGGTGATTTAGCAGCGATATTATCTGTATTAGAGCCAGGAGATGTATTGTTTATTGATGAAATTCATCGTTTACCAAAGCAAGTAGAAGAAGTTCTTTATCCTGCGATGGAGGATTTCGAATTAGATATTATGGTTGGTGGTGAAAATGGAGCAGGTGGAAGAAGTGTACGCTTGGATTTACCTCCATTTACTCTTGTTGGTGCGACGACTCGTGCTGGTGATTTATCAGCGCCACTAAGAGATCGTTTTGGTATCGTAGCGAAACTTGAGTACTATAATCAAGATCAGTTATGTTCTATTGTTAGTCGTACAGCACGTGTATTGAACGCACCAATTCATACTGCTGCAGTGGATGAGATTGCACGTCGTTCTCGTGGAACGCCACGTATTGCCAATCGTTTGCTACGTCGTATCCGTGATTTCGCACAAGTGCTTAACGATGGTCATGTCTCTAAGGAGATTGCCCAGACTGCGTTAGACCGTTTGAAGGTTGACTCCCTTGGTTTAGATGAAGTCGATATTCGTTACTTACGTGGAATTATTGAACGTTTCCATGGTGGCCCAGTAGGCCTTGAATCTCTTGCAAATGCAATATCAGAAGAGACAACAACACTGGAAGATGTGTATGAACCATATCTCATACAGATTGGTTTTGTGAATCGTACTAGTCGTGGTCGTGTGGTAACAGAGAAGGCTTACGAGCACTTGCATATTACACATACCGATACATTGTTTTAAGAATTTATTAAGTACACATAACTTAAATGTGTGCTTTTTTTATGTAAAAAGCTTTTGAAAAATACGTGAATTTTATGTGAAAAAAATTACCGATTTCTTGCAAAGAATGCAATGAATCATATAAAATAATGATATGTTTAAAAAAAGAAAAAAATAAGAAAAACAAGTCTTGTTGCGGCAGCATATATCGCTACAGTATTATTTGGTGGATATGCTTCTGTACAACATGTATATGCGGACAATACGGCTCCAACAATCGATACAGAAGTTTTACCGGTTATCGAAGTTAGCTCTGCGGATTTAAATCCACAAGAGACAATCAAGCATTCTATCTTACAGGAAAGAAGTCAGTCTCTAACAGATATGGATTATAAGAATATCGATATGGGCAAAAACAAAGTTAATATTAGAAGGCTTTTGATCGTAACCTTACAGGTATTCAACAGGCAACTGCGCGTGTAACTTTAGTCAATAAAGATACTGATGATAAGACATTGGGTTATTCCTTTATCCAAAAAGGTATTGATTAAAGTTGTAACAAGTACTGCTCCTGTTATTAAATTGAAGTCTGATTCTGTTACTGTTAACAATGGTGATACTTGGAACGCTTCCAACTACATTTCATATATTAATGATGATTCTGGTGTTTTACCAGCATTAACAATTACTGGAAACGTAGATATGTCAACAGATGGTAACTACACTGTTTTATATACTGTTGTAGATACAACTGGTAATAAGTCATTTGCACAGTTGAATGTTACAGTAAAGACTCCGCAAGAAGTGATTGATAACAAGATTGAAGAAGAGCGTAAAGCAAAGGAAAATGAAAAGATTCAAGCTGCGAAACAAGCGCTTGAAAATAGTTCGAATTCTAGTGCATTTATCAGTTCTGCGCAATTACTTGCGGATGCCGATGAAGCTTGGAAGGCTTATGCAAAAGCGGGATTAATTACGGATCATGAAACTGGTGATACTGGTAATAATTACTCATTTAGCCAATGTACATGGTGGGTATATATCCGTCGCCATCAGTTAGGCTTAACTGCTGGTAGTTTGATGGGTAATGGTAACCAATGGGCAAATACAGCTCGTAGTTTAGGATATTCTGTTTCTAATACACCGATGGTTGGTGACGTCATGGTATTTGCGGCTGGGCAAGAAGGTTCAGATGGTTACTATGGTCACGTTGCAATCGTAGAGGGTATTACAACTGATGGTTCTGTTATTACATCTGAATGTGGTGCAAGCCGTAATGGTCAGCCATACTCACGTGTTATCTCTAATCCATCAAGATTCGAATACATTCACTATTAAGATTTTGGAAGATACGTTATGTATCTTCCATTTTTTTGATAGTTGAAATCATTACTTGTTTTGAATAAAAATACCTATATGAGTAGAAAAGATGAACAACGAAATTTACGTATGAATCAGGTTGCTTACTTCTTAATGACATTTGCTGTATATATTGCGATATATATGGTTTTTTTGTATTCTTGTTTAGTATCATAAATGGATTTTTTTGAGTTTACATCCATATATCAAACTGATTATCTATATTCTCTTCTTTGAAGCTGATCGTAGAGTTACGGCAGTTGTAATGCGACTACCAATTGTAAAAATCAATTATTCGTTTATAATCCGGTCAAACGGATTTTTTTGATAATAGAAAGAAGGATTATTATGGAAAAAGTGGGATTTATATACAATTGATCGCGAAAAAGATAAATCATGTAATAACACGTGGAGATGATATTCCGAAAGATCTTTATCATTTAGTTGTACATGTATGTATCTTTAATGCAAAAACCAAATGTTGATTCAACAAAGACAAACCTTTAAAGAGGGATGGCCCAATATGTGGGATGTAACAGTTGGTGGTTCTGCTATGATTGGTGAAAAATAGTCGTCAGGCAGCAATGCGAGAAGTTGCTGAAGAACTTGGATTAAAGATTGATTTAGAAAAATACCCCACCTGTTATTACAAAAGTACTTTTAGTGAAGGTTTTGATGATATTTATATTCTAGAAAAAGAGATTGATATTTCAAAAATTAACCCTTCAATATGAAGAAGTACAGGCTGTAAAATGGGCAGGTATTGAAGAAATCTTAGATATGATTGGTTTAAAGAAGTTTATACCGTATGATGAAAGTGTTATTCAATTTCTATTCCATCTACATCAAGTGAACAGTTTGTATCAAAAAGTAAGCATCGT
>BNJV01002123.1_pt1 | contig 137428 bp, 220 predicted proteins | sample 8540591 | NCBI WGS metagenome assembly BNJV01 (sample SAMD00202457, study PRJDB9452) | human saliva metagenome | host: Homo sapiens | reverse complement strand
ATTTGTAGCAGCGGATCTATTACCAGGGCACACGTATTGGCAGTTTTATTGCTGATTGCCGAACATACCACGGTCAGTTGCCTGCACGATAAAGCAGACGACGAACCACACCAGCCTGACTGCTTGTATCTCTAACCACGGTCATTTTCAGTAATCATCGCACAGGTCCGACAGCCTCCACAGGCGGGATTTGCTGAGCTGGCGCAGTAGTGATCTGAACCCTCTGTTACCAAGTCACGCAACAGCGTGGAGTGTTGCATTGAGCCAATCGCGTTGGCTGGCCTCGCGTGAGAGCGACCGATTAAGAAAATAAGTTTTAAACGATTGATTAATCGTCAACGGTCATTTCAGGACGATATACGAATGAGAATCAAAGTTATCCATTATCATAGGTAAAACTCTATTAGAATGCTAAGAATGATTAACGTAGGGTGTGTGAATTTAAAATCAATCAAAATTTGACCGCTCTACGCATGAAGCTGTTTATACAGCCTACAGCAGTTCGAATTTTACGCTGGCCTTTAAAATAGTTGCAATCACACCGCTTGCAAAGATCTCATACAAGCGGTGGATTGTTAAGAAAGCTTATGAATAAACCACAAGCGTTGCGCAGCAGTTCGCCACCGCAGCTTACGCCAGCTGAGTCTTGTTCCATTGCACTGGTGCGAACCATCGCCCACGCACGCGTTTCGCCAGCAAAGGCACGTTGCAAGCAATGGCGGAGAGCTTCAGGCGTTGCACTTTCAAACACAAACCTGTTGGTGGTGCGAGCTAATACTTTCTGAGGTGCTATCCACCACTGTATCTCGCCAAACCACCTGTTTTACGAACGCGGCAGGTGCCATATTGCAACCCATAAAAGGTTGTCAAGGCTCGAAACGGCTTCGGCACTAAAATCACATCGCCACCTGCTACCATTAAACGCGCAGGGCTTCATCGCCACCCTTTACCGCATGCTATAGGATATTGCACCGTAAGCTCACGAAGTCACTTCCAAATCAAGTGCGGTGCACCTGAACCTAAAATCATCAACTGCCCGCCCCAATTTCGCCTGCACTTTCTTAACAACCACACCTTTTTGCCGGTTAAGGAGTCACCATCACAAAGCTAACGCTGGGCTTTCATCTTTGTGGCAATTGAAATACGCTTGCACCGGCTTTATTTTCTTTTTGCCGCCATATACGCAGCTTGTAATGGTGTGTATGTATTGATCCACGTTCGATGCCAAATATTTTCGTCCACGTTTAATATCCCACCAAACGATCTTGAGCTTTGTTGTATAAGCCTTGTAAACCATAGGCAAATTTCTGTGTGGTACTTTTCTGCATAAGTTAATAATGTATCAGAATAGAACAAGTTCGATTTTAAATAAGAAATTTGTCCGAATAACTCCAAACCGTCCACATTAACATTCCTGTGCAAACCAATTTCGTACAAGGAAGAAGAAACCGTCTTTGATACGCCAAGGTTATGAATAGTAAAGCACCGATTTTGTTGGTTTGCCTTTGTTGAACAAGAAATGCATAAGCTTCTGCGTGCTAATCGTGAGCAAAATACTCTGCTTTGCCACCAGCTATCTAAACCGTGGCTAATTCTGACCCACCCAACTGGCAGCAACGTCGCCATAGTCATTGCACAGGCATCGTGATAAGGATTTCGCCCGCGATCAGAGCAAGTGCGGGTGCGTCAACTGGGATCCCGACACCATTATATTTCTCCATAACGCAACACCACATGCCCGACGAAGTTATCACCCGGCAAACCACTTGGGTATGTGGAATACCTGCTGTAATTGCAGGATACAGGCATGTCCGCGGGCATCTAGCCCTGATTGGTTCTGTGTTTGGGTAATGCCTCAAACATCGGCAAGCCCGCCTGTTTTCGGAAGATGTGATAGAGTTCCTATAAACGTAGTATCATTGAGTTTTTTTATTTTCCTTATAAAGAATACGTTTTGATCGCCCTTAGAAGAGTGGGTTTTCATTTGACCGCATTTTCCTAACTAATCTTAAATGCCCATCTTCTAATCTCGTGTCCCCTGGTTTTGCATTTTGTAAGAATGATTTGCCTGTTGAGCTAATATTTAAGCGTTTTTGTCTTCATATTGATGCACCAATTTGCGTCCGTCAGGAATATTATCCACGGTCGATAATGAATTTTTCAACACGCAATTTTTCCGATTTTAACTTGGGTAATGACCAAGCGGTGACGACTTTGAAATGCACCAATTTTAACGGTGAATAACACAGGATCGTTTATCGAAGCATCGGTAATCGCGCAACCGCTAATAGTGAGTTATCTACTGGTTGCCGTTGGAGTGTTTGGTGGTGGTACTTGAGGATGCCTGAATAGATTGCCGCGAATTGGCCAGTTTGTCAAATATCAATTGTGGATTTTCAGAGACCAAGTCATATTGATTGCCAGAACCATCGCCGTCCCCTGTACGCCAGTAAATTTCGGTGGTAATCGTCGTATCATTGATTTCGCACTTTCTAACTGTATTAACTCAGGGTTTAAACCGTATCGGCGTAGTGACTCAATATGCGTGCACACTCTAGCTTCGCCATTTGCAAACAGGTTGGTCTTTCTTGCCACAAGAACGTGGCGAATCTGTGGATATGCTACCTGCCCGTCAACAAATCGATGATTCCACTTGGTATCGCGGTACGGCAGATGCGGTATATCAAAAATATGGCTATTATTAAAATCACTATCGCCCGAAATATATTTTGATCTTAGCGGGCGACCATATTTCACAAACAAGATTATAGCGTGATGTTGATGGATCACGTGAATAGCGGTGCAAAAATGTACCGTAGGTTGTATTGAAGTGCCCCGTTCTGAAGCACACGAATTTGGCGTAATGGCAGTGAACGAAAACTTAAAAGTAAAAGCTTTCGTTGAAAAACCAAAAGATCCGCCAGCCATGGTGGGTAAACCTGATGTTTCGCTTGCTTCAATGGGAATTTATGTGTTTTGATGCGGATTATCTTTACAAAATGTTAGATCGTGAAGTTGGCACTCGAACACCAGCCACGACTTCGGTAAAGATGTGTTGCCAAAATGTTTAGTGGAAGGACTCTTTACGCTCACCCATTCAGCCGCTCTTGCATGGGGCGTAACACCGAAGGCGAAATTTACTGGCGTGATGTGGGTACGCTTGATAGTTTCTGGCAATCCAATATCGACTTAGTCTCTGAAAATCCACAATTAGATATTTACGACCAAAGCTGGCCAATTCGTGCTAATCCTATTCAGGCTTATCCATCAAAATTTTTCTACAAACACTCCAACGTGCACCCAGTAGATAACTCACTTATTGGCGGCGGTTGTGTGATTACCGATGCTTCGATCAGCAATTCTGTGTTATTCGACCGCATTAAAATTGATGCATTTTCAAAGTCGATCACTGCGTGGTGTTACCACAAGTGAAAATTGGTAAAAATTGCGTGTTGAAAAATTGTATTATCGACCGTGAATGTGAAAATTCCTGACTGGTATGCAAATTGGCGTGAATATGGAAGAGGATAAAAACGCTTCCGTATTAGCTCAACAGGCAAAGTCATTCTTGTAACCCCGAAAATGCTAAAGAAACTTGAGGGACACGAGATTGAGGAAGATGGGCATTTAGATTAGTTAGGAAAAATGCGGTCGAAAATTGACCTGCATTTTATGAAACCCTCTTTTCTAAAGAGACTGATCGACGTATTCATATTTATAGGGAAAATAAAAACTCAATGAAAAATACTTACACGTTTGCTCGGAACTCTATCCGCTCTTAAAAACAGGCGGGCTTGCCGATGTTTTTAGGGGCATTACCCCAAGCACAGAACCAAATCGGGCTGATGCCCGCGTGTTATTGCCAGCGTATCCTGCCATTTACGCAGGGATTCCAAACACCCAAGTGGTGGCGGAGATTTGATAACTTCGTCAGGGGCAGTGGTGTTGCGTTATGGAGAATATAACGGTGTCGGAATCTATTTGATTGACGCACCGCACTTTATACGGTCGCGAGGGCAATCCGTATCACGATGCCTATTACAATGACTACGGCGACAACTACAAACGCTTCGCTTTACTCGGTTGGGTAGGGGCAGAGCTTGCTACAGGTTTAGACAGTTGGTGACGTGCGGAAGTGGTACACGCGCACGATTGGCACGCGGGCTTATGTGCGGCGTATTTGTTCAATAAAGCGAAAACCGGCAAAATCGGTCTTTCACCATTCACAACTTGGCGTATCAAGGACAGTTTTCTTATCATCACTTTGTACGAAATTGGTTTGCCTGACGAGGAATGTTCTAATGTAGATAGGTTTGAGTTATTTGGGCAGATTTCTTATTGAAAATCAGGCTTGTTCTATTCTGATGCAAGCACGGCAGTTAGCCCAACTTATGCAGAAGAAATCACGACACCAGAATTTGCCTATGGTTTGCAAGGCTTGCTTTCTGGCTTAAAAGCTCAAGATCGTTTGGTGGGGATATTAAACGGCGTGGACGAAAATATTTGGCATCCGAACGTGGATCAATACATCCCACACCATTACAAGCTGAAATATATGGCAGGCAAAAAGAAAAATAAAGCCGAATTGCAAGCGTATTTCAATTTGCCACAAGATGAAAACGCGTTGGCTTTTGTGATGGTGACTCGCTTAACCGAGCAAAAGGTCGTGGATTTGTTTGATTGAAAGTGCAGACGAAATTGTTAAACAGGGCGGGCAGTTGATGATTTTAGGTTCAGGTGCACCGCACTTGGAACAAGGTATTCGTGAGCTTACAGTGCAATATCCTAACAATATTGCGGTAAAAATTAGGCTGATGAAGCCCTTTCGCATTTAATGGTGGCAGGTGGCGATGTGATTTTAGTGCCAAGCCGCTCGAGCCTTGTGGCTTAACCCAACTTTATGGGTTTGCAATATGGCACACTGCCACTCTGTTCGTAAAACGGGTGGTTTTATGCCGATACGGTGGTGGATAGCACCTCAGAAAGTATTAAAGCTCGCACCGCAACAGGTTTTGTGTTTGAACGGGCAACGCCTAGAAGCTCTCCGCCGTGCGCTTGCAACGCGCGTTCTCCTCTGGCAAAAACGCGTGCGTGGGCGATGGTTCGCACCGATGCAATGGAACAAGACTTTCAGCTGGCGTAAAGCCGCAGAGTATCAGAACGCTTTATGAACGCTTGTAGTTTTATTTCATAACTTTGATCACACTCACACCGCTTTGTGTAAGAATCTTTTTGCAAGCGGTGTGATTGTGCTTGTTTTTACAAAGATAAGCATAAAATTCGAACTACTTTTGTAGGCTGTGTAAAACAACATTCACGCACGTCAAAGAGCGGTCAAATTTTTGATTGATTTTTGCACTTTCACACCCTACGTTAATCATTTCTTAGCATTCTAATAGAGGTTTTACCTATGATAATGGATAACTTTGATTCTCCATTCCAATATAATCGTCCTGAAATGACCGTTGAAGCGATTATCAATCGTTTACAAACTTATTTTTCTTAATCGGTCGCTCTCCACGCGAAAGCCAGCCAACGCGATTGGCTCAATCGCAACACTCACGCCAGCGTGACTTTAGTAACAGAGGTTGGATCACTACTGCTCGCCAAGCTCGAGCAGAAGATTCTCGCCGTGTTTACTACCTTTCAATGGAATTTTTAATCGGGACGTACGCTTATCTAATGCGATGATTGCAGAAGGCATTTATGGATTAGCACAGGAAGCCCTTTCTGAATTAAATGTGGATTTAGAAGAAGTTTTAGAAAAAGAAGTTGATCCAGGCTTGGGTAATGGTGGTTTAGGTCGTCTAGCAGCTTGCTTTATGGATTCGATTGCGACCCTTGGTTTACCAGGTATGGGCTACGGTATTCGTTATGAATATGGTATGTTCCATCAAAAATTGAAAACGGTCAGCAAGTAGAACGCCCAGATGCGTGGCTTGAAAAAGGTGCCCCGTGGGAATTTATTCGTCCCTCTAAACGCTTTACCGTAGAATTTGGTGGAAACATTCATTTCGAAGGCAAAAAATGTATTTGGCAAGATACCGAAAAAGTGACCGCACTTGCTTACGACCAAATGATTCCAGGTTATCAAAACAATTCTGCAGCAACATTACGTTTATGGTCAGCACACGCAGGCGAAGTGTTTAACCTTGCCGACTTCAACCGTGGCGAACATTTAGCCGCATTAGAAGAACACTCTGCAAATAAAAATTTATCTCGTGCTTTACCCTGATGATTCTACGTGGAATGGTCGCGAATTGCGTTTACGTCAAGAGTATTTTCAGTCTCTGCATCGCTTCAAGATATTTTACGCCGTCACAAACGCACCCACGATAGCCTTGAAAACTTGGCAGATAAAGTGGCGATCCACCTAAATGACACCCACCCAGCGTTAGCGATTCCTGAATTAATGCGTATTTTAGTGGACGACGAAGGTTTTGAGTGGAAAAAGCGTGGGAGATGACGCGTAACATTTTTCTCTCACACCTGCTATACTTTAATGTCCGAAGCGTTAGAAACTCGGCTAGTGGAAATGATGGCGAAAAATCTACCGCGTCATTTACAGATGATTTTTGAAATTAACGATCACTTCTTAGAATATGTCCGTACTTATGTGACGACTGACAACGATTTTATCCGTCGCGTTTCTCTTATCGAAGAAGGCCACCAACGCAAAGTGCGTATGGGATGGCTATCCGTGGCAGGTTCACATCAAAATTAACGGGCGTTGCAGAAATCCATTCTGATTTGATGGTGACTTCAACCTTTGCAGACTTTTGCACGCATCTTCCCAGAACGTTTCACCAATGTAACAAACGGTATTACACACGTCGTTGGTTAGCAGTGGCGAATCCACAATTAGCCACATTATTTGATAAATATATCGGTTCAGACATGGCGTTGCGATCTAAGCCAAATCGCAAAAACTCAAACCATTTACACAAGAAAAAGATTTCAAAAGAGGCTGTCGCTGATATTAAATTTGCTAACAAAGTGAAATTAGCAGAGTACGTGAAAACGCGAGATTAGGGGTAGAGCTTGATCCGCACGCTTTATTTGACGTGCAAGTAAAACGTATTCACGAATACAAACGCCAAATGTTGAACGTATTGCATATTATCGCTCGCTACAATGAAATGCTTGCCAACCCTGAAAAAGATTGGCAACCTCGTGTATTTATCTTGGCGGGTAAAGCGGCTTCAGCTTATTATGCGGCAAAACAAAACCATTCATTTAATCAATGATGTGGCGAATGTAATCAACAACGATGAACGTTTGAAAGGTCGCTTGAAAGTGGTGTTTATTCGAACTACAGCGTGAGCCTTGCACAGCTTATCATCCCAGCAGCTGATATTTCAGAGCAAATTTCACTTGCAGGCACAGAGGCTTCGGCACTAGTAATATGAAGTTTGCTTTAAATGGCGCATTGACACTCGGTACACTCTGACGGTGCAAACGTGGAGATCCTGGAAAATGGGCGAAAATCACATTTTCATCTTCGGTAATACGGTAGAACAGTGGAACAACTTTCGCTGACGGATACCGTCTCATTTGAATACTATCAAAATGATGCTCAATTACGCACAGTTGTAGATCAAATTATTGAAGGTAAATTCACCGGAAGATCCTCAACGTTATCATCAACTATACAAGGCTTGCAATACCACGATTATTATCAAGCCTTCGCTGATTTCCGTAGTTATGTAGAAACTCAAAAAGTCGTGGATGAGAAATACAAACAACGCGACCAATGGATTGAAAGTACCATCCAAAATATCGTGAATATGGGCTTCTTCTCATCAGACCGCACAATTAAAGAGTATGCAGAAAGAATTTGGAAAATATCATCTATCCAAGCGAAATAACGCTTTTTTCATTCTAAAAATTAGCCCTATCTAGGGCTAATTTTTTAGGAATTATTGCTACGCTCTTTCTGACTACATTCCACAGCCGTTAGCATTCCTCTAACAAATTCAATTCATTGGTTTCTAATTCGGCACGTTGATAAAGGCGGCGGAGTTTGAGCATCACTGCATCGATACGGATAAAACCAAGTGCTTTATAAAAGCCTTTCCGTGTGTTGGTAAAAATGTTCCAATGCTTCAGCATTTGACAATCTTTTTCAGCTTCCGCGCGGTCGGCGTTTTTGCAAAAGTTTTGCGTATTTTCGACCGCTTGTTGATTGCCAAGATAAGCCATTCTCACCTCATAAGCCGCCACTGTGCACCGCCATAGCTAAATTGGAGCGGTAGCCATATTCAGGATTGGTAGGAAAGTCGAAGTGATAATGACATTTGAGCAATTCTTCAGTTAGCCCAACGCGTTCCGCGCCCGAAAAACGAGGGCGACTGTCTCTGTTCAGCACGTTTACGACCACCCGCCACATACGCGGCTCGATCAGACTGCTTTTGTAGGTGTCGCAAGCGGGCACCAGTCAATCACCAATCGCAATCGGCAACGGCTTCATCAAAGGTAGCAAAGGTTTTTGCGTCACAGATTCTGTCACCCGCTGAAAAGCGGGCATCTTCATCAAGTGGGTGTTTTGGCTCAACTAATCGCAAATGGCTGCTTCCATGGTTTTCATTGCACGAGCTGCAGAGCCAATATTAGCGGGCAGAGAAGTTTCGACAAGAACAATTTGAATGTGATTCAAAAAGTATTCATTTTGATTTTATTTAAAGCGTTTTTATAAGCAGCTATTCATCAAATTTCAGTTTATTATGAAATTACAGATTTCGTCAAACAATTAAATTGATAGGCATAATTTTCTTTACAAATCTGACAAATTTAGTGGAGAGTTACGGCATGTAAAACCATAGGGGCTACTTAGTGGCATGAATTATAACCCAACCAATACAGAGCTCCCGCTTATTGCTGTACCAAGAGAACTGTTAGATGGTGAAACGCGTGTTGCTGCAACACCGAAAAACCGTTGAGCAGATTAAAAACTAGCTTTTGAGTGATCGTTGAACACGATGCCGGCTTTAAAGCGTTTTGAAGATGATGCCTTTGCGAAAGCAGGCGCGTCTGTCGGCACAACACAAGAAATTTGAATGCAGATATTATGAAAGTGAATGCAACTACTGAACAGGAAAATTGCCCTTATTAAAGAAGGCAGCAACCCTTTGTGAGCTTTTATTTGGCCAGCACAAAAATCCACAATTGATGGAAAAATCATGAAGAAAATCACGTATTAGCAATGGATGCGGTGCCGCGTATCTCTCGTGCGTTACTAGAGTTCTTTCTTCTGGCCGGCAAATATTTAGTCATCAAAGTGGTGATTGAAGCGGCAAATGCGTTTGTAGCTTTACGGGTCAAATTACAGCGGGCAAAGTTCCGCTCATAAAGTGCTTGTGATTGGTGCAGGTGGTAGGTTTAGCGGCAATCGGTGCAGCGAATAGCTAGGCGATTGTGCGCGTCGACTCACGCCCCTGAAGTAAAAGAGGCAAAATCAATGGTGCAGACTTCTTAGAAATTACCTTTAAAGAAGAAGGCGGCTCAGGCGATGGTTATGCTGTGCGATGTCGAAGAGTTCAATCGTCGTGCGATGAACTTACGCAGAACAAGCGAAAGAAGTGGATATTACATCACAACATGGCAATTCCAGGTAAAGCAGCACCACGCTTAACTGTACGAAAGAGATGGTAGATTCAAATGAACCAGGCTCTGTGATTGCAGACTGGCAGCAGCAACAGGCGGTAATCAGACTACACCAAAGCAGGTGAAGTGGTGCAATAGACAACCGCGAAAGTGATTGGCTACACCGACTCCCCAGCACGCCATCAACCCAATCATCACAACTTTACGGTAATTAACTTAGTCAATTTATTGAAACTATTAGCACCAAACAAAGATGGACAAATCAACAACTTTGAAGATGTGGTACATGGCAACCGTTATTTCGCGAAGGCGAAGTAACCCGCTTGTTACAATTAACAATTCAAGTATCAGTCAACCGTAAACAAAAAGCGTGTGCCACCTCAGTTGAGAAAAAGAGAACCAAACTGATCCAGCACGCGCAAATATGGCGTGAGCGGCGGTGTTGCGCTATCTTTGGTTAGTTTCTGCTGCACCAGCGGCATTCTTATCTCGTTTTACTGTATTTCGTTTCTAGCTTGTGGTGGTTACATTATGTCGTTTGAACGTTAGCCACGCATTACATACTCCATTAATGGCGGTAACCAATGCAATGCAGGGACACACGTAGGGCGGTACATACCGCCAACCAACGTAAACTTTTATTGATATTCTTGCTTTTCTATCGCTATTCTGGCTGCAAGTATCAATATCTTTGGTGGTTTTAAAGTGACGCAACGTATGCTTGCAATGAAAAGGTTACAGAAGCAAGATATTTGATTGTTACCGCAGCGTACATTATTGCTGCTATCCTCTTTATTATGTAGAGCCTAGCGGGGCTTTCTACACGAAACCGCAAAAGCAGGTTGTTGGTATGGTATCGGGGCAGGGTAACTGCATTAGTTGCAACCATCTTTGGCCCACAATCACAAGGTACACTTTGGATCTTAATTGCAATGGCAATTGGTGGTTTCATCGGTGTAAAAAAAGCCCTTAAAGTAGAGATGACAGAAATGCCAGAGCTTGTTGCAATTCTTCACAGCTTTGTAGGTTTAGCAGCGGTATTAGTGGGCTCAACAGCTGGGGCTTACATGCAGAAGCCGTTGTACCGACTCACTTAGATGAAGTAGCACTTGCTGCATTCCACGCAGAACAGCAACTCTTGCGGAACATTCACAACGTGGAAGTGTTCTTAGGATCTCTTATCGGTGCAGCAACCTTCTGGCTCATTAGTTGCATTTGGTAAATTAAGCGGTAAATTATTTGGTCGCAAAGTAAACTCTGCGGCATTAAATCTTCCGCACAAACATAAATTAAACCTTGCAGCATTAGTGATTTCAGCTTTCTTAATGGTGTCATTCTTAAACAGCCCAGATAATATCTTCCCTGTATTAATTATGACAGCAATCGCTCTTGCATTTGGCTGGCATTTAGTCTCATCAATCGGTGGTGCCGATATGCCAGTGGTGGTGTCAATGCTTAACTCATACTCAGGTTGGGCAGCCGCAGCGGCAGGCTTTATGCTAAGCAACGACTTGTTAATCGTAACAGGAGCGTTAGTAGGTTCATCAGGTGCAATCCTCTCTTACATTATGTGTAAAGCAATGAACCGCTCATTTATCAGCGTAATCGCAGGTGGCTTCGGTACAGAAGTGAAAGCAAGTTCAGGCGATGAAGAACAAGGCGAATACCGCGAAACTTCAGCAGAAGAAGTCGCTGAAATGCTTAAAAATGCAAGTTCTGTGATCATCACACCTGGATACGGTATGGCGGTCGCACAAGCACAATACCCTGTAGCTGAAATCACCGCAAAATTACGCGAAAAGGCGTGAACGTTCGCTTTGGTATTCACCCTGTTGCAGGTCGTTTACCTGGTCATATGAACGTATTATTAGCGGAAGCGAAGAGTACCCTTTACGATGTGGTATTAGAAATGGACGAAATCAACGATGATTTCGAAGATACTGATGTTGTATTAGTTATCGGTGCAAATGACACCGTAAACCCAGCGGCATTAGACGATCCATCAAGCCCAATCGCAGGTATGCCAGCATTAGAAGTTTGAAAGCACAAAATGTAGTCGTGTTCAAACGCTCAATGGCAGTAGGCTACGCAGGCGTATCAAAACCCTCTTTTCAAAGAAAACACGCAAATGTTATTCGTGATGCAAAGAACGTGTAGACGATATTTTAAGAGCATTGAATAACTAGCTCTTAAATTTAACAGATAAGACTGACTTTGGCATATAGCAAATGTCGTCTTTTATCTTAATCTATGAAAAATAACTTAATCAAATATAGTGGTTTAGCGGATCCTTTAGTAAATTTAACCGCTTGTCAGACACAACAATCAATTTAGGCAAAGGAGATTATACTGCCTATGGTGGAGCCAGAAATGATTTTAACGTCATTCAAGAGGGGGAGTGTTAGGCGTTTTAGCGGTGCTTGATTTTTACCACTGAGTTTTGCTTTTTGATACATTGATAGTGCCTGTCACATTAAGCAAAGCAATGCTAGTATTATGTAGCAGTTGCACAAGATAATTTTTGCACAGATAAGGATATTAAAATGACTTCACCAATTTATTCTATTCGAAATAGGTGTGTGAACCCTATGATTCACACAACAATGTAAAAATAATTTGTACCTAATCATTATTTCTCGTTCTATTCCATAAATCTGCATATTTCTCAAATGTAGAGGTGCAGATAATATAGCAAGCAAAAACCTTGTTTACCATCTAAGAATCCTGCTTTCAATAAATACATTTACAAAACAGCCTGATACGTGAGTAACACCATCCATTGAAAGATGCCTTTTTCCCCGCATTAGCTCGCTGTTGACTGCCCAGGCTTTTGAGTACATAACTCGCTGATTTTACTAAGTAATGGTGAATATCCTTATAGGTAAAATGCATAAGTCTCTGCTTTAAGTTTCTTAACCTAGCATTTTAGAATAATGCACCTTCTCATGCACTACCATTCATCACCATATTGTGCAAAAATCTTAGCGATATAAACGCACATACATAATCAGGATACCAGCCTGAATGTGGATTTGACGACCAAAAACTTCACTTAAACGGCTTTCACTTGATAAACTGTATTTTGTTCATTATTTTCGACCGCTTGTAAAATACTTGCTTCAGCTCTGGTGTTACTCTCATCAGCATCTAGCCATGATCACATAATCGCTGGTCACATATTGTTGTGCTAATTGGCGTTGCTTGCCAAAAGCTTCGCCAATCTGTGTTAATGTAAACTCGCATCAAATCGCTCAGCAATTTGTAAGGTTTCATCGGTGCGGCCGCTATCTAAAATTACAATTTCATTTACCCAATCTTTTACTGTTTCAAGACAAGCAGCTAAATCTTGGGCTTCATTTTTAACAATCATTGCAACACTTAATGTTGGCATTTTTATTCCCTATTCATATCGAGTATGCGGATATTTTACGGATATGAAGCAAAAATCGCATCTAGAAATAAGAAAACCCTGATCAGCTATTGCTTTAATCAGGTTTTTATCAGCTTTAAAGAAAATTATGCTTCGGTGTTTTTAACCCCTAGGCAGCACTAAATTATTGAATCGCGGCACTGCACAAAGGCTGATGCCTTTAGTGAAAATTCGCCTGTATTGATAAGCATACCACCAATACCAAAGGTCATCGACTGAAACAATGACAAGGTTGCGAGCTCTCACATCGACTTTTGGCTTTGATTAAGGTACTCATTTCCTACCGCAGCGATAGAGCCAAATACAAGCATCATAATACCTCCCATCACCACACCTGGAATCGCTTTGTAAGAACGCCCCACTTTACCACAGAATGAAATGGCACTGCTCAACAAGCCGCCCAAGTCATAATAGTTGGGTTGAAGTTTTTAGTAAGCATTACTGCACCTGTTACTCAGCATAGGTTGTATTTGGTGGCCCACCAAGAAATGAAGGGCAGAAGTTGGTGATACCATCTCCAACAATGTACGATGTAAAACCTGGTTTTTCAAAAAGTCGTTACCCGTTACAGAGCTGATTGCCGTAATACCACCCACATGTTCCACTGCTGGAGCAATCGCAATGGGAAGTAAATATAAAATCGCATCTAGCGGGAAATTCTGGGAAAGTAATGGTCGGCACATCAAACCATGCTGCATTTTGCACAGGAGTGAAGTCTACAATACCTAGAAAAAGAGATAACAAATAGCCCACAACAATACCGAACATAATTGGCACAAGTTTCATCAAACCTTTAGCAAAGACGGCAACAATAACAGTAGTAATTAAAGTAACCATTGAGACAAGCATTGCGGTATCTTGTAGAAACTAGCTCCATTTGTGTTTTTACCTAATGCCATATCCACTGCAACAGGGGCTAATCCTAAACCAATGATGATGATAACAGGGCCAACAACAACAGGCGGAAAAATTCTGTCCATTATTTGAGCCCCTTTCCATTTCACCAGGCTACTTAAACAAAGGTAAACCAAGCCCGTACAAGCTAATCCGCCCATAGTAACAGCAATCCCTCCCACGCTTGCACACCGTATTGAATTGGAGCGATAAAAAGCGAAAAGAAGAAGCAAGAAAAATAGGTACTTGACGTTTAGTACAGAGTTGGAAAAAGGAGAGTACCGACACCTGCAGTAAGCAGAGCGGCGTTTGATCAAGCCCCGTGATTAACGGAACTAGCACTAAAAGCACCGAAAGCGACAAAGAGCATTTGTAAGCCAACAAAGGCTTGTTTCGGTCTACTAATGGTTTGATTGTTCATGGAAGTTTCTCAGTTGTGATAATAAAAACAAGTTGGTTATCTTTCGACAACTGAGAGTAAATTATACTGAAAATCAGCAAACTTGAATAGAACTTATCGATGGTTAATAAAAAAGCGGTCAATTTTGACCGCTTTTTATCATCTAATTATTAACTATAAAGTTAATAGTGAATTACCATTGGTAACCTACACCTACAGAGCCACCCACGTCACCACGAGTATTCGCATTACCTTGAAGTTTCAAGATAACTTTACCGTTGTCTGAAGCACGAGAGTAACCTACTGCTACAGCACTTTGACCTTTGAAGGTACCTGCTGCGGCTGCTACCATTGATTTACCTGGAATGTAAACTTGTGGTAAGCTCTGCGGCATTCGAGCCAGCAATACCTGCACGTAAATCTTTACCCATACGGTTCACTTTGTTATTTAAGTGAGCAATGTTTTGATTAATTTGTGCATTGCTATTACGTAATTGGCTTTACATTTACGGCATCAGTGTCTTTGACACCCGCTGCAACATTAGTGATACGTGTTGCTTTACCTGCTTCATCAGCAAGTTTCACTTCAGTGACACCATCTTGTGCTGATGATGTAGTAACCGTTGTTGCTGCATTACCAGCCCCTACTTTTAATACTATTTTGAGCAGTTACAGTATTCACGCTTACATCATTTGCTAATGCATCAAGTCACATTACGTCCATCACGTTTAACTTTTAAGTTTTTACCTGCAACATGGGTAATTTCATTACCAGCACGTACAGAAGAACCTTCATCATTAGCCGTAGAAGTCGTAATTTCTTCTGTGTATCAGCAACTTTTTACAGTCCAACTTGCACTGTTGATTGCATTTGCCACATTTTGAACAGTTGCAACTTTGTTACCTTCACCCGCTGCCACAGTGACTTTACCGCGATTTGCATCACCAGCCACATCTGTCGCTTCTGTGATTGAACCAGTGTTCACTTTAACGCCATTTCCATCCACAGTTAATGTTTCTGGGTTAGCTGATTTCACATTAAAGGTTACGTCTAAACCACCTGTTGTTGAGTTCGCTACAACATTTGCTTTTCGTACCGTCACCATTTACGTAGTTTACTTGCGTATTTGGGGTAACCACTTTCGTTGTAACATTACCCTTCGCATCTGTTACATTCGTTAACCAACCAGTGTTGTTGATGGTATTTGCTACATCTCCCACTGTTGCAATACGTTTACCATCACCATTTGTTGTTGCTTTACCATCTTTATTATAGCTGATAGTACCAGCAACTTGGTTCACGATTGAAGTTGCATTCCAGCAAAGTCTCAACGAACTTGTTGAACCATCAGATTTAGCGGTAATTTTTACTGATCCATCTTTGCTCGTGAAGTTCACGTTATTACCGTGTGTAACAGCATCAACAGCTTCATCATTTGCTTGTAAATTCCAACCAGCATTCAACACATCGTTTACCGTTGCAGCATCTTTGCCTTTAGCATCAATGTTAGTTGGTTTTGTGACCGATTTAGCATCGTTAGCTACTGGCGTTAAGTGATCTTCTGTAACAAGATCGTAAGATACATTAACTGTTTCTTTACCATCTGCTGCTTTAGTCACTACTACATTAGCTTTAGTGCTATTGCCATCTACGTAATTTACAGAATCACCAGGGTTAACTGCGGTTGCTTTGTTTGCATCAACAATCTCATTACCTGCTTCATCAACAACTTTCGTTGCTGTTGTTTTCCAGCCTGAGTTATTGATTGCGTTCGCTACTTGGTCACCTGTTACGTAGTTTGTATCGCCTGTTGCAACACCTGTTGTTGTGTTACCTGCAACGTTACCTTTCGCAATGCTTACATTGATGTTACGCACTCCATGTTCATCCGTTTCACCTGTTACAGAGATACTGTTTGAACCATTGAAACGTACTTCATTTGCATTCGTTACGCTATCTGCATAATCATTGCCTGAAGCTGATACTACCCAACCTAGTCTTTGAGCATCTGCAACAGTTAATGCATTGGTTTCCACTGAGTTATCTAGATCTGCTAAACCCCATGCCGCTTTCGCATATGCTACATCTGCTTTCAACTCCGGTTTCGCTTTCGCTAATTCATCTAACTCTTCCGCTGTCGCAGGTGTACCTTCTTTTGTAAAGTCTGCTTCACCTGTTGCTGGGTCAACAACATAGTATTTATCTCCAACTTGAACGAGTCGGTTACCCTCTTTGTTGAACGCCATTGTTTCCGTACCAGCATCTACATTCGTGATTTGGGTTGCATTGCCATCTTTATCTGCAACTTTTAATGCACCTAAATCTGTCGTTAGATTTACTGCTGTATCACCTGAACCAATTTGTACTCGCTTGTTCGCTGTCACACTGTCAACTTCGATATCTTTCGTTGTTGAGAATGTAAAGTTCGAACCGTTTTGTGAAATCGCAATGTTTTTACCTGCTGTGTAAGTGATGTTTCCACCCGCTTTCACTGCCGCATTCGCTTTGCCTTCTTGGTTCTCTGCAAACGCATCTACTTTCGCTGTCGTTACGTTAAACGCTGAATTGTTCACTAAATTCGCTACAGTACTTGCATTCAAGAACGCATTGCCATCTGTAACAGTTGCTGTACCGTTTGGATTTACTGAACCTGTAGTTTGCGTTAACATTGTAAGATACCGCTACCTTACCATCTTTTTAATGTTACATTCGCTGTCGTACCATTACCGTTCACGTAATCAACTTGCGTTCTCGGTGTTACTCACTTTCGTTTCAGGTAAACCCTGTTGTTGCATTCGTTACGTTCGCTTTTCCAGCCTGACTCATTAATCGCTTTCGCTACTTGGTCACCTGTTACGTAGTTTGTATCGCCTGCTGCAACACCCGTCGTTGTGTTACCTTCAACGTTACCTTTTCGCAATGCTTACATTGATGTTACGCACTCCATGTTCATCCGTTTCACCCTGTTACAGAGATACCGTTTGAACCATTGAAACGTACTTCATTTGCATTCGTTACGCTATCTGCATAATCATTGCCTGAAGCTGATACTACCCAACCTAGTCTTTTGTGCATCTGCAACAGTTAATGCATTGGTTTGCTCTGAGTTATCTAAACTGCTAAACCTGATGCCGCTTTCGAATATGCTACATATGCTTTTCAACGCCGGTTTCGCTTTCGCTAATTCATCTAACCTTCTTCTGTCGCCGGTGTACTTTCTTTTGTGAAGTCTCACTTCATTTGTTTCTGGGTCAACAACATAGAATTTATCTCCAACTTGAACAAGTTGATCACCCTCTTTGTTGAACGCCATTACGTTCGTACCAGCTTCTACATTCGTGATTTGGGTTGCATTGCCATCTTTATCTGCAACTTTTAATGCACCCTAAATCTGTCGTTAGATTTACTGCTGTATCACCTGAACCAATTTGTACTCGCTTGTTCGCTGTCACACTGTCAACTTCGATATCTTTCGTTGTTGAGAATGTAAAGTTCGAACCGTTTTGTGAAATCGCAATGTTTTTACCTGCTGTGTAAGTGATGTTTCCACCTGCTTTCACTGCCGCATTCGCTTTTGCCTTCTTGGTTCTCTGCAAACGCATCTACTTTCGCTGTCGTTACGTTAAACGCTGAATTGTTCACTAAGTTCGCTACAGTACTTGCATTCAAGAACGCATTGCCATCTGTAACAGTTGCTGTACCGTTTGGATTTACTGAACCTGTAGTTTGCTAACATTGTAAGATACCGCTACCTTACCATCTTTTAATGTTACATTCGCTGTCGTACCATTACCGTTCACGTAATCAACTTGCGTTCCCGATAGTTACCACTTTCGTTTCAGGTAAACCTGTTGTTGCATTCGTTACGTTCGTTTTCCAGCCTGACTCATTAATCGCTTTCGCTACTTGGTCACCTGTTACGTAGTTTGTATCGCCTGCTGCAACACCTGTCGTTGTGTTACCTTCAACGTGCCTTTTCGCAATGCTTACATTGATGTTACGCACTCCATGTTCATCCGTTTCACCTGTTACAGAGATACCGTTTGAACCATTGAAACGTACTTCATTTGCATTCGTTACGCTATCTGCATAATCATTTGCCTGAAGCTGATACTACCCAACCTAGTCTTTGAGCATCTGCAACAGTTACTGCATTGGTTTCCACTGAGTTATCTAGATCTGCTAAACCCCATGCCGCTTTCGCATATGCTACATCTGCTTTCAACTCCGGTTTCGCTTTCGCTAATTCATCTAACTCTTCCGCTGTCGCAGGTGTACCTTCTTTGTAAAGTCTGCTTCACCTGTTGCTGGGTCAACAACATAGTATTTATCTCCAACTTGAACGAGTCGGTTACCCTCTTTGTTGAACGCCATTGTTTCCGTACCAGCATCTACATTCGTGATTTGAGGTTGCATTGCCATCTTTATCTGCAACTTTTAATGCACCTAAATCTGTCGTTAGATTTACTGCTGTATCACCTGAACCAATTTGTACTCGCTTGTTCGCTGTCACACCGTCAACTTCGATATCTTTTCGTTGTTGAGAATGTAAAGTTCGAACCGTTTTTGTGAAATCGCAATGTTTTTACCTGCTGTGTAAGTGATGTTTCCACCCTGCTTTCACTGCCGCATTCGCTTTTGCCTTCTTGGTTCTCTGCAAACGCATCTACTTTCGCTGTCGTTACGTTAAACGCTGAATTGTTCACTAAGTTCGCTACAGTACTTGCATTCAAGAACGCATTGCACATCTGTAACAGTTGCTGTACCGTTTGGATTTACTGAACCTGTAGTTTGGTTAACATTGTAAGATACCGCTACCTTACCATCTTTTTAATGTTACATTCGCTGTCGTACCATTACCGTTCACGTAATCAACTTGCGTTCCCGGTGTTACCACTTTCGTTTCAGGTAAACCTGTTGTTGCATTCGTTACGTTCGTTTTCCAGCCTGACTCATTAATCGCTTTCGCTACTTGGTCACCTGTTACGTAGTTTGTATCGCCTGCTGCAACACCTGTCGTTGTGTTACCTTCAACGTTACCTTTCGCAATGCTTACATTGATGTTACGCACTCCATGTTCATCCGTTTCACCTGTTACAGAGATACCGTTTGAACCATTGAAACGTACTTCATTTGCATTCGTTACGCTATCTGCATAATCATTGCCTGAAGCTGATACTACCCAACCTAGTCTTTGAGCATCTGCAACAGTTAATGCATTGGTTTCCACTGAGTTATCTAGATCTGCTAAACCCCATGCCGCTTTCGCATATGCTACATCTGCTTTCAACTCCGGTTTCGCTTTCGCTAATTCATCTAACTCTTCCGCTGTCGCAGGTGTACCTTCTTTTGTAAAGTCTGCTTCACCTGTTGCTGGGTCAACAACATAGTATTTATCTCCAACTTGAACGAGTCGGTTACCCTCTTTGTTGAACGCCATTGTTTCCGTACCAGCATCTACATTCGTGATTTGGGTTGCATTGCCATCTTTATCTCGCAACTTTTAATGCACCTAAATCTGTCGTTAGATTTACTGCTGTATCACCTGAACCAATTTGTACTCGCTTGTTCGCTGTCACACCGTCAACTTTCGATATCTTTCGTTGTTGAGAATGTAAAGTTCGAACCGTTTTGTGAAATCGCAATGTTTTTTTACCTGCTGTGTAAGTGATGTTTCCACCCGCTTTCACTGCCGCATTCGCTTTGCCTTCTTGGTTCTCTGCAAACGCATCTACTTTCGCTGTCGTTACGTTAAACGCTGAATTGTTCACTAAATTCGCTACAGTACTTGCATTCAAGAACGCATTGCCATCTGTAACAGTTGCTGTACCGTTTGGATTTACTGAACCTGTAGTTTGGTTAACATTGTAAGATACCGCTACCTTACCATCTTTTTAATGTTACATTCGTTGTCGTACCATTACCGTTCACGTAATCAACTTGCGTTCCCGGTGTTACCACTTTCGTTTCAGGTAAACCTGTTGTTGCATTCGTTACGTTCGTTTTCCAGCCTGACTCATTAATCGCTTTCGCTACTTGGTCACCTGTTACGTAGTTTGTATCGCCTGCTGCAACACCCTGTCGTTGTGTTACCTTCAACGTTACCTTTCGCAATGCTTACATTGATGTTACGCACTCCATGTTCATCCGTTTCACCCTGTTAGCAGAGATACCGTTTGAACCATTGAAACGTACTTCATTTTGCATTCGTTACGCTATCTGCATAATCATTGCCTGAAGCTGATACTACCCAACCTAGTCTTTGAGCATCTGCAACAGTTAATGCATTGGTTTCACTGAGTTATCTAGATCTGCTAAACCCCATGCCGCTTTCGCATATGCTACATCTGCTTTCAACTCCGGTTTCGCTTTCGCTAATTCATCTAACTCTTCCGCTGTCGCAGGTGTACCTTCTTTTGTAAAGTCTGCTTCACCTGTTGCTGGGTCAACAACATAGTATTTATCTCCAACTTGAACGAGTCGGTTACCCTCTTTGTTGAACGCCATTGTTTCCGTACCAGCATCTACATTCGTGATTTGGGTTGCATTGCCATCTTTATCTGCAACTTTTTAATGCACCTAAATCTGTCGTTAGATTTACTCGCTGTATCACCTGAACCAATTTGTACTCGCTTGTTCGCTGTCACACTGTCAACTTCGATATCTTTCGTTGTTGAGAATGTAAAGTTCGAACCGTTTTGTGAAATCGCAATGTTTTTACCTGCTGTGTAAGTGATGTTTCCACCCGCTTTCACTGCCGCATTCGCTTTACCGTCTTGGTTCTCTGCAAACGCATCTACTTTCGCTGTCGTTACGTTAAACGCTGAATTGTTCACTAAATTCGCTACAGTACTTGCATTCAAGAATGAATTACCATCCGCTACTGATACTGTACCGTTTGGATTTACTGAACCTGTCGTTTGGTTAACATTGTAAGAGACTGATACAACATCTTTGCCGTTTGCATCTTTCGCTGTTGTTACATTCGCGTTCGTGCCTTTACCATTTACATAGTTAACTTGGTCACCCGGATTAACATTTAATGTATCACCAGTACTTAACGTTGTGTTCCAACCCGCTTTGTTAATCGCATTCGCTACGGTTGTAGCATTAACCAAGTTAGCTCCATCCTCACCTGTCGCTACAGAAACTGTACCGTTGTTATTTACAGTCGTTGTTAAATTTGATGTTTTTACTGGCTCTGCTTTTGCAGTACGGTAATCGTAGACACTTTGTTATCATCAGTTGTCGTAACCACATCTGTGGTTGCGTTATTACCTGATTTAAATACCACTGTGTCATACGGTTTCATCAAAAATCAACCGCTTCTACTTCACCATTCGCTGCTTTTTGACCACGTAAGTTCCAACCCGCATTTAACACATCATCAATCGTTGATGCACGTGCTTTATCTGCCGCTGTAAATGTTGGAGCCGCTACTTCAGTTGCAGTCACGGCATTACCTTTGTAATTCGCTGTACCTGGTAAGAAACTTTCTACATTGTTAATTGCAACTGGTGCCGTACCATTCGTCAAGTTTAAGCCCGCTGTCGTTGAAGTAATATTCACTTTCGGACTCGTCGTCGTACCATTACCGATCGTTAATGTACCGTTAACTTGTGCATTATTAAACACTACGTTTTCTGTTGTTGAGAACGTAAAGTTTTTGGTTATCTTGCTCAATCGCAATGTTTTTACCTGCAATATACGTAACATTTCCGCCCGCTTTCACCTGAGCTGTCTTAGTTGTTTGTGCCGCAAACTTGTCAACCGCTTTTGGTTGATACGTTAAACGACGCATCGTTAATCGCTTTCGCCACAGTTGATGCATTGACTAAACTTGTACCAGCTTTTCACCTGTCGGCACAGAAATAGTGCCATTGTTGTTTACTTGAGTCGTTAAACCAGCTGTTTTTCGCTTCAACTTTATTTGTCGTTGCATTTACCTGAATAGTTTTATCATCCACATTAATGCTGAATGATACATTATTTTGGTTATCCGCTTCTGCTGTTACCGTCGAATTAACACCTGTACCGTTGACAAGTTTACTTTGGTGACCCGCTGATACATTGTGTTTCACCGCTTTCGCGTTGTCGCCTCACTTTTCCAGTACGCTGCATTAATTGCTTCTGCAACATTTTTTTCGTGGTAGCTACGCCATCTGTTGTTGAAGTTACATTTAATGCACCCGGATGACTCGTATTTACAGTTGTCGTATCAATGGTTTGGTTGTTTACATTAAAAGTAACATTAGCACCCGTACCTTTACCTGAAGCATTAGCAGTCACTACGGCGGTAGTAAGCGTACCGTTATTAAAGTTCACTACCTCACTTGGTACAATACTGATATTATTCGCTGGTTGGATATTACCATCTTTATCGACAATAATATTTCCCGGCACATCCTTATCATTATTTTTCACACGGAAACCGGTTTCAACACGATGCATTACCGCATAAAGTTGTGAACCATTGATCGCATCTGTTGAATTTTGTTAATTGCCCCAGCTGCCAAGTTTTTAATTTGACGCTCGTGATCTTTAGCACCAATACTTACATATTGTCCGCTGTTAATTGGTTGACCGGCAAAACCTTCATATAAGAAGAAGCCATTTGTTGCACGCACTGAGGCATTATTTACTTTTTGAACCGGGTCAGAAGCACCACTAAAGGTTAAACTATCTGTAGCTTGTGTTGAACCATCTACATTGCTTGTAACTCCCCCTACCACATCTGATGAGTTAAAGCCTAACACCACAGAGTTATTGGTACGTACTGTCGTAATGTTCGAACCCAATGCCATAGAGGTAATGCCTGTTACGTTAGAGTGTGCCCCTAACGCCACAGAAGCTCTACCCGTTACACAAGACTTCTGAACCGATGGTAATTGTATTAACTGATTTTTGCGTGTGCACGCGTACCAAGTGCCGTTGAAGGTTCTGTTGCTAACGCATAACAACCAATAGCATTTGCATTATCTCGCTTCGGCTGCCGCCACGGTACCCATAGCAATAGAGTTCGTTCCGTTAGCACGTGAACAACCCCTGTGCAATAGAGGATTCCCCTCTCGCTAATGCGTTAACACCGAGAGCTTGTGAACCTGTACCACCTGCTTGTGATGAGGTACCCAATGCCATAGAAACATCACCAATTGCTGCGGTACGAATGTTATTTCTAGATCACGCCATCATTAGATAAAATCAATGCCGTTCATGTTATGCGTTTTATTAATCACATCATTACGTGTGCCTTTACGACCGCCACTCACCCAAGCTTTATATTCTACGACTTCAGTATCTGTAATCCCCGCTTGCTTATATGCTTGATTCAACAAGTTAGGCAATTTTGCCAAATTAATACCATTTTTGCTAATCTCAGGGATATACTGGGTAAGTTTTGCTTTCGCTTTATCAATGTCGTCACCACCCAATGATACAGAGGAGTTACCCATTGCTGTAGAGTCTCGCACTTAGTGCACTCGCTTGTCGCCCCATACGAAAGCACGAGAACCCACTGCGGTAGATTGACCAAATTGGAATTTTTGCCCCTAAATTATTGGTTGCGTATGGACCTAGCATCGTATCGCCTGAAGTACTAGCAGATTCCGCATTTGAACCAACTGCTAGGGAAGATAAAACCCCCCATTTGTTATTGTTTTTATTTAAACCAGTGTAATCGCCCTGTTTAATGAGAGCCCCCGCACCAATGGCAACATCCCCTGTTTGTTCAACATATGAGTTTCGACCGATAGCAATCGCATCTTGTGCACTTGTCCATGTTACACCACTACGGCTTGTTGCAGTTGCTATTATCACCAATAGCGATCTGACCAATTGCATGAAGACTTGGTGTACCATCTGTTGCACCACGTGAGCCGTTCGAAAATGAAGTAAAGCGCTTTTAGCACCATTACCAATAGCACTAGCACGATGACCAGCACGAGCACCATCACCTTGAGCAATCGAATTATTACCTACAGCTGCTGCACCCGAACCAATTGAAATCGAACGTTCACCAGTCACCTTGAGCACCCGCACCAATTGAAATACCAAAGTTACCCGTTCCAGTACCGCCCACATTCACCGTGTCATCACTACTTTTAGAGCCAATGGTAATAGATTTATTATTTTTTTGCAAAAGTTGCAGTAGCAATATTATCTGCAACACTACCGTTGATGAGCTCTGTTCCAGAAACTAATGTTGCAGCGTCTGAACTTGTTGCCCAGAGTGCACTTGATACTGCAAGAGATACCGCAGCAACTTTGTTTGTTTTTGATTTCGTTTTTGCTTTTTGCAGACGTTAATTCAGATACTGCCACCCAAGATTGCGTAGCGTGGTTCCAAATTACCTTAAAGACCTTTTATTCATTCATTTTTCCTTTTAGATATGCTATATAATGAAAAAGGGAATACAATGCCTCCTCATATTCAATATAGAGATAGGTTTATATTCTCCTTCGTTATACATATTGATTACCTAATAAACAAGATAACCATATTGGTTATAATACATTTTTCGATAAACGAAAAACTATATTTACATAACATTACAATAAAGTACGTAAGTTAATCTATTTCTAGATAAACCTTCATCATAATATCATAAAAACAAGATGAGTGATGAAAAAATACTAATTAATTCTCGTATTATGTCGTCGCTGTACAAGATGATTTTGCCTCCTTACAAGAACGACTATAAAGACTTATCCTAGCCACGACTCAACAAGTTCATGGGTTGTTTCTTTATGCACCCACATACTGCTTAACTCTGGTTGCGGGAATTTTTAGATGGTTGTAGCCAACCCATTGCTGAAAATCAAATACTGCGTGTGGTAGCTATTAAGCAATACAAAAAGGCTTGACAGCCATCTTCAGACCAACAAATTTCTAATCGGCGTGGTTCTTTTAGGCTATTTTTGCTCAATATCACTCACGTTGTAAACGAACAAACTATCAACAATCGGTTGCTCGGCTGGGTGTAAATCCATTGCATAGAAATAGCCTGTTTCGCCATCATCTTCAAACATAACGACTAAATGTTCGTGTTGAGTGGAGTGAGCTCCATTACGATAGCCTTCGCCTAATAATATTTGATCAGTTAATACGGAATATAACATTCGGTTTTCCTTACCATAGCAAAAAGATAGAAAAATGCCACAGAAATCTGTGGCATTCTTATAAAGCTAATCAGCTTCAATCATCGCAAAAATTATGCTTGACCTTTCACCGCTTTTAAACCTAAGAATGGTGCTGGCGTACCTGCACGTTCTAATGCTTCTTCAATACGGATTAATTGGTTGTATTTCGCAATACGGTCTGAACGACTCATCGAACCTGTTTTGATTTGACCTGCTGCTGTACCTACCGCTAAGTCAGCAATAGTTGCATCTTCAGTTTCACCAGAACGGTGTGAAATTACTGCTGTGTAACCCTGCATCTTTCGCCATTTTTGATTGCGGCTAACGTTTCAGTTAATGAACCGATTTGGTTGAATTTGATTAAGATTGAGTTTGCGATACCTTTTTCGATACCTTCTTTTTAAGATCTTCGTATTAGTTACGAATAAGTCATCACCCACTAATTGGATTTTATCGCCTAATACTTGAGTTTGGTATGCGAAACCTTCCCAGTCTGATTCATCTTGACCATCTTCAATAGAAACGATTGGATACTCTTTGGTTAAGCCTTCAAGATAGTGAGTAAACTCTTGAGAAGTGAAAGTTTTGCCCTCGCCTTTTAACTCATAATTACCCGTTTCTTTGTTGTAGAACTCAGAAGATGCACAGTCCATCGCTAAAAGTAACATCTTTACCTAACACATAACCTGCCTTTTTCAACTGCTTCTTTGATACATGCTAAAGCATCTGCGTTAGAAGCTAAATTTGGAGCGAAACCACCTTCATCACCCACTGCGGTATTTAAACCTTTTAGATTTTAATACTTTCGCTGAGTTGTGGAATACTTCAGCACCGATGCGTAATGCTTCACGTAACGTTTTTGCACCTACTGGCTGGATCATAAATTCTTGGATGTCCACGTTGTTATCTGCGTGTTCACCGCCGTTGATGATGTTCATCATTGGTAATGGCATTGAATATACGCCAGGTGTGCCATTTTAATTCCGCAATGTAAGCGTAAAGAGGTAAACCTTTAGATGCTGCGGCTGCTTTTCGCTGTTGCTAATGAAACGGCTAAGATTGCGTTTGCACCAAATTTAGATTTGTTTTCTGTGCCATCTAAAATCGATCATAATTTGGTCGATTTCAGCTTGTGCAGAACCCTCTTTACCAACGATAGCGTTCGCAATTTCATTGTTTACTGCTGAAACCGCTTTTAATACGCCTTTACCTAAGAAACGTGATTTATCGCCATCACGTAATTCTAATGCTTCGCGAGAACCCGTTGATGCACCAGATGGAGCTGCGGCAAGACCGACGAAGCCACCTTCAAGATGAACTTCAGCTTCAACTGTTGGGTTACCACGAGAGTCGATGATTTCACGACCAATTACTTTTTCACAATTTTTAGCCATTGTTGATATTCCTCTAATTGAGATAATGAAAAAGAATAGGGATATAGTAAAGAGATTTTACAATTTGTCTTGCAAAAAGATGATTTAGTTTCATTTTATTTGCTACTAATTTGATTCAATACTATAAATCGGCAATATTATAGCAATTTTTCCCTCATTTTCGGTAAGCCTCACCGAAAAAGAGTGAGATAAAATTCTATTTTTAACTAATAACGTTAGCACCTCATAATGTGCCGATGCGGAAACATATCAAAGAGTTGCACCTGCATAATGAATAATTCGTGAATGCCTCAAAATCTTTTGCCATGGTTTGAGCATTACAGCTGAATAGATAACATAGGGCGGAGCAAGCTCGTTTAAATATTCACTTAATACTTGCCCAATTCCTCTGTCTTGGCGGATTAACAATGACTAAATCGGGCGGTTTTGTGTTTCACTCGAATGAATCGCAAATTGAGCCGAGTCAAGTGAGGCAAACGTGATGTTGTTCAGCCCTAATTTTTCAGCCGATTTGGTAGCACTCGCAATGGCGGATGCAGAAATTTCAATCCCCGTCAGTGAAACGCTTGGATTTTTTACTTGCAATGCGTTGACACAATGTAATCCAAACCCTCCCACGCCACAAAACAGATCCCAACAGTGCTGAATAGGCAAAATTCTTTACCCATTCTTGAGCTGTCTTATACAATTGGCTTGCACACAAGCGGGTTAGTTTGAAAGAAACCTTGCGGACGAATAAAGAGCGGAATACCGTTAAAATTTTTCTTTCAATTGTCGTCTGCTCTGTCAGGAAAATTTCCGTTTCGCCTTCTAAAATCGCAGCGTGTTGCGGTTGGATATTTAAGCTCACTACCGAATTTTCTGGTAGCTTCGCTAACAATGCGGGTAATTCACGTTTCTGCATAGCGGTTGTTTTTGCGTTGAGCGAAGCACAAAACGCAACATAACCGATTGATTAGCCTGGCTTTGCGTAATGAGGATATATTTCAGCTCGCCTCTTTGCAATGTTATAAGGCACTAACCCCGCTCGACCGATAAAAATCTTTTAACATTGGGAAAAGTGTTTCAATTCCTTTGCATACAAAGGGCAGTCAGTTAAATCCACCCACTTTGTGAATCGCTCTGATCTTTTTCAGTAAGCTTTTCCAAAATCGGGCGTTCTACACGACCACTTACCACCATTTTTAGCTTTATTTCGAAAAATGTGAAATCTCCGACATTACAGGCGGTAGAATTTCCGTCTGATTTTTGCAAAAATAAAAGGTGAAATCAACCGCTTGAGTGCTTCTTCTTTAGGAAAATTTGCTCAGATAAATCCTTTTTCCAGCCATTGGCAAGAACGGCATTGCTGTTGATTAAAATGTTGGCAATTTAATTTCATCATCAATAATTGAGAGCCTTCCATTCTAGCCATTTTTGTTGCCATTTGCTCAAACGTGCGGAGGCTTGTAAATAGTTCCGATTTTTTTCTCAAATCAGACCAGTTGATATATTTGCGTTTCATCAAACTTAGATGGCGTTCTTTTTGTGCTTGAGTAGGCTGATAGTTTAAATTATCTAACACTTGCACCACACCTTCAGGGTTCATTACAAAGCAGTAACAAATCACAACCAGCACGAATCGCTTTTTCTGCACGCTCAACAACATTGCCCATAAATCCCGCCCCTTTCATGCCTAAATCGTCAGAGAAAATCACGCCATTAAAACTCAATTGCTGGCGTAAAATCTCTTTTAACCAATAACTTGAACCGCTAGCAGGTTGGCTATCACATTGAGTATAAATCACGTGAGCAGGCATAATCGCAGAGAGTTTATTTTTCTGCAATCAGCTGTTTAAATGGCTGAATATCTTGCTCAAAAATCACTGCTTTCGGACGATCATCAATGGGAGTTTCTAAAACGAGAGTCCGCTAAAAACATGTCCGTGTCCTGGAAAATGCTTTACCTGTCGTTGCCATTCCAACGGCTCTCATTCCATCAATAAAGCATTCAGCAAGCGGTAGTAATTCATTGAGATGTTGCGAAAAAGCACGATCACCAATTGCCTGACTTTGATGTCCTAAATCCAACACTGGGGCAAAACTTAAATCAATATCTAAAGCAAATATTTCACCTCGCCATTACCCAACCTGTTTCATAAGCAAGCTGTTTTGCCTCTTGTTCATTTTGGAGCAAAGCTGAGCAAAAGATTGCATTGCGGGTAAGCGATGTAAACGCCTCACGGAAACGCTGTACTCGCCCGCCTTCTTGATCAACAGTAATCAGCAGTGGCTTTTTACACGTTGGCGAATTTCTTTAATGAATGCCTGAATTTGCGGTTTATCGTAAAAATTTTCGGCTAAACAAAAATTACACCTGAGACGAGAGGATGTTCGAGTAACTCTCGACTTCTTCTTGAGAGAGTACTTTTGTCTTTTAAATCAATCAGTAACATAATTTATCTTTAAATGAATTTTTAGATCGTCGTTATATTTTTTTCCAACCTAGTCAGTATTGCTTTTGCGTGGGGATACTCACCCTTTATATATATTTATATGATTTTTGCGGTGATAAACCCCGCCCCTACATTCAAGAGATACGACTATTTATATAAATATGGCTTTGGTACAATGGCTACATGATGCGAGGAATTCTCTCTTAATATGCAAACACCATTAACTTGTCAGCAGAAATTTCTGTAAGATCTGTCGAGTAAATTGCTTTCTTAAATAAAAGCCCAGAGGCAAGGATTGATTGGCTGCCCTTGTTCATTTACTGCATTGGTAAGTGCTTTGCTATTTCTGCCTTTTAGGACGAAGCTGTAGCACTTCTCCCAATGTAGCATTAATTTGATGTAACTGCCCTAATACTATCAGCTCCATCAACTCTTCCCAATCTCGCTGGAGTTGTCTCTCTTGCTCTAAAGAGGGTTGCCACAGAATCGGTTGCCCAATATGCCGTTCTGCAAGCGGAATCTGACGACGCCCTTCAATAGGTATCCATAATACCTTTTGCAATTTATGTCGAACGTGCGAGCTTTGCCAGGTGATGCCATTATTTTGTACTAGCGGGCAAGGCTTACAAACGTCGTTTCTAACGGTTCACCTTGCTCGTTAATCGAGCGTTTTTGAGTTCTATGCCTAAATGAGCAAAAATCTTGTTCGGCTTTCGAACCTGCTTTTGCCTCGAGAGCCGTTTCAATCAGCTGCCCAACCCACCCTTTATCGTGCTTTTAAATCTTTCGGCACAGGTATGTTTAGCATTTCAGCAATTTCACCTAATCGAAAACCAGCTAACCAGTGGGCATTTGGCTAATAGTTCAGCTTCAGAAACAGGAAATTTAGCTAAATTCATTTTATCAGAAATATTAGAGGGAAATTACATCCAAGCGTTACTACGAATTACCCCTACGGCAATGCTCTTCAATCTCAATATATTCAAAACGCGGATCAACGACAATCGATTCTAACTCATCATTTTCAGGATGAAGATAGATTAAATTACCTTTTTCTCCAGGCGTTTAACGGTTACTTCATCGTCCACACGAGCAACAACTACCTGCCCATTTTTTTGGCGACTTTCGTTTTGTGCACGCTAATAAATCGCCATCTAAAATGCCGATATTTTCCATTGAATTGCCGTTTACTCGGAAGCAGATAATCCGCGGTTGGATTAAACATAGTCCCACTGACAGAGATAGTGATCTTCAAGTGTTCGATTGCCTCAATTGGCGTACCCAGCACTACGACCAACCAACGGCAAGCTGTCTTCATTTGCCGCTTCTTCATCATTCACTAAGATACGAATACCGCGAGATGTACCTGAAAGCATCTCAATATAGCCTTTACGTGCTAAGGCTTTTAAATGCTCTTCTGCCGCATTAGGCGATTTAAAACCGATTTCACGAGCAATTTCACACGCGTTGGGGGCATACCAGTCGTTGAGATATGATTTTTAACAAAATCAAAGATTTCTTTTGCTGGCGCTCAGTTAATTGTTTACGTGCCATTTTATCCTCTCTGGTCTTTTTATACATAATCTTGGTATTATATACAGTAAGCTATGATTTGTAACTAATTTTTCGAAATTTTGTGATACCATATGCCCGTTTGACAAAAATAAAATAAAGGATAATCCAATGTCAATTTTGCTTAATTTATACCGTAAATTGTTGAATTTACCGCTTTCTGCTAGTAAAATCACGATCTCATTCCGACAGATCCCATTACCGAATTAGCACTTAATCGTGAACAGCCATTAATTTACGTTTTACCTTATACGTCACAATCAGACCTTCTGATTTTGCAGCAAAACTGCCGTAGTTTGAACTTACCTGACCCGTTAGAACAAAATGTGATTAACGGTGTTTCATTGCCTCGTTTCGTCTTTTTAAACGAAGATCGCCGCATTTTTAAATCAAAAGAAGCGAAAAGCGAAACTGTTGCCTCTATTCATCGCTATTTAGATTTACACAAACAAGATCCCAATTTAGATGTGCAACTCATCCCTGTTTCTGTTCTTTGGGGAAGAGCTCCAGGTAAAGAGAAAGCCCCCAATTTACGTGCGTTAGGGGTATTTTCACGTATGTTCTCGATCATTTGGTATGGTCGTGATAACTTCGTCCGTTTCTCACAAGCGGTCTCTTTAAATGAAATGGTTGCAAATCACGATGTCGATGAAAAACTCGCTCATAAATTGGCTCGTATTGCTCGTATGCACTTTGCCAAACAACGCTATTCAGCGATGGGGCCACAATTGCCTGATCGCTGCTACAATGTTCAATAAATTGTTAGATTCTGAAGTATTGAAAAAGCGATTGCAGATGAAGCAGAAAATAAAAAAATGCCGCTTGAAAAAGCACGTGCTGAAGCTGCCAAAAATGCTTTGATGAAATTGCAGCTGATGTAAAACACGATAGCTTGCGTATGGCAGATCGCCCTGTTAAGCTGGCTTTGGAATAAGCTCTATCAAGGTATCAATGTTGAAAAACAGTGAGCGAGTGCGTAAACTCGCCTTTGAAGGACACGAGATTGTCTATGTGCCTTGCCACCGTAGCCATATGGACTATCTGTTGCTTTCCTATTTACTTTACCATCATGTTTAGTTCCGCCTCATATTGCGGCGGGAATTAATCTGAATTTCTTTCCAGTTGGTTCACTTTTTCCGTAGCTGGGGAGCATTTTTCATTCGTCGTACATTCAAAGGCAATCGCTTATATTCCACTATTTTTCGTGAGTATTTAGCCGAGCTTTTCTATCGTGGCTATTCTGTTGAGTATTTTATTGAAGGTGGGCGTTCTCGTACAGGTCGTTTACTTGAACCTAAAACGGGCATGATGTCGATGACTATTCAAGCCCTACAACGTGGCTTAGCTCGCCCAATCAGTATTGTGCCTGTTTATATCGGTTATGAACACGTGCTAGAAGTGGATACCTACGCAAAAGAATTACGTGGTGCGACAAAAGAGAAAGAAAACGCAGGCTTAGTGCTTCGCGTGATAAAAAAATTGAAAAACCTAGGGCAAGGCTATGTAAACTTTGGTGAGCCAATCCAAATCAACCACTATCTAAACCAACACTTCCCAGAATGGCGTGAACCAAGCGAAGATGGGCGTGCAAAATGGCTCAATGAAGCGGTGGATAGCCTTGCTAAAAAGTGATGGTCAATATCAACAAAGCAGCGGCAGTCAATGCGAAAAACCTGATTGGCTCGGCATTGCTTGCTTCTCGCCAACGTGCATTAACACGTGAGCAGTTGATTGAACAAGCAGAAAGTTATTTTGCAACTTTTCCGAAACGTTCCTTATTCTCAAGAGATGACTCTTCCAACTGTCTCAGCAGAGGCGATGCTTGAACACGTGTTGAAATTACCTCGTTCAGGGTGTAACCGCTGAAAAAGATAGTTTTGGCGAACTCATCCGTTTAGATCGCGGAATCTGCCGTGTTGATGACCTATTATCGCAATAACATTCAACATCTATTTGTATTGCCTTCACTCGTAGCAAGTGTAATTTTGCATTTTGAAGCGGTTTCAAAAAAGATTTAATTATCAAAAATCGTGCAACAGATTTATCCGTTCTTGAAAAGCGGAGTTATTTCTACATTTTAATGATACAGAACTTCGTCACCAAATAGAGCTAATTTTAAACGAATTTATTCGCCAGCAATTAGTAAAAAGTGAAAGCGATGTATTCAAACTGAACAATGCTCATCTGCGTTCATTACAGCTACACAGTAATGGCGTGCGTGAATTGTTGCAACGCTATTTTATCGGTTTTACAACATCTCACCGATCGCCCTGATATTTCACGGGAGAACTTGAAAAAGAGAGCCGTTCAATTGCTCGAAACGCTTATCTGTTCCGCATGGCATTAATGCACCAGAATTTTTGATAAAGCATTATTCTACCTTCACTTCAACCCTAAGAACCGAAGGTTATTTTCGATGATGAAGGAAAAGGCAATCAAACAAAAGTAAAAGTGATTGAAGATTCAATCTCAAGCCTGATTTCAGCAGAGATCAAAATGACAATTCGTAGTGCGGTGAAGTCGATTGAATAGTGATTCATCTTGATTAAACATTAAAAACTGAAGTGTATGTGGTTTAACCGCATGCACTTTTTGTTCTTATTTTAGACTTATTTTTAAATTATACGACTTTAAGATATAATGCAGAGATTTTAATCTGAATGATTTCATGCATACGTGGATTAAAATAGTTTAATTTCAAAGGATAACGAAATGACTCCAGTTGTTGCTCTTGTGGGCAGACCGAATGTGGGTAAATCCACGCTCTTAACCGCTTAACTCGCACGCGTGATGCGTTGGTGGCGGATTTTTCCAGGTTTAACCTGTGACCGTAAATATGGTCACGCTAATATCGCAGGCTATGATTTTTATCGTGATTGACACGGGCGGTATGATGGCACTGAGGAAGGCGTTGAAGAAAAATGGCGGAACAATCCCTTTTAGCCATTGAGGAAGCTGATGTAGTCCTTTTCTTGGTAGATGCACGTGCAGGGGCTTGTGCCAGCAGATGTAGGCATTGCACAATACCTACGACAACGTGAAAAACGACTGTTCTGGTAGCAAACAAAACTGATGGTATTGATGCTGATTCACACTGTGCAGAATTCTATCAATTGAGCTTAGGCGAAGTAGAACAAATTGCCGCGGCACAAGGTCGTGGCGTTACGCAGTTGATCGAGCAAGTGTTAGCCCCGTTAGGGTGAGCAATTAAATGCAGATAAAGCGGTCGAAAATGCGTGAAGAATTTGCAGATGATGAGGCAAACTCGCACGACGAGTGGGATCACGATTTCGATGTAGACAATGAAGAAGATGCGGCATTATTAGACCAAGCATTGGAAGAAGAAATCGAAGAACGTATTGAAGATAAAAATATTAAAAATTGCGATCGTTGGGCGTCCGAAATGTGGGAAAATCAACCTTGACTAACCGCATCCTTGGCGAAGAGCGTGTCGTCGTTTACGATATGCCGGGCACAACCCGCGATTCCATTTATATTCCGATGGAACGAGATGGTCAGCAATATACGATTATCGACACTGCGGGCGTGCGTAAACGTGGTAAGGTGAAATTAGCTGTCGAGAAATTCTCGGTAATCAAAACCTTGCAAGCGATCCAAGATGCGAATGTAGTGCTATTAACCATTGATGCTCGTGAAGGGATTTCCGACCAAGATTTATCGCTTTTTGGGCTTTATTCTCAACGCTGGTCGCTCATTAGTGATCGTGGTAAATAAATGGGACGGTTTATCACAGGACATTAAAGATCAAGTGAAATCAGAACTTGATCGCCGTTTAGATTTTATCGACTTCGCTCGTGTGCATTTTATTTCGGCATTACACGGCTCTGGCGTGGGTAACTTGTTCGATTCGGTGAAAGAGGCTTACGCTTGTGCAACACTAAAAACATCGACTTCAATGCTGACTCGTATTTTTGCGTATGGCTAGCAGATGAACACCAACCGCCACTCGTAAATGGTCGTCGTGTGAAATTGAAATATGCGCACCCAGGTGGTTATAACCCGCCAATTATCGTGATTCACGGTAACCAAGTGGAAAAATTAGCGGATTCGTACAAAGCGTTATTTATCGAACTATTTCCGTAAGAGCTTGAAAATTATTGGTAGTCCAATTCGTATTCAGTTCCAAGAAGGGAATAACCCGTTTGCGGGCAAACGCAATAAACTTACGCCAAAGCCAATTGCGTAAACGTAAACGTTTGATGAAGTTTATTAAGAAGTCTAAGAGAGAGTTTGATGAACTCCCCTCTTAGCAAAGAGGGGACTAGCTAGTTTAAATCCAAAATGAAGAATAAAAATTATGATGATGCAATACTCTCCAAAAATTTCAACCAAGCCAAAGTGTTGGTATTGGGTGATGTGATGCTCGACCGCTACTGGTTTGGGGCGACCAACCGTATTTCGCCAGAAGCCCCTGTGCCAGTGGTAAAAGTGCAAGATATTGAAGAGCGTGCGGGCGGGCTGCAACGTGGCGATGAACATTGCCAGCCTGAATGTGCCTGTGGCTTTTACATGGTTTGATTGGGCAAGAGATGATGCAGGTAATGCGTTGGATAAATTGCTCAACTCGCACAATATTGAGAACCATTGTGTGGCTGTAGATACTCACCCAACCATTACCAAATTGCGTATTCTCTCTCGCCATCAGCAACTATTGCGTTTAGATTTTGAAGAGGGCTTTCATAATGTCGATAGCCAACCACTTCTTGCAAAAACTATCTCAAGAAAATCACAGCTTACGGGGCGTTGATTTTATCAGATTACGGCAAAGGCACGTTGAAAGCGTACAACAGATGATTCAAATCGCACGTAAAGCGAAATGTACCTGTGTTAATCGACCCTGAAAGGGCACAGATTTTGAACGCTACCGTGGGGCAACTGTGCTCACGCCAAATATGTCGGAATTTGAAGCCGTGGTTTAAGATTGCAAAAGACGATGAGGACATCGTGGCGAAAAGGCTTTAAAAATGATCGCTGACTTTGATTTGTCAGCGTTATTAGTCACTCGTTCGGAAAAAGGAATGACCCTGCTTCGTCCAAATCAAGCCCCTTATCACTTCATCGACCCAAGCGAAAGAGGTATATGATGTAACGGGTGCAGGCGATACGGTAATTAGCGTGTTGGCAACGACGATTGCTGATGGTCGCCCTTATGAAGAAGCGTGCTATTTAGCCAATGCCGCTGCAGGGCGTGGTTGTGGGGTAAACCGGGCACATCAACCATTACACCTGTGGAATTAGAAAATGCGATTCACCAACGTGCAACGACGGGTTTTGGTGTGGTCTCTGAAGCTGAGCTGAAAGAGATCGTACATAGATGCCAAAAATCGTAGCGAGAAAATCGTGATGACCAACGGTTGCTTTTGATATTCTTCACCCAGGACACGTTTTCTTACTTAGAAAACGCACGAAAACTGGGTGATCGTTTAATTGTGGCTGTTAATACGGATGAATCAGTAAAACGTTTAAAAGGTGAAGCCCGACCAATTAACAATTTAGCTGCTCGAATGGCTGTATTGCTGGCTTAGCTTCTGTGGATTGGGTTGTAGCCGTTTTGATAGAAGACACGCCCTCAACGCTAATCAGCGAAATTTTTGCCTGATTTACTGGTGAAAGGTGGCGATTATAAAGCCTGAAGAGATCGCAGGGCAGCCAAGAAGTCTGGGCAAATGGCGGTAAAGTGCAAGTATTGAACTTTCGAGAATGGTTGCTCTACCACCAATGTGATTAAGAAAATTCAATCTTTAGCCTAATTGAACCTTTTGTGTTCAGTTATGCTCTAATAATCGTTATTTAGTGGTTCTTATATAGGAAAAAGAAAATGAAAATTTGACTTCCGCAAAATCTATTTTAGTAGCTTTAATAGGAGCATTATTCTGTCGCTCAATCAGCAATAGCTGAAGAGCGTGTGTTAGCAACCGTTGATGGTAATATGATTATGGAAAGCCAGTGATTCGTTCATTAGGTAAAAAAGCCAAATACCGAGTCAAACCGTAAAGCTGGCTCTTGAAAGCATTATTGATGAAACACTGGTGCAACAAGCGGTGCAAAAAGGCTGGGCATTAAAGTAGATTACCGCCAGTTGATCGAGCAATCGAAGATATTGCTGCTCGTAATGGCTTAACTTACGGTCAATTGCTTTGATGCCTTAGGATTACCAGCGCATTAGCTTAAATCAATATCGTCAACAAATTGCACAACAAATGATGATGGAAGCGGTTCGCCATCAAAGCATTAGCCAGGCGATTCAAGTGCAACCAGAACAAGTTCAGGCACAGCGCAAAAGCGATGTTGGAACAAGACAAAGCAGCGGGTAAGCTCAAAAGCTGTTTCCGATCAACAATATCGAATTAGCCATATTCTTATTAAAACCAACCCTGTATTAAATGATGCTCAAGCTAAAGCAAAATTAAATCAATTGGTTGCAGACATTAAAGCAGGAAAAACGACCTTTGAAGAGGCAGCAAAAAGCGAATTCCGTTGATTATGTTTCCGCAGCAGATGGCGGTGATTTTAGGTTTCCAATTCTTAGATACCTTTGATCCTGCTTTTTGCTAACGTGGCAAGCCGTGCGAAAAAGATCAAATCTCTGCACCACTTTTAAATCACAGTTCGGCTGGCACGTTTTTGAAAGTGACTGATACACGTCAAGGCGATAGAACTCAAGATGCCTATGCTCAAAAAGGCCTATGAAAACTTTAGTGAATAAACAAGCCGAGGAAGCCTCAAAAGATTGGGTAAAAACCTTACGTAAAGGGGCAAATATCCAATATGTAGACGCTAAATAATTCGAGCTATTTCAGGAACCTCGCTTAAGCGGGGTTCTTTAATTTCAAAAACATTCTTCACACATTTAAATATAAATATAATGAGTACAAATTCAAAAACATTTAGGTCATACTGCTCGTAAACGTTTCGGGCAAAATTTCTTACACGATATGAATGTAATTCATAATATCGTATCAGCAATTAACCCGAAAAAGCGGTCAATTTTTATTAGAAATTGGTCCTGGTTTTAGGTGCATTAACAGAGCCATGTTGCCGAATTAGTAGATAAACTCACCGTCGTAGAACTTGACCGTGATTTGGCGGAGCGTTTACGCCATCATCCTTTTTATCAACCAAAAACTCACTATCATAGAACAGGGATGCGTTGCGTTTTAATTTCCGTGAATATTTTTGAAAGCCTAAAACTACAAGATAGTGAGAAGGCGTACGCGTGTTCGGTAACTTACCTTATAACATCTCTACGCCATTGATGTTCCATCTGTTTTAAGTTCCACGACTTAATCCAAGATATGCATTTTATGTTGCAAAAAGAGGTAGTAAAACGTTTATGTGCAGCCCCAAATAGCAAGGCTTACGGACGCTTAACCATTATGGCACAATATTATTGTCAAGTCATGCCAGTGCTTGAAGTGCCTCCAACAGCATTCAAACCTGCACCGAAAAGTGGATTCTGCGGTCGTGCGTCTGAGTGCCATACAAAAACCTACCACATCCCTGTAAAAAGATATTTAGTGGCTTAATCGCGTAACAACCCAAGCATTTAACCAGCGTCGCAAAACCTTACGTAACGCATTATCAACACTTTTCACAGCAGAACAATTAGAAGCATTAGGCGTAGATTTAACTGCTCGTGCTGAAAATCTTAGCATCTCAGATTATGCTCCGTTTAGCGAACGGCTATGCGATAATCCGCCTGCAGATGTAAATCGTGAAGAAATATTAGAAGAATTTTTGAAGATTAAATTAACAAACTGTCATTTAGAAGTAATTACAAATGATTGTTTTGTTATTAAGACACTTTAATCAATAAAATTTCATCAAATTGTTTGTTTTTATTTTTAGATGTCAATGCATAGATTAGAATATGCACGACTTTTATTTTGATTGATACAAGGAAAAACATATGACAACAGTGAATTCACACAGAAAAACGCACCGCAGCAATCCGGTCCTTACGTGACAAGCGGTTGATTTAGGCAACCTTGTTTTCACATCAGGTCAAATTCCAGTTAATCCTAAAACAGGTGAAGTATCTGCAGACATTTACCAGAACAAGTCTCGCCAAGCACTCGAAAATGTTAAAGCCATTTTAGAACAAGCTGGTTTGAGTGTTGCTAACATCATCAAAACAACGGTTTTTGTAAAAGATTTAAACGACTTCGCAACGGTAAATGCTGAATATGAAAAATTCTTCCGTGAAAATAATCATCCAGCATTCCCTGCTCGCTCTTGCGTGAGAAGTCGCTCGCTACCTACAAAAGATGTTGAGCTTTAGAAATTGAAGCGATTGCCGTTCGCTCATAAAACTAAAAGGGAATGGAATGAACGCACTTTATCCAAATTGGCAAGCACCGAAAAATATTAAAGCCCCTGCGACAGTAAGAATGGGAGGCGTGAGTCTTCCACCCTTTTGATAGCTTTAATTTTAGGTGATCACGTTTGCGATGATCCAAAAGCAGTGCAGCAAAATCGTACTTTACTCGTGGATAAATTTGACCTGCCTCATTCTCCCTTTTTCTCACGCAAACCCACAGCACGAAAGTCACTGAGCGTACCTTACGGAAGCAATGTTGAGGCTGATGCGGTTTATACGCAACATTCTCGCCAAGTCTGCTTAGTGATGACTGCAGATTGCTTACCTGTGCTATTTTTGTAACAGAGAGGGCGACAAGTTGCTGCTGCAGCCCATGGGGGATGGCGGGGCTTATGTGATGGCATTTTGGAAAGAAACTATTGCAAAATTTAAATGCCCCGACTTCCGATATTATTGCTGGCTAGCCCAGCCATTGGACCAACCGCTTTTCAAATAGGTGAAGAGGTCGTCGAGCAATTTTGTGCCTTCGATCCTAATGCAAAACCTCGCTTACGCCTGATCTCACTACAAGCGGTAAATTTCTCGGCAATCTTTTACTTACTCGCGACTCAACGCTTAAACAAGCTTGGCATTACAGAAATCTCAGGCGGAAAGCATTGCACTTATACCGAGCAAGATAAGTTTTTTCTCTTACTGTCGAGATAAACAGACCCAGGCAGAATGGCCTCTTATTTGATAGAATAATTGTTTGTTTTTACACAAAACAATCTGGAAAAAGATAGACGAAATCAGCACTTTATTCTATAATTTAGCTCTTTATCCCCCTTAGCTCAGTCGGTTAGAGCAGGCGACTCATAATCGCTTGGTCACTGGTTCAAGTCCGGTAGACCAATTCAAATTTTTCTTCTTTTTACACTCTTTCGTATTCCTACCTACCATAATTCCTTGTAATTCGTTAGTGAATGTTATTCCATAACTATGCGAGAAGAGCATAATAGAAATATACGACTAATAGGCTAAAATATTATTTTAAACAGCGAAAATTATCAATTAAAAGTTAGTCCAAAACCAACTTTCTTTGCCTACTATTGTTATATGCTTTTTACCATTTAGTAAAGCATTTTTCTTATCTATTCATACCTTCAATCCACTTCAAAAAATTGCTTCGGATTGATTCGTTAGAACCTTCGGGATCGTCATCAAAACTCTTTCTAATTCGGCAGATCCATTGGTGCATATCGGTAAAACGCACGGTTACGGGGGTTTTAAACCAGGATCGCGATCGTACAACGCCCACGCAATATCTTGTACATCAGTCCATTTCATTAGTGTGCAGCCTCGTTTGCGTGGTTAAGGTTATATTTTGGAATTTCAACTACTAAGTCCTCATCACCAATCACACATTGGCAACTTAGACGGCTTTCCATTTCTAAGCCCCAAGCTTTGTCCAACATATCTTCTTCTTGATCTGAGCTTTCGTTTAAAGAATCAAACCCTTCACGAATCACTACGTGGCAAGTCGTACAAGCACAAGAACCATCACAAGCGTGGTGGATTTCCACGCCCGCATTGTGTGCCACTTCTAATAAATTATCGCCTTCATTGGCTTCAACAACCATACCCTCTGGGCAAAATTCTTCATGGGGAAGAAAAACTACTTTTGGCATATTATCCTCTTTAAATAATCTCATCAACGGCTTTACCCGCTAATGCTTTTTGAATTGATAAATTCATTCGTTTTGCTGCGAATGCTTGCGTAGCATGGTCAAGCTTCTTTAATCCCTTGAGGCAATCGCTACTCTATCTGAACCTTGTTTTTAAATCAATCAACTTTGAATTTCCGCTTCAATGGCTTTAAATTCTTCAATGGAAAAGTACTTCCGCCCCATCTTCTTGGAGAGCTGAAATCACAGTATCAATTACGCGATCCGCTTCCACACGCTGTTCCGCCAGTTGGCGGGTTCCATATCTTCTTTGGCATTTTGCCATTGAAGACTTGATCATCTGGGTCACTTCTTCATCGGTTAGCTCATAAGATGGCTTGATCTGAATCGAAGCCTGCACTTTAGTGGATTTTTCCATTGCTGTTACGCTCAACAAACCATCAGCATCGACTTGATAAGTCACGCGAATAGTTGCCGCGCCTGCCACCATCGGCGGAATGCCGCGTAAGGTAAAGCGACCGAGTGAACGGCAATCTTCCGCAATTCACGCTCACCTTGTAGAACATGAACCGACATCGCTGTTTGCCCATCTTTAGCGGTAGTAAACCTTGGGCTCGTGCCATGCGAATAGTGGTATTGCGTGGAATGATTTTTCCACCAAAACCGCCCATCGTTTCAATACCAAGCGAAAGCGGCACAACGTCTAACAATAACATATCCGCATCAGGCTTATTGCCGACCAAAATATCCGCCTGAATGGCTGCACCAAGGGCAACCACTTTATCTGGATCAATAGACGTTAATGGCGTTTTACCAAAGAACTCACCGACTTGCTCACGCACAAATGGTACGCGGGTTGAACCGCCAACCATCACAACTTCTCGGATCTCTTCACCTTCCACGCCCGCATCTTTCAATGCTCGACGGCAAGTCATTAACGAACGTTTAACAAGCGGTTGAATTAACTCGTTAAATTGCGAACGGCTGACCGTGCCTGTCCAATTTGCAAATTTCACTTCAGTTTCGACCGCTTGTGAAAGGGCAACTTTTGGTTTGGGTTGCCAGAGTTAATAGTTCACGTTGTTCATTCGCATTTTGTGGCTGCACGCTTGCTTGTTCGGCAATCCAATTTGCTAATAAATGGTCAAAGTCATCGCCACCTAATGCAGTGTCGCCACCTGTTGCCAACACTTCAAACACACCACGGCTTAAGCGTAAAATCGAAATATCAAAAGTACCACCGCCTCAAATCGTAAACAGCGATAATCCCTTCTTGCCCGCTATCTAAACCGTAAGCAATCGCTGCTGCGGTTGGCTCATTTAATAAACGCAATACATTCAAACCTGCTAAACGTGCTGCATCTTTGGTGCTTTGACGTTGAGCATCATCAAAATAAGCAGGCACGGTAATGACTACGCCCGATAATTCGCCCGCTAAACGTTGTTCAGCAAAGCGGTTTAAGTGTGCCAAAATATCTGCTGATACTTCCACAGGGCTTTTATTACCTTGTTTAGTTTGAATTAACGGTAAGCCGTTATCGCTCGCCACAAATTGATAAGGTAAATCAGGGTAGCGTTTTTGCACATCGGCAAGCGAACGCCCAATTAAGCGTTTAGCTGAAATCACGGTGTTTTGCGGATCCACGGCTGCAAAGTCAAAGCCTTCTACGCCCACAGTTTTCTCATTTTCAGCATAATGCACCACCGATGGCACTAACGCCCTCTCTTTTTCATCTAATAACACGGTCGCCGTGCCACTTTGCACCGTTGCGACCAATGAATTCGTTGTCCCAAGATCAATCCCCACCGCCAAGCGTGCTTGGTGCGGTGCAGTAGTTTGCCCTGGTTCAGCGATTTGAAGTAATGCCATTATTATCTCTTCTCTATTTCTTTTTTAATTTATTTTAGGCTACTGAATAACCCATATTTTTCAGGAGCAAACACCTTGATAGTGGCGTTCCACAGGCACAGCGATTTTACTTTCAAGCTCTAACACTTGATGACCTTGCAGCTCTTTAATATCATTTTGCCAATTATCCCAACGTAAATCTTGGTAGAAATCGTTTAAATCGCCTGATAATGCCCAGCCTAAAAATTCAGAATAGCCTAAGTTCAACAGTTCCCACGTCTTCTTTTTCGGATGATGATAATACACTTGCCCAATTTTGTCGCCTAAACTGCCTGCGTTAATAGCAAAGTAACCACCAATTGCATCATCTGCTACTACTAAGTAGCTGGGTTGCTCGCCCGATTGTTTGAAAGTTTTGCCGAAGTTCCAATCAAATAAACCACGCGGTACTTTTTCGTTGCCTGAGCCCTAAAATACGTAACCAACCGTAATCAATTAACACACCACCCGTTTCATACACAATCGCACCAAGCGGTGAACGGGTCGGTAGTTGCATTCCAACTCAACGCAGCCGCATCTTTCAGGGTAGCTAGCTAAAATTTCGTAGTGATTTTTGCTTGAGTAAACCAATCACGTAAAATCAACCACGCTGAATTTTTATCTAATAACTCTTCTAGGGTTTTCATCAGCAAAAATATCTCTAAAAAATCGATCGTTTGATGAGGTCAACCGTAGGCGGAGTGAAATAAATCCCACCTCTATTCAAGATTACATTTCAAAAACTGCTCTTCAACCTTCTCAATCTGAATAATCAGCTTTTTAAAATAACGCAAACGATCTGTTAATGCGTTTGCCTGTTGCCAATGATTTAGTGTTTCTTCTAATTCGATTAAAACTTTTTCTGCTCGGCTTTAATCTGTTTTAGAAAACGAGTTAAAGCCTCTTCATCTTTTTATGTTCAATGCTTTCAAGGGTTTCATGCCATTCCATCTGTTGCATCAGGAATTCAACATCTCGCATACTTTTTTCTTCGAGGTTTTTCTCTACCCCCGTTTCAATTTTAATAATCTCTTCGGCACGCAAAATCGGATCTTTCAACACATTTAATGCTTGGTTTACATCAGCCGATTTTTCAATTGCGAGACGTTGCTCGGTCTATAGAACTGCTTTGCGTAATTATCTGGATGAAGCTCTTTGTAGCTCTAAATAACGGGCAGAAAGTGCTACTTGGTCAATTTGAAACTGCACGGGCAAACCGAAAAGTAAAAAGCGTTAGTCATTTTCTTACCCCTTACACATTAAAACTCCTCACCACAACCGCATTCATTTTTACATTCGGGTTGCTGTATTTAAAGCCTTCATTTAAGCCTTCTTTCACAAAATCTAACTCCGTGCCATCAAGGTAAGTGAGGCTTTTTTCATCCACAATCACTTTTATGCCGTGTTGCTCGAATATTTGATCGTCTTCATTTAATACATCAACGAATTCCAACATACGCCAATCCTGAACAGCCTGAGGTTTTCACGCCTAAGCGTAAGCCAATGCCTTTACCACGATTTTCGGAAAGTACGCACGCGGTTTGCGGCGGTTTCTGTTAATGTAATTGCCATAATATATTCCTAATATCTTAAATGAAGAAAATCATATTTTACGAAACATTGTAGTGTGTGAAACATCGTTTCACATATGAAAGGCGTGTGCTGACAAGCTGGACACACCCTGACAAAAATACAAGCGGTCTTAATTCGCAAAATTTTTGCAAAAATCAACCGCTTGTTAAATTATTTACCTTGTTTTTCTTTTGTAATCTGCGATTGCTGCTTTGATTGCATCTTCTGCAAGAATTGGAGCAGTGAACTTTCACAGGCGGTAATTCTAGCTCTTCTGCGATGTCGCTGCTTTTTAATTGCGCCCGCTTCTTCTAAAGATTTACCTTTTACCCATTCGGTAATCAGTGAGCTTGAAGCGATTGCAGAACCACAACCGTAGGCTTTAAAGCGTGCATCTTCGATAATGCCAGCATCGTTTACTTTTGATTTGTAAGCGTAAGATATCACCACACGCAGGTGCACCAACCATACCTCAGTACCGATGTCTCGATGCTTCTTTTGTCGAATCGTACCTACGTTACGTGGATTTTCGTAGTGATCGATTACTTTTTCACTGTATGCCATTTTATATTTTCCTCTATTTAGTTCCCTCTTTAGTAAAGAGAGGGTAGGGAGATTTGTCCGATGTTGATATTTTTCAGATCTTCCTCAATCCCTCTTTAATAAAGAGGGAAGTTGATCTTATTAGTGGTGATTCCACTCAATTTTACTTAAATCTACGCCTTCTTTGAACATTTCCCAAAGTGGAGAAAGATCACGTAATTTCACAATCGCTTTTTTCACTAATTCGATAGTGTAGTCAATTTCTTCTTCCGTTGTCCAACGACCTAATGTGAAGCGAATTGAGCTGTGAGCTAATTCATCATCACGACCGATAGCACGTAACACTAAGAAGGCTCTAAACTTGCAGAAGTACAAGCTGAACCAGATGAAACTGCAATGTCGCGTAATGCCATCATAATGACTCACCTTCTACGAAAATTGAAACCACTGTTTAAGTTTGAGCCATCACGTTTACCTGGTTCCATTGAGCCGTTTACACACTTCTTCAATATCTTTGAAGCCGTTATATAGGCGGTCACGTAACTTAGTTAAGCGTGCCATTTCTTCGGTCATCTCTTCTTTTGCGATACGATACGCTTCACCCATCCCCACGATTTGGTGAACTGGTAATGTACCTGAACGCATACCACGCTCGTGACCACCACCGTGAATAATCGCCTCTAAACGCACACGTGGTTTACGGCAAACGTATAAACCGCCGATACCTTTTGGTCCGTATACTTTTGTGGCTTGAAAATGACATTAAATCTACTTTTAATTCGTGAACATTTACTGGCACTTTACCCACAGATTGCGTTGCATCAACGTGGAAAAATGATTTTGTTAGCACGGCAGATTTCACCGATTGCCGCGATGTCTTGAATCACACCCATTTCGTTATTCACGTGCATAATAGAAACCAAGATAGTATCTGGGCGAATAGCTGCTTTTGAATTTTTCTAAATCGAGCATGTCATCTTCTTCGATCTAAGTAGTCACTCAAAGCCTTTCGCGTTCTAGCTGACGGCAAGTATCTCAACACTCGCTTTGTGTTCAGTTTTCACGGTGATGATGTGTTTACCTTTAGTTTGGTAGAAGTGTGCCGCACCTTTGATTGCAAGGTTATCTGACTCTAGTTGCACCCTGAAGTAAACACGATTTCGCGTGCATCAGCACCGATTAAGTCTGCGATTTGGTTACGTGCAACATCAACCCGCTTCTTCTGCTTCCCAACCGAATTTGTGCGAACGTGAAGCAGGGGTTACCAAAGATGCCATCTTTGGTCATATATTGCATCATTTTTGGGCAACGCGTTCGTCCATTGGCGTAGTTGCCGCACAATCTAAGTAAATAGGTAATTTTACTGACATTTTAGGGTTACTCCTAACTCGCTAAAAGCGGTTATTTTTAATGAAATCTTTGCTTATCTTTTTAGTGCTCATGAAGGTGCTCGTGGCAATGAGATTTATCACAATCATGATCCGCATTTTTCTGAACTAAATCGTCAAGCGACACGGGTGTTTAAGAACTGCCCGATTTGATCTTCTCAAACGCTCCCAAAGCGTATGCAGTTAAGCAGCGAGAATCATTACGGCAATTACCACTTCCTTTACATTTAGTCACGTCCACATTTTCGTTCACTGCCGCAATAATCATCCCAACGGTAATCTCTTTCGGCTCTTTTTCGAGCTTATAACCGCCACCTGGTCCACGTACGCTATACACAATACCTTCACGGCGAAGCTGTGCAAAAGCTGTTCTAAATAAGAAAGTGAGATAGCTTGACGATCTGCAATATCCGCAAGACTGACAGGCTCTTTTTACCGTGAATAGCAATATCTAAAATTGCTGTCACCGCATAACGCCCTCTTGACGTTAATCTCATAAATTCGCCCTCATTTAGTAAAAATCCAATCAAAGATTGGAAGTGCTTGAATTTTGATGGAGTTGACTATTTTAGTCAAGTATATTGAATAGTTTTTAAACTTATCATTTTAAAAAGGTTTCACCAAATGATAAGAAATACCCTACTATTATAGAGGTTTTTGAAGACAAATTTAAACTTAAAACAAAATAGAAAAAGTAGGTAAAAGTTCCCTTTACAACTGGTCGGAACACTTGCTTTATTTCCCTTTGGGAGTTGCAATCAATAATTTCACTTCGTAGAATTTCCCTGTTTTTACTTATTCATCATTATTTCTTACTTATTATTAAAGGATAGTTCATGTCCTCGATTTTCTAAAACATTGCTTGCATCAGCATTAACATTAGTAGCAGGTGGTGCAAATGCGGCGGCATTCCAATTAGCAGAAGTTTCAACATCAGGCTTAGGTACAGCTTATGCTGGGGCTGCTGCTGTGGCAGATAACGCATCTGTTGTTGCAACTAACCCTGCGTTAATGACTGAATTCAAAAGTGCAGAATTTTCTGTCGGAGGTATTTTAGTCGATGCAAATGTTGATGTTGAAGGTACAATGGGTACAACCACAAAAAGTAAATGCTTCACACAAAAACGTCATTCCAACAGCAGTTGTACCTAATATGTATTTTCCGTTGCCCCAATCACAGATCGCTTTGCATTAGGTGGCGGGTTAAATGTTAACTACGGTTTAAAATCAGAATATGGTGAAGACTATGCGGCAGGTGTATATGGCGGTAAAACTGAATTAACGGCATTAAACTTCAACTTAAGCGGTGCTTATGATTTAGGCTACGGCTTCAGTGCTGGTGTGGGCTTAAATGCAATCTATTCAGATGCTGAAATTCAACGCCATTTAGGTGTAGGGCGGTAAAGCAATTGCTCAACAATTAGCCATCCGAGCAGCACAAGCAGCAGCGGCTGGTCAAACTGCTCAAGCGAAGCAATTAGCCGCAGTTGCAAGTCAATTAGCAACAATGCCAAATCACACCTCTGTATCTAAAAATCAAAGGTGACGAGTGGAGCTTAGGTTGGAACGCAGGTTTTAGCTTATAAACTCAATGAAAAACCACCGTTGGGGTTTAGCGTATCACTCAGCGGTTGATGTTAAATTCAAAGGTGAATACTCAAACGCATTCCCAACAGCTTATAATGCATTTATTCAGCAATTAGCTGCAAGAGGAGTAACTTTACCAATTAGCGAAGCAACTGGTGGCTCAAACGTTCCAGGTCGTTTGACTCTTAACCTACCTGCTTATTGGGAGTTCTCGGGTTTCCACAAATTAACCGACAAATTCGCGGTTCAATATAGCTATAAATATACTGAATGGGAACGCTTAAAAAGCTTAACCGCATACGGTTCAAGTGGTAACACTTTATTCCATAAAACAGAAGAATTTAGCAATTCTTCACGCTATGCACTTGGTGATTTTCTTATGATGTTAACGAAAAATTAACCGTAAGAAGTGGTATTGCTTGATAAAAATGCAAGCAAAACTCACCCATCAATCTCTATCCCAGATACAGACCGTATGTGGTATAGCGTGGGGCAACTCTACCGCTTTACTCCAAATTTAGCGGCTGACTTCGGCTATGTCTCACCTACGTGGCAAAAACACGGTTTTCAGAGAAGGTCAATCAGGTCAATTTGAAGTTACTTCAAAAGCGAACCTCTACGGCTTAAACTTAAACTACAAATTCTAACCAGAATTTAGCATAGTATTTCAAAACAGGGGCGTGTAAACTGATTACACGCCTTTTTCTATTGGAATTTTTATGACAATTTTCACCAATATTACCCCTCTCCAGTGGGCAATTTATTACTTCATGCTAAAGAACATGGGCTGATTACAATTGAGTTTGACGAAGAACAGCAGACCACTAAGCTTGAAAAATTTCATTCCCGTAAGCAATACAAAGCGGTACCGTTTATGAAATCTTTTGCAAAACACGTGATATTTTTAGACCTCTATTTTCAAGGCGAAAAGCTCGATTTTTCAGCATTTAGATTTTTCTTACCCCACAAGGTACAGCATTCCAGCAATCAGTTTGGAAAAATCCTCCGCCAAATTCCCTACGGTCAAAAATTACATAGCTACGGTGAAATTGCCAACCAGTTAGGTAAACCAAATGCAATGCGTGCTGTCGGTGGGGCAGTTGGACGTAATCCCATTTCGATCCTTATACCTTTGTCACCGAGTATTAGGTAAAAATCAAAGTCTCACAGGCTTCGGCGGTGGCTTACCTAATAAACGCTATTTACTTCAACTAGAAGGCATTGGCTATAAAGATCAAGGCGTTGAATAGTAAACCCGAAAAACAAACATTGGGAACGTTAAAACAATAGTACAAAGAAATTTATACTATTTTTTTACTTGCACGCTTGACAAATCCTCCCTGCACTAGTTTAATAGTACAAAAATAAACATAGGAAGATAAAAATGAACGTGCAAATTAAACAAACCGCGTTGCCTTTATTTTTGCTGATACCACTGCGATGTATCACGCTCTTTGTGCAACCAGCCTTATACTGTATTATTAGACTCCGCTGAAATCCAAAGCAAAAATAGCCTTAAAGTTTACTCTTCGCCCTAATCTGCATTACATATTTTTTGCGACGCACAGCAAGTCACTTTTGAGTCTTTAACTAAAAAAACGGCAAATCAGTTATTCCACATATTCAAACCGCTTTAAAAAGCATTAAATCCTGCACCCACTTGCGAATTTTGTGCCGAATCACACCGCTTGATTGCAGAGTTCCCCACTATTCCTACTCAATTAGACGAAGATAGCAAACTCAAAATCAGCACGGTGTTTGATGGCTTGCGTGTTGTAAACCAACTGTTTAAAGCGGCAAGCTCACCCCGTTTATTTAGGCGGATTGTTTAGCTACGATTTAGTCGCAAATTTTATCCCAATGGATAACATTACATTGCAAGACGATGGCTTGAGTTGTCCAGACTACAGCTTCTATTTAGCCGAGCAATTGGTCTTTATCGATCACCAGCTCAAACCGCAACGCTTAATACTTTCTGTTTCAATCCAGCGGAGCAAAACATATTAAGCCAACAAGCGGTCGAATTTGCAGAAAAATTAGCAAATACGCCAAGTGAATTGCATTTAACCGCCCAACCAGCCAGCACCGATGCCGTGGCAAATTTAGAAGATGAGCCATTTAAAGAGATTATTCGTAAACTCAAAACACCATATTCATGTGGGCGATGTATTTTCAGATTGTACCTTCTCGCCGTTTCAGCTTACCTTGTCCGAATACATTGGCAAAGTTACCGCCAGCTTAAAAATAAACAATCCAAGCCCATATATGTTCTTTATACAAGACGAAAATTTCACGCTCTTTGGTGCTTCGCCTGAAAGTGCGTTGAAATATAGCGAATACGACCGTCAGCTGAAATTTACCCTATTGCAGGCTCTCGCCCGCGTGGCTTTGATGAGCACGGCAACATTGATTTAGAGCTCGATTCTCGCCTTGAATTGGGAATTGCGTTTAGATAAAAGAGCTTGCCGAACATTTAATGTTAGTCGATTTAGCTCGAAATGATGTGGCTCGCGTAAGTCAGTCAGGCACGCGTAAAGTAGTGGAATTGATGCAAATTGACCGCTATTCGCAAATTATGCATCTTGTTTCTCGCGTGGTGGGTAAACTTCGCACCGATTTAGACGCATTACCGCTTACCAAGCTTTAGTATGAATATGGGCACGCTCACAGGTGCACCAAAAATCAAGGCAATGCAGTTGATTTACCAATTCGAGACAGCAAAAACGCCATAGCTACGGCGGTGCGGTCGGTTATTTAACCTCCGAAGGCAATTTAGATACCTGTATCGTCATTCGCTCTGCTTTTGTGCAAAATGGAGTAGCTTATGTGCAAGCAGGATGTGGCGAAGTGTTGATTCTGATCCGCAATTAGAAGCGGACGAAACCCGACACAAAGCCCGTGCGGTATTAAAAGCGATTGGACAGGTGAATCAAGGACTGCAACATTAAAAGATAAGAGGAAAGCACTATGGCACATATTCTTTTTGTCGATAATTTCGACTCATTTACCTACAATTTAGTGGATCAATTTCGTGAGCTCGGACACCAAGTAACGATCTTCCGCAACGATTATCCATTAGAGGATTTTTATTCAAAAAGCTTTAACCACCGAAAACGCATTGGTTGCCCTCTCACCTGGACCTGGTAACCCTGCTGAGGGCAGGTAACTTTACTGCCGATTATTCAGCAGCTTAAAGGCAAAGTACCAATGATTGGAATCTGCTTTGGGGCATCAAGCGATTATCGAAGCCTTAGGCGGAAAAGTGGTACATACAGGTACGGTATTACACGGTAAAGTGTCAAAAAATTGAGCACGATAACCAAGCTATGTTCGCGGGTATCAACAACCCAATGCCTGTGGCTCGTTACCATTCTTTAATGGGCGATGATTTGCCTGAAGAACTGGAAGTCAATGCTCGTTACGGTACGATTGTGATGGCAATTCGTCATAAAAACTTTGCCAATTTGTGGCTTCCAGTTTCACCCTGAGTCAATTTTGACCGTAGAAGGGACTAAATTATTGAAGCAATCGGTGGAGTGGTTGTTAAGATAGTAAGACGGACTTTAGTCCGCCTAAATAAAAATAATAGATAGAATGGCGGATTGAAGTCCGCCTACTTTGTATAAAAGATAAAGGAACACACTATGCAAACAGAACAACTTTTGGAAAAATTATTTAATAATCAACCGCTTGATAAAGCTGAATCCACCTTATTCTTCACTCAAGTTATGCAAGGAAAAGTATCAAACGAACAACTAGCTGGGGCGTTAATTGCGTTAAAAATGCGAGGCGAAACGATTGACGAAATTTCAGGTGCAGTGACCGCTGCACTCGAAAAATGCTGCTCCTTTCCCAACACCAGATTACGCTTTTTGCAGATATTGTAGGGACTGGTGGCGATGGGGCATAACACCATCAATATTTCAACAGCAAGTGCTATCGTTGCCCGCCACAATGGGCTATAAAGTAGCAAAACACGGTAGCCGTAGTGTTTCTAGCAAAACGGGGGCGAGTGATGTACTCTCTCAACTTGGCATCAATATTCAAGTGCCAGCAGAAACCGCACGTAAAGCGTTAGATGAAATTGGCATCTGCTTTTTATTCGCCCCACTTTATCACTCAGGTTTCAAATACGCCATCCCTGTCCGCCAAGCATTAAAAACCCGTACGCTGTTTAACATTTTAGGACCACTCGTCAATCCTGCTCACGCTAAACGCCAACTTTTAGGTGTTTATTCGCCAGAAATTTTAAAAATCTATGCGGAAACGGTAAAAGCGTTAAACCACGAGCACACTATTGTCGTTCACGGTGCTGGCTTAGATGAAGTAGCCGTTCACGGCGAAACGCAATGGGAAATTGAAAATGGTGATATCCGTTATTATTCTGTAATACCTGAAGATTTTGGCGTCTCACGTTATCCTATCGAAGCCCTAAAAGGCGGAGAACCAGCTGAAAAATGCCGAAAAATCCGAGCTTTATTACAAGGCAAAGGCGAAGCAGCACATATTGATGCGGTCGCAGTGAATGTAGCAATGCTAATGCGAACCTTTGGCGAGCCTGACTTAAAAGCCAATGTAGCAAAAGTAAAAGCGGTGCTAGCTAGTGGAAAGGCGTTTGAGACGTTAAATAAGTTGGCGAGTTATTAGACAGATAAAAAGACAAATGTAAAAGGAGCTCATTTCTAGCTCCTTGGTTTATGCTATATTACCCTTTATGTGAGTCTTGGTACTCTTTCGCCGCTTTTACAAAAACCTGCAAAAGCGGGTGACCATCACGCGGTGTTGAGGTAAATTTCAGGGTGGAATTGAGCTGCTACAAACCAAGGGTGATTTGGCACTTCAATGATTTCGACTAATTTACGGTCTTCTGATAACCCCGTTACTTTCAAGCCAGTGGCTTCAATTTGCGGAAGTAATGTATTGTTTACTTCGTAACGGTGGCGATGGCGTTCTTCGATGGTTTCTGCACCATATAATGCACGGGCTTTTGAACCTTCGATTAAGTGGCATTTTTGTGCTCCCAAACGCATTGTGCCACCTAAATCTGAGTCATCAGAACGAATTTCAACATTGCCATCTTTTATCTTGCCATTCAGTGATTAAGCCGATTACAGGCTGTGGACAATCTTGTCGAATTCGCTTGAGTTCGCTTCGGTTAAAACCTGCTACGTTACGAGCATATTCGATTAAGGCAATTTGCATTCCCTAAGCAGATACCTAAATATGGGATTTTATTTTCGCGAGCATATTGTGCGGTACGAATTTTGCCTTCCACGCCACGATAGCCGAAACCACCAGGAACAAGGATCGCATCCACTCCTTCTAACACGCTTGTGCCTTTTTAGTTTCAACATCTTGCGAATCGATGTATTTAATGTTCACGGTTAAACGGTTAGTTAAGCCCGCATGTTTTCAATGCTTCATTTACAGATTTATAGGCATCTGGCAATTCGACATATTTACCCACCATACCGATGGTCACTTCGCCCGTTGGGTTCGCTTGGCGGTAAAGCACTTGTTCCCATTCAGATAAATCAGCTTCTGGGCATCTAAGCGGAAACGCTCGCACACAAAGCTATCTAAACCTTGTGATTTTAATAATTCTGGAATGCGGTAGATTGAATCTACATCTTTTAATGAAATTACCGCACGCTCTGGCACGTTACAGAATAAGGCGATTTTTGCGTTCATTTGAAGGAATCGCACGATCTGAACGGCAGAATCAACACATCAGGTTGAATACCAATTGAAAGCAACTCTTTTACTGAGTGTTGTGTAGGTTTGGTTTTCACTTCGCCTGCAGTTGGAATATATGGCACTAAAGTTAAGTGCATAAATAAAGTTTTTTCACGACCTACATCTACCGCTAATTGGCGTAATGCTTCCAAGAATGGTAGTGATTCGATGTCGCCTACTGTACCGCCCACTTCAACAATCACCACATCACGACCTTTACCACCTTCGATTACACGTTCTTTGATTTCGTTAGTGATGTGTGGAATTACTTGATAGTTGCACCTAAAGTAGTCGCCGCGACGCTCCTTGCGTAACACTTCAGAGTAAATTTTACCGCTGGTGAAGTTGTTCGCTTTGCTCATTTTGAGCGGATAAAACGCTCGTAGTGACCTAAATCTAAGTCGGTTTCTGCACCATCTGCTGTTACGAATACTTCGCCGTGTTGCGTTGGGCTCATTGTGCCTGGGTCTACGTTGATATAAGGGTCAAGCTTCATAATGGTGACATTTAAACCACGAGCTTCAAGAATAGAGGCTAAAGACGCCGCGGCAATGCCTTTCCCTAAAAGAAGAAACAACACCGCCCGTCACAAAAATATAATTCGTTGCCATTTTATTTGCCTTTATGATTAAAAAAATTGGGTTGGAAATGAATTGAAAAGTTGGCATTTTTACGAAATCCCAACTATCAGGACGGGATAACAGTTTACAGCAAAAAGCCGATGTTTGCTATTAAAAATGATAAAGCTATCGATTGTGCGAAACTGAGCACTTGAGATAACGATTGCAGGACTTGTCGAAGCGTTAATGATTTCAATCTATTCACCATTCCTTATTTACCTATCTTAAAAAGAATTTTCTGTCTATCTTCCATTCAATTATTGCACACACAATTTACAATACTCCTCGAAAAATAGCTTTTTCATTATGTCAGTAACTAAAAACAACATTTAACAAGAGGTAAAACATGAAAAACATTGGTTGTTAGGGCACGTTAGTAGGAGCAATTGCTCTGCCTAGCTTTGCTGTTGATGGATATAAAAGACATTAAGTTTGGCATGTCTTTTGATCAAGTAAAACGCAGTAAATTTTGCGAAACCTATTGGGATGTCAAACTCATAGTTCGCAAGATGGCGATATAAGCTTCACCTGCTTGAAATTTCGTATAGATAATCGCACACCTTATCCTTTAGAAGTAAGTCTTTTTGAAGATAAAGTTTATAGGATTCGCTTAGAGTTATTTAAAAATTTACCTAATAACGATTTTTGATTTTCCAAGCATAATGCAAGAATTAACTCAAAATCTTTGAAAGCCAATATGGAAAAACCTGAAATAGATAGAGATAGAAACTTAGTTTCATTCCTAAAGAATTTATCTATCTCAGCGGAGTGAGTCTAATAATAAAGTCTCAATTACATTATATTTTGATACAAATTTTTGGTTTTAATAATCATCGCGATACCCCAGTGTTACTAGACATTATTAAATAGGAGATAAAAATGAACAGAAACAAGCTTAATTTTAGATTTAATGCAAGGTTTTACTTTAAAAGATATAGTTCTTGCTATTGAAAATTTACCAAATACTCTTAACGATAATTGGATTGTGAAATATAGCCAAACTTTTTATCTTTAATCGCATTACTTTTCTCAATATATTTATATTACAATAATCAATTTAAAAGTCCTTTCTCTTATAAACAGAGAACTCAATCATACTCAAAATAAAATCTATTTTTAAATTCTTTTCTAGATAAATTAGATTGTATTTATAATCAGGAAACAAATACTTATAACTATAATCAGTTTAACTTCCAGGAAAGTATAAGTCATAATCAAATTATTAGGTTAATTCTAGCAAATATGAGGTTGATAAATAAACACAGAATTTTATCTAAGAAAGGTGATATATTACTCTTTAAAAGCTTTATTAAATAATGAAAGTCTATGGATAGGATCGCTTTATTGCTTACAACAATTTTTCAACTGAAAGTAAAGAGCAGAAAGAGTTTATCAAGCTATGGAAAAAGTTTGGTTTTATAAAAAACATGATAACATTTTATTCAATGTATTCGATCGAAGAGTGGGATAAGATGACAGATAATGAAATTCAACAAATTGATAGTAGGATTTTTGATGGCTATTATCAAAAGACTATTACAAGATATTCAAACCAAATTAAATGAGATGTAATCTATGAAAAATAAACTAATATTGACTATTTTAACTTCATTATTAACAGTACCTTCTTATGCAGAGGAAATATTAGGGATCCTAACATTAATTGGGGAGTTCAATAGAAAAAGTTGCTCAAAAACATTCCTTGTCGCAGAAATACTATACATATGCTAATTAAGAGTGATTATTCGATTCACTATAGGGATATCAATAATGTTACGTTAATATGTGAACACATGGGAAAAATCGGAATTTATTTATACTAAGAATGGGGCTTCACCATTTTTCCGCATCATTTAATAATTCTGGACTATATGAAATAAATATTGGATCTGTAATAGAGTTTAAAAAGATAAGGAAAAAGGCTGAAATTTATATTGATAGCCCTAACAAAGTATCTGGAGAGATATATGGAGAGCCAGTAACAACTTATAGCCCAAATGATACTGTTTTAAATAAGATTTATAAAAATGGAAAGTTATATTTACCATATATTTAGCATGATAACTCATATAACATTCGTTTTTATCTAATGGTGTATACAGAACATTAAGAAATCTGAAGTAATAATTTCTTTTATACAATAAAAATAGCGGTCGATTTTGTAAAATCTTTCGAGTATTATGTAGCAGTTGCACAATTAAACAATTAGCTTGACTCTTTTGTGAGGGGGCAGGGTTTATCCCCGCCCTTTATCTTCAGTCTGATTATGGGCGAGGATAAAACCCCGCCCCTACGAAACAAACGATTATATTTTATATAAAAAGTGATTTTTGTGCAACTGCTACATAATACCGAAAGATTTTACAAAATTGACCGCTTGTTATTTAATAATCATTCAACGTTTTTCTAAAATCACTTCCAACATAAATTCTACAAAATACTGTTGAGCTATTTTCTCGATCTGCCTGTGAAAGCATTTGATAATAATCTGGCTGATGAGCACAAACAATAGTTTCAACAGGAAGCCATAGCGAAAAATCGGATTCCATTTTGCTCAAAATCACGCTTTGCCATAATCTCCCCATTCATGTACCATCTGAGAAAGGATGTACCATCTCAATTTCATAGTGAACTACCACACTTTTAATCAAGGCTGGTGTGTCATCTTGTTTCGCCCATGCAAACAAATCTGCAATTAAATATTCAACAAATTGTGGTCTTGCCCCATATGTACAAGCTGCCCTTGCGTATTATAAATACCGACATCTTTAGAGCGAAATGCGCCCGCTTCTTTAACCAAATCTTGCGTTAAAAGGCGATGTGCTTTTAAAAATCGCTCACGGAATAAGGATCGTAAGTAAACATATCGTCGTAAGCATCATAGGCATTTTGCACTTCTCTACGATTTCTTTTGGATGCCCTAAAACTCTTTTCCCATCAATAATATCCGTTACTTGCTCAATAGTTAAGCTATTATTTTCAATTGCAAGAGAGGCTTGAATAGAGCGTAAGCGGTTATTTTTTCTAAGATGTAAATGGCGTTCAAAATCAACTAGTAATGTGCCTAATTTTATGTGAAATTTCTACGACTAAATTGAGCATTTTTGAAGTAATAGAAAAAGGAGGCTTTTGCGGCATGCGTAAAATCCTTATAAAAATCTAATCGCTTAATGAAAGGATTTTATAGAAATTTTTGTTGTTTTTAGAAAAACGACAAAGCGGTCGATTTTGCAAAAGATTTTTACAAAATAGACCGCTTGGAAAGCAAGGCGTTTAAACTAACTCGCTACCGTTAACTGCCCTGCATAGAGGATAAAGAAACGTAAGCAGAACACACCGATTAAGTCGAAGATAGAGACCAAAATGATGAATTTCAGGGCTGTGTTTCACTTCGTGGTTGCCGAATGAGTTTGCACGAGTGGGATTAAGAATACCAATAAAGAATACCCCAATCCAGAATACCATTCCCCAGAAACCTGTCATTGCATTGTGCAAGGCAAGTTGTTTATCTGCTCCACCGAAATGCAAACCAACGAAGAACGCCACTAACAAACCTAATTCAGTAACCATAATCGGCACTTCGAATTTGTGGATAAAGTGAATTTCTCGGCTTTCACCTGAAAGTTTACCCGCAATTAAAATCATCAAGAAAGTTGCCGCGATACCAGATGAAGTTCCCGATGCTAAGAACAAAGCTGGCAATACTGGGTTATTCAACATTGCGTAGCTGATTAACGCCGAAAGCAAGAAGCCCGTATAAGCACCAAGCACTGCAGCTAAGGTAGAATAGTACAAATTCAATCGGTTTTTAATAACTTGCGTTCTGCGAAATCAATCCAAGGCAAGACGAGATTTAAACACGGGGAAGTAACGATTTACAAGTACTGCGATCCAGTCTTTTAAAGCATAATCGCAATCCAGACCACCAATACAGCCATATAGGCTTGGAACATCATTACGCCCATTGACATCACAGAAGTGCCGCTGTGGTTAAACATCAGCTTCCAGAATGTCCACGGTTTAGTTAAGTGGAACACCAACAAAAGTCAAACCAAGAATTGTTGGGATGGTGCCTAAAATTGCCGCACCACGAATAATCCAGTTCTCACTTGGCTTTTTCTACTTTTACGCTATTACGGAATGCAATTGCAAGTTGCACCACCAGAGGAAAACTCTAATAAGAAGAGATAAACCGCAATGGTGCTGTCCCACACTAAATTGGGGGTATGAAAAGGAATATAGTTGTTCATTATCTATGCTCCCCTTTGCCAAATGGAATGTGATATAAGTTTGGTTGTGTACCTAATGACACTTTGGTGCGATAAACTGGGTTTTCACGCACTTTTTCGCCACGGCACTATTTGGATCGTTCATATCGCCAAAGGTTGACATGCTTTAGTTGGACAAGCTTCTCACACAAGCAGGCTGTTTACCTTCCGCAAGGTTGGTATCGCGACAGAAGTTACATTTATCCGCCGATTTTTCTCTGGATGGATGAAAACGCACGCGATACGGGCAAACAGCGATACAGTATTGACAACCTACACACAAATCAGAATGCACATCGACAATCCCTGTTTCAGGATCAACAAACGAAGCTCCTGTTGGACACACTGCCACGCAAGGTGCGTTTGAGCAGTGTTGGCAAGATTGACGGAAGAACTCATGTTCCACATTGGGGAATTTCGCCATAAGGTTCGCTACGGATAATTTCTAAACGCGAAAACCCTTCTGGCACTTTGTTTGTGGTGCGACAAGCGTCGCCCATACATGCGGTACAGCCGATACAAGATGTTTCATCGTGTACCATCGCATAGCGAATCGGTTCATTCTCAGTTGCAAGAGTAACCGAAGTAGCAAGCCCTGCTTTAGCGCACTACAGCGATAGCACCTGCCCCTGAGACGAAATCTCTACGGGTACAAGTCATTATTGGTTTTCCTTAGCTTCCTGAGCTTTAACTTCTTCTTTTTATGAGCCTGAATTTTAGTGTGGCAATCTGTACAAAGTTTGATACGTTGTTTTTCAGGTATTGCCTTCATCGGATCTTTTTCTGGGTGAAGTTCGTGGCAGTTTGCACACGCAATTTTGTTTGCGGAGTATCGTGAGCCCAGAATTTTTCATACGCAATTTATCCGCTGTATGGCATGCCACACACACTGATTTTTGCTCGTAAACCGTACGTTCAAGTTCAGGTTTGCTTGCCTTTTGATCCATTTTGCTGAAACGCATTACATCTTTCACGCCTTTACGGTGGTTTTCGAGACATATTGCCATGGCAACTTACACGTCACTTGCTCACCGCTATTTGGGCTGTTTCGTTCCGTGTTGGAAGTGCTTTACCCGCGTGGTTAAATGGTTTACCTGTCGCATTTGCGGTTTCGTGACATTGAGTACAATATTGGTTTGGATCGCGACGGCTTCATCAGGCAACTTGAACATCCGATTTACCTTGCCACATTTGTTGTGGCAGTGGTGGCATTTCAGCGTGAGCGGTTGAAATTGCAGAGAACATTGCAAAACAACTTGCTAAAGCGATCACTTGGAGGGCGATTGCTCGCCCTGCTTTTGAGATTAAGTTTTCATCATCATCACCCCGCTTGAGTTATTTCGCTTCGCTTTTGGTGTTGTAACTTTTTGGAGCTTCTACCGCTGGTAATAAGCCTTTTCATGAGCTGTAGCTTCCCATTGTGGCACCACTGTGCGTAAGAATTCATCTGCGCAGCTTGGTCTTTTTAGGAATATCTAAGCCAATTGCTTTTTGTGCTTTTTCACGGGTTGAAATATCTGGAATCGCAACTGGAGTAGTTACACCCGTGTTTCCGCTAATACCACGCTAATTGAGCTCGAGCATCTGCAGCACGATCGATACCTGTTGCAATCACGTGTAACATCATATCTGGTGCGTCATATGACCACACCGTGGCTTGCTGAGGTGTAATCCCAACGCCATGTGCGTGGCGAATTGCTTTTGAAAAGATCTCTTTCATCTCTTCAGGTTGCACCCGCTTCCCCAAGCGGCTTTTCGCTTCGAAGTGTGCTACGATCTGATCTTCAAGTTTGATCATCGCATCTTTCACTTGTTTTTATGCTCTGCAACACGTTTTTGAAGTGTCTCTTTGCTTTGCTCGTGACAAGTTTTACAAGTGTTTTCGAATTGATCAAATGGATTGCCGATTTTGTGGTCATGTAAACTTTGCCATCTTTATCTTTCACTTTCGGCATATGATCAGTCGATACAAGTTACGCCATTTTTGCCGTGCACACCTGTGACCAAATTTCAAAGTCTGGTGCTGTGCTTTTAACATTGGAGCTTTCGATAATGCGTGAGTCCAGTCAGCAAATTCAATACCATCGTAGTATTTTTTCAATGCTGCTCACATCTCACGCTCATTTTTCCAAGGGAAGGTTACATCTTTTTTATCTTTGAAATAGTATTCCACGTGGCAGTTTGCACATATAGCAACACGTTTGCCTTGTTTGTCTAAGTTTTCAAAAGTCCAACCTACACTTTCAATGCACGTAATACGTGTGGACGAGCAACACGTAATGCAGGTTTACCTTCTTTAAAATCTTCTGATTTTGTATCGTGACAGTCGGCACAGCCGATTGAGTTCACGATTTCAGAACCATATTTTTGCCCATTTAGGATCAAAAGTAACCACGTTCACCTTTTTCTTCAATTAAACGAGAGTACATCGGGCCCTTTACAAGTCCAGCATGCCATTGGCTGCGGGCCATCATTTTCATCTTTCGGTGCCCCTGTACGCAAAATTTCACGCACATCAGTGACGGCATAATAGTGACCACGAGAGCTGTTATATTCTTTTGAGAAAGAATAACCAGCCCAAAGAATGACACTACGAGGATCAGCTTCTAACGCACTACCACGGTCAGTCGATTCAGAAGTGGCTTTCAAGAATGTATTGAAGTGGATATTTATCTGCAAAAGATGATTTGCAGATTCAACAGTCACACCAGCTTTTTCGTGTTTGAGTGCTTTTTGAGTTAAAGTCTCAGTTTGAGCACCCGAAGCCTTTTCTTCAGCCTGCGCTGAATGAAAAAGCAACTCGAGCATTGCAATGCTCACCATTGCTAAAGTTTTGGTTAAACGTTTCCACGGTAAAGTCCCCCACAAGGATGGTTTATCAAAAATATCTAAATGAGAATTTTTCTTATTAAAAACAATAAGATACTATTATCTTATATGCGTGTGAGCATATAGAATTTATTAAATTTTCATATTGTAAAAATCGTTTTCTTTGAACTAAATCAATAAAAAAGGTATAAATACCACTTTGTAGTTACCTCTTCTACCTCTTAATCAATAGCTATTTCTTTCCACAAAAGATTAGAAAAATTAACCACTTGTTTTCCTATTTCAATAAAAATCTCATCATAAATTTAATTCAAAAAGCTCTTGGTTTTATGTTATCTATTACCGCTACTACTCATTAAACAAAACAAAAAGGACACAACATTTTTAATGAACGGCGCAAATTTAGTGATTGAGTGTTTGAAAGCACATCAAGTAACGCATCTTTTGGCTACCCTGGCGGGGCAATTATGCCAACTTATGAGTGCAATTTATGATTCAGGATTAGATCATCTTCTTTGCCGTAACGAACAAGGAGCAGCCATGGCAGCCATTGGTTATGCACGCTCAACAGGCAAAGTGGGGTTTGTATCGCTACCTCTGGACCAGGAGCAACCAATTTAGTAACAGGTTTAGGTGATGCGTTTGCTGATTCTATTCCTGTGGTTTGCTATTACAGGGCAAGTCGCTAACCCGCTTATCGGGACAGACGCTCTCCAAGAAGCAGATGTATTAGGACTTTCTGCTTGCTTGCACTAAACACAGCTTTATTGTGCAGAACATTAATGAACTGCCTGAAATCATCGCTCAAGCATTTAAAAATTTGCTCAAAGTGGCAGACCAGGCCCTGTATTAATTGATATTCCAAAAAGATGTGCAAGTAGCAGAAACTTCGCTTAAACCGATTGTTTACCCAAAAGATCCTGCTCCTCAGCAAGATCCAACTGCATTAACTGGAAGCAAAAGCCATGCTCGCTAATGCGAAGAAACCCGTGCTTTATGTCGGCGGTGGAGTTGGAATGGCAACGGCGGTGCAAGCGGTTAGAAATTTCATTGAAAGTTGCAAATATTCCGTCTGTTTTAACCCTTAAAGGACTTGGTACGATCCCACCTCATCATCCACTTTATATGGGAATGATCGGGATGCACGGCACAAAAGCGGCAAACTATGCGGTACAAGAGTGCGATCTATTGATCGCCTGCGGTGCACGTTTTGACGACCGCGTAACAGGCAAATTAGACACCTTCGCCCCACATGCAAAAGTGATCCATATTGATATTGATGCAGCTGAAATCAACAAGCTTCGCCAAGCTCACGTGGCACTCAAAGGCGATATGGCAGAAGCGGTCAATATTTTAGCTCATCCGCTTGATATTGATGAATGGCGTGGGCGAGTAAAAGCACTCAAATCTGCCCACGATTTTGACTACAACGACAACGCTGGTGAAGGCGATATTGATCCTTACGCATTATTGAACTCCCTTTCTGAACGCAAATCGGAAAATGCCGTCATTACCACCGATGTAGGACAACACCAAAATGTGGTCAGCTCAACATATCCGCCACTTTGCACCTGAAAAATTACATCACTTCAGCAGGCTTTGGCACGATGGGCTTTGGTTTGCCTGCGGCGGTTGGTGTAGCAAAAGCTCGCCCAAACGATCCTGTGATTTTAATTACAGGCGATGGCTCATTTATGATGAATATTCAAGAGCTTGGCTCGATTAAACGCGGTCAATTACCAATTAAAATGTTGTTGCTTGATAACCAACGTTTGGGTATGGTTCGACAATGGCAATCACTCTTCTTCAAAGCACGCCATAGCGAAACAATTTTAGATGACAACCCTGATTTCGTCATGCTTGCCAACGCTTTTTGGTATTCCTGCTGAACGCATTGAAAAAGCGAGCGAAGTTTCTGGCGCATTAGACCGCTTGCTAAACGCTGAAGGGGCATATTTACTGCAAGCGTGCATTCCAGAAGAAAGCAATGTTTGGCCGTTAGTACCACCAGGTGCTTGCAACACCGATATGTTGGAAGGAGAATAAAAATGCAGCAATATAATTTAACCATTGAAGCCGAATGCTCGCCCTGAAACATTAGAACGCCTGCTTCGTGTAGTACGTCACCGTGGCTTTGAAGTGTTGGATTTAAACGCTCAAAAAGTGAACTAGACATTGACACTTTAATCTTAAACTTAAAGTACCCGAGCAATTTCATTGCTGACTACACAATTAGAAAAGTTGTTTGATGTGATTAAGGTTGTGAGGTTAATTTCTAAATAAGTATTTCGTAGGGACGGGGTTTATCCTGTCTCTACAAGTTCCATCCATACAATGTCTACCTTGATTTAGAAATAAAAATGAAACTCTGGCAAAAAAACCTCGATTATCACTTGGCTACTCGCCCCATTTTCGTTGCTCTTTTTGGTTGATTAGCCAAATCCGCATTGCCCTTTATCGCAAAAAATCCTCAAATCCTACCGCCTCGCCTGTGCCTGTTTTTGGTGATTGGTAATATTTCTGTGGGAGGGAACGGCAAAACCCCACTCTGTGATTTGGCTAGTAGAGCAACTGCAGAAAAAAAGGCGTGAAAGTGGGCGTGATTTCGTGGTTATGGTGGGGAAAATAAAGTTTATCCGCAGCTGGTTACGCCAGAAAGCAATCCAAAATTGATGGGCGATGAACCCGTGCTAATAGCACAACGTACCCATGCACCTGTAGCAATTTCACCAAACCGTCAACAAAGTATTGAACTGCTGTTAAATGCCAGTCTGAGCTTGATTTGATCGTCACTGACGACGGTTTTGCAACATTATGCTCTTAATAGAGATATGGAATGGGTGGTAGTTGATGGAGAACGCCGATTTGGTAATGGTTTTGTGCTCCCAGCAGTGGATTGCGCGTGAGTGCCAAGTCGATTAAAAGCATGTGCAAGCGGTCATTTGTAACGGGAAAAATGCAAATGCAAGTGAACACGCATGCACCTAGAACCCGATTTTGCGATTAACCTTAAAACGGGTGAAAAACGCAAACTCAGCGAATTACCCAACCTGTTTATGCTCTTGCTGGCATTGGCTACCCGCCTCGTTTCTTTAATATGCTTAAAGGGACTAGGCATTTCTCTTAGTGAGACTTTTCAGCTTTGCTGATCATCGATCCTTTACCGCTGAAATGATTGTGCCAAAACTCGGCCAAAATCTCCCGCTTCTGATGACTGAAAAGATGCCGTAAAATGCAAAGCCTTTACCCAAGAAAATTGGTGGTATGTGCCTGTTTCTGCAACTTTTTCCGAAAAATCGACCGCTTGTTTGGTGGGGATGGTTATGGATTTAATTAAAAATCGATAGTTTTTCCCTTTTTAATCCAAAACAGACGAAAAACCCTTCAAGTAAATTACCCTATAAAGTAGCGAAATTGCTAGATAACCCTCTGAGCCTGTTTTTAGTTCTAATATTTTTATTCTGCTAAAAGCCTAGAATCTCTCGTTTTAGGCTTTTTAGTAGCTATAAAAATCGTCTATTCTCATTAAATTAGCATTTTTACTTTCATTTATCTAAACCGTTATAGTTAAAGCGTTTTTAAGACAAGCGGTTGAAAAAGCCGAATTTTTGCAATCACTCTCTTTGATTTTATTTTGAGTTGGAATTTATTATGGCAAAACACTATACGAAAAACTTTTTCGATGCACACGTTGTTTATGAAGCCGAAGGCGAAACGCCGATTCTTTATATCAATCGTCATCTTATTCACGAAGTAACCAGTCCGCAGGCATTTGATGGCTTACGCGTAGCTGGGCGTCAGGTTCGCCAAGTAGGCAAAAACATTTGGAACGATGGATCACAGTATTTCTACCCAAGTACGTGATGTAAACAAACTTGAAGGTCAGGCGAAAGATCCAAGTTCTGGAACTGGCAAAAGAAACACGAAAACAACAGGCATTCAATTGTTCGATATGAGCACAAAAGAACAAGGTATCGTGCATGTAATGGGACCAGAGCAAGGCTTAACCCTTCCAGGGATGACGATTGTGTGTGGCGACTCTCACACTGCAACTCACGGGGCATTTGGAGCATTGGCGTTCGGTATTGGTACCTCTGAAGTGGAGCACGTGTTAGCCACTCAAACCTTAAAACAAGCCCGTGCGAAAAAGTATGAAAATTGAAGTACGTGGTAAAAGTAAACCCAGGCATTACGGCAAAAGATATTGTGCTTGCGATTATCGGTAAAAACCACGATGGCGGGCGGTACAGGTCACGTGGTTGAGTTCTGCGGTGAAGCGATTCGCGATCTATCAATGGAAGGTCGTATGACGGTATGTAATATGGCAATTGAATTAGGGGCCAAAGCGGGCTTAATCGCACCAGATGAAACCACGTTCGCCTACTTAAAAGGGTCGTCCACACGCACCACAGGGCAAAGATTGGGATGATGCAGTTGAATATTGGAAAACCTTAAAATCAGATGATGAAGCACAATTTGACACCGTTGTTGTGTTGGAAGCAAAAGATATTGCTCCACAAGTAACTTGGGGGACAAACCCAGGTCAAGTCATTGGCATCGACCAAGTTGTGCCAAATCCTGAAGAGATGCTGAATCCTGTCACAAAAGCCTCTGCAGAAAAAGCCTTAGCCTATATCGGGCTTGAGCCGAATACTGATTTGAAAAGAAATCCCTGTCGATCAAGTGTTTATCGGTTCTGCACCAACTCTCGTATTGAAGATTTACGTGCAGCAGCTGCGGTGATGAAAAGGGCGTAAAAAGGCGGATAATGTAAAACGTGTGCTTATTGTGCCAGGTTCAGGCTTAGTAAAAAGAGCAAGCGGAAAAAGAGGATTAGACAAAATCTTTATCGAAGCAGGTGCAGAATGGCGTAACCCTGGTTGCTCTATGTGCTTAGGAATGAATGATGACCGCTTAGGGTGAGTGGGAACGTTGTGCTTCAACCTCTAACCGTAACTTTGAAGGTCGCCAAGGTCGTAATGGTCGCACACACTTAGTGAGCCCAGCAATGGCAGCAGCCGCGGCAATGTTCGGTAAATTTGCTAGATATTCGCCAAGTGGCATTAAATTAATAAGGATAAAATAATGGCAGGTTTTAAACAACTTTCAGGCTTAGTCGTGCCTCTTGATGCAGCAAATGTGGATACTGATGCAATCATCCCAAAACAATTCTTACAAGCCATTACCCGAGTGGGCTTTGGGAAACATCTTTTCCATGAATGGCGTTATTTAGACGCAGAAGGCACAAAGCCTAACCCAGATTTTGTATTGAACTATCCGCAATATCAAGGACAAAAATCTTACTTGCCCGTAAAAATTTAGGCTGTGGTTCATCACGCGAGCATGCACCTTGGGCATTAGCGGATTACGGTTTTAAAGTAATGATTGCACCAAGTTTTGCAGATATTTTCTATAACAATAGCTTGAATAACCATATGCTACCGATTCGCTTAAGCGAAGAAGAAGTAGAAGAGATTTTCCAATGGGTATGGGCAAATGAAGGTAAGCAAATTTATGTGGATTTAGAAGCAATGACTGTGACTACTGGCGATAAAGTTTACCACTTTGAGCTAGATGAATTCCGTCGCCACTGCTTGCTCGAAGGCTTAGACAATATCGGTTTTAACCCTTCAGCACGAAGATAAAATCGCAGAATATGAGAAAAATATCCGCATTTTGCGTTAATAAATGTGCTAAAAAGCCACCAGAGGTGGCTTTGCTTTTCAACTTAAAATACTTCGCTCTCTTTAATATCCATTTCTAATTTATTTACAGCTAAACAGAGTTGTTCTCAAACAACACATCATCATAACAAAACAAATGTTGCTCACCACAGAAATCTTTTTAAGAAAAGGTAAAATATTAACTTGATAATCTTTCCTATCATTTCCAGTAGATTTATAAGGGCTCAACTAATAAATTAACTTCATCTTCAATTAATCCCTGTTTCAAAATAAAATAATCAGGAAAACAGCTGGCTTAACTAATTTGTTTGACATCAGGATACTCAAATAAAAACATTGGAAGCAGTTTCTGATTACGCTTTCATTCAACCCCAAAATGGGTTAATTATACCAATACCTTTATCAATACAAATAATTTGGTTTATTTCCGGATTAATCAGTACATAAACATAATAACCATTGGTCATCACTTTTCTCCATCAAATATGCCACTACAGCAGCCCAATCAGGAAACGTTCCGTACCAAAATGAATATGCTACCGCCAAATTTATCAGCTCCATTCTTCAGACGATCATCAACCAAATAATCTCCCGCATTCAGATTTTGTGATGAGGATAAAAATCAACCAGCTTATAAAGTGGCGAGAGGCATCTTTACCAAAAATAACGCTGAATCACTCAATTTATCTCGCCGCTGAAGGAGTTATCCCAGGCGACGTGGAAAGCACATAGAGATCGTATCGCTAATACCTCTACCGCTTCCAACGCCCCTTCCATCAGCTTCATCAAGGCAAAAATCCTTCCACCTCATCACAACGCCCTGCATATTCTTGCAAAGTTTGTTCATCAATTGAGCGATACCAGACGGAAAATCCGCAATACATTATCCGCTATCTAAATAAACAATTTTTCATATAGCCTCCTTTTGTTTGACAAGATAAGTATAGGGAAGAAAGCGACATTTTGTGTCGTTTTTCAATTTGAAGAATGTAAAAAGAGCGGTAAACCTTATCAAAATATTTAGAATATATAACCGCTCTATGATTTAATATTATTAATCAGTTAATAAATTCTTTAATTTTTGATTGGGATTGCTTTTCTCTTTTTAAAAATTTACCAAAAGGTATTAATTGATAAATCTCACATTCGGAATAAGATGATTGTCGAGGAATAACTTTTCTATCTTTTTAGCATTTTCTTTGACCCATTTTTCAAGAGGCGTATGTTTTTCGAAGTATTCTCATTTTGCGTCAAGTAGTTGTAAATTACAAATAGAATTATAATCTTCCCAATTATAATGTTCTCTATCTGGTTCTGAAAAGTTCATCAAATTGAGAAACCGGATGAAGATGATCTTTATGGAAGCTATTACTTTTATAGTCTCAAAGTTAGGATAAAACATAGATAAAATAAGAAATGAATGTTATCCTCTGAGTTCGAGTAATTCTTCAATAAACTCATCATCTACATATAGAAAAATTCTTTAATGCCTTTAAATTCTATTGGAAATGAATCGACTCCAGCGTTTAAAGGTGCTTTCTCAATATTATCCGTAGATGCCTGTCTTATTTGAGTAAGCCTTGCATCTGAACTCGAGCCAAAAACCTGTTTGAGTAAAACTAGGTATAACCATTTTAATAGTCTCTCGTTCCGATTTATACTGTATTCATAAAGTCCTGATAAATATCTTTATGATATAAATAATACACAATAGCAAAGAACCGCATTTTTGATATTAGATGCAAGTCATTGAACCCAAAACTTCTTAACAGATCAAATGTAGATAATATCGCATCTCTAATTTTATCCCAGTTTTTCTCAAAAATTTCTGCATTTTTCTTGAGAAATTATTAATATTAAACTAATATCCTTACTATATAAGTAAAGAAAGGTTTTTAAGACAAGATCCTTAGTAATGCTGAACTCTTTATCTCTAATGTTATCAACTAAACTATAGATCTCTTCTCTTGCATTTTTCTTATCCCAGTTTGCTACTGCAATAGACATAATGGATCTGAAAAATTTTAATCGCTCGCCACCACTATTTATACGGATAAAAATATTTAATGCCTTATTGAGATCCTGCTCTTCCTCAAGGAAATAGTTTAATGCCTCATCCTCTGTAATTACAACTCTTAATCTTTTTAAAAATTTTCTTTTGAAATCTCTTTACTAAGATTATTCTTTTCAAAGAAATCTATCAATTTCATTATCATTCTTATAATTTAATATTTTTCCCACTCTAAACCAATAAACTTTATTCTTTCCTTCGCCTGAAATATATAATTCCTCTTCATTCGTTTTCTTTTTGCTCTAGAAAGGAAAATCCATACTCTCGATCATCTTCTTGATCTTTCAGTGTATTTGATATGTTTAAATATAAATGTCGAGTCGGTATACTAATTTCATCATCTCGCCATCTTTTACGGGGCTCCTTGTAAAGCATAACTTCCTTTTAAACCTAGATATAATGCTGTCAATCGTTGTTGCCCATCTAAGATAGCTCAAAAGAGTCTCCTATTACTTGTGGAAAATTCTTCATTATGAATTTTATATTTTTCTCTGTATTTACTGATAAATCTATAAAACTTGTAGTCTTTTGCTGTTTTTCCTTCCACCTTCCAAAACAAAAGGAATTAATTGGGTACCTTTTCATCAAAAGAATCAAATAACCACTCAATACTCTCTGATGACCAAACAAACTCTCGTTGAATAGCTGGAAGTAAATATTGATTTGAATCTATCATTGCTTCAGCAATTGTGATTGGCTTCTGAAAAAGACATTTTATTCCCCTATATAGATTTTAATAAACACAATAAGATTGTATTCTTTTTAGTAAAAATTTCAATGTCAATATTATTAAGTCATCATAAATTGTAGAATAATCATCAGGGTAACCACATCTAATATTTCAGAAAGTACAGAATGATCTTCTATAATTTGTTGCCATTTACCTTCTTTATGAATTAAATAAGCACGACTATCGCCCACGCTACGGAAATCAGTAAGCCAGAATCACGCTCATGCCCGCCCCAGCGGTAATTAAAATGCCGTCGGCTTTTTGAATTAATTATACGGCGTAATTGAGATCGTTTTTCATCTTTATTCCTCTTTCACAAATGTGCCCAACGGTCGCCAAAGATAACTTTATTTTCATATTCTCCTTTGGTTGAGATCTTGAATAATGGGTTTAAATAATTCATCATAAATTAATTCTTCTACGGAATTAAAATATTCTTTCTCTTCACATAATCGGCATAATAACCTTTTTCACAATAACAACGGAACTATCAATATCAAACATAAAATCAATAATTTCCCCTCTTTTTCAAAGGCATATTAATACACCAATACTCCCTATATTTAGAAAAAGCAAAGTGTTAAATGTTTATCCCATAATGGCGAATTCATTTCAATATAATCTTTATAATAGATAATATTTAATTGATATTCTTCAGCTAAACAGAATAAACAAAAATATTTCAAAACCATTTGGTGTAAAAGTGATCTTGCCATCATTTATCTCCTAATATTTCTCGTTTTTAAATATTTATCCGCTTAGAAACAAAAACCTTCTTTTTCAAGTTGTTCTATCATTCTTGTGGCACGCATAAAACCGATTCGTAAATGGCGTTGCAAAGCGGAAATTGATGTTTTGGTTAGTTTCTAAAATGAATTCTTTAGCTTCATCTAAAAGTGGATCTTGCCTCCCGTTTATTATTGGTTTTGAGTGATGTAAGAGGTAATTTCTTCGTTTTTATTCTGCTAAAATCTCCCTTCGTTCTCTTTGATAAAGAAGATTCTTTAATAAATTAATGACGGCTGGCTTATTTCTTATTTGAGCAATATAACGACATAGAAGTAAACAACGAAAAATTCAAATTTCCCTCGCTCTAATCCCTCTTTAGCAAAGAGGGGAGGGAAAGTTTATTCGCTTCGCTCACACTTCGTGCCGTTGCTAAAGCAACGTTCAAACGCAACGTTTGTGGCTGTCTTAATTTACGAAGAAATTATGGCAATTAAAGCGACAAATTACGTCGCTATAATTTCAAATATAGCGACATCTCTGTCGCTATTTGTAAATTGAATTTATTTTACCGCTCTTATTCGTTTTTAGGGCATTGCCTATCCAACACCTTCACCACCTTCGGCACGCCCTCCCCTGCTTTTTCTCTTTAATGGCAGTCACCCGACGGCGAACAAAACCTGTATTAGGATTCGGATCAACTAGATAAACTAGCGAGGCCATAAGGGGCTTCATTTACTAAACCATTGGCGGGATAAACCTGCAACGATGTGCCAATTACGATCACAATATCCGCCTTTTTCACCAATTTTTCCGCTTTCGGTAACATTGGTACGTTTTCGCCGAAAAGACGATATGCGGGCGCATTAGGGTGCCCGTGATTATCTTTTGTCGTCCAGTTGCTGATCGCCTAAACATGGCACGATGTAATCAGTATTGAAGCTGCTACGAGCTTTTGTTCAATTCGCCGTGCAAATGCAACACATTGGTGCTCCTGCCCGCTCGTGCAAATCGTCCACGTTTTGCGTGATGATATGCACTTCGTAAGCTTTTTCTAGCTCTACCAACGCCAAATGTGCTGCATTCGGCTGTGCGGCTTGTGCATTACGGCGGCGTTCGTTATAAAATTCCAACACTTTCGTGCGGTTTTTCTTCAAGGCTTCAGGCGTGCAAACTTCCTCAATTTTATGCCCTGCCCACAATCCATCTTCCGCACGGAAAGTTGGAATCCCACTTTCGACACTAATGCCCGCACCCGTGAGAACGATGCAAATTGGTTTTGTCATAGTTTTCTCCGTTTTTATTACTCGTTTTCTGATTGGTTTTAGTTCGTGATAAGCAGTCCTAAAAACCCAATTCTTCTTGTCTGATTATACTGCGGTTTGATTTTGCACTCTTCTTGTAGTGCATTGAGCCAGCTTTTTGGCTCTTCAAATGGTGAAAATTGATGACGGCGAGCAACCGCCGCAAAATCCCCAGGTGTAAGCAAATTCAAACGCTCGATAAAATGTAAATCCCCTTCATTTAGCTCTCCCAAGCCTAAATATTTTGCCTGATTTTTGGCGAAATCTTGTCGCTGAGTTGCACTAAGATAATCAAATTTCAATTTAAGATCAAAAACGGCGTAATGCGGCAGGATCAAGAATATCCATTAAGTTTGCTAGAAACAATCAATAAACCCTCAAACCGCTCAATTTGGGTGAGCATTTCATTCACCTGCGAACGCTCCCAGCTTCGTTGTGCATTATCACGTGAGAACAGGAAACTATCGACTTCATCTAACACTAACACACCATTTTCCGATTTTGCTTGCTCAAAAGCCGCTGCAATTTTTTGCTCTGTCCCGCCCACATAAGGATCAAGTAAATCTGAGCCTTGTTTAAGCAACATAAAGGCATATCCAACTGCTCAGCAAGCCACGAAGCCCAAGCCGTTTTTGCCTGTTCCCGGTGGACCATAGCAACAAATCCGCCCTTTTTGGTGCGTTTAATCCTTCACTGAGCCGATGAATATCATCCTTACAAGAAACCCAATCTAAATCATATGCCATTTTGCCCTTAATAAGCGGTTGAATTTTTCGCTTTTTCCTTGCGATTGTAATGTTTGATTAAACAAACTCAAAAAGCACTTCCGCAAAGGTTTTGTATTTTGCAGATTAACTTGATTTGCCACTTTAATCGCACGATCCAAAATCGCAGGCGTTAATGACTGCTCTTTAGCAAAAATGTTGGATATATTCTGCCGATAATTTATCGCTTGCTAAATTTCGAATAAGATCCGCTTTTATTCTTACTCGGCAAATCAGGCATTTCTAAAAATAAAAATCAAAACGGCGTAAGAATGCCCTCATCAATTCCGCTTACTGAATTAAAATCCAAATCATCGGCACATTATTATTTTTCAAGTAATTGATTAAGCCACGCTTTGTTTCTCTGAGCAATCGAGACGTTCGAAGAATGAACTTGCAAATACATCTTCAATTTCATCAAAAATTAATAGACTTTTGCTATTTCTACCTAATAACGTTTGTGCCATACGGCAATGATTTAAACGCTTTTCTGCCTGAATAACATCTCCATCCTCATCCATATAAGCAATATTGTAAGCCGTTAAATTTAATGTTTTCATCAACAATCTTGCTAATTCTGTTTTTGCCTGTGCCTGGTTTACCATAAATTATTAACACCTTTTTGTTATTTTTCGACCGCTTGTTGCAAAATAATTTCGCATCATTAAATAGGTATCAGAAATATATTCAAACTGCTTTAAATTTAATTTGAGGCTGATTACTTAAAATCACGCTATTGTTAAGTAATTTCTCTTTATCAAAAAGGCAATAATGTAAATTCATCCGCATCAAGCGTATCCCCCATTCTACACTAATCATCAACATCACTTGGATGATAACGACGTTGTAATAAACCATAGTGAAATAATCTACTGCTTTTCTTCAAGACGGGGCGAAGTTCATCACGCTAACATTCAGAAATTCCACTCAAAAATTCGACCGCTTGTGGCAAACTCTTTCGGAGAAAAAGTTAAATATATAGGAAAAATCACTTTCAATTTTTAAATGTAACGACAAACGTAGCACGCTCATTTCAGCCTCATTAAGCGATAACAATGAGGCTAATTGAGCTAAATTTTCCTCTACTTGCTTTCCATTTTCATCAGGAAATGTAGGCATCTTCTGTAATATTTCGTAGCGTGGTTTTAGTAACTCCGCTACGATTTCAGGTAATTTTTCTTCTTGCTCCAATTTGTTGGGTAATCCCAATGCTTGTGCCACCTCATCACTTTTTCCACCGAGCTTCTTCAAAAAGCGTTTCCAATCCTTTATGTTCAAACAACACTTTTAGCATCATTTTTCGGTGTAATTTGATACCGTTGGTGAATTTAACTTATACTCTTTTTGCACTGTTTCTACGTTTGACATATTATCGCTCCATATACCTTTCGTCTTTTTGACGAAAGGTATTTTAAGAGTGAGCGACATTTGTGTCGCATCAGAATACTAATGATATCTTCAATCATAGAAATCAGTTTTTAATTGCTTCTTTATGCAGGTAACTCTTTTTCCTGAGGGTGAACACTATGAATATAATAAACTCCGTTCACTTTATAAAAATAGATGATGTATTTTCCCATCTTCTTCAGCAATTTTAGATTCTTTAGGTAAATCTAATATATTCCAATCTGATGTAAATAAAATAACAGCTTTAGGTTTTAAGATATCAATTTCTGTTAATAGTATTTCTTTAAATATCTCGTTGTTTATAAAAATCATCATTACAGGGTTACCCCCATTCGCTGGTGCAACTTTTACATAAATTAGACCACGCAATATTTTTATACCAATTTTCAGAAAAATATAAATAAGTAATTTTTCTTATTACACGCCAAAAAGCAGATTTAGATGTATTATATTTATCTTTGCTACCAATTTGATCTTCAACCCATTTTTATAGGTTCTTTATCTTCCAGAAATGAGCAAATAATTTATCTTGATCTTTTTCACTTTTCCAACCATTCGTTGCCTTACTGTCAACGAGAATGCCTTTTCTTTTGCTTCCATTCGCTACCTACATGAACATAAAAAGCTGATAATTCACTATCAAAGGATTCATTTCCAAACTTTTTGGTATAATTTTTCATACAATGGTTTAAGTTTATTTTTGAGAGTTTCCTTCATATTTTTCCTCCTCGCTGTTAGCTGTTTAAAATAATTATAAGAAATTTAGCGACAAATTCTGTCGCATTAAAGATACTCTCGCCCTAATCTCCTCAATCTCCTTCCCAAACTTTGCAATCCACCAATTCAGCATCTCACTTTCCACCACTGTTGCACGAACTAAATAAGTATCGCCTTCGTCTGTGATTTCTTGATCTCATGGACAACGGTGTTTCGGTTAAATGGAAACCATAAGGCTTACCAATCCGGAAAGTCAGACGGATTTTTCTTGCCGTTACCAAAGCCAAAAATGTTGTTCAGCAAGATAATGTTTTAGGTTGAATTTTGGGCGTTCAAAAAGTGAACGTGGTTGCAGTAGCATTGAGAAAAACGGTGCAAGGCAAGATGGAAAATGTTGCCATCTTCATATTGCACCACTAAATAATGTGCCGCTCCTTGCTGCACAAGGGCGAGCGGTTTAACGTCTGCTTTGTGTTCTTTGCCCGCTTGATTGCGATAATGCACATTTAATAGGCGGTTATTATAAAGTGCGGTGCTAATTTCTGTGAAAAATCTTCGGTTCAATTTTGGCAGGCAAAAGGGGTTGGCTGGTTGGTGCAATGGCGACTTTATCAAGCCATTCTGCTCCCGATTTTTGTGACTGTCGTAAACCAGATTATATTCCGCTTGTTGGAAGAATCCCTCCATTGAGCTCATAATGCTAGCGGGGAGAATACCATTGAGATACTGCTTTAGCAAGCATTAAAACTAAAGATTGCTGCTCGTTTTAAAATCGGCAAATCAATCCCTTTTGCATTTGGTTTCAGCAGTATCCATAAGGTCTGTCACGTTCATCGCATTCAATGTCAAACTGCTCGCAAAGTTTTTCATTTGGCGTTGAATGGTGCGAGTTCACGCTTTATTCCGAGTTCTGCAAGTTTTTTTGATGAACCTGCTCAGCAGTGATTGCCCCTTTTTAGGAATGAAACGCAAGATTTTCAAGAGGTAACTGAATAGTAGAATGAGGGTTGTGGCATAATCTCGCCCTTTTTCGCATAAAAATCAATAACCGTATTATAGCGAGATTACGCCATAGATGCCCCTAGTCAGATTTTTACGAAACCATGTTATACCGCTTTGACAAATAAAAAGTGGTGGGCGATGTTGTAAATCTTTAAACTCGTTATGCCATTCTGGTTTATCTGCAAGCATAGGTTCTTCTACTTGAGCGATTTCAAAGCCGGCTTGAATGAGCTGGTTAAAGATGGTTGCCATTGTACGATGATAAGTTTTAAAAAGATTGTTGAAACCAGTTTCGGCTACGCTCTCCCTCATCGCGATAATAATTTAGGCGATATGCAACCTGTTGTTTTTGTGCATTTTTCTCCCAACGATAACCCTCTCGATAGCAAGTTACAATAGGGTGCTCTTGTGAAAAAAGAAGTGTGCCGTAAGCGGTCATTTTTGCTGAGATTTTTGCAGTCAAATCCGAAAAATCATTGATATAGTGAAATGCAAAAGAACTCACAACGAGGTCAAACTGATTTTCAGTTATTTGATCGAGAGATTCCATCGGCAAACAATAGAGATTAAAATTATGCCCTTCTTGCCAATTATTAGACAGCGTTTCTTTCGCTTTTTGAAGCATTAACTCAGATAAATCTAATCCAACAACCTGACTTGCACCTTGCTCTAAATAATAAGCAAGGTGCTCACCCATTCCACAACCAAGATCAAGAACCTTTTTGCCTTTTCAATTCAGGTAACATTCCAAACATCGTAGGGTTTTTCAACAACTTCATTCATACTGATAGGGTTATGGCGTAACTGCTGATAGCGTTCAAAAAGATGGGGGTATCGTAAATACTTTTTCAAATTTGCCTCCGTAAATATGCTCAATACATATTGGAAAATGAGCAACAAAACACCGCTTGCATTTGCTTACGGTGTTTAATTGATTAAGAACTACAGCTGATCTGCATGATGAATCAACACAAACTTCTCCCAAAGTTCTTCTTGGGTTTCTTGATGATTGCTATCAGTAATAATACAGTTGGTAATCGGACAGACTTTCTGGCAAGTAGGCTTTTCATAATGCCCAACGCATTCTGTACAAAGCAAACGGATCGATAACATAAATCTCATCGCTCTACCGAAATTGCCTCATTCGGGCATTCAGGTAAACACATATCACAGTTGGTACATTTTGCGGTAATCAACAATGCCATTGTCTGTCATCCTCTTGTTCAAAAAAGAGGCGAATATTAGCCTTTTTGTTGAGCTAAGTAAAGCACTGTTGCAGCAACGCGTGAATGTACATTTAATTTCCGAAGTAAATTACGGATATGCACTTTCACCGTTTCTTCAGAAATAAAAAGCTGAGCGGCAATTTGTTTGTTCGACATTCCTGTTGCAATCCATTGCAAAACGTCCAATTCACGATCGGTAAGTTGTGCAAGCGGATCGTTTTCTGGTTGACGAAGCAAATGCTGACGCACGGTTTCGCTAATGCCATTTCACCACGTGCGGCTTTTTGGATATTTTTCAATCAGTTCTGCGGTATCACTATCTTTCAACAAATAGCCATCACGCCCGCATCCATTAACGCTAAAATATCAGATTGGTCATCCGACACAGTAAGCACTACCACACGGGCATTCACATCATGAGCACGTAATGAACGCAAAGTATCCAAGCCTGAAATACCTTTCATATTCAGGTCTAACATAATTAAATCAGGTTGAAGTTTTAATGCTTGAGCAACGCCCTCTGAGCCATTGCTGGCTTCCCAACTACTACAAAATCCGTTTCGAGCTCAAGAATTTGACGCATTCCTTTACGCATTAAAGGGTGATCATCAATTAAAAGAATTTTATAAGGTTCAGTCATTTCTTGCCTCATACTTATTATACACTAATTAAGATGACTATTTTTCTCACTCTCATTACCTAAAACAAGTTACCCATTTTGGGTAGATTGCACTCTTTTTGATCTAGGCTAAAAACGCCATCTTCTTACTCAATAAAAATTGCAAAAACTTTTGTAAGTTTTTAACCGCTTGTTCCGCTATAATAGCCTTTAATTTTTGATTAAAAGAATGAATTTATGACCACTCAAACAACCTATTTTGCCACTGCAGCACGTGGTTTGAAGAGATGCTCAAAACCGAGCTAGAACAAATTTGTGGCGCAAGCTGTAAAGTCGCTCAGCGGCGTGCATTTTACTACCACGCAAAAAGGCGTGTATCAAAGCTTTACTTCATAGCCGTTTAGCTTCCCGCATTTTACTGCCGTTAGTTACCACAAAAATCTTTAGCGATTTAGATTTATATGCTTCCGTAGTAGGCTACAACTGGGCGGAACTTTTCGATCCTCGTGATACATTTTTCATCGATTTCAACGGTACAAACCGTGAAATTCGCAACACTCAATTTGGTGCGATGCGTGAAAGATGGCATCGTAGACTACTTCGAACGCAAAGGCTTTGAACGCCCCTACTGTGGATAAAATTGCTCCCAGATGTGCGTATTCACGTCTATTTAAACCGTGATGATATGGTGATTTCGCTTGATTTAAGTGGCGAAGCCTTTGCATATGCGTGGTTATCGTTCAGACACAGGCAAAGCGCCATTGCGTGAAACTTTAGCTGCAGCAATTGTATTACGCTCTGGCTGGCAACAAGATACGCCATTGGTTGATCCGATGTGTGTTCAGGCACGTTACTGATTGAAGCTGCTCAAATGCAGGCAAATATTGCCCCGCAGATTCAACGTAAGCATTGGGGTTTCCACGCGTGGAAAGGGCACGATATAGCACTTTGGGACGAAGTTTGAAAGACGCAAAATCAGCCGAAAAAGCACTGACAAACGATCAATTTTTGGTTTTGATCTCGATCATCGCGTGCTGCAAAAAGCTAAACAAAATGCACTCAATGCGAGGCGTTGGCGAGGCAATCTGCTGGCAACAAGGCGATATTGCAGCACTTAAAAATCCTTGCCCAGAGCAAAACAGGTACGGTGATTTGTAACCCGCCTTATGGTGAGCGTTTAGGCACAACACCTGCATTAATCGCCCTTTATTCAGTGTTTGGTCAGCGTTTAAAACAGCAATTTACAGGCTGGAATGCTTCGATTTTCAGCGGCGAACCTGAATTACTCAACTGCTTGCGTTTGCGTTCAGCTCGTCAATTTAAAGCGAAAAATGGACCGCTTGATTGCGTGCAAAAACTACTCCATCACGCAACGTCTTGAAAACACAGAGCAAAACGAACTGGCATTTAAACCAGAGCAGCAAGTAGCGACAGATTTCGCAAATCGCCTTGCCAAAAACATCAAGAAAATCGAAAAATGGGCGAAGCAACAAGGATTAAATGCTTATCGTTTATACGATGCCGACTTGCCAGAATATAATTTAGCAGTGGACAGATATGGCGATCACATTGTGGTGCAAGAATATGCTGCCCCAAAAAATATTGATGAACAAAAAGCTCGACAACGCTTTGTTGATGCGGTTTCCGCAACGCTTTATGTAACAGGTGTAGAAACCAATAAATTGGTGCTCAAAGTGCGTCAAAAACAGAAAGGCACGAACCAATACGAAAAATTGGCAAATAAAGGCGACTATTTCTACGTAAATGAATATGGGGCAAAATTGTGGGTGAATCTTACCGATTACCTTGATACAGGCTTGTTCTTAGATCACCGCTTAACGCGTAAAATGGTGGGTGAAATGGCGAAAGGCAAAACCTTCCTCAACCTATTTGCTTACACAGGATCAGCAACGGTACACGCAGCACTTAATGGAGCAAAAAGCAACCACCACGGTAGATATGTCAAACACTTACCTTTAATTGGGCAGAGCAGAATTTAGAACTTAACGAAATTCCATTAAGAAATCATCGCTTATTCCAAGCCGATTGCTTGCAATGGTTAGCTGAATGTCGTGAACGTTTTGAAGTGATTTTTGTTGATCCGCCAACATTCTCTAACTCAAAACGAATGAATGAAAGCTGGGATGTGCAACGTGACCATATCAAACTAATGAGCCAACTCAAACGCATTCTTACCCAAGACGGCACGATTATTTTCTCAAACAATAAACGTGGCTTTTAAAATGGATATGGAAGGCTTAGCAGAGTTAGGCTTAAAAAGCAGAAAAATATCTCGAAAAACGCTTCCGCTAGATTTTGAACGTAACCCACATATTCATAATTGTTGGGTGCTGGAGCATATTTAATGGAAATAGAATATATTTCTATTAAAATAAGATAATATACAGTAATCCTCAATATTTATATATGCATACTAATTACATTATCAGTTTAGCTACAGGCTATTCAACGTAGAGAACATATAAAACAAGAATTTGGCAAACAGGATATTCCTTTTGAATTTTATGATGCTCTCATGCCTTCTGGAGCAACTAAATCAGCTAATCCAGAAATATCTTCCAAATCTATCTCAAGCATCTCTTTCAGAAGGTGAGAAAGCTTGCTTTATGAGCCATTATATATATTGTAGTAAAATGTATTGATGAAAATTTACCTTATATTTTCATTTTTGAAGATGATATTTTATTAGGAGAAAATGCCTATCATTTTTTTAGCTCAAGACAAATGGCTAGAAGAAAGATTTAATGAAATAGATGAATATATATTACGATTTGAAACATTCTTAAACTACTCAAAATGTAAGGATATTGGAATTCCTAGCTATCTTAATCGAAATATATTAAAACTAATCGTAGAAAATTGTGGTACTGCAGGATACATTATTTCTTCAAAAAGCGATAGTAAACTTAACTAAATTCTATAAACTCATTAAACTCAGAAGAATTATGTGCCATTGATTTAATTATGTTTAACAAATTTAATAGATGCACATATCAATTGAGCCCAGCTTTTATGTATTCAAGAAAACCAGCTTGAATTAGAACACAAAAAGCTATCTAGTCAACTAAGTAAGGAAAGAGATATTTCTCACAAAATAGAAAACAGAACTATATTTGAGTTATTGAAAATCATTATACAACAAACCAAGAAAGATATACAGAAAGAAATATAAAGATAAATTCATTATTCCATTTAAATAACCAATATTTCGTTATAAAATGTCATAAATTTATTTTTAAATCTTATAAAAACATTTGTAATACTTATTTATGCCTTATTATGAATAACTTAAGAAATATATCTAAATTGTGTTTAACTAAACAAATATTTTCTAACCCAAAAACCAATAATAAAAAAATGTAACAGAACCTTTGTACCTAGAAAAAACAAGAAAAAGTATAGAGGTATATGTAGAGAAAACAACAAAATTATACATCAAACAAGTTCAAAGAGTTTATTGAATATTATTTCAACACAAGATTATCAAAATTTAATCTATCACCCGTCCAACCAGAATTAGTTAATAAAAAGATAATTTGGCAATATTAGTAGGGAGTTGATAAGTGTCCAGATATAGTAAATGAAATGTTTTAAAAGTGTAGATGAATTTAAAAACGATATCACGTTATAAGACTTGATGATTCAAATCTATTCAATTATTTAAATTTTTACCAGAATTTATTTATGAAAAATGTAAGAATAAAGAATTTAGACCTGCTCTGATCTTATTCGTTTAGCACTTTTTAGATGTATATGGTGGAATTTGGTTAGATGCAACGATTCTATTAACAGATTTTTATCCCTAGCAAGATCAAAAATATGGATTACTTTATGTACCAAAGAGATCATCTTGCTTTCTAATAAAGAAAATGTGGATAAAATATGATCCTTTGTACTGATTGGGATAAGAAACATAAAGTAAATGTTTTTGAACAGTATCATTATATCAAAGCCAAAAATATTGTTATACATACAATTTTAGATCTCATTATTAAATTATTGGGCTACGCAAAAATCAGGTTCCTCATTATTTCTTTTTCAAATCTTATATGAAGAACTAATTACTGGTAAGTTAATTCAGTTTAAATGTGAAATAATAGATGATACTTTACCTCATTTATTGCAAAACAATGTTAAATGATAGTTTTGATCAAGGTAATTTCAAAAATTATAGAAAAATCTTCAATACATAAATTAAGATATAAAAGAAGATATGAGCTCCAACACGTATTACACTTATATAATGAAAAACTATAAAGATAGGAAATATTTAAATGGTTTATCATACTTAATATCAATTAGCAGCCCAAATTCAAACAAGGTGGTGGGATGGAACGTTATCTTGTTGATCTGGTAAATGGATTCCACCAAATTAATATTATACCAAAGGTTTTATTCAACTAAATTTGATACACAACTAGATGAATATCAATATATAAATCCTATTAGAATAAATCTTCTCTTTGTTCCAAAGCAAGTGAGACAGCCTTTCCTATCCTATTTTTTTCGAATAAACAAAAAGAGCAAAATGAAATACCTATTACGATGTCTTACACCAATGCAGACATTGTTATTTGTGGAGGAAATCATAAAGGATATTTGAAAAACATTAGGATTACGATCTAATTTAAAAAGATTTATTTAAAAATTCACAATGAAAAAGAAATCCTTAGATAATGCTAAGTTGGTAGTTGCACATTCAAAACTAATGAAAAAGAGTTAGTAGAACTATATAATACTAATGAAGAAAAATTACGGTAATTTATCCTCCAATTGATACAAGTAAATTTTTAATTATTGATGATAATAAAAGAAAATCATTAAGAGAAAAGTTAGGGTTTAAAGAAAATGAAGTCATCTATCTATTTCCGTCAACAGGACATTCAAGAAAGGGATTTGATATTCTTAAAAAAATATTTTCGAAAAAATCTGATTTACCAATACGTTTAGTTGTTGCAGGTACACCTGTAACTGAGTCTCAAAAATATTACTTCATTAGGATTTTTGTAAGAATATGCCAGAGTTATATCAAGCAAGTGATTATACTATTATGGCATCTAATTATGAACCTTTTGGACTTGTAGGGCTTGAGTCTATTTTATCGGGAACTCCAATTATCTTTGCTGATAATATAGGCTGCTTAGAAATTCTTAAGAATAATTTTGGTTATACATTTTCAAGAAATAATATTGAAACATTAGATCAAGCGATTAAAAATTCTGTAGAAAGTGCGACGTGCAACGTGCAACATACTAAGCAGAAAAAGCCATAGAATTCAAGCTCCATTAGACTGTATTGATTATGATCCAAGACTATCTCATCATATTCAAATATTGTTGTAAAGCTATCGCAAATTTAAAAATAATGGACTTCAATCCCTTAAACTATTTTTAGACCTCGCTCAAAGCCGCAGTTTTATCCGCACTGCGGACTATATGAGTGCTTCAACTCTTACACGCCATATTCAGCGAATGGAAGAGGAGATAGAACAACCGCTTTTAGTCAGAGATAACCGCCAAGTGCATCTTACAGAAGCGGGCGAAAAATTCTTGGAATTTGCAAAACAGAGTTGGGCAGATTGGCAAGCGATGAAAAATGCTCTTTCGCCCCATCAAGGAGAATTAGAAGGCGAGTTGCAACTTTTTCTGTTCAGTAACAGCAGCTTATAGCCATTTACCCAAAGCATGTTTGAGAAAAGTTTCGCTCAACGTTATCCCTAAAGGTTGAAATTAGTTGATTACGGGCGACCCAGCTCATGCAGTCAGTGCGTGCATTCCTTACAAGCTGATATTTCTCTTGCGGGTAAGCCAAACAACTTACCGAAATAATGTCGAATTTCAGCATATTGACGATATTACGCTTTCGTTGATTATCCTCGCGTAGCTTGCTCTGCAACACAATTGCTTCAGCAAAGATCCCGATTGATTGGCAAAATATGCCGTTTATCTTACCGCTTGAAGGCTCCGCACGTCAGCGTATTGAAGCGTGGTTTAAAATCGCAGAAAAATTAAAGAACCTAAAATTTATGCCACCGTTGCAGGACACGAAGCGATAGTTCCCTGATGGTAGCATTAGGTTGTGGCGTAGCATTATGCCCGATGTGGTGATTAAAGCATAGCCCCGTAGCAAATCAGGTTTCTTATCTCAACTTAAAATAAGCCCATTGAACCTTTTCGAATTAGGGCATTTGTGTACAAAAAAACGCTTACAAGAGCCGATTATTAAGGCATTTTTGGGGAGCTATTTGTTTAGCTAAAGTTATTTAGCGTTCTTTTTTGCCCATTCTAAGAAACGTTGTTGTGTTTCTTTATTCGCTTTAGAGAAGAGTAATTGCAATTGCTCTTCTTTACATTTTTTTGGTTTCTACCACAATTTGCCCTTTTGCTTCAAAAAGTCGCATTCTACAAATGCAGGAACAGCCGCTACACCTTTACTCAGCGTTATACTCTGACAAGGTTGTCTTCAATTGGCTATTCGGTGCAAAGCCTTCGCCTTTAACATATCTTGTTTAAACGGGATTTCTTTGCCTGATGCGGTTTGAATTTTGAAAGGTTGGATTTGCTTGAATTTATTGACATCGTGAGATGAGCGGAATTGAGGCACAACGAGTGTCATTTCTTCATTTGTTCCCTCAAAAGTTAATACAATTGGATTCATTGAAAATATTTCCCATCCACAATATCACCCACACTCACCACCACTTGGTGCGTTTTTAGTATCGTTAATTTGGACATTTTCCCAGCGTTTTCACGGATTGACCATCTAACGCTAACATTTCCACCGAGTTAGGGGTTTTTAATGTGCCCGCAGTCGCAAACGTTGCTACCAAACAAGCGGTCGTTGTCATCATCAATTTTGCTAATTTCATCATATTTCCTTAAATTGCAATGGATTTAAAAAAGTGATGTCTATGCTATGCTAAATTAAACAAAATAGAAATAATTTTATTATCAAGGCGTTATTTTTGTGGGAAAATCACGCTAATTTTTAACAGGAATGATTATGAGTGATGAACATCAGAGCCTCGGCTCAACAGAAAAACAGAGAAAAAGAATTTAATTCAGTCGTTTTTAGGCATTTTTCCAAACAGAACCTAAAAACCGTGAAGATTTTGAGTAGAAGTGATCCGTGATTCGGTCGAAAACGAGTTGATCGATAGCGATACCAAAGAGATGATTGAAGGAGTGATGGAAATTTCCGAACTTCGTGTGCGTGATATTATGATCCCACGTCCTCAAATTATTTCGATTGATTCAAAACTGCCACTTGAAGCCTGTGTGGATATTATTATTGAATCTGCCCATTCGCGCTTTTCCTGTGATTTTAGATGATGGCAAAGATAGTATTCAAGGCATTTTTGCTTGCGAAAGATTCACTCAAATATCTCCGTTCTGATGCGGAAGAATTTAATATGGAGGCTATTCTTCGCCCTGCAGTGATTGTGCCAGAGAGTAAACGCGTGGATAGAATGCTCAAAGAGTTTCGCTCGGAACGCTTCCATATGGCATTGGTGGTCGATGAGTTCGGTGCGATGTCTGGCTTGGTCACCATCGAAGATATTTTAGAGCAAATTGTGGGCGATATTGAAGATGAGTTTGATGAAGAAGAAATCGAGCCAATCCGCCAGCTTTCTCGCCACACTTATGCCGTTTCCGCTTTAACGGATATTGAAAAATTCAATGCGTTTTTCGCTACCGAATTTACCGATGAAGAAGTAGATACCTTTGTGGTTTGGTCATGCAAGCTTTTCGGACACTTGCCACAACGTGGTGAGCAGATTGAGCTTGAACAAATGAATGTGAAGGTCACTTCTGCCGATAACCGTCGTTTGATTCAATTACGTGTAACCGTTTCAGACGAGCAATTAGAACGAATGGAAAGCCGTCAGGTAGAATCGGAAGAATAGTGTTGTCATATTAATTTAAACGCAGGGGCGGGGTTTATCCCCGCCTATTTTCATATATGATTTTTCGAGTAGCCCTACGTGAAGAGCACGTACAATTACCATACATTTTTCAATTTGCATACCTATTTGAGTTCTCTCATTATGTTAAATTTATAAAAATCCCCTCGTTTAATCGCTTGCATCATCAGTTTTCTTTTGGTGCAATCGGCACACTTCGCCTTTTTCGCCTTTTGATTACCGGATTATCGCCTTTGTTTCTGCCTTTGGCTTAATCTGGTCAGCCACTTTTATCACAACGTAAACCGCATTGTGGGCAACTTTTTGCCTGGTCGATTGGTTATTTTGGCATTGGCGTAAATTGGATTCACGTGAGTATGATCCAATTTGGTGGGGTGCCTGTCGTGATTAGCTATCTGGCAGTTCTGCTGCTTGCTTGCTACCTTGCACTCTACAACCTGCTCTTTACTTGGGGTGTGCATAAATTTAGCTGAAAATCCGTTTGTGCTTTGCAAACCTTTTCACTGGAACGGAATATCTCCGTGGCATCGTTCTTACTGGTTTCCCGTGGCTTCAGCTCGGTTATGTCAAGTTGATAGCCCTTTTGCCCATATCGCCCCCGATTTTTGGCGTGGAAGGTATTACTTTCTTCATTATTGTGATTGCTACTTATCCTGTTCAATTTATTTTTGCAAGAAAATCGGAAAATTAAACCGCTTGCGACTTTTGCATTGCTCATAGCGGTCGGCTTTGCTACACGTTTTGCCAATTTCTGGCAAATTGATGCTGAAAAACAACCGCTTACCGTGAGCCTTTCGTACAAGGCAATATTGAACAAAAATGAAATGGGATCCTGCTCATTTCGACTATTCAGTGCAAACCTATGTGGATCTTATTCGTCCATTGCTTGGAAAAAGTGAGGTGATTATTCTGCCTGAATCGGCAATTCCCGCATTGGAAAAATCAGATTTCCCCATTGCTTAGCTCAATGCAAAAATGCATCTGCGGAAAGCCAAAGTGACATTATTATCGGCACGCTTTATCAAGATAATCGAAATCAACTCTTTAATAGTGCGTTATTACTGAATGAACAACCTTATGATGCGGAACAAGCACCTCGCTATAAAAAGCATCATCTCGTGCCTTTTGGCGAATACGTGCCTTTTGGCTCGGTGTTAGATTGGATGCGTGAAGTCTTTATTCTGCCAATCAATTTATCGCAAGGAGAATTTGTTCAACCTGCATTACAGACGAAAAATACCCGTTTTAATTTAGCGATTTGCTATGAGATTATCTTTGGCGATCAAGTGCAACAAAACCAAAAAAACCACAATAGCGATTATCTCTTAACTATTACTAATGATGCATGGTTTGGAACTTCTATTGGTCCTTGGCAACATTTCCAAATGGCAAGAATGCGAGCTTTTAGAACTTGCGCCACTTCTTCGCTCTGCCAATACGGGAATTACTGCAATAGTGGATGCAAACGGCAAAGTAGTTCATCAATTGCCGCAATTTGAGAAAGGAGTGCTTACCGCTCAGGTTTCTCCTGTAATAAGCAAAACACCATTTAGTTTATAGGGGCAATACGGTACTTTATAGCTTAAGTGCTTTGATTGTGGTGTTGGCAGTGATGAGACGGAAACCATAAATCTTATCCTTTAGCAGCTGTATTTTTCTTTTTAGATAGATGCAGTTGCTAAATTTTTCGATCACGCTCGAAAAATTTGAAAGAAAAACTCTGCATACTTTTCTATTCCTCGGCATACTGTCTAGCAAAAACAGATTGCTATGACATTAGACCGCTTTTTCATTCTTCTTTGTCTCTTTTTTGCCTGTTTTATGGCTGCCACAACAAGCTTTTATTGCCTGTGATGTTATTCGCCACACTCTTGATGCTTTATTTTGGCTTTTAAACACCAGCTTTTTGCCGTTTATGTTGGGCTTTGATAATGTTGCTAAGTTACGGGCAAGTGTTAAAAATTGCAAATCAGGCAGAAAAATTTTTACCGCTTATAAAAAGCACGCAACCGATTGAAATCATTAAAATTTTAAAGCAACAAGAATACCAAACCGCTGTTGGGCAACTGACGAGCGGTCAAAAGATTTATCTAAATTGGCAGCTAAAACACCTTTGCAATTGAACGCCACTTATCAAGCAGAGCTCAATCTTCGCCCGATTTCTGGACGCAGCAATATCGGTAATTTCGACCGTCAACGTTGGTATTTCGCTAATGATATTGATGGGCTGGCGACTGTTCGCAAGGCAGAATTTGCTCACGCCAATCACTTGCCCCTGCGAACCCGATGGATAAATCGCACTTATCAACAAAACCGAAACGCTTGAAACCCAAGGGCTACTCTAGCTCTTTGCCTTTGGGGAACGTGCTTGGTTGAAATCGAGCATTGGCGAATTTTCCAACAAACCACCACCGCACATTTTAATTACAATTTCAGGACTACATATTGCCCTTGCTTTTGGTTTCGGCTTTTGGTTTGCCAAGCTAGTGCAATGGCTTATGCTCAGTACAAAATATCGTTATAATTTTGTACAGCGAATGGGATTTTTCTTATCTATTTCCTCGCTTAATGGGCTTTGCTTTTTGCTTTTAAGTTACAGCTATTTGGCTGGTTTTGCTATTCCAACCATGCGAGCCATTTTTGCGATTAGTTTGATTTTTGCTTTGCTAATTTGCACGCAAAGCATTACACGCCCAGCCAATTTTGGTGGCGTATTGTTTGCGATCTTGCTGATTTTAGACCCGATTACGATATTATCTGACGGCTTTTGGCTTTCAATTTTAGCTGTAGCAAAGCCTGATTTTTATGGTATCGCTATTTCCCGCTTAAACAGTTTGAATGGCTCATCCCACATTGTGTAAACTGCCCTTTTTCAAGCTTCATATTATCGTTATTGCATTTACAAATGGGCATTTTTCCTTTTTGCCTGTGCAATTTTTCTTTTTTTGAAGGTTATTCACCGCTCGGCTTTTGTAGCCAATTTATTGATTGTTCCCGCTTTACAGCCTTGTGCTTGTGCCGATGATTCTATTTACTCTTTTAACAGATAACCTGACCTACACTTGGCAATTGGCAGACTGGTTAGCGCAATTTAGCTTATGGTTAATTGAACCGCTTTCTCATTCGTGGATAACCTTATCTCAACAAAATCAATGGCATTTGCTCGCATTTTATACACTGATTCTGAGTGGCATTTATGCGAAAAATTGGCTGAAATCTTGGTGTTTCTTCGCCAAATTAAGTACGATTTTTAGCTTCAATTTATCTTGCTGGGCTTTGCTACCTGAAAAAGATCATTACATTGAATGGGTTACTTTTGATATTGGTCAGGGTTTGGCTCAAGCCTTGGTTTACCAAGACGCAAGCGGTCAAAAAAAAGCAATTTTTTACGATACGGGGGCTAGTTGGGGCGAAAGTTCGCAACGCAATTCAATGGCAAATTTGGAAGTATTGCCTTATTTAAAACGCAATAATATTCAGATTGAAGCGATTTTTATCAGCCACGATGATAACGATCACTCAGGGGGCATTGCCGATCTGCTGAGGGCAGCCCTCATGCTCAGCTCTTTTCAGAGTGGACAAACGGCTTATGCTCAGCGTATTCCAGAGCCTTGTGTTGCAAGCAAAGAATGGCAATTTGACAGCATAAAGCTGACTGCAATTTTCCCCGAACAAATCACAAAGCGGGCAGAAAAACCAACATTCTTGCACTTTATTAGTCGAAATAGACCGCTTGAAATTGCTCTTTACTGGCGATGCAGGCGTAGAGCAAGAGCGAATTTTCTCCGATAATTGGAAAAATCGATTTCTTACAAGTCGGGCATCATGGTAGCAAAACAAGTACAGGCGAGATTTTGGTGGCAACAACAAAACCCTAATATTGCGGTGATTTCAGTTGGTCGTTGGAATGCGTGGAAAAAATGCCGAATAAAAATGTCGTCGAACGACTGGAAAAGTATGGCGTGCAGATTTTAGATACATCCAAGGTGGGTATGGTGAAAGTGATTTTTGAGGAGGGAAAAATATCAAATAAAACACAAGCCGAACACGAGTTCGGCGGTATCAACTTTATTTTAATCACAATCCCAAGATTAGTTCATTATAAAACGCCCTGCTCTAACATCGCGGTTGCCACTTTTTGAAGCCTGCGATGTTTGCACCGTTTACATAGTTTACATAGCCGTCTGCTTCTGTACCGTTTTCCACACAGTTTTTCGTGGATTGCACTCATAATGCCGAATAAAGCGTTGATCAACTTCTTCTCGTGTCCAAGATAAACGGATGGCGTTTTTGGCTCATTTCTAAACCTGAAGTTGCTACACCACTCAGCGTTTGCCGCTTTACCTGGCGCATAAAGAATTTTTCGCTGCGATGAATACTCAACACCTTCTAAAGTGGTTGGCATATTCGCACCTTCTGCTACACAGATGCAGCCGTTTTTCACTAATTCTTTTGCAGCTTCGCCATCTAATTCATTTTGTGTTGCACACGCAGTGCAATATCACATTTCACGCCCCCAAGGTTTTTGACCTTCGAAAGTATTGAATACCTTGCTCTGTCGCATACACAGATAAACGTTCGCGACGTTCATTTTTAAGCACTAATAAATCCGCTAATTGTTTTTCGGTCATCCCTGAAGCTGGGAATAACACATAGCCATTTGAATCTGACACTGTTAATACTTTTGCCCTTTTTGGATAGCTTTTTCCGCAGCGTATTGCGCTACGTTACCTGAGCCCAGAAATAACCACACGTTTGCCTTCAAAAGCTTTGACCACGAGTTGCAAGCATTGCATCTGCAAAAGTACACCGCACCGTAACCAGTCGCTTCAGGACGAATTAAGCTACCGCCCCAAGTTAAGCCTTTACCTGTTAATACAGAAGCAAATTCATTGCGTAATTTTTGTACTGACCATACATATAACCGATTTCACGACCGCTACACCGATATCGCCTGCTGGAACGTCAGTATCTGCACCGATGTGGCGAGAAAGTTCAGTCATAAACGCTTGGCAGAAACGCATAACTTCAGCGTCAGATTTGCCTTTTCGGATCAAAGTTCTGAACCACCTTTACCGCCACCCATTGGCAATGTCGTTAATGCGTTTTTGAAAACTTGCTCGAAAACGCTAAGAATTTTTAATACGCCTAAATCCACCGTTGGGTGGAAACGGATACCCACCTTTATAAGGAGCCAATCGCTAGAGTTCATTTGGATACGGTAGCCACGGTTCACTTGTACGTTACCCTTGTCATCCACCCAAGTTACACGGAAAGTAATCACTCGCTCAGGCTCAACTATGCGCTCTAAAATACCGTGTTTAGTGTATTGTGGATTTTTGCTAAAAATGGCGCTAGAGAGCATAAACACTTCTTCAACCGCTTGATGGAATGGTGCTTGATTTGGATCGCGTTGTTTTGATTTTTGGAACAGATGCGTTTAAAGTCGCTCATGGTTTGGTCTCCTGTAAGATTTATAAATTTTTAAAGAAATGTTGTGTTTTTAGAATTGGTTTTGAGTTTATCAAATACTTTTTATTTGAAAAGACATAATTACATAATGCAATAAATTAGAAAAATTATGCTTAAATGATTGTGACCTTTAAGCATATTAGTGAGAACTTTTTAGTAAATAAAGAAAAGAAAAAGTAATTTTATGAATAGAAATTTTATTATTAGAAATTTTTAATTATGATTCAACATAAGCGGTTATTTTATTGCAAAATTTTGCAAAATTCGATCTGCTTGCTTTAATTATTCTTCTTTATCCGAGGATAAACACCGCCATTAATTTCCATCACTTGACGCATTTTCATTCTAAACATTTCTTTAAATATCTGTGCCATTACTGGTTTTGGCATATTTGGTGCTATAGTTTGTATGGTAGGATAGAAAGCCCGGATCGAATTTCTCAGGTTCCATCACATAGTTGACTGCAAACTTTTAGAGCATTTTTCCGATTGCTTTTATCAAGATCGCATAAAAATTGGTATCGTTGTTTTGTCCACTATACCAAAAGTGAGAAACCTGTAAGCTAACCCACGTTTAATTAAATAGCAGTTAGTATCAATATGCCCTTCTTTTTATGTACTTGTTTGGCATTTGAAGGTTTGTTCATTGATGTTGAGATAATACGGAAAAAGGATTTGTAAATTATTATCAGCAATGCCCATAGATTCTAATAAACCTGCATATAAACTCTTCTTTATCCATGTATAAACATTGCGTAATGAGAAACATAATCTGCATTTGTTTCATTGAGTACTTTTTAAGCTATTTTCAACGTGACTTTACCATACCACTATCATCGTCTAAGTAGCAAATTACGTCTTCTTTACTAAAAAGGAGCGATAGCATTGATACTGCTGTTTGTCCAACCAGTTTGCTCCAGTATTCAATCGGCAAATAAGTTGCTTTTCTAACATAGATATTTATCTAAAATTTGTTTTGCATCTTTTCGCAATTGTTCTCCATCAACAAACACATAATGTTTGCAAGGATAAGTTTGTTGTTGAACACTTAAAATAGCTCTTTCAAGATGAGGACGTCCAGTTGTTGAGGTAATGAGCTGCAACTGTTTTCATAATTTTTCCTATAAATTTGCGTTATTATTTCATATCACGTAGTAAATTCAAAATTCGTTTATCTGAAATCAGGATATTTTGTACCCAATTCTTTGAGCAAGTCAAACTTACCCTGGGTTCTTCTCGATCATAGAGCGAATTTCTAATACGTCTGCCGGAATCGCTTTCAGATTTTGCTTGCAGTTTAAGCAAAGCAGCGTTTATGAAGCTGAACCCGCTCAACACGTAGCATTTTAGCACGGCTCAGCGTTGGTATCCGTACCGAGTTTGTCTAAACGCTTGTCAGCCTTGCAGTCAACATCGGTAAAGATCTGCCAAGAACGTTGATAGCCAGTTTGAGTCACGAAATTCGGATACACCAAGCCTCGCCAATTGTGCTTTAATATCCGGACAACGCGGCTGCCATCGTGAAGTCCATTTTGCCTTTTTATTCGTTTGTTGGAGTTCAAAATGCTAAAGTTAAGCATGTTTTCCACTTGTAGGGCGATTTCTGCGGTGGTGCGTTTCAGATTGGCACGCACAAACTCTCGCAGTCTCGCGGAATTTTCTTCCGTCGTACAAAACCACCGAACTCATCAATCAACTTATCCACCGCTACAGCTTGATGCAGTGCAGTCAATCAGTTTCCAACACCTTGCCACAACGGGCGAAATAAGCGAGGTTTCGCTTTTGTTTGCAGTCGTGTAAATATTTCGCAGTTGGAGAAAGGCACATTTAGCGATAACGAGCGACTGTGAAACCCGCTTGCACGTTTCGCGTTTCAGTTCGCTCCATGGTTTCAAACAATTTCCGCCCGGCGGTTTGTTCATCAACAATCGCAGGGGTACGCCTTTCACGCACGAAATGCTGTTTTTCTGCTCGTAGCATTGCGGTAAATCAGCAAAGCTCCCAGAGATGCAAACCACTTTAGCTCAATGCCATCGTCAGCAATGTTAGAAAGTGTACTTTGCACTGATCTTTGAGCTGGAATTTTAGTGAGTCTCGATCACCACTTTCGAGCAATTTTACCTTTTCCATCTACCACGCGGAAAGTCATTTGCGTGCGAGGCAGCTGCGATCGTCCCACCTAGTTCAGTCTCCAAACCGTTACGCCTGTCATTTCTTCCGAAGCATCAGGTCGGGCTTTCGCACGTTTTGGCTAACGGCTCAGATGTCCCAGCATCGGCATAGTTCGGTGCAGGCACAAAGATACGACGCATCGCTTTTCGGCAATGATTTACCAGGCTTACCACTCAACTCGTGCGCAGCCCCTGGTATTTGCCAATCAAAACCCTTCGGAGGCTCTACTTGGTTGAGAAATGGCAGAGGAATATGTGCCGTCAGCCCTGTCAGCTTCTGAACTATTTCAAATTGATAAGTGAGCTTCAATTTGAGCTTACTGATACCAGAAATTGGGAAGTCTAGCTCAGAAACCCTTTGTTTCGCCCCTCGTCATCATCAGGAACGACTTTTTCAAAATTGACCACCAGGATCGACTTTGTTGCCTTTTTTCCACCAGCTGTCGAAATGGCGGCTAGGAGACCACTTCCCGTGCTCTACACGCTGATTCGTAGATCGAATAACACCTGTCGTCCACCAAAATGTCGCGGCGACGAGTTTTGTGTTCAAGATCTTCTACTTCTTGATTAAGCGGTTGTTCTCTTTGAAGAATTTGTAATTAGCCATTCGCCTTCCACCATTGCCGAGCGAATAAAAATTTCGCGACTCACCGTTGAGTCAATGCTGCCATAATTAACCGCCGTGCACAATCGGAATGCCATAGAGGAAGCGACTTTTTCATACGCCATTACCGCCCCTTGATTTCGCCCAATGCGGCTCGCAACTCCTTTTCACTAAATGCTCGTGCTGAGCGGTTCAACCCATTCAGGCTCAATTTTTGCTACCGTTCTTGCCCGAGTTTGGTGGTTTCAACCAGCTCGGAAGCGATGATCCACTTCGGCTGTTTTGAAAAGTGCAGAGGTTGGAAAGATGAAAACTGTGCGTTTTCGCCCCCTGATAGTGCATTTTCTCACTGTCTTTTTAAGCCAATGTGAGATAACAAGCTCGACAATAAAGCGGTATGAATTCTGTTGATAATTTGCTTCAATCGTGTAATCTGTAAGCCCATTTCACTTGCACAGACAAACGAAGTTGATGATAAATATCCTGCCATTCCCGCACGCGTAAATAGTTGAGGTAATCTCTTCTGGCATTGTTTGCGGAACTGGTTTTTACTGAGCGCTTTTTGCTGGGTTTGAATGTGGTGCCAAAGGTTCACAAAATGCCAAGAAGTCCGAATCTTTTGTCAGCAAAACGGCGATGTTTTTCATCTGATGCTCACAGGTTTTTCCTGCGGCGTTCACGCGGATCTTGAACGAAAGTGCGGAGACAATCATCATCGCTTCGTGCAACTGCCATTTTTCGCCGCTTCAATTACCATTCGTCCTAAACGTGGATCAATAGGTAATTGTGCTAATTGGCGACCGATTGGGGTGAGTTCACGTTTTTCGCCAACTTTAGCTCATGAATGTGAAATGCTTGTAATTCTTCAAGCAAGCGAATCCCGTCTTGCACTTGACGCATCGGGCGATCACACGAATGGAAACGCAGTAATATCGCTCAACCCGCAAGCGATGCCATCTGCAAAATAACCAGCTTAAATTGCGCGTAAAATCTCAGGATCGGTAAATTCAGGCGGCTGTTAAAATCCTCCTCTGAATATAAACGGATACAACTTCAGACACACGTCCGTATCGCCCTTTTACGCTGATTGGCGGAAGCCTGTGAAATCGGCTCAATCGGCAAACGTTGCACTTTAGTACGATAGCTATAACGTGAAATACGTGCCGTTCCTGTATCAATCACATATTTAATATTCGGAATGGTAAGCGATGTTTCGCCACGTTGGTGGCTAAAATAATACGGTTCAAACTACTCGGACGGAAAATGCGTTGTTGCTCTTCAGCAGACAAGCGAGCGTAAAGCGGCAGAATTTCAGTAAAACGCGGATTCTGCTTTTTGTAATCGCTTCAGCAGTGTCGCGAATTTCACGTTCACCGTTCATAAAGATCGAATATCGCCTCGTCCTTCGGTTTTGCAGTTCGTCTACCGCATTTAGAATACCTTTGCAGTTGGTCTTGCTCGTCCTCTTCCACAATCGGACGATAACGTACTCTACAGGATAAGTTCTACCAGAGACTTCAATAATCGGCGCATTATTGAAATGGCGTGAAAAGCGTTCCACATCAATGGTCGCCGAGGTGATGATCACTAAGATCAGGGCGTTTGTGTAGAATCTGGTTTGAGATAACCCAAATGAAATCGTTGTTAAGGCTACGCTCGTGTGCTTGTCGATAATGAGCGTGTCGTAGCTGGTTTAGAAGCGTCGCGTGAATTTCAGCCAGCAGAATCCCGTCCGTCATCAATTTGACTAACGTATCTTTTCGCTCACTTGATCATTAAAACGGATTTTATAACCGGACCGTCGATCCCATCTCTGATTGCAGCTCTTCTGCAATACGGCTTTGCCACCGAACGTGCAGCAATACGGCGAGGTTGGTATGCCCAATCAAACCTTTCACGCCACGCCGCCCCTAGCTCCAAGCGCATTTTTGGTAACTGCGGTTTTTGCTAGAGCCTGTTTCTCCTGCAATCACTACGACTTGGTTCTCTGCAATTAGCTTGAGAATTTCCTCACGGCGTGCCGAAACCGGCAAGTCAGGATAGTTGATGTTAAGGCTTTCTTGATGGGCTTTACGAGAAGAAAAATGGGCTTGTGCTGTGAGAATATCTTGTTCAATTTCTGTTTGAGTTGCTTGTTTTGTTCTGGATTTTTCACGTTAGATAGTCATAAATGCGAGTACAAACGATGATAATCGCTGGTGGTAAGATCTTTTAATTGATAATCAACGCTTTTTGTGTGTCATCAAGTTGTCGTTTTTAGGATTTTTGGAGAAAATTGGGTAGATGTTGATTTCATACTGATTTTTCAGAATTAAATATGAAAATAGCCCCATTAAAGCGGGGCTGAACGATATAATTAGAGACAATGTAGACGTGTTAGTTTGCTACCGTAACCATTGCTGGACGTAGCACTCGACCTTGAAGTGTATAGCCTTTTTGTAACACGACACTTATATGGTTCGGCTCAATGCCTTCAGCGGTTGCATTGAAATCGCTTGGTGAAGTTCAGGATTGAAATGTTTCACCAACAACACCTACTGCTTCTACCCAAATTTGCCTAAGGTTGAAATGAATTCTTTATGGGTCATTTCTGCGCCATCAACTCAACACCTGTGTTGTTTCATCAGTAACTGCTTTATCTAATGCATCTAAGCCACGTTCAAGGTTGCTCACGTTAATGCTACTTTGAAAATTTTCTAATGCTAAACTTATGGGCTTTTTCCACATCTTGCTCAGCACGACGGCGAATATTTTGAATTTCTGCTTGGGCACGTAATTGAATATCTTTTTCACGGGCATCCAATTTCTGAAACGTAAATTTCTAATTCATTGATACGAGCAAAGCTGCCGCTAATCCAGCTTCTACAGGTTGCTCTTCTCATTTTCTGATTGTACTTGTTCTTCAAACCGCTCAGGTTGTTGGGTTCTACATTTTCTTGTTCTGTGCTTTGCTCTTGTGCTTTTTCTTGTTGAGTAGTCATACAATCCTCTTAAAATTCAGTGAAATAAAATCCGGATTTATATAATAGCAAATTAGCGAAATTCAAGAAGAATAGGAAAATAAATCCTTCTTCAGGGCAAAAAGGTTTGCAAAATGGGGTAGTCGCAAATCCCTTCGATTTCATATTGCCATTGATTGGTGTGAAAGATTCGTCAAACTTCGAGAAATCCGACCGCTTTTATCTCTGTAACGGAGAAAACTAAACGAAAAATCTCGCAGGTTTTATTCGCTGCAGGTGTGGCTTCATTGGCATCACGGCTTGTAATGAAGAAAAGTGCACAGCAAAACAACTGAGGCTGCGCCCAGCCGGATGCTGGCACTGAGTTCACTTATACGCGGACTAGAGTACGTACCTGAAGGTTTTGTTTAGATCAATTTTCAAAAAGAGACTGGTATTAAAGGTTGGGTATCTCGCCTTGAATCCAACGAAAGCAATGTGGCTATGAAGTTAAAACTTCAAAGGTAAAGACGCGGTTGGTGATGTAATCGCACTCTTCTCAATTTACTTTGTAGTCTTAAAATGGCAAAAGAAGGGATGTTGGCGGAGCTTGATCACAGCAAATTACCCGTTATCGCCAGCATTCAACCCCGACTGGTTGAGACAAACCTTTACCGATAAAGGTAACAAAATAGTCGTGACCTCAACTTTTTAGGTGCCCCAGGCATTGCATTTAACACTCATAACAACCACAGGAAGGCGACCATCCACCCTCTTGGGGGAGTTTATGGAAACCTGAGTATGAACAAAAATCCAATTGTTAGATGAGATGTACCGTGAAGTATTCAACACGCATTATTAAATTAGGCAAAAATCCGGAACACAACTTGATCCCTGAAGAGATCAAAGCAGCTTACGAAGAGTTAAAATTACGTCCAAACGTGCTTTTCATTCCAGCTCTGACAACCCGCACATGTCCATCTCAGGTGTGAAAGTTTCTGTAGGTCAATTATGGAACGGTTTCAGGCGGTGGTCGTATTGCGATGGGCACTCATTAAGATATCGTGTTCCAAAGAAGGTCCTGTTCTTTGGGTCTGATACCTTAGCTCATTCCAGCAAACTCTAAAATAAAGAGAAGTGCTCATAGAGTTGATCAACTACTTATTAGGGTACGTGTCTGACAACTTACGCTTGTTATCAGTTGCAACTTCAAATAACAGAAAGCATTAGAAGTAATGCAAAAGAGATCACGCAAGACCCACAATGTGCCTACTCCAACACAGTGTTGCAAGAATCACAAATGGCAAGATGATGTGGGTGAGGCAACGTCGAGCTTTACGGAGAAATATGCCAAAGAGTTAAAAGCGCTCCAATAATAATCACAGTTAGAAAAGAGCTGGTTTAGGAGCACAGTATAAATATTATTCTGCAAATTCATGCATAAATTCAACCGCTTTTTCAACCATCTCTCTCAGAGCCTGTAGAGGCACAGCACTTGGTAGGAGTTTAGTTGGCTTAATATCTAAAATTGAGTTATCGCCACGGTTGCCAAACCGCCCGCCTTGTTCAGCTAAGAATGCCATTGATTGCCTTCATAAGTAAAACGCAACTTACCTTGAGGATAAACAGTTGAGGTTGGATAAATATAAATCCCACCTTTTGGAGCAAAATTACGATGGAAGTCGAGACCAATGGAGCCTATATAACGAGAAGAGTATGGACGTTTAGTCGTTTCATCGTTCTCTCTTGCATTAATGTTGTCAGCGTGTACACCTTGCGGGAAGGTAACACATTGCTCCTTCATTGATAGAGTAATATTTCCCTTTTCAGGCATTTGCATATCTGGCTGAGAAAGTAACAACACAATCCAAGTGATGGTTCAGTAGGTAAAAGCCGTTAATACTGTTACCTGTATGGTGTAAACAAGCGTGTGGACGATCCGTAGGTAACATAACCCGCTGCAACTCTGTTTTCTCTTTCCCTTCTTGCAAAAATCTTCCTCGCAACAGGCGTACCAATTCGTGAAACACGTTTATAGATAGAAGAAGATCGTGCCCACAGACACATTCACATCAGCCATTTGACGAGCCATCAAACCGTTGGCCGTCATTAAAATATATTTTGAAGTACATGAGAGCAGTTCAGTATCAAATGAGACGAAAGTGTCATCTTCTTTCAGAGGCAACAGCTACTTCTCACACGTGCAATAAGGGCTTTTTCATTGTTTTCGTTAGCAAAAACATCCATTTCATCTGAGCTTCGCCTTGAATATTCTCTGAGCCTGCAACACCTAAAATATCTTTACTTAAGCCCGCATGGTTAATTTCTCGGTGGATAAATTTTGCCGCCAAGCGGATAGAAGAAAGAATGCCACTCAGCGCCCCTTTGCCTGTGGGTATTCCGCTTGTTTCTCAATAATAAATTCACCTAATGTTTTCATAATCACTCCTTTTTATGAATTGCTAAACTGATTATAGAAAGGATTTCAAGAAAAGATGTAATAGAAATATTGAAAAGCGTGATCTAGAATCACATTATTTTAACTATAAAAAGAATAGGTAATGTTTTTACACATTACCTATTTAACTTAAAACATCCTTCTCTTCGGTTCAAAGCCAACTTTTTCTTGTCCCTGAGCGTTGTGTCACAATCACTTGCTCACCTTCTTCAAGCCCTTGAAAACAATTTCTGTATATTGACTATCCTTTAAGCCTGTTTGCACTATTTTTCTTCCACTTTATTATTTTTCAGCACTTGTACAATTGTTTTTATCGTCTGTAACGTGGAAGTGGGTACTGCAAGCACATTCTCACGTTTGGCAATATTGATTTGCCCTTGTGCCGTCATACCAATTCGTAATCTATTTTCGGCATTATCTCACAAACGAATGGTAACAATAAACTGCCTGTATTGCCTGATTCTTCCGTGTAATTGTTGTCGGTTAATGTCGTTAAAGCGGGGTCAACCGTATCAATCTTACTTTCATAGGAATGGTTTGGCTCAGCAAGTAGTGGTAAAGCGGATCGTCTTGACCTGCTTGTACTCTGGGCAATATCGCTTCTGAAACCTCCAGTTTAATCAACATTTTTGAAAGATCTGCCACTTGCACAATCGTTGGTGAAGTTTTGGTTTGAGTTTACCGTTTGTCCAACCGAGACGAGCACAGAAACAATCACTCCATCCATCGGAGAAAGAATTTGAGTGTAATCTCAAATTTGTTTTAGCATCACTTACCGAGATTTGAGCAGACTTAATTTGTGATTTAGCCTCATCAACACTTGCTTTAGCGGATGCTAATGTATTTTTGCTGTCTCTAACTCAGAAAGTGAAGTGCTATTAGTTTTGAAAAGCTTACTCAAGCGATTGTAATTTGATTGTGCGATATCAAGTGCTACTTGTGCCGATTTCAATTTCGCTTGATAAGAAGCTAAATTGCTTCCGCCGTGCTAGCTATTACTTTGGTTGCTTGCATCAATTTCTGCAATTAACGTCCTTTTTGACCGCTTGTCCGAGTTTTACGTTTAATGAGATAATTTTACCTGATACCTGAGCCCCCACTTCAGTACGTTGGCTGGCATGAACGGAACCTGTTGCAAGCACGCTTTTATCTAATGTCATTCGAGCGACAGGTTCGGTGATGTAATAGACCTGTTCAGTATTTTTCCGTGTTTTTGGGCATAAAAATAACCCGCGATGCCACTGGCAATCAGCGAGTCAAGAATAATCGGTTTTAATTTCATTGTGTTTCCAAATTTTTAAGAGTAAGCGGTCATTTTCGACTCTAATTTTGCGGATTGGTTCCTTTATTTGTCTTGGTAATACTAGGGTGGAGATGCCACCGTCCTACAAAATAATTTGGCTTTATAACCCAAACACCTGACGCAGATATAATGTGCTACCGCTTCATCTTTGTTAAAGCCAATCACTTCATTGTTTGGTAATGCTTCTTTAAACGCGGATCTGCATCTGCCCATCACGCAACCTTTTTCCTGCTTGTTTTTAGCATTTCAAAATCATTCATCCCATCGCCAAAACAAGGCAATCTTTTTAAGGTGTAGCCTCATGCGTTCAGCCAGTTCTTCCAATGCGTTTGCTTTTGATACGCTATTATTCATTACTTCCAAACATTGTGGTGTGGAATAAACCGTATAAACTTGATCGCCATAGGTTTCTCTGATTTTTTGTTCAATTGGCAATAAATCTGCTAATTTCTACCAATAAAAAGACTTTTCGGTTTTGTCTGCCGTGATGCTGAGCAAAAATCGACCACTTGATACATAAAGCCAGAATCTTTGTGATATTTGCGTAAAGATTCTAAATCAATGTTGATAAACCATTCATCCCCTTGATAACTATTTACGCACACGCGTAGGATCAAATTCAATATTCATTAGCTTGAATGCAAGCTCTTCGGGTAAGTGATGATTTAAGACACATTCGCCGGAAAGAAAATTCGCACGAGTACCATTTGAAGTGACTAACATCGCTTCATCTACATTAACTTTACGAATAATATGCTGCACATCAGGTAAATTTCGACCTGTGGCAATATAAACATCCACACCTTTTTGAGATAGTTCGCTTTAATATTTTAATAGTAAAATCGCCAATTTTATGTTCAGCATTAAGCAAAGTGCCAGTCTAAATCAGAAATAATCGCTTTAAATGGGGAGATGTCATTCTCTTTCCTTTACAATTGGGGATTTGAGCATAATGACTGTTAGGCTATCAAATTTCCTTATTACAGCAAAGGAAATAACTATTTCTTATAAAATAGATCAAAGAGTAATTTATCGTAAATTAATTGTAAAGCGAAAAATCCTCTATTTGTAATTCTATCTCACTTTTTATATGGCAAGCTTTTAAATATTAATTATATTTAAAACTATTTAATTGCAAATAATTAGTTTTTATGCTTTACCTAGTTTAAAAATCACAATAAAAACGTTTGCGTAAGTGAAAAAGTGCTATTGACATAGTTTTTTACCGTTATGATAAGGCTCATCAACTGAATAATAATGCAAACATAAACACACACAACACACATGGAAAAACTACTTTCACTCCGATTATCTCTGTTATCGTATTTCATGCGAGGCTAAGGTTTATCTGAAGGAAGTCAGTTCACTATCCAAACTTTGCCCGCATACTCGTATGTGGGTTTTTATTCTGAACACATAAACGAACGTTTATAAGGAAATGTTTATGGCAAACAATAACGTAATTATTTTTGATACTACCCTTCGTGATGGCGAGCAAGCACTTAAAGCAAGTTTAACCGTAAAAGAAAAGCTTCAAATTGCATTGGCATTAGAGCGTTTAGGGCGTAGATGTGATGGAAGTGGGCTTCCCTGTTTCTTCAGCAGGTGATTTTTGAATCGGTAAAAACTATTGCTCAAAAATATTAAAAACAGCCGCGTTTGTGCTCTTTCTCGTGCGGTAGATAAAGATATTGATGTAGCAGCGGAAGCATTAAAAGTGGCGGAAGCGTTTCGTATTCATACTTTTCATTGCAACTTCTGCCCTACATGTTGAAGCGAAACTCAAACGTTCTTTTGAAGATGTTGTAGCAATGGCGATTCATGCAGTAAAACGTGCAAGAGGTTACACAAATGATGTCGATATTTCGTGTGAAGATGCAGGACGTACAGGGATTGATAATATCTGCCGTATTGTTGAAGCTGCGATTAAAGCTGGAGCAACAACGGTAAATATCCCAGACACCGTAGGCTATTGCTTACCAACCCAATACGGCAGCATTATTGCCGATGTAGTAAACCGCGCCAAATATCGACAAAGCTGTAATTTCGGTGCACTGCCATAACGATTTAGGAATGGCAACAGCGAACTCTTTAACTGCTGTATTAAATGGTGCTCGCCAAATTGAATGTACTATTAATGGCATCGGTGAACGTGCGGGGAATACTGCGCTTGAAGAAGTGGTACTGGCAATCAAAACCCGTCAAGATATGTTCAACGGCTTGGACACTCGCATTAATACGCAAGAAATTCACCGCGTAAGCCAAATGGTAAAGCCAACTTTGCAATATGCCAATTCAACCGAATAAAGCGATTGTAGGTAGCAATGCGTTTGCTCACTCATCAGGCATCCACCAAGACGGGATGGTGAAAAACAAAACACTTACGAAATTATGTCGCCAGAAACCATTGGCTTGAAAAAGAAAAATTAAATTTAACCGCTCGTTCAGGACGTGCTGCAGTAAGAAATCATATGGCAGAAATGGGTTACCAAGACAGCGATTACGATTTAGATAAACTTTATACTGCCTTCCTTGAATTAGCGGACAAAAAAGGTCAAGTTTTCGATTACGATTTAGAGGCCCTTGCATTTATTGATATGCGTTCAGGTGATAAAGATCGTTTGAAATTAGATGTAATTACTTCGCAAACTATCAGCACCTTGCCAGCATCTGCGTTTGTACAAGTGGAACTCGATGGTGAAAAATTAAGCCAGGTATCAAATGGCGGTAATGGCCCTGTGGATGCGGTATTCAATGCGATCTTAAATATCACAGGATTAGATCTCAAAATGTCACACTACAACCTCACAGCTAAAGGCGAGGGAGCAGAAGCATTAGGGCAAGTAGATATTGTGGTAGAACACGAAGGGCGTAAATTCACGGCATGCAGGTTTGAGCGACAGATATTGTAGAATCTTCCGCTCGTGCATTAATTCACGCAATCAATGCGATTTATCGTGCTCATAAAAGTGGCACATTTGAAAGCGAAAAGAGATAATTTTATAAATATTTTAGGGCGATAGATACGCCCTAAATTGAGTAAAAATAACTTAATTATTTTTCATTAATCTATAGTTTAATTGCGTATTCGCAACAGGATTCCCATCCGCATCTAACAGCTCAGCATAACTGTCTGTTACTTTTTAACAATAAATTACCTGAGTTTTGTTCTAAACGAATTACGCCAGATTTTTTGTTTATCCCAAGCAAATTTACCTTTATCAACAAAGGGATGTTGTTTGCCATTTTTGAAATAAACTGTGTTGTATTGATAGGTATTATCTGCGTTTAGCACCAATTCAGCTTGGATTTTGTCGCAGTCGGAACAAGGTAATTCGCCTTGATAGGTACCTGCACATTTTTATTTGGAAAACATTGAACACGCACCTAATAAGCCTGCGGTTAAAACTAATGCAATCATCGTGGCAATCTCCTTTAATTAACTCAATTTGAAATCAGGGATTGATTTTAAACACACATTCATCAATCTGCGGATAAATTTTTGGATCATTGAAAGCAGTTGCATTTGTTGCATCTGCAAACCTTGCTGAAATGGTCGCATTTGGCACTTCAATAATCAAGTGATTTTCTACCAAATTAACAATGCGATAAAGCTTACGGAATTGAGCGAGGCAAAAGCGATTGAATTTTCTCGTTAAGCTCATTCAATTGATTTGCACGTTGGACAATCTTAACTAAGCTGGAGTTCTCCAAAATTTCCGTAATGTTTTTTATTGAGCAATCTTTCATCAAATTCGAATGTTTGAAAATAATCCCGATCTTACCGCTATTTTAGTTTTTCGCCAACATTGTTGCAAAACGAAGCTGAATGCGGTTACCTTCGCTATCAGTTTTTATGTAAATGCCCCAAATCTTCGTTATATTTCACTAATTCCCAATCTTGGTAATAGTTCGCCAATTCGCCTTCTTTAAAGGTAAATGAGAATGGCATTGGGCAAGGAGTAATCTTCGGTACTCATTGCACACACGATTAAATTATATCCACCCACTTTGGTATTTTTCTGCATACTTTTCACAATGCTAGGGAATGCGATCACGATTAAGGAACATCATTACCACGGTTGAAACAATCAGATCAAATTGCCTACTTGAGAGCCAATAGTTGCTTTTGGTTAATATCATAAATGTCTGTTGAAATATTTGAGAGTCCTTCTTTTCGATAATACGATTTAAGAAATCAATGCTCTTCGTTGTGATCGACCGCGGTAACATCAAAACCAAGCAAGTTTAAATAGAGTGAGTTACGACCGCGTCCACAGCCCAAATCCAATGCTTTTTCCGCCTTTCACATAATTGACTGCGTTTAATACTTCAGAGTGCGTGGTGGTTAAGTTATATTTTTCGCATAAAAAAATCTTCAGGCGTGCAGTAAAGCGAGCTGGCAGGTTAAATCATCAGAAAGGGCTTGGACTTTGTGCCAAACTTGAGGTGCAACAAAAGGCGGCTGATGTTCGGTATCAAACACGGTTTCGCTTAAAACTTCACCGTCTTCAGTTAATTCAAAAATATTTTAATCGAACCGCTCAAAATGGTTAATTTTGCCCAAGTGCCGACTTTAGTATTATGCTGTTCTTGGAACATTTGCTGGAGTGTATCGACATTCCAAACGGGCATTTGTTTGTAGCAGATTAAATTTTTCCATAGGATTTCTTTCTAAATGATAAGTAATAATAAAGCTACCATTATTCTATCACTTCGCATTTTCTGGGCAATAAAATCGGACTATTTTTAGTCAGATTTACCTCGTTTTAGGGATAACTAAAATAGATTGATATTAAAGATACTCTTCTTAAGAATCTAGCTCAGTCGTTATAATCTTTTTCAGAGTTTTCTTCACTTCTTCACTTAATGCTTGATTTTCCTGCGTACTTACCACAAAATCCTCTACACGTTCGCCGATGGTAGTAATTTTGGCGTTAATTAAAACCAGATCCAATTGATTAAAATCTGGCTAACTTGAGCCAATAAACCTTCACGGTCAAGTGTGAAAAGTTCAAAAGCGGTCTGATTTTTGGTTAGAGTTTACTAAAAACGGACTTTCGTTTTGCGTTTAAAGGTTTGGTGTTTTATTGGTTTTTCACCACGGCAAAGGTTTGGTCTGCGGCTCAGTAAGCTCTTTTCTGCAAGGCTTGTTGAATTTGCTCGCAACGGATTTCATCCAACGCCATCCCGTTTTGTTCGGTCACGATAAAGCTATCAAAAACGAGATCATTCTGACTGGTAATAATCTGAGCGTCGTGAATGCTAATTTTTCTTGCTCAACATATTCGCAATGCGGGCAAAAAGTTGTTTCTGATCTTCACATGGATAAAAGATCCCTGCTGCACTCGGGCGTGCTTATTAGAAACCAGCACCAACGGCAGTTGCTGTTGCTTAAGCAGAGCCAGCGTGCCACACTAGCTGGGTTGGTTTGTTGCGTAAAAATAGCTTTCAGGGCTACTCGCCCAGTAGGTTGCCAAACGTTTATGCTGAGTAGGTGTCAAATGCACTTTCATAATTTCTAAGGCTTCAGATCGGTTGTTTTTCCGCCTCTTTTTGTAGTCCAATTGCTCGGCCAGTTGCTGAGTGGTGAACTCGAAAAAGTTGTGAAAGCAGCGTGCGTTTCCAGTCGTTCCAAAGGGTTTCATTAGTGGCACAAATGTCCGCTACCGTGAGGCAAAACCAAAATCAGCTTAAAGCGGTCTGATTTTCCATAATTTCTGCAAAAAGTCTGCACCACATTAGGATCGTGAATATCACGGCGTTGAGCGGTGATCGACATCGTCAAATGCTCTTTTTACCAACCATGCCATTTGCTTCGCTTCCTCTTCATTAAAAACCGTGCAAACAGGCGAAATCGTGCATATCCACCGCCCCATTCTCTGCATGATCGCCCTCTGCCTTTGGCGATGTCGTGTAATAATGTCGCAAGATAGACTAATAGTTTATGTGTGCAAGCATTGAAAATTTGATGACAAAGCGGATGAGCTTCCTGCTCGCTTCATCAAGAAAAACTTTCGAGCTTTAACATTACTCGAACGGTGTGTTCATCGACCGTATAAATGTGGAACATATCAAACTGCATCAACCCTGTAATACCTGCCATGCGGGAAAATAAGCCGCAAGCACACCTAATTGATGCATCGGCACAATCGCATTTTTAACCATTTGTGGCTGCTGAATAATTTGGATAAAAACGACTTCGAGCTTCTGGCAATTCACACAAAGGCTGCTGGCGTTTTTGAAGAGCGATACGAAGATGACGTAGTGTCATCGGATCAACTTGCAATGTTTGGTGTTGCGTAAAGGGTGCAAAAAGAGATCCAATATCGTTTCTGGCTGTTTTGCAAAAATCCGATGATTTTCAACCGCTATTTGCTGATTTTGTAGATAGAAATGTTCATCAAGCGGTTGTTTTTCTGCATTATTTTGTAAACCTAAAACACGCTGTTTCACGCTATTTAGCAAAAAGCTGGCTGAGCTGCGAAATTGATTGCGTTGCTTGGAAAAAGGTTCGCATCATTGCTTCAACGGGCTGGTTGCCTTCACCATGATAGCCAAGCAATCGCTAAGTTGTAATTGGCGATCAAAAGCGTAGACGGTTATCGTAGCGTTTAGCTGTGTATGCAACGCAAATCGCATTCGAAAAGTACGTTCTCCGCTTGTTTAAGCTCTTGATATTCTTCAGGAAAAAGCAAACCTTTGTTAAAAAGAGCATCAAAACTGCGTGCACCATAATGACGTAACATAATCCAAAGCACTAAATGCAGATCGCGATAGTCCGCCTGGACTATGCTTGAATCGGGTTCAAGGTTGCAGCTCGTATTGTGATAACGGGCGTAACGCTCTTCTTTTTCTGCCATTTTGGCTTGGAAAAAGTCGGGCGTTGCCCAGAAATCATCTTGAAAAAGAGCTTCAACAAGACGATGCCAAAGCTCAGTATTACCGTATAAAAAACGCCCTTCATACATATTGGTTTGCAACCGAAAGCTCTTGCTTGCCGATTTCTAAACACTCTTTGCAAGGTGCAGAATACTCGCTCCCACTTGCAATTTAGCATCCCAAAGCAGATTGAAAAGCTCATTTAATTTGGCGTGAGTTTGCTCGTCTAATGGATTTTCGGTAAGAACGAGAATATCCAAATCGGAGAGAGGGAACATTTCACGGCGACCATACCCACCCAGCAATTAGAGCGAGATCTTGGCGATCAGAAAAAGCTAGTATTCTTGCCAGAAAGATTCAACAATGTTTCATCGTAAAAATCACTACGCTGATGCAGTAATGAGATTACATCAGTGGTGCTAAATTGTTCATTTTGTTGAGCATTAAATTCGATAATTTGCAGTTTGAGATCAGACATCTTACACCTCAGCGGTAATTGCCAGTTGATCTCGCCATTCCGTGAGCTTTCAAATATTCATTTGCTTTTGAAAAATGACGGCAACCGAAAAACACCGCGATGAGCAGCAAGAGGTGATGGGTGCGGAGCAGTTAAAAACACAATGTTTATTGCGGTCAATAAACGCTCCTTTTTCTGTGCATGGCTTCCCCAAAGTACAATGTTTTCACGATGTGCATTGAGCTTTGCAATAACCTTATCAGTAAAGGTTTCCCAGCCCCAGTTAGCGTGCGAATTGGCTTTACCCTCTTCAACAGTAAGCACGGTGTTGAGCAACAACACACCTTGCTTTTGCCCAATCGACCAAATAGCCGTGTTTTGGAACAACAAAACCTTCAATATCTGTTGCTAACTTTATAAATGTTGATAAGCGATGGAGGCGGAGCGACGGGTGGTCTAACAGAAAAGATAAGCCATGCGGCTTGATTTAGGGAGTGATGGTAGGGATCTTGCCCTAAGATCACGACTTTCACTTGGTCAAACTCGGTGAGAGAAAAAGCACTAAAAACTTCATTTTTGTGGCGGGTAGATGGTGATACCTGCGTGTCGAGCTTGGTGTACTTGTTGCAAAATTTGTTGAAAATAAAGTTTCTCTTTTCTTCGCCAATGGCTTCTTTCCACGTTTTCATAATAATCCTCTTGTGCGTAACTAATGCATATAAACACATAAACTGTATTATTTTTACCAATTAATGCTACTTTTGTAAAAATGTTCAAATTTTATCGCTTTCTATCTCGATAGGGGTATAATGCCCCATTCAGTTGAATCTTTCAAATATAGTTTATTTATAATTTCTTATACTAGGAGTCTTAAAATGATTAAAGGTGTTCAAATTACTGAATCAACAAACAGCAACTTATTAAACTCATTCTGGTTATTAGATGACGAGAAAACGAAGCTCGTTGTATCGCAGCTAAAGGCGATGCTTACAAGAAGACCAAGTTGTTGCAATCAGCGAATTAGGGTCAAATTGCATACCGCGAAGTGCCTGTAAACGTTGTCCAACTATCAAAGTTGAAGGTGGTCAACACTTAAACGTAAACGTTTTTACGTCGTGAAACTTTAGAAGATGCGGTTAAACACCCAGAAAAATACCCACAATTAACTATCCGTGTTTCTGGTTACGCAGTTCGTTTCAACTCATTAACTCCAGAACAACAACGCGATGTAATTACTGACTTTCACTGAAAGCCTATAATGACGAGCTAGATTGTTAAATTAAAAGAAAGCTAACTGGAATATTCTGGTTGGCTTTTTATACCTCCTCTTTAGAAAAAGCGGAAGAAGGAGATTTATGGTCGCTTTATGCGGATTTCTCGTATTGGTATCGAGTTAAATTACGCATCAACAATGCAAAATCTAAAATCAATATCCGCAGGCACATCTAAGAAAACAAAGTGTCCATCACCAGTCCCGCTTCCACACTTTCATTTTTACGGTTTAACAAGCGGTCGATTTTAAACACAATATTGCCTTTTTGCGTCATCATCTCAACAGAATCACCTACTAAGAATTTATTTTTTTACCGCAACTTCCGCCATACCTTCCGCATTGCGTTTGCCTGTAATTTCTCCTACGAATTGTTGGCGTTCAGAAATGGAATGACCATACTCATAATTTTGATATTCATCATGCGTATGACGACGCAAGAAACCTCGGTATAACCCTCGATGCCAAGCTTTCAGCCGTACATAACAAGCTTTATCAAATGGTTTCCCTCTGCGGCATCATCAATCGCTTTGCGGTAAACTTGAGCTGTTCTTGCACAATAATAGAACGATTTAGTACGCCCCTCAATTTTCAGAGAATGCACACCGATTTGCGTTAAACGTTCTACATGCTGGACCGTACGCAAAATCTTTCGAGTTCATAAAGTAAGTGCCGTGCTCATCTTCAAAGGCAGTCATCTGCTCGTCTGGGCGGTTTGGTTCAGTATAAAGGAACACTTTATCGGTGGTTAAACCCTTCACCGAGCGTTGGGGCAACATTGGTCACTTCAATTTCAGGTTGGTATTTTTGCACCGTATTTTCTTTTGGCACGATATTACCCACATCATCCAACTTGCCCTCTTCCATTTTATATTCCCAACGGCAAGCATTGGTACAGGTACCTTGGTTTGGGTCACGTTTGTTAATATAGCCAGAAAGCAAGCAACGACCAGAATACGCCATACATAACGCACCGTGCACGAAAATTTCAAGTTCCATATCAGGCACGTGTTTACGAATTTCTTCAATCTCTTCAAGTGAGAGTTCACGCGATAAAATCACGCGAGTTAAGCCCATTTGTTTCCGGAATTTTACCGTCGCCCAGTTTACCGCATTGGCTTGTACGGAAAGGTGAATGTCCATCTCGGGGAAATGTTCACGTACAAGCACAATCAGCTGGGGTCTGACATAATCACTGCATCCGGTTTCATATCCACAACCACTTGCAGATCTTTAATAAAGGTTTTGAGCTTAGAGTTATGCGGTGCAATATTCACTACCACATAGAATTTTTGCCAAGCTCGTGCGCTTCCTTAATCGCAATTTCAAGGTTCGCATGGTTAAATTCGTTGTTACGCACACGTCAAACTATAACGAGGCTGCCCCGCATAAACGGCATCGGCACCACAAGCGAAAGCGTATCGCATATTTTTAAACGTGCCCGCAGTGAGTAACAATTCAGGTTTTGCGTATTTTAAAGTCATGATTACTCTCTTCGATTACAAGTCAGCGCCTCTCGTAATGAAAGGCGTAAAGTGACTATTTTTCTAAAGAAATACCCCTTTGTAGCAAGCGATTGTTCCATTAAAATGGCATTTCTTTTATTTATTACTTTTAAGGATTTCAAATGAAACTTAAAAACTTTACTAGCGGTGGGATTATTAGCATTTTCTGCGAATGCACTTTCAGCAGGCGTGATGAAAGAGATGATTCAAATGAAAAAGCAACTCAACGCTCTTAACCAATCTCAAACCAGCGAGGAATTCCAAGCTGCTGCTGAGCAATTTATCGAATATTCAAAAAGATGCTCAACATACGATGCCAAAAAGTGTAGGAGATGATCAAGAACGCTTCAAAGGCTACCAAGCAGGCGTGCAAGAAGTGATTGATGTGGTAAATCAAGCCAACGAAAAAGCCAAAGCAGGCAATTTAGTCGAAGCAAAAGAAATGATTGAACAGCTGATGAGATGAGAAAGAAATATCATAAGGAATATAAATAAATAGCATTAGGGCAAACAATTATTTGCCCTAACATTCAACTATCTTTTCTTATTTCACTTCACGAATCATAATTTCAGACGGAATAACCTGACCTTGCCAATATAATTCAGCCGCTACTTTACCTGCTAGCTCAATATAAGCTTGGCTGATTTCGTGAGTTGGATCGGTCTCTCAACGGTTGGCATTCCTGCATCTAAATCTTGACGCAAACGAATATGCAACGGCATTTGTCCTAACACTTGTGTGCCATAGCGTTTCGCTATTTTCTGCCCTGCCTGTACCGAAAAATATCTTCGTGATGTCCGCAATTTTTGGCAACATGTACGCTCATATTTTCGATAATGCCTAATACTGGTACAGACACTTTTTGGAACATCGAAATCCTTTAATCGCATCAAGCAATGCGATATCTTGTGGCGTAGTCACTCACAACCGCACCTGTAACTGGAATTTGTTGTGAAAGAGTAAGTTGAATATCGCCTGTACCTGGTGGCATATCGATGACCAAATAATCCAACTCATTCCACCAAGTCTCGTTAAGTAACTGGCTTAATGCACTACTCGCCATTGGTCCACGCCAAATGGTCGCATTATCTTCCGCCATTAAATAACCAATGGAGTTTGACTGAATGCCGTAAGTTTCAATTGGCGTGATGTGTTTGTTATCTGGCGAAGTTGGACGCTGATCTTTCGCACCTAACATATGTGGAATAGAGGGACCGTAAATATCAGCATCCAAAATACCCACTTTAGCCCTTGTGCTTTTTAAAGCTAATGCTAAATTTACCGAAGTGGTAGATTTTCCCACACCGCCTTTACCAGAGGTCACCGCACAATATTTTTCTCACCCCATTCACTGCAGGATGATGATTTGCACGCTTTAAGGTCGCGATGTTGTAATGCAAAATCCATTTGATTTCCGCCCCTGTGAGTTCTTTTTAACTTCGCTTCCGTTGCTTGTTTTAAGGCTTCAAAGCCAGTATTCCACGCAAAGGGCATAGTAAATTCAGGCGTAAAATGCCTGCACCTAGCTCTGCTTTTTAAGCGTATTCAGTGCAATTAAATCTTTCTGTAACGTTTCGTGCGTAAAATTTTGAAGCACAAACTTAATGTCGTTCAGTTGTTGTTCAGTGAGTTGGTTCATAATTATCCTTACTTGATAGGTAATCGCAAAAACTAGGAGATTTAAACGGTAGAATCAATCCCTAAAAAGAGGTTATTTAGAAAATTCATATAATGGCAAGATCGCAACATCTTGCTCTAAAATCTCAATAAGTTGTTGAATTAACGCAACTCGTTTAGCGTTATTTAGCTTTTTCGTTTGTAATTTTACGAGCAATTTATCCACTTCTGCATTGGCGTATCCATTGAGATTTTCAGAATGTGTTGAAGCAAAACGGGCTAAAAGAGCATTACATTCGGTTTTTCAACACATTGCTCACTGCGAATAAGCTGATAGTTGCCTTTATTTCGTTGTACATGACTCGATTTTTGACCGCTTGCGAGTTGACTCGAATAAGATCTGACTGTGCTAATACGCGCGCTGATCTGCCGTCCAATCACATTATGCGGTTTTTGATTTTCAAACAGAATATTCAAATACAATGGCGACTTGGAGCGTATGCCACTCTGTATCAGCAACTGCTCAACCGCAATGGGCGACCAATAACTTTCCGTTTCTACTTGTAACGATTTCGGCAAAATATGGTGATTGGTTTCACCATTTTCATATTTGATCCGATTTGAAAAGACCATCGCTTTAATAGCTTGGCGAACTTCAGGCTTTTTAACTGCGGATCGTGAGAAATTAAAAATCGTAAAAATAAGTGCAAAGTTTAGCTGGCGAAACGACTTTCTCTACCGTTTTGGCATTCGCTGACAAAAGAAACGAAAAACAAGCGGTAAATATTGCAAAAATTTTTGCAAATTTCACCGCCTGAGATTGAAAAAGAGAATAAGCCATACAAATACCTGAGTAGATTTCTAAACTATGGCTATTATACGCTAATTTGGAGAAATTGATAAAGAAAAGGACAGATATCATAATCTCTGCCCTAAAATAACGTAATAGATGATTACTGTGCTGTCGAATTTAGCTGTTGCATAAACTCTTCATTCACATCAATTGACGCACGCTCACGTAAATTGTTGATTAAATCGGCACGTAAGGTGGTGCGATTTGTGTCATTAAATTGAGCTTGAAGTGGTTTAAATTCATTTAATGAACCATCTTCTACTTTATCTAATGCCACCTAATAGCACATCGCCCTGAGTACGAGCGACACTGAAAGTTGGTTTGCCCGCTGGTTTTGGCATTGCAAATACCGATTTGGCAAATGCAGGTTGTTCTGCTTGTGCTTGAGCATAAACAAGTGTTTGAGCTGTGCCAAAAGTAACCTCATTTTTACCTTCGCTTAATGCTTTTGCTTGAGCCTCTGCTTGAGCTAATAATGCCATTTCCGCTTTCTCACGCTTTACCATTACTTCCACTTCTGATTTTGCTTCATCAAACGTTTTCTCACGCTGTGGATGATATTGTTTTACACGCAGAAACATGGTGCGAGAAGCATTTTCATTGCCCACTTCTAATGCCTCTGAATTTTGACCTGATTGAGCTAAATCCCCTCAAAAAAAGCACTTTAGTTACTGCATCAGATTTTTAATGTTTCTGGTAATGTCTCACGAGTAAACATAGGAGTAGTTTGAACTTCAACGCCTGCTACTTTTGCGACTTCTTCCAATGAGCCTGCATTTTTCATACGCAGAAGTTGCCATATTACGCGTTACCGTTGAATATTCAGCCCCACTAATTCGTGACGTAACGTATTCACAATGTTTTCTTTCACTTTTTTTCAAGCGGTAAAGCTGTCTCTGGTTTACGATCTCAGCACTTTAATAATGTGATATTCGTTGCCCATTTTAATAGGCTGGCTAATCTTGCCCTACTTGCAAGGCATTCGCTGCCTTTTTCAAATTCAGCAGGGAATGTCCCTGCTTTTGCCCAACCCAAATCACCGCCTTTATTTTGCTGATAATTTATCTAACGATTTTTCTTTTGCAAGGGTTACAAAATCAGCACCTGACTTTAATTGCTGCTCAATAGCTTGTGCTTCTGCTTCATTTGCTACTTGAATATGTGCAAATTGAGATTCTCCTTTGGTGACATATTGTGCTTTATTCGCTTCATAATAAGTAGCAATTTGCTCATCCGTAACCTGCACCTTATTTTCTACTTGTTTTGGAGATAAAGTTACATATTCCACACACAAACTGCTCTGGCATCACTAATTGTGTCTTATGCTTATCATAGAAAGCCTGCAACTCCTCTTGTGAAGCGGTCTGTTTTTGCACTTCATTTGCTAAAGAGTAAGACGCTAAACGCACTCGGCGTTTTTGGAATAACAATTTAGCTAAGTTTTTCTTCTTGAATAGGTACATTAAAGCTAGTACCTAAAATTCCTTTTTCCATTTGAGAAAAAGAGAATGCCTTGCCCTACAATTTGAGCATAGCCATCGGGGGTTAATCCCGCATTGCGTAACGTCTGCTGATAAAGATTATTATCAAACTTGCCGTTTTGCTGAAAGTTTGGACTATGAACAATCTCAAACTTAATTTGATCAACACTTACTCCTAAATTCAATTCTTGAATGTATTGATCGGAGCAATTCATCATTGATGAGATTATTTAAGACTGATTGGTTAAATTCGTTTGCAAATTCAGGTTTATCTAATAAGTCCCAGAATTGTGCTCCCATTTGGTTTGACATAATAGTTTGTTGGCGATTCTTTGCATCAGAAAAAAATCACGTTGTGAAATCTCTTGCCCGTTCACTTTTACGGCAGAAGTATTTACACCAACAATACCACCACCGATACCTGCAAGCACAAATGAAAGTGATACCAATGAGAAGATAATTTTAAAACCAACGCTATTGGTTTCGTTCATGCCATTTTTCAATCATGGACTATTCCCTAATATACTGAATATAAAAATGCTAGGAATTATACTTTAAACTCAATTTTTCTCAAATCTGATTTTTCCATTCTTAGAGCTTTTTAGCGTTATTCAAAAATACTTACTCTAGAAGCAATTTTTAAAATAAACAACTACAAGTATTTTTGAAACGCACACAGCCTTAATAAAGTGATTTATGATAGAATACACACTCTATTTTTCTCTATTCAGAAACATACTGGATTTTCTTGATGAATATTTATGCTATATTTGCTTTCGGCAGCTCTTTCTATCTTACTAGGATTTATTACGAGCAAAATTTCTGCTCGTGTGCAGTCAACCGTTGCTATTACTGCTAGCTGCGATGTTTTGCTCATTATTAGTCTGGATTTTTAGGCTCATTCGGTTGGTTTAAAATTGACGTTATCGCAAAAATGTGATGGAGCAAATCGATTTTTAAAAAGTTTCTTACTCAACGGGATTTTTAGGTTTCTTACTTTTTGCGGGCTCTTTGGGGGTAAAATTACCCGTACTTAAAGACCAAAAATGGGAAATTACTGCATTCGCTCTTATCTCAACCCTCATTTCCACTTTCCTGATCGCATTATTGATTTGGATGCCCGCTAACCTTATCGGATTACCAATTGACTTTTATCTATTGCGTCGTTTTTGGTGCCTTGATTTCTCCAACTGACCCTGATCGCAGTATTGGCGATTATCAAAAACTTACGAGCTCCCAAACGTTTATCAATGCAAGTAGAAGGGGAATCGCTGTTTAATGATGGGGGTCGGCTTAGTGATTTTCGTAACCGTTTTTACAGTGGCTTTTAGTGGTCAAGAAACTTCTGTTGGCAATATTTTTAGCCTCTTTATGCACGAAGCTATTGGCGGGATTTTTATTCGGCTTCTTACTTGGTTTTATTGCCCACGTGCTGATTTCCCTCAACCGATGATGGCTCAATGGAAATTCTCATCACACTTACTATTCCAACCGCAGGCTTTATGTTTTGCCTCTAATGTACTACACGTTTCAGGTGCACTTGCAATGGTTGTTGCAGGGATTATGATTGGTAACTGGACGCGCCGTTCAGGTTTCTCGAACAGAGCCAACGTTATCTCGACCATTTTCTGGGAGATGATCGACCACTTCTTAAACTCACTGCTCTTCTTCCTGATCGGCTTTGCATTATTGTTAGTAGACTTTGAATTCTACGGGATTGTATTGATGATTATCGCTATTCCTGTTTGCTTAATTTCGCGCTACCTCAGTCTCTGGATTCCATTCAAAGGAATGCAACAATTCAGAACCTACAACCCTTACACGCTAAAAATTATGACCTGGGGCGGTTTACGTGGTGGTTTAGCTCTTGCGATGGCACTTTCCATTCCAAGCAAGACTGCATTTTTGCGAGACTCCATTGATGTAAAAAGATTTAATTTTTAGTAATGACTTATGCGGTGGTCATGTTCTCAATTCTTGTGCAAGGTTCAACCATTGAACCAATGATCAGGAAAAATCAAAAACGGTTGATCCAAATCGTGAGGAGTATTTGCAGCCTAGCAAACATTAGCTTTAAAATGTATAGTCGTAATTATCGCTAAAAATATCAATTTATAAACAAGCGGTGGATTTTGTTTGAGAGCCCTTCAAAGACCAAACAAAATCCACCTCTTCTTTTTCTGTGAAACAATATTTAATACTAAATCGCTAACCCTAACGTATAGAATGCACCTAACACAATCGCAATAATCACTGTGCCGATGTTTAATTTCTTGAACTCGCCAGAAAATGGTGCGACCAATTACTAAAGTTGCGAAACCTAGCATAATACCTGTTACGATGTTAGCGGTAAGTACAATAAATACTGCACACACTAAGCCAGACATTGCACCAACGAAGTCATCAAAATCTAATTTTGATACGTTGCTTAACATCAATAAGCCTACATACATTAATGCTGGTGCGGTTGCATAGCTTGGCACTAAACCTGCTAATGGCTGGAAGAAAAGCATCAATAAGAAACCAATACCCACCACTACTGCGGTTAAACCTGTTTTACCACCAACGGCTGTGCCTGCTGCGATTCGATATAAACTGCGGCTGGTGCAGTACCGAATAAGCCTGATAACACTGAGCCTAATGAATCAGAAGTTAAAAGCTCTGCCACCATTTAAGATTTGACCATCTTTATCTAATAAATTTGCTTGACCCTGCAACAGCACGAATTGTACCTGTTGCATCGAAGATTGCCGTCATCACTAATGCGAATACCACAGGTAAAATTGCTGCATTTAATGCCCCCATTACATCTAATTCTAAGAATAATGAGTTCTCGCCAAAGCTTGGCATTTTAAAGAAGCCAGAATATTTTACATTCGGGTCAAAAAATTAAAGCGATAATAGTAATCACAATGATTACCCAAAAGGATTGAGCCTTTTCACTTTTAAACGTTCTAAACCCAACAATTGACGCCAAACCAAGTAACGACATCATTACAGGGAATGAAGTAAACTCGCCCATTTTTACGGGAATATCAATGCTACTGTTAATAACTAATTTGACGTTGGTTGCTGCAATCAATAAAAGGAATAAACCGATACCGATACCTGCACCGTGAGCGATACTAGAAGGCAAGTTGCGTAAGATCCAAGAACGCACGCTCGTTACTGAAATAAGAGTAAATACAATCCCCTATTAGGAAGATTGCGCCAAGTGCCACAGGGAATTGAAATGCCTTGACCAAGCACTAAACTGAATGCGGTAAATGCAGTTAATGAAATTGCACTACCGATTGCCATTGGTGCGTTTGCCCATAAACCGATTAAGATTGAGCCTAACCCTGACACTAAACAAGTTGCGATAAACACCGATTCAGCAGGGAAGCCTGCTTGGCTTAACATTCCAGGCACAACAAAAATAGAATAAACCATTGCAAGGAATGTAGTTAATCCCTGCGATTACCTCTTGACGAACGTTTGAACCACGTTCTTCAAAATTAAATAAAGACATAAAGACCCCTAATGTAGAAAAATTAGGGAGAATTTTACAGAATCCCTTTCAATAAGCAAACGATTGCTTATAAATTCATAAAACAAGCGGTCAATTTTTCACAATGATTTGCAAAGTATCATGAAAAATCAACCGCTTGATGGGTTGGTTATCTAAGTAGGAGGTTACTACATCACCCAAAATATTAGGCCGTAAGCAACGCACTCCCACATTAAAAGATAACAGAATGCTACGTAAATTAATGAGCTGCTGCCATTTTGTTCTAAATCTTTATCAATATAGTATAAAAGATTTACCATCTTCGCCTAATAAACGGAATTTATCTAAGATAGAGTTGAATAAAAACTCTTCTTCGTGCTGTTCAGCCACAGTACCATTGTAAGAAGTTGAATGATGAATAATCTTTCGCATCAAAAGTCACTTCCACTCAATTCATTGATTTTTGAGGTTACGTGTTTTTCATGCTCTAATACGATTTCGAACAATGATTTTAATGAATCATATTCTGATTGTGGTGCTTCAATCGCATAAATTTCAGCTAACGCACCTGTTTTCGTTTAAGTATGTGAATAAACGACGCATATGTTCCATTTCTTCAGTTGCGTGTGCTTTTAAGAATTTTGCAGCACCAGGGAAGCCGTTGTTATCTCGCCCAAGCTGACATTTGAAGATACACGTTAGAAGAATAGAATTCTAAGTTTAATTGGTCGTTTAAGTATTTGATGATATTTTGCGATAACATTATTCTGCTCCTTGATCTCAAGGTTTCTAAGTCTTTGTCGATAAAGTAAAGTGATTTATTACTTTCGCCTGCCACCACGAATTTATCTAAAATTTCACCAAATAATTTCTCTTCTTCGTGTTGTTCAGCCACATACCATTGTAGGAAGTTGAAGGTTGAGTAATCTCGCAGCGAAAGTCACTTCTACTAATTCATTGATTTTAGCTGTTACGTGTTTCTCGTGTTCTAAAACCACATCGAATAACTCTTTTAATGATTCGTACTCTTTGCGTGGAGCTTCGATTTTACCTAATAATGGCGTTGCACCAGCTTCACAAACGTAGTCAAATAATTTTTGCATATGCTCTAATTCTTCATCTGCGTGACGAAGTAAGAAAGTTGCTGCACCCGCAAAACCATTTTTGAACACCATGCAGACATTTGCAAGTAAACGTTTGAAGAGTAGAACTCTAGTTGATTTGTTCGTTGAGTTTATCAACGATAGATTGTTGTAACATATTTTCTCCTATGCAAATATTATGAGAAATGTAAATGAAATGAGAGATACTCTCATTTAGAAATCTAATATGACAAAGGGGCAGAAAAATTACTACCCTTAAAACACTTACAAGTATATCAAAAGTTGAAAAAGTAATCAAGCACTTTTAATAGTTTTTCTAATAAAATTTTAATTTTGATAAGTTTAAATAATAAGAATTCTCATTTGAGAAGCTAAATGAGAATATTTTTAGAAACTAACATATTAAAAGGGATAAAAACAATCATATTGTTTTTATCCCCTTGTTAAATTATTTACTAGAAAATACTAAATGCTAAAAACAGATCATAGCAAGTGATGCAACAACAGTCATCATTGCGTAACCAAATGCACCCATTTTTGTTCTCCTTATGAATTTGCTTTTGTTATCTTCAGCCATATCTTACCGCTGCGGTAAATAATACGTCTGTTGAAGAGTTCAACGCCGTTTCTGCTGAATCTTGGATAACCCCAATAATAAAAGCCCACACCGATTACTTGATGCTAATATCGTTCGGGATGTTAAATAAGCTACATGCTAATGGAATTAATAAGAGTGAACCTCCTGCAACACCAGAAGCACCACAAGCACAGATTGAAGCCACGATGCTTAATAATAATGCAGACCAAAAATCAGGTACAATCCCTTGTGTGTAAGCTGCCGCAAGTGTTAATACAGTAACGGTAATTGCCGCCCCCGCCATATTGATGTTTGCACCAAGCGGGATAGAAAGTGAATAAATTTCTTCACGTAAACCTAAACGTTTTGATAATCCCATATTCACTGGAATGTTCGCCGCTGAGCTACGAGTAAAGAATGCCATCACGCCACTTTCACGTAAGCAAAGGAAAGTTAGAGGATATGGATTGCGACGGATTTTCACCATACGATAGAGTGGGTTTTAAGATAGAATGCAACAATCGCCATTGCAATCAGTAATACTAATAATAAACGACCGTAACCGATGAAAGCATCTAAACCATTGGTTGCAAAAGTATCTGCAACTAAACCGAAAATACCGATTGGTGCTAATGCGATAACAACTTTAACCACCGCTGAAACCGCATCTGCAAAGTCGCTTAAGAATGTTTTAGTACTTGGTGAAGAGTGACGTAACGCGATACCTAAACCGATAGACCATGCTAAAATACCGATAAAGTTTGCGTTTGCAAGGGCTTGAAGTGGGTTATCCACGAGGTTGAATACCACGGTTTTGATAATTTTGACCGATGCCATCTGGTGGTGCTAAACCATCAGGAAAGCTTGCTACTAATTCTAAAGTGGTTGGGAAGATAAAGCTCAATACCACAGCGGTTAATGCTGCAACGAGATGTGCCGAGTGCATAAAAGCACAAGAATTGGTTTGATTTTACTATCTGAACCGACTTCTTTATTGGCAATGGTTGACATAAGCAATACGAAAGATTAAGATCGGTGCGATGGCACGTAAAGATTTCTAGAATTGACCCTAAAACGCCAACATCTTTTTGCCCATTCAGGATTCACAAAGGCTAAACCTACCCTAGATTAGACCTACTGCGATACGTACTACGAGATTACCGCCCAGTAGTTTTGAAGATAAAGAATTACTCATAATGTTTCACTTCATGAAAAATAAAAGACCATTATTCATCGAAAAATGATGAGTTCTCAGATTAATGAAATTACTCAATGGAATAGGAAAAAGTTCAATTCAGATAAAAATTATGCTTATTTACGTTATAACTGGTTAATTTTGTTTAAAAAGTGATCTTGTCTTTATTACAAACGATTTCTTTAGGTAAAAATATCACCCGTTTTTCTGGATTAAAGTTATGAGCCTGAAAATAAAGCAAATTTTACACGAGTTATTCGAGCAGCAGGCTATTCAATGAAAGGCTTGAAATCAGCATATATCAATGAGCGGCTTTTTCGCCAAGAAGTTTGGTTAGCAATTATTTTTAATTCCGCTGGCGTTTTGGCTCGGCAATGGTGTTATCGAGAAAATTTTACTTCTTGGTAGCATTTTATTGTCTTGATTGCTGAATTACTCAACGGTGCAGTAGAATCGGTGAGTCGACCGCATCGGCTCGGAATATCACGAACTTTCAGGGCGTGCCAAAAGACATTGGCTCTGCTGCTGTTTTTCGTAGCAATGGTGCTCTTTGCTGTGCAGGGGCTTAATCCTTTTGTTCTAATATTATACAGTCATACACGTACGATACCGTTTATTTCAATGAAAAGGCCAATTTATCGAAAATACCAACCAACAACTATGTCAAACCAGATTACCAAAACGAGTTCTTGGATTATGCAAGCAGGCGGAGTGGGGTGAATGTTTAGAGCGTACTGATTTCAATTTGAAAATGGTAAAGCCACTTTAATGGATTACAAACTGATTCCAATCTTGATTTGTTCAATTTTGAACCAAAAATACCTTACACAAAAACAAAACTAATTTTTAGTTCTTGAATAAATAAATGAACTTTTTATTAGAAACATATACTAAAGTGTAAGCAATTGATGCAAAATTAACTTTATGGAGTTCTTATGAAAAAATCATTATTAGCCCTTGTTTTAGGTTCAGCATTAGCTTTAACTGCTTGTGATCAAGCTCAAAAACAGCTGAAAAAGCTCAAGCAGCTGCAACAGAGAAAGCAGCAGAAGTGAAAGAGACTGCAGTTCAAAAAGCAGAAGAAATCAAAACAAGTTGTTGCAGATAAAGACGGTGACAGCAACGGTTGAAAAACGACTGGTAGACGCAACAGTACTAAAGTTGACGAAATAAAAGCAACAGTAGCTGAAAAAGTAGCTGCAGATGCTGCAGCAGCTAAAGTTGAAGAAACTAAAAGCTGCAGTAGCAGATAAAGCAGAAGAAGTAAAAACAAGCTGCAGATGCAATGGCAGATAAAGCAGCTGAAAACATCCGAAATGATGAACAAAGTTGGAGAAAAAGTAGATGCCGTAAAAAGAAGCGGTTGAGTCTAAATAATTTTTGCCAATTCAGTTAAAAACAGAACCTCAAGTTATTTAGCTTGAGGTTTTTATTTTATCTGCTATCTATCAATCTTGGGTTTGTTTTTCTCTTATTTTTGATTATACTTTTACCACCTCAACGGTAATTCATTCATATATCGCAAGTTTGTGTATAGGAAATGAACAAATCCAATTGTTTTTCTCAATTCAATTCTATTTTTCATTATATACCTTCGCTTGCAAAATCATTAACTCTCTTAAGGATTTAAGGACAATGTTAGAGATTTGGCAACAATTCAAACAAGATTATCTGATTAAATATTGGAACCCTGTGGCAGCGGGTAATCGCAGCGGGTTTACTTTCGGCTTATTATTTCGGTCGTAACAGGTACTTATTGGGCAGTATACAGGCAGAGTTTACTCGCTGGGGAGGTCACGCGTTACAAGCCCTTGGCGTAGATGTAAGCGAATGGAGCTATTATAAAATCATCGGGATGCAAGGTACAATTTTTCACCCGTATTGATGGCGTGATGATTCTAGGAATGTTCGCGGGCTGTATTTCGGCTGCACTTTGGGCGAATAACGTAAAATGGCGTAACCAACCACACAAACGTCGTATTGCTCAAGCCCTTAATTGGCGGTGCATTGGCTGGTTTCGGAGCACGTTTGGCGATGGGCTGTAACTTGGCCTCACTTTTCACCGGGATTCCACAATTCTCCGTTCACGCGTGGTTCTTTACCATTGCCACAGCAATCGGGTACCTACTTTGGCGTGAAAAGTCACCTTACTGCCAATGTTTCGCGTAAAAGTGCAGCTCAAAAAAGGGCAGCAAAAATCAAAGAAAGCGATCCGAAACAAGCCACACGTCGCTTCCGCATTGGGATGGTAATCTTTTTAGCATATTTGACCGCTTCCCTCTGTGTGATGCAATCGTCTATCAAACTTGGTTTTGCAATGTTTTGCGGATTGGTCTTTGGTTTATTGATTGAGCGTGCGCAAATCTGCTTTTACCTCCGCATTCCGCGATTTATGGGTAACAGGGTCGTGCTTATATGGCAAAAGCGATTATCTTTGGAGTCTTCGTTGGCACAATTGGCGTGTTCTCTTACATTCAATTAGGCGTTTCTCCTAAAATTATGTGGGCAGGCCCAAATGCGATTATCGGCGGTTTATTATTCGGTTTTGGTATCGTATTAGCAGGTGGCTGCGAAACAGGGTTGGATGTATCGCTCTATGGAAGGGCAAGTACACTTTATGTGGGTTGGTGTGGGTAACGTTATCGGCTCAACCTACCTTGCTTACGTCATGGGACGACATCGCACCAGTACTAGCCTTAGATTACGATAAACTTAACTTACTCAAAGAGTTTTCTGTCCCCGTCGGTGGCTTGCTCGTTAATTATGGCTTATTAATCGCTTGCTTGGTTGCCGTAGTTTGGTGGGAAAAACGCTTTCTTGCCAGCCAAAGCGAAAGTAGCGGCGGCTTCTGTGATGTAACTAATCAATACCACATAACCTAAAACATCAGGAGAATATTATGGCATTTACTGTCGTACAAAAATTGGATAAAAGATCCGAAAGACATCACCCCAGATTACACGTTGGATACCTTTAGGCGAGCCTTGCCCATATCCTGCCATCGTGATGCTTTGAAACGATGCCAGAATTGAAAAAAGGCGAGATTTTAGAGCTATTAAGCGATTGTGCTCAATCGATTAACAATATTCCTGTAGACACCAAAACCATGGTTATACATTTGTTAAGCGTTGAACAAGATGGCACAAAAGTTGCGTTATTTTGATTCAGCGTTAATCTTTTTGTTACAAAAAATAGCCTAAACATTAAGATGTTTGGGCTTTATCACTCTAAAAATAGCGTTTTGCTTAGTTCCAAAAATCCTTAATTCCGTTTATATGATTATTCCCCCTTTGGAACACCATAAAATAGCTTTCATCGGCTTCAATTTCGCCTCTAAACATCTTCAAGCAAGGACTGCTTTAGAAGCTATAAAAGTGGAGTAACATATGCTAACATAATGATCTCAATCTCTTGATTCATTATAAGGTAAAATATGTCTTTTTACTTATTTCTATTTAGAAAATAGAATGTATTTCCAAGATTATTTTAAATACGTCGCTATTTTTGCCACTCTTGGGGACTCTTTTTGAGTTATCTCATTATGTTTTACGCTACAGATTAGAAACTAAATATCGTGATTTAAGTATTATTTTTCTTACTACTTATTATTTTTCTGCTTGGCGTACAATATACACAATATGAGCAAAATCAAGTCTATGCAAATGATACCTCACGCATTGTGACCTTCTTAGATTCAGTTAAAGCATCTCAAAATTTAAAAATCAGAAGAAGTATTATTAAATAGTCGAAATTAACAAATGGAATGATTTTAAATATTAAAGATAAATATTATCAGGTTAATTTTTAATAACGATTTTACAGCTTACACACTCTCTGAAATAAATTTAGTGAATCCCAATATCAATATTATTGATAAGGATGGAAAATAATGGAAGGTTATACATTTCTTGCAATCAAATTAGCAATAGGCATTATCGGTTTAGTGCTACAAATTAATTTAATGGGAAAAGGCAACCTTGCACCAACTCTGCTATGGATCAAGTACAAAACTACGTGCTAGGGTGGCATTATCGGTGCTGTCATTTATAACGACAACATTGGTATATTTCAATTCTCACTAGTGCTGATTTTATGGACATTACTGATTTTTACCCTTCGTTTCATTAAAAATCACAACCGATTGGTTAAATCCATCATCGATGGTCGCCCTGTTTGGGTCATTCTCAACGGCAAAGTGCAAACTGGAGAATGTATGAAAAACGGAATTTCAGCTCACGATTTAATGTTTCAAATTACGTTCGGCTGGAATTTATGAAATCGCATCGGTGAAACGAGCCGTATTAGAACAAAACGGGCAACTTTCGATCATTCAATATGGCGATCAGGATTTACGCTACCTACTGATTATTGATGGACAACTCGACCACGATATTTTAGACATCATCAACCGAGATGAAGAGTGGCTTAAAGCCGAACTTGAAGCTCAAAAATTTGACAATAAATCAGATTTATATTGGCGAATATTTAAACGGTCAGTTGATTACCCATTTATATGAAAAAGCTTAACCTGCTCGTAAAACCTGTTGGGTGAAAAATATCTCAAATTTCTGAAGGGTTGATTCGCCCTTCGGTTTCAGCTTCTAATACGAAATCCTTGCCAAATTGAGCGTAAACTTGACCGCTTGTGCGACAAGGTAGTAAGCCTGAAATATTGGCACTGGTAGAGGTAATCGCAGATTGCGTTGCTAAGCATAAGGCTTCCACCGCAGGGGTGCGGCAAAGTCGCATGGCTATAGAGTTGAACTGCCCTGTGAGAAAACGGGGTAAATTCGGTTTGGCAGGCATAATCCATGTAATCGCTTGACTGCTAATTTTGCCAAAACGTTGCCATTCGTTATTGCTGAGTTTAGTTTCATCCAAATAAGGCAAAAAAGTAGTTCAACCGTTGGGGCGATTAAAATCAGCCCTTTTTCTTTCTTCACGTTTTTCAAAAGCAAGTAATTTTCGCACCGCTTGTTCGCTGTTTGGATTGCACCCTAAACCAAATACGGCTTCGGTTGGATAGGCAATCACTTCATTTTGTTGAAATTTCTCAATGATTTTTGCAAATTATTCATCTTTTTCACCGCTTGTTCTGTTTCTCTTTCTTCAAAAATATGCTGACACGCTTTGTTCGCACATAGGTAACCTTTTTACCTTTACGTAGCACGGCTAATGAAAAATGACACGCAGGGCACTCTTTTTCAATCGGCTGGCTTGCAAGGGTAAATCGGCATTTGGGATAACCTTCACAGCCATAGAAAATCTTACCTGTTCGCCCCTTTCTTGCTACTAAATGATGCTTTTTGCACTCAGGGCAGAGCCACTTTTCTTCTGTTTCAGGTTGTTCTTCTTGCACAATAAAAGTGGCATTCTGGGTAGTCGCTACAGCCGATAAACATCCCATTCTGCCCTTGCTTAATTTGAAGAAAATGACCACATTCAGGGCAGATTTCGTCTAGCGTTTTTATTACGTACGAACTTTGGTGTAGTGGTCTAATGTAACTACAATCTGGGTAGCATGAACAGCCTAGAAATAGCCCTGTATTTACCCTGTTTAATTTGAGTAATGCCCCGCATTCAGGGGCAATGCTCTTCTTGTTTAGTTGATTTAAAAAGTGACATTTTATCTCTTATTCGCTTTTAATTTTGCCATTAAATCAGCAATATTTGAGGACACTTTTATCCACTTTCTGTTGTTCGCTCAGCTGTGGTTTTCGCTTTCCCAAACTAAATCATCTTGCGGCAGCTCAAGCAAGAAGCGGCTTGGTTCAGGCTTAATAAGTTCACCATATTGACGGCGTTCTTTGCAAAGTGAAAACGTCAGCGTTTGCTGAGCACGAGTAATCCCCACATAAGCCAAGCGGCGTTCTTCTTCCACGTTGTCATCATCAAGGCTATTTTGGTGTGGCAAAATACCTCTTCCATTCAATGAGGAAAAACGTGCGGAAACTCCAACCCTTTTGAAGCATGTAGCGTCATTAGCTGCACTTGGTCGGCTTCGTCATCATCTCCGCCACGCTCAAGCATATCCCGTAAAGTCAGGCGATTAACCACTTGCTCCAGCGTCATCGGGCTTCAATTTCATCGCCAGCCAGCATCGCTTCAACCCATTCAAACAGCGTTTGCACATTGCGACTTTGCATTTCTGCTGCTTTGGGCGAGGGTTGCTTGTTCATACAAATAAGCTTCGTATTGAATCTGCTCCCAACATATCTTTCATTGCAACAATCGGGTCAGAATGGATCGCGCTCGGCAATTTTTACGATCCAATTGGGCGAAGTCTTGCAAAAGGCTTGATAAGGCTTTGGCGTTAAGCGTTGAATCAGCTCAAAAATCAAAAAAATCGCATCAAACAGGCTGATATGTTTTTCATTTGCCAACAAGCCCAGTTTTTCAAGCGTAGCTGGACCAATTTCACGTTTTGGCACATTCACAATGCGTAAAAATGCAGCGTCATCTTCAGGATTCACCACCAAACGCAGATACGCCATCATATCCTTAATTTCAGCTCAGAGAAAAAAACGATGTTCCGCCCGAAATTTTGTACGGAATACGGTTTTGCATCAACAATTTTTCGAGCAACCGTGACTGGTGATTGCCTCGATAAAGTATGGCGTAATCTTTATATTTCGTTTTTTTGGAAAAACGATGGGCGATAATTTCTCCCACGACACGCTCCGCTTCGTGTTCTTCATTTTTCGCCTCAATAATATTCAGCTTTTCGCCTTGCCCTAATTCCGAGAAGATTTTTGTCGAAAATATGTTCATTATTATCAATCAGAATGTTGGCACAATGCAGAATCCGCTGACTAGAACGGTAATTTTGTTTCCAATTTAATCACTTTTGAATCGAAATCTTCCCGTAAACGCCGCATATTTTCAGGTTTCGCCCCACGCCAAGAGTAGATCGACTGGTCATCATCACCCACGACGGTAAACTTCGCATTTTCGCCTACGATAAGTTTAATTAGCTCATATTGGCTAGTGTTGGTGTCTTGATATTCATCCACCAACAAATAGCGAATTTTTTTGCTGCCAACGGGCTTTCGCTTCGGGAAAATTGGCGAAAAAGCAACACTGGCAACATAATCAAATCATCAAAAATCTAGGGCATTATAGGCTTTTAGCTGATTTTGATAAAGTTGATAAAAGTGTGAAAAAACGCGATCTCGCTCCGATTTGCACTGATGTATCGCTATTTCAGGCGAAAGCAGATCATTTTTCAATTTGAAATAGTGGAAACCAGTGCTTTTTAAGAGATCTTTATCTTCCGCCACGTTTTCAGGCAGTAAATGCTTGAGCAAAAGCAATTTGATCATGTTCATCAAACAGCGTCATTCCAGACTTAAAACCGAGCAATTTATGCTCACGTTTGAGAATTTCAAAGCCTAGCGTGTGAAAGGTAGAAATTGTCAGCCCTTTGGTTTTTCTTTGCCGATAGAATGAGGCCACACGCTCGCGCATCTCACGTGCTGCCTTGTTGGTAAAAAAGTCACGGCGGCGATATTTCTCGGCGAATAGTTTGCAATGTTCGATTAGATATGCAATTTTGTTGATAATAACCCGCGTTTTGCCCGAGCCAGCCCCTGCTAACACAAGGCAAGCCCCATCGACATATTCCACAGCTTGTTGTTGTTGATTCAGTTTCATAATTTAATCAGCGATTGCCCTATTTTAACGGAAAGGGCGTAAGCGGTCTAATATTTTGTTGGAGGTTTGTAAATGGCTAATAAAAAGCACGCCGTAGCGTGCTTGGGAAAAAGATAATTATTCAACAATTAAGTCATTTCTTCCAACTTCAATAAAAAGTTGATTCATCATCTTTCTGTCTGTATTTAATTTTTCTAAATACTCTATACAGGCTCCTTTACTAAAAGCTTTTTGCGTTTTTATTTTTTTCTTCCCTATTGGGATCAGCTAAATAAAGCTTGTAATGCCTGATTAGTATCTTTTTATGTTATACAAAGATCCATAAACATTTTGCAAGAAAATATTGACGAGCCAGATTTAATTGTTTTTCATACTGAGAAAGCACTGAAGTACTTATATAATTTCTAAAAAGCTCGGATGTTTTTGATATTGTTCTCGGAAAAAGCGTCTTTTCCATGAGTTGAGAATGCTTGACTGCAATATTCTGATACCGCTAGCGATTTCGCCATAGTAATTGCATGATCATAGTGTGTTTCAGGTAATTGATTGTTTTCCATTGAGCAAGCGGAAATACCTAAAACTAATAATGTAATTAAAAGCCAATTGTTTCATTTTAACTCCTTAAATTATTGATGATTGCAACGTACAATGCCACTCGTAATACGATAGCAGTAGTTGATGAAGATTATTGTGGTTGATATTGGTATCTTGGCATTGATTGAGTCATTGAGGTTAATCATCTGCGTGGTTTGAGCCATCAGATTAGTTACCCCATTAATGCTATTTTTGCATTGAGGTTACAAAATCTTGAAATTCCTCACTCTGACGTTCCGCCCTTTCTGCAGCTAGCTGTCTTTCATAAGCCATACGTTGGGCCTGCTGTTGTAATTCCACTTGGTTTTGTAGATTCTGTTGCTGAAGCATTAGTTGCTGTTGGGCTAAATAGGCTTGCCCTCTTTACTGGCATAAAAATCGGCTTCGGCTTTTACGTTGGCGTTCAAGATTTTTCTCTAGCAGTTTCTTCCGCTTTGCGTTTTTAATCTCTGCCCGAAGTTGTTTTTAACGCTTGGCTATAGTCGCGTTTCAATGCATCACACCATTGTGACTCGAACATTGCTTGTTCGCTATGATTAAATTTTTGGAATTGAGATCGTGCATATCGTGCTGACGCAAGATCATTATCAATAAGTTGAGCATTTTGCCCACCAATAATAAGGGAAAGCTCATTTTACTACACCTTTCCAAAGTAATTGCCTTTCTTCATCCGAGAGATTGATTGAAATTACGCGTTTGATATTCTTTAGCAAAAGACATTGCTCAATTTTATTACCTTCAACAACCCACTTTTTCGCATCCTCATCGGAAAGGTTTATAGGCAATTTGGTGTGAGGTTAAATTTTGGCAACCTGTAAGGAGTAGCAGGGCAGAAATTGCGGTAAGTTTTTAAGCATTTTTCGATTTCCTCTAATTCTAATTTTTCGGTATCTAACATAAAAGCCTTTCTCAATTTCTTTTTAAACAACATACTTCCGTAAAAGGTAAGAAAATCCGGGGATCGGATTTTGCTCATTTTTAAAATAACTTGATCCACCTTTTTCTTGTTCGAATGACTTTTTGGCTTTTTAACTTTGCCAATTCGGAAAGAGGCTTTTTAGCACTTAATTCAAAGTTGGTGATGATATGTTGATTGCAGTAACTTCAATTTTTGCCATTTTTACCTCTTTATTGACGAAAATAATATCGCAATTTTAATTTGTGTTTGCATCAATGGCGTTAGAAATTATTCATGAAATGTGAAGACGTGGGCGTAAAAGGCGTTTTTATGCACACTTAATGATGAAGAGAAATCAGATGAAAGTGCACAATCCACCGCATCCTGGCACTATATTGGGGAATGAAAATAGGTAAGATAACAGAAAATCGAGTGTTTCTCGCATTTCGCTTTCACTAAATTTTAAATGAAAACGCGACTCACACCTGAAATAGCACGCAGGTGGGCTGACATTAAATAATAGCCAGAATGTGGCTGAATACGCAAGCTGATTACGATGTATGGCGAATTGAAAAAACAAGTCATTCCATATACACCACTTTATGCGTAATGATTGGGTGGAACAGAAGGAATGAAGCAGAATGCCTTTTCATTCCTTTTATTTTGTAGAATTTTAGTGTAAATCCACCTCTTATTGGCCAAAAAGTAAATTTTTACTTTCAAAATCAAGTTATTCGCTATATGATACCAAATTGATTTATTCTCATTTCGCGTTGCAAATCAAGCAATTTTTATTGAGTTGCAATTCATTTCTCAACTCTCTTCATAGGGAAAACAACAGTAAATGGAAAAGTTAGATAACAAACCCATTATCGAACTTCGCAATGTTACCAAAAAGCTATGGTAGCAAAACGATTCTGAAAAATTTGAATTTAACCATTAACGATGTGAATTTTTAACGATTTTAGGTCCTTCAGGGTTGTGGTAAAGACAACTGCGTTACGTTTAATTGCGGGCTTTGAAGATTTAACAGAGGGTTCAATTATTCTTGATGGTCAAGATGTATCTAATATCCCTGCTGAACAACGCCCTGTGAATACCGTATTCCAAAGCTATGCACTTTTCCCACATATGACCATTTTTGAAAACGTGGCATTTGGTTTGCGTATGCAGAAAAGTGCCAAACGATCAAATCGAAACCGCGTGTAATGGAAGCGTTACGTATGGTGCGTTTGGAAGACCGCGCCGAGCAAAAAGCCAGCACAGCTTTCAGGCGTCAGCAACAACGTATTGCTATTGCACGTGCGGTGGTAAATAAACCAAAAGTATTACTTTTAGATGAATCACTCTCTGCTCTTGACTACAAATTGCGTAAAGAGATGCAACAAGAGTTGAAAAAGCATTACAACGTCAATTCGGTATTACCTTTATTTTGTGACGCACGACCAAGAAGAAGCGTTAACAATGTCGGATCGTATTATCGTAATGAACGCAGGTAAAATTGCTCAAGATGGCACACCACGTGAAATTTATGAAGAGCCGAAAAACTTATTTGTGCATACTTTATTGGTGAAAATCAACGTGTTTCGACGCAACTGTGATTGAACGATGTGGATGAGCTCAAGCGTTAAAGCGAACGTGGAAGGTCGAATTTGCAACATTAAAGTAGAAGATTTAGACGTTCAAACCAAATCAAAAACTGAAAGTATTACTGCGCCCAGAAGATATTGTGATTGAAGAGATTAGACGAAGATGAAAGCTCAAAAGCAATCATCTGGTCGCATTATCGACCGTAACTATAAAGGTATGACACTTAGAATCTAGCGTGAAAACTTGATCACAATCGGTATGAACGTGTTAGTGAGCGAATTCTTCAATGAAGATGATCCAAAACATTGACCACGAAGTCGGGGCAAAATGCATTAACGTGGCACGAAGGTTGGGAGGTTGTCCTAAACGATGACGAATAATAAATTTCAAAAGGAACGGTGGCAACGATTTTCGGCTGGCTTTTTACTTTTTCGTATTAGTGCCGGAACTTGCTCGTGTTTGTCATCAGTTTCTTAACTGAAAAGCGCCAAAGCCAATATTTCGTTGATTTTGCGTTTAGCTGAGTGCTATATCAAGCTACTCTTTAACGATACCTACGCCACAGTACTTTGGAACTCCTTGTATATGGCAGGGGATTGCCACTTTCTTTTGTTTAATTATTGGCTATCCTTTTGCATTTATTACTGCAAAACTGCCCGCTAAAGTCCGTCCAATTTTACTCTTTTCTTTAGTGGTGTTGCCATTCTGGACGAACTCAGCTGATTCGTATTTACGGCATCAAGATTTTTCTTAGAGTGTGAAAAGGTCTGCTAAATGAAGCATTGTTGTGGTTAGGCATCATTAATGAACCATTACGTTTATTAAACTCAGAGCTTGCGATTATCATCGGTTTAGTTTATATCTTACTGCCGTTTATGATTCTACCGCTTTACTCTTTCTATTGAGAAAATCGATGGACCGTTTGTTAGAAACGGCGAAAGACTTGGGTGCAAACGCATTCCAACGCTTTATATCGTGTTACTATTCCCGCTCACAATGCCTGGCATTGTGTCATGGCTGCTTTATTAGTACTTCTTCCTGCAATGGGGATGTTCTATAGTTGCACTTACTCGGTGGCGTAAAACACCATTAGGTAGGGTAACATTATTAAGAGCTTGTTCTTAAATACCAACCAATTTGCGTTGGGCTCTGCAGTAAGTATCGCATTAACCATTTTTAATGGCATTAATAGCTCTATGTTTACTATCGTGCGAATAAATTATTAACAAAAAGGTGGAGCTTGAATAATGAAAAAGACATTTAGAAATCTTTTTATGTTCGCGGTTTTTGCCTACCTTTATATTCCGATTATTATCTTGGTAGTAAACTCGTTTAATGCGGACAGATACGGCTTACAATGGAAAGGCTTTAGCTGGAACTGGTATGAGCGTTTATTTAACAACGATACTCTTGTTCAAGCCACATTAAACTCGGTCACCATTGCACTTTTTGCGCAACTATTATCAACGATTTTAGGGGCATTAACCTCAATCGCCTTTATCGTTATAAATTCCGCGGTAAACAAATGGTCGGGCGGTTTGCTCTTTATTGTACGATGTCGCCGATATTGTTATGGCGGTATCAATGCTCGTACTCTTTATGATGTTAGGCATTCAGCGGCTTTTATCTCATTATTGATTGCTCATATTACCTTCTGTTTACCTTATGTGGTGATTACCATCTCCAGCACGCCCTAAGTGACTTTGATGGCAAAATGCTGAGGCTGCGAAGATTTAGGCGCAAGTGAAGTGACGATTTTACGCAAAATTATCCTTCCACTTGCGTTACCTTCCATCATCTCAGGTTGGTTATTAAGCTTCACTATCTCGCTTGATGATGTCGTAGTTTCTTCATCGTAACTAGCGAGCTACGAAGTGTTACCGCTTAAAATCTTCTCACTTGTGAAGACAGGCGTAACCCCAGAGGTTAATCACTCTTGCTACCATTACTGATTGTGTTCTCGCTCACATTAGTAGTATTAAAGCCAATTAGCATTACGTCAAAAACACTAATTTTAAATCGTAAATAGCCCACAAAATTGGGCTGTGAGACGTCAGTCCATTTATATGACATAGTGGTGAAGTTTCCTCGAACTCATGCTCATCCAACAATCCATCGAAAAGAAATTAACTGAAACTATTTTGATCCCCTAACCTTTCTACAAATCGAAAAATCGAAAGCCATATGCATAGCTCCGACGTGGCTCAGAATCACACTTTTAAAGTGACATTAGTAACGAAGCATTTAACGGCAAAGCGTGGCGTAGCTCGGCATCAAATCAATCTATCAATGTCTCAACGCTGAATTAGAAGGCGGTGTTCACGCATTAGCATTGCATACTTACACACCAGAGGAATGGCAAGCTATCGGCGAACAAAGACCAGATTCCGCATTGTGCAGGCATTGGGTCTTTAAATCATAACAAGCGGTACAATTCGCAACTTTATTTTACAAACTGAATAAATATCTTGATAACAAACGCCTAAAAACGCTAGAAATTAGCTCGTCTTTTTATTGATTCGGTGAGATGTCCGAGTGGTTGAAGGAGCACGCCTGGAAAGCGTGTATGTGGAAACTGCATCCGGGGGTTTCGAATCCCCCTCTCACCGCCATTGAGTAAGAAATATGTTTTTCATAGATCTTCCTTTGGTTAAGTTAAAGTAGTTATGCTTTATGCTATCCCTAAGCATTTTGTGAGGTCTGTACGATGATTTTGCTTTTATTTGCTGCCAAATCCACCGCTTGTTTTCCAGCTAAAGCAGTGACTTTTGCCCAATCTGCCGTCAATGCTTGTCATTCCGTAGCCTCAGGAATCCGCTCCAACGGTAGCCACGCAATCTAATACTAAATCATGGTAAGATTCTTCCTCAGAAATTTCCACTCCTGTTGGACAAAATCTCAATTGTGGCAATGCTGCCGAAATCGCTTTCAGTGCAGCTGTCACTGCCGGCCCATTGACTTCAGCTGGAAAGAATTTCGGATGATCGTAACCTAACTCCTGGTGACTTTCATCTCATGTCCGATGGTGTTGCCGTGCCGGGAGCTTGAGGGCTATTTTACCTTTGCTGCATGCATCAACAATTCAGCTACTGTGGCTCCAGGCGAAATAGCAGAACAAGCTCCCTTTGACTACTGCATCCTTACTGTTCAATGACCAACTAACTGTCTTCCTGCCCCAACAATAAGCACCAGGAAAAGCCACGCTAATTCGCAATTAGCTTCTGATGCTACATCGGTACGAAGAGGTAATCTCAAATACGCGAATCCCCCTTCCAGCAATGGCAGGCCATTGGCTCCGCATCTTCAATCTGTAATAACCATCACAGAGCCAAAACAGGTGGGAGGCGTTAAAAATATCTTTTTACAGATGAGCTTCCATCGTCATATCCTCTAGCTAAATTACCAATAGCTGTTGCTATTTTGCCATAAATTAACCAATTGATTCTGCTTATTTTTAGCTAAAACGAGTCAGCAAAATATCTTTTTCGCAATCGTTTGCAAAGCCGATATTCCCGATTATTATTAAATCATAAAGCGATCTAAAAAGGTAAATAAGAAGGAAATTATGGCAAACCAATCTGATGTTGTGTTTTAATCGGTTGCAGGCATTATGAGCAGCACGCTGGCACGCTGATTAAAGAAATTTTGCCTGAGCAGAGTATCACTATTTTTGAAGCTCAAAACGCTGTGGCAACAGAAAGTTCGAAATGAGATGGCACAATGCAGGGTACAGGGCATGCAGCCTTATGTGAGACTAAATTACACAGCAGAAAAAGCAGACAGTTCGATTGATATCACAAAAAGCCCTGAACATCAACGAAAAATATCAGCTTTCGCTTGAAATGTGGTCCTATTTTGGTTGCAAAAGGTGATATTGACAAATCCTGCCGAATTTATTCGTAAAGCTGCCACATATGAGCTTTGTGCAAGGCGAAAAAGACGTGAATTTCTTACGCAAACGTTTTTGAGGCTCTTGCTCAACATCCTTTGTTTGAGGGATGCAATTTTACTGATAATCGCGAAACATTAGCGAAATGGATTCCGTGATGATGCAAAATCGTCAGGAAATGAACCGCTTGCAGCCACTTGATTGAACACGGAACAGACGTGAACTTCGGCGAATTAACGCGAAAAGCTGTTCAAAAATCTGCAAAAAGCAGGGCTGTGAGTTAAAAGCTGAGCCATCACGTGCAAGATATTCAGAAAACCGCTGAGGGTTGGACACTAACTGTGAAAGACGCAAAGCGGTCAAATTTTCTAACACGCTTGCAGATTCCTCTTTATCGGCTGTGGCGGTGGCGCTTTGCCGTTACTGCAAAAACAGGCATCAAAGAGGGGTAAAACATATTGGTGGCTTCCCTGTGAGCGGTATTTTTATGGTCTGCCGTAATCCCTGAAGTAGTGGAAAACATTACGCGAAAGTGTATGGCAAAGCGAAAAATCGGTGCACCACAATGTCTGTGCCGCATTTGAGACACCCGCTTTATTGAAGGATCGCTTTTTATTTGGACCATTCGCTGGGTTTTACAATGAAATATCTCAAACAAAGGCTCACAACTTGATTTCCCGCTTTCGATTTCAAACCAGATAATTTTTGCAACGATGATGATTGCAGGAATGAAAAATATTCCGCTCACGAATTATCTGATTAAGCAGGCAATGTTGCCAGCAAGAGCAGCGAATGGCAGATTTACGAGAGTTCTACCCAGAAGCGAAAACGAAGATTGGGATGTGGTTGTCGCAGGGGCAGCGGGTGCAGATCATCAAAGATTTAGCCAATGAAAAGGGCTCACTCTGCTTTGGGAACGAAGTGATTACCTCTGAAGATAAAAAGCGTGCTTAGCATTAGCTTGGGTCGCATCACCCTGGTGCTTCTACTTCAGTTGATGCCATGCTGAGCGTGTTCTCAAAATGCTTTGTGGAAAAACAGCCCGAATTACAAGCGAAGCTGAAAACAGCTTTAGTGCCTTCTTATGGCGCACTTGGGGATAAACCAAGGCGATCCGCAGAATTCGCTCCAAAGCAGAGAAGTGGCGCTAGAGAACAATGCAATAAATATAAACCGTTATTTTAATTAAGCCAGAATAGACTGGTTTTGTGCCATAATAACGACTGATAACATTTTAATAAATATGATAATGATTAGCACTAAATATTAGGATTCGATTATGAGCGATGCCAATGCATTTACCCTCTCCACGTGAAAAGAGAAAATTGCCATTATTGGTGAAAGTGGAGCAGCGAAAGTGCGACTACTCGACTTGATTGCAGGCTTCTGAGATTGCCCACAAGCGGTGACAAATGGTGGTTTGGATCAGTGCAATCCATACACAGCGGTTTCCCATCGTCCTGTTTCTATGCTATTTCAAGATAACAATCGCTTCCACACCTCACTTTCTCTCAAAATATTGAGCTTGGCGTTGGTACCTCGTTTGTCATGACTACTCAACAAAATCGCAAATCGCAATATCTCCAGAGCGATCACTGAATTATTGAATCGTCGAGGCCGATCAACTTTCTGGTCGGACAGAAACAGCGCGTCGCACCTGGCTCCTGTTACATTTGTTGCGCAGGTAAGCCGATTTATTGTTAGATGAACCTTTTCCAGCCCTTATTTGATCCTAAACGCGGAAAGAGCTCCAGCAACAGCGCACAACTCACCAAGAACGTAAAGCTCACCTTTGCGTGGTAGCCCATCAGATTGAAGAAAGCAGAGCCTTATTCGATCACGCATTATTTGTATTAGAAAATGGATAATAAGCGGTTAGATTCCGATTCGGTTTTGTAAATGTCCAATCAAGATAACCGCTTGAAATT
>BNJV01000150.1_pt1 | contig 138054 bp, 193 predicted proteins | sample 8540591 | NCBI WGS metagenome assembly BNJV01 (sample SAMD00202457, study PRJDB9452) | human saliva metagenome | host: Homo sapiens | reverse complement strand
ATAAATTAGGAGATGGATACAAAAGAGGCGGGGGAGAGGATTAAGAAGAACGAAAGGTTACTGCGGATGATGGTCAATAAAACCAATAGACTTGCTTAGCTTCGTGAACAAACCGACCAGAAGACTTTTGCCACCATAAAGATGCAAGGAGAAGCTGATTTCTTACACAGATGAACAGGGTAAAACCGCAAATGCAACAAATACAAGCAGAGGCTTAAACTGAAGATCAGCCTGTGAAGGCATCGAGTGTAAGCCTGGCGAAATCAGAGAGTATAGCGCAGGGCAACGTCGCCCGCGCGCAGTGGCGGCGAGCAACCATAAAGACAAACTGGCTTAGACGATTAGCCAAGAGAATACTAAACTGATGAAGGAGGGCTCAGGAGTCGAATCATGAAAAGGAGCCGTTGTCAAATCAAAGATGAGAAATGGTACTGAGTCCAAGAGGTCAATCGGCTTTACGTGAGCAACCACGATCAGTGAGGAAGACTAAATGCTTATAAATATCTTGAAAGAATTGATATCCTTGTTATGATATAAATGGAAGATACTACGATGCACCTTCACCATTATATGATGAAATGACAGGTACAGATGAGGCAAGTCCCACAGATAGCGTGGCAGATCCTGTATCTTAAGAGATAGGAAAGGTACCGCCTGTCTCATGTAAAGAAGAGATAAGCCTGGCAAAAAGAATGTCTGAAGGTGATGAAGAGGCAAGAAAAAGATTGACAGAATTCTAACTTAAGGCTGGTAGTGAGCATTACAAACGATATTTGGGCAGGGGGCTGCAGTTCTAGACCTTATACAAGAAGGGAATATAGGCCTTATAAAGGGCTGTGGGAGAAATTCTGACTACACAAAGGATATAAATTCAGCACTTACGCAACCTCCGGGGTGAAGCAGTTCATTACAAGAGCTATTGCTGATCAGGCAAGAACTATAAGAATACCCGTTCATGGTAGAAACCATAAATAAGCTGATAAGAACTCAAAGACAGCTTACTCAAACTGCAGGGAAAACCGCTCGGAAGAAATAGGGAAAGAACTGAACAGGAGCCTCGAAAAGTCAGAGACATTATGCAAGATTGCTGAGCCTGTTTCTTTTGAGACGCCTAGAGAGGAAGAGGACAGCCATATTGAGATTTTATACCGATGACAGTAATATGGCACCGGTTGAAGCTAGCAACTCACGCTAGTCTCTTAAAGAGCAGCTGGGAGAAGTGCTTGACAGCTCTGAGCAGATAGGGAGGCCAGGAGTGATAAAGCCCGATTTGGCCTTGAAGATGGGCGCGTACAAGAACTTTGAAAGAAGTAGGAAAAGAATGAGTGAAAACATAAGGGAGAGAATAAGTGATTGAGTCCAAGGCTCTTAGAAAACTTAGGGCAGCCAAGCAGGAGTAGAAAGTTAAAGGATTATTTGAATAATGAAGAAAAGCACACCAAAGAGAATGCTTGCGGTTGCAGCCTTGGTTGATAAATCGAAAGTACTGGCTGATATAGCTGGGTGACCATGCATATATTTCCACAACCTTGTATTGAAAAATGGAAAAGGTGGACAGGATTATTGCATCTGACTTGAGAGTACCTCGTTGAACATAGCAAATGAAAATATCAACCTCACGGATTTTGGGAGAAAAAGATGGAAACCAGCTTTGTTCCGGCTCCTGAAGGGTGTGAGGCAGGTGAGGTTGATACTATTCTTATATCAGGATGGGAGGAATGCTTGTAAGAGAAATTTTTGTCAAATGGAAGAGAGGAAGTGAGGCAGATACGCTAATTTTAGAGCCACAGTCTGATTTGAGGGTGGTAAGGGCATACTTGCGGGAAATTGATGATTGTGGGATGAGGATATGCTTACGAGCAGGAAATGCCTATCAAATTATCAAGTTGTGGGAAGGAGGGAAACTAAGCAAGAGCTTATAGTGATGAAAGAGAAATGATGGCTGGAGATGAGCTCTGGAGCACTGTCTCAGGTAGACAGCATCCTATATTGAAGGAGTTCCTCCTCAGGAGATAGAAGGCTGGAAACATTTAGAAAATCTATTGCAAATACGGGACGTACTAAACATCTCAAAAGAACTCTGATTAACAATAGAATTGCAGTTATTAATCAGAACTAAAATGGTAATTGAAGTTTTGGCAGATTTTAATTAGAGGAAAGAAAAGACAAATAGATACTGATGAGACTATTATATATAATGAGCTAAACTTTCGTGAAACAGCAGACAGCATCTATGGTGCAAAACCGATGAAAGATACTTGCAAGGTGGGACGGTAAACAAGGAGCGTGGTTGTAAAAGCGTACCGGAGGACGCAGAAGTAAAGGTAATTTTATGATATAACCCTGCATCACGGAATAGACTTAAGTAAAGCTTTGTTATTTTCTATAAAATCCGTACACGATGTATTTAATAGTCCGAAGTTTCTGCGTGAAAGTCGCGAAATATTCCTTTGGGAAATGGAGTATTATGTGAGGATAGAGGGTAATATTGAAAATCAATGATGAATTTGTTGGAGTAAGAAATAGGGATGGATGAACTTGTAGAAGAGAATATTATGTTTGAAAAGAGTTATTAGTACTGCACTGATGCAGCTCGCTTGGAAAAGTTCTTAGACAGTGGATCTGTCACGATAAAGTACATTTGCTTTAGGGTAGCAGACGAGGTTCCACGACTAATACAGGTAGGCTGAGAGAGTACTTCAGGATTATTTTTATGGCCATATGCCGCCATCTCATGGGTGCTTTAAACTCTGATAATCAGCTCATGACAACAGACATTACTACGCCTCCTGCAAGGGAGGGATTTGATGTTAAAAGACCAAGTTGAAACCACGTGAACTACAAAGAAAACAATGTGAAAGAAGAAGCTAATTCATGGGAGAAAAGATCTGGAATTGGACAATGTTGGAGACTTAATGATGCACTTCGAGGACGTATTAATGACGTACGTTTGTAAACGAAGCCTCGTGCAGGACGTGTAAAATAGGATTGCAGAAAGATATAGCAAGAGAGGGTAAGAAGAAGATTGTGATGACAGCGGGTTCATCTCGTCCGGGAAAACTACATTTATCACATAGATTATCCATTGAACTTATGTAGCAGGTTATAGCCTTAGTCCGCATCCAATCTGCCGTGTCAGCCGATTGATCTGAACAGGATAAGACCAAGCGACGAGGACGATTAGATTTTGAAATGTCTTGAAGCTTATAGACGTGGAGCACAGTTCAACAAAGATATGACAGAAACCGTCTGCAGGAGAGAAGTGATATGCCATCATTATACCGGCAAGGTAAGAGAGAGTAGACGGCACTTGCAACTTGGCGAAGACGATGTCCTTTGTTATAGAAGGTATTCACGGACCCAACGATAAATTCTCGAGTCACCGCCTGAAGGAAAAGAGTTCAAAATCTATATAAGTGCACTTACTCTCAGCTTTGAATACTGAGCGACCGCAATAGGATACATACTACAGACTTTGAGGTTTAGAGAATGCGAGAGATGCCAGAACAAGAAAGAAAGTGCAGAAGATACTCTTTGCAAAGATGGCTTGTGCAGGCGTGGTGGAGGAGAAAACATCCACTTTCAGGAAGAGGCGGACGAGACGTTTAATCTTTATCTCTTGTATAAGGCGAACTGCAGTGCTGAAGCCAGTGGCGCAGAGCTGCTGCTTTTCTGTACCTGCAAAAGAACTCGCCTCGGTTTGTCTGAGGCAAACAGACTGTTAAAGTTTTTGAATTATTTCCTGCCAATGCCTTTCTGACGATGTGCCAAAGAACCACTGGTGAGAGAGAATTCAGTAGGAGGAAATTGTTTTCCGTCGAAAGCGAGAGCAGAGGCAAGCCTGCGTGCAGGCAGCTCCGTTAAAATGTCTCTGAAAATGAGAAACACCAGAGCCGGGTTATGTATCGATGATCATCTGTCTCGAATTGCCGTCACCGGCAACTATCGACCTACCTCAGCACGGCGGGCAGCCGTATAGCTTTTATATCTGGTCTTTCTTCGGATGGGCTTACATAGCCTTAGTTACCCAAAGAACGGTCAGTCTCTCTCACTCTACCTTTTTCACCCTTTACATCTGACAAAAGCCAGGATGGTACTTTCAAGCTGCACTGTCCTTGAGTCACCTCCACCAGACGTTTATCATCTGGCATCCTGCCCTATGAAGCCCGGACTTTCCTCACCTACTGATTTAGGCGCTGACTACTGTGTTTCTGCAAGGGCTTAGCTAGCATAAAAAGCAAATCTGGGCAAGGCTGTCTAAGCCTTGCGCATTATGCCCGGCGCCTGTTTTATATCTTCGAGGTCTTCCGCATCTTCTATGCCTAATGACACCTGACAAGTCCTGCAGATACACGCTTTCTATCAGCTGTTCATCTGTGAGCTGGCGGTGGTGATTGAAGGACAGAGCGCAGCTCTTTTGCGTCTGCTAAGATGGGTTTTATAGCACTAATCTTAGGTTTGTCATAAATTTCAGCAGCTCTCCGCCGCCTTTTTAATCTCAAAATGAAACTACGCCTGAGCATCCGTTTGAAGGTATTTTTCGCCAAAGAGAGGTACTATCTGTCTTAAGTCCGGATAGTTAACATTTGAACCTTCGTGGTTTGCGTAAGATATTCCCGCCACAGCAAGACCGTTTTTAGAGTGTTCCATCGTAACATGCAGACCCAGGCCAAGGTTGACTAAGAAGGAGTTCTGAGGACTGAATAGAGCCGAGGTCTCCTCATAAGCTGTACAGTTGCCTTTGTTATGAAGGCTCCGCTCACCAAATTGCTCAGCATATACCAAACCATGATAAGTACCCGTCGCAGAAAGTCCGGGGAACTTATCTGAGTGAGCCATCCAGTCAAAGTTTCCTGCGTCTACTATGGTCTGCTCATACCGCTCCATGTCCATCCATGTATTTTTGTTGTGGAATGAGCAACTATGTCTGTTCCCACCCACACTGAACAGCTCACAGGGGGTAGGGAAGGCTGTCTACAATGAGAGGTACCCATGTCATGTGCAGCTTGCAAACTTTCTGCGTCAAGTGACAGTGCAGGATTTGTAAGGGTTTTCCAAATACTAACTTGAGTATTTGGGCTTAAAATGCCGTGATGAAGTTCTTCTTCAGCTGTACCAGAGTAGATATGAAGGTGACGTACCCATCTCTTGCAAATTCTATAAGGTTGAAGGTTCCGCCATAGATAGAAGATGAACAGATGAGGTGTCCACCAGCCTCACAGATGTTAAATATAGCAAAGAAGTTTGCAGCCTGTCCTGATGATGTGAGCATAGCAGCAGCACCGCCTTCAAGAGCTGCTATCTTTGCGGCGGCGTAGTCATTGGTAGGGTTTTGCAGCCTGCTGTAAAAATATCCGCTTGCCTCATGTTAAAAAGCTTTCCCATGGTCTCGCAGGAGTCATACTTAAAAGTTGTTGACTGTATTATAGGCAGCTGCCTTGGCTCGCCGTTCTTTGGCGTGTATCCTGCCTGTACACATTTAGTTCCCTGTTTTAATTCGCTCATAATAATCTCCTTCTAAAAGACAAAATTTAACTGACTAAGTTTTAATTAAATATAATTATCAGTATAAGCAAAAACTATTTATAAAAATCTATAGTATTTTTGGTTAATTGTAATATATAAAACTTATTAAATGTTATAAGTACATTTTATATAGTTAATGCATGGATTTGTATTTTAAAAATAAAAGTACAAATTTATTAAGCTTTTTACAAGACTCAACAAAATGTAAACTGAAATGTAAACTGAAAAATGTAACTGTGATATCATATAATGATACTTAAAAAGTTTATCTTTTAGTATGGGGTGTGAGCTAGGGATAAATACTTTTTATTAATAAAATAAAGAAAAGGAGTAGTATTAGAACATCAAGAAGAAAAAGGACGATTATTTCTAGTCGATTTTTAATATGTATGATGATTGTAAATCTGTTAAGCGGGAATAATGTAGTGTGTCGATGGCAGATGGGGGTAACTGGGAGGATGGTGCAGAAGTTACTAAAGGAGTGAATTAATCTCAGTAAGACAATTACAGGCTATAATCCTGACACTAAGGAATTTGATGTTGAGCTTAACAGAAAACAACAGATGTAGAAAATGATTATAAATCATTGGATGCTGTTTTTGCTTATTGATGCTTTCTAAAAATAAAAGAAATAGATAGGATAAAAGAAGCTAGCATTGTGAATACCATTCCTGAAAGTGGTAAGGGAAATTTACAAGTTGGAGTAATTACACTTGAAAAATGAGAGCAAAGAATTCGAGCCGTTTACAGATAATACTCAAAGCTGAAACTGCTATTAACGGAGTAAATTCAGAAGAGGAACTTATACATGAAGGCAGGCCTTAAAGCAGCTGACGATAGTTGAAAAATCAGCAGCTGATAAGAAAGTCATAGTTGTAGGCGATGAAAGATCCCTGCCCATGCCTATACAGATTATCGGAATTTTGATTTAAATAAGAAAGTTCAGTTAATTAAAAGCTGGAAATGAACCAGATATTTTTTAAGTGATATATTACTGATATTGTAAAGAACCTGTCTTTTAACAAGATGAGAAAACGGAAGCGTTACCGGACGTTTTATGAGATTGTGAGAGTATAAGCAGATTCAATGAGAGTTTTAAAATTGAAAAAGGGAAGTCAGGAAGAGTCTGTCTATTATGAAGCTAAGAATAACTTTTTGAATACTATGTACAATTAAAAATATAGATTTAAATAAAGGTGAAACCCTCAAGGTAAAAATATAAGATAAGGCTCAAAGATGAATATAAGGATGGAAAACATTATCCTTCTGGTGCAAAGACAACTTTTTGTACCAACCTAGTGCAAAGATTAATTTTATATGCATACCCAAGATATGGGCAGATGAAGTAACAAGAAGGCTTACGGTTACTGTATACCTATGATTGGCATAAACATTGATGTTAATATAACAGCTAAAGATGGTTATAAAAAGACTTTGAAACCGGAACCTATGACACGGAGAGAAGGGCATTGACCTTCCAGTTTATGATAATAACGGACAATTTATTGAATAACATACTGTTAGGTGAAAACAAGACAAATCGAATATAGAATATATAACCAGGTGTAAAAGATCGACAATAATAAGGTTAAGGTGTGGAAACAGCACAGTTTTACTTTTGAAAAAGCTGGAGATTCAAGGCAGAAAATTACTTTACCAATAAACTCATTGAAATTCCAAGCCTGAGCCAGGATTAGAAAAGCTTTGAAAGGAGAAAAGCTGAAAGAAAAGCAGAATATCTCGCAGCTGAAGGAGATAGCTGTTACCATGGCAGGAAAAGGGAGAGATAGTAAATTTGAGTACCCTTAGAAATTGATCTGGCTTGAAGATGCAAAACAGGGAAATCCTGTTTGGGAAAAGGTATTTAATCTCAAAACTTCCCACTACAGGTCAGGCGAAGCAGCTGCATAAGGGTGGCTTATAAAGAACTGATTTATGATGCAGAAGAAATTGGTGAGCGATGGCAGAGTAGTATATAACACCAAAGCTAGAAGAACATCTCCATAACGCGCTATGATTTTGCTACACATGGCTGTGTGAGGTAATACACGAGGTTGTAAAGCCAGTTTGGCTGGATGATCGGACGATGATTGTGACACTGTACCTTTTGTAGCCTTGAAGTTGCTACACGACGACAAAGAGAAATGTAAAACATAACCAAGACCCGATCGAGATAAGGAGAGGCTGATTTTCGGCCTGTTTAAGAAGTTGGTGAAACACAGCTTTTAACTACTACGATGAAGACTTCAAAAAGAAGGAATGATACTCTTGTAAGCTCTGAAATGTTGAAATTACAGATGGAAGACGCACATTGATTGATTACGAGACTTACGCAAACTTGACGGTACTCTCAACAGTGATGGTGAGCATTCTAGTCTCAAGACTTTGGTAAGAGACAAGGTTTTGTATGATGTTTATGGAAGACACCACTGCAGCAGCTATTGATATCACGTAGAAAGAATGATAAGAATGTACCTTTTGTCAGAGCGTCAATCTAGCAGAGTCATTCTCAACCAACACGCACAATACACTCAATAGTTTTGGAACACCGGAACAATGGAATATGTATTGTACGATCAGCCTAAAAACGGAGCGGAGATTCCATAAAGAGAACAACAGATTAATCGTTTAGAAGCAATGAAAATGACAAGCAACAGCTAATGTTCCAGGAGCCTGAAGACAATATAAATGACACCTGGGCAAACCAAAGCGAGATAAATCCGCTTGCTGTCCGAAGATTGTCAGCGTTCGGTGCGGCGATCTGGCGCGCCCAGCTACAACAGCGTTAGGCAGGCTTCCGGCAGCACGGGAACGGCACCTGGAGTAAATAATGCTGAGGAAGCAGAAGGTTTATCAGAATGTGTAATTACCGGCCGAGAACCTTCTCCGGCAGCCTCCAAAGACAGTTATCGTACCAAAGCCAAAACATCAGTTTCAAAAACAGAATTGAAAAGTTCACCCATAGGAATAACAAAGCAGCACTGAAGTGAGTGTATATTAATAATGACATCAAGTTTGCTGTTTTTAAACAGCTAGTAGGTGATGCAAAACGAATAACATGAGATTCAGAATATATTGTAACCTGATAACCATAAAGGCAGTATAATATAGGCGGATATGATGTGGCGCTATTAAATTGTCAGATAATATGTTCATCATAAAAGAACCAAAAGGCGTCAAGGTGAACCAAACTGAAAGAACCAACAAAACCAATTACGCCACAGAAACTGAAACGGGAGAGCCAATCAACCTGCACACCAACAGGAACTGAAACCGGGAGAGCCAATCAAACCAGACAGGCCAAAGTCAACCAATTGCTGAAGCCAATTCGAAAACCAAAAAGAACCAGACAAACCATAAAATCAATAGATCCGGCAACACCAATAACGCCAACAAAACCTTCAGAACCAATCAATTAGAATATCAACAACACCATCCTAACACCTGGTCCTGATCCAACAGTCCGGATGAAAGCAATGATGGCACTGCGGTAAGTTGAGCAAAAAGATCAACCAGAAGGCGCTGAAGAAGACGGAACTCCTTTACTAGCTATATGAAGAATGGTGGTATCCCATAGGAAAATTCCACGAGAGGAGCCCGAATTCCGGAAACAGGAGGCAAGGGGCAATGGCTTTGCGCGAGAGATGGTAGACTGTACCTTAAAAGCATAGCAGCAATGGCCAAAAGCGCGGCATAATGTTTGTATAATAATAAACAGATTCAACTACCACCCCGTTAATGCATGGTGAACTACGTATTGACCGGGGTATCTTTCGTTAATGATGATATAAGCTGATAAGAAAACCCTGCTGCCAGATTAAGCAGCAGGGAAACTATCATACAAGAAAGTGCTATGTGATTATATGGTAATATCATGTGTTTACGCTTTTGTTCTTTTAACAGCATAGAGATTTATCAACAGTTTTCAAGAGCCGACCAATGGACATAGAAGGCGTAACCAATGTGCGCCAATTGACACAGTTGTCCAATATGGGAGAGAATCACCTGTACTTTTCTATATCAATTATGAGTCTTTGAGCAAATCTCAGCGGCATCATTTTGATCTTTCATTTCACTGCAAAAATTAAAATTCATCTCCGCCCATTCTGCAAAGCAGGTCGGACTCACGACTGCGGCACAGAATACCTTACTCACATGGATGAGAACATCATTGCCTGATAAAATGACCATAAATACTCATTAATCTGCTTAAAATGATCAAGGTCTAATATAAAACCCCGTATTCATTTCGCTTTTTCCATTGGCTGCAAAATGTACTGGAAATTATTAGTCAGTCAAAACCATCTTCTTTGCCAGTTCAGACATTTTGCATTTACGCATTGAAATTCTGAACTCTTCATAAGGGTTTTAGGATAATATTCACCATCTCCCTGCTCCGGATTTGGAACAGACTGGTGAATATGGATGATTTCATTGTTCATCAAATTTGTGGAAAATGAAGGTAAAAGCTGGCTATCTAGGTTGATAAGTACAGATTTATCTTTATTTTCACCGGAAACAGATAATTTACCATATACCATATGCAGGTATTCGAAATCTCATCCGCATCTCATCACATTGAAGCTTATCAATTTTCCAATTCTACATCATTACGATCAGCTATTTCATCTGCAAAAGAAAGTAAAAACTATCTAAATCGGTATAGAATTCCTGAGAACCGGTACCAATGATTATACATTTAGAATACACCACTTAGTTGCATAATTATGACTTCTTTTCTACATCGTTTGAGCATTCCCAAAGTTCCTGCGTAAGTTTAGAAAATCCATCCTGTACCTCCTTACAACACCTCAACAACAACCTCAGCAAAGGACAATAATTAGTAATTTAAAAGTGAATTTTTGTGCTTTTTCAGAAAATATAAAAATATAATAATAGTTTACCACACTAACGCAGAGGTTTCAATATCTGAATTGATAATATCTGAGTTAATCTAACTTTTCTATTGAAATAACTTCCTCCGCATATTATAATTAAACCTGTATGTTTTGAGAATAAGTTGAAAGGAAATGTTATGTATCGTCTTTTATGTAAAAGATGGTTCGCCAAAAAGAGGAGAGTTTACTACAGTACATGGTGTGATTCAGACTCGGTTTTTATGAATGTTGGCACAGCAGCTATTAAAGGTGCTGTTTCAACAGAAGATTTAAGCAAACTTAAAACCTCAGGGTTGAACTCTTCCAATACCTATCACTTACACCTTAGGCCGGGTGATGAAGCAATTAAAAAAACCTCGAGGCATCCACAAGTTCATGGTATGGGACAAGCCCTGTGGTAACTGATTCCGTGGATTTCAGGTGTTTTTCTTTTAGCAAAGCTCCGTAAAATTGGAGAAGAAGGCGTAAAGTTCAGTTCTCATAGACGGCAGAAAGATATTTATGGGAACCTGAGGAAAGTATGCAGATTCAGTCAAACATCGCATCTCACCATAGCTATGGCCTTTTGATGAATGTCCGGGGCTTCCTGTGAAAGAAAAATATATGTTAGAATCGGTAGCAAGAACTGAGAGATGGCTTCTAGGTGTAAAAATGAACTTAACAGACTAAAACAGCCTGCCTGATACCATTAATAAAGAACAGCTGCTTTTAGTATTAATCAGGGAGGTGTATATAGTGATATAAGAATAGAGAATGCTAAGAGAATTACAGATATGGACTTAGCTGGCTATGCAATTGGCGGGCTTGCGGTAGGAGAAACTCTACGGAAATGTATAGCACTCTTGAAACTGTAGTCTTATCTGCCGGAAAATAAACCGACTTATCTTATGGGAGTTGGTACACCTGAGAATATCCTTGAAAGTGTTGAGCGTGGTGTTGATTTCTTTGATTGTGTGTATCCGTCACGTAATGGAAGATGGCAATGCTTATACAAACTCATGGAAAAATGAACCTTAATAATGCAAAGTATGAGCTTGATGACAGACCGCTTTGATGCTCTCCTGTGACTGCCCTGTATGTAAAAAGGCATTCAAGGGCTTATATCAGGCATCTGCTTTCAAAAGCAGGAGAAATGCTTGGAATGAGGTTTTTGGTTATGCATAATCTTATTTCTACAACAATATGATGGAAGAAATAAGAAATGCAATAGAAAGGGAGAATTTCAGGTATATAAAAAGGCTAAGCTTGAAGGATTTAAGGCAGGAGAAGAGTGCTGATTAGTGAATTACTTTTTGACACCCTACATTGTTATATAGTAAAAATAATTTATTAAAAATTTAGGAGGAAGAAGAAATGATTGAGTTTTAACAACAGGAGCAGCGACAGGAAGTGAGTCCCTTGGTTCAATGTTACCTATGGTGATAATCTGGTTGTTGTAGTTGGTGCTATGATGATGTATGAGCATCAAGCCTCAGAAGAAGGAAAAGACAGAGAATGCAGGAACTTATGTCAAGCCTTGAACTTGGAGATTCAGTGCTTACTACAGCAGGTTTTATGGAGTAGTAATTGATATTATGGATGAAATCGTAGTTGTAGAATTTGGAAGCAATAAGAACTGCCGCATTCCTATGAAGAAGGCTGTATAGTTGAGGTTGAAAAGCCAGGTCAGGCAAAAAGCAGAAACAACAGAGAAAAATAATATCATTACAGATAGATTAAACCTCCCTTTTCCGGTTTATGAATCCACTTGTAAATCGAAAAAGGAGAGTTTTTGTGTAATCGTAATCCTTTCTTATTATTTGAAACATAAAAAGTCAGTAAATTATCTATCTACGGGACCTATATGTGCCAGAAAGTCTTACTATACTTTTATTAACTGTTCTTTTATAATCTGAATTATATTTTGAAATTGCAGGTACAAGTATAGCTATAAATAGTACCTCTACAACAAAGTTTGGTGTTATAAAAAGAAGCAAAGAAAAATGTAAATGTATCCTGCTCACCATATGAAACAGCTAAATCATTTATTAATTTATAAAAACTGTGAGCAGTCCAATTACAAAAATTCCGGTAGTTTACTACAGGAGCAATTACAGATGAAATGATCATTGCAGGAAGTTGTTCCTTTTTGCAAGAAGTTTGTAACTAAGCCTGGATAGATAGCTCGGCGGCAGTACCTTTTAACAGACAGATAATAACCGTCATAAGCCGGATTAAAAGTTTTAACATAAGGGTACTGGAAAGCTTCTGCACCTGAGATTACGGACATGACCACAACTACTGCCAAAAATCAGTCCAAGCAAAGCTCCGGCAATTTCGCCAAAGAGAGAGTGGCACCTATTATTATAGGGATGAGGATAGGGCGGTGCAAAATTTGCTATTTTGAATCCGCTTGCAAAGGTTTGTAGAAAACGACGATAAGGGCAGTAAGTATGCCCAGACCGACCAAAGTGTCTTGTTTTGTTTGTTATTGTATTCATTTTTCCTCCTGCTGATATTCCCTGTAAATTTAGGATTTGCCCGTGGGATACACTCGCAATAGAAGAATAGCATAAAAAGTCCTTGAAGTAAAGGCATACTTATAATGGTAGAAGAGTTTATTAAATACAAATTTCTAAAACAAATTGTATATATAGAAAATGAATATAGAAGTGATTGGTTTGTTACATTTATAGGAGAAGATTATGAGCAGGAATAAATGGGATGAATTTGGTGGAATTAATGATGTAATTCAAAAAGCTATTGATTCCGGTAACTATAATTCACTCGGAAGAGATATCAACAATATTATCAGGATGCTTCACATACATTTTGAAGATGCCTAAGCAGAGGACCAAGAGAAGCAAGCGAATAAGATGTAAAGGGGAAACCTGGGTGGCAATACCGTTGGAGGGTGGATAAGAATTATCAGGACAGAATCAGCCGTCCTACTAAATAAAAACGCTATAGTTCTTCCAATGCAAAGCTGTACGATCGGACAATCAGCTCTTTTGCAGTGCATGGCAAACTGCTATATTTGGAGGTGATTGCAACCCTTGGAACAGCAATAGCAACCCTAGGAGCAGCAAGCGATGGTACAATAATGGGAACTGCGGTGTGGGAGGCTTTGCCACCCGTCCTGTTAGGCTTATGACTGGGTGTAGATACCCTAAAGACCGGCTGGTATTTACGAATTATCAAAGATACTTAATCTATCTGACAACAAATCCTATGCTAAGATAGAAGACCTTATGCAGGAAACGGGTGAATCAAAGGATAAGACATTGAAGCGTCTAAGGAAAAATGATTAGAAAACTAGATGGTTTAAGGAAGGTCATATAGATAAGAGTGAGACTCACCTTCATCTGACCAATGAAACCTATGCACTCTACCAGAAAACTCAGCTTGACTCACGAAGAGAGACTTAAAATAGACAGGAAATTAAGTGTCAATAAGCCTGCAAAATGAGCAAAACATAAGTGCAGAGGTAAAGGAAACTCTTGAACAGGGCAAGAAGTATCTCGTTCAGATTAGCCGCTTAAATGACAGGATACCGGGAGTTGATGTATCAAAAAAGATATATAAGATAGAAGATATTACAGGCAGGATAGGCTAAGCAGGGTTGAAAGAACATCCAAGCAGCGTAGATGATATAAAACAGCTTATGAAGTATTATCTTCCTATGACATAAAAGCTGCTTACAGCCCATGCTGAAATGGACGAACAGCCTGTAAAGGTTGAAAATATCGAGCAAAATCCAAAAGAGATTGAAAAATGTGCTGACAGCTTGAACGATGCATTCAGTAAGCTTCTTGATGACCTCTATAAGGATACGGCTTGGGATATATCGAGTGATGTATCTGTGCTTAATGCTATGCTAAAGAGAGAAGGACTTAAGGGAGTGATTTCAATGTATCACAGCCTGAAAACAAAAGCGGGCAGGAAGTAGAAGGGCTAAAACAGGAAGAAATTAAGTTAAAGTTATAATTTGGGTTTAAGAATGTAATCCCAAATTAAGATATATATAGTAAAGGAGAAGATTATGAACGAAAATGAAATGTAATGCCGGAACTCATTTTGAGTCAAAAGAGGTGGCTGCACCTGTGCTTACTTTTGGGAGCAGAGAAACTCCAAGATTAATTTAGAGAACTGCTCAGGTTAAAAATGAAAATTGTGCCGGAAACAGATAATCCTATCGGTGTTGATGATGTATGCTTTTCAGAGGCTGAAAGAAGCAGGTGGATGCCTTTGTAAAAGCAGATATAGATAAAAGATTCAAATGTAGTACTTTCAGTGATAACTTCAGAGCCCAGAAGAAAAATGGCTGCTGCTCTGAAAAGGCTATTGAAAATGTTAAAAACAAAAGGATGATGGGGAGGTTGGTAAGCTCCTTAGTGATGTTGTTGTTGAACCAAAGGGCTTTAATGACGAAGATGAAAAGGGAATATTCGGATTTTTAAGAAACAGGAAATAAACTCCAGATGCTTAAAACAAAGTATGATAAGGCTGAAGTTAATATCGGAAAAATAACCGATGTTTGAGAGTCATCAGGTAACCCTTATGAAAGATACAGCAATGCTTTGATAAGATGTGGGCGAACTGAATTTAACACATTTTAAAGAGCTCACTATGTATACTAATTGCAGGAAAGAAGAGGCTTTATGAAGTAAGAAACACAGAGCTTAAAGAGCCGCTTGCTGCGAAGAAAGTGGAAAAACCTGAAGATGCTCAGGCTGCAAAGAGATCTTGATGCACAGTGTACCAGACTTTTGAGAAACTTTATGACCTTCGAACTTACCAGAACAGTAGCTTATGAGACTGTACTGCAGATTAGGATAGTTCAGGAAATATATATAGTAATGAGTGAGAAGATCCAGTCAACTATTGTCAATACTATTCCGCTTTGAAAACTCTACATGGCATTAGCCCTTGGCATTGACACGCAGGACAGGCCGCAAAGGCTGGAAAGAATTGTTAATGATATGACAAACCAGCTCCTTACTGAATGCTGAAATGCTTTCACCAGGCTTCTGTAGATGTGGCAAAAAGAGTCTAAGAAAGGCATAGTTGACATTGAAACCCCTGACAAAGACCAATGTAAAACTTTATCAAAACCTCTGATAAGTTATGCAGATCTCAGATGAGGGCAGGAAAGAGGGCGCAGAGATTGAAATGGCAAGGATTGAGGCTGAACTAAAAATAAGGTGTTGTCATTGACCATACTAATCTCAGTATTTAACTTAACAATAAGATGATATGGGTGTCAAAAATATTGATAACGACATTAATATGAATTACAAACAATATTTACAGCCCTAATGCTGAGATATCGTGTTATTGGGTATAATCACCCAAATATGTGATTTTGGAGAACTAAATGGCTAAATTATATTTTAGATATGGAGCAATGAACTGCTGTAAAAACAACTGCTCTTTTTGCAAACGGCACATAATTATCCCGGAGAGCGGCCAGACTGCAATAATAATTAAACCTGCGGTAGATACAAAGATGAAATCTGTGTGATAAGCCGCTTAGGAATCAAAAGAGAAGTGATTTACTCGTGGATGAGAAACTGATTTATTTGAATATTTTAAGAATTATAATCTCAAAGCTTGATTGTATACTGGTGGATGAGGTGCAATTTCTTACAGTACATCAGATAGAAGAATTATAGGGTGGCTGTAGTACTTATACCTGTTATATGTTATGGATTAAGGACTGATTTTAGAATGGATGGATTTTCCGGCAAGTTCAAGATTATTAGAACTTGCACATTCTATTACTGAGATGAAAAATGTATGTTCCTGTGGTAGCTACACTGCAATCTGAGAATGGTTAATGGAGTTCCTATTGAAAGCAGAAATCAGGTAGAAATAGATAACTCAGATATTATATCCCATAAAGCAGTGTAGTTCAGAATGTTTTGAAAGGCTGAAGGGTGAAGCTGAAACATAATTATTCTCAGAGTCCGTATGGCAGCTTATAATTAAAAGAATAAATAAAAATACATAAGGAAGTTAGGTAAGATGAAGAAAAATTTGATGGTATGGGGAATATCCTTATAGCATCTTTATGCTTTGGAAAAGCAGAGACCATGAAAGCAGGGGTTGTTGAACCCACACGCATAGATGATGCAACGGCTTATTCCAGAAAGAATTGGATGAAACAGGAAATGTGACCCTGGTCAAAGGGGAGTCTATCATTTAAGATGGATACAATTTCCCGGTTTTAGTGAATAATATGACTGTTGATGCTGAGGGTGCAACCATAATCTGTGATAAACCTATTGCCTTCAATGTACCATGCATAAGGCCGGATACAAGGCTTTGACAAATGTCAATTAATGGCGGAACTTGGAAATGCAGTGATGATAGTGATGGATATGGAGGTTCATCTTTTAAGTTTACTCACGCAAACAATATAACTCTTAAAAATATGAAAGTCAGGTCAGCTAATTTATCAGGCCATAGTTTTGACTTTTGCTAGCCTGCAAGAATGTACTTTATAGAAAAACTGTGATATTGCAGGTTGGAAAGTCTGAACTCAAAGACAGAAGAGGCTGTACAGCTGGATGTTGCATCGGCGGCAACAGCACCTTATTTGAGTGCCATACCGTTTTGCAGCTGACTACGCTGATAAACTTTGGAATAAAGCGGGCTGTGAGAATATTACTATCAAAACTGTAAGATAGTTGGTAATAGAGGTGAGTAGCTAATCATACAAAAAGTATGATGGAGATGATACTAAATTCTATACGATGAAAAATATCACACTTTATAGGAAAATGACAGCAACCGGTCTTAACGGCGAGGGTGTTGTACTTTTTAATACTAAATCAGCCACGGTTAAGGATAAACAAGATTAAAAAGCCTTTAGAAAAGGTAAGGATGACTCATATACAGTTGGACTCATATCAGCACATTTTCAAATGATAAGGATCTAAAAAGCTGTATTTAATATTGCTGGCAATACTATATATATGTGAAGACAGGCGGTTATGGTATATTCTCATTCAGGAGTCAAATTTGGAGAAGGCTGTAATCGAAAAAGAATAAGCTTTTTCTGTAAGGCAGGAAAAAGAGGTTGCAAATCCATGCCAAAGAGCAGAGATAATAAAATTATTATTAAATCAAATACTATATAGATCTTATAAGGATAAATAATAAAAATCAGGATAATTAATTTGTTTTTGTACTTGAATAATTTAGATTTATGTGCTACACTCCTAACAATTTGGGCATAACAGAAAGGAGGAGGAGGAGAGCGAAACTAAACTTTTGTTCTTCCTTTTCTTTGCCAAAAGTGGTGTAGTTTGCAAAAGTAAGATTTGGAGGAAATGATGAAAGCATATTTGATTCTTGAAGACGGAACGGTATTTACGGGAGAATCTTTTTGGTGCCAGAACGAAGTTATAAGGAAATAGTCTTTCAATACTCCATGACAGGCTATCTTGAGATACTTTCACCGATCCTAGTTACGCTGGACAGGCAGTTACAATGACCTATCCTTTGATTGGTAATATGCAGACACTATCAGGACATGGAGTCAAAAAGCTCAGCCTGATGGTTTTATAGTTCGTGAAACAGCAGGAAAAGCCTCTAATTTTTAGAAATGACGATTCTCTGACCAGACTCTTGAGTTGACCAGGGCATTACCGGCATTTATGGCATTGATACTAGGGCACTTACAGATTCTTCGTGAGAGTGGCAACATGAGACGGTATGATAACAACTGACGAAACAAAACTGGAAGTGCTAATACTTTTAAATAAAAATTTAAGCGCTACAGGGTTGAAGGAGTGGTTGAGCGGGTATCCTGCAAGGAAAAGGAGATATTTGAGCCTCGTTTTGCAAGAAGGCCTGATAAGGTATTTAAGCTGGAATTCCAGTTTAAGAATGATTTTATAACAGAAACAAAATACAGGATTGCACTTATGGACTTTGGTGCAAAGAAGAACATAGTTGATTCACTTTTAAGAAGAGGCCGTGAGGTAACTGTATATCCTGAGAATACAAGGCTGAAGAGATATTTAGGGATAAGCCTGATGGAATTATGCTTAGTACACCAGCCGGGAGATCCTGCCGAATGTACTGATATAATAGGGAGCTTAAGAAGCTTTGACGAGACATCCCTATCTTTGGTATCTGCCTCGGACACCAGCTTATGGCTCTTGCAAAGGGTGGCAGAACGGAGAAGATGAAGTATGGACACAGAGGAGCAAAACCACCCTGTAAAGGATCTATCTACAGGAAGAGTATACATATCTACTCAGAATCACGGCTATATGGTGAGTTGATAAGAGTATGCCTGAAGAAGTGGCAACTACAAGCTGATAAATGTAAATGACGGTACGGTTGAGGGTACTACGCTGCACAGGAAGAGAATATTTACCGATCAGTTCCACCCTGAGGCTTGCTCAGTAATCGCTTGATACAGTGATATTTGTTTGATGAGTTTTAAGGGAGGTTAGTGATGCCAAGAATAACTGATATTAAAAAGTAATGGTTTTTAGGTTCATACATATCGTTATCGGACAGGCGGCTGAATTTGACTCATGCAGGTACACAGGCCTGCCGTTCCTTTAAAGAAGAAGGAATAGAAGTAGTACTTGTAAACTCTAATCCTGCTACAATTATGACAGATAAGGATATTGCGGATAAGGTATACATAGAGCCTCTTAATGTAGATGTCGTTAAGAAAATCATTAAGGAAGAGAACAGCCTGACAGCATACTTCCGACACTTGGAGGACAGGCAGGACTTAACCTTGACTATGGAGCTTGAGGAGAGCGGCTTCAAGGAGAATAATGTAAGACTTATAGCACCTGGCTTTGACTATCAAAAAGGCTGAGGACAGGCTTGAGTTTAAGAACACAATGGAGAAGCTTAAGGAGCCTGTTGCTGCTTCTACAATAGTAGAAGATGTTGAAGCTGCTGTAGAATTTGCCAAAGAAATAGGCTATCCTATAGTTGTAAGACCTGCCTATACCCTCGGGGGTTCAGGAGGTGGTATAGCTGATGATGAAGCATCACTTCGCTTAATCTGTGAGAACGGACTTGGAAAGCCAAGAGTAGGTCAGTGCTCCTATAGAGCGCTCATTGCAGGCTGGAAAAGGAGATAGAGTATGAGGTAATGAGAGATAGCAGAGGTAACTGTATTACTGTATGTAATATGGAAAACCTCGACCCTGTAGGCGTGCATACAGGTGATAGTATAGTAGTTGCTCCTTCACAGACTCTTTCAGACAAAGAGCATCAGATGCTTAGAACTTCTGCTCTTAATATAATTGACGAGCTTGGAATCACAGGTGGCTGTAATGTACAGTACGCACTTAACCCTCACACCTTTGAATACTGCGTTATAGAGGTAAACCCAGAGTTAGCCGTTCATCTGCGCTTGCCTCGAAGGCTACAGGCTATCCTATAGCTAAGGTGGCGGCTAAGATTGCACTTGGCTACACCCTTGATGAGATTAAGAATGCTGTTACAGGAAGAACATTTGCAAGCTTTGAGCCTGCACTTGACTATGTGGTTGTTAAGATACCAAGACTTCCTTTTGATAAGTTCATAACAGCAAAGAGAACCCTTACCACCCAGATGAAGGCAACGGGTGAGGTTATGAGTATCTGTACCAACTTTGAAGGTGCTCTTATGAAGGCAATCCGCTCCTTAGAGCAGCATGTGGACAGTCTCATAGTCAATTACTATGATGGCTTTACTGATGAAGATATAAAGGATGAGCTTCAAAAAGTAGATGACAGAAGAATCTTCCTCATAGCTGAGGCTATCAGAAGGGGGATTACACCTGAGTACATCCACAGCATAGCCAAGATAGACGAGTGGTTCATAGATAAGATAGAGCGTCTTGTAAGATGTGAGCTTTCAGCCTTAAAATGAGGAGCTTACAAGGGAGCTTTTGTGTTTGAGGCAAAGCGTATGGAATTCCTCGACAAGGTCATTGCAAAGATTACAGGAAAGACTGAAAAAGAAATCTACGAGCGTAGAATAAAAAGAAAATATCATTGCGGGCTTCAAGATGGTAGATACCTGTGTTGCTGAGTTTGAAGCGGTTACACCTTATTATTATTCCTGCTTTGACGGAGAAAAACGAGAATACTTCAGTTACTGACAAAAGAAGGTGTTTGTACTGGTTCAGATCCAATAAGAATCGGTCAAGGTATCGAGTTTGACTTTCTGCTCAGTCACACTGTGTATGGGCATTTTCAAAGGCTGGCTATGAGACCATAATCATAAACAACAACCCTGAAACAGTAGCACTGACTCGATATAGCTGATAAAGCTTTACTTTTGAGCCTCTACTCCTGAGGATGTAAGAAATGTAGTTGAACTTGAGAAGCCTTATGGAGCGGTAGTTCAGTTTGGTGGTCAGACAGCCATAGGTCTTACCAAGGCTCTTATGGAAATGGGAGTAAAGATCCTTGGAACATCCGCAGAAGACGTGGATGCGGCTGAGGATAGAGAGATATTTGACAATATCTTAAATGAAACAGGTATACCGAGGGCCTCAGGTGGAACGGTATTTACTGCTGATGAAGCTGTGGAAGTAGCTAACAGGCTTGGCTACCCTGTGCTTGTGCGTCCTTCTTATGTACTTGGCGGTGCCGGAATGAGAATAGCCATATCTGACTCTGATATAAGGGAGTATATAGGCATAATAAATCGTAATGTTCAGGAGCATCCTATACTTGTAGACAAGTATCTTATGGGTGAGGAGCTTGAAGTAGATGCGGTTTGTGACGGAGAAGATATCTTAATTCCCGGTATTATGCAGCATATTGAAAGAGCAGGTATACACTCAGGTGACAGTATATCAGTTTATCCTTCACAGAACATATCTGCAGAGCTTTATAGAAAGGATAGAGGACTATACAAGGAAGCTTGCAAAGAGCCTTCATGTAATAGGACTTGTCAATATTCAGTTCATCATCTATGAGAATGAAGTGTATGTTATAGAGGTAAATCCCCGTTCAAGCCGTACAGTACCATATATAAGCAAGGTAACAGGCATACCTATTGTAGAGCTTGCTGCCAAGGTTATTATGGGAGATTAGAAATCTTGGTTTTGAGCCGGGACTTCAGAAGGAAGCTCCATATGTGGCTGTAAAGATGCCGGTATTCTCCTTTGAAAAAGCTAAGGGAGCTGAGAGTTTTCCTATAGGATCTGAGATGAAGTCTACAGGAGAGTGCCTTGGTATAGCAAAAACTTTTTGATGAGGCCTCTTTAAGGCTTTTCTTGGGAGCAGGAATTGACCTTCCTATTCACAAAAAGATGATAATTACAGTTTGTGATGAGGACAAGAAGGAAATTGTGCCTATAGCCTCAGGCTTTAGTGAAACTTGGCTATGAGATATATGCAACAAGGGTACAGCGGAAGTACTTAAGAATAACGGTGTGGAAGTAACTCAGGTAAACAAGCTTGAGCAGGCTGCACCCACACTCATGGGACCTCTTACTTGCACACACAATATTGACCTTGTTATAGACACACCTTCTATAGGGTGCAGGAAAGTCTAAGGATGGTTTTCTTATCAGACGAGGTTGCTATAGAAACAGGTGTTTCTGTTATTACTGCACTTGATACAGCGACAGCCCTTCTTAGGAGCTTAACAAACTCACATAAAGATGAGCTTGAAATGATAGATATAGCAACAGTTGCACGCAGGGGAAATACCAATGGTTGATATAAAGGATGTTCTGTCTTTTTAACTACTATACCTATAAAAAGCCTTTTACAGGCAGTGATAACGGTAGAGATACAGAATCGTAAGGTTTGAAAAAGGAAATACAGGGAGAAGAGGGAGTGAGCCTGTCAAAGAGCCTGTCTTTCAAACGGCTATCTGGAAGGATTTATTTTCTTTTGAAAATACGCCTAAAGAAGAGATAGCCTTTAAGGAATTTGACTTTTTCGCCTAATGGTCTTGTACAGGCTGTTGACTGGATAAATGAGATGAATATAGAGTAAATGTGATATAATAAAGTGATATGGGTGTCAAAATGAAAAGTAAATTCTTTTTCAAGCAAGCCTTACTAGGATTTTATACTTTTGACACCTATATATATACAAGTAGGAATTTAAGCTGAATATTTAAGTAAGTGAAATATCATGCTCGTATTGAAACTTAATTTGAAGAACTGCAGTGATAAATTTTTATTTAAAAATTAAAAAATCTCTTGACATATGAGATAGAGTAATGTATACTTATTTTCGTTGTCAAATCAACACAACTTGATGAGGCCTGCTGGTCAAGGGGTTAAGACGCTGCCCCTCTCACGGCAGAAACAGGGGTTCGATTCCCCTACAGGCTACTAACCCTTTAAGAAGTGAACCGTTAGAGGTTCGCTTTTTATGTAATGGGAAATTTTTGGAGAATTTGCCATCACATAAAACTCCTCCGAGGGATGCACAGCTCACGGCAGAGAAGTTTGCCTTTACAGTTCATTCAAACGCAAAATGCGTGAACATGCACTTTGTACATTGTCGGGAATTAAGGAGAATTATGAGTAAAAGAGAGAGTTACGAGCAGAAGCACTTATTCTAGCCAATTATATATAATTATGAATTGGTAGATGTTGAATTTGTAAGAGAAGGTTCAAACTGGTTTCTTAGAGGCTTATGTGGATAAGGAAGGCGGTTTCTCTGTTAATGACTGTGAAAAAGGTAAAGTCGTGAATTTTTCAGATCTTTTGGATGAGGAAGACTTTATTGAAGAGTCATATATACTGGAAATAAGTTCTCGGGATTGGGAAGAGCCGCTGAAAAAGATAAAGATTTTGCCAGAAGCATAGGAGAAGAGGTTGAACTTGAAAGCTTTATAAGGCTGTAGAAAATCAAAAGAATTTTCCGGAACCTTAGAAGCGTATGAGATGATTTAACGGTAACCATTGGATGAAGGAGATGTAAAAACAGCCTTTGATAGAAAAATATAGCTTTGATAAAGATTAGCAGTTGATTTTTGATAAATTTCACTGGAGGTAATTCGGAAAAATGGGAAGAAAAGAACAAACGGACGATAATATGGAGTTAATAAAAGCTCTCGATCAGCTGGAAAAACAAATGATATAAGCAAAGAAGTTATACTTGAGGCGGTTGAAAAATTCGCTTGGTTGCTTGTAAAGATGAATTTGGTAAATCAGACAATATAAAGGTGACAATCAATAGAGAAACCGGAAGAGTCAGTGTATTGGCTGAAAAGACTGTTGTACCTGTTGTTGAAGACTCTATTACACAGATTAGCTTGATGATGCCAAAAGATATCCTGCCAAATGCAGTAGAAGGGCAGGTAATAAATGTAGTAATTACACCTAAGAATTTTGGAAGAATTGCAGCACAGAAGGCTAAGCAGGTTGTAGTTCAGAAGATAAGAGAAGAGGAAAGAAAAGCACTTTTTAATCAGTTTTGCTAAAAGAGCATGATATTGTAACAGGTATTGTGCAGAGGTATACAGGAAACAATATAAGCATAAATCTTGAAAAGTGGATGCACTGCTTTCAGAACAGGAGCAGGTTAAGACGGAAAGATTTAGATCAACAGAAAGAATTAAACTCTATGTAGTAGAGGTTAGGGATACTTCTAGAGGGATATGATTACAGTTTCCAGAACCCACCCTGATTTGGTAAAGAGGCTTTTTGAATCGGAAGTTACAGAAATAAAAAGACGGAACAGTTGAGATAAAGAGTATTTCAAGAGAAGCAGGTTCAAGAACTAAAATAGCTGTATATTCTAATAATCCTGAAGTGGATGCCGTTGGAGCCTGTGTGGGAGTTAACCGTGCCAGGAGTGGAAAATGTAGTGGATGAACTTAGGGGAGAAAAAATTGATATAGTTGTTTGGAGTGAAGATCCGAGGGTATTTATTATGAATGCTCTTTCTCCTGCAAGGGCTATATCAGTTGAAGCAAATCCTGAAGAAAAAACAGCTAAGGTTATAGTTGCAGATTCAGACTTTTCGCTTTGCACATAGGTAAAGAAGGACAGAATGCAAGACTTGCAGCGAGACTTACAGGCTATAAGATAGATATTAAGAGTGAGTCACAGATATTATCCGAATAAAGAGGTAGAGGATGAATAATCCACAAAGAACTTGTATTGCTTGTAAAAACATCAATGATAAAAAGATTACATTAGAATTGTGCGTACTAAAGAAGGTGTGTTTTGAACTTGATTCTACAGGACGGAAAAATGGAAGGGGAGCTTATATTTGTAAAGATTCCAAATGTTTTGAAAGCTTGAAAAGACAAGAGGCTTAGATAGATCATTTAAAACACAAATACCTATGGAAATATACGATAAATTATTGGATGAATTGAAATCATTGTAGGAAGGTGAACATGGATAAGGTATTGTCCACTGAGGGCTGGCACAAAAATCGGAAAACTTGTTACAGGCGAGTTTCTTACAGAAAATTCTATTTATGCGAAAAGCAAAACTTGTGATAGTTGCGAAGATGCATCTGACAATACTAAAAAGAAGTTCACAGACAGATGTAATCATCATAAAGTGACGCTTAGATTTTATAAGACCAAAGAAGAACTTTGGAAATGCCACAGATCTGCACTAAAAAGCATCGCTGGCAGTACTTGATGAGGGGTTTTCAAAAGCTATCTTAAATATATTGAACTAGCGATTAAAATGGGAAAAGGCGATAAAATGTCTAAAAATTAAAAGTAAAAAGATTTGGCAAAAGAAATAAAACTTAAAAGAGTAAGGAAATTGTAGATTTTTCTTCTATGAAAATGGATATTCAAATGTAAAAACATGAATAGTGAGTTAAGTGAAGAAGCTGAAAAAACAGTGCGTGTAAAGTTCGCTCCTGATACAATTAAACCGGCTAAGACTGGAACGCAAAAGCAGAGGTTAGACCTAAACGAGTAAAGACGGCTTCTGCTCCAAAGCCAATGAAGCAGACTTTTGATGGAAGGCCGCCGGAAGTTAGAGAAGCTGCTGAAAGAAAGGCTAGAAAATTTCAGAAGAGGCTGAGTCTAAAAAGAATCTACAGAAAGATGTGCAGGCTGATTCTAAATCGTCTAAGCCTATGGTAAATGATAAAGAAGATGTTAAAATACTTCAATAGAAGGATTAAAAATCTACAGAGACTGCTCGGTAGATTCCAAAACCAAAGGGAAGTTAAGATAAAAGAGCCTAAGACACCTGCGGTAGTACAGAATAATGAAGAAAGAGCCAAAACCTGTACAGGAAAAAGGAAATGACTCCGAAGAAGCTGCAATTGCATTTGCCTAGAAAAAGGCTAGTCAGGCAGCAGCATTGAAATGGTGATAAAGTATCTAAGAGTTCAGCCACGGTAAATAAAACATCAAAGTTTGGAGATAAAAAGAAAAAGTGACAGGCCTCAGGGGGCGGAGAGATGCATCTAAAGGGAAATAAAGATGGACATAGCGAAGCCGGGTGAGGGGCGTAATAGAATAATGATGGATTTAGAGCCTCAAGAAATGCTGACAGGCATCAGGGACAAAAAGGTGATAAGCCATTTAATAAAGATGGCAATTCCTCCAATGACAAAAAGCAGGGAAATGGAGGCAGCGTCAAACTGCCAATGCAGGAGCAAGAGAGCATGGGCAGAGGGTGGACAGGGGTGAGAAATCAGACTTCATCAGGTGGAGAAGAACGTATTATAACAAAGACAGAAATCGTGACAGAGAGCGTGAAAGAGAGCGCGAGAAGGCCAAGGAAAGAGAACGTGCGAGAAGAATCTAGGTAAGCGTTTTGATAAGAACAAGGCACTTAATAATATAGATGATGACGATAATGTAGCACACAGAAAGAAGAAGGATCCCTAACAGAAAGGGTGCTTTCATCAAACCTGAAGTTGTGGCTAAGCCTGCTGAAGAAGAAACAATCAAGAATATTGTTATTCCTGATACTCTTACTATTAAGGAACTTGCCGACAAGATGAAGGTTCAGCCTTCTGCAATTATTAAAAACTCTTCTTACAGGGTAAGATGTATACTGTAACTCAGGATATTACATTTGAAGAGGCTGAGAAATAGCATTAGAGTACAATATCATCTGTGAACTTGAGGAGCCTGTTGATCTTGTAGCAGAACTTCTTAAGGAAGAAGAGGAAGATGAATCGCTGATGGATAAGCGTCCTCCTGTAGTCTGCGTTATGGGACATGTTGACCACGGTAAGACTTCTCTTCTTGATGCAATCCGTTCTACAAATGTAACAAGCCGTGAGGGCAGGCGGAATTACACAGAGTATCGGTGCTTCAGTAGTAAATATCAATGGAAGAAAGATTACCTTCTTGGATACACCGGGCATGAGGCATTTACAGCTATGCGTATGCGTGGTGCAAAGTCTACGGATATAGCTATCCTAGTAGTAGCTGCAGATGACGGTGTAATGCCACAGACGGTTGAGGCTATAAATCATGCTAAGGCTGCCGGAATTGAAATTATAGTGGCTATCAATAAGATAGATAAACCAAGTGCTAATATAGACAAGGTTAAACAGGAACTTACAGAATATGAGCTTATTCCTGAAGATTGGGGCGGTTCAACAATTTTCGTTCCTGTTTCAGCTCACTCAAAAGAGGGTATTGAACAGCTTCTGGAGATGGTACTTCTTACTGCAGATGTGGCTGAGTACAAGGCAAATCCTAATAGGGAAGCAAGAGGTATAGTTATCGAGGCTAGTCTTGACAAGGGCAGAGGTCCTGTTGCTACAGTTCTTGTACAGAAGGGTACCTTACACATAGGGGATTCTATTTCAATTGGTTCTTCTTTTGGTAAGGTCAGAGCAATGCTTGATGATAAGGGAAGTAATGTGGCCGAGGCAGGTCCTTCTATTCCTGTAGAGATACTTGGACTTAATGGAGTTCCAAATTCCGGTGACACAATGCTTTGCTTTAAGGATGATAAGGAAGCAAGAGCGGCTGCTGAGACCTTCATAGCACAAGATAAGGCAAGACTTATCGATGAGAGCAGAAAGAAACTCTCTCTTGACGGTCTCTTTGATCAGATTAAGGCGGGTACCGTTAAGGAACTTAATGTTATAATTAAAGCTGATGTTCAGGGTTCTGTTGAGGCTATTAAGCAGAGTCTTATTAAGCTTAACAATGATGAGGTAGCAATTAGAGTTATTCATGGTGCAGTTGGTGCTATCAATGAATCAGATATTTCTCTTTGCAAGTGCTTCAAAATGCGATTGTAATCGGATTCAATGTGAAAGAATGGATGCTGTAGCTAGGATACTGCTGACAGGGAGAAGGTAGATGTAAAGATTCTATAAGGTTATCTACAATATTATATCTGATGTTGAGTCTGCTATGAAGGGTATGCTTGAGCCTATTTACGAAGAAAAGGTTATAGGACATGCTGAAATCAGACAGGTATTTAAGGCATCCGGAATAGGTAATATAGCGGGTTCATTCGTACTTGACGGTAAGATAATAAGAGGCTGTAAGGCCAGAATTACAAAGAGATCTTATCTTTGAAGGAATCTTGCATCCCTTAAGAGATTTAAGGATGATGTTAAGGAAGTAAATGCAGGCTATGAATGTGGTCTTGTGTTGAGAAATTTAACGATGTCAAAGAAGAAGATAAGGTTGAACTTTATCAGATGGTGGAAGTTCCAGAGTTAAAATGCGTAAAAACAGTATTAAAAATGTCAGAATAAATTCCGAGGTTCAGAGGGCTTTAGGGTGAACTTATCCGTATGGGTGTAAAAGACCCAAGGGTAAGCTCACTTACTTCCGCAACTGATGTAGAGTAGCTCCTGATCTGAAAACTGCCAAGGTATTTATCAGTGTACTTGGTGATGACAGAAAGATACCCTTGAAGGGCTTAAGAGTGCAATGCCATACCTTAGAAAGCCAGCTTGCAAAAGCATTAATCTTAGAAATACTCCTGAACTCAGATTTCAATTAGATACTTCTATTGAGTATGGAATGCATATGTCAGCACTTAGTAATCAGGTAAAAGCAAAAATGATAAAGAAAAACATGGAAAATGATGATTGAGGCTTGACTTATGATAGGAGGCACAATGTTTGTAGGAAATTATAATTTAGTTCATATTTTAGACCTTTGTAAAAGATGCTGGAAAACAGTAGCTGTCGCAGGTCATGTTAATCCTGACGGAGATTGTGTCGGCTCTGCATTGGCTGTTTATAATTACTTAACAAAAAGCCGGTAAAATGTAGATATATATTTGGATCAGTTTGGCAGGGAATTTGATGAATTACCGGAACTGAATTCGTAAAGAACAAGGCTTATGATAAGGCTTATGATGTGTTCTTTATGTTGGATCTTGGTGATGTAGAGAGGATAGGAGTAGTTTCGGAACTTTTTATAAGGCAAAGAAGACTATCTGTCTGGATCACCATCTAACAAAGTAAGGGAGTGGCTGATGAAAATTATATAATTACCACTCTTAGTTCCACCTGTGAACTCGTATTTGAAATGATGGATATAGACTTTATTGATAAGGATATAGCAGCCTGTCTTTATACAGGTATTATACATAATACAGGTGTTTTTCCACCATGGCTGTACCTCTAAGCGTACAATGGAAATTGCCAGTGAACTCATAGTTTAAGGGAATCGACTTTGGACATATAATAGACCACAATTTCTACTCTAAGACATATAAACAAAAATCAGGTTCTTGGAAGATGTCTTATGGAAAGCATCTGCTTTGGGATGGAGTAGGAGTAGTATCATATCTCACCCGTAAGGAAATGGATTTCTATATGATCGGTGATAATGATGTAGGAGGTATCATTGATCAGTTAAAGGCTTACAGAAGGTGTAAAGGTAGCAATCTTTGTCAGGGAAAAAGCTCGCATTTATACAAGGTGAGTATGCGTTCAACAGTAACCGACCTGGATGTGAGTAAGGTCGCTGCATTTTTACCCGGCGGTGGCGGACATAAGATGGCTGCTGGTTGTACCATATCAAGTGGAACAGTACACTGATGTAATAAATAATGTTACAAAACAATTGCAATTTCAGTTACTGCAAAGGGTTATATTTAATGATAAATGGAGTCATAAATGTATATAAAGAAGTAGGCTATACTTCAAGAGATGCAGTATCAAGACTTACAGGCATTCTTAGGCAGCGCAAAATCGGACATACAGGAACATTGGATCCTGCAGCTGAGGGTGTGCTGCCTATGTGTCGTTAGTAAAGCTACTAAACTTTGTGAATTACTCACAGATCATGAAAAAGCAGTATGTTGCAGTGATGAAATTAGGGTATAGCTACAGATACCGAGGATACTACAGGAGAAATTGTTGAAGGAAAACCTGTTTTTAGAGAACTGGTATGAAGAAAATAATACTATCGATAATTTAACTAAAGTGATATCTAAATTTATAGGAATACAATCCAGACTCCGCCTATGTATTCAGCAAAAAAGGGTAAACGGTAAGAGGCTTTATGAACTTTGCGAGAGAGGGAAAGTAATAGAACGCAAACCTTGTGAGATTACTGTATATGGAATTGAAAATTAAAAATATTGATATAATTAATAGAGAAATTACTATAGTTGTTGACTGTTCAAAGGGTACTTATATAAGAACTCTGTGTAAGGATATTGGCGGGGAATTGGGCTAAAGCAGCTATGAAAAAGTCTGTTAAGGACAAAAACAGGAGATATTTAGAAAAATAGTTATAAAGCTTGATGATATAGAAAAGATTGTAAAAAGAAGAAAGATTGAAGAAATACTTATCCCTATAGAAAAATATTCCATAAACTTAGAAGAATAGATGTAATGGGATATTCAAGTATTTTACTTGATAATGGTGGAATAGTAAAAGCTGAAGATGTGGGCTTTCAGTCAGATACTGATGAGATGAAAGATGGTGAAAAATTTAGAATGTATAATAAAGATGGAGAATTTAGAGCCATCTACGAGTTATGATGAGAAGACAAATACATTAAAAATAGATAAGATGTTTTGAGGTGATAGATGAATGAAAATATTCAGGAAATCGACTTTGCACTATCTAATACTGTTGTAACCTTAAGGAAAAGTTTGATGGTCTGCATTTAGGACATAAAGAACTGATAGACGAGGTATTAAATAGTACAGGGCTGGCAAAAGTTTTGTTTACCTTTTGATGTCAATCTTATGGAAAACTTTTGATAAGACAATGAGAGTTATTTATACTAATGAAGAAAGAAAACTGATAGTTAAGAACTTTGGATTGGACTATATGATTAATTTTACCGTTTTACAAAGGATATTATAAATACATCTGCAGATGATTTTATAAGAAAAATTATAGTTGATAAGCTGGGTGCAAAGAAACTTGTGGTAGGTACAGACTTTAGGGTTTGGCAGAGACAGACTCCGGAGAGTGTGGTTCTATTGGAAAAAGAAGTGAAGACTTTGGCTATGAACTTAAGGTGATGGAGAAGAAGAGAATGTATGGAGAAGAAATATCCAGTACAAGAATTCGTACTCTAATACAAAATGGAGAGATAAAGACAGCAAATGAATTGCTTGGAAGAGCATTTTCTTTTTCAGGTGAAATTATAAGATGGCACTCATTTAGGGCATACAGTAGGTATGCTGACTATCAATATTAAAAGCCTGCCGAAGATAAACTCTTCCACCATTTGGAGTATATGCTTCAGATACTGAACTGGATGGTAAGACATATAGGGAATAACCAATATTGGCGTAAAACCTACCATAGAGTGAGAATAACGCTGTGGGAATTGAAACTTGGCTGTTTGGTTTAGATGAAGATGTCTATGGACATTTTGCCAAGGTGGATTTGCTTGACTTTATAAGAGCTGAAAGAAAATTTGATTCACTTGAAGAGGTGAAAAAGCAGGTAAATATTGATATTGTTAGGGCAAAGGAGTTTGAAAAAGATAGGGAGGAGGTTATGGTTTTAGAGAGAGCATTACTGCCATAAAAGGTATTAGCACTAAAACAGCAGCCCTCCTCAATAAATTGAGGGATATCACACTAAAGGGTGATATTTTAAAAATATTTTTCCAAGAAATTATGATAAGTACGATAAAGATAATTCCCATTAGTTCGCTTAAAATTGGAATGACAGCAGTAATTTCGGCTATGCCTGCCTCCTATCCTATCTTGAAGAGTTTGGGAATAAAAAACATTCTTGTTTGTGAGGTTACGGATGGAAGTGGTAAAATTGAACTTAACTTTGGTTTAATATGCCCTTTATAAAATCAAAAGCTTTCTAAGGGAGTGCATAGCATATTTCGTGGAAGAGTAGTAAGGAAGATTTATACAGATAGTACAGCATGCAGATTCTTACAGAGGCCGAGTATAGAAGACAGAGGTGCTTCAGCCATAGACTTTATAGCAAAGGGATTACAAGCAACCTGTTAAGAAAATCTATTGCAGAAGTACTAAAATGAGGGTTACTTCGGGAATAGATTATTTACCAAGAGAAATTAAGACGGAGCATTCATTGATTGCTCTAAAAGATGCTCTTAGGGAAATACATTTTTCCAAAATCAAACAATACTTTTACTGGATGCCAGAAGAAAGCTGTATTTGATGAATTTTTGTTTGCTCTTTCCATAGATATATTAAAACAGGGAAGGGAAAGAGAAAGAAGTTCTTTTGCTGTAGAACATAAGTCTATAGTTGTAGAATTTATTTCGTCTCTTAATTTTTCACTAACAAATGCTCAGTTTGGGAAGAAATAGAAAATGACCTAACGGCAGGTGTTAGAATGAACAGACTCGTTCAGGGGGATGTGGGATCAGGAAAAACTATGATTGCAATGCTTGCTTGTCTGCTTATGGCTAAAAATGGCTATCAGTCAAAGTGTGATGGTTCCAACTGAGGTACTTGCAAGACAACATTTTCGAGGAGTTTTTCTACAATGTTAGAAAAGTATGGAGTAAGGATTGTGCTTTTGACAGGTTCTATTAAGGGCAGGCAGAGAAAAGAAACTCTGGCAAAAATAGAAAGCCATGAAGCAGATGTTATTATAGGTACCCATGCTCTTATTCAGGAAAAGGTCATTTATGATAAATTAGCTTTGGTAATAACTGATGAACAGCATCGTTTTGGTGTAAAACAAAGGGAAAAACTTGCAGATAAGGGGAGTGAGCCCCATATTCTGGTTATGAGTGCCACACCTATTCCCAGGACGCTGGCTGTGATTTTATACGGTGATTTGGATATCTCCATAGTGAATGAACTGCCTGCTAAAAGGCTTCCTATAAAAACTGTGTGGTTGCTGAAGACTATAGGATGACAGCTTATCAGTTTATTTTAGGAGAGGTAAGTAAGGGGCATCAAGCCTATATTATATGTCCAATGGTAGAAAAATCGGAAGAAAGTGATGAACTTTCAGATGTGGTAAGCTATACTGAGGAACTTACCTCTCTACTCTGGAGATAGAGCAAGGATTAGATATCTTCATGGAAAAATGAAAAATGATGAAAAATAATATTATGGAAGAATTTTCAAATGGCAGAATAGATATATTAGTTTCAACTACAGTTGTAGAAGTTGGAATCAATGTTCCTAATGCCACTGTAATGATGATTGAAAATGCAGACCGCTTTGGACTTGCCTCGCTTCACGCAGTTAAGAGGCCGCATAGGCAGAGGCTCTGCTCAGTCTTACTGCATATTTATGTCAGGGAACACATCTAAGGAAGCTATGGAACGCCTAAACATTCTAAATCTGTCAAATGATGGTTTTAAGATGGCTGAGAAGACATGAAGCTTCGTGAGTATGGAGATGTGTTTGAGTGTAGGCAGAGCGGTGAAATGGCATTTAATCTGGGAGATATTATAGGTGATGCAGATATTTTTAAAACTTACTTCAGAAACTGTAAAATGCATGAGTGACAAAATCAAAAATGAATGTTATTATAGAGGGAGTAGTTTTTATAAAAGCAATGATATTTATGGAAAATGATGTAATGACTCTAGTAGAGTTTATTATAGATAGGGGATGAGATATGTACACAAATGCAGGGCAGGTCTTTGATATAGCAAAGGCTAATTATAGGACACTTATTGGTTATTGTACCAAATTAGAGCGTGAAGGCTATTTTATGCAGGCGGAAAAGATTCTTCTACAAAAACTATTTTTCAGACTTTAGATTTATACATACAGTCACTCCTTATAAATATTGCAATATATGGGGAAAATTGGGTGAGGATGAAGTAAAAATTCATTGTATCTCTTCCTGACAGCAAGCAATATGATATTTCAGATGTTGAGGATATAAGCAGTGAAGTAATAAGGCAGGCAGATGCGGTTGTAAAAGCACCTCCTATTATTATGCAGCTTTGTTCCCTGCGTGATAGGGGAGAAAAATTCCAATATGTCGAGTGCATATGTGGATATGGTTTCAAATATAATAGTTGCAATGTCATATTTGAATGCAAATAGGGAAGAATATCTGCCGCAGTTTATTATGGACTACTATCGTTCAGTACAGGCCTTCGTATTCTTTTTCAGATAGAGCTGAGCGTATAAATGACAGATACCTTTTTCGTAAGGCGTCAGGAGATATTACAATGCCTGGAGAAGGGTTTTTTTGGATGATGATACAAAGGAAGATAAGAGTGACAAAAGATGAAGTTATGCCTATTCTTAAAGAGGCTGCAGTGGGTGGGCAGACTGTGAAAAATGAAGATTTGCTCAAGACAGCTGTTTCTGAGCCTCTTCCTTTTTAAGGAAGAAGATAGGAAAAAGAGACTTGATGAATTAGTTAGTGAACTTGAGTCACTTGTAGGCTTGGAAGAGGTTAAAAATGAGGTTCGTTCATTAATCAACCTTATAAATATTAGACAGCTAAGAAAAAGAAAGGCCTGCCATCACCGGATATGTCTTATCATATGGTATTTACAGGCAGTCCGGGTACCAGTAAGACTACAGTAGCAAGGCTTATTGCAGGTATTTACAAAGAACTTGGAGTACTTTCAAAGGGTGGACTTGTAGAAGTTGACAGATCAGGTCTGGTTGCAGGTTATGTTGGACAGACGGCCTTAAAGGTTACTGATGTTATCAATAAGGCTTTGGGAGGAGTATTATTTATAGATGAGGCTTATTCCCTTTCATCTCCGGGAGCAGCAAATGATTTTAGAAGTGAGGCTATAGATACACTTGTTAAACTTATGGAGGATCACAGAGATGATCTTGTTGTTATAGTAGCAGGTTATACCAAGGAAATGAATGATGATTTTCTACAGGCAAATACAGGACTTGTATCAAGGTTTAATAAATTTATTGAATTTAAGGATTATAACGAGGATGAGCTCATAGAAATTATGTATTCGATGGCTGAGAAAATGGAGATGCATATTGAGGATAGTGCTTTTAGAAAAATTAGAGTTTATTTATCAGGAATGAATGAAACTTCTAAGAGGCTTTTTGGAAATGCCAGAGGAATAAGAAATCTCTTTGAAAAAAATGTTGGTAGGACAGGCAAATAGATTATCAGGTCTTCTTGAACCTACTGTAGAAGATTTATCTATAATAAAGGCTGAAGACTTTGAATTTTTAGGGAAGGTGATATATAATGAGAGTTATAGCAGGTAATGCGAGGAGTGTTCCGCTTATTACACCTAAGGGATTAGAAACCAGACCTACATCAGATCAGATTAAAGGAAACTTTATTTAATATGCTCCAAGGTTATGTTGAGGATTCCAATTTTCTGGATTTATTTGCAGGAAGCAGCCAGATAGGTGTAGAAGCTTTGAGCAGAGGTGCCAGTTTGCAGCTTTGTGGAAAAATCTGATGAAGCAGTTAAGTGCATTAAGAGCAAATACAGATAAAACTAAATACACAGATAAAGCCTTGGTTCTTAAAAATGGAAGCTTTGTCCGGAATAAGAGACACTTGAAATCGAAGAAGAAAAATTTGATATTATTTTTATGGATCCCCATATAATCAGGGATTGGAACAGAGCATCTTAAGTGCACTGACAGCTTCTAAGATACTTGACGATGATGTTATAATTATAGTAGAGGCAGAGATAAAAATACGGATTTTTCGTATGTTGATGAACTTGGATTAAAAATAGTGAAGGATAAAATCTATAAGAATAACAGACATTTGTTTCTAAGAAAAATAAGTTTGGAGAATGTGATATGGCGGACAATAATATAACAAAGTTGATTGACAAGATGTCAAGACATATTGATGGCTTTAAAACAGAGTGCCCTGTCAAGGATAAGATTAAAATTTCTAAAGATGAGTTGTTAGACTTTTTAGATGATTTGAGGCAGGCTCTTCCTGATGAATTAGAAGAGGCAGAAAAAATTACAAATGCAAAAATGAAATCTTGAAAGCGGCAAAGAGTAAGGCTGCCAAAATGGGAAAGCGGAAGCTGAGGAAAAACTCAGAGATATTATTAAGGATGATGAAATAGTAATTGCCGCGGAGAAAGAGGCTGATTTTATTGTGATTCTGCTGAGAAAGAGGCTGATGAAATAATAAAAGAGGCTGGAAGAAATGGCTGAACAGATAAAACTCGGTGCACTTTCATATGCTGAAGAGATGCTTGCTGCAGTTGAGAAAATGCTCTCCCATAATCTGGAAACAACTATAGCTAACTCCAATAGTGTAGTTGATACATTAAAAAAAGCAATTTGGAGATTATAGCAGAACAATAGGGAATTGAATTAAACGCTCAGATTCTTGAAGCAAAGGGAAACCAATAATTTTGAAGCTGAAAATGAGAGTGAACCTAAAAGAAACAGAGGAAGAATTTACAGTAAATGTTAGTTCTGATGATTTTGATGATGAAGAAGAAGATCCTGCACCTAATGATGATGACAGGATCCGGGATGATGAAGAAGAGGAAGAATCAGAAGATGATGAACTCTATGACTTTACTCAGAAGTTTTCATTTAAGAAACGCGGTAAATAAAGCTTTCAGACGCTTCATTGTGGGTTATTAAGCCATAATTTTTAAAACAAAAACCTGACTATATAGGGCAGTCATAAACCTTGTAACTTTGAAGGTTTCTATAGCAGTATATTTTTAATTTATTAACATCGCCAATTCTTGTTATGAATTCTGCATTTGCATTTTCTTTAATGTTTTTCCTACAGAGTTTAAAATATCCCAGGATTTATCTTTGATTGCAAGAGGTCTTATATATGGACAGAAATCATGCTGTTTATTAATTTCCATAAGTTTCTTGGTAATACCGCCAATTATATGGTATAAAACCCTATCGATTCGGGCATAGGTATAATTTTTAGACCATAAAGAAGCTGCAAATTCATCATAAGAAGCAGTTTTACCAAATAAATTATAAATTCTTGATGCCAAATCTTTGGTTATATCACTGTATTCACTCAATATTCTTATAGCATCACTCTTATTATTTTTATAAATAATTTCTCCTAATTTATAGAATAAGATATTAGAAAAATCATTGTTCTTTATATAATTTCCACTTAAATTCAATATATTTTTAGTAGAATCAGGGATATAGGTGAGCTTAATCCACCTGAATTAGCATCAAAATCCTGTCTAATGGCCTTAGCTGAAGCGATAGTTAAGCTTTTGTCAGGAACAATCTCTTCATCGTGTAAAAGCTCCGGCTCTTTTTACTGCTATTGGTTTGATATTTGAATTTAGTTTGTGAAGCTTATTCAGATAGGGATATGGCAAGTATATTATTAGATGTTTTTAGCAAATCCAGCTTCTTTTATCATATCCTCTATCCATAAGATATTTGTCTCTGGCCTCAGGGATAAGTCAGCCCCAGGGACATAAGTGAAGATATGTCTTTATCAAGATTGATTTTCGTAAGCAGCCTGCTGCAGTTTATAAGTTCTGATATATTATCAGTTTCTGCACCAAACGATAAATAATCCACTATACCCAGTTTTTCGGCGAGAGCAGCCGAACCGTCTGCAAAAGGTCTCTGCGCTTCCTGTAGATACGGTTACAGGCAGCTCAAATACAGCATCGGCACCTGAAAAATAGCAGACTCAGCCCGCAAATACCTGTCTATAATGGCTGGTTCACCTCTTTTGTACATAGTTTCCGCTCATAAGTATTATGACATATTCTGCTCCTGTTAATTCCTGGTTTTTTTCAATGTGGTAAAAGCATGTCCATTGTGAAAAAGGATTGTATTCTGCGATTATTGCAGCAACTTTTTATTATTTATCATAAAGTTCCCCGATTTTTGTATTTTTACAATCATTTTAATATATATTTTTATCTCAACTATCCATTGTATGTTTTTCATAAAGGGTTTATAATGATATGTGGGATAAAAACTGATTAATTTATTGAAATTTACTATAAAAGTTTTTCCAAAAACATTAAATTTTCATATTTTACATAGTTTGAAAGAGTAAGAACCATCATTTATTGATCAAATCAAAGCTAAAGCGAAATCATCCAAGAAAGTAATTGTTCTTCCTGAAAGTGAAGATATGAGAACACTGGAGGCTGCTGATACAGTGCTCAAGGAGGGGAATTGCTGAGCTCGTTCTTCTTGGAAAAGAAGATAAGATTTTTAGAAGATGCAAAGAAGGGCGGATTTGATGTAGCAGGTGCTAAAATTATTGATCCAGAGAAGAGTGATAAATTAGATGCCTATGTATCAGCACTGGTTGAACTTAGAAAAAGCAAGGGATGACTGAAGAAGAGGCAAGGAAGATACTTACAACAAGTAATACATATTTTTGGTGTAATGATGATTAAAATGAAGGATGCAGACGGACTTGTTTCAGGTGCCTGCCATTCTACGGCTGATACTTTAAGGCCTAGTCTTCAGATACTTAAGACAAAGCCTGGCACTAAGTTAGTTTCCTCATTTTTCATAATAGAAGTTCCAAACTGTGATATGGGAGAAAAAGGAACCTTTGTATTCTCTGATTGTGGACTGAATCAGAATCTGAATGCAGAAGAGCTTGCAGCTATAGCTAAGTCATCAGCTGAATCATTTTAAAAATTTAGTTCAGGCTGAACCAAGAGTAGCCATCTTTCATATTCAACAATGGGATCTGCTAAGCATAGTGATGTTACTAAAGGTACAGGAAGCTACAAAGATAGCTAAAGCTGAGAATCCTGAGCTTGCACTTGATGGTGAACTTCAGCTTGATGCTGCCTTGTTGCATCAGTGGGTGAGTTTAAGGCTCCGGGAAGTAAGGTCAGCAGGTCATGCTAATACACTTATTTTTCCCTAACCTCGATGCGGAAATATCGGATATAAAGCTTGTTCGGCGTCTTGCTAAGGCTGAGGCTTATGGCTCTCTTACACAGGGAATTGCCGTTACCCTGTAAAATGACCTTTCAAGAGGCTGCTCAGCAAGTGATATAGTTGGAGTAGTTGCCATTACCGCAGTTCAGGCTCAGATGTAATCTGTATTTACCTGCAGGATGTAAAAGCTTATATTACAAAAATGAATTGAGTTTATATTTTTATGATACAAGTGTCAAAAAGTATAAAAATTCGATGCAAGCTTGCTTGCAGGAGAATTATTATCTTTGACACGCAAAAATATGAGTAAGTAGCCATTTTTTGCATAGAGCGGATTACGAATATTTTTACAAGGATTGCTAAAAGCTGCGCTGCAGCAATCCTGTATCAATAGGGTGTTAAATACTTTTGACACCCGCATCATTTTATAAACTTGATTTATATAAACAAAAACAAAAGGGGTATGTTTATGAAAATTTTAGTTATCAATTGTGGAAGCTCTTCTCTTAAGTATCAGTTTATTGATATGGAAACAGAGGAGTTATTTTCAAAAGGGACTCTGTGAGAGAATAGGTATAAATGGCTCTCTTCTTACACATAAGGCTGTAGGAAAAAGATGATTTCGTTCTTGAGCACGAAATGCCTAACCATACTGTAGCTGTTAAGCTTGTATGGATGCACTTACAGACAAAGATCATAATTGTAATTTCTGATGTTTCAGAGATAGCTGCAATTGGTCATAGAGTACTTCACGCAGGAACTGTTTACAGTGATCCTGTTATTGTAACTGAGGATGTTAAGAAGGTTATAGAGAACTGTTTCGACCTTGGCACTTCACAATCCGCTGCTAACCTTATGGGTATTGAAGCTTGTGAAGAGGCTATGCCCGGCACTCCTAATGTAGCCGTATTTGATACAGGTTTTTGGTATGGTTATGCCTGCTAAGGCTCATATGTATACAATCCCTTATGAATATTATGAAAAATATTCTATCCGCCGTTACAGCTTCCACGGAACAAGCCACAAGTATGTATCAGGTGAGACTATTAGATTTGGCGAACTTCCTGAGGGACATAGAAAGGTTATAGTCTGCCACCTTGGAAACGGCTCCTCTATATCAGCTTCAATTGATGGAAAGTGTGTTGATACATCTATGGGACTTACACCGCTTGAAGGTCTTATCATGGGTACAAGATCTGGTGATATAGATCCTGCGGTTATTCAGTTTATTGCAAATCATGAAAACAAGAGTGTAGATGAAATTCTTAACCTTCTCAATAAAAATCAGGAGTACTTGGACTTTCAGGTGTATCAAGCGACTTCAGAGATCTTGATAAGGCTGAGGCTGAGGGGCAATGAAGAGCAAAACTTGCAAATGATGCATTTAAGTACAGAGTAATTAAGTATATTGGTGCATATATTGCCGCAATGAACGGAGTAGATGCAATTGCATTTACAGCCGGTGTAAGTGAGAACAGTTCTCCTACAAAGAAGAGGCTATTTGTGAAAACCTTGAATATCTTGGAATTAAGATTGATGATGCCGCAAAATAAGGAAAGAGGTAAAAATATGCTTATCTCTACTCCTGACAGTAAGGTTAAGGTATTTGTAATTCCTACAAACGAGGAACTTGCAATAGCAAAGGATACATTAGCACTTGTAAAAATAAGGTATAATTATACATCATACTATAATCTGTAATATACATTTTTGAAAATTTAGCGACAAAACCTAATAAAGTATTGTAAACTAACATAGTGCTATGATTATTATTACCCAATCAGTTGTCGGCACTAAACTACAGCTGGAGGGGAGGGTTGGTGAGAGAATGTCAAATGTAATCGTTAAAAGAAAACGAAACTCTTGATAGTGCTCTTCGCCGTTTCAAAAGAAACTGTGCGAAGGCTGGTATTCAGCAGGAGATTCGTAAAAGAGACATTACGAGAAGCCATCTGTCAGACGTAAGAAAAAGTCTGAGGCTGCTAGAAAACGCAAATTTAAATAATTAAAGTTGAAAGGACGCAGTGTCGATATGGCTCTGCGTCTTTTTATATTATTAATAAAGGAGCATATAAACTTGGCAATTTCTGAAATTACAATAAATATACCTGTAAGTCATGAATCTAATGTATCAGGAGCATTTGATAGTAATATTAAGATAATAGAGAAGTCTTTTTGGTGTTAATATAGTGTCAAGAGATGGAATTACACATATAAAAAGGAAATAAAGAAGATATTAGAGGAGCTGTAAAGGTAATGGAGCAGCTCTTAGCCCTGTCTCTAAGAGGAACGGATATTACGGAACAGCAGGTAAATTATGCTGTTTCTATTATTAGGAACCTATTGATGAGGCTGAAAGTCTGAAAGTATAGATAAGGAAATAATTGCACATACAGTTAGCGGTAAGCCTGTTAAGCCTCTAAGACGATAGGTCAGAAAAAAATATGTTGATCAGATAAAAAGATATAGTAGTATTTGGTCTGAAGTCGGCTGGAACAGGTAAGACCCTATCTGCCATAGATATGGCTATTCAGGCACTTTAAGGATAATAAAAACAGAAAGAATTATACTTACAAGGCCTGCAATAGAGGCTGGAGAAAAATTAGGTTTCTTGCCGGGTGACTTACAAAGTAAGGTTGATCCATATTTAAGACCGCTTTATGATGCACTTTAATCAGATAATGGGTGCAGAAACATTTCACGCAAAATGTGGAGAAGGGGCTGATAGAGGTTGCTCCATTAGCATATATGAGGGGAAGAACCCTTGATAATGCATTTATTATTTTGGATGAGGCACAAAAATACCACTCCGGCTCAGATGAAAATGTTTTTAACAAGATTGGTTTTGCTCTAAGGTGGTAATTACTGGAGATTTAACTCAAAAGGATCTTGCGAGATGGTGTCAAGTCCGGGCTTGAAGAGGCAGTTAAGATACCTAAAAAAATATAGAAGGAATAGGGTTTTCAAATCTTACAAATAAGGATGTGGTACGTCATCCTTTAGTTCAAAAATAGTAACTGCTTATGATGAGTATGAAAAGAAAAATTTACATAAAGAAAATAAAAAGGAGTTATCGAAGATGACAGGAACCAAACCTAAGTATCATCTGATTTCAGATAATATTCTATTTTATCTGTGCCATTATGTGCCTTTTAGGGATGATTAAATTTGATAGTCCGACCTAAAATTTTAGGGTCTGTGTTTATTTGTTTTTGTATTCTGTATAATTTATAAGCTTTTATGCGAAGATTGATAATTATAAAAAGATAAAAATAAAGCAGGTATAGGCGGCATACTGCTGTCTACACTGGGCTTTATGCTAACTATTAGCTGGAATATTTGTTGATCTCCACAGATTTAGATGGTTATTTCTTATAGGAATAATTTTTATCTGTAACATTTTCAAATATAATAAGTGCATTGATGTCGACCTTTGCCTATGTGCTTATAATTACGATATTTACGGGGGTAACTCCCGAATTTGTTGCAGGCAGCTTCCTCACTGCGGTAATGCTTATTATAATTACACAGTACTATTCAGATTTTATGAGTGTTATTTATTCTATTATTACTGTAACTTCTTTTTGAAGCAGCCTTTTATATAATAATGCATGGTCTTAGAACTGACAAGCTTATATCGGCTCCGCATATTATAGATATAGGTATTATTTCAGGCTGTATTTTGATGGGATGGATACTTTTTGGACGTTTTGGTAAAAACGGATATTCCATCCGAGACTGCTGAAACTGATGATATTTCAATAGATGTTAAAGATGTAATTTTACATAATACTCAAGGTGTAAAAGATAAAAAGCCTTCAAAAAGGTTGAAAAGTGAAGGTGGAGAATCAACAAAAAGGGCAGAAAAAGATTATTCGTACTTGCTTTTGTGACAAGATAGAGGCTTATAATAGAATTGTTTCAAATGAAAAAGTCTTCAATGAAGCAAAGAGAAACTCTAGGTTTGTTAAGGAAAATAACAGGACATCTGGATGGAAATGTAAGTCTTGCTGAAGCAGGGGCGTTTTATGCAGAATGTGGCAGGATTGTAAGCAATAACTATATAAAAGAGGGACTTATTTTAGCTAAAGCAAATAATTTTCCAAATGAAGTCATTGACTTCATTAAAGAACATAATTTTAAGCTTGGTTATCCTAAATCACGTGAAACAGCTATAACCATGATAGTATGTAAATTGTCTGCCACGATAGGATTCTTAGAAAGTAAGAAAATTAAACATAGTGTAACTCAGATAGTGGATGGTGTTATGGATTCCTGTCTTATGGCAGGAAGGCTTGATGCGTCAGGTCTTTCTCTTAATGAATACAAATTCATAAAGGACTATCTCTTGGAGGAGGCGAGAACAGGCTATGAATATTTTAGTGGAAAAAATGAAGCTAAGGGAGAACTCGACTTTGATTATGAAGAAATCATAAAAGCAGGTAGTAGAAAATTGTATCAACTGAAAACTGCCCATATGATATTGAAGTCAATGTGCTGCTGAAATAATGAAGAGATTCATGAAACAAATTACAATTTTTAGGAATATAGACCGTCCAACTGATGTACTATCATTTCAATGGTGGATTATGATTATCCGGCAGATTTTTCTTTGGTAGATGAGAGTCCGGAAGGCTATCTGAATCCGGAGACAGATGAACTTGTTTTTGGGTGATATTATGATTTCTGTTGACAAGGTATATAGAGCAGGCAGAGGAATATGGACATAGCAGGAGAAGAGAATTTGCATTTCTTATAGCACATAGTATGCTTCATCTGCTTGGATATGACCATATTAAGGATGAAGATAGGATGGTTATGGAGGCTAAGCAGGAAGCTGTATTAGAAAGCCTGGGTATAACCAGAAATGAGGGGTAATTATGAAAAAGAGAATAATACTTTCTGGTGTAATGATACTTACATCTATATTTATTACACTTTCTGGCTGTGGTAAAAAGGCAGATACTACATCTGTTTCAGGGGAAATTGGCTGTAACATCTGCGGCAGATAGTTGGGCTGCAAGTGTAGCAAGTACAACATCAATAATAGCTGAGGATACTGAAAAGCCTAAAAACCGGTATATGTGAGTCCTTTAAGCGGTAAGGCTCTTGATAGAAATATAAGCATAAACGTCCTTTTGCTTTTTATGTTCAACAACATAGAATTTGCCTATCCGCAGACGAGGCACCGGGAGGGCAGACATTTTATATGAAATCCTTGCAGAGGGTGGAATTACCAGGCTTATGGGAGTTTTTGACTACGATGAAGGGTGACAGGATAGGCTCTGTAAGAAGTGCAAGACATTATTATGTGGACTTTGCAAAATGAGTTTGATGCTATTTTTATTCATTTTGGACAGACACATTATGCCATAGATGAGATTAAAAAGCTGGGTGTAGATACTGTTTCAGGACTTTCTTGGGAGGGAGCTAAAGGCATTCTACAGAGATAACAGTATCCGTGCTCACACAATGCTTTTTGCAAGTGCAAAGGGTATAATGCAGGCTGTAAAAGACAAAAAATTAAGGACAAAACCTAGAAGGGGTCTTACTACATTTTTAATTTTTCTGATAAAGAAATTAAAAATGATGGTGATTCTTCGTTTAAGGCGGAGTATGTTAAGGTTCCTTTTTCAGCCTATATGACACCTTACTTTACTTATGGAAAAAAGGATAAGGCATACACAAGATTTGCTTTTTGGAACTAAGCACATAGACAAGGGCACAGGAAAGGCTCTTAAGTTTAAGAACATATTTATCCAGTTTGTAAATGAATACAATAAAAGACCACAATGGCTATCAGACTATGGATTTGATGAATCAGTCAGGAAGCGGTTATTATATAACAGACGGCAGAGGAATCAAGGTCTATTGGAAGAAAAAGGTGGAGCTGATAAGACGCAGTTTTTCTATGATAAGACACATACAAAGAAGTGCTTGTAAATACAGGGAAGACCTATTATGCTGTATTTCCTGTAAATAGAAAAAGATATGATTAGTTTTAAGAAGAAATAGAGGGATTATGGCTAACGATATTCGTGATTTAATTATTGTTGGAGGTGGTGCTTCAGGTATGCTTACAGGGATAATTGTCGCTAAAAAGGGGAAAAGTGTAAGTATACTTGAGCATGGAAAAACTTTAGGTAAAAACTATCCATAACAGGAAACGGAAAGTGTAATTTTTACGAATCTTTATCAGAATAAGTCCTGCTACAACAGTGGGGATATAGATAAGGCATACAATATCATAAGTAAATTAGGAGGGAAAAGGGCTGATAGACCTTTTCTCTTCTTTTAGTATTGAAGGGATAGTAAAAAGGGCAGAAACTTCGACAGAATAGAAGCCGGCTATGTATATCCGGCAGGTGAAAGTGCAAAAGAGTTTGTAAATATTTTTAAATGATGAATTAATAAGACTTAAAGTTAAGATAAAAACAAAAATAAATATAATTGATATAAAAAGGCCGGAGAACTTTTTGAAGTTGTAACAGGCAGTGAAGGAAATTATTATTCATATTTTGCTAAAAATCTGGTTATAGCCTGCGGAGGGCTTGCAGGAAATTCCACAGGCAGTGATGGTTCTCTCTTTGATATAATTAAAAAGTTTGGGACATAGTATAATCAAACCCTTACCTGCACTAACTTCTGTTAAAACAGTCAGGCATGACTTTTGGCGGTCTTAGATGTGTAGCAGGAATTAATGCCTATATAGATAGAGATGGTGAAAAGGTCTTGCTTGGAAGTGAGGTTGGTGAACTCAGTTTACTGAACAGGGCATTGGAGGTATTCCCGGTAATGCAGCTTTCCGGTAAGATTGCAAGAAAGCTTGATGGTGGAAGTAAGTTATATTTTTGTGATAGATTTTTGCTATGATAAATCTGAAGAAGAACTTGAAAGAATATTGAAAAAGAAGAGATTTATTGGCAGAGAGAATATCTGATAAATTTTTTTAACAGGTTTTACCTATGAAAAAAATATCAAAATATATAACAAATCAATTATTAGATGATAAAATCAGCGTAGGAAAAAAATCACCGATAATAAAAATAATTATGATTTTGAAAAGTGGCTTAAAGAAGCTAAATTTGATATAATAACAATTAACGGTTTTGAATCTGCACAGACAACTTCAGGTGGTGTTTCTATGGATGAAGTCACAGATAGTTTGGAATCAAAGCTTGTTCCTGGACTTTTCTTTGCAGGAGAGGTGTTGGATGTAGACGGACTTTGTGGAGGATACAATCTGACTTGAAGTGCTACAAGTGCCTTTGAGGTTGGAAATGGAGGAAGATGAAAGAAGGAAATTTACTTCAGGTTTCACAGGTAAAAACTTCCAATAGGATATACAGATGAGGATGTAAAAAGCCTGTATCAGAAAAATTAAAAATAGATGAAAAAGAGCTAATTTCTTACGAGACAAAAAGAAATCAATTGATGCGAGAAAAAGAGGATATCCACTATAGTCTGACAATAATTGTTTTGCTTACAGAAAAAGGCGTATAATAGGATATTATCAGCAAACTGTTATAGATATTTGTAAGTATAAAGATGAAAAGTTAGAAATAAAGAGTGTTTCAGCTGATACTGATAAAAAACAGGCCTGTAATTATAGGAAGTGATCCCTGCAGGGACTTTTTGTGCCTATGTGCTTGCAGTGGCAGGACTTAAGCCTATTATCATAGAGCAGGGGCAGGATGTAGAAAAAGAAGTAAAAACAGTAGATAGGGTTTTGGACTACAGGAGAATTATCCGAGGACTACAAATGTGCAGTTTGGAGAGGGTGGAGCCGGAACTTTTTCAGATGGTAAATTAAATACAATGGTTAAAGATCCGTTTAAGCGTATACCTTTTGTGCTTGAAACCTTTGTAAAATTGATTTGCAGATCCTGAGATTTTTATATTTAAATAAAGCTGCATATAGGGACAGATGTCCTTAAAAATATACTTATAAATATGCGTAAAGAGATAATTTCCCTTGGTGGAGAATATAGATTTGAAACAAAAGTTCACAGGATTTGATCAAAAATGGACAGATTAGCCATATTGTTTTAAAATAATCAAGAAACTTTGGCTTGTGATGAAGTTATTTTAGCTTTAGGACATTCATCAAGAGATACATTTGAACTATTATTTTTTCAAAGGGAATAATTATGACGCCCAAGCCTTTTGCAGTAGGGGTAAGGGTAGAGCACCCACAGGAAATGATTAGTAAATATCAGTATGGTAATATGTGCGACAGACTTCCCGCCGGCAGATTATAAGGTTACTTCTACAGGCGTAGATGGACGTGGAGTTTATTCCTTTTGTATGTGCCCTGGCGGTTATGTGGTCAACTCTTCTTCTGAAAAAGGGTGGAACCCTTGTAAATGGTATGAGTTATCATAATAGGGATTCTGAAAAATGCCAATAGTGCAATAGTGGTTGCTGTTAATCCTGCTGATTTTGAAGGAGATGATGCACTGGCAGGGAGTGAGATTTCAGAGAGAACTTGAAAAAGGCTTTTAGGCTTGCAGGCGGTGCTATTCCGGTTCAGCTTTTTGGGGATTTTATAGCAAATAAAAAAAGTACAGGATTTGGTCTTATAAGTACAGTTTCAAAGGGTAAAAACAGAATTTTGCCAATTTAAGAGATATTTTGCCAGACTATATAATACAGTCTCTTATCTTGGGAATGAGAAGAGTTTTGGAGGCAAAAATAAAAGGTTTTGACAGAGAAGATGCAGTGATGTTGGGAGTGGAGTCCAGAACTTCTTCTCCTCTTAGAATAGTCAGGGATAATGATACCTTTGAGTCGAATATTAGAGGTATTTATCCAATAGGAGAGGAGCAGGATATGCCGGTGGAATAACCAGTGCTGCTGTAGATGGAGTAAAGGCTGCTGAGAAAATTATAGAAAAAAGATTGTAGAGGAGTGAGTGATTGAATAAGGCTGACTTTAGGAAAATAGTTCAAACCGGAAGAAATACTGATGATATTCTAACACTGCAGCAAAAACTCCTTTTAATACTGAGCTAATACTAAACAGATATTTAGAACTTGACTGTTATAAAAAGGCTGAGATAGTATTTTGCCTATTCTTCTATGGAAAAAGAAATATCAACTAAAAGAATAATTGATACTGCCAATTGAATCAGGTAAAAATCTAGCCTTACCAAAAGGTAATAAGCGGTATTAAAGACGGAGTACGGATGGAATTTGTCTTTATAAACAAGGACACAGAGTATAAAAAGGAGTTTATGGTATCTTGGAGCCTGCTTCAGATGATTATATTGATATTAATAAACTTGACGGCAGGATAGAAATGCTAATTCCAGGACTATGTTTTGACCTTGAAAAAAAGACGGATAGGGATATGGCGGAGGTTACTATGACAGATATTTAACAAAAGCATCCTAGTGACAGATTTCACATAACCGCTCTAGCTTATGAATATCAAATATTTGAAAGGCTACCTGCCGATGAAAATGATAAACCTAGTTAACCTCATAGTAACTGAAAAAGATGTATATAGATTGGATATGGTTAGATATGATAAATAAACTACAAGCTGCAAAAATGCCTCATACAAGCTTGCCCTGCTTTCATCAGATATTAAAAATCTTGTGTTAAGAGACTGTGGAGTACATAGTGAAGGATTCTGACGAAATTATAGCTGCAAATAAACTGACATAGAAAGCCGGTAAGAATAAAAAATATGAGTGAAGGCTTGCTTGACAGGCTTTTTACTTACAAAAAGAAAGGATAGAGGGAATTGCGGTTTCGTTAGAACAGCTGGCCTATCTTCCAGATCCTATAGGTGAGATTTCATCTATGGCCAAAAGACCCTAATGGGCTTTTAATAGGGAAAAAAAGAGGGTGCCCATTGGAGTAATAGGGATGATTTATGAAGCTAGGCCAAATGTAACAGCAGATTCCTTTGGTATATAGCTTTAAGTGAAATGCTGTGGTACTAAGGGGAGGCTCAGATGCCATCAATTCCTGTAAGGCCATAGTGAGGGGCTATTAAGCGGGCACTTGTAAAAATAATATAGACGAGGCTGTTATAACCTATATAGAGACGAAGGGCATGATAGTGATTAAGAGCTAATTAGAGCCAATGATTATGTAGATCTTGTAATTCAGAGGTGGAGCAGGCTTAATTGAATTTGTGGTAAAAAATGCAACTGTTCCTGCTATACATACTGGTACGGGAAATTGTCATCGTATACATAGATGAATATGCAGACTTACAAATGGCGGTAAAAATTATTGTAAATGCCAAGACAACCAGACTTGGAGTATGTAATGCCTGCGAGTCTTTGGTTGTACACAGGGGCAGTTGTTAAGGAATTTCTCCCACTCATTTATGAAGCTTTGTCTGAGAAAGGTGTAGAAATACGGGCTGATAAGGAAGCACTTAAGCATTGCGATAGCTTTACTGTTGCAAGTGAAGAAGACTGGGGAAGAGAATACCTTGATAGAATAATCTCGCTTAAATGTGTGAACAGCATAGAAGAGGCAGTGATACATATCAATCGCTATAATACAGGGCATTCTGAAACCATAGTCTAGAAAATATTACGAATGCAGAGTATTTTACATCTGTAATAGATGCAGCCTGCGTATATGTAAATGCGTCAACCAGGTTCACTGATGGTGGTGAATTTGGATTGGGAGCTGAGATTGGAATCAGTACCCAGAAAATTCACTGCAAGAGGTACTATGGGACTAAAAGAACTCACCTGTGAAAAATATATCATTCTCGGAAATGGCCAGGTGAGAATAAAAATAGAATTATAGATTGGATTAAAATGGAAAATACAGTAAATAATATATTCAAAAGTAGATTATGATTTTTGAAGCAGTAAGGGCGGCTGAACCGATAAATGAGCCTGAAGACGAGTATTATTATATGGAGAAGGCGGCTGAGGTTTCATAAGCTTGTTTGTAAAAATGCTAATAAGAGGTTAACCTTTAACTGTAATACCTTTGGCTGTCAGATGAATTTTAGAGATTCTGAAAAATAGCAGGTATACTTGAAAAAATAGGGTTTTGAAAATACTGAAGAAAAAAATCCGGATTTTGTAATACTTAATACCTGTACGATTGAGAAAATGCAGACCAGAAAGTTTATGGAAACTTAGGCTATTTGAAGAAGTTAAAGAGTTAAATCCAATATGATAATAGCCCTTTTGTGGATGTATGATGCAGGAGACAACTGTAGTACAAAAACTTAGAGAAAGTTATTCATTCATAGATTTGATTTATGGTACTCATAATATTTACAAATTGGCTGAACTTATATTTGCAATGTTTGCAATGAAAAGTTATGCTGCTCATCATCCTGTCAAGAAAAAATAGCAGGTATAAAATAAAGCATTCTATGCTTGTAGACATATGGAAGGATACTGATAAGATAGTCGAGGATCTTCCTGATGAACGAAAAATATTCATTTAAGCGCAAGTGTCAACATTACCTATGGCTGTGATAATTTTTGCACCCTATTGTATAGTGCCTTATGTAAGGGGAGGGAGAGAAGCAGAAGGCCTGAAGACATAGTAAAAGAGGTCAAATGTCTTGCAGATGCCGGAGTAGTGAGATAATGCTGCTTGGACAGAATGTAAATTCCTATGGGAAGGGGCTTAGCAGTGAGTCAGGAGAGCCTACCACCTTTGCGGGACTTTTAAGAATGGTAGAAAAGGTAGAGGTATCAAGCACGATTCGACTTTATGACACCTCATCCGAAGGATTTCTCAGACGAACTGATTGAGGTGATAGCGGAGTCAGATAAAATATGTAATCACATACATCTTCCTTTTCAGGCAGGAAGCAACAATGTGTTAAAAAGGATGAATAGGCGTTATACTAAAGAATCATATCTTGAACTGGCAGATAAAATAAAAACAAGGATTCCGGATATAGCTCTTACTACAGATATAATTGTGAGGCTTTCCGGGAGAAACAGAGGAAGACTTTGAAGATACTCTGGATGTTGTAAAAAGGTGCGTTACCAGGTGCATATATGTTTTGAGTATTCTAAAAGAACAGGAACTCCTGCTGCCACTATGGAAGATCAGGTGGATGTAGAGGCGGTTAGAAAGCCGATTTAAAGACTTCAGGATACTGTGGCAAAAGTATGCTGATGATAAGTTTGGAAATCAGGTAGGCTGTACTGTAGGGGTGCTTGCTGAGGAGGTTAACAGTGAGGAACCGCTTATTATTACAGGGCGTATGTCAGATAATACTCTGGTTCATTTTAAGGTACCAAACAATGATAAAGAGAGCTTATATAGGACAGTTTGTTAAAAGTTAAGATTACTGAAAATTGCAGATTTTATATTTAATGGGTGAGTTATAACCCGGAGGATTGGTATTCTATGAATATTATAATAGTTGGCTGTGGTAAGGTTGGTTATGCCCTTGCCAGGGAGCTTAGCAATGATGACATCTGTATAATGAGATAAGAACAATATGGCCCTGCAAAAATGCTGTGAATATACTGGATGTGCAGGCTGTATGTGGAGATGGTACCAGTTATAAGATATTGCTTGATGCAGATGTGCAGGACGCTGATTTGCTTATAGCAGTTACTGACATGGATGAGATTAATCTGCTATGTTGCCTTATGGCTGAGAAGGCAGGTAACTGCCAGACAATAGCAGGTGAAATCCACAGTACTACGAGGGAAATCAACTATATAAAAGAAGAACTCGGACTTTCAATGGCAATCAACCCGGAAAGGATAGCTGCATTTGAAATAGCAAGGCTTATCCACTTTCCTTCAGCCCTTGAAGTAGATACATTCTACAAGGGTAGAGTAAATCTTATTTCCTTACAATGGCAAGAGTTCTATTCTTGATGGAATGAGCCTTATAGAGTTTTTCAAAAAAATACTCCGGGAAATGTACTCATCTGCATGGTGAAGACGAAATGGAAAGGTAGAGATACCTACCAGTTCTTTTATTACTAAAAGAGGGGATACATTTTTCCTGCATGCTCTAAATTCAAGGTTCATATGATTTTTGAGTAAAGGTGGGCGTAAATACAAAACCAATCAAAAATGTTATCATTTGCGGCGGTGGTACAGTTGCCTATTATCTCTGCTCTGTGAACATGAAAAAGCCAAGATAGATGTTAAAATAATGAAAATGATGATAAGCGTTGTACTGAACTGTCAGAACTTATTCCAGGAGCAATAGTAATACATGGAGATGCTACAGATAAAAAGAATTTTACTTGAGGAAGGCATAGAAAGTGCAGATGCAGTTGTAACACTTACTAATATTGATGAGGAAAATATCCTATTATCAATGTATACACACCACTCATATCTCAAGGCAAAATCTATTACCAAAATAAATAAAATAGAGTTTGAGAGAGGGGTAATCAGAGAACTCCTATGAGGCTCAGTTGTAGCACCTAAGAATATAACTTCACATTATATATTGAGGTATGTGCGTTCAATGCAAAATTCAAAGGGCAGTAATGTGGAAACTCTGCACAAGATGTTTGGCAGCGAAGCAGAAGCCATCGATTTTGATAAAAATCAGATTCTAAGATAACCAAAAAGCCTTGGAAAATCTCAATATAAAACCTAATGTAATTGTTGCTGCAATTTATAGAAATCATCAGGTTATTACACCATCAGGTAAAGATATTATTCAAAAAGGGAGACAGTGTCATTATCATTACTACCAATACCGGTCTTGGCAGTATCGATGATATTATGAGCTGAATAAGGAAGATGAATTACTAATTATAGTTTATATTATGGGATGGGTGCTTAATTTTGAGGGAGCATTTATGCTTCTTCCTGCACTTACAGCATTTTATCTATGGAGAAAAAGAGGGTTATGTCTTTCTTGCCTGCTCAGTGCTGTCATTTGCAGCAGGTGTTTTGATTACTCTAAAAAAACTTCAAACAAAAGGTTCTATGCAAGAGAGGGTTTTGTAATCTGCTCGCTTACCTGGATAGTGATAAGTCTTGTTGGAGCTCTGCCCTTTGTTATGTACAGGGTGCTTCCTAATTATATTGATGCCTTATTTGAAATAGTATCCAGCTTTACTACAACGGGTTCCAACGTGATTACTGATTTGACGCCGGTGCCACATTGTATCCTGCTTTGGAGAAGTTTTTCGCACTTGATAGGCGGAATGGGAGTTCTTGTATTTATCTTGGCAATCCTTCCTTTATTTGGCGGGTGGATATGTATCTGATGAAGGCAGAGAGCACGGGACCTTCTGTAGGTAAGCTGGTTCCAAATGTCAAGAAAACAGCCTCTTATTTATACAAGATTTATCTGGGTATGACACTAGTTCAGCTTGTGATTTTATTAATAACCGGCATGAGATCCTTTTTGACGCAGTATGTATAACATTTGGTACTGCCGGAACAGGGGGTTTCTATCCATAATGACAGCTGTCTTGGTTACACACTGCCACAGCAAACCATTATAGCGGTATTTATGCTTTTATTCGGCATAAACTTCAATGTATATTTTAATACTGAGAAAAAGGTTAAAGAAATATTTAAGATAGAAGAAGTAAAAATGGTTTTTAATTATAGTGTTTACTGCAGTTGCTGCTATAGTAATAAATTCAGGAAGCATTAATGACTTGTATTTAAGTATACATCATCATTTTTCAGTTGCATCTGTAATAACGACAACAGGCTATGGTACAGTTGATTTTAATCTTTGGGCCAATGTTCTCTAAAATGTATTGACTAATAATTATGTTTATAGGAGCCTGTGCAGGCAGTACCGGTGGAGGTATGAGGTATCCAGAATACTTATCTATGCTAAGACTGTAGAAATAGTTGGAATGATTCACCAGTATCAAGATAATAAAAATGGATGGGAAGACAGTGGAACATTCAGTTATAAGAAATGTAAATGTATATCTTGTTTCTTATATAATGATAATGGCAATTTCATTTTTAATTGTTTCTCTTGATAATATATGATTTTGAATCCACATTTACAGCTGTGGTCGCAACCTTCAACAACATATAGCTCAGGTTTTTGGGAAAGTTGGTCACCTAAGGTAATTTTTCAGAATTTTCCAACCTGTCCAAATTAGTATTTATTTTTGATATGCTGGCAGGAAGATTGGAAATTTTTCCTATGTTATTACTATTTTCAAGAGCAACTTGGGTAAAAAATAATTAATATATCATATAATCATTTTAGAAGGGATAATATGGTGGAAATTAATAGGACACTTATCAAAAACTTGGCAACAGATGATGTTACTTATAATAGAGGAATAAGATATTATTCTGCAAAGGCAATAAAGACTATATCAAAGTCTAAGAGCAAAAGAACATTATAGGGCAACTGTGCAGGGAAAAAGCGAGTATACCGTTGATGTTGGATTGACTAATCAGGGAGGGATTGAATATAAGTGTAATTGCCCTGCAAGCAGGAGGCATCCTGGAGCCTGCAAGACATGTTGTCGCAGTTATGCTCTTTATAAATGATTATTCAGACAGAAGGAAACAGCAGAAGATAGAATCCTGTGAGAAAAGGCGTATTACAAGGATATTAGACTATTTTGATAATATGGACTATATGGCAGGCTTTGGTGATATTTTCCATCGTGAAAACTTAACATAAGGCTTGATGCCATGCTTAGAACAGATAATTCAGTGAAGGCTGCAGTAAGTATAATGGCAGCAGCAGCAGGCTTTATAAGGTTCAGAACATTAGAAAATTTTATCTGATTATATCAATGGACAGTCCATATCCCTAGGCAAAGATTTCTCCTATTTTCCAGGGAGAAAATAGAGTTTGATTATGAATCGGAGGCTATACTGGATTTTCTTTGTGAAATTCTTGACATACAGGAAATTGTAGGGAAGGGGAAATTCTTCTGGAATCTTTGCAAAATCAGATATTTTTCTTTGACAGACATATGCTCTTAAGATTGTTAAAGATAGTGAAACTGCCTTTTAATTTTACATTTGCAGATGAAAGTTTTTGAAAATATAAACTTCATAGTAGGAAAGCCTGACCTTAATTTTTACCTTAATCTATCTGATGAGGATGACTCTATTATACTTTCTTGGGATGAAGAGCGTATAATTCCGCTTGATGAAAAGGGTAAACTTTTTCTACTATGACAATGCAATCTATCATCCTGACAGGATATTTACAAGGGATTTTTGCCATTTTATCATACTCCTAATGATGGAAGGGATGACTCGCTTGTATTTGAGGGGAGGAAAGGAACGCTTTTAAAATGTAGTGTTACCAAGAATACATGAAAACCTTTTCACTGACTATTCCTAAAGGCATTGAGAGATAATTATATAACTGAAAAATGTTAAATTTGAACTTTATATGGATATATACAAGGGAAGAATAAAACTTGAGGTTATAACTGCCTATAGGGGAATATAAGTTCAATCCATTTTTGAAAATGCCTGATGTAAAAGGCTGTAATAGTTGAAAAACCGAGCCGTGAGGCCGAGATGTTTGAAGATATTGAGGCTTTTGGGCTTTATAAGAGAAGAACAATATTTTTTTATTTGTCTGACGAAAACGAGATTTATGAGTTTTTCTAAAGCATAGAATGGAAGCCTTATCTAAAAAATATGAATTGTTCTACTCTGAAAAGTTTAAGAAGATGAAGGTAAACCCTCCTAAAATCACAAAAACATCAGTTCGTGTACAAAGTGACAACAATATGCTAGAGGTTGATTTTGACTTTGATGGCCTTTCAAGTGATGAACTTACAGATTTATTCAATAGCCTTAGATTAAAAAGAAATTCTTCAGGCTTAAAAATGGCAGTTTCTTAGACCTTACAGCTGGAGGAGAACTGACTAAACTTAGTGAACTAATAGATAAGATAGGTAATAATAAGAGTGATATTAAAGACGGCAAGATATACACATCCCTGGATTATGCATTTTATTTAAAATCAAGCCTTTGATGAAGGACTGTATGATATTGAAACAGATAAGTCATTTACAGCACTTATAGATGAGATCAATCACCCTGAAAAGGTAAAAGTGGAAGTCCCAAGTGAAATCAAGGCTGACCTTCGTCCTTATCAGAAGGTTGGGTTTGAATGGTTAAGTTCACTTGCTAAATATTATCTTGGCGGTATTCTGGCTGATGACATGGGACTTGGCAAGAACTTTGCAGGCTATTACCTATATGGCATCTGTATGGAAGAAGAATGGAGAGGCAAATTTTATAGTGGTTTTGTCCTTCATCCCTGCTCTATAATTGGCAGGATGAAATAGAGAATTTTTGTCCTGAACTTAAATCCATTATGATTTTAGGCAATCCAAATGATAGGAAGGATCTGATAGCCAAATGTAATGAATATCAGGTTGTTCTGGTTTCATATCCAATCATAGGAGACATAGAACTGCTTAAAGAAATAAATTTTTGATACGGCATTTTTAGATGAGGCACAATTTATTAAAAAACCCTAACAGCAGAAATGCCAAGGCTGTTAAAAATGCTTAATACAGGCCATAGATTTGCCCTTACAGGCACTCGATAGAAAATAATCTTTCTGAACTTTGGTCAATTTTTGACTTCCCTTATGCCGGGATACTTGTATTCGCATTCTAAATTTGTAAATTTATATGAAAAACCTGTTATTAGGGTTTGAAAGCGAAGAAGCTCTTAAACAACTTAATTTTTCATATTAAGCCATTCATTATGAGACGAATGAAGAAGGATGTACTTGAGGAACTTCCTGAAAAACTGAGAGGAAAAATGGTTTCTGATATGACTGACGAACAGAAAGAAGTTTATATGTCATATCTTGAGGATATGAAAAAGAAGATTAACAGTGAGATTAGCAAAAATGGATTTGAAAAAGAGCAGGATGATGATACTTGCATCTCTTACAAGGCTTGAGACAGATTTGCTGTCATCCTTCTACTTTTATAGAAAACTATGAGGGTGGCTCCGGAAAACTTGGACTTCTACTTCAGCTTATACAAAACGGAGTTGATGGGAGGGACATAGAATCCTTGTATTTTTCACAGTTTACTTCTATGCTAAATATAATAGAAGACGAGGTTTAAGAAGTTAAAGATAAGCTATTATTATTTAGACGGCTCTACGCCTATATCACAGAGAAATGAGGATGTAAAGGCTTTCAATAATGGAAGCAGGGATGTGTATCTGATTTCCCTTAAGGCCGGAGGCACAGGTCTTAACCTTGTGGGAGCAGACATGGTTTATCCACTATGATCCTTGGTGGAATCCTGCGGTGGAGGTATGAGGCAACAGACAGGGTATATAGGATAGGTCAGAAAAAAATAGCGTAAATGTTGTCAGCTTTATAACCAAAAGGCACTATAGAGGAGAAGATTTATAAACTCCAGGAAAAAGAAGAAAAATCTTGCTGACTCTGTTATCAAGGCAGGAGAGGTGTTTATAAATAAAGCTTACTAAAGAAGAGGTGGAAGACCTGTTTAGTTTTTAGCTTGAATTTATTAGGTTAGACAGTATCTTGACAAAACTAAGAAAAGAGTATATGGTAATACCAGGTGGCTTGAGTATTGAAAACTTTCGCTTCTTAATAATTTTTGAAATGGAGGATGATATGGAGAATTCAACAGAAGAGAGTATTGTACTAAAGGGAAAAAGAGTTTTAACAATCAGCTTGTGATAGATAGTGGGATTATTGTAAGAATATTTTGCACTGGCTGTTTTATCACTTACCACTATTTGCAACAATGAAGAATATTTTTGACCCCTAGTGATGTAGATGAAATTTCCCTAAACATTCTGCCTATATTGCTGATGGTTATATATTTTGTCATTTCAAAGAATATATTGTTTGAAAAAATTATGAAGTTTCAGATAAGGAGAAAGCTGTAAAGAGGAAGTCTCTCATTATAACCTTGGTTATTGCAGTGTTGATTCAAGCAGGTGTCTCTTTAATATTACCTTGGTATATAAGTACTACAGGAATAATGATGTCTTTACCTTAATAAACCTGTATACCTTGGCTGTAATTGTTGTAAAATTCTGTCTGTGTGTTTTACCTTGCATACAGGTATATAAAATATAGGGAGTTAGGGACTTGTCACAGCCCCTAACCTTGCATTTAGGTATATTTGCTACAGTGATTTTTGCCTATGATATTTTTAAGACGAGATATCAGATCCTTCGGTAATATTCGAATTTATCTTTTTTGACTTATGCCATATTTAGCTTCAGTAATTTTTATATGGGAATAGAATTGTATATAAAGAAAGGTAAGACAGTAATACCATATAGTATGTTTTAGGTAAGACATAAATACCAGTTTAGCGGAATAGAGGGTTAAAATCCCTCTATTTTATTATTAATAGGAAATTTCTCCAGAAATTCCCTATTAAATAATAACTCTCCGAGGGATGCACAGCTCATGGCAGGGGAATTTGCCTTTTACGGCACCGCTCGCGCGCGAAGTGTGTCGACACACACTTTTTATAGAAAAATATTTTCTATAATAAAATGCATAAATATTTTACCATATTGTTCACGCCTAAACTTTGACATGGAGCTATATTTGTTGTATCATAGAACTGATTATATTTAGATAATAATGCTATATGGAGACAATATATGATAGCCTCAGTAAAGGGAAAAATTAGAGGGGTGTGACCGCTGAAAGTGTGATTATAGATGTAAACGGACTTGGTGTAGAGGCTATAGTTCCTGCCACAGTTATTAACCGGCTGCCAAAAGTAGATGACAATGTAAAGCTTTACACATATTTACATGTAAGGGAAGATGTGATGCAGCTTTATAGCTTTCTTGAGAAAGAAGATTTGGACTTTTTAAGCTTTTAATTACAGTAAACGGAATAGAGTCATAAGGCAGGGATAGCTATTCTTTCATCAATGCCTGTGGATATACTCACTTTGCCATTCTTTCTGAGGATATAAAGACTATAGAAAAGGCTCAGGGAATAGGAGCAAAGACGGCTAAAAAGCTGATTCTTGAGCTAAAAGACAAGGTTGGAATTATAAAATCACCTAAGAATATAAGTTCCGGAAGCTATGAGGAAACTGTGTCAGAAAATAGGAATTAATAATGAAATAAAGGATGAGGCTGTACAGGTTCTTACGTTGTGGCTACAGATCAGACAGAGGCTATGAGAGGCCATAAGTACGGTTGAAATGACAGAGGAATAACTTCAGAGGAACTGGTCAAACTTTCCCTTAAAAATTTAATGTAAAAGGTTAAATTAGATGCAAAAGGATACAAAGAGAAGAATAATATCAACTGCAGTTTCTGAGGAGATATTAGAAATGATGATACAGTAAGACCTAAGCTATTAACTGACTATATTGGCCAGAAAAAGGCTAAAGAAATGATGAAGGTATATATAGAGGCAGCTAAGGGAAGAAAAAGAACCGCTTGACCATAGTGCTTCTTTACAGATCGCCGGGTCTTAGTAAGACAACACTTGCAGGCATCATAGCAAAATGAAATGGGAGTACATATTAAGATTACCTCAGGCCTGCCATAGAGAAGCCAGGAGATGTGGCAGCCATATTAAATAATCTAAGAGGGGGATGTGCTCTTTGTAGATGAAATTCATAGGCTGAATAGACAGGTTGAAGAAGTGCTTTATCCGGCTATGGAGGACTTTGCTATAGATGTAGTCATAGGAAAGGGAGCCACTTCAAAGAGTATAAGACTGGAACTGCCCAAATTCACACTAATAGGAGCAACTACAAGAGCGGGTATGCTTTCCGCCCCTCTTAGGGGATAGGGTTTGGAGTGGTAAACAGACTTGAATACTATACTTTAGCAGAGCTTGAAACTATAATTGTACGTTCTGCCAAGGTATTGGGAGTTAAGATAGAAAAAGAAGCTGCCCTTGAAATGGCAAAAGCGTTCAGAGAGGACACCAAGACTTGCAAACCGTTTACTTAAAAGAGTTAGAGACTTTGCTGAGGTTAAGTATGATGGTAGCTTACAAAAAGATGTTGCTGCTGAAAGGTGCCCTACATTACTAAATATAGATAGTTATGGAGCTTGACCATATAGATAGACAGATACTCACTACAATGATAGAAAAAGTTTTAGCGGTGGTCATGTTGGTTTGGAAACCATTGCAGTTTCTATAGGTGAAGACACTGCTACTATAGAAGATGTTTATGAGCCTTATTTGATTCAGTCGGGATTTATAGCGAGAACACAGAGGAAGGAATAGTTACAGATTTGGCCTTCACGCATCTGGGCTTGAACTAACTATTTGAGGGAGAAATTATGAATGAGAAGAATGATATCAAAGTAATTATTAATAATAAACAGATATACTATAAGTGGGTGTGAAAGTGAGGAATACATTCAAAGAATTGCAATTTTTAAATTCAAGTATTCGGAGCTTTCAAAGAGGATGGATATAAACATCTAAGTGATACATATAAAATCTTAGTGATGCAGATAAATCTTGCAGATGAATACTATAAGATGGTTTGAAAAGAATGAAGATTTACAAAAAGAAATTGAAAAAGAGATAAAGGAACTTTTTGAATTAAAAGCATGAGCTGATTTCAAAAAGAAGAAGAACGAGGAAAGAAACATAAATAACAGATGAATAATGAAAAAGAAATTGAAATACTAGCACCTGCAGAGCTCTATAGATGGGATGAAGGCTGCCTTTGCAGGTCGGTGCAGATAGCCTGTTACATAGGCGGCAAGAACTTTGGGGCGAGAGCTTATGCCGACAACCCGGAAGAAAAGAGCTTGTTGAGGCCATTTATTATGCACGTATACATGATAAAAAGTTATATATGACTATAAATACCCTTATCAAAGAGATGAGATGAAGGGGCTTTATAACTATAGTGGCTTCCATACTACAAGTCTGGATTGATGCTATACTTGTGCAGGATTTTTGGAGTATTAAAGTTTCTTAGAAAAAATTTTTCCTGACTTGGTACTTCCATAGCGAGTACTCAGATGACGAGGTGATGTGATACAGGAGCAGTGGGCTTACTCAAACAATTTGATGTAAAAGGCTCGTACTTTCAAGGGAATTATCATTGAAAGAAGTTGCAGCATTTAAAGAAGAAAAATAGAAATAGAGTGCTTCGTCATGGGGCACTCTGTGTCGTTATTCAGGGCAGTGCCTGATGTCGGCTATGAACGGAGGGGAGAAGCGGCAATAGGGGAAGTTGTGCCCAGGCTCTGCCGTATGAGTTCTATAACCTCTATGAAGGTGATAATTCATCGAAATAAAAGCCTGCAAAGGTCTTCAAACTAAACCATATTTGCTAAGTCCTAAGGATATCTGTGCCTTAGACCTCATACCGGATATGGTGGAAGCAGGCATAGATTCATTTAAAATAGAGGGAAGGATGGAAGCGTCCTGAATATGCGGCATTAACAGCATTTTTATAGAAAGTGGACAGATGTCTGAAAACGGGAAAGAATATTTTAATTCTGAAAAGGCTATAATAGAAAGAAATTCAGATATGAGAAGTTGTCGGATATATATGACAGAGGAAGCTTCACAAAGGATATCTGGTTAATCACAACGGACTTGAAATGATGGCAAATACCAGACCTAATCATAATGGTGTGCTTGTTGGCAAAAGTTAAGGATGTGATTACAAACGGCAGGAAGAATGTAATGCTTATAAGTGCTGCAAAGGAGTTAAATGCTCATGATGTGTGGTAGAGATAAGGTCGGATGAAAGACCTACTGAACCTGTTTATGAGTTACACTTAAAGATGGCAAGAGGAGGGAGAGAGTTTTTGAAGCTAACTTTACAAAGGGCTTGCCTGTGAAAGCGGGACTTTTTGGTATATAGGACTAAAAATGAAGTTCTGCTAAATAGTATAAAATGAAAATATAATCTTAAAAGCCAATTAAAAGAGAATTAAAGCAAGTTTTTATGCTGGAGCCTGAGAAGGAGCTTATGTTAACTCTTTATACTGATACTGCATCTGTTACTGTAAATGGTACTCTCTGTCTGAAAGCTGAAAACAGACCTGTGGATGAGGAAAGAGTGCGTCAGGCACTTCTTAAGCTTGGTGATACAGAATTTTTGCTTGAGAGAGAGAAGATATTGATATAGTACTTGCAGGAGAGGTGTTCTTTCCTATGTCAGCATTGAATGAACTTAGAAGAAAGGCCTGTGAAGCCTTATATGAAGGAGATTGTCAGCAAATATAAAAAGAAGAGTCAGACAACTCAGGCTAAAAACAGAAAAACAGATTTTTCAACTAAGGACTTTAATCCTGATTATGAAATTGTTGTTTCAAATTTAGTTCAGTTAAAGACTGTTTTTAGAAATAACAAGGCAGTATAAAGACAGGGCTTTGGTTATAATAAAAATACAGAGATTTTTGGACTTGGCAATCTAAAAAGGTGTTGATGAGGGTTTTAAATAGAAGATAGGAAACTTTTTATTTAAGGCTTCCTGGAGATTTTTAGGAAGAATTAATAAAGAAAAATACCAAAAGATATTTTTCCAAAGGAAATACCGAGCTTTGACATACTTTCAAGAATAAATGGATTCATAGTTTAGAAATTTGGAAGAGATATCATTTTGTAGAGGGAACTAAAGATTATTTCAGGTATACAGTTTGAGTTGACAGCGGATACGAACTTATACACATTTAATTCTATGGCTGTAGAGACACTTGCGGATTTTAATATTAACCACTACACTGCCTCTCTTGAACAGAGTCTGAGAGAGATAGAAGGTGTTAGAAATAATATTACAGTGCCATCTAAACTTTCAATTATTGTATATGGAAGAGAAGAGCTGATGGTTATGACACAGTGCCAATGGAAGAATAAAGATGCCTGTGTAAAAGAACTTAAGAAAGGACAGAAACCGCTTCCTGACATTCTTTATATTGAAAATAAAAAGAATAAATCAGATGGAAAAGGTGGAAAATTCCCTGTGATTAAAGACTGTGACAGTTGTACAAACTATATATATATCAGGATGTTCCGATTATTTTATTTGATAAGATGGACGAAATAAAAAGATATTTCACCGGACTTTTTAAGATTGGATTTTTCTTTTGAAACTGAAACAGAAGTAAGAGAGGTAATGAAGTTTGCAAAGTTTAGTAAGTGAACTGTCTAAGTACATAATTATCCTAATTACAGCTATTTATGCCTACTTAGGCTTTATGAGGTTTTTGTTAATAACGATAAAAAGCAGAAGTGGAGAGATATATCAACCGGTTTTGATTCTTATGTTTCATTTACAGGGATTTTTATATATATTTTTAAAAACTCCTGAGATTAAAAGTAGAATACTATATTTTTGCACTAGGTATTGTTATTTATAGTATCTACATTTTTATATAGAATTTTTATAAGAAATTGTTTAAGAGCTTGTTTTCATATGTATTTTCTTATAGCAGTTGGTTTTTGTCTTTGTGACAAGATTAAACTATATTTGGGGAGTTAAACAGACTGTATTTGTGGCCTTTAGCACTGGCTGTCTGCCTTGTACTCCGTTTTTGATTAAGAAAATGGTAATGCTTGGGAGCATGGGATATCTCATGCTATAGTAGGAATAGGGCTTTTAGCCTATGTCTTCTTAGAGCAAAAGTTCAATACAGTGCTAAAAACTGGATACAGGTATTTGGGGTTAGCATTCAGCCCTCCTGAATTTGTAAAAATACTCTTAATTTTATGATAGCATCATTATTCTATGTTAGTAGAAGCAAGAAGCAGATAATTATAACAACCACCCTTACTGCTATAATGGTGCTCATCCTAGTGCTTAGCAAAAGACCTTGGCAGGCTATGCTATTCTTTACTACATTTGTAGTGATGACCTATTTTTGCGACAGGAAATATTAAACTTTTGGGGGCTTTTTACAGGCGGCGGAATAATCTCGGCTGTTGCAGGGTATTATCTCTTTTCTCATCTAAGAGTGAGGGTGTACAAGCCTTTGTAAACCCTTGGAAGTACATAGCTGATAAGGGATGTCAGGTTACTCAATCGCTTTTGGTATGGGAAGCGGCGGCTGGTTTCGGTTTTGGACTTGGTAATGGCTCACTGAAAAATACTCCGGTGGTGGAAAGTGATTTCATTTTTCAGGGCTGTGTGAGAGCTTGGCCTGCTTTTTGGTTTTTGTCTCATACTGATTTATCTATACTATAATTGCTTTTATATTAGCATATAGCGTACCAAGAGTGCATTTCATCAAAGCTATTATCCATAGGGCTGTGCAACGATGTACTCGTTTCAAACCTTTTATCCATCGATTGGAACTGTTAAGTTCATCCCTTCCACAGGAGTCACCCTGCCCTTGTAAGTCAGGGTGGAGCTCTAATATAAGTACAATTATTATATTTGGAGTAATTCAGGGGCTTTATATTTTGCCGGAAATAAGAAAACCAATATGGATGAAAAGATAGCTGCAAAACCTATTAAAAGCCTGTAGGACTCACTTACCTTATAATAGGGCTATTTATTGCTATGGGGATACCTTACATATTTTCAGTTTTATATCTGCACTAAAGATAATGAATAATGCATATAATAAAAGAACCGATATTTATGCAGCATTTGTGTCCAGGGGAAAGATACTGTCATCAGATGGAGATGTGCTTGCTTACACAAGGGAAGAGGATGGCAATAGTGTGAGAGTATATCCATACGGAGATCTGTACAGCCATATAGTTGGAAGAAATGTTTCAGGTAAGACGGGGAATAGAAGCAATTATGAATTATGAGCTTTTTAACATCAAACGATAATGTGGTAACAAGATTAGCTTGAGGAGATTGAATCAGGTTAAAAATAAAGGGATGATAATGTAGTTACGACCATAGACAGCAGCTTCAAAAGAGCTTAAATAATGCACTGGAGGGGCTTCCACGGAGCAGGGGTAATCATTGAACCGAGGGATAGGTAAAGGTGCTGCTCATATGTATCTAAGCCTGATTATGATCCAAATACTGTGCTTGCAAATTGGGAGACTCTTTCAAATCTTCCTGAAAGGACATAAAGAGTTGAGTAAATAGGGCAACAAACGGACTGTATCCACCAGCTCTACTCTTTAAGGGTAATAACAGCTCTTGAATATATAAATGAAAATAAAAACTATGACAAATTTAATTTTGACTGCAAGGGAGTGTATACTGTTAGTGGAAGAGTATAGCCTGCTATGATAAAAATTAAACTATGGAAAAGAAGACTTAAAAACAGCCTTTGCAAACTCCTGCAATGGAGCATTTTTCAAGCATCGGAATAGGACTGAACAAGGATAAATATATGAAACTTGCTGAGAAATTCTTGTTTAATAAGGAACTGCCTTTTTGCACTAACTACTTCAAAAAGCAGCTTTGTACTTGATTCCTCTTCAGAGTCTAGAAGAGGTGATGCAGACTTCAATAGGGACAGGGTAAGACTCAGATTACACCACTTCATAATGTGCTTATAGCGGCGGCATTGCCAATAATGGTGTACTTATGAGCCTTATGCTGTTGAAAAATCACTACCTGGGATGAAAAAGAGATTGTCAAAAATATGGTTCAGAAAAGTTTGGAAGGCTTTGCTCTAAGAAAAAATGCAGAAACACTAAGGAGTCTTATATGAAGGCTGTGAGTTACTGAGGGCACAGCTACAGAAACTATCATAAAGCTTGGATTTGATATCTATGGAAAAAACAGGAACTGCAGAATACAAAAAGGAAGATGGTACTAAGGGAGATCATTCTTGGTTTATGGGCTTTGGTGAAAAGAATGGAAGAGAAGATTGCTATCAGTGTGGTTGTAGAGGGTGAAGGCGGGGAAATTATTCAGGAACTGATGTATGGCGTTAAGGTATTTGCAAACTGGAAATAAAAAGTGGAAATCCATTCAGATTTCCACTAACAGTCTAGGAGATGGGACTTGAACCCACATGATGTTGCTATCGTCAGATTTTGAGTCTGATGCGTCTACCATTCCGCTCCTCCTGCAAAGCAAGGAGTAGTTTAGCTTATAAATTTTTGCAAATATTCAAGTGCCTTACAGTCTCAGAGAGCTTTTTGCAAAAATGAAACTATGTGATAAAATTAGTAAGTTTTACTGATAATAAATTGATTTGCAGAATATCACAAAGTAAAGACTTATGAGAATTGAGGCAGGGGCAGTGTTTCCCTGTTTATATCAATAAAAATATATGAGTAATTGGTTTAATTTTAGGGAGGGATGATTATGGAAATGGCTTAAGTACAGACTTGAAACAACAACAGAGGCAACTGATTTGATTATAGATATACTTGCGGAACTTGGAATATACAGGTGGAAGTAGGTGACAAGGGTTTCCGCTTACAGAAACTGAAAAGAAGCAGATGTAGTGGACATCCTTCCTGAAAGCGAGCCTAATGACGGAAGTGCGGAGCTTGTGTTTTTACCTAAGTGATGGTGCTCCTGATGAGTCTTCATCTGCATTCTACAACAGTGGAACAGGCATTGAAGATATAGCAGCCTTTTTATTCGGATGAGCTTATAGAAAAGATTAGAGAAGGGCTTGAAGAGATTTCCAACTTTGTGGATGTGGGAAGTGGTGCAATCTACATTTCAGAAACAGATGAGGCTGACTGGGCTAACAAGTGGAAAGACTACTTCCATACATTTAGAATAGGTGAGAATATAGTGGTTACTCCTACTTGGGAAGAACCATCAGATGTAAGGAACGAGGATGTTGTCATAAGCTAGATCCCGGGTTGCCTTTGGTACAGGAACTCACGAAACTACAAGGCTTTGTGTGGGAAAGCATTGCAAAAAAATATGTAAAGAGGGATTCTAAGCTCCTTGATGTATGGCTGTGGCAGTGCTATTCTTACCATAGCTGCACTAAAACTTGGAGCAAAATGGGCATATGCTGTGGATATAGATCCTGTGGCAGTGAAGTCTGCAAAGGAAAATCTTGAGATAAACGATATCACTGAGGATATGGCAAAGTCTTGAAACAGGAAACCTGCTTGAAGATGAAAGAGCTTTGTAAAGAACTTTACAAAAAGCAGTATGACTTTATTGTTGTGGCCAATATTCTTGCCTATGCTGTTCCTTTAACACCTATAATCACTCCTGCACTTAAAGAGAGGCGGTTATTATGTCTGTTCAGGTATAGTAAAGGAGCTTGCAGATGATGTGATAAAGAGCAATACAGGATGCCGGACTCAGACTGGTTTCAAATACCTGTGACAATGACTGGGTATGCTTAGTAGCGAGGAAGTAAAATGTCAAACTTTTATAGATAGCGGTAATATATACGGTGAGGCTGCTTATATTACCGGAAGTGATGTAAATCACATAAAAAATGTACTGAGGATGAAGGAAGATGATGAAATAAGGCTTTCTGCGGGTAACGGTCTTCTTTATACTGCAAAAATCAGCGAGTTTCTGCCTGATAGGATAGTATGCAAGATAGTTGACTGCGAGGGGCAAGTCTGAACTTCCTGCTAAAATCATCCTTTTTCAGGGATTGCCTAAGAAAGACAAGATGGAACTTATCATTCAGAAGGCAGTGGAACTGGGGGTTAGTGAGATAGTTCCGGTTATGATGAAGAGAACCATAGTAAAGCTTGAAGATGCTAAAAAGGAACTTAAAAAGCTTGAAAGATGGAGGACGATTTCACTTACCGCTGCAAAGCAGTCCGGTAGGGATAATAGTTCCTAATGTAAGTGGGTTTGTCACTTTTAACGAGGCAGTTAAAAGGGCTGAGAGCCTTTGAATTTAATCTCATTCCCTATGAAAATGAAAAAGGGAATGGATAGGGCTCGTGAACTAGTAAGAGGGCTAAGGCAAAAGAGTATAGGAATCTTCATAGGTCCTGAAGAGGGAGATATCTGAGGATGAGCTTGAACTTGCCGTAAAAATGGGGAGCAGAACCTATAAGCCTTGGCAACAGGATACTAGGAATGAAACTGCAGGACTGGCCTTATTTCAGTTCTTGCATTTGAGATAGATATATAGGGAGTAAGAAATAAATGGAATATTATTTAGATAATGCAGCAACTACAAGAGTGCTTGACAGTGTAATCGATATAATGAATGAAACTATAGAGGACGCATATGAGCAATCCTTCATCTAAGCATATAAAAGGCTTTTGAAGCAGAAAGATATGTGGAAAGAAGCAAGGAGAGGATAGCAAAGACCTTTGAAGGCTAAAAAGTGAGATTATCTTTACCTCCTGTGGTACTGAATCTAACAATCAGGCTATAATAGAGGGTATACAAGGAGGCGTTATGGAAATAAGATAGTTACCACCTGCTTTGAACACGCCTCTGTCTTCCAGCCTATGGAAGTGCTATGCAAAGGAGGGATATCAGATAAGATATCTTTCCTGTGGATAAGCTAGGCCACATAAGGGATGAAGACTTAGTTAATTCTATAGACAAAGAGACAATAATGCTATCTTTTATGCTCGTAAACAATGAAATAGGTGCACTTGCAGGATGCTGAACACATCATAAAGACTTGACAGAGAAAAATCCGGATATCCCTAATCCTATAGATGCTATTCAGGGGTTATGGAAAATTTGAAATAAACACCAAAAAGCTGGGGTGCAGACTTTTATTTCCGTAAGTGGACACAAGTTTCATGCCCACAAAGGGTATAGGCTTTTTATATGTGAGAGATGGAGTGCGTATTACACCTTATATACACGGAGGCGGCCAGCAGAAGAATCTCCGCTCAGGTACCTTGAATGTACCGGGAATTGCAGCTATAGGAGCTGCAGCTAAGACCGTTTATGAGGGACATAAGGGAAAAGATGGACAAGCTTTTATGCCATCAAAGAAAGTTTATAAGAGATTTACTCACAGCCTTTCCAGACTGCACTATAAATGGTGTAGATACTGAGGGGAATTTAAGTGAGAATGTGAGAAAGACAGCTCCACAGATAGTGAGTGCAAGCTTTAGAGGTGTAAAGGCGGAAGTTCTCCTACATGCACTTGAAGAAAAGGGAATCTATGTTTCATCAGGCTCTGCCTGCTCCTCTCACCATCCTGATTTTAGCGGAACACTCAAGGGAATAGGACTTGATGATGACTTGCTTGATTCTACACTTAGGTTTAGCTTCGGATTATTTACCGAGACAGGGAAATGACTGATTACACCATAGAGGCACTTAAGGAATTTGCCTACACTTTCAAAATACAGGAGAAGATAATGTTTGAATATAGAGCTTTTTGATAAAAATACGCAGAAATAGGAGTGAAGGGTAAGAACCGTTATTTATTTGAGGATGCCCTTGTAGGGACAGATTGCGAATGCCCTTAAGAAAATAGAGGGTGACTACAAGGTATATAAACAGCCGGGCAGAGTCTTTGTAGAGGCCGGAAAGGGAAGCATTGACTATGAGGGTGCTCTTGATGCCTTAAAGAGGGTAATGGGAGTACTTCACATCTGCCCTATATACATGAGTGGATTCGACAGACCTTGATAAGGCTTACGAAGAGGCTGTTAATTTTATTGGAGAATGTTATCCTACAGAGAGCTTTTACCTTTTAAGGTAATGGCAAAGAGAAGTGATAAGAAAAATGCCTAAGACTTCTCCGAAAATATCGGCTGATATTGGCGGCTTAATACTGGAAAAAATACGGTGACAGGCTTACTGTGGATGTGAAGAATCCTGATAAGTTCATTACGATAGAACTTAGGGGATAAGGCATATATTTACTCTGAGACGATAAAGGGTGAGGGAGGCCTGCCTATTGGTACAGCAGGTAAGGCTATGTGTCTGCTTTCAGGAGGTATTGACAGCCCTGTTGCCGCTTACATGATGGCTAGAAGAGGAGTTAAGGTAGAGGCTGTGTATTTCCATCGCCGCCTTACACAAGTGAGAGGGCTAAGCAAAAGGTAGTTGATCTTGCAAGGCTTACAGCAAGATATGCCGGAAATATCAAACTCTATGTGGTTAATTTTACTGATATTCAGCTTGCCATTTATGAGAAATGCCCTCATGAGTGAACTTACGATTATAATGAGAAGATATATGATGAAGATTGCTGAAGATTTAGCAATTAAGGATGAATGTTTAGGACTTGTAACCGGTGAAAGTATAGGACAAGTAGCAAGCCAGACTATGCAGAGTCTTTTTATCTACCAATGCAGTATGCAGACTGCCTGTGTACCGCCCTGTAATCTGCTTTGATAAACAGGATATTATCAATATTTCTCAGAGAATAGGTACTTTTGAGACCTCGATTCTTCCTTTTGAAGACTGCTGTACTATCTTCGTGGCTGAGCATCCTGTAACCAAGCCTTTGCTTGCTAAGATTGAAAAGGATGAGAAAAACTGGATGATGTAATAGAGGAACTTTATAAAAAGACTATGGAAAGTATAGAAGTAATTAATTGTGAACCAATGGAAGTGGAGTAGGAATTATCTTAAAAAAATATGATTTCAGGAGATTTTTATTTTGCTATGGTTTTGAGAATTCCATATGCAAATAAAAAGAAAAGCTCAGTTCTCAGTGAGAACCGGCGATGCAAATAGTAAGTTATTCTACTATAAAGAGGTTTAAGTGCATTTACGATATTGTCTGCCTGTGCATCATTGTGGATATTAAGGTCAATTGGCTTTGAAAGATCAAGACTGAAAAATACCCATAATTGACTTAGCATCAATCACATATCTTCCTGAAACAAGGTCAAAGTCTGAATCAAACTTTGTTACCTCATTAACAAATGCCTTTACCTTATCAATGGAATTTAAAAGAAATTTTAACTGACTTCATTTCTAATCCTCCTCCTTGTTAAAATTTATTGCTACATACAACTAAATGATAAGGTTTAGATGGCAAAAAGTCAATATGCATATTAAATAAAAAGGAAATCTAAAAACATGAAAAAAACAACAATAATTATAAAACTGCAGCATTTTTAAACCTAGTTGTAAAGGTGAATGCCTATGAAAACTGAGTCAATGAAAAGAAATGTTTAAGAATGCAGGCTATGAAATAAGACAATTTAATGAGGTGGCAGACATCTATATTATAAAATACCTGTACTGTGACAAATATAGCTGATAGGAAGTCCAGACAGATGTTACATAGGGCAAAGAAACTAAATCCTGATTCTGTTGTGGTTGCCGTAGGCTGTTATATGCAGGCACCTCAGTCAAGGCTTGAAGATGATGAACTGGTGGATATTTTGATTGGAACAAGGGGAAAAATCTTCAGTACTTGAACTGGTTGAAGAATATATTAGAAGTAATAAAGAAAGAGATTTCAAGCATAATGTTATTAAATCAGGAGACGAAAATAAGGATTGGTCATATGACAGCGGTGAAGTTAATGCTGCAGGAAATAAGACCAGAGCTAATATAAAGATACAGGATGGATGTGATCAGTTCTGTACATACTGTATAATTCCTTTTGTAAGAGGTCGTATCAGAAGCAGGGATATGGAAAGTATAATTGAAGAGACTGAAAGACTGGCAAGGGCGGGCTACAAAGAGATGGTGCTTACAGGCATCCATATAGGCTCTTATGGCAGGGATATAGATGGAGAAAGCAGGATGCTTGAACTACTGACAAAAGCTTAACGAGGTTGAAGGAGATTTTAGAATACGCTTAGGTTCTGTTGAACCAAGACTTATTACTGAAGAGTTTTTAGAAGGGCTTGTAAAGCTTAAAAAGGTTTGTCCTCATTTTCACCTTTCGCTTCAAAGTGGCTCTACCACTGTACTTAAGAGGATGAACAGGCATTACTCTGCTGATGAATATCTTGATTCTGTTAATCTTCTTAAAAATATTATGACAGGCCTGGGATTACCACAGATATAATTGTTGGTTTTCCGGGAGAAAGTGATAGAGAATTTGAGGAAACTGCTGCCTTTGTGAAAAAGCAGGCTTTCTCCAAGGTATATATGTTCCTTATTCCAAGAGAGATGGGTACCTATGCTGCTAAAATGAGTGAACAGGTTGCACCTGAGATTAAGAAGAAAAAGAGAAGACAGGCTTATAGCCATCTGTGAAAGAAGCAGCTAAAGGAGTATCTGGATAGTTTCAACGGAGATTCTGAGAGGGTTTTTACTTGAAGAAGAGATTAAAAGGCAGGGAAGATTATATCTTAGGGCATACAGACAGATATATAGAAGTTGCTGTTCCTAAGTTTTTCCCTAAGGGATATGGAAAATGCAGAGATGGAATTTATAAAAGGTGAAAAGATTTAATGGTGTCTGATACATCAGATGAAACACTTAAAAAATATGATGATAGCTAAAAATTTATAGTCTGTTCAATTATCTACGAGAAATATCCTATGGGTATTTGGTAATAATATTAGTCTAGATATAATAAGAATTAGGATGAGGTTGACAAACATAGGAAAGAGGAAGTTCATGTTAAAAACAGTATTTGGAAATGGGTATTAGTGAAGAAGTCTTTGAGTACTGCGAAAAATTGTGGAAGCCTTGAGGATAGATTTAAGAGGGTAGATGAGTGCGGAAATTAACCAGCTTAAGAGTGCTTAAGCATATCACAAAAGAATAAGGTTTCGGATATTCATTTTAGCCAAGCAGCGGTTATGGATATAATGATTTGGGAAGAGACACTCTTGAATCTGTATACTCAGATGTGTTTCATACGGAGGCAGCACTTTTGTAAGACCATCTATATTGCGGAACCCATACTTACAGTTGCACTCTTTTGGCAACAAGGCCTGGAGATGAACTGCTTTCTAGTGGGAAAGCCTTATGATACCTTTGGACGGAGTGATAGGAATAACACCAATGGCAGGTTCTTTGGCTGAATATGGAGTGACTTATTCATGGGTAGACTTACTTCCTGATTTTTCATTTTGACTTTGATGGGATTAAGGCTGCAATTAATGAAAAAGACAAAAACTGGTTACCATTCAACGCTCAAAAGGATATGATGTCCGCCCCTACATTTTCAATAGAAAAATAGGTGAGCTTATTAGTTTTATAAAAAGTATTAAACCTGAGCTTATTTGTATGGTAGATAATTGTTATGGTGAATTTGTAGAGAACTTGAACCATCTGATGTAGGTGCAGATTTTGGTTGTAGGCTCTCTTATTAAAAACCGGGTGGTGGATTGGCGCCAATAGGAGGCTATGTAGCAGGCAGGGAAGAATATGTTGATATGGCTTCATATAGAATGTCCTGTCCGGGGCTTGGAAGGAGATAGGAGCGTCTTTAGGATTAAATCAGGCATTTTATCAGGGACTTTTTATGGCACTCGACCGTTACAGCATGTGTGCGGTAAAGGGGGCAATATTTGCTGCTAATGTATATGAGAGCTTAGGCTTTGATGTACTGCCGAATGGTAAAGAAGACAGATATGATATAATTCGAGGCTGTTTCATTGAAATCAGGTGAGAGGCTTAAAGCTTTTTGTGAGGGTATACAGGCCGCTGCACTGTGGATAACTGTAACTCTGAGCCTCATGGGATATGCCAGTATAATGACCAGGTAATTATGGCTGCCGGTGCCTTTGTACAGGGTTCATCCATAGAACTTTCAGCTGATAGATCTAAGGAGAGAACCTTATGCGGCTTATTTTCAGGAGGACTTACCTTTAATCATAGCAAAATTTGGAATAATGATGAGTTTACAGAAAATTTTTGAAAAAGGTCTTTTACCGAAGGACTGCCTTAATTAATCATGTCAATGGTGAATAGGAGCATAATAATGGCAACAATGTATTAGATTAGATAAATATCTTTCAGATATGGCTTCGAAACTAGAAGTAAGATCAAGGAATATATAAGAAAAAGGCAGGGTTACACTATGGAGCCATTATTAAAAAGTCCTGATACTAAGGTAAGACATGGATAATGATGAGGTTTTGTATAGATAGCAAGCCTATATACTATGTAAAATATTATTACTATATGATGAATAAGCCACGGGGAGTTATTACATCTACTGAAAAGGGAAAAACTAAGACTGTTATGGATGTATTTAAGGAAACAGGTATAGATTGCCCAAGATTTAACGAACTTTCTCCTGTGGGCAGGCTTGATAAGGATACAGAAGGGCTTTTGCTTATCACAAATGATGGAGATTTAAATCACAGATTACTTTCTCCTAAAAATCATGTTGACAAGGTATATTTTTACAGAGCTTAAATATCCTCTTAAAACAATCTGATACTGAGGCTTTTTAGAGGATTGATTTGGGAGAGTTTTATAAGTAAGCCTGCAAAACTTGAAATCTGTGATAATGATAATAGTTTTACAGCGAGGGTTACAATATCTGAAGGTAAGTTTCACCAGATAAAAAGGATGTTTGAGGCTGTCGATAATGAGGTTATCTACCTTAAAAGGCTTCAAATGGGTAGTCTTGTACTGGATACAGAGCTTGAACTTGGTGATGTTAGGGGAACTTACAGATGAAGAAATAAAATACTCAGTGAAATAAATTATTTCTTATCAAATATGTAATTAATTTATTTTTATATAGTATAATTGGAGTAATAATTTAATGACTAATAAATTTGAAAAAGGCTATCTTTCTAACAGAAAGCAGAAATTATTTATTAATGTGAGCATTAAATATAGTGGCAGCAGTTATTATTTTTATTGTAGGACTATTCTTAAACAAGATGCAGCCGAGAAATATATTTTTCTGTTCTAGCCTTACTCTTTATTCTTCCGGTAGGAAGAAAGCTAGCCCACTCTTTTCATTCTTTTTGCCTTACAAAGAAATTAAAGAATGATAGCTTACAAGAGGTGGAAAAATAACATCAGGGAAAAAGGGATTTTTACTATATTCGCCTGTATTTACATCGTCTGAACATGTAATGCACCTTGATCTTATAGCAGTGTTTAAGGGAAGAATGCTTGGTTATAAGGAAAAGATGGGTACTTCAGTTCGAAATGAATATGACTATAAGAAGAAAAACTGAGGCTGCTGCAAACTATATAGATAAACATCTTAAAAATCAAGGAAGGGTGTATAAACTGGTCGTTTATGATGATATAGAAAAAGTTTGTTAAGGCATTTCTCAGAAAAATACTATCAGAAGAGGAGATGAATGAGGTGAGGTCTTTTGTAGAAACAATGGAGTATTTTGTTGTTTAACAAATAATAAGTATTGAATTTTTCAGGCTCTTAGTATTACGAAAACTTTTTATTTTTGAAAGGAAAATTATGTTCATTAAAAGATTTTGTAAATTAGGTCTAATGTTGATTTTTGATGTTTTTATCCGTTTTTTTATACCTACTAAGCAGTACCAAGGCAGAAACGGTTAACGGACATAAGGTATATACAAAGAATTTAATTGAAAAAGAAGATAGATGAAAGGGAATTAATTAAAAAAGAGGATAGATGAAATTAGATATTACTATTACAAACAGCCTAAGAAGTTAACTAAAAAGGCGGTCTTCTACCGTTCATATACCAAAGAGTATATTAAATTTGATTACTATCTCAAGGGAAATGACCTGCTGTTTGCCTTTTGGAACAAGTAAGGGACAGAATACCGCCTATATTTTTACAAGAATCAACTCATAACGATGTATATTGATGAAAATGGTACAAGATATACTTATGAACAATTATATGAGCCTTCGTCATATAAAGAGTATTTAGAGTTTAATGGAAATCTTTATGATTATCTAGACTTTGAGATATTTTTCAAAAATCCAATATGCCTCGTTACAAGAAAAACTAAGATTGAAAATATGAAGAAAAAGTGTATTTATTACAGAATGTTTCAAATACGAATCTGACTTTTCAAACAGAGGCGAAATCCTACAGGTCCCTGATGGCTCTATTTGGTTATTGGAGACTCAAGCCTTATTTTGCGAAACTAGGAAAGAATGTAAAAGTTATTGATAATTCCACCAGTCCATATGAATCAAAGAAAAGAAATATTAACTGGATAAGGTCTAATCTTATACCCGGTCTCATCGGGGTATGCTTATGTTATTATAAAAATGGTAGTAGTAGAGATAGAGATTCCATACATACTTTAAAATGGATGATATTTATTATATTGTTAAAAAGGTAACAAATAAATGATCTTACTTAAAATAAAAACATATAGACGCAGGCGGTAGGCTTGATAAGTATCTTATGAAGTTCTCAAGAGGCTCCCAAAAAGCTTTTATATATAAGATGCTTAGGAAGAAGAATATAGTACTTAATGGCAAGAAAGCTGCCAGAGTGAATATGAAAAGAAAACGATGAAGTAAAACTTTTTCCTCTCAGACGATACTATAGTAAAAGTTTGGGGAAGAGTTACTGTATCCGAGACTGCTGATAGGGAATATGTGGCTGCTGCTGAGGATAGCATCGAAACAGCAGGCGATAATGAGTTGTTTAACAGATTAAAAAGATCTTAAGTGAGAATTTGAAGTACCTCAGGTAATTTATGAGGACAGAGATATTATTATACTCAACAAGCCTGTAAATGTGCTTTCTCAGATAGTTGGACAGATGATGTCTCTATGAATGAGTGGCTTATAAGTTATCTGATAAACAAAAGCCTAACTGCAGATGATCTGCTCACTGTTAAACCTGCTGGTAGTTAATAGGCTTGATAGAAATACAAGTGGAATCATACTGGCAGGAAAAGACACTTACAGGGCTGAGATTTCTCTCCGATATAATTAAAAACCAGAAGAATAACGAAATATTATTTAACTGTTGTTAAAGGAGAGATGACTGACAATATAACAGATGAGGCTTATCTCCTTAAAAATGACAGCCATAACACTGTTAAAAATATATAAAGATAAGGTTGAAGGAGCAGATTATATAAAAACTGCTTATGAAAGTGCTTAAAAACCAGTAACGGCCACAGCTTATTAAGGGTGAGAACTAATTACAGGTAAAAGTCATCAGATTAGGGCTCACCTCTCATTTTTGATGATGTCCTGTTATAGGTGATGGTAAAATATGGACTTAAATCAGAGAATACCCTATATAGAAGAATGGGACTTAACAGCCAATTTTTACACTCATATGAGATTAAATTCCCTGAAGTCGAAGGGATTTTGCATACTTAAGTGGAATGACTTATAAGGCGGACTTGCCTGAAAAGTTGAAAAAGATTGCTTTGGGAAGTTGGGATTTGATATTTAGTAGTTTATTCAAGTTTATTTAGAAAAACGGACAAATTTAATGCACTAAAAATGTTAATGTGTTAGAGAATTAAAAACAATTTTGGATTGTTTACTCGTTCTATTAGTATAAAGACAATGTGGTTCTAAGAAGAAAAAGCTCGGTCTTTTTGGGCAAGAAGTAATAATCAAGTAAACTGAGTGTGATAATAATTTAACTGAATATAGGAAGGAAATATGTATGCCGTCTTGGAATTCAAGAGGTCTTAGAGGTTCTTTTTGCTTGAGACTCTTATAAATATGACAAATGATAAATACAGAGAAAAGGGACTTTGTCTCTTGTGCAGAAAGTTCCAACCCGATTACGCCTGTAAATATAAATGATAAGGGACAGATTACCCTTGCCTACTTCGACAGCAAGAGTACCGTGGACTATATTGGCGTTGTACAGGAATTCCGGTTTGCTTTGATGCAAAAGAATGCAATAAGACTACATTTCCGCTTCCAGAATATACACGAGCATCAGTGTAAAATTCATGGAGGATTTTGAGGAACAGGATGGAGTGGCTTTCATGATTATTTATTTCTCTGATACTGACGAATACTATTACGCACCATTTAAGGAAATCAAAAAATACTGGGACAGGGCAGTAAATGGAGGCAGGAAAAGCATTAAAAGAGAAGGAGTTTGTTGAAGGCTATTACTTAGATGTGACAGGAAAGACGACAGTGCCTTATCTTGAAGGTCTGGAAAAGGATTTGGAAGAGAGGGATGACAGATTGAATGGATGAAAACTCAAAATTTTAAAAATTATGATAATTTAAAATAGAAATAACTATTAAACTCAAAAATTTCTAATTAATTATTTTAGGACTTGTAATTATAATATTAATATGATAAAAATTAGATGTTAGTAATTCGGATGCATTCTCTGATGCCTCGTGGTGAGCGTGTTAAGAACATCTATGATAAAAGGAGATTAGAAATGAACGAGTAATCAGAGAGATTGAAAAAGAACAGCTCAAAGCTAATGTGGACGAATTTAGAGTAGGTGATACTGTTAGAGTTCACGCAAAGGTTAAGGAAGGTCAGAGAGAAAGAATTCAGATCTTCAGAAGGAACTGTACTTAAGAGACAGGCGGCGGCGCAAGAGAGACATTTACAGTAAGGAAACTTTCAGGCGGCGTTGGTGTTGAGAGAACCTGGCCTGTACATTCTCCAAATGTTGACAAGATCGAAGTTAATGCCATCATGGTGAGGTAAGAAGAGCTAAGCTTACATTCCTTTCGTGGCAGAGTAGGTAAGTCAGCTAAACTTAAAGAGGTATAAAAATATTACCTGAAGAGATTTAGTTTCAAAGCGAGCAACTACTTGCAGTTGTTCCTTTTTATTATATTATATAAGTGTGGAAATCTGTTTTACCACAATATTATACTGAAGGGAAGATTATGTCCAGAAAAAGCTTATTTTCATAAAAAGGCACGAATAGAAACAACTCCTTCTGCATAATAAAAAGAAATAATAATATGGATATTATTGATAGTTATTACTATCACTGCTTCATATCTTGTAACTAACAATATATTTGTAAAGACAAGTGTTTCAGGAGTTTCTATGGAGCCTACACTTAAAGAAGGACAGGTTGTAATCGTTAATAAATTTGAATATTATTTAAAAAGCCTAAGAGAAATGATGTAATTGTATATAAACAGAGTAATAAGGAACACAGCTATTTTGAATTAAAGAGAGTAATTGGATTGCCGGGAGAAACTGTCAAAATTAAAAATGGAGTAGTCTATATAAATGATGAGGTAATGAAGGAGAAGATTAAAACTGATATAATACAAAATAGCGGTCTTGCTGAAGAAGGAGTGAAATTAGATGATAATGAGTATTTTTGTACTTGGAGATAACAGAAATGACAGTGAGGACAGCAGATTTGCCAGTGTAGGGAATGTGCTTAGAAACGAGATACTGGCAAGGCAATTGCAATAGAAAAACCCTTTTCGCTGGTAGATAATTTGAATTTAGCTGAATAATTGGAGGAGTAGTATGCCTGATTTACATTGGTATCCCAGTCCTATGACTAAGGCCGTACGCCAGATGAAGGAAGACATTAAAGCTTATAGATGTAGTTATAGAACTTGTGGATGCACGTATACCGATAAGTTCAAGAAATCCTGATATAGACAGCCTTGCAGCCATAGCAAATCCAGAGTAATAGTGTTAAATAAGGCTGATTTGGCTGATGATAGGATTACGGAAGAATGGGTTAAATATTTTGAGAATGAAGGCTTTATTGCTGTAAAGCTTAATTCAAAAGAACAGTAGTGGAATTAAACAGGTAAAAGATGCCATAGCTAAGGCGGCTGAAACAAAGATGGCAAGAGATAGAGCCAGAGGAATAGCTTAATCGTCCCGTGGAAGAGCTATAGTTGGAGGCATTCCTAATGTAGGTAAGTCAACATTTATAAATTCATTTGCAGGAAGAGCTGTTACAAAGACCGGAAATAAGCCGGGCGTTACTAAAGGTAAACAGTGGATTAGACTCAATAAACAGGTAGAACTTTTAGACACTCCCCGGAATACTTTGGCCTAAATTTGAAGATAGAATGACTGCGGAACATTTAGCTTTTTATAGGTTCAATAAAGGATGAGGTTATAGAAAAAGGAGCTTGCAATTAAATTTATAAATGAAATTGAAAAAGATATGAAGGTATATTGTCAAGGTACTATGGTTTTTGAATTATCTGATAAAAAGATAATGAGGTAGAATTTTCGGTTCAGATACTGGGAGCTATAGCTGATAAAGGGCTATAATAAAAAGGCGGGGAGCCTGATACAGATAAGGCTGCCACTCTGATTTTTAGATGATTTTAAAAATGGCAGACTAGGCAGAATTACTCTTGAAACTGCAGGAGGATGAGTCAGGATGGAAGAAGATAAGCTTGAAGCGAAGTTTGAAGAAAAGAAAGATTTGATTGATGACAGTCTGGATTTTTGTGCAGACATATAATTACTATGAAACTGATGAATTATTTAAGCTGGACTTTGTAAGTTTCATAAAACGAAATAACCTTGATGAGGAATGTAAAGGTTAAAACGGAAACTGTGGTTATAAAGCAGGTAGATGAAGAAAGCGGAGTGAGGCTGTATGCCAAAATTGTAGCTATAATTCTGGCAGCAATGATAGTTGCCAAGATTATAGTACTTATATTGTACAGGAAACAATAGTCAGCGGTACATCCATGAGTGCCTACCCTTAGAAAATGCTGATAAGGTTTTGATAGATAAAGTTATTTATAAGGCGGACGATTTGAAACGTTATGATATCATTGTTTTTGACTATAATCATTCTAATGTCTATGTAAAAGAATAGTAGGGGCTGCCAGGCGAAAAGGTAATGATAATTGAAGGTGAAGTTTATGTAAATGGTAAGAAATTAAGAGATGATCCTCTGTTAAATGATACAATGGAATATGCAGGTATAGCAGAAAACAGCATTCAACTGGGTGAAGATGAATATTTCGTAGCTGAGGATAATAGAAATAACAGCTATGATTCCAGATATGAGCAAGTTGGCATAGTAAATAAAAAGCAGTATAATTGGAAGAGTTTGCTTTAAGACTTTTTCCTATTTCAAAATTTGGAGCAGTAAAGTAATGAAAAAATATTTCGGAGATAAGAGAAGAATATGCAAATTGCAATACTTCTAATCTAGGGGAATTTGTTGCTTATTATGGAACAGATAATAGAAGCGGTGTGAAGAAAATTGTAGAAATGGCTCAGAAAAAGCTTATGAGACTATGACGAAGAAATCAGTCAGTGTGTGAGTTCGATGGCAAAATTTGAAAGACAATTCAGCGAAAATGGATATATATGTGGTGTAGATGAAGTAGGAAGAGAGATAGCTTGCAGGACTAGGGTTGTGGCTGCTGGCTGTAATTTTTCCAAAGGATTTGATTATACCATATATTAATGATTCAAAAAGTTAAAAAGAGTCAAAAAGAGAGAGTTGTTTAATCACATTATGAGTGAGGCGATTAGTGTTGGGTTTGGAAGTGTAGACAATAGTAGAATTGATGAAAATCAATATTCTACAATCTACTTTTTGAAGCTATGAAACAGGCGGTATCAGATTTGAACATTAAAAACCGGATATTATTTTAGTGGATGGTAATATTCCAGGGCTCGATATAATGCAGCATACAATAGTAAGCGGTGATGCAAAAATCGCTCTCAATCGCTGCAGCCAGCATTGTTGCAAAAGTTGTAAGAGATCGCTATATGAAAGAAATGGATATTAAATATCCAATGTATGATTTTTGCATCAAATAAAGGATATGGTTCTAAAAACATTATACCGGAATAAAAGAATTTGGAATTTCACCAATTCATAGAAAAACTTTTATACATGGATAAGGAGGAGCGGGTGAATAAGAAAGAAGTAAAGACTGCTGTAGCCCTAAAAATATGACACCGAAAGTGGAGAAGCGCCATATGTGATTGCAGCAGGAAAGGGTGCTTTTGAGCTGATAAGATTATTGAAGAATCTAAGAAAAATGATATTCCGCAGTATGAGGATGAAAAAGCTTGCAACTTCTTTATCAAAGCTTGAAATAGGAGAAAATATACCGCCTGAACTTTATGAGGTAGTGGCATCAAATCCCCTGCTTTTTGTAGATAAAAATGGATAGGCTTAAATCTGCTGTTGCTGAAAAAGAAGATAGGAAGTGATAGTATAAATAAGCGTTTACTGGGAAGTAAGTACGAAGAAAAAGCGGCTTTTTATTTGATGTCCAAGGGGTATAAGATTTTTGAAAAAAACTATTTAAGAAAAACCGGTGAGATTGATATAATTGCATTAAGCAGCGAGGACTATCTGGTTGCCGTAGAGGTAAAATACAGGAGTTCTGACAGGTTTGGAAGCCCATTCGGTGCAGTGACATACGTCAAAACAGAAAAAGATATACCTTACCTTTGCTTTTTATATGAATGAACATAATATATCTCTTGAAACAGGATGCAGATTTGATGTAATAGGAATTTATGGGGATGAAAGGCTGGTTCATATAACTAATGCATTTGAAGTGCGTTAACTTATTGTCAAATAATAAATAATAGATTATACTTGTGTATTAGCTGGTGATATGAAAAGACTTGTTTGGGGTGTTTATGAAAGAATTATACTTGCAGGAGGCTCCAGGCACGAGGCTTTATCCACTTACCGAGGTTACGAGTAAGCAGCTTTTGCCGGTTTATGACAAAGCCAATGATATTTTATCCTTTATCTACTCTTATGTTGCTGGTATTAAGGATATTTTAATAATTTCAACACCAAGAGATTTGCCTAATTTTGAAAAACTTTTTGGGTGATGGATCGAATATGGGATTAAACTTTCTTATAAAATTCAAGAAAAACCTAACGAGTCTTGCAGAAGCTTTTATAATAGGCGAAGAATTCATTGGAAATGACAGTGTAGCGATGATTTTGGGAGATAATATATATGGCAACGGTCTGTCTTCCAACTTGAAGAAGGCTGTGGACTTCACAAAAAGATGGTGCTGCTGTGTTTGGATATTATGTAGATGATCCTGAAAGATTTGGAATTGTTGAATTTAATGAAAGGGTGAGGCTGTTTCCATGAGGAAAAGCCTGAAAAGCCTAAATCAAATTACTGTGTCACAGGACTTTATTTTTATGATAACTCTGTGATAAGCTATGCTAAGTCTCTAAAGCCTTCTAAAAGGGGAGAACTTGAGATTACTGACCTCAATCGAATATATCTTGAAGAGGGAAGGCAATGTTATTACACTTGGCAGAGGATATGCCTGGCTTGATACAGGCACTGTAGATGCACTGTCAGATGCTACAGAGTTTGTGAAAGTCATTGAAAAAGACAGGGAGTTATGATTTCCGCAATTGAAGAGATAGCTTATAAAAATGCTTGGATAACTAAAGAAAAACTGATAGAAAGTGCAGAAAAGTATGGCAAATCTTCATATGGAGCACACTTAATGAAGGTAGCACTGGGTAAGATTTTTATATTGATAAGGAGAAGATAAATGGCAGAAAATGAAAAATAGAGAGCATGGATGATTATTTGGATGAACTGGAACAGATCATTTAAAAAGGCTTAGAAATGGTGATATGGTAAAAGGAATTATCATTGGAATAGGAGAGACAGAAGTAATAGTTGATCTTGGTTCTTGTGCAGAAGGCATAGTGCCAATCGATGAGTTAAGCAATGATCCAAAATTTTCAATTAAAGCAGATATAGCAGTAGGTGATGTTGTCAATGCTATGGTTATTTCTCCTGACAATGGTGCAGGCCAGGTGCTGGCTTTCAATTAACGATGCGGCAGATAATATTCTCGCTTGGGATTTTCTTACTGAAGCAAAAAAGAAAATGCACAGGTATTTAATGTGAAAAATTACAGAAGCCGTTAAAGGTGGAGTAGTAACCTATCTTAAGGAATAGGAGGCTCATACCAGCTTCCGGACTTGCACTTACCTATGTTGAAAATACAGAAGAGTTTGTTGGAAAGCACATTTCAGTTAGAATAATAGAAGTTGATGAAGATGATAAGAAACTGATTCTTTCAGCTAAAAAGTGTTCTTAGAGAAGAAGAAGCTAAGATGACAGAAGAAAAATGTCTAAGATTGCCATTGGTACCGTAGATGACCGGTAAGGTTGAACGCCTTGAGAATTATGGTGCCTTTGTGAGGGCTTCCGGATGGACTTTCAGGTCTTGTACATATTTCGCAAATGTCTGAAAAAAAGAATAAAACATCCTAAGGAAGTGCTTGAGTGAAAATGACGAAGTAAAGGTTATGGTTATAGATATTAAAGATGGTAAACTAAGTCTCAGTATGATTAAGGCTTTAGAAAATGAAGCAGTAGATGATAGAGTTCCATACCTGTAGAATATAGTACAGGTGATACTCCCACTACAAGTTTTGCAGATTTATTGAGAGGGTTAAAATTATAACAATTATAAATTCATAATCAGGTCTTTAGTTAAAAATATTTATATAGAAGGAGAAAAGTATGAGTAAAGAAAAGGTAGAAAGATATAAAAAGGAAAAAGCAGGAAGAAAGCTTAGCCTTAAAAAGGAAAAGCGTCTGAAGACAACAATGTTTGGGCTGTTTATAATAATTGTAATTGTTGGAGCAGGTGTGGGCGGTTATTATACAGGAAATAAAAAGGCTATGATAAAGGCTATACAGAAGGCTTTACTCTGGCAGGACAGTTCTATAGTGCTGCCAATGCATCAAGCAGCGCGATTGCTTCGGCACTTCCATAACCACTGAAAATACATCAGGCAGTGCTGCTAAAAACAGGAAAATAGGATTTAATAAGTCCAAAAATATTCAATAAAGGAGATTGGTATGAAGGAAAAACTTTATGATGGGTTCAAAAAGTATTATGGGAGCACTGAGGGGGCAGAACTTTTCTTTTCGCCGGGAAGAGTAAATCTTATAGGAGAACATACAGACTACAATGGTGGTCATGTTTTTCCCTATGCACTTACAATGGGAACTTATGCCTTAGTGAAAAAGCGTAATGATAATAAGATGAATTTTATTTCATTAAACTTTGAAAATGCATAGGTTATTACAGTAGAGCTGCCGGAACTGTCATATCAGAAGAAGAATGGCTGGGCAAATTATTTAATTGGTGTAGTTTGGGCCTTCCTTGGCAAGGGTTATAAAATAGAACAGGGGTTTGATCTTGCAATGATTGGCAATATACCTTCGGGAGCAGGGCTATCATCATCAGCTTCAATAGAGTACTTATGGAACTGTTCTTAAGTATATGTATAATATTGATGTAGATATGGTTGAAATAGCTAAAAATAGGGCAGACTTCTGAAAAATGCAGTTCAATGGCATGAACTGTGGTATTATGGATCAGTTTGCAGTGGCTATGGGCAGGGAAAGATAATGCTATTTTCCTTGACACTGCCGACCTTTCCTATGAATATGCACCTATTAAACTAAAAGACGCAAAAGTTATTATAACAAACAGCCATGGAAGCATAGCCTTGTAGATTCAGCTTATAATGACAGAAGGAATGAGAGTACTGCTGCCCTAAAGGCTCTTCAAGCTAAACTCAGCATTAATGGATTGGGTGATTTAACTGAGGAGGAATTTGAGGCAAACAAAGAACTCATTCAGGATGAAATTCAGAGAAAGAGAGCTAAACATGCTGTTTATGAAAAATCAGAGAACAATAAAGGCTGTAGAAGCTCTTAAGAATGATGATATCGAGACTTTTGGCAAACTGATGAATGCCTCTCATATATCATTAGAGATGATTATGAAGTTTTCCTGTACAGAGGTTGATAAGCTCGTGGAAATTGCTTGGCTATACCGGGAGTGATTGGCTCAAGGATAACCGGAGGCGGTTTTGGAGGCTGTACTGTAAGTATTGTTAAAAATGATGCTGTAGAAAATTTCAAGCAGGAAGTCATTTCAAAGTATAAAGCAGCTACAGGAATAGATGCTGAAGTATATGAGGCTGAGATAGGAAATGGAGCAGGCAGGGGCAGAGTAATGCTTTATTTACATAGTTTTACGGGGATTTATAAACAACAAGATTTTTATAAAGACTTTAAGTATGTACTATTTGATGATGAAGAGGTGTCAGAGTAAGAGGGCATGATGGACAATGACGCAAGGAATTATCTAATGAAAGAAATTCAAAATAAAGGAGAATTATTGTCTGTACACTTTCTTGATTCCGGAAACTATCATCATCTTAGCAGGCTTTATCTTGATTTGATTGAGGAGCCGTTTAATCTGGTGGTTTATGACAACCATACAGATATGCAGTTTTTCTTCTTTCGGTAATATTCTGTCCTGTGGTTCATGGATAGCGGATGCATATGAGACTCATAAAAAGCTAACAAGGTATTTATGATGGGTGTAGGAGAAAAATACATAGATACCTGTGAGCTTAAAAATGATGAAAGGATTATTTTTGCGGACAATATTTACGAAGCAAATTTGGATGATAGTCTGCCAATCTATATTTCTGTAGATAAAGATGTTATTTCAGATAAAGAATTGTCTCTGATTGGGATCAGGGAAGAAAAATTAGCAGCTGCACTTATAGAAGAATTAGAAAGCCTGATAAATAAATTTAAGGTATTAGGTGTAGATATATGTGGTGAACCACAGGTAAATGACGGTAATAACATCAAATTAAGTAATAACATTAATAAAGAAATAACAAATATATTTGTAGATATTTTTATAGTTAAATATGATACAATTAGTTAGATACCATTAATTAGACATTTTTGTAATTAATACAATCTAATTATTTGTGTATAAATTGTAAGAGATTTTATAAGGAGAGTAGTAGAAATGGATTTTAGAAACAACAATCAATTTCAAAAATTTATAACCAGTATAATCTTAATATTTACCCTATCATTTTTATTTAGTAATGTATTCTTCATACAAAAATAATAAATTTGAGACAGCTAAAGCTTCAGTTAAAACTGTAAAATGTTAAAGCAGCTAAAAATCATCTAAAAAGCCAAAGCATAAAAACAGCCTATCTTACCTTTGATGACATTTCCCAAGTGTTAATACGGATAAGGTTCTTAAAATCCTCGATAAATACAAAATTAAGGCAACTTTCTTTGTAGTCAGCCTAAATACAGACAAGACAACTGTGAAGAGGCTTAAAAAAAGATAGTAAAAAGGTCATAATATAGAATCCATTCAATGACTCATAATTATAAGCAGGTATATGCAAATCTTGCTGCATTTAAAAAGATGTATATGCAATTAGAGATTTTGTAAAAGAAAAGTACCGGAGTAGATGCAAGGATATACAGATTCCCGGAGGAAGCAGTAATGGTGTTTCAAAAACCAATATGTATAAGATTATAAAATGGCTGGAATCAGCAGGGTTTTAAATATTTTGACTGGAATTTAGGCGGGACAGATGCAGCCTGGCTGGCACCTTCCACAAAATGCGATTTACAATGCTATTGCAATGTATTCAAAGAGCAATTCAGATAAGATAGTACTTTTTGATGATTCTAAAGATAAGGTAAATACTGTAAAGGCTTTTGCCAAGAATAATTGAAAAGATTAAAAAGATGGCTATAAGTTTGAAAAATTGATATTAATACTAAAACCTGTCCATCATAATGTAAATAAAAATATAAAAAGATAAAATAATTGGAGGTATGTTATGAACTTTTTAAGGATTTAAAGGAAGACCTTGGCAGCACTATGGTTGATTTTGAAGGTGATGATAATCAGATGGTTGACACTCTTGGTGACACAGAGATAGTCTTAACTTTTGATGATTATGATCTTTCTGATGAAGATGCAAGCGGTGTAGATGAAGGTATGCTTGAAAAATGGAAGGTGATAGTGACATGGTTTTTGAAACAGATGAAATTGGTGGTGAAGAGCCTGAATATGAAGAACCTGACTTCGGTATGAGTGAGGAGCTTCCTGTTGAAGATGAATATATGAATACAGTTCCTGCTACAGAAAATAATTTATATTCAGGAGATATAGGTGCAGATACTGTTACTGTTGAAACTCATTCAGATTCATACACAGAGGCATCTGCTGAATCTACAGTTATTGCTAAGGGAACTGTTATTAATGGAAGCATAGTTTCAGATGGTTCATTGGATGTACTCAGTACAGTTAATGGAGATATCAGCTGTTTAGGGCAAGCTTTCAATATCTGGGGCAGTAAAGGGTAAATCCTCTGCTTCGAAGTTTATTTACATACAAATAAACTTGATGGCGGAATTACAAGTAAGGGTTGTGTAAAACTTGCAGCAGGTACTGTTGTGATAGGTGATATCATTGCTTCTTCTTGCGTAGTTGCAGGTGCTGTAAAGGGTAACATAGATGTGAATGGTCCTGTTGTAGTTGATTCTACAGCTGTAATCAAAGGTAATATAAGCTCTAAGGGAATCCAGATTAATAGTGGTGCAGTTATTGATGGTTTCTGTGCACTTCCATATGCATCTGTTGATATTGATTCTTTCTTTGGAGATGAGGATTAAGCCTAATGGGAAATTATAAAAGAGTACTGCTAAAGTTATCAGGTGAAGCTCTTGCAGGTGATAAGAAGACAGGTTTTGATGAAGATACTTGTATTAAAGTAGCAAAACAGGTAAAAGAACTTGTAGATAATGGAATACAGGTGGGTATTGTTATTGGTGGAGGTAACTTTTGGAGAGGCCGCACCAGTAATACAATAGACAGAACAAAGGCTGACCAGATTGGAATGCTTGCCACTGTAATGAATTGTATTTATGTATCTGATATTTTTCAGGTATGCAAGCATCGAGACAGCTATACTTACTCCTTTTTGAGTGTGGAAATATGACAAAAACTTTTTCAAAAGACAGAGCGTTGAAATATTTTTGCAAAAATATGGTTGTCTGCAGGCGGCACAGGCCACCCATACTTTTCCACTGATACAGGAGCTGTACTTTAGAGCTGTAGAAATAGAGGCAGATGCTATTTTACTTGCTAAAGCTATTGATGGAGTTTATGACAGTGATCCAAAAGTCAAATCCATCAGCTAAGAAATACAGCGAGATTAGTATCGAAGAGGTACTTGATAAAAATTGGCAGTCATAGATTTAGCGGCAACAATTATAGTGCTATGAAAATAAAATGCCTATGCAGGTTTTTGGGCTGAATGAAGAAAAATAGCATTATAGATGCTGCAAATGGTATAAACAACGGTACTAAGGTTACTGTATAACCACACTTTGAAAATAATTGTATGAGGAGAGAGTTATATATGTCAGAAGCTACAAAACTTTATGAAGATAAAATGAATAAAAACTCTTAATAATCTAAATGAGGAATTTATAACTATAAGAGCAGGCCGTGCTAATCCACATATCTTGGATAAAATAAAGGTGGACTATTATGGACAGCCATCTCCACTTCAGTCTGTAGCAAATATTTCTGTTCCGGAGGCTAGAATAATACAGATTCAGCCTTGAGGAAACAAACCTTATTCAAGGCTATTGAAAAAGAAATAAATATAGCAAACTTAGGGGTGGTTCCTAATAATGACGGTAAGTCAATTAGGCTTGTTTTTCCTGAACTTACAGAAGAGAGGCGTAAAGAACTTTCTAAGGATATTAAGAAAAAGGCTGAAAATGCCAAAATTGCTATTAGAAATATAAGAAGAGATGCTGTTGATCACTTTAGAAAGCAGGAAAAGGCTAATGAGATTACAGAAGATGATCTTAAGGGTCTTGAAGAAGAGATTCAGAAAATAACGGATAAATTCTCTGATGAAGTTGAAAAAGATGACTGAGAGCAAGACAAAGGAATTGATGACTGTATAATAATTTATTTTGGGGGTTCAGTTAAGCCGCACCCTCTTTTTGAGATGAGATATGAGTGATAATGAGAAAATTCCAAACCATGTGGCTATTATTTTGGATGGAAATGGAAGATGGGCAAAAAAACGGGGATTACCTAGAAATTTTGGACATCTTAAAGGATGTGATAATGTAGAACCTGTCTGTAAAGCGGCTTTTGACCTCGGAATAAAATATGTAACAATGTATGCTTTTTCAACTGAAAATTGGAAACGCCCAAAGGCTGAAGTTGATGAATTGATGAAACTTTTAGCTAAGTATATGAAGGATGCAATGAAACTCTCTGTTAAAAATAATATGAGAGTTAGAATCATAGGGTGATAAGTCAGGACTTTCAGATGAGCTAAATACTCTTATAGCAAAACTTGAGGATGTGTCAAGGGATTTTACAGGCTTACAATTACAGATTGCTGTTAATTATGGTGGTAGAGATGATATTAGAAGGCCTTTAAGAATATCATTATATATGCCGAAAAAGAGAACAAATCCTATACTGAATTAATAGACGGATTAAGTGAGGAACTTATTAGTAAAAACTTAGATACGGGAGGCATTCCCGATCCTGACTTGATAGTTAGAACAAGTGGAGGCAGGAGACTTTCTAATTATCTGATTTGGCAGCTTGCGTATGCTGAATATTTCTTTACCGATACGCTTTGGCCTGATTTTAGTAAAAAAGATTTGGAAGAAGCCATTGAATTCTACAGTGGTAGAGACAGAAGATTTGGCGGTCTTAAGAAAGGATGAGAAAATGTTTCTAACTAGACTTATAAGTGGAATTCTACTTTTAGTATTTACCTTTATTACAATGCTTTGGGGACGAGTTATTGCTTGTTGCCTTGTTTTTATATCTTTAATTGGACTTTATGAATTATATAAGGTGATGAAGTTTGAGATACGCCTCTTGCCTGTGTAGGTTATCTGGGGTGCTTTTGCCTGGTACATAAATATAGACACAAGGCCAAATGCAATTATTGATTTTAAAGTGCCTGAACTTATGATATTTTGCAATAGCAGTGGTAGCAGTGCTTCTTGTTTTTGTATATATATTACCTCAAATATTCTGCAAATCAGCTGTTTAGTACAATTTTTGGTATTTTTATATACCGGTAATGATTTCATTTATTTTTAAGACGAGAAAACAATTGCTTTCGGACAGTGGCTGGCTTGGATGGTATATGTCAGCTCTTGGGGATCAGATACCTGTGCTTATGTAGTAGGAAAAGGCTCTTTGGTAAACATAAACTTGCTCCTGTATTAAGTCCTAAAAATCTATAGAAGGCTCTATTGAGGTATCCTTGGATCTGCTTTAATTGGTGTAATATTTGAGCTTGTATGAGCAGATATACGGGTAAATCGGAAAAATCTCGTAGTAATTTTTGCTATAATTGGAGGCTTGGTTCTGTCATTTCACAGATTGGAGATCTGGCAGCATCAGGAATAAAAAGCGAAACTATGATATTAAAGATTATGGACATCTAATAGCCGGACATGGCGGTATACTCGACAGGTATGACAGCAGTATTATAACAGCACCTATTGTTTACTTTCTCTCTTTTTATTTGGTAGGAAGGATATAATGAAAAATAGCTATTTTAGGTTCCACAGGCTCCATAGGAACCCAGACACTTGATATTGTAAGGCTTAACAAAGATTTAAGTAACAGTTCTTACATGCTAATAAAAACGATTAATCTAATATTCACACAAATTTTTAGAATTTTTGCCCTGAATTTGTCTGCATTTTTGATATAATGGAGGCAGAGCTGCTTTTAAAGAAAGACTTGAAACAGCATATAGAGGGGGCAGATTGAAAAATTCACGAAAATTACTACAGGAGTAGAAGGTCTTATAGAGCTGCAGCTTATGAAAATTCCAGATATAGTTGTGACTGCTGTTGTTGGCATGATAGGAATTGGGCCTACGATAGCTGCTATAAATACAGGAAAAGATATAGCCCTTGCCAACAAAGAAACACTCGTTTGTGCAGGACACATCATAATGAAGCTTGCTGGGGAAAAAGGAGTTAATATCTATCCTGTTGACAGCGAGCATAGTGCAATTTTCCAGTGTTTACAGGGAGGGCAGATAATAGAATAAGAAGGCTTCTATCTTACGGCTTCAGGCGGTAGCTACATACTCCTATAGAAGAATTAAAGGATGTTACTCTTGAGAGAGCCCTTAAACATCCTAATTGGTCTATGAGACAAAAGGTTACCATAGATTCTTCAACAACTAGTAAAATAAAGGCCTTGAAGTTTGTGAGGCAAGATGGCTTTTTGATACGGAGCCGGATAAGATAGAAGTGGTTATTCAGCCACAGAGTATAGTGCATTCTGCTGTCGAATTTGAGGATGGAAGCGTAATTGCACAGATGGGAGTCCCGGATATGAAACTTCCTATATCTTATGCCCTCACTTATCCGGAAAAGAAGGTTTGTATCGGACAATTATCTTGACTTATTCAGTCTTTCAAAACTTGACTTTATCAAACCTGATTTGAATAAGTTTTAGGGTTTTTAAAGGCTTGCTTTTACTGCGAGTACTGAGGGTGGAAGCCTGCCTACAGTATTTAATGCAGCAAATGAGGCGGCTGTTGCATTGTTTATTCAGATCGGATATTTGGATATCGTTAATATTAGAAGAAAAACTTAAACAGACACATTAAGATTGATTATCCTGATGTAGATGATATTGAAGGATACAAAGGGAAATCGATTTACGGTGTTTAACTTGTAAACTCAGATTATTCGCACCATATACTTACAGGATTTTATTCTACACTGATACAGGCAGGATGAATTTCATAAGATGCTTCGTGAATAATTTGAAATAGGCGTGGTGAAAATTTTTGAATATGGGCTATTGTTATATTTTCGTTAGTTGTAATCATACATGAGGTTTTGGCCATTACTTTTGCCAGAAAAAGGCGGGGATTAAAGTTAATGAGTTCTCTTTAGGTATAGAGTAAGACTCTTTTTCTTTGATGCAGCCGGTGCTACAAATGGTCGGTGAAACTGCTTCCACTGGCGGCTCCTGTATGATGGAAGGAGAAGATGAGGCAAGCGATGATGAAGGTGCCTTTGCTAATAAGTCAGTCTGGGTAAGAATTTGGACTGTATTTGGTGGGTATTTTATTTAACTTCATTTTAGCCTTTGTGCTTTCTCTCTTTGTAATTGGTGCTGTGGGTGTGAGATAGAGCAGTATTGTAGTGTCATAAGCGGTTATCCTGCCCAACAGGCAGGTCTTCGTGCAGGAGATGTATAACTAAGATTAATGGTTCACATATCAACCTTGGAAGAAGTCAAGCTATTTCGTATTTCATCCATTGTCGAGATAAGGATGTAACAGTAGAGGTAAAAAGGTAGTGAGAAACTTGAGCTTTGATGTAAAAACCACAGGAAAAAGAGATTTTATCTTGGTTTCCTTATTCAGCAGGAGATGGTGAGGCAGGAATTGATTCAGTTACTGATGACGGTTCTTTAAAAGAAGCGAGTGCTAAATCCGGTGATGTAATAACTGCTGTAAAATGGAACTGAAATTAAATCAGGAACTGAACTTAGCAACTACTTTAATGCATTACCTTTAGATGGAAAAGAAGTTAAACTTACCTAAAAGCAGATACAGGTAATACCGAGGAGATTACAGTTACACCTAAAAGTGCAGGTTCTTCTTATACCTTGGGTTTGGTAAGCAATACAGCCAGAGAAAAAGTAGGGATAGTAGGAACCTTGTATTATTCATTAAATGAAACTAAATATGGTTGCTACAACAGTAGAAACTCTTAAGATGATTGTAACCGGAAGGGTTAAAGCAAAAAGAGATTGCAGAGTCCTGTATGGGTATTGTAAATATGATAGGTAATTCCTATGAACAAAGTAAAAGTGAGGGCATCATGGTTGTACTTTTCTAAATATGGCAAGTATAAGTATACTGTATTTCGGCCAACCTTGGTGTTATGAATTTACTGCTATTCCTGCCTGCCTGGATGGAGGCGTCTTGTATTCCTTATCATAGAGGCTGTTAGAGGCAAGCCTGTTGATCCAGAGAAAGAGGGCAGGTACACTTTGTAGGTTTTGTACTTTTAATGTTGTTAATGGTTGTAGTATTGTTCAATGATATTTTTAAAATTATAGAGATAAATTATGGAAAATAATATTAAGACTACAGAGTAGTAAAGATTGGAGACAGGGTTATCGGTGCGGTAATCCTGTTTTAATACAGTCAATGGCAAATACAAAGACTGAAGATGTAGCTGCTACAGTGGCACAGATTAAAGAACTTGAAAAAGGCAGGATGTGACATTATAAGATGTGCAGTTCCCACCATGGATGCAGCCCTTGCATTTAAGAAATTAAAAAGGAAATTAATATACCCTTGGTAGCTGATATTTCACTTTGATTACAGGCTTGCAATAGCAGCAATGGAGAATGGAGCAGATAAAATTAGGATAAATCCAGGAAATATTGGCTCTGAGGAAAAGTTAAGGGCTGTAATAGATGTGGCGAAAAAGTATCAGGGTTCCTATAAGAGTTGGTGTAAACAGTGGTTCGCTTGAAAAAGAAAATCCTTGAAAAATATGGAAAGGTAACGAGTGAAGCTCTAGTCGAAGAGTGCATTAAATAATGCAAAAGCTCATTGAAGACATGGATTATCATAACCTTGTAATAAGTATCAAATCTTCAAATGTAATGGAATGCATCAAGGCTCATAGACTGATTGCTGCAAGGACTGATGTTCCTACTATGTTGGCATTCCACAGAGTCAGGTTCACTTATTTTCGGGCAACATAAAATCAAGTGTAGGACTGGGGTTATATTATATCAGGGTATAGGAGATACTATAAGGGTATCTCTTGCGGGGAATCCTGTTGAAGAGATTAAGTCAGCATAAAGATGATATACTTAAGGCACTTGGGCTTGAAAAGGCGGAGTGCTGAAATAGTTTCCTGTCCAACCTGTGGCCGTACGGATATTGACCTTATAGGTCTTGAAGAAAAGGTAAATAAACTGCTTGAAGACTATATGGAGCTTGATATAAAGGTTGCTGTTATGGGCTGTGTGGTAAATGGATAGGGTGAGGCAAGAGAGGCAGACTTAGAGTATTTGCAGTGGTAAAAATGCAGGTCTTATAATTAAAAAGGAGAAGTAATTAAAAGGCTTCCTGAATCAGAGACTTTTAGCAGGACTTAAGGAAGAACTTGATATCATAAAAGCTAAGAAAGGAAAGTAAAATGGATTTATCAGAAGCTTTTCAGTAATTTAGTGATAAATGAAGAGCTGGAAAAGAGCCTTTAATGATATTTCGGTTGAAAAGGTAATCGTATCCAAGAGAAGTGGAAAAATAACCATAATTGTATCAGGAATTACTCCGGTAAGAAGAGGACATGTTTCTATGCAAAGATGTGCTAATGAAACAATTTTACTTCCAGAGAACAGACGGTATTTATTGAAGAAGAATTATGATTTATCGGATTTTTCCATCAGGAATATTTTCGATAAGTCTGCTATACTTGAAGAACTGGCAGAACAGGGACAGATTTACTATAATAGCCCAAATAACAGTAAGATTGATTTTGATGAAACAGTATTTATATAGAGAGTGAAGAATAATTTCATTATTAAGAAAAACACTTGTCAAAGATATCTGATTGGATGAAAACTGTTTTCACCAAGAGATTTAAATAAAGAGAGTCAGCATCAAGCTGCAGGTTTTAGTAAATCACAAAATCGAGATAAAATGATAAAGATATTTACACGATTGATGAGATCCTAAGAGCAGGCCCTAAATCTGAACAGACAGCTGTTGTTAAAGGTAGAAAGTAAATCTGAAACAAAGAATTATAGCAGAAAGAATTATAAATCTGATGGATTTTATAAGACCTCCAATCAATGAATCCTGCAATGATTTGCATGGTAGAAATGGAAGGAGCATATATAAAAAGCTAAATGATGTAACGGGGCCAGACAAAAGATTTAATAGTTAGAGGAAAAATAGTAAGTTTAGATGAGAAAAGAGAGAGACAAAGACAGGTAAAATAATTTTGCTCCTTTACAGTACTGATTTTACAGATAAGCATTACCTGTAAAATCAGGCTGATTCTGAAAATAAGGAGGTTAAAGAAAAGAAGAAAACTTGCACCGGAAAATTCATAAAAGCAAATGCAGATGCTCAAGGATGATACTTATGCCGGTGAACTTACATTAGGATTTTGCACGTGGGATCAAAAGAAATTCCAGACTTCACAGGTTAAACGAATGGATAATAGCGATAGAAAAAGGGTAGAACTTCATCTTCATACCAATATGGAAGGTGAAATGGATGCAGTGATAAAGCCTGATAAACTGCTAAGAAACCTTATCTGAGTGGGGGCATAAGGCCATCGCTGTTACCGATCACTCGTGTGGTTCGAGGGATTTACTAATATGCTCCATCACTAAGGAAGCTTAAAATGAATGATTTTAAACATATAGAATAGTGGAAGGCTATGTTGTAGACGAATGTCTCACCTGCAGTGCGGATGGATAAAGGACAAAAACTTACAGATTCTGCTGTAATTTTTGATATAGAACTACTGGTTTTCAGATATAAAACTGTAGAATTATAGAAATTGGTGCAGTTAAGTCGAGAATGTGCAGGGTTGTAGACGAGAGTCTTACTTTTGTAAATCCAAAAACAAAGCATTCGGAGGAAATAACCAAACTTACAAGCATTACTCCAGGAGATGGTTATAAATAGACATTGAAATAGATATAATCATCCAGCTTTTAGAATTTTGTAAAGGGCTGTTTTTAGTTGCACACTAATGCATCATTTGATACAAGTTTTATATTTGAAAATATGAAGAGGCTTGGACTAAAGGGCGAATTTACTATAGTTGATACAGTAACAATGTCCAGAGTTCTTCTTGCAGGCCTTAAAAATTATAAGCTTGATACAGTTGCAGGGAAGCTTGGAATAGTGCTTGAGCATCATCATAGGGCTGTAGATGATGCAGGCTGTACGCTGCAAAAATCTATATTAAAGCTCTGTGAGTTGGCAAATAAAAATATACGACCACTAGCCTTTCTAATTTTAGTAAGAGTAATGAAAGCTTTGATGCAGATACGATAAGAAAAATGGGAACTTACCATATAATTATCCTGGCTAAAAATGACATAGGCCGGATTAATTTATATAAATTAGTATCATTATCGCATTTAGAGTATTTTCCGAGAAGGCCAAGAATTCTGAAAGAGCCTGCTAATGGCACATAGAGAGGACGATATTATGGGTTCTGCCTGTGAGGCAGGTATTGAACTCTATCGGAGCAACAATTCTACGCAGACATGGAGATGATGAAATAGAGGCACTTGCGAATTTCTATGATTATTTTTGAAATTCAGCCGCTTGCTAACAATGGCTTTTATGATTGAGGTGATAAGATTCCTGATGTAACAGATGAAGATGATTTAAAAGAAATAAACCGCAGAATTGTTGAACTTGGTGAAAAATTTAACAAACCTGTAGCAGCCACCTGTGATGCACATTTTATTAACCCTGAGGACGAGATATATAGAAAATATCTCCTTTGGTCAAAGGGAATGAAGGATGCTGACAGACCTTTACCGCTCTACCTTAGAACTACAGAGGAAATGCTTTGAAGAGTTCTCTTATCTTGTAGCAGGATAAGGCAGAAGAGGTTGTTATTACAAATACAAATCTAATAGCGGATATGATTGAAAATATATCACCTGTCCGTCCGGATAAATGTGCCTGTAATTGAGAATTCTGATGAAGAACTAAGAAGAATCTGCTATGATAGGGCACATGAAATATATGGAGATGAACTTCCACAAAAGGTAATAGCAAGGCTTGAACACGAGCTTACTTCAATTATTTCAAATGGTTTTGCAGTCATGTATATAATTGCACAGAAACTTGTGGGAAGTCAAATGAGGATGGATATCTGGTGGGTTCAAGAGGTTCAGTAGGTTCTTCCTTCGTTTGCATTTTATCAGGAATTGCTGAAGTTAACTCTACTGTCAGCACATTATTACTGCAAAGCATTGTCACTATGTTGACTTTTGATTCTGAGTGGTAAATGAAGTTCTCTCTGGAAGAAGCGGCTGCGATATGCCTGACGGGCCTTTGATATGTATGGTAAAACCTCTTGTAAGATGGTGCATGAGCATGCCTTTTGAGACTTTTCCTGAGGCTTTAACGGAGATAAAGAACCTGATATGGACCTTAATTTTTCAGGAGAATATCAATGAGAGCTCAAACATATATCTGAGGTTATAATTTGGAGAAGGGCAGACCTTTAAGAGCAGGAACTGTTGGAACTGTTGCAGACAAAACAGCCTATGGTTATGTACTTAAATATAACGAAGAACATATTAATTTGGGTATGCGTAAATCGAAATAGAAAGAGGTTTCGGCAGGCTGTATTGCAGTGTGGAGAACTGGGACTGGCCAGCATCGGAGGAATAGTGTACTGCCTTTGGGTGAAATATCAGCACATTTGCTCCTGTGCAGCATCCTACCGTCCATACGGAAGCGTTACACCTAATATAACTACTCGCTTTGATTATCATTCGATTGACACAATCTGTTAAAATTAGACATACTTGGCCGATGATCGACAATAGTACGAATGCTTGAAGACATGAACAGGAATAAATGCACAAAATGAGGCTTGATGATGAGAGAAGTCCTAACCTTATTTAATGGATTGACTGCCTTAGAAGTTGAGACAAAGACTTGAGACAGTAGTTATGATTTGGGCAGCCTTGGAATACCACAGAGTTTGGTACTGATTTTGTAATGCAGATGCTAGGAAACGAAACCACAGACATTTTCTGATTTGGTAAAATCTCAGGACTTTCCCATGGAACTGATCCTGTGGACTAGTAGTGCTCAGACTCTTATTTCTGAAGGAAAATGTGAGTTAAAGACTGCAATCTTCTTGCAAGAGATGATATAATGAGTTTATCTTCTTATAGATATGGAGCTTGGACCGGACTGGCTTTTCAGAAATCATGGAAAGTGTGCGTAAGACGCAGGGACTCTCCCTGATTGGAGATGACTAGTCATAATGTTCCTGATTGAGTATGTCTGAGTCGTGTAAAATTAAATATATGTTTCCCAAGAGCTCATCACGGCAGCCTATGCAATGATGGGCTTTTAGGGTGCTTATTTTGAGTATATTATCCTCTTGCGCCATACTTATTCGTCATATTTTAGTATGAGGGCTAAAAGCTTTTGATTATGGTTTGTTTTGTTTTCGGTAAAGAAAAAGTACTTTAGATATGTATCAGGCAAATTACTGATAAGCATATGAGAGAAACAGATGCAAAGAAGATACTTTGGGCGATAACTTTATTGTACTCGAAGAAATGTATGCCAGGGGTTTTGAGTTTATGCCGAGATTGACGCCATATATAAAGCAAAGCCAGCATTTTCAAATAATTGACGGCAAGATAATGCCTGCTAGTACTATTGGTGAGGTCTTGGAGATGGAGGCTGCTTCTATATCTGGGCTGCTAAAAAGGTAAATTTCTTTCAAGAGGATGATCTTAAGCAGCGATGCAAGAACTACTCAGACTGCGATTGATAAGATGACTGAGCTTGGTCTTATAAATATGAACTTCCAAACTCAAAGCCAGATTTCTCTCTTTGATATGATGCATTGATAGGCTTTAATAGCGTGGTGGAATTATGCCTTAGTCCTGATATAAACTTACCATTTGGCTTAAAATAATTGGCTGTTATTAACCACCAAAATCAATAATATCAGCGCAAATAGGACAAATGTCCTTTAATAATAGGATTAAAGAGTTATAAAATCGAAAACATAATGAAAAGATATATATACAAACTTCACAAAGAGACAGAACTTGCTTGGAGGAATTTACTGATTGATTACGCAGAAGGTTCAGGAAAGCAGTATCATACAGGAGTAGGAAGAGAGATGTAGGCAGATATCCTTCTTCCAGAGATCTAAGAGATGTGTAAAAATAGCTAGCTCATTTTGACCCATCCTGTTCTTGTGGCCGACAGTGAGAGGTATGTAACATATACGGGTACACTGGACGGAGTGAGAGGGTAAGTGTGACTTCAGCAACCAGCATAGGCGAGTATTCAGCAGCCATCCTATGAGACGAACTTTCAAAGATAGTGGTGCAGATGCCTTTGTCAGAGTTGGAACCTATTGGGTATGCAGGATAGAGAGATTATGGGAGGATGATGGTGACAGCAAGCGGAGCTGACATCATGGAGAGGGTACCAGTCGTGAGATTTGCTCCCATTGAATATCCTGCTGTTTCCAATGGAAGAGTATGAATTCTCTTATTAATTCAGCAAAAGAACTTAGCGAAAATGCCATCAATGGTGGTGTGGTCAATGTGAGGACTCTTTCTTTGGACAGCACTGAACACAAGGATTATGCCTAGATAAGTTATGAACTTCAAAATAAATGGCATGAGCTTGGCTTAGAATGGGATGTCAGCTACTGAGGCAGGAATCAGCTGCACTGTGCAGGAGAGTTTCCTGAGGCGAGGTTGGCTCTGCATGCTCAGTAGTTTGCAAACCAAGAAGACCCCAGAAAATCTTCCCAATGAGCGGGTACATGATGCTGGGCACGGCCATAGCCACGCCAATAGGTGCAATTGGACTGTTAATTAAAGAGGTAGTGAAAAATCTAAATAATTTGTTTGAGATACATGGTGGTTGCTGCGTAAAGGCAGTATAACATAAAAATATAAAAGAGTGAAAGAAATAGAAAAGACTTTTATCAATGGCTCAGTCAACAGTTATGATTTGCTTTCATTGGCAGCTTGTGCCGGACAGGCTAAGGAGACCAAGGCCAGTACTGCAGCACATCTAAGACCAGCACTGCAAGGGCACTGAGTGAGTAAAGTAGTAAACAAGTACATCCATCAAGCTGAAAACCATCTAAGACATCTGATACAACTAAAAGCAAGTTCTGACTTAAAGAGTTGGACTTATTACTGATGTTGGAGGCACACACGAATCATTCATTTAATGAAACATCTTGGAAAGGTCTTGAGAGCTATACGATTTTGGTGTAGAAAATCAACTATCTGAGTCAAAACAAGGTGCAGACTACACAAGTAATATTAGAGACATTTGTAGATGAAGAATATGATCTTATCATATGCGTAGGATTTAAAGCTTGCTGGAAGCTACAAAAAGAGGCAGCTGAGCTCATCCTGGGACAAAGTTTGCCATCATTGACGATGCAAACAATGCTGCTCTTCCAAAGTAACACTACACGTCGCTTGGACAGGCTGCTTACAACGAGGTTATGTTGCAGGTCTTATGACAAAGACCTTACAGTAAGGTTTGTACTTGGCACTCGTAGTGATATGATAGTGACTCGAAGTTGGTTATGGCTATCTTGCGGGTGTATGTGCGGCTAATCCTAAAGCAACAGTTCAGCAGATAAATGCAAACACTTTGCGAGATCCTGCTATCGGTAAAACCAGTGCTACAACTACACCGATTACAAAGAGGTGCTGATGTTATCTTCCATACTTGTAACGGTGCGAGAACATGTTGGTGTTATTCCGGAGGCTTGTCGGACAGCGAAAATACTGCTATCGGTGTGAGATACAGACCAGGTTCATAGCTCCTGATACGAGTGATTACATCTGCTATGAGAGGAGAGTTGATAACATGCAGTTTATGACTCTGTAAAACAGCACTATGAAGGAACTCTTAAAGGAGGAGAAGTTGTATATGACCTTTGCAAAAGGCGGTGTAGATATAGCACCTACTAGCAAATCTTCTTTCCAGAAGATGTACTTATGAAGAAAAGTGAGCTAAAATTTTAAAGCGGTGAAGTTGTAGTTTCCCGGAACAAAGGATGAATTTGAAAAGGAATTTGGCGATAAATACAGGTGGAGCTAAAGCCCACAGACAGACTATTTATATTCTGCAACTATCTTATGTCTGCTTAGCCGATAGTTGCAGAAATATAATCTATCTTTGAAAATAATATATTTATTGCCAATGCGTTATTTTGAGAATATGATCTGACAATCTATTAAATCATCGGAGGTAAAAACTGTGGGCATCGAAAGTCGCTATGGATGAGTTATGTGCAGTTAAAATGGAAAACATAGTTAAAGAAATTTGGTAGTTTTACTGCCAATAATGGCCTCATAATTTGACTGTTCATAAGGGAGAGGGTGCATTTCAATTCTTGGTAGAAAATGGAGCCGGTAAGAGCACACTTATGAATGTACTCTATGGTATGTACGGACCTACAAGCGGACTAAATTTACATAAAGGGAAGCCTGTAGCAAAGTGCCAGTCAAAACTGTCGTACATAGAACGACTATAGGTGAGTAATGGTACATCAGCATTTCATCTTATTCGACACGATTCACAGTAACAAGGAAGATATAGTGCTTGGAGATAGAGACCTATAGCAAAGGGTGTGAAGAGAGACATCAAACTTGCCAAGAAGAATGTACTTGAGAGTTTCAGACATGGTATGAAGAGTAGATCGGGATGCTAAAATGAGAGATATTTCTGCGAGGAATGCAGCAAAAGAAGTGGAATACTTAAGGTGCTTTACAGAGGTGCAGACATCCTTATACTTGACGAGCCTACAGCCTCACTTACACTCAGGAAATAGATGAGCTGATGGTAATTATTAAAAATCTTACTAAAGATGGTAAGAGTATAATTATAATTACACATAAACTTAAAGAAATAAAGGCCTGTTCAGATAATTGACTACCAGTATCCGCCAGGAAAAATACATAAATACAGTTAAGGTTGACGAAGTTGATGACTGAATTAGCATCATTGATGGTAGGCACGTGATGTAAACTTTAAGGTGAGAAGAAGGAACAAAACACTGGAGATGTAGTCCTTTCAGTGAAGGATCTTAAAGCAAGAGATTATAGAAATGTAGAAATACTTAAGGGATTTGATATTTCTGTAAGAGCCGAGGAGATAGTAGGCCTTGCAGGAGTAGACGGTAATGGACAAACAGAACTTGTTGAGATTCTCAGTGGTCTTGAAAGGCTGATTCCGGTGAGATAACTATGAATGATAAGGATATTTTCAACAAGACACCTAGTGAAATATTTAAGGATGGTTTGTCCAGTATACCTGCTGATAGACAAAAAGCATGGACTGTATCTTGAGTTTTCTATTGAAGATAATCTCATTCTGCAGCATTATAATGAAGTTCCTTATTCAAATGGTTTTTATACTAAATCGATACATAGAGCATGCGACTGAAATGATGGACAGGTTCGATATAAGGCCAAGAGGAGCTGAGCTAATCAGCTGGAAGCCTCTCCGGTGAAACCAGCAGAAAAGTAATCATAGCCAGGAAGTTACAAATAATAAGGACTTACTATAGCTGTAAACCCTACCAGAGGTCTTGATGTAGGAGCCATTGAGTTTTGTGCATAAGTACATCGTTGAACAGAGGAATAAAGGAAAAGGCTGTTTTGCTTGTTTCGTTTGAACTGGATGAAATTATGAATCTTTCAGACAGAATAGAAGTTATAAGTGGTGGTAAGGTTGCAGGAAGTTTGCTGGGGAAGTGAAGCAAGGGAAGGTGAGCTTGGATTTATGATGGCAGGAGGTAAAGGTGAATAGTATTTTGCAAAGGTAATGTCTTGTACTATTGTTACCAATTATAATAGGCTCTCATTAGTGCAGTCTTCCTTGTTATTGCAGGAATAAGTCCGGCGGTGAGCTTATGGAAAACTTATATCCAGTGTATTTAGCAAACCTAAGTATCTTTGTCTATACTTTGGTATATGCAGCACCAATTATACTTACAGGTCTTTCAGTTGCATTTTTTCTTTTAGGACAGGTGTTTTTAATATAGGGCTGAGGACAGTTTGTAGTTGGAGCATAGCAGCAACTCTGGTGGGTGTTCTCGTGAAACTTCCTGCGTTATTCTATGTTCCACTCTGTATAATAGCTGCCATGGCTGCAGGTATTTTGGTCGTTTATCTGTGGGCTTATGACATTAAAGGGGATTCATGAGGTTTTATCATTTTATCATGTTTATGGATTGCTTTTTGCTTATCAAACTTTGTAGTCAACGCTAAAATCACTAAAGGTTGAGGCGGAGAAGCCTCAAAAACGTAAGACAGAAGGCTTCTATTTTCCTGCGGTTGGATTACAAGATTAAATGTCCTGATGCTAACTGGGGTATAGTAATAGCGGTGGCATCTGCAATTGCAATATGGATAATTATTGAAAAACCACACTTGGTTATAGATTAAAAGCAGTGAGCTTCAATAAGCATTCACAGAATATGCCGGAATCGATGCAAATAAGTCTATACTTACAGCTCTCTGTATATCTGGTGCTCTTGCAGGCTTGGCAGTGCTGTTCAGATTATGAGAGCAGAGTGGAAAGGCTCTGTACACTGCAGGCCAGGAAGGCTATGGTTTTGAGGGCATTTCTGTTGCTCTCATTGGAAGTTCAAAACCCAATAGGATGTATATTTGCCGGTTTTATTCTATGGAGCTATGAAATTTGGTGGTTCAAAAATTAAATATCGTCCAGGTTCCATCTCAGATTATAAGCATAATTATGGGTTGTGTAATTATTTTCATAGCAATATCACATGTATTTAAATATTTGTACTTGCAAGATTACAAAATAAGAAGGAGGCGTAATAATGGATATACTAATTCAAAAATCTTGGACTTTTGATTAATGCAGCTGATTGCAACACCTCCACTTCTTTGGCGGCACTTGGGTCTTGTTTTTCAAGAGAAAGCGGTGTTGTCAACATCGGCATTGAAGGTATGATGACAGTAGGTTCAGTAACCAGCAATAGCAGCCCTAGTTACTCATAGAGTAGTATTTGGCATTTATAATAGGTGGAACTGCCGGAGGAATCTTTTTGGACTTATTCATGCCATTATATGTATTCAGTTCTCATGCTGATCAGACCATAGCAGGTACAGCCATCAACTTTATAGAGTCAGGGCTTTGCAGCTTTTACCTGTATGATGGCACTTAGATTCAACAGACAGCCCTGCTAGTTTCCTACAGAAGACAAACTTCCCTAAGATGTTTAACGATGTGTTTTGAAGCAGGAAGTTTTGCGCTCAATGTACTCAATGTATATTCGATGGCTTATAGTTTTTATATTTGCGGTTATTGCTAACTTTGTATTCTATAAGACAAAATTAGGTGCCACCTTCCGTGCCTGTGGTGAACACCCTGTAGCCTGTGAGTCTCTTGGTATCAATGTATATCTTGTAGATATGTATGTGTAATCCTTTCGGGATTTTTAGCTAGGACTTGGTGGAGCTTTTGTACCCTTACCACAGTAAGCCAGTTTAAGCCCACGGTTATAGTTGGACAGGGCTTTATTGCAATAGCAGATTATTTTTGTAAAATTTTTCTCCAATGGGTGCTCTTTAAAGGCTGTCTTATCTTTGGAATATAATGGAATTAAGGCTCTTGCAAGTCAGGGTAATGGTTTCTCCTAACATTATATCAATGATACCTTATAGAGTTACAATACTTGCCTACATTTTCTTTGTAGGAAGAGCAGATGCTCCTGCAGCTAACGGAAAGCCTATATCAGATCTAAGTAAGGAGAGTTTTATGGAATATGAGGATTGGTGGAGGCTGCACTTGAAGCAAGAGAGTATGTATACCTTACTCATTTAAGGTTGGTAGCATTACTGATCCAGTGAGTAGTGAGTATATAAGGGCTGTAACATAGAAAATGCAGCCTATTACCTGAAATTGTGCTGAAAAGAACAGCTGTATTCAAAAGCGGTTGAGTGAAGGCGAGAAAGAATTCTTTGGCAATAGCTATTGTTGGTGGAATGGAAAATAATAGTGAATTGTCTATTTGTTCTCCCTGGTGTATGCAGGCAGGTTCTTAATGAGTTTGTAAATGCAGATGAGTTTGAAGTAGTTTTAGGAACTAATAAAGCTGAGAACATTAAGATATTTAAGTTAAAAGAACTTTTACCGCTTGGATTTTGATCCATAAGAATCTTGCTGGAACAACACATTGAGGGAGTTCGAGTATAGTGGAATTAGATAATGTTTGGAAATATCTTTACAGAAAGAAAGCCATAAATATTTAGAAAAATTTTTAAAAGAAATGCTCCAAGATGGCTGGCTTGAGGAATTTCATGGTAATTAATATGCTAAGGGATATTGAATTTGTAACTTCGAAATGATTCCTGCCAATACAGTATATATTTTACTTACAGGAATAGTAGAGGCTACCGATTTGAGAGCATTTCCGGTAACGTATGACTTCACAAGATTTTTATCTGTTGAGATTTTTGGAGCTATGGAGTTTTTGATAAGTAGAAGAAACTTATAGAACAACCTTGATAACAGTGTACAAAATTGCAGGTTTTTAAAGCTTTTCCAGAGAACATTTTGCAAAATGGGTATTAAATGATATAAATGCAATGAAATGTTTATGACGAGTCTATGGCAAGATATTTATTAGACCAGTGCAGAAAAAGAACGGCTATAATTTATTTTGCTGGAGAAGAAAGAGTATTATTATTTTTGAGTGATTTTTATGATAATATGGAAAGTCAAACAGTAATTAACATGAGCCGAAATGATGTAGTAGGAACAGCATTGTCTGTGAGAACAAAGTTAATCGTACTATAAAGGAACCCATACAGAGGTGTTTTGGTAAAAAGGCAGAAAACTAATCCTGCCTTTTTGAAAAGTATAGCAAATCAGAACCAGGCTTTTGGATAAAGTGAGCATGATATAGTTAGCAGTAAGGTACATTGAAATGAATGATATATACTAAATATTGATTTTTATATTAATTTCAATATTAAAAATATAAATAATTAATCTAAGGAGGATAATAATATGCAGCACCGACACCACATATTAGAGCGAAAAGAGAAGTGATTTTGCCCAAACTGTACTTATGCCGGGAGATCCGTTAAGGGCCAAATACATAGCTGAAACTTATCTTGAAAATCCTGTTCTGTTACCGATGTAAATATGCCTGGTTTCACAGGAAATATATAAGGGAAGAAAGTATCTGTAAATGGGTGGTGGTATCGGGTATGCCTTCTATAGGCATCTATTCACACGAACTTTTTAATTTTATGGAGTGGAAAAATATTATTAGAATTGGTTCTCCAGGCTCAATCAATGAGAGCTGTCCACTGAGAAGCGTGGTACTGTACGGGCTGCCTGCACTAATTCTTCTTGGGCTAATCATATGAGATACCTGAACCTATGCTCCTATTGCTAATTATGGATTACTTTCCGGTGCTGTAGAAATAGCAGCAGGGCACACCTATAGAAGTTGGAAATGTACTCTTCAGATCCATTCTATTGTGACCTTAAAGATCCGCATAGTGCTTGGATTAAGATGGGGAGTCCTTTGTAGAGATGGAAGAGTGCGCTCTTTACATGGAGGCTGCAAGAAGTAGAATGCACTTTCATACTCACAATATCGAGACAACATCATTACAGGTGAAGAGTTGAGACTCTAATGAGGACAGACAGGATTTGGCAAGATGATGGAACTTGCGTTAGAATTAGCTAGATTATTTTCTACTACTGTAGTTCAATATTCTACAGTAGTAGATTTGTTCAGAAAGGACATATTATATGACTCAGGAAGAAATGCTAACCCATAGTTGACCATACTTTACTTACACAGACAGCCACTTGGGATGAAATAAAACAGATTTTTAGATGATGCTAGTTAAGTATAAGGCGGCTTCTGCCTGTATACCTGCAAGTTTTAGTCAAAGATGCAGTTGACTATGTTGATGGAAGGCTTCCTATTTGTACAGTTATTGGTCCAAACGGATATGCAACAACGGCATCAAAGTATTTATGGCAAGGGATGCAGTATGGAAAAGCTAAAGAAGTAGATATGGTTTATCAATATAGGCTGGCTTAAGGACAAAAAGTATGCTGAAATTGAAGCTGAAATTAGTGCTACTAAAGAAGCAGTTGAGAACCTGCACTTAAGGTGATAATTGAAACCTGTCTGCTTACAGATGAAGAAAAATTAAGATGTGTGAAATCGTTACTTCTGCAAGAGCTGATTATATCAAAACTTCTACCGGCTAGCAAGGCAGGAGCAACCTTTGATGATATTAAGCTATTTAGTAAAACATATAGGTAAAAATGTAAAAATTAAGGCGGCTGGCGGTATTGCAAGTCTTGAGGATGCATACAAATTTTCTGGAACTCGGAGCTGACAGACTTGGAACAAGCAGAATAATCAAAATTAGTTAAAGGACAGGAGGCGAACGGATATTAAATGAGTAGATTTAAAAGAGCTAATAGTTATTGATTCTATGGGTATTGGTGCGATGCCTGATGCCGAAAAATTTGAGATGTGGGTGTAGATCATTGTCAGTATATATCTGACACTGTAGAGCATTTTAATATACCTAACCTTAGAAAATTAGGTCTTGCCAACCTTAAGCCGCTTGTAAAGGTAGAACCTGTCGATAAGCTCTTGCTTATTATTGTGCCCCTTAAGGAAAAAGAGTAATGGTAAGATACCTGATGACAGGACATTGAAATGATGGAACCACACACCACAACACCTTTTTGTAACCTTTACTGATACAGGATTTCCAAAAGAACTTTTGGACGAATTATCTAAGCGCTGGGAAAGGAAATCATTGGTAATAAGAGTGCTTCAGGAACAGAGATTCTGGAAAGAACTTGCTGAGACTGAGAGATAAATGAAGGTAAGATGATAGTGTATACATCTGCTGACTCCCAGTCTTTGAATGTGGAAATGAGGAACCTTTTGACCTTGCTAATCTTACAGATGCTGTGAAGTGCAAGAACTCTGTATGAAGGATGAATGGAAGGTAGGAAGAGTTATTGCAAGACCTATGTAGGAAAAGAAAAAGGTGAGTCAAGAACTGCAAACCGCCACGATTATGCGTTAAACCTCCTATCGATACAGCTCACGATCACTTAAGGATGCAGGTTTTGATGTAATATCAATTGGAAAAGATAAAATGATATCTTTGTCACTGAGGGAATCACAGAGGCTTATAAGTCTAACAGTTCAGTTCATGGCATGGAGCAGACTATAGAAGAAGCAAAAAAAGATTTTAATGGGCTTTGCTTTGTAAACCTTGTAGATTTTGATGCACTTTGGGGACATAGAAGAGATCCAATTGGCTATGGCGATGAGATAGAGAAGTTCGATGTAAAGCTTTGGAGAGTTGATGTGATGTGCGAGGATGATTTATTTATAATTACTGCCGACCAGTAATGATCCTACATGCGAACCGACCCAATAGCAGAAAAGGTTCCTTTCCTTGCATATTCTAAGAGCTTAAGGAGCAGGAAGCATACCGGAAAAGAGACATTTGCAGATGATGGGGCTACCATTGCTGAGAATTTTGGAGTTAAGATGCCTGAGGGAACCATCGGAACTTCAATGCTTGGAGAATTAGCTTAACTCGATATTGACAACCATTATCAAATGTTTTAAATATAAATGCTTGTATATCCGCTAGGATAGTATTATATGATTAGTGCTTGATAGGACGAGTGAACAGGTGATTGAAGATTGAGAATTGATGGCTGTCGAATTACAAAGCAGCGTAAATTGATAATTGATATTATTTATGAACAATGATTTTTAATTCCTGTAAAGACATATATTATCAGGTTGCCGAGAAGGATAGGACTGTTGGAATGGCTAGCAGTATACAGAATGATAAGGCAGCTTGAGGATATGGGGAATAGTAAATAGGATGATGCTATTGAAATAGTGAGTTAGTCCGATATAAATAGACACCGATTATGATTATTTTAAAAATTTATATATCATATCGGTGTTTTTCAAGTTAAAAATAATATTCTGGCATATTACACAAGCTATTTCGTAATAATGCCTATAACTATATTTTATATGTTAGAAAGGGAACAATGCTTTGATCTTAGGTAAAGGTTTATGTAAAAATATCAGGTATGTTCCGATTACCATTATCCTTGATGGATTTAGGTTTATTTTCATTTCGGATTTGACATGGGAAATTATATGGAAAAGATAATGTAAAATTGCTTGAATGATCTCATAGGGGCAAAACCTGACTGTGTTCTCATAGGCGGCGATAGTGGTTGTGGGCTGGTGAAAAGCAAAGGTACAAAGCCGGCTGCATCCCTTTTTCAAGGGAATCTGTAGAAATTGCAAGGCTGATATCTAACCTTTCTTCAAACCATACTATTATTCACGCTCTTGGAAATCATGAAGAAAAACTTCATCCAATACTTTGAACGAATATAAAGACAGTTCTGAAGATTTGGTGAAAACCGCTCGACAATAATAAGTGCAGTTTTTATGGAGAAAATGACGAAATTACTGATATTTACGGACTCAGCTTAGGAGAGAATCATCCAAAACTAGAAAAATTACCACTTGAAAGCATAGCAAAGTAGTAATGTTAAAGCAGTAACTTCCAGCATACTGATGGCTCATCACCATTTTATTTTGAAACATATAGTAGATGGAGGGCGGATCTTATTCTTTCCAGTCATTTGTGATGGAGGACTAATACGCCTGCCTTTTTGGGAGGTGTTATAAAGCTTGACTTTTTCCCGTTCAAAATATTCAGGAGGATTTTCTCTGAAAATGGCTGTACTATGATAGTATCTTTGGAGCAGGCACTCATACCATTGATGTGGAGAATATTCAATCCGCCGGAGCTTACTGCTGTAGAATTAAAGTTTGGAGAGAGATGGGAATTGAAGTTAAGCTGAAGTATTTGAATACTCGCTTGACCTTTTACTTCATCTTATTGAAAAACAAAAATAGACATTTACGATATCCCAAATAGCTGAAATCACTCGACCAGTATAAGGAATAGTGAGAACCAAATGGAAGTACGGCCGATCTTGATACCATGGCAGCGATTTTCTTTGCCTTGCGCCCATCAATATTAAATCACTGAATGCTGCTTCCTAAAAGAAGAAAAGGAAAACGTGAAATCATCGATCCAAGAGAAGACTTGTGTTAAAAGGCTCATTGAGTATAAAATGTATAAATACTCTGCAGAAATTCTTAAGGGAAGGGGAATTTTGCATCTTCTTATCTTTTTAAAGAACCTACCATACCCAAAGAAGTGGCTGAATATGCCCAAAAGCCTGAAATTAGTGAGATTATTATGATTTAACTCTTGCAAAGTTACATAATATTTTAATTTTGTTATTAAGAAACAAACTGATAAAACAGATCCGATTAGGAGTTCTTTGGCAAGATAGGAGCCTATAAGTCTTTTTAGAGTCAATTGATGAACTCCAAAACTATGCTAAAGAGCATAAATGTGTTTTTAATTTTAAGAATTTTCTAATGAACCGGCCTTCAAGACTGCATATAGTGGTAAAGTTTCCTTGCCGTGCTTGAACTTATGAAGGTTGGAGCTGTAAAGGCGGTTCAAGATGACAATGTATCTGATATTTTAATAGAATTTATAGAAGAAAAGATGTTTACAAAAAGACGATTATACGATGGGAGAGTAGGAAGCAGTGGAATTAAAAACTAAAGGCTAAGATAGAAGCTGTTTTTGATTTTGTAATAGGCAAATCAGTAAGGCTTACAGCAATTGCTGAGGCAGTGGAACTTAGATGAGGATACTGTTAAAAAGTCATTCATACTATGATGGATGAATATGAAGATGAGGGACATGGAATCAGTATAATCGAACTTGAAGATTCATTTCAAATGTGTACTAAATCAGATATGTACGAAACCCTTATAAAGGTAACAATGTACCCAAGCAGCACAATCTTACTGATGCACTCCTTGAAACTCTGTCAATCAGCTTATAAGCAACCTGTAACAAAAAGCTGATAGAGGCAATAAGGGGCGTAAAATCTGACTCATGCTGTCAATAAACTGATTGAATATGGGCGAATTGAAGAAGCCGGCAGGCTTCAGGCTCCGGGTAAGCCTTTTGGTATTTGGAACTACAGAAGATTTTTACGCTCTTTCGGTATTAAGTCGCTTGAAGACCTTCCGGTAATAGGTCATGAAACTGAAGAAGAATTTAAGCTGGAAGCTGAAAAGGAAGCTCAGTTGTCATTTGAAGATTTAGATTGATTAAAAAGACCAAAATTTTTATACTTAAAAAGCCACTCTGTACTTTTCAATTATAAGTTTATAATTACAATTGGGAATGAATTGGATGTTTTAATACATTACAGTTTATTCTGAATAAAAACCAAACTTAAGTTTAATGGAGGGCTAAGAATGGGTAGTACAGCAGTGCTGTCAGCAAGAGATAGAATACTTTCTCTGCTTGACGAAAACAGTTTTGTTGGAAATTGGTGCTTTAGTAACAAAAAGAAGTACAGATTTCAACCTTAATGAAAAAGAAGTCCCTGGTGATGGAGTAATTGCAGGCTATGGTCTCTATTGACGGTAGTCTTGTTTATGTTTATAGCCAGGATAAGGATGCTCTTGGCGGAACTATAGGGCGAGATGCATGCAAGACAGATTGTAAATGTTTATGACCTTGCTGCAAAGGTAGTAGTTCCTGTGGTTGCCATTACTGATTGTGCCGGACTTCGCCTAGAGGAGTCTACAGATGCACTTGATGCATTTGAAAGGTATATGCAAGACAGGTTCTTGCAAGTGGAGTGATTCTACAGTGACCGTAATTTTTGGTACTTGTGGCGGCGGTTCTGCTATTTCAGCTGCAATGAGTGACTTTGTAATTATGACAAAGGAAAATGCAAAGTTATTTGTAACTCACCTAATGCGGTAGATAATAACTATACAGCTTAGTGCAATACGGCAGGAGCTGCTTTTCAGGCTGAATCAGGAAAATGTAGACATTGTTGCTGAAGATGATGCAGAAGCTCTTGCTAAGGCTAGAGAACTTGTTTCTATACTTCCTTCAAATAACGAGAATACAGGAACATTCAGTGAATGTGATGATGATTTAAATAGAGCAACTGCCGGTTTAGGTACTCATATTGATGATACCTCAGTTGCACTTCGTGAAAATTTCTGACAATAATTGGTTCTTAGAATTAAAAGGCTGATTGATGCTAAAGAAATGGTTGCTGAGGTTTCATCCCGTCTTAATGGCTCCAGTAGTGGGTGCAGTTGCAAACTCGCAGCGAAATTTTCTATGAAGACGGAAAGCCTGCCAAGAAGTTTGATTCTGTCACTACAATGGCAGGAGCTTTATAAGGCTGCCCACTTTGTGGAGTTCTGTGATTCATTTTCAATCCCTGTCCTTACACTTACTTCTGTGACAGGATTTGCTTCATCAGTAGGCGAAGAACGCTCTATTGCAAGAGCATTATCACAGCTTACAGCAGCATTTGCAAATGCTACAGTTCCTAAGGTAAACCTTATCGTAGGTAAGGCTTACGGAAGTGCTTATATTACTGAATTCAAAGCACATTGGTGCAGATCTTGTATTTGCTTACAGTGATGCTGAGATTGGTATGATGGATGCGTTTAAGCTGCTGAAATAATTTATGATGGTAAAGATGCTGCTACAATCAGTGTGAAAAAGCAGGAGAGTATGTTGCTCTTCAGAATAATCCTGTAGCTGCAGCTAAGAGAGGCTTTGTTGACAGTATAATTGAGCCTGTGGCAACAAGAAAAACAACGCTTGTATATGCGTTTGAGATGTTATAGTCAAAAGAGGAATATCGTCTCAATAAAAACACAGCACAATCTAATATAGAGAGGAGCTAACATGCAGAAAAGACTAATGTTATTAGTACTTAGCGTTTTCTCCTGCTTTATGCTTTCTAGCGGTTGTGCAAACAGCTCTAAGGCAGATAGCGAGACTTTGTCTTGTAACAAAGATGCTGTAATGGCAGCAGGAAGTGCCAAATATTGGGCAGATGGACAGCTTGAAGACGCCATAAGCCAGGCTCAGATTGGCAATAAGTCTAAAAACTTCTTTTATCAATGATTGAAAATCTTAATCTCGTTAAAGAAGAAGTTAGCAGCCTTAAGTCAGTTGACGAAGCAAGTGCTAATATTATAGAAGGTAAAGATTATGTTAAGTTTGAAGAAATGACTGACTTTGAAGGTGGAAAGGTTAACATTACAGCTACTTTTGACGAAGATAGTATGGATAACTCCTTCATCCCTTCAAGCCTTGCTGCAGAACAACAGATGAACGCTTACCCAGAAAATGGAGAAAGCGGCATTAAATACTGTATTTGGTATGGCTTTCATTTCATTGTTCTTATTTTCATAGTTTAGTAATTAGGGCATTAAGCCCTTGTTCCTAAGTTCCCTGCGAAGAAGAAAGAACAGAAAGCGGCAGAACCTGCAGTAACAACTACAGTTGTAGAACCTACGCGACAATAATGGTGAATTAACTCAGGCAGAACTTACAGCTGTAATAACAGCAGCAATTATGGCATATACAGCAGATCATTCTTCTGCACCTGCAGATGGACTCTGTAGTCGTTCAGTAAAGAGAAAAAGGCAGCCGTACTTGCAGTAAATGCTTTAAGTAAACAATATATTAATAATTTGAAAGGGATATTTTTATTATGAAAACATATACAATTACTGTTAATGGAACAGCTTATGAAGTAACTGTTGAAGAAGGAACAGCGTACAGGTGCAGCTCCTGTAGTTATGAGTGCAGCTCTGGTAGCTCCAAAGCCTGTGAGCAGTTCCTGTGGGCAAGTGGTGCCGCAGGTGCAGTTAAATGCACCAATGCCAGGCAAGATTCTTGCAGTTAAGGCAAATGCAGGACAGGCTGTTAAAAGGGTGATGTAATCATAGTGCTTGAAGCTATGAAGATGGAAAATGATATAGTTGCTCCTCAGATGGAAACAATAGCTTCCGTTTCTAGTGCAGTTGGTGATCAGTTGAAGCTGGTGCTTTACTTGCATCTCTTTAACTAAATCTTATAACTGTACATTAAAATGGAGGTAATAATCTATGAGCTATATTACAAATATGCTCGAGAACTCCGGTAACACAGACAGCGTTTGTGAATCTGTCCTGTAGGGCAATATTCTTTATGATATTTATTGTTTTGTGTTCTTGTATCTGGCTATAGCAAAGGGATATGAGCCATTACTTTTGGTGCCTATTTTCCTTTGGTATGCTGCTTGTAAACATCTACCCGGGATATTAAGTGAAAAGAGGGTGACTTCTCCATTTCTTCTTCTTACTTCGATGAATGGAGTATCCTTCCTTGTCTTATCTTCTTAGGAGTAGGAGCTAGGACTGACTTTAGTCCACTGATAGCCAACCCAATAAGCTTTTATCATGAGTGCAGCTGCTCAGTTTGTATCTTCGGTGCTTATCTTTGCCATCTTACTTGGCTTCAATGATAAGGCAGCTGCAGCTGTGCTATTATTGGCGGTGTTGATGTGTCTACTACATCTATCTTCCTTGCAGGTAAGCTTGACAGACTGAATATATGGCTATTGCAGTTGCGGCATATTCATATATGTCATTGGTTCCTATCATTCAGCCTCAATCATGAAGCTTTTTACAACTAGAGGAAAGAGAAAAATTAAGATGGAACAGCTTAGGCCTGTAAGTAAGCTTGAGAAAATTTTCTTCCCTATAGTTGTTACCATAGTAGTTACACTCATTCTTCCAACCACAGCACCTCTTGTAGGTATGCTCATGCTTGGTAACCTTTTTAGAGAGAGTGGAGTAGTTAAACAGCTTCAGGAAACAGCAAGCAATGCACTTATGTATATCGTTGTTATCCTTCTTGGAACTTCAGTTGGTGCTACAACTTCAGCAGAGGCATTCCTCAAGCTTGATACACTTAAGATTGTAGGCCTTGGTCTTATTGCATTTGCAGTTGCTACAGCAGCAGGTGTACTATTTGGTAAGCTTCTCTGCCATCTTACAGGTGGAAAGATAAATCCTCTCATCGGTTCTGCAGGAGTATCCGCCGTACCTATGGCTGCCAGAGTGTCACAGAAGGTTGGAAGCGAAGCAGATCCTACAAACTTCCTCTTCCTTATGATACTATGGACTATAATGTTGGCCGGTGTTATTGGAACTGCAGTTGCAGCAGGTGTATTTATGGCGATTTTTGGAGTTAAATAACATAACCCACATTATTCACTCAACATCTTGCGAGAACAATTTATCCTACTGACTGTACATAGTAATAGGTCTGTGGTCTATGGAGTGGATAATTAAGGGTTAGTATTACAATATAAGTAATAGCAAAATTTTCATTGAATAATTAAAGGAGTAATATGAGTGTCAGAACAGGGTAATAAGCAGTTAAAATGTCGAGACTGTCCTTCGTGACGACACATCAGTCCCTAATTGCTACAAGAATGACGACTGATGAAATGCTTCCCTATTGTAGACAAGATGGATAAAATCGGTTATCACGCTGTTGAATGTTGGGGTGAGCCACATTCGATGCCTGCCTTCGCTTCTTAAAGGAAGATCCATGGGAGAGGCTTCGTAAGCTTAAAAGCCGGTTTTAAGAATACCAAACTTCAGATGCTCTTTAGAGGCCAGAACATCCTCGGCTAGCAACCACTACGCAGATGATGTGGTAGGAGTACTTTGTTCAGAAATCGCTTGCAAACGGTATTGATATAATCAGAATTTTTGACTGCTTCAATGACCTTCGCAACCTTCGAAACTGCAGTAAAGGCAGCAAAGAAGGAAGGCGGTCATGCACAGATTGCCCTTTGCTATACCTTAGAGAGTCTTATACACTTGATTACTGGAAACAGAAGGCTAAGGCTATTGAGGAGATGGGTGCTGACTCTCTTGTAAAGGATATGGCAGGTCTTCTTGTACCTACAGAGGCAACTCAAGCTTGTTTCTGCACCCGTGAAGGAACCAAGCTTCCTATAGATATGCATACCCACTACACATCAGGTGTGGCTGCCTATCATTATGAAGTCTGTTGAAGCTGGTGCAAAACATCATAGATACAGCTATGAGCCCACTTGCAATGGGTACAAGCCAGCCTGCTACTGAGGTTATGGTTGAGGTATTTAAGGAACTGAGTACGATACAGGCCTTGACCAGAATAAGCTTGCTGAAATTGCTGATTATTTCCGTCCTCTCCCGAGAGAAATATCTTGCAAGCGGACTTATGAATACCAAGGTTCTGAGTAGATATTAAGACTCTTCTTTATCAGGTACCGGAGGTATGCTTTCAAACCTCGTATCTCAGCTTAAAGAAGCCTATGCAGAAGATAAGTACAAAGCTGTGCTTGAGGAGATTCCAAGAGTAAGAACTGACTTTGGTGAGCCGCCTCTTGTTACGCCTTCATCTCAGATAGTTGGTACACAGGCAGTGTTAAATGTGCTTCAGGGTGAGCGTTATAAAATGATAACCAAGGAGTCAAGAGAAGATCCTTGCAGGAGAATTTGAGTGAGACTGATGCCTTTTCAATCCTGAAGTTGTAGAAGGCTATAGGAGATCAGAAGCCTATAACCTGCAGGCCTGCTGACCTTATTGAGCCACAGCTTCCTAAGTTTGAGGAAGAGGTTAAAGAGTGGAAGCAGCAGGATGAAGATGTGCTTTCATACGCACTCTTCCCACAAGTTGCAACTGAGTTCTTTAAGTACAGAAAAGCTCAGCAGACAAAGGTAGACAGTACTGTTGCAGACATGCGCCAATGGGGCTTATCCGGTACAGTATATTTTGTAGTAGAATGGCGGTTAGGATATTCTTAATCGCCTTTTATAAAGTACAGGTTTTAGGAGAAGATGAAAAATTTTTAAGTTTTATTTATTGTTTGAGACACAATATGTTCAATAAGTACTTACAATATAAGTGCCTGCAGGTAATCTGTATGAGATGCCGGTCATCGACAAAGGGCAAACCTTGAAAAGGAGCCTATAGCACCGGGACACCACTAAATTTAAGGTAACAGGCGGTACGAGTGGACCCTGGACTAAGCAGACAGAGTACGCTCCTTACTTAAGGTTAGCAAAAATTAAGAAAGATTCTTAAAAAGCGTGGCTACAAGGTTATTATGTGCAGAACTAAGAACGATGTAAACCTAAGTAATTTGAGAGCGGCAATTGCCAATGAAGCTAAGGCAGATGCATTTATCAGAATCCATGCTAACGGTGCTGCAAGTAAAGCTGTAAACGGTGCAACGACGATTTGCCAGACCAAAAACAACCCTTTTAATTCAAATATTTATTCAAACAGTAAACTTGTCTGACAAGATTTTTGGACAATATTGTGGATAGAGCCGGTTGTAAAAACTCTGTATGGGAAACAGATTCCATGAGCGAGCATCAACTGGTCAAAAGTACCTGTGACCATTGTAGAAATGGGTTGATATGACTAACGAGAAAGAAGACATGGGGCACTCAAATACCTCTTCTTATCAGATGGCTGAAGGAATGGCAAATGGCATAGATGCTTACTTTAGGGCTTTAGGAAAAATAGAATTGTATTACATAAAGGCAGTTGTCAACTTGATAGTTTGGCTCTGCCTTTTTATTTGATAAAAATCCGTATCAAAGAATGATAACACAACAGACAATTTAATTTATGACAATTAAATTTCGTGTTTTATTATCAAAACATATCTATCTTTCTAATCATGCATTAATGATATAATGAGAACAGATTTCAAAGAGAAGGAGATTTTATGTGGATTAACTTTTAGAAAAGCAGTTAGCGTCGGGTTTGTGGTTTTGTAGGTTCAGCTTCCATTTGCACTTATGCAGAGCGGACATCGAAATAGCAATGATAGATGCAGAGATGGATATGGCGAGGAGAGAAGCAGGAGTATAGCTTAGGTATCCCTTTTGCAAAACATAGCGTATACGGAGATTATGACGATGTAAGAGATGCGGGTATAGTTAGCGTAACCGCTGGTACAAACTGAAACCTGATGAGACAAGACTTGACCTGTTCATGGAATGCTGGTATACGTAAGAGCATTATTCCTCAGATACAGAGACCTTTAAGGGTATTCTTCTTGTGGTTGCTAACCCTGTTGATATACTGTAGCAGTGCTACAAAGCTTTCCGGACTTCCTGAAAACAGAGTCATTGTCCGGGTATGGTTTCGATACAGGTCAGTCTTAAAACCAGACTCAGTGAACACCTGTGATTCCCAGAAGGTCATGCGTTTATAATTGGAGGCACGGAGACAGGAAATAGCAGCCTTTAGTCCCGCCAATGTCTCCGGTATTCCCCAGTGATTTCTGTGAGAGAAAGGTCATTTCAACTATGATGAATCGGAGAAGTTTATAATGAGGATGTTAAAAATGCTGCCTATGAGATTATTCAGAAGAAGGCTACATATTTTAGTGTAGCTATGGCAGTAAGAGAATATGAGTGTTAGTAGTGATGAAAATCCATTTTGCCAGTATCACCATGATGATGGGAGAGCAGGGGATAGAGGAGTAGTTCTTAGTATGCCTTTGTATAGTGGCAGCGATGGTATCAGAAACTCAGTGCCTATTAAAGCTTTGATGAAGATGAAGTAAAGACAGAGAGTCTGCAGCAATCCTGAAAGAAGAATTGAAAAACGTGAAAGAATTATATAACTATACGAAGTAAAATCTGTAGCTTTATTTACAAATATTATCTTTAACACCCATATCAGAGGATTTTTGTATAAAAATCAGGAAAGCTTTTAAAGATACTTGTATTTCAAGTTTTGGGATGTATGAATATAGGTGTTTGTTATGTGATTATTGAGTCTGTTACAAATGTAGCAGACCACGCAGGTTTGTTGGGCAGAAACAAGGGAATGCTTTGTTTCTGCCTACTTTTGACTAAATAAGGAGGTATAATGAAGAGTAGGCTGCAATTAATTGTGTTCTGCTTTTATTGGGGACAGCCGGTATAATATTTATGCTTTCGGGAAGACTACCCAAAGTAATGATAATTCTGTGATTTAGAGGTTGTAAGGTGATGAAGCTAATTATAGTACTGATATCACATCACAGATGATGAAGTCTGAAATTGTACATCAGAATGAAAACAGTCCGCAGGAAGAAGAAATAAAGAATGAAAATAATCCTGAAAATCCAGAGATGATTTTTGTCCATGTTTGTGTGGAGCAGTAAAGGAAGGTGAGTATCAGGTTATAAATTCTGAGTAGATGGATGCACGGTGGCCTCAGGCTGCATGCAAGCTGTTGGATAACCAGGCAGAACTGCTAAAGGATGGATGCAGATATATATTCCTACTAAAAGGAATCAAGGGTAAAATAAGGTAATTCCATCAGGTTTACGTGCAACGAGAATCAGATATTTAAGAATGCAATGCAGAAATTGTCAATATAAATACAGCCACTAAAGAGAGACTTATGAGATTGAATGGAGTTGGAGAAGCTAAGGCTGCTCTTATCAATTTACGAGAGACAAACGGAGGCTAAGAACATAAATGATTTGATGAAAAAATTATCAAACAAAGTTCTTCGACATTAAGACAGTATTTGCGTGTAGTCTGATTATACCTGATATATAAAAACAGATTAATAATGTGCTGATATTAACTAGTAAATTGAAAACCATAGTCTTAATAAGAAGGACAACTATTATGGCAAGAAAAGTTCTTGTTGTGGATGATGAAAAATCATTGTAAAGGCATAAAGATTTGGACTTGAACAGGATGGAATAGCAGGTCGATGCAGCCTATGACGGGGAGAAGCCCTGAAATGGTTAAGGCTAAGCTTATGACATTATCCTACTGGATCTTATGCTGCCTAAGATGGATATGGTTTTGAAGTCTGTCAACAGATTAGGGTCTGATGTTCCTATAATTATGCTTACCGCCAAAGGTGAAGAAGATAGATAAGATAATGGGATTGGAAATATGGTGCTGATGATTATGATGACAAAACCATTTAACATCTTGAAAGCAAAAGCCAGAATTGAGCCATTTTAAGAAGGAAATGGATAGGTTATCAGGAATCTACAGAAAAGACAATTTATGGTGATCTTGCCATAGATTTTGAAGCTGCAGAGTGTATATAAAAGACAATGAAAATCAACTTAACAGCTAAGGAGTTTGATCTTTTAGAATTACTTGTTAAGATGAGAACATGTATGTTCAAAGAGAAAAATTGCTCATCTTATTTGGGAGCTGATTATCCCGAGATGAGGACGCAGAGGTGTACATATCGGAGACTTAGAGAAAAGGTGAAAGAGACTCCTGGAGAACCTAGATACATCCATACAAAATGGGGGTGGGTTATTATTTCAAAAATTAAAACCACTTATTCAGTTTATCGAAGTCTTAAGTTTCAGGGGCTTTATGGTTGTATTTTTGGTAACCTTATCATCCCTGATTATTTACCTGGGATTTTAATGGCTTCCCTATGATAAAAATGCCTATGAGAAAGGGTTAGTACCATTTGAGAATGTGGTACTACAAGCTAATAATTTAGGTGCACTTGTGTGGTTAAAATGCTACTATTACTGATTTTGAATCAGAAATTAAATATTTTTCCAATATGTATGACGGAAGGACTCTGGTTATAGATACACAATTTGAGGGTATTATTTACATTTTGGGTTGGAAAAAGATAAGACTTTATTTCAGAGGATGCTATTGCAACTCTTAGTGGAAAAGAAAGCATTTGATAGAAATAAGGTACTATGTGAACTTATCACTAGTGTTTCCGGCGATAAGACAGTTATTGGAATGTCAGTATCAGCTTTTCTCTTAAATTCAATCCATACTGGTGAAAAGCTTTTCATATACAGCAACTACAATTCTGGTTATTATTGCAACCATTGTGATTAATTTTTCAATCGCTTATGCATCAAGTATTTCAAATGCTTTTACATCAAACTTTCACTGAAATTGATAAAATTACAGATGGTAATATTGAAGAAATCGATTCTGTATATAGCTATACAGAACTTGAAAATGTATCTGTATCATTCAATAAAATGTTGAATAAGGCGAAGAAACTTGAAGGGAGCAGACAGAATCTTGTATCTAATGTATCTCACGAATTAAAAACTCCTATGACATCTATGAAGTGTTCTGCAGATTCTCTGTTAGTCAGCCTGATGCAAGCTTAGATATGTATAAAGAATTTATGATAGATATAAATAATGAGATAGACCGTGAAGATAAGATAATAAACGATCTTCTTCCTTGGTTAAATTTGATAGGAAAACAGGTACTATAAATGTTAAAACAAACTGACCTTAATGAACTTCTTGAACAGATACTCAAGAGACTTCGTCCCATTGCAATGAAAAACCCATAGTTGAGCTGATTTTTAAGTTTTAGATCTGTAAGTGCGGAAGTAGATGAGGTGAAGCTCACTTGCAATATCCAATTTAATTGAAAATGCTATTAAATACAATATGGAGGATGGATGGGCTCAGGTATCCTTAAATGCAGACCATAAGTTCTTCTTTATAAAAGTGGTGGATTCAGGGATAGGTATTCTGAAGAATTTTCAGGATCAGATATTTGAGAGATTTTATAGGGTGGACAAAGCCAGAAGTAGGGTGACTGGTACCGGTTTAGGCTTTCCATTACTAAGAGTGTTATTATGATGCACTCAGGAGAAATTGTCTTTACAGCAAGGAAGGGGATGGAACTCACATTTACGGTAAGAATACTCTGTTACATTCCCCCAAGAAACATACAGCAAAGAAAGGCGGTGGACTGAAGCATGTTAAATTATAGTTTATAAAGTCCTGCTTGCTTTTTAAGTATATCATAAGCGTTACCGGCTGTAATCACAAAAACAAGAAAAACTTAGTTGATGAAGAAAATTACTACAAAAATTTATTATGTGAATAATTCTGAAGATAAATTAGTTTCGAAAGACTATTATGCAAAAGAAGTTGAGATAGACAAGTTAGTCTATGAACTTATAGGAGAACTTACCAATATTCCGGATGGAATTACACTCAAAAACCAATTCCGGACGAAGTTAAGATTAAGGATATTCGTAGAAAAGATGATGTGTTGACTATTAATTTCTCTGAAACTTATAAACAGCTTAGTGGGAATTTCTGAGATTTTGAGAAGAGCCTGCGTAGTTAAAACACTTTGTCAAATAGATGGCATTAGAAAGGTAGAGTATAATGTTGAAAATCAGCCGCTTATGTATTCCGAAACCAATCCTGTAGGTGCTATGTCAGGGTGATGACTTCATAGATAATACAGGCTGGGGGAGACTCACTTATTACCAGAATGTACAGGTAAGTCTTTATTATACGAATGCCGACGGAAGAAAATTATATCAGACAAGGCATAATGTTGAATTTGACGGAACTATTTCCATCGAAGAACTGGTCATCAGGCAGCTTTTTATCCGAATCTTTGAAGATGATAAGTTAGCTCCTGCTACTGGCAGGTACAAAAATAAATAAGGTAAGTTTTAAGGATGGTATCTGCTATGTTGATTTTTAGTAAAGAATTTCTCAGAAGGCAGGGATGGAGTATCTGATGATGTAATAGTATATTCAGTGGTAAAATTCATTGACTCGACTATAGGAAGCGTGACAAAGAGTGCAGCTTTGGATAGATGGAAAGACTTTGAGTTCATATAGAGAAACTATTCCTATAGATTTACCGCTTTGAAAGGAAGTTTGACATCATTGCTAAGAATTAAAAGACCATTAGTGGCAACTAGATTAATACTTATTCTTGTATTTATAGTTTATGACAGTATAGTACCTCAGAAGAGACAGTGTATATCCGCGTAGGTTATAAGCTTTATCAGGAAAGTAACAGAAATCACAAAATATGATCCGCCATTTGGAGAAAGAACTTTTAGGCTTAGGCTTTGATAATCGACCTAAAGAGTTACCTGCTTTTTTGTGAAAATAAAGGAAAGCAGGTTACTTAAAAGCCTGTAGTCTGGAAAAGAGATGATGGGGATGTATACATTTACAGACTTTGAAAATGTACTATATGGCGAGATATAAGGTCAGAGTGAATTTAACAACTGTAGCCCCTGCTAATCCGGGACAATTTGATTCCAAGTCTTACTACAAAAATGAAGGATTGTTAGAGTATTAAAGGCTGATGAAATTAGTTTGCAACGCAATAGCCATAGCTTTTCTCCTGACATATGTTTACATAAATTAAATCTTTCAATATCTGAAAATATAAAAACTTTTTAGGAATGAGGGATGCAGGCAGCCTTTCGGCTATGGTTTTAGGTGATAAACATAATCTGGATGAAGAAATAAAGAACTTTATCAGGAAAATTCAATAAGTCATTTACTGGCAATATCGGGGCTGCATATTTCGTTAGTTGCAGGAGCAGTTTATCTGTTTCTTAAAAACTGAAAATTAGTTTTCATTTTCCACTCTTTTTGCAAGTATAATTTTATTTTACCTACGGTATGTTTACGAGTTTTCAATATCCACAACAAGAGCCGTAATTATAGGATGTGTATGTTTTTCTTTTTCATTTCTATTAGGAAGAAGTTACGATCTGCCAAATGCACTTGCTGTTTCTGCTATAATTCAGATGTTTATAAACCATAGAGTAATTTATCAAAATAAGTTTTCAACTGTCTTCCTTGCAGTAATAGGAATTTTCTACATAATGCCTGAACTGATGTATATATTTAAGATAGATTTTGAAAATAAAAAAGGTATTAATAGAGTATTTTTAATAGTTTTAAGTTCGATTATATGTTCTATAAGCACAAATATTGCATCCTCACCAATAATTTTAGAAATTTTTATGAATTATCTCTTATAGGAATTTTCTTAAATATAATTGTAATTCCACTTATGTCCATATTGGTTATTACAGAGTTTGTTAGAGGTTTTGTTTCTCTTATAACTGAAGCTGCTGGAAAATTTATCCTCGAGAGCATCTTTATTATATATTAAATATCTATACTTTTTCTTTGTAAAATTGGAAATAACTTTACCTCTTTAAGGCTTATTTTGGGTAAACTCGGAAAAATGGCAGATTATAACATTATATATTGATTTTTCTTATATTTTATTTCTTGTCCACATAAGCTGAAGATTGGAAAAATAAAAATTCTTAAAAATAATACAGTCATTTCATTTCAGAAATGTTCAAACGAATCTTTGTTACAATATTAACTTACTAGGAGTTTATACTGGTATATAAAAAGAAGAATTTTCATGAATATGTTTGATATCGGACAGGGTGACTGTTTTGTAATAAGCGATGAACATAAAAATATCTATATTTCCGATTGTGGAAGTACTACTGTAGATAAAGTTGGAAAACAGAGGTTGCTTCCCATTTTTGAAATCAAAGGGTGGAAGAGGATAAACACAATCTTTGTCTCACATATGGACAAAAGACTATGTAAATGGTGTGAATGATTTATTAAAATGTCCGAGATAACTATAGATAAAATAATCATATCCGTAATTTATAAGTCTGATAATCTTAATTGTACTGAGTTAGAAGAGTTGAAGCCCTGACAAAAGATAGAAAAAATTAACCTATTATATATCGAAAAAGGAGATGAAATAAGGAGCGGGATTTAGGATTTAAGTGCCTTTATCCAACAGGAAATGAACATATAGAAGACTAGAATGAGGCCTCCATTGTTATGAGGATGGAGTATAAGGAATATCGGTATTATTTACGGGGATATAGCTGGTACTACGGAAGAAGAAGTAATGAAACTTACAGATCAAAGAGACTCTTGATTGTGATATTTTTGAAGTATGTCATCATGAAGCAAAAATTCGTCTTCTCTGAATTTCTTAAAAATGTAGATCTAAACTCTATCTAATAGCTGTGGCCTATAGCCGTTATGGGCATCCACATAAAGCTGCACTGAAAAGAATGGCTGACAGAGAGGAGGTAAGATATTTAGGACAGATCATATGGGTGCTGTGGAAATTAAGCTAAGAATAAGCAGTTCGTTGTCAGATATAATTCAAAGGACTTATCAGGCAAGGATTTTTACCTGTTAAAGAATGTGACTGTAAAGATTGTACACTAAGGTAAAGGTCGGTACGCATTTAAAAAGGTGATGGCGAATAACAAAATTCCATTATTATTTTATTTTTGATTTGAAACTATAAAGTTGAAAAACTGCATTGATAAATACTAATTGACAAGACTAAATAATAAAACTTGAAAAATATTAATTTTTCTAGTATAATCAAAAGTATAAAAGAACAGACAGAAATAAAACCTGGAATGTTCGACAATTTCTGATATTTTGAACCTACGATGACTGAAAGGGATTCCTATATCCATATCTTGATGTCAAGCCTCATTTTTAGTGGAAGGCAGATAATATGTGCAGTTGCCCACCTAGTGAACTGCTAGAGTCAAGAGTCGAAACCGGCATTTTGGGTTTTTATTTATTAAAAATTAATTAAAAATAAAAATGCTTGAAAATGGTTTCAAAAATAGGTTATTATTATACAAAAGATTATCAATCTGTTACCAAGGAGGGTTCTATGAATAAATTATATAAATATATGTTTACTGCAGTATTGTTATTTATCGTTTGTTTTTGTAAGACCTGATAAGGCTCTGGCTGACAGTGCTGTTATCGTAAATTCCAATGATGGAACTGCAAGGCTTACATATATAATGAATATGACGCAAGAGTTAAGTTACTTGTACAGCTTATAGGCGGTACTCAGTACAAATACGATATTCCAAAAAGGCAGTGTAAATATCAATATTCCAGTTGACACAGGGTAATGGAGAATATAAATTCATACTTTGCAGGAATATATCCGGAACAAAATATGCAGTAATGCAGACAGTAAGTGTAACACAAACCCTTGCAGAAGACAGCAGGGCATATCTGGCTAGTTATATAGTGAGTTGGGATGAAACCAACGCAGCCATTAAGAAAGCTCAGGAACTTGCCCGTAAGGGAGGATCTAATAAGATTAAATATATATAGAATATGTAGTAAAAGAATTATTCTTATGACTATGTAAAGGCTGATAATATAAATGATATAGCTAAAAACAACAGCTTATATTCCAAATATAGCAAAGGTTTTCAGTGAGAAGAAGGGAATCTGTTATGACTATTCCGTTTTACTTGCATCAATGCTTAGAAGTGTTGGTGTTCCTGCTAAGGTTATAACAGGATATACTCCTAATGCTAAAGTATACCATGCTTTGGAATAATGTATATGCAGATTCAAGGTGGAATGTAATTGATGCAACCTATGATGCCCAGATGTATAGAGCAAAACTTAAATATTCTATGTATAAGAAATTTAGCGAATACAAAGATGTAGTATACACATACTAATATGATATGAATAAAAATCAACACCTTATCTTTTCAGCAATCTGATTAGATAAGGTGTTTTATTATAATATATTACAGCTTCAATAAAAACACAGGCAAAAGAATGATTAGTCCATTAAAACTTTACAAAACTTCTTTTTCCCTTTCTGACAATTAAAACCGTCTCCCCTAATTCATCAGGCTTAAAGGAAGCAGCGAAATCAGTTACTTTCTCATCATTTACTACAACTCCGCCCTGTTCTACAGCACGTCTTCCCTCGGAACGGGTAGCTACAAGCCCTGACTTATGAAGAAGAGTAACTATATCGAAAACACCTTCTCTAGCATCTTCCATAGTTATTGTAAAGAAGGCATATTTTTAAGATTTCCACCACCTGCAAACAAAAGCCTTAGCAGCTGACTGAGCCTTGTTAGCCTCATCTTCACCATGTACAAGTTTGGTAAGTTCGAAGGCTAATATTTCCTTAGCCTCATTTAACTTAGCACCTTCCCAGGTTTCCATGGCAAGGATTTCCTCTATAGGAAGGAAGGTAAGAGTTTCAGGCATTTTAATACATCGCCGTCATCTACATTTCTCCAGTATTGGTAGAAGTCATAAGGAGTAGTTTTCCCGGATCAAGCCATACAGCACCGTTTGCAGTTTTTCCCATTTTCTTTCCCTCAGAGTTGAGCAGGAGAGTAATAGTCATAGCGTGGGCATCTTTACCAAGTTTTTCTTCTAATAAGTTCAGTACCGGCTAACATATTACTCCACTGATCATCTCCTCCAAACTCCATATGTTGCAGCCTATATTTCTGATATAACATATAAAAATCAAAGCCCCGTGCATGGGCATATAGTTAAATTCTAAGAAACTCAGTCCTTCTCCATACGCTGCTTATAGCATTCGGCGGCGAGCATTCTGTTTACGGAAAAATGCGCTAATATCTCTTAAAAATTCGATGTAGTTAAGATCAGAAGCCAGTCAGCATTATTTACCATTATTGCCTTTCCGTCACCAAAATCAATAAATCTTTCCATCTGTTTCTTGAAACATTCGCAGTTATGTTCAATAGTTTCCTTTGTCATCATAGTACGTATCGAGTTCTTCCTGATGGATCACCTATCATTCCTGTACCGCCGCCCATAAAGGGCGATAGGTTTGTTGCCCGCCATTTGAAGCCGTTTCATACAAGACAAAAGAGCCATAAAATGTCCCATGGAGGCTGTCAGTGCAGGATCAAAAAACCAATATAAAAATACAGCCTTCCTTCGTTAACCATCTTGCTGATTTCTTCCTCGTTAGTTACCTGGGCAATCAGCCCCTTGCTTTAAGTTCTTCATAAACAGTCATAATCATCCTCCTTGTAACAAAAAATAAGCCCCCATCCCTTAAAGGACGAGAGCATAAGCTTCGTGTTACCACCTTAGTTCACAGATTATATCTGACCTCAAACAGGTACAAGCAATCTATACCCTGACTCTATAACGGAAGCCTGCCGTCACAGCCTACTTGCAGTGCTTTCAGTGTGAAACCTCGAGATGTATTCATCAGGACTCTTTCTTTCGCCTCTCACCAACCGGCCAATCTCTGTAAGTGAATATCCTGATTACTTCTTCCCATCACAGTTTGTAATGATGATTAAATTACAATTATCAATTTTTGTCAAGTGATTAAACTCTTCAAAAATTTTGGATATATATGAATGAATTTGGTTGTATTATATCTTATTAAGTCAAAGTAAATCTTGAATTTGTAAACCATTTTGTAACCTGAATTTAGTAAGATGAAATATTACAGATGAAGATTAGGAGGCGATATGGAGATTTTTTAATGTATTATCTTCAGATATATATAATTTGATGCTTATTATTGCAACTTTTGCAACTGTAAATAAAACCAGCAGTAAAAGGAAGATAATTGGTTTAAATATTTAATTACATTACTGTTTTTCAGTAATATCTAAATTAATGAGTGAATATCCTGTAAATGATGCAATTCCAGGATTTATAGCATACACCGGCACATATTTATTGTATAATTGTCTCAATTATAGGCTGTTTTATCTTAAAATATGCAAATTCCCTGATGGACTATGCTAATGGTAAGAGTAATATCTGTTTACCATATATGCTGCAATATCAGTTCTAAACTTTGCAATACTTACAATTTCACAGATTTTTCACTTGGCTTATTTTATAATTTTATTGGTACCAGGTATTATAAAGGATGTCTGTACAATGCAAGGACTATAATAATTGGTTTAGAATATATAAGTTTACAGCTTTATATAATTTATGCAAGTAAAAAGTAAGTGGGAATTTTCTCCGGCATTATGGCTTTTTCCAATTTATACAGTGTCAATTTCCACTTTACATTTGTATACGGGCAGGGTTACATATGATTATACAAATGTGTTATTTTATTCCATTCTGTTGTATATGTATATGCAAAGCAGGGATATCAACATCGACTTAACAGGAACTGTAAATAGAAGAAAAATTTGATGCAGAGCTCACAAAAAAGAGTGCATAATGGTGATATAGTTAAGTTTTCCGGAATTATGGTTGATATTGATAGGTTTAAAAGCTATAAATGATAACTATGGGCATCAGGCAGGAGATGATGCGATTGACGGCCTTTTTCTTCAATAGTGCTTAAGAATTTCAGAAAAACCGATATAGTTGCAAGATATGGCGGTGATGAATTTTGTATACTTACAGATATTTGTGATGAAGATAAAATTAGGCAGACTATAGCAAAGCTTAAAAAATAATGTAGAAAACTTTTTAATGCTTCACATAAACTTCCTTTTAGCATATTTTATAGTATTGGCTATGCAATATACGATAACGAGTTAGACGGATCTTCATCCGCCTTTCTTAAAAAGACTGGATGAATTAATGTACAAGGGAAAAGAAATCCACCATAAAGAAACAGATATGTACAGTAATAATACAAGAACTTAGGAGGATATTATGGCACTTCGCAAAGAAAAAGAGAATCGGTGATATATTATTAGAAGAGAACATAATTACGGAAGAACAGCTTGAAGAAGCTTTTGAAAAGGTTGGAAAAAGCTGAAAAAGAAAAATTGGTGAGACAATAGTAGAATTGGGATTTGCATCAGAGCAGGACATAGCAGAAGCTCTTTCTTCTCAGCTTGGTTTGAATATGTCAATCTCGCCTCCTTTCATATTCCGGAAAATGTACTGAATCTAATCGGTGAGAATGTGCTTAGAAGACATCTCATGATGCCCTATGCCTTTGTTCAGGACAACATGAATCAGATAATAGGTGGCCATAGCTGACCCGATGGATATGGCGGCTATAGATGATTTCTATATAATTACAAATCTTCAGGTAATACCCTGCAGTATCCACCGCACGAGACATCTTTTTGGCTCTTGACAGATATTATGGTGATACTGAAACCATGAGAAAGCCGCTCAGGAATATGCCAGAGAGAGAGAGATATGGCGGCCAAGCTTCAAGAGGGGAAGAGGCTGTAGAAGACATACAGAATTCTCCAATAGTACAGCTGGTTAATTCAATGGTGGAACAGGCTGCAAAGACAGAGAGCCAGCGATATTCACATGAGGCGAGGGGAAGACTCGTCCGTGTGCGTTTCGCATAGACGGTGCACTCTATGAAAAAGTTTCTTATTCAATCCACCTGCTTCCCGCAATTTTAGCAAGGCTTAAAATTGTAGGCGGAATGGACATAGCTGAAAAACGAAAGCCACAGGACGGAAGATTTTCTATAGTAGTAGACAAAAGAGAATATCGAGTATCCGTGTAGCTGTACTCCCTACTGTGATGGAGAGAAATGCGTAATGTCTTGCTCAAAAAGAAAAGCTCTACCAGAAACAAGAGTGAACTTGGATTCTCTCAATCGGAGCTTAAAGACTTTGACGATATCTTAAAAAATCCTAACGGGATTCTTTTGGTTACAGGCCCTACGGGAAGTGGAAAGTCTACGACCCTGTACACAGCCCTGTCTGAATTAAATAAAGAGGATGTAAATATAGTTACTGTTTGAAGACCCTGTAGAGGCAAATATAGACGGCATCAACCAGGTACAGGTAAATGTAAAGGCCGACCTTACTTTTTGCAAATGCTCTCCGTTCCATACTTAGACAAGATCCTGACATCATAAATGATAGGTGAGATCCGAGATGGTGAAACAGCGGAAATAGCTGTTCAGGCTTCAATTACAGGCCACCTTTTGTAAGTACTCTTCATACCAACTCTGCGTGGCAGGAAGTATCAATCGTCTCTATTAATATGGGTGTGGAGGGATATTTACTTGTGACTCTCTAGTCGGAATTATTGCACAAAGACTGGCGAGAAGACTTTGTCACATTGTAAGCGTTCCCATGTTATGACTGAACAGGAAAAACGCATGATGCGTGTCAGGCCGAATTAAATCCTACAATATATGAGCCTGTAGGCTGTGAACATTGTGGATAATACAGGCTATTCAGGCCGTATAGGTATATATGAGATAATGAAGATTACCCCAAAACTTAAAGAATTGATTTCACAAAATGCTTCAGTGAGTGTATTGAAAGAAGCTGCTATGCGTGAGGGAATGCATACCTTAAAACAAAGTGCAGCCTCACTGGTAATACAAGGTGTAACATCAACTCAGGAAATGATAAAACAACATTTGAAAAATTAATATATTTTAAGATATAATGATATAGGATAGGAAAATACAGATTAGGAATTGTAATAAGAGAATTCCTGACAATCTGTATCATTTTTAGATATGATAATGTGTGTGTGCACCGGCTTACAATAAGAATTATGTCTTTTTCGCCATAACCATCGCACATGTGAGGGTAATATGACAATAGAAGAAATACTAGGCTCTCTCAGAAGAAAAAGCTTTGACATCCATATGTCTCCCGAAGTCCTTCTTGTTTTAGGATAGATGGAGCAATCAGTTCCACAGACAGAAAAACCACTTACCCGAACGAAACTTGAGACTTAATTTCGCCAGTTATGGCATGAAGATGAAATCATTCAGTTAAAAGAGTGAACTTGATTTTGCCTTTTTCTTTTGCCGGGCTGTCCAGAATTCGTGTAAATGTTTTCAGGCAAAGGCACCTATGCTGTGGCTTTATGTATACCAGCTATGAAACGCCCACACCTGAAAAACTTGGCATACCTTACTCCGTGGTAAATCTCACCCATACGGGGGCTGATACTGGTTACCGGTGCTACTGGAAGCGGTAAATCCACAACCTTGCAAGCCTTATAGAGTAATTTGCAGCAAGAGACTCCAAAAATATAATTACTTTTGAAGATCCTATAGAATATTTGCATCCACAAAAAGTGTATAGTCAGCCAAAGAGAGGTAGGTTCAGATACCTATTCATATTCTAATGCCCTAAAAGCTGCCCTTAGAGAAGATCCTGATGTTATTTTGGTGGGTGAGATGAGAGATTTGGAAACCATAGCCATAGCTATAACCGCGGCTGAGACAGGGCATTTAGTGTTCACTACCTGCATACAAACTCAGCTGTTGACTCATAGACCGTATGATAGATGTATTTCCGCCACATCAACAGCGCAGATAAGGGGTTCAGCCAGGAGTTATTGAAGGTGTAATAACCTCAGCAGCCGCTCCAAAACTGGATGGCAGGGGGCAGGCTTGCCGCTTATGAAGTTATGTTGGCAACCTCATGCCATAAGAAATCTTATTCGTGAAGGTAAAACTTATCAAATCCCATCCATGTTCCAAACAGGGCGAAAAGACGAATGCAGACCATGGATGATGCAATATATGAATTATATATTAAAAGGCAGATAGATGAAGAGACTGCTAGCGAGATATGCTTTCGATTTGGAAAGAATGAAAGAAAGGATTAGAAGTTTTTAGAAGGGGAAAATTTGACAGATTATACATATCTTGCGATAGACGGCAGGGAAAAGAGAGAAGAAGGGGACTATTCAGGCTGAAAGCAAGAAGAAGCAGCCTTATGATAAAGAAAAAGATTTACCTTAATTCAGCTTGACGAAGCCACAATCCTTACCAAAGACATAGAGTTAAGTTTTGGCGGAAAAGTTAAAACCAGGGATTTAAGTGTGTTCTGCAGACAGTTTATAAGCATGATAAATGCAGGCGTGACAATCATAGCAGCCTCGGACATGCTCTCAGTGGCAACCGAAAAATAAGACCATGGCAAAAACTATAGTTAAGGTAAGGGCTAATATACAAAAAGGAAACTCTTTCAGAATCGCTGGCTAAGTTTCCAAAAATTTTTCCAAGCAATCTATGAAAGTGTCAATGGTGGCAGCAGCAGAGAGCCTCCGGCAAGCTTGAGATAGCTTTTACCCGTATGGCCGAGCGTTTTGAGAAGAAGGCAAAGTTAGATGCCATGCTTAAAAAAGCTTCAGTTTATCCCATCATAGTTATGGTGGTAGCCATCATTGTAGTAATAGTAATGCTGGTTCAGGTCATACCCTACCCTACAAGTCCATGTTTGATCAGATGGGGGCTGATCTGCCTATACAGACGGTAATTGCCGTACAGTTAAGTGAGTTCATCATAGATAAATGCATGTGATTATAGCCAGCATAACAGCATTTGTTGTATTTATTGTTCTATACAAAAAGAGTGAATCAGGACAGATTCTATTTAGCAGGACTGCAGGAAGCTGCCTCGTATTTGCAACATCACATCAAAAATGCCTCCCTCCAACTTCGCCAGAACCCTTTCTACCCCTCATCTACTCCAGGTCTTCCAATGGTGAGGCTCTTGAAACAACAGCCAATACAATGGACAACTATTTGTATAAAGAATGCCTGAAGGCCACTAAGGAAGAAGTAATAAAGAGTCTTTGCTACGGAGCCTATACAGAGATGCAGACTTTTCCCACCAATGGTCGACTAGATGACCAAGAGATAGGAGGAAACTGGTGATATAGAGGGTATGTCAAATAAGCTTGCCGACTACTATGACGAAGAGGTGGAGATGGCTACAGCACCATGATGGCTGCCTAGAGCCTCCTTTATTATGCATGATACTTGCAGGTATGAAGTTATTCTTCTTATATCTGTAGTAATGGACCTATGCACATCCATGTATGGAGCCTCGATAATATATAATATTGAATTTGTGGATTTGAAAGTGTGATTTTGGTATTTGTGGATATTGACAATATTTTGCAAATACCAAAATTTATGCTTGCATTTTCGTGAGAAATGTTTTATAATAAATCAAAGTAATTCATTACCTTGAATTAGGAACACTTTATAGGAGTGTTTTTAATATAACAAATAATTTGATTTAAAAGGAGAACGGAAGATGAAACAGAAGAAATTAAATAATAAGGGATTTATCTCTGTAGAGCCTCATTGTAGTTATTGCTATTATGGCAGTACTTATTGGACTTCTTGCACCACAGTTTATTAAGCATGTTGACAGATCTAAGTTTAGTACTGATATTAAGAATGGTCAGGGAAATAGCAACCGTTATTCAGACGCCTCATTGCTGATGGTGAAAGATTACCGAAAGATTGTACGGTGAGCTATTTTCTGATACCACTGGTACTACTGGTACTACTAGTAACCTTTGCAGAGCAAAGGGCTAATAATCTTTTCACAGAGGCCCAACTAGCAAAATCAAGTCCCTGGCAGTGGCTTCTTTGTTTCTTATAAAAAGGACGGTACTGAGGTGAGGTTTATGTAGGAGGAAGCAGATACGACTTGTATATCCTGATCTTGGAGAAGATATGAGGTGCAGGCAAAAGAATAAGAATATTTAAAATCTTGGAAAGGAACTCCATGGACTATGAAATTTTGACCTCACCATCTATTTTTCATCTTCCTCTCGGTATAAACCATAGGCAGCTTCTAAATGTCTGCATCATCGTATACCTAGGGGAGAGACGGTGGTGACTACCCCTCGCATTGTATGGCCTGCGGTCACAAAACTTCGTTGGTTCGAATGATTCTTTATTTTCCTACATCTTCCTAAGGAAGGTGTACGGAGCCAGAACCAGATATCACCCTAATACCCGGCAATTGAGGCCGTTAACACGCTTTGTTGTATGTACTTGTGTTTATTGTAAACAGGAGATAGAATCTATTATTTATTCTTTATTTACCTCGGCACTTTTTAGTACTTACTATTATAGATTGAGGACATATGAAATTCAATCGGTATTAACACTTTTTATTTTAATACTTGATGCCCAAAGGTGGTCTTGGATTTTTAACTCATTTTTCGTGCTGCCTTCATAGGCTTTTTCAACTAAGCAGCTTTCTTCTGTTCTATACATCATTACCAAGGGCAGGGCTATAGGAGGAGGATATACGCTTATGGCCGCCGCCGGGCTGTTGCTTGGCTGGCAGCTTACTGTACTTGCGTTTTTATAGGCTGCGTCACTGAGCTCTGTTATTCATCCATCAGGATGAGAGTCTCAGGAGCGGACAGAATGTTAGCTATGCCTCATCTTCGGCAGGGTTATTTAAGCTATGCTTTGGGGAAATCATTTCATAAGTCAAGTATTTTAAATAGTTCTAATCTTATATAATAAAACATTAATTTGGAGAATAACATGATGAAACAGAGTACTTAGTATTGAAAAGCGGGCGAAGCCTTGTAAGAGTTCTGGAGCTGTCTTACAAAGGGAAGAAACGAGGTTTATAATTCATTTTCGTTTTTCTACGCCTGATAGTATGTTTGATGGAAATGACTCTTTAGAATTTGCAAAGCATATTAAAGGGAAGAATTGAACAAGAGACATCTGCAAGAAGAGCTGTTTTGTCATCAATTGCCGTATGGCTGCCAGAGATTGTTATACCTCCATGTTAAGGAAGGCAGGATAGCTGACCTGATAGCTGCCAATGCCTCAGAATACTTTCCGGGTTGACCTGTCTCAATATATACTCGCACGAGATTACAGAAATTTACAACAGAAACAACAAGAGACTTAGACTTAGTATACTGGCTATACCTCAAGGACATTATAGAATTTTATGAGCGTCTGGCAAAGGACAGCGGGCCTCGTTCTGGAGGGGATGGGCTATACCGGTAATGCATCCACAGACTATGCTTTGGAGAGACAATATCGGAATTAGAATATTGTTAAAAATTGATGGACGCCTCTTTATTGACAATAATGAATGGCAGCAAAATCGAACTGCAAAAGGCATATTAACTACGGTATAGCAGAGGCTGTATCCATAGTATGTGAAAATGGAATGTATGGCCGTCCTGACTTTGCGGGCGGTTTGTAAAAATTCTTTGCGACAATAATATGTTTCACAAATGAGGGCTGAAAACAGCAATGACGATGGGAGGGCGATGAATTCGAAACAGGTTCATGCAAATGTAGAGCACTTGGTTAAAGAAGAAATTGTTGACAGCCTTAGGGCTTGTTTCAGGAAGCATATCCCGTATCTTAGACTATTATCAGTCCAGACGGCAGGATGCAGATGAAAATACTAAAAGTTATTGGCATTGGTGCTGAAATAGCGGGATGGCGGATTTCACATCCGAATTCGGCATACATACAGAGAAAATGCCATTAATCAAAGGTATAAATACTACCAAAAATTCAGGTGATATTGAACACCACCTGCAGCATATTATTCCTGCCTTGGAATAACACTTAAGGGCGGTAATCTTCCTTCTATCAAACAGAAAAGGGAGGGAAAACTGCGGAAGAAAGAATCCTAAGCCTATCACGCGCTCTCTTAGTTTCTTCCGAGCGGCGGCAAGCGTATTGCTTGTAGATTGCAGCAGGTGTTTGGTTTACCTTATCATATCTTGACTACAATACCGCAAGAGAGGAAAATTATTTACTTCAACCAGATTACAGATTTGTCTTACATCGAAGATGTAGAGAGGATAACGAAAATACAAAGGCTGATTATGAGTGATAAATGAAGCTATCAAAAAGTCTACAGATTCGAATAATAATGGATTAAGGGCTTTGATAGAGCAATTTCAGAACACAAAAAGATGCTGTCACATCAAGAGAGTCATTTCCTTAATGCCTGCCAGAAACAGTTTTCGCCTCAATATAACTGTTAATAATAAAATTCTGCAGCTGATATATAAGCGCATTCGAGAATTTGACAATGTTAAAATCAGCAACATTACTATTGTAGAAACAAAGGCTAAGGATGATAGAAGTGAAGTAAATTTTTCTTTAGAACTTAATTATGTAAAATCCAATGAAGATAATGCAGCGTGCTGAAGGGACTTCTACTGAAGCCACAGATAAAAGGGGGAATAAGGTCATGTCCGTATCAGATAGAGATAAAAAGAATACTAATTTTATTTGTTGGCATACTTATATTTGTCCTTGTGTATTACTTCCCTATTAGAGGATATATAGACGATACTGATAGCAAACTGGAAAAATATTACACTAACTCAAGGCTTGCAGAACTTGAAGGAAAGGTTGAAAAGAGGCAGAAATTAAAAGCTGATACTACAAAATTATGAAAGGCAAAATTATAAATCTGGTTTCAAAATTTTCGTCTTCTTACAGACTGAAAATGAGATTAAGGAATATGGTTGAACTTGAAAAGGGAACTAAAAATTGAGATTCCATCTCTATTAAGCAGTTAACGAGCCTGTGAAAGTGCAGACCTCTGTAAGTACTCGACAACCCTGCTCCACAGCCGGGAGGCAGTAAACCTGATGAAAGTAGTTGTTGGTCCATAGTACTGCTCTTAAATACAAACTCTACAGTACGTCTACCAACTAATAAGGCGTTACAATAACCAAAGAATTTTGAAAAATCACAGAGTCCTCAGACAAAAACCTTAATGATGTCTTTAGTTCAAGCCGGCAATTTAGATGAAATATGATATATGATTCATATTTTCTAGAAGACGTGACAGACCTATGAGGGAAATTATTACAAAAACAGTAAACATGGTACAAAAAATATATTTGGAACTGTAGATGCCGCAAGAAGAAAAAATCTGAAGATGTTGAGAAACAATGAAATTACCGAGAAGGCAGTGGACTTACTGAAGGTGAAGCTGAATAATATGATTATTTTATCAGAGCCGGCGATATATCTGCAAAGACAATTGCCTGACTCTGATTCATATTTAAGAGGAAAGGAAGTGACAAAACTAATTATAGCAAAATCAGATTAAAACAGCTCTAACAGGTTTTTCTCTGTTGAAATCATAGTTGCAATTGCTATACTGCTGTTATTGTCGCCTCTTTTAAATGCATTTGTCACCTCTTCAAGCTAAATGCAAGATCAAAAAAGATAAACTAATGGCTGTGGAAACAGCAAAAAACATCATGGAAGAGATGAGAGGATATAAGCTAAATGAGATTGCAAAGTTAGCTGAATCATCAGCCTTTATTAATATTCAAGGAACTGGTTATATTCTCATAATAACTTTGTTCCACAGCTGCTGAAAAAAGCCTCAGACCTAATTTAACTACAGGGAAATATGAGTTTTATCGAAAAAAAACGGTAAGTATGTGTGTGTGTTAGAATAATACGGGATGATTTATGCTGTAAATGCCCTTATAACAGTATCCACTTCTTCTATTTCAACCCAAATATCCAGCAAACACACCCATAGATACAAGAAGGATATATTGATGGTATACTACTACCACCAAAGATGTTGTAGATGCTGTTAAATCTGGTGCATATACCTCCCTCAATAGCAAGTACAGTACAAGGAGTAATATAAGAAGAGAAACTTATATTACGGTAGGAGACGATGGAAATTCTAATGTACATACTGAGTTTAAGTATTTTGCAGGAAACAGGCCGTTAAATATTATAAATGATATTAAGACTGAATCAAGTGATGCTCCTAAAGATGAACTTAGGAGTGTATATCTTTCTTTGAACCTTAGTTCATTCTACAATGGAAGAAAAAAATTGTTGTAAGAATCCTTTTAATAAAGTTTAATCTCTATATTGTAAAACGAAACTAATAGAGAGCAATACGTAACTTCCA